>ENA-UOOA01000002-UOOA01000002.1-human-gut-metagenome-genome-assembly--contig:-P61old-NODE-2-length-663576-cov-14.363523_pt1 | contig 663576 bp, 499 predicted proteins | sample MGYA00242467_ERZ724014 | MGnify/ENA metagenome assembly ERZ724014
TAATTATAATTAATAAAAAGATGTGCTATATTATCGGAAAATGAATAGGAGGAGTCATGATGACGGAGAACCGGATCGGTAAAAAAATTAATCAATTCCGCAAGGAAAAGAAGCTGACGATCAAAGAATTTTCGGATTTGAGCGGAATCAGCACCGCGTTGGTGAGCCAGCTGGAGCGCGGAATCGGAAATCCCACGCTGAGTGTGCTGAGACAGGTATGCCGGACGCTGGAGATTTCCATGTCGTCGCTGTTTTTTGAAGAGATTGACAATGCGTCGCTGATCTGCCGCAGTTCGGAGCGCGAGCGGATCCACAATCCGAATGAAAAAAATTCTGTTTACTACAATCTTACGCCGGGACCGTTGAAATCGAATGTCGGTCTGCTGCTGATGTCGCTGAATCCGCACAGCGAAACGAACGAGGGATTTTCCCAGCATTTTGAAGAGGAGATCGCCTATCTTGTCGAAGGCAATGCGACGATTGTTTTTGAAGATGAGGCGTTTGAGCTGCGTCAGGGCGATACGGTCCGCATTCTTCCCTCCCGCAAGCATAAACTGCGGAACGATACCGCGAAACCCGTGCAGGTCATGTTCATCAAATCGAAAGTGAATTACTGACGGCTTTTTCCCGGAAGTTCCGGGGCGGCAGGGGGACCGTTTCCTTTTCGATGGTTTCTGATCGGGACGGGGGAGATGCGTGATCTCCGCCCGTCCAAAAGGATCGGCTCAGGCAAGCGAAACGTAGATACGGCGTATCTGTTCCGGCGGGATTTCCCCGCCGGTGCGTTCCGCTTCTTCCTGAACCGCCCGCGCGAGTTCCGGCAGTTTTTCCGGCGGGATGCGGATTCCGTAATTCGATTCCAGAATCCATGCCGCGCCGCCTTTGCCGGACTGGCTGTTGATACGGATCAGCTCCTCGTAGCCGCGTCCCACGTCCGCCGGGTCGATCAGCAGGTAAGGGACTTTCCAACCCTGCCGGAAACAGCGGCTGATCTCTTCTCTTTGATTCATTCCTTTGCGGATTGCGTCCTGATGAGTTCCGGAAAATGCCGTGAACACCAGATTCCCCGCATACGGATGGCGCGGATGAACCGGGATCTCCGCGACTTCTTCGACAAAACGGGTTACGGACGGCAGGTCGTGAAAGTCGATACCGGTTTCGAGTCCGCGCGAGACGAAATTCAGCAGGAAAGTGACGAGATCCATATTGCCGGTCCGCTCGCCGTGCCCGAACAGCGTTCCTTCGACCCGTTCCGCTCCCGCCAGAACCGCCATTTCCGCCGCCGCGACCGCGCACCCCTGATCGTTATGAGTGTGAACGCTCAGGGTCGTTTCCCGCATCCCGGAATATTTGCGCGTGAAAAGTTCGATCATGTCCGCATATTCGTTCGGCGGACGGCGTTCGACCGTCGCGGGCAGGTTCAGAATGAAATTTTCCCTGCCGCGCTTTCCCCACGCCTCCCGCACCGCTTCCGCCAGCGCGACGATGAAGTCGAGCCGGCTGTCGCTGAACTCTTCGGGCGAAAACTCGTATGCGCAGGAATCGTATAATCCCGCTTCTTTCAGCATGGCGGCGATCATTCCGGTTCCGTCGACCGCCATGCGGATCAACTCTTCCTCGGTTTTCCGGAATACGAATTTCCGGTGCAGTTCACTGGTTGCGATATACGAGTGCACCACCGCCCGGCGGACGCCGCGGATGGACTCCACCGTGCGGCGGATCAGCGGTTCCTTTGCGGCGGTGAAGACCACGATGCGGACATCGTCCGGGATGTATCCGCCGTCAATCAGCCGCCGGACAAATTCATATTCCGAATTTGAGGCGGAGGGGAAGCCGACTTCAATCTCTTTGAAACCGAGTTTGACGAGCAGACCGAAATAGCGGAGTTTCGTTTCAACGTCCATCGGATGCGCGAACGCCTGATTGCCGTCCCGCAGATCAACGGGGACCATGACCGGAACGCGCGTGATCCGGTTTGACGGCCATTGACGGTTTTCGATCCCGGCCGGTTCCGGGCTTCTGTACTTGGGATGAGGATTCATATTTGCAATCTCCTGTTTGGGTTTGTCTGCAATGCTGGAATGCGGACAGACGCAAACGGAAGTTCCGAAGCCGGGTCACACGATGCGTGCAGTCCGCAGGCGGTGTGCCGATTCCGGTTTGAGAGAGTGATGAATAAACGGAAAAAAGACTCGCTCACGCCGGATCGGCGTGAGTAAGTCGAAGAATGGAGACAGGGGAGAGCGCCGCATGACGGTCATGCGCGGAAGAAGTCCGGCTGTTGGCAAATCGGTTCATTGCTGCTTCCCTGTTTTGGTTACTGTGCGGTAATATAATGGAAGATTTTTAAATTGCAAACGATTCCTGAAAAAAAGGACCTGCACAGGCAGGTCCCGGAAAGAGAACGTTTTTGATTATTCCGGCTGAAAGGTCAGGGTGAACTCCCATTTCCAGACGGTTCCCGCCGGATGGGTGACCGGTTTCGGAGTCCATTTCCCGAATGGATTGGCGATCAGCGAGAAATCTTTTCCGCCCCACATCCGCGAGTCCATAAAACCGAACGTTACATCTTTTCCGCCGCTCAGGGTCAGGATCCCTTTTTCCGTGGACAGGCTGAAGCTCTTGCCGTCCAGACGGAATTTCGGGTTGTAAGTTTCCGGCAGGACTTTGAATTCCTCCTGGTTGTTCCGGGTAAGAACTTTCACCCCGCGTCCGAACAGGGAAGGCGGCATCAGGATATGGCTCGAAAAGAGGCGCAGCGTGGTCTGCAAGGCGGTTTTCTGGGTTACTTCACAGGAAATCTTGATCTTTTCCGGCTCCAGAACGCAGACCATTTTATACGCCGCCGCGTCTTTCAGTTTCGTATTGCTGAATGTGGAATCCACCGTGACGGTGAGTTTTGCGCCTTCCCGCTTGAACTGCGCTTTATTGGAATAGTCCCATGCCTGGAAAAAGCGGGAATCGTACTTTTCCGTTCCCGGCGGGAGTTCATATTGACCGTTGATGCCGATTGAGGTTGCCAGCGGCATTCCGGCGAATTTGAGATTGCGGATCACTCCGCTGCCGCCGATTTCAGCGGAAAAGCCGGAGCTTTCGTATTTTTCCGCCGCAAACAGCGGCATGGTTCCCGCAAGAGCGGCGATCGTGAGCAGGGAGATCAGTTTCATAATCCGGTTCCTTTCTATTTTATTGTTCTCCGGTCAGACCGATCAGTCCGACAGCGGCGTTTGTGTCGATTTTCAGTACAATGTCGCGGATTGTGTCATCCGGATGCGGATTTTTCCATTCGTAGAGGTAGGCGCCCACGACGCCGCTCCGGTTCATGGCGCTCCATACGCAGTCCGCATGCGATTTGGGCGAAGCGGTGTTCCACCAGTCGCCGATATTGCCGCCCGCGATCAGGGGGACGGTTTCCTGCCGTCCGGATTCATAGGAGACCCGGTATTCTCCGATACGGTTCGGGGTTTTTTCGGAGATCCAGCCGCCGGAGTGAAGGAAAAGCAGACGTTTCAGTTTCGCCCGGACGGCGATCGGTTTTGATTCCTGCTTGAACTTCAGCGCCGGATTGCCTGACTGTACAACGCAGGAGCGTCCGCCGTTGCTTTCCGGAGCGATGATGCGGAACGGGACTCCGCCGAAGAAACGTTCTCCGGTCGGGAAGGGGGAAAGATCGTTCCGCGGTCCCTGATCGGTCCAGCCGCCCTTGCCGTCACGGGCAACGGGGTCCGTGAATCCCATGTTCGCCGCCTCGCGCAGGGAGACCGGAAATGCTTTGGACTTGGCAAGCGGCCGGTTTTTCGGCAGGGGCAGGCCAGTGAATTCCTGTGCCGCGCTCCGGGTGGCGTCGTCAAGAACCGTTTCCAGAATCTGACGTGCGAACCGGGCTGCGGAGGAATCGTCTTTCAGCGTTTTGGTGACTTCCGCCTGGCATAGAAAAACATCGCCTTTGCCGAGTTTGAGGTGCGCCGCCGTCATGCCGAAATGGTCGGCGCCCCACTGCGTGGTGTCTCCGCCTGTCATCAGTGCCGCCTTGGAGGCGGGGGAGATGAACGTGCGGTAAACTGACCAGTCTTTCTGATTCCAGCAGAAGAAATCGCTCTGGCCGAGTCCCCGCATGGCGGGATGATCGAAGCGGACGATCTCGGTGAACTGTCCCGGTCCGGCGAGTACATATTCCAATTCCGGGAGGAACGGGATGCGGCCGATGATGTTCTGATCGAAGACGAGGAGACGCCCGCCGTTCTGAACGAATGCGCGGATCTGTTCCGCGCCCTCCTGAACGCGTCCGTCAATGGATTCCGCTCCGATGATGAGGAGATCGAACTTGCCGAGAGAATCGAACGAGCGCACCGGCTGAAATGGAATGCCGAACGCTTTCAGTGTTTTGACCGTGGAATAAGGTTTGAGTCCGCCGAAGACGGAGGAGGCGTCGTAAAGCGCGATTTTTTTATCCGTCTTTACCGGACGGAATGTTTCCGCGCGGTTGCGGATGCACAGTTCGCGGTCCCGTTCATTGAGGACTTTGCCGTCTCCGGTCAGCCGATAGATCAAACGGTATTTGCCGGGCGCGGATGGCAGAACGAGTTCCAGCGGCAGGATCTTTTTTGCGTTGACGGCGAGTCTGCCGACCGGGAGCATTTTGCGGGTGATCCGTTTCCCGCCGCCCGTGATTTCCGCTTCAAAACGGACATCGGCAAGGGGCGTTTCACTGTTGTTGATTGCGTGGACATTGGTACGGACCGTTTCTCCGGAGAAGCGGTTCGGGGCGATGTAGTCGAGGATCGCGATCACAGGCGAATTGACGCGCGACAGGTACGGGAATGCGGCGTTTCTGGTGATTGTGATCCGGTTGAACGGCCAGGCGTTGGAGAGTTGCAGATAGGGTCCGCAGAGATTTTCGTAACCGTCGTATTCGGGCCAGCATTTGCGGTAGGCTTCCAGAATGCGTTCGGTGTAGATGCCGCGTCCGAGCGGACGGTTGAATTTGTAGCCTTTGCTGCCCCAGTTGCGGACCCAGTAGTGGGAGAGAAAACTCTGATCCGGACGTTTCTTCCGCCACTGGTTGAGCATGTAGAGGAATTTATCCCAGTCCGGCTGGGGATCGGTCTCCTTTTTCCAGATACCGTCGAAAACGTCGCCGTAATAATGATCTCCCATGTAGACTGTTTCGCCGTTGATGATCGGCGGCATGTCTTTGCCGTAATATTTGCGGACTGTGTCGATGAAGTGACGGGCGACCGGTTCACAATAGGCGAGGGGGAAGTTGTTGATGCTCCCCGTGTAGTCGTGCGTATCGACATAATCCAGTTTTTCGCGTTCGTGCATCTCTTTCACATTGCTTCCGTCTTTCCAGAACCGCCCGGAGGAATTGGTGGTCGGACGCTGCTGTTTGTCCGTCTTATGGAAAAGGTCGTACAGGTTGTTCAGCAGTTTTTCCACGCGGGGATCGTCGTACTGGCGGATCTCGTTGCCGAAACTGTAGGTGCAGACGGAGGGGTGGGAATAGGAATTGCGGATGCGCTCTTTGGTTTTCCGGACGAATTCCGGAAGCAGATTTCCCTGTTTGTCGCAGGCTCCGTCGAATCCCTTGACGGCGATCATGTCGGCGCGTTCCGGGTTCCGGATCGCGGTTTCGGGATAGCGGAGTTCATCGGTGATAATGATTCCGAGTTCGTCAAACATGTCGTAATAGCCGCGTGAGAGCGTTGACGAGTGCATGCGGATGTGGTTGATGTTTCCCTCACCGCAAAGAATTTTCCAGTAACGGTGATTGACGTTTCCGGGATTGAGGCGGAACACATGGAACCAGCCGTGACGGAACAGCGGAAGCGGCGCGCCGTCAACGGTCTGTCCGCGCAGAGCGACCGGTTGTCCGTTGAGGAGAAAATCGCCGTTTTTAACCTGAAAGGTCCGCACTCCGAACCGCTGAATGCCTGTTACTTCCCCGCGTCTGTTGCGGATGCGGATTCCGTAGAGAAACGGCGACTGCCAGCTCCACAGTTTCGGCGAATTCAGGCTTGCCGTTCCGGAGACAAGCGTCATTCCGTCTTCCGTATACGGTTTGCCGAATTTGACGCCGCCCGCTTTTCTGCCGGAGTTCCATTCAAAAATTTCCCCGGTCCAGCCGTTGGTATCGGCGGGAGAGGCGGAGCCGGAAAGGAGGCATTCAAACAGGACGTCCCGCAGGTTCGGTTTGGGAGTGACCAGCACGTTTGCCGTATAGGCGGCGGGACGGATATCGAGATAGACCAGATCGGTGATTCCCGCTTTGCCCGCCCAGCCCCAGCGGACCGGATAGCCGCTGTGGAACAGCCGGATCGCGATGACGTTTTTTTCTCCGGGGCGGAGGGCTTCCGTGACATCGAACTGCTGCGGAATATGGGGTCCGCGGTAATCGGTTACGGGAACGAACGGCGTGCCGCTGCCGATTTTTTTCCCGTTGACATAGAGTGTGAAATCGCCGAGGACCTCTTCAAAAGTCAGGATCGCGCGTTCGTTTTTCCCGTATTCCGGAGCGGTGAACGTTTTGCGGAACCATGCGACTCCGCCCCATTCGCGTACTTTCTGCGGAAGAGCGCGCCACATGCCGTTCCAGTCGGTCACTGCCGGCAGTTTTATCAGAAACGGCACATGAATGTCGTTCGGAACGATGTCGCGGGACCAGCCGGAATCATCTAGTTCCATCTTGTGATAACCGGAACGCGTTCCCTCGTCATTCGGATCGTTTTTCCGGTCGGAAGAGACTTTTTTCAGTTTCCACCAGCCGGAAAGCGGGGTGCGTTTCAGATGCGGAAGATAGATGTCCGATTTGCTGAAATCCGGCTCGTAGGTTGCGGGATCCGGGATTGCCGTTGCGGTCAATACGGCGGAAAATAGGAAAAGAAGCAGCAGTTTTTTCATTGGCAGGTTCCTTATTTTGCGTAAAAATACATTGCGGGTTCCAGTTTTGCAGGATTGGTGATCTGCGCCGCCTGGTTTTTCAGATTTGCCGCGTGCCCGTCGTAAAACGAGAAGTTGATGCTGTAACCGCCGTGACGGAATGCCAGATAGGTGTTCCAGTCGCCTGTAACAGTTGCCGTGGCAGGGACGTTTACATCGGCATATTGCTGCCAGGTCGCCAGCGCGGTTTTGGCGGCGGTGTTGACTCCTCCGCAGTCCGGAGCCTGCAGAGTCTCAATGATGAATGCTTTTGACGAGGGGGAACGGACTTCCCGCGCGGGACGGATATATTTTTTCCCGCTCCAGTAATCTCCGGGCATCGTCAAGTCTCCGGGAATATTTTGAATCCCGTAGTATATCTGTCCGACGGCGGCGCTGCCCGCTTTGATCTTGTCCTGTACTTTCGGGCAGAAATAACGGATGTTCCAGTAATGGGAATACTTGGGATCGGAGGTTGAATACTTGATCCCGGCAATATCCAGATAAGTCCGGTTGGCTGCCCATGACGCATCTTCGCTCTGCGCCAGCGGAGTTTCCTTGACCGGCATGAGCCAGCCGTCGTGGCTGTCAGTGTAGATCAGCGCGGCGGAGGTCATGCTTTTGATCTGTCCCAGACATTGGGTCTGAGAGGCCATTTCTTTTGCTTTGTTCAGAGCCGGCAGCAACATGCCCGCCAGGATGGCGATAATGGCAATTACCACGAGGAGCTCTATAAGGGTGAATCTTCCTCTTTTCATTTTCATAATTTTCTCCTTATTCCTTATGTTGTTTATCGTATGACCATCGGGAGATCCACTTTGCGGATATCCTGTCCGGCATCGTTGTTTTTCAGTTTCAGTTTCAGCAGGTCGGCGACTTCCGCCGCAAACGCGGCAAACGGAATGTCATAACAGATTTCATGGAACCCGTTGTTCTGCGGTTCGGAGGCGGCGTTATGAATGATCGCGCAGGTTTCCGCCAGTCCGGGATCCAGTTCCATGAGCAGTTCCGTCACTTCATTGTTGACCAGGAGCGTGTCGCAGACGGCGTCGACTTTTATTCCGTAATTGATGATGTTTTTCAATTCGTTCAGCGAGTTTTGGAAATCTTTCAGAAACAGATTTTCATTGAGCGGAATGCCCGCTTCCTGATAAGCCCGGCGGATTCCCGGAAAGGAGACGTTCCACGGCGTCTGATCATGCAGGAATACGATGTTGCGGCGGTTTTCCTTCAACAGCTGTTTGCCGCAGCGGTACCCCCAGTCCTCATAGTCAAAATATACACTGCCCGGAATGCGCGGCCGATAATCGGATACAATGACGGGAAGCCCCGTCGCCCGCAGTTGCGGAGTGAACCGGTTGGAACCGAACACGACCAGAGCGTCCAGCTGTTCGTCAAGGATTTCCTTGACCGCCTGTTCCGGATCGGAGGTGCCGACCGTCACCAGATGGGCGATCGCGGGAACAAAGACCACCTGTTTCAGGATTTCGGCGAGCGCACAGCCGATGTATTTATCCAAATGTACATTGAGACCGTCACTGATCATGATCCCGACCAGGGGGAGCTTTTTGCCGATGGCGACCATTGCGCGTTTCGCGGGGTTGGTGAATGTTCCGATGCCGCGTTTGCCGATGATATAGCCCTCGGAAGTCAGCTCTTTCATCGCTTTGCTGACAGTCGGCCGGCTGACGCCGAATTTTTCCGAAAGCTCCTGAATCGTCGGGATCTGTGCGGCTTTTCCGTCTGCACGCAGAATCAGATTCATCACATAGCGGCGAATCCTCATGTATTCCGATATTCCGACGTCCGGCATTTCTGTTTTACCTGTGTTAGCATTTGTTTATAAAGTATTGGCTTTATTTTAATTATACGACATTTGCCGGAAAAAGTCAATAGGCAAAACGGAAAAAATATCATTTTTTTGAAAATCCGCCGGTTCAGCAGATTCCGGTGTATTGTCTCCGGTGGAGTGCATCTGCGGAAATTCCATCCGGGTTGTTTTAATCTTAAAGTTGCTAAACTGTTTTAAGGATTAAATTTTTTGTTTTTTTAACGAAAATTCTTTGTTTTAAATTTGCAGATTTCATAAAATGCGTGTAAGTTACGGACTATTATGAAAAATAGAGAGAAGAGACTAACCAAATAAAAGGTGAATGGACCGTATTTATGAAGATGAAACTTGTATTTTTGCTTCTGACATCGGCTGTGACTTCCCTGCTGGTCTCCAGTTGCGCTTCCTATAAGAAGCCGTTTGAGGGAGCATCCAAAAACAATTATACAACGCTGAAACCGCAGGAAAAGACATCTCTGCCGAAAGGACTTCATGTCCTGACATTGGAAGAGGCTCAGAATATTGCACTGAACAACAATCCTGACTTCAAATCCAAATATTTTGCGATTGCCGCGGCGCGTGCCAGATATTACCAGAGCTTTTCTTCCTACTATCCGACGCTGAGCGTTTCCGCAACGGTCGGGCAGAACTTTTCACGGGTCTATGCTCCGAGTAACTATACCCGCAGCCGTACCCAGGGAGAGAACTACGGAGTGGAGCTCGGCGGTTCCTGGCTGATCTTTGACAGCTTCGCGCGGGAAATGAACATGCTTTCCGCCCGTCACACCTGGAAGGCCTCTGTGGCGGAAGAGGATGACGCGCGCCGTCTTCTGCTCCGTGCCGTCGCGTATGCCTACAACGACGTGCAGCTTGCCGCAGCCCAGCAGCGGATCGCCATCGCCGATATGAACTACAGTGCCGATCTGCTGAAAGATACACAGCTGAAATTTGAAGCGGGCGCGGTTCCGCTCAGTGACGTGCTGAACTTCAAGATCCGTTACAACAACGGTGAAAGCGATCTGATCGCCGCCCAGTACAGCTATGCGTACAACAAATACGCGCTTGCCGCTCTGCTCGGTTTGACCGACGGCACCATTCCGGATGAAGTCTCGTTTCCCGCGATGCCTTCCGCGGAGGGCGATGTTCTTCCGGATGTTTCCGTGTACCTTGATACCGCGTTGGCGAACCGTCCGGACCTCCGCGCTTACCGCGAGACGCTGGAAGCTGCAAAATTTTCGTTCTGGTCGAGTCTCTGCGCATTCGGTCCGACCGTTTCCGCGAATTATTCGCTCGGCTACACGCATTACCGCAACCTGAACCGCAATCTGGATACCGGTCACGGTACGAAGAATTCCTATAACAACGGCGCATTCAGTTATGGTGCCACCGCTTCCTGGAACCTGTTCGAGGGCGGAAACACCTACTTCAACGCCAGAGCCGCGCAGGCCGCCGTGGCGCAGGCCGAATACGGTCTTGCGGAGATCTGGATCACGGTGATTACCGATGTCCGTTCCGCGTATGACAATTACATCACCTATCTCAAGCAGGTGAAACTGTTCCAGAAGATTTACGACCTTACAAAGCAGACCCGTGACCTTGTGGAAGAGGAATACAAAGCCGGTAATGCGGAACTCACGCGTCTGAACGAAGCTCAGAACGACCTCGTCAATGCGGAGATGAATCTGGTTTCCTCCGTGGTGAAGATGAATCAGGCGAAAGCGCAGCTCGAAGCCGCGATCAACATCCGCTGACCGGATAACGGAATATTTTGTTTGCAATCGCACTTTGCCGGGGCGGAATCCCCCGGCAAAGTGTTTATTTTAGGAGTATGATATATGGATTTCAGAGCACGTTTCGCACCGTCCCCCACCGGACAGGTCCACATCGGCAACATCCGTACCGCGATCTTCAACTGGCTGGCGACCCGTCATTGCAAAGGTACGTTTCTTCTGCGCGTGGAGGACACCGACCTTGAACGTTCCACGCAGGAGGCGATCGACAAACTTCTTGAATGTATGGACTGGCTTGGACTTGATTATGATGAAGAGATCATGTATCAGACGAAACAGAGCGACAAGCACAAGGAGTCCGCACAGAAACTGATCGACTCCGGGAAAGCCTATTATCTGAATCCCGGCGAGGAACACTCTCCGGTTCTTTTCAAACTGCCGTATGACTGCGATTCCATGCCGTTCGTCCGGGAGACCGGAGCGGCGGAGATCGTGCTGGAGCCGGGCTCCGAGGTCGCTCTCAACCTTGCCGGTGTCACGTTCCATACGCTGAGTTCCAAGGGCAAATCCGTGGAGAACATGGCGTCGCTTGCCGGATTCAAGAATCTGAAGATTTCCGATGCTTCCGGCAATCTTCTGTTTGAGCTCAATGACGAAACGATGAAGACGCTTTCCGCGGATCCCCGCGAAAAAACGGTGGTCGCCGGAGCCGCGAAGCTGAATTTTATCCGCCGGGAAGTCTTTTACCACGACCTTGTCAAAGGCGATCTCGCAAAGCCGCTTGACAATATGAAGGATTTCATCATCGTCCGCAGTGACGGCAGTCCGGTTTTTCATCTCGCGAACGTTTACGACGATATGCAGCAGCGGGTCACGCACATCGTCCGCGGAGACGATCATGTGGAGAATACCTATCGTCACCTCTTCCTGTTTGAATCGCTCGGCTTCACTCCGCCGCAGTATGCGCATCTTCCGATGATCGTGAATGCTGCGGGCAAGCCGTACAGCAAGCGCGACGGCGATGCTTTCGTCGGGGATTTCCGGGAAAAAGGCTTTCTGCCGCAGGCTCTTTTCAACTATCTCGCATTGCTCGGCTGGTCGCCCGGAGACGACCGGGAAAAGATGTCCCGCGAAGAACTGGTCGAGGCGTTCACGATCGAACGCGCTCTTTGTTCGCCCGCCCAGTTCGATATCCGCAAGCTGACGAATATGAACGGCATGTACATCGCGGAAATGCCGGTGGCGGATTTTTGTGCTCAGATCGCTCCGTTCATCGGGAAGCTCTGCCCGGAAGCCGTCGGGTCGCCGATTCTGGACAAGGTCGCGGAGCTGATGCAGTCCCGTACCAAGACGTTTGCCGATGTCGCGCAGTGGAAATACTTCTTCCGGAAAGCGGAGGAGCTGGAATATGATCCCAAGGGGTTGAAAAAGCTCCTGAGTGATGATACAGTACGCAAAGCGGTGGCGTCGTTCGCAGAAAAAGTGACGGCGCTTCCGGCGCTGACGGTGCAGGCGGTTGATGATCTGATCCATGCGGTCGAGGCGGAATACGGAATTCAGCAGGACAAGCTGAAACAGCCGCTCCGCATAGCTTCCACCGGGACCACGATCGGCGCGGGTATCTGCGAGACGATCGTGCTGATCGGTGCCGGCGAATGCGCCGCCCGTATCGCCCGTGCGCTTGCCCTGTAACGGAAAACAAGACCGGAGCTGACTATGTTTGAGAGAAGAAAAAAGACTTTGCCGGTTCGTCTGCTTGGCGATTCCGTTCTGAACGCCAAAGCGAAAGTCGTCCGCAAGATCGACGACGAACTGTTCGAGCTCGGCGAAAAGATGATCGAAACGATGTATAAAAACGACGGAATCGGGCTTGCCGCGCCGCAGGTCGGCGTTCCGTTGCGCATGTTCGCCCTGCATGTTTATATGCAGGAGGACGAGAACGGCAATCCGGTCTGCGGCAGCTCTCCGGGAGAACTGGAACTGCTGCCGAAGATGCCGCTGGTGTTCGTCAATCCGGAAATCGTGTCCCGCAGCGAAGTGATCGAGGAGCGCGAAGAGGGATGTCTCAGTGTTCCCGGACTCTACGCTCCGGTGGCCCGTCCGGCATCGGTCGTGCTGAAGGCGCAGATTCTCGGCGGCAAGGAGATCTGTCTGGAATGCGGCGGTCTGCTTGGCAGGGCGATTCAGCACGAATACGATCATCTGGACGGGATCGTGTTCGTCCAGCGCCTGAAAGACGAGGATCTCTCTTCCATCAAAAGCGGGATCGACAAGATCGTGAAAAAATCCGGGAAACGTAATTTTAAAATCAATCGGGTAAAGCAATAACGTATGCAGTTTTTCCGCACACTCATTGCCGTTTGCTCCGGGCCGTCGGCGTTTCCGGGGCTGATGAACCGGAATCCGTTCCGGGCGGTCTTTCATTTATTGCTTCTCTGCGTTTTGCTTGCACTGGTGATTTCCGCATTCCGGATCGCCGATTTCCGGGAACCGGAACGGGTGATTTCCAGGGCTCTTACCGGACAGTTCGGGTCGGTGGTGATCCGGGACGGAACGGTTCTGCCGGAGAAAAACGCAAAACAGGCGAAATCGTTTATTCTGACCCGGTCGCTGCGTCTGGATTATCTGCCGGACTCCGCAGCGGCTTTGAAAAATATGGACCGGTGGCGGGAACGGACGGGAATTATCTGGACTCCGCGCGGTTTTCTGCTCTGGGGCGCCGTGGAGGGTGAAACGGCTGGTTATGTGCTGATTCCGATGCCTCTGCCGTCCCGGACGGCCCTTGCATTGGTTCCGTCCCTGAACGGGATTTCTTCCGCACCGCTTTCCGCTCCGGAAATTGAACGTTATGTCCAGAAGAACTATTATGGCGGGGAGAAGCCGCCGGAAGGGGCGGAGAAACCGCTGGTCTTTCCGGTTCCGGAGACGGTTGCGGCAATTTCTTCCGCCTGTCATGTTTTCATCGGGGTTACCGCGTTTGCCGGATTGTTTTTCTCGTCGCTGATGATTACGTTTCTGTTTGCCGCGGCCCAGAGCCTGTTTACGCCGAAAGGGGCGAAACGGCTCGCGTTTCCGCGTCTGATGACGATTATGGTGTATGCGGCGTTTCCGCCGTTGATCATCGCGTCGCTGTTTACGGCGCTTTCTCTGCCGTTTTTCGGATTTCAGACCGTGTTTCTTATCACCTTTTTCATCTACCAGATGTTGGCGTTTTCGGCGGTTTACCGTCATTTGAATCCGCCGCCTCCGCCGGAAGATGACGAGGATTTTTATTAATCAAGGAGGCTTCCCATGTCCGATGCCAAAGATGTGTTCCGGGTACAGAATTATTATCCGCTGTTTGCCCACTGTTCGATGCCGGCGACGTTTGCGTTTCTGCGCGATCCGGAGATTGAGGCGCTTGCCAAAGGCGAGTATGCCGGTAAATATGCGGATTCCGCAATCCGGCGGATTTCCGAGGCGATGCGCCCGTTCCGCGGCAAGCATTTCGTTTCGACCGATTTTGCCGCGCCGACCGATTCGCCGCGTTTTCTTTCTTCCAAACGCGGGTCGGTGGTTTCCGCGTCGAGCGCGTGGATTTCCCTTGCCGGAAGTGCCAAGATCCGCGCGCTTGCCGCTGCCGGAGACGTCCAGTGCGTCTGCGTGCGCGGCTTCCGTGTCTTCGACATTCCCCGCGAATACCGTCTGTTTATCCGGAATGGACAGCTTGTCGCGATGAGCCAGCGTTTTCTGATCCGCCATTTCCGCCGCCTGGTACGCCGTCAGGAGGATTACTGGAATGTTGCGCTCCGCTTTTTCGACGAGATCAAAAGTGCGCTTCCGGTCGATACGCTTACCGTGGATATTTACATTACCTGCAACCGGAAAGTGATTGTGCTGGATCTGAATCCGTGGGGCGATCCGACTGATCCGCTGATGTTCCGCGACTGGAACCGCGAGATTACGGAGCCGCTCGGCTGTCTGCTGGTTCCCCCGCCGTGCATGATCTCCGGGGATGTGAACGTTTCATTCTGAGGGAGGCGTTCCCGATGAGGAAAGCGAACCGGATCCTTGCCCTGGGATTGAATCCCGCTTATCAGAAAACAATCCTGTTTGACCATCTCCGTCTTGGTGCGGTGAACCGGTCGGCGGAATCCTACGCGGTCGCTTCGGGAAAAGGGATCAATTTCGCCCGTGCCGTCCGGACCTGGGGACATGCGGAGTGTGTGGTTCTTCAGCCGCTCGGCGGAGTGATCGGGGAACTGGTTGCTTCCGGACTTGCCGCAGAGGGAATTCCCGCGGTGACGGTTCCCGTGAAAAGCTGTACGCGCACCTGTTCGACTCTGTTGTGCGGAACCGCCGGGACCGCTACCGAGGTGATCGAACCCGCGGCGCCGCTTTCCCGACAGGAATATGACCGTCTGTTCGAGGCGCTGGAAAAGCAGCTCCCGGATTATCAGGGGCTTGCAATCTGCGGCACCTGCCCGCCGGGAATTACTCCGGAGTTTTACTGCGACGCCGTCCGCCTTGCCCGCAGACGGGGAATTCCCGTGCTGCTGGATGCGTTTCGGGATATGCGGGAAGTATTGTCGCAGGGACTTGCATTTCTGAAGATCAACCGCGAGGAACTTTTCGAGCTGTCGGGCTGTCAAATGCCGACGCCGGAGAATATGCGGGAGTTCCGGGAAGCGCACGGGATTGCCGTTCTGGCGGTGACGGACGGCGCCGGAGACGCGCTGCTCTCTTCATCCGATGGAACTTTCCGCATTTCCGTTCCGAAACTGGAGTCCTGCCGGAATCCGATCGGCGCGGGGGACACCTGCGGAGCGGTTTTGTTTTCCGGGTATCTGGAACGGATGCCGCTTCCGGAAGCGTTTGCACAGGGGCTTGCCGCGGCAAGTGCCAGCTGCATGACGCTGGAACCGGCGTTTTTCGATCCCGCCGTGGCGCGGGAACTGTATCGACCGATCACAATGGAAAGGATATGAATCATGGAACAGGAACCGATCGTTATTGAGCCGTCGCCGGAAAAGACACAGGTTTTTCCTCAAGTTCAGAAGAAGCGGAGCGGTTGTTTCGGCTGTCTGTTTGGCTGTTTCGCCGTTTTTGCTGTTCTGCTGCTCCTGCTTCTGGCTGCCGTATGGACTTTCAACGGGAGTATCACCGTATGGTCCGAACGCCTGAAAAGCAACGATACGGAGGATGAAGACGAATTTGTCGTCGACCGGCAGATGACGCAGGGCAAGATCGCAGTGATTGACGTCTGCGGGGTCATTCTCAATGAGAATGGCGGTTACAGTGAAAATGCGGATTCCGCACTGATCTGCCGTCAGCTGAAGAAAGCGGAGAAGGATCCGGAGGTCCGGGCCGTGATTCTGAATCTGAATACCCCCGGCGGCGAAGTGACCGCGTCGGATGATATTCATGCCGCGGTGATGCAGGTGAGGAAAAGCAAACCGGTCGTGGCGCTGATGAACTCCATGGCGGCGAGCGGCGGATACTATGCGGCTGTCGCATGTGACTGGATCGTGGCCAGCCGTCTGACGATGACCGGGAGCATCGGCGTGATCATTTCAACCTATAACTACAAGGCTCTGCTTGATAAGGTCGGCGTGCAGTCGGAGGTTTACAAATCCGGAAAGATGAAAGACATGCTGAACGGGGCGCGTCCGCGGACGCCGGAAGAGATCGCGCTGGTGCAGTCTCTGGTCGATGAGTGCTATTCGGAGTTCGTCCGTCTGGTTGCCGCCGGACGCCGGATTCCGGCGGAGAAGATCCGCACAACGGAGATCGGCGACGGACGTATTTTCCACGGTTCAAAAGCGTTGAAACTCGGACTCGTGGATGAGCTCGGCAGAATGCCGGAAGCGGTTGCCAAAGCGGAAAAACTTGCGGGATGTCAGCCCGGTTCGTTGAAAGTCGTGCGTTACAAACGCAACAATTCGTTTTTCAACTTCCTCTTTGGAACGGAAGCGAATGCACATAAGGCGCTCCGCCTGAACGTGCCCGGCCTGACGGAACCCCGGCTGCCGCGCGGCTGTCTTTACTTCCTTCCGCAGGATTATCTGCAATGAGGGATTTCAGGCGCGAAGTAACTGCCGCGTCTGAATTTTCGGAGGAGCTTCCCTGTACGGAATTTTCCTGGTCTCTGACGCGGCATTTGCGGTTTCTCCGCTGTGAGCGGGAATATTTTCTGCATTATTATGCCGCGCAGGGCGGTTGGGACCGTTACGCCGATTCGCTTGTCGCGGCGGTATATCGCGGCAAGAAGACAAAACTTTATACCGAGTGGCTCGGCGACTTGATGGACGAGGCGTGGAAGACGGTTCTTGACCGTGTCCGTTTCATTCCGGAGACGATGCGCTTGCGCGCATTCCGCCGCCGTCTGGAAGAATTTCTGTTCGGACAGCTCACGCGGAAAACTGCGGAAGCCGCTTCCGGAGCTCCCGGTTATCTGCCGTTTCCGGATTTTGAACTTCCGCCGGACGATCTTTTCCGGAAAGCGCGTCACGATCTGGCGGAAGCGCTGACATTTTGTTTTTCGACTCAGCTTCCGGTTTCGGCGGTACACTTTCAGCGTCCGAACCGGATCAACCGGAATCAGGTTTACGAGTGTTACTTTGACCGCGTCCGCATCTGGAGCAATCCGGGGATTTTCTGGAGCGAGCCGGGAATGCGCTGTTCTCTGCGTTTTTCTTTCCAGGAGGCGGAACCGGTGATTTTTCAGACGGGCGCGGATCTGTTCGCCTGGTATGTGCGGGAATCGTTCGGAGAGAACAGGACTGCCAGTTTCTTTTTTGCCCCGGAGCGGGGAAGATGGAATTGTTACGAGTATTCCGGCAGTGCCGACCGTGCGGAGGAACTGATGGCGGAGAGCATTGTCCGTATGCGGGCGAAGATCCGTCCGGGGAACGTGGTTTATTTTGCCGACTTTCCCGAATGCGGAGTTCCCGAACTTTGCCGTTTCTGCCGTTTCAATCTGGCATGCGCCTTTTTCCGGGAGTTGTGAACCGGGGTGCCGGACAGGAGAAACGGGCGGTTCAAAGACCGCCCGTTCCGTTTGGGAATCAGTAACTTAAAACCGGCGCTTCCAGCAGCCCGCAGGGAACGAGCTGGCGGTCCGTGACCCGGTATTGTTTGAACTCGGCGGGACCGGTCCACGAGGGCCATTTCTCCGTGAGATAGAATGGTCCGTGGGAGTTGCGGCGATGACCGAGAACTTTGATTTCCAGGGTGTTGTCGCCTTCGGTCAGTTCGGCGGAAATATCCGCGGAGAACGGCGGCCATGGGAGCATCAGCTCCTTTCCACCGTTGACCCGGAGCGAAAGCGCAACGCCGCGCCAGTCGGGAATCTCCACGATGACCGGACCCGATGTTTCCGGTTTCCGGAACGTGGTACGGTAGATCAGATTTCCCGCATAGTTCTGGAAGCCCTGCGTGCACCAGTCGCCGGTGTTCAGCGTTTCCGGCTGTGCGGTAAGCGTGTCGCCGCAGACTCCGAATCTGCCGAGCAGATAGACCGTTTCAAGTCCGGGAAGGAGCTCGTGATAAGCGGGGCAATGCAGTTCCAGCGTGTTCGAGCCTTTACAGACGAGTTCGGACGGGATGGGGAGTTTCCGCATGGAGCGGTCGCACCAGAACCCGGCATCCTCCGGCTGAAATTCCCTGCCGTTCAGCGTATAGGTGTAAAGATCGGGGCGCTCAATGCCGAGGAAGAGTTCGCCGGGGATCGTATCGCACTGGAATGTGTAACGGAGTTTAAGATCAAGTGTGCGCGCCGGAGTCTCTTTAAGGCGGCACCACGGCTGACACATGTGTCCGGTCCGCGGATGTTTGCCGAGCAGTTCCCGCAGATGATCGTCCACTTTGTTGACATATGCGGGAAGCGCGAAGCAGCTTCCGTCTACAGAATAGGCGGGATGATCAAGAACGAAGACATTCGGGTCGTCCGTCACGGCTTCCCAGCCGGTGGAGGGGAGGGTGAGCGTGTGTACGGTTTTGACGCTCTGCTTCCGTTCCGCTGTGGCGATGGGGGAGGAGGAGGCGATGAACAGACGGCTTTCCAATGGAGCAAATGAAGTTTCAAAGGTCATCCATCCGTTTTTGTATACCGCTTCTACGGCGAACCGTTCCCCGGTCCGCAGATTCAGTTCGCAGATGCTCCGGTTTTCCGGCAGTTTCCATGCGATCCGTGCGGACGGGAACGCGAGTGTGCGGTCGCGGGAGAGCGGAGCGGAATACTGGGCGGTTGTCTGATTCATGCCGGTATTGCAGAGAAACAGTGTGGAAAAGTCATCCGACTGATGTATGGAGGAGAGAACCGGGTCGATTTCCCGTCCGTCCGCCTGAATGGAGACATTGCGGACGACCGGAGCCACCGCTTCCGCCAGAGTGTTTTCGGTCGCCGGGGTGAAGAGTTTGTAGATTTCCGCCGTCCGTTCCGATTTCAGCCCGTCCGCATACTGCGGGATTTCACCGACGTAGACGACCTTTCCGCCGTTTTCTGCGAACGTTTTCAGCAGATTCAGCGTCGTTGTCCGGATTGTTCTCATGCGCGGCAGCACGACCGCTTTGTAATCGGCTTCGGCAATGGAGAATGTCTTCCCGGAGACGCGGGCATGGCGGGACATCATTTCCTCGTCGCCGTAATCGAAGTCGATGTTTTCTTTCAGCAGTGCGCAGCGGACCGCGATCAGACGTTCATTTTCCGCCTCTTTTTCCGCCGGAGTCATCGTGTGATAGGTGGGGCCGAACCAGGTGGATTCGATCGGATGGACGACAAGCAGATCCCGCAGCTCCTCCCCTTCGGACAGCGCTGCTCCGAGACGGGCGTAGTAATCCTCCACGACCGGGTAGTATTTGTACCAGGGCGACTGATACGAGATGCTCGCCGGATAGTCGCGTTTTGCTTCCGCCTCCATCGTGTACCATGCGAGATGCTGACAGCGCAGATTGATTCCGAGTGCCGCCTGCCAGTCGCCGAGCGCTTTGTGTCCCATGAACGGAAAATCCCAGCCGGTGCAGCCGTAGGTTTCGCTGAGGCGGGTTTTGCGTCCGAACTGGTGCGCCACGGAGACGCATTGTTTGGCTGTATCATAGATCGTCCAGTGCTCGGTGAGCAGGTCGATGCCCGGAGCCTGCATGTATTCATAGAACCGCATTGCGGAGCCGACGCAGTGACTCTGGTCAATTACGTTGTCTTCGCAAAGGGCGTGTCCGGTGAACTGGAGGCCGTGCCGACCGCACCATTCGCCGATCTGTCTGGAGAACGAATTGACGAAAAGACCGGTCATCAGTTCAAAATGGTTGAGACGGATTCGCGAACAGCAGTTCCCGTCAATGTTGAAGAAGAGTTCCGGCAGATGATCCAGAATGTCATAGCCGAACCGTTTCTTTGTCTCTTCCGGCACCGCACCGGTCCAGTTGGAGTAGTTCGGTTCATCGGTGAAAATGCCGGGGACCGTTTTTCCGAATTCGCCGGAAATTTCCGCCGCATATTTTTCATGGGTTACTTCGATGAATTTGCGGACCGCTTCCGGGTTGCAGACGTCAAGATACCCGCCGCCGTTATACCAGGAGTTGTCGGCTTCCGTTTCCACATAAAAGTGGAGAAACTGTTCGCCGTCGGCAAGCGTATCGCCTTTGCGGAGCCGCCGCGGAGCATTGAAGCCGCGTCCGTCCGGTCTGGCGGCGAACCATGCCAGATCCGCATCATCGTAAACGGGTTCGGCAAGTTGCTGGCAATGAAGCCGTTGGCGCCGGAATTCCGGGTGTTCGCGGGTGACGAGTCCGCCCGCCGCGCCGGAGGGCCAGCGGTCCTCGTCATAAAGCCATGCATTCATGCCAAGCTGTCCGGCTTCGTCAATGCAGGCGCGGATGCAGGTAAACCACTCGTCGCTGAGATAGGGTGTATTGAGCCCGACGCGGGAGTGCATGAAGAATCCGCCGAGTCCCATCCGTTTCATGTCCCGGATCTGTCTGCGGAGTTCTTCCGGTTCGAGTTTCCCGTTCCATGCCCAGAACGGAGCTCCGCGGAATTGTGCCGCCGGATTTTCGATCTTTTCGATGAACTTCTGTACCATTTGCAGGAAATCCTTTCTTTGCTGGTTGCGGATAATATAGAAGTGTTTTTTCCGGAAAACCTTGATTTTCCGGAGAAAAACAAGCATTATTTGATAAAAAGAGCGATTTCCGGATTTTTTTCTGTCGAAAAACCGCATTTCCCGGTTCCGGAAGAGAAAAAAGGGTTGAGATTTTGCCAACAGGCGCTATATTGTTCCAAAAAATGCCGAATCTGATGAAGTCACACCTCCTGTGGGAGGATTTTCCGTTCCGGACTTTGGTTTCGATCCACGACCGAGAGATGCAGGAACATTGCCACGACGATTTTTACGAGCTTGTGTTTGTCCGTAACGGAAAAGGATTTCACATGCTGGAGGGGGAGCTGTATCCGATTCAGGCGGGAAATCTGTTCCTGATTCATCCCGGCGAGCGGCACGGGTATGTGAAACCGGATCTCTCCATTTACAATATTCTTTTCGATCAGTCGTTTCTGAGCCATTTTCAGCAGGATATGTCAGGATTTCCGAATTATCAGCTGCTGTTCAATGTCGGAACAGGGCGTTCCGCGCTGAGCCGGGTGCTGAGCGTGGAATCCGGCTGTTTCCCGCGGGTCACCGCACTGCTGGATGACATCGTGTCGGAAGAGGCGAAACGCGAACGGGGAAGCATGACCGCCGTTCTAAGCGATTTTCTGGCGCTGTTTCTGCTGATCTGCCGTCATGCGCGTCCGGAGGAGTCTTCGGAAAATCCGCATTACGCATACCGGCTCAGTGCGCTGATGGCACAGCTGGAGGAGCATTGCGCGGAGCCGTGGACTCTGGAACGGATGGCGGCGCAGGTTCGGATGTCGGTCAGCAGCTTCCGCCTCCGGTTCAAGGAACTGACGGGAGACAGCCCGGTGGAGCATCTGCTGAAAGTGCGTCTCGAAAACGCGTCGAAACTTCTGCGGATGGACGGCAAAAATATTTCCGAAATCGCGCAGCTCTGCGGTTTTCCGGACAGCAATTATTTTTCCCGTCAATTCAAGAAGGAATTCGGTGTTTCCCCGCGTTTGTTCCGGAAACGGTAAGCTGTATTTGACTTCTTCCGGTTTTGCCCGTATAGTATTGATTCAAAATGGAGAGAACTTTGAATGATTGAAAACCGGAAGCGGTCTTTTCCGCCGAGTGCATACCCCGGAGCGAAAGTGCTGATCCTCGGTTCCATGCCGGGCGAGGAGTCGTTGCGCCGGCAGGAGTACTATGCGTTTCCGCAGAATGCGTTCTGGCGGATCATGGGAGAACTGTTCGGTTTTTCCCGGCGGCTGCCGTACCGGGAGCGTCTGCGTTTGCTCGGAGAAAACGGCGTCGCGTTATGGGATGTGCTGGAATCCTGCGACCGGACGGGGAGTCTGGATACGAAGATCACCGATCCGGTTCCGAATGATATTGCCGGGCTTATCGACCGGATTCCGACGATCACGCATATTTTCTGCAACGGGAGTGCGTCGTTCAATTTTCTGAAACGCTATCATGCCCCGCTGTTCCGTCGCGGGCTGACGATTGAGCGTCTGCCCTCGACCAGTCCCGCGGCGGCGATGCTTTCCTATGAACGGAAATTTGCCGCTTATGCGGTGATTGCTGAAATTCTGAAAAAATAGAATTCGCCGCTTGAAAAAAGACGATTTCAGAGTATAGTATAGCTCCGACTACTGTGACTCAAAAACAGGAAAGGATGCAGTCAAATGCCCAAGCGCACGGACATTCACAAAGTCCTGATTATCGGTTCCGGTCCGATCATTATCGGCCAGGCTTGCGAATTCGATTATTCAGGCACACAGGCTTGCAAGGCTCTTCGTAACGAAGGCTACGAAATTGTTCTTGTGAACTCGAACCCCGCGACGATCATGACCGACCCAGGTATGGCGGATCACACTTACATCGAGCCCCTGACGGTCGACAGCCTCGAAAAAGTCATTCAGAAGGAACGTCCCGACGCGCTTCTCCCGAATCTTGGCGGTCAGACCGCCCTGAACCTCTCCATTGCTCTGGATGAGGCCGGAATTCTCAGTAAATACAACGTGAAAGTCATCGGCGTGGACCTTGAAGCGATCAAGCGCGGCGAGGACCGTATCACGTTCAAAGAGACGATGAAACAGCTGGGCGTGCCGATGGCGAAGTCCGAGCCCTGCTACTCTCTGGAGGAAGCCGAGAAGATTGCAAACGAGTTCGGCTATCCCGTCGTTCTGCGTCCGGCGTATACGATGGGCGGAACCGGCGGCGGTATCGTCTACAATGTGGAGGAACTCCGCGAAGTCTGTTCCCGCGGTCTTGACGCCAGTATGATTCATCAGGTTCTGGTGGAAGAGTGCGTGATCGGCTGGGAGGAATTGGAACTGGAGATCGTCCGCGATGCAACCGGCAAGAAGATTACGGTCTGTTTCATCGAAAACGTGGATCCCATGGGAGTTCATACCGGCGACAGCTTCTGCGTGGCACCGATGCTGACCGTTCCCGAATCCGTGCAGAAGCGTCTTCAGGATTACGCATACCGCATTGTGGAAGGCGTCGGTATTATCGGCGGCGGCAATGTTCAGTTCGCCCACAATCCGGTTGATGACCGCATCATCGTGATTGAGATCAATCCGCGAACTTCCCGTTCCAGTGCGCTCGCGTCGAAAGCCACCGGCTTCCCGATCGCCAGCGTTTCCACCCGTCTTGCCGCCGGCCTTGATCTCAAGGATATTCCCTACTGGCGCGACGGCTCGCTTGACCTCTATACTCCCTCCGGCGATTACGTCGTTGTGAAGTTCGCGCGTTGGGCGTTTGAAAAATTCGCACAGGCGAAAGACCACCTCGGTACGCAGATGAAAGCGGTCGGCGAGGTCATGAGTATCGGCAAAAACTTCAAGGAAGCGTTCCAGAAAGCGATCCGTTCGCTGGAAATCGGACGCTCCGGCCTCGGCTGCGTCAAGAAGTTTGAGAAACTCTCCGCGGAAGAGCTCCGCACAAAAATTATCACACCGAACAGTGAACGGTTCTTCCAGATCTACGAAGCGTTGAAAAAAGGCGTTACCGTGGACGAGATCGTCAAGCTGACGAAAATTACCCGTTACTTTATCGAACAGATGGCGGAACTGGCTGTTTTGGAACTGGAACTTGCGAAGCACGATTTTGACGCGCTTCCCGATGACCTGCTGGTTCAGGCGAAACGCGACGGTTTTTCCGATAAATATCTTGGAAATCTTTTCAAGGTTCCGGAAAAACAGATCCGTGACCGCCGTACTGCGCTCGGAGTGACCGCCGTTTTCTGTGCGGTTCCGGTCTCCGGCGTTGAAAATGCCGCCTATTATTACTCCACCTACGCGGAAAATGCGAAAGATGAAGTTCCGGTTTCCGTAAATAAGAAGATCATGATCCTCGGCGGCGGACCGAACCGTATCGGTCAGGGAATTGAGTTCGACTATACCTGTGTGCATGCGGCGTTTGCCCTGCGTGACGCCGGCTATGAGTCGATCATGGTCAACTGCAACCCCGAAACCGTGTCCACCGACTACGATACCAGCAACAAGCTCTATTTCGAGCCGCTGACCGTGGAAGATGTGCTTGCAATCTACGAAAAAGAAAAGCCGGAAGGTGTGATCGTTCAGTTCGGCGGTCAGACTCCGCTGAATATCGCGCAGCAGCTGAAAGATGCCGGAGTGAACATTCTCGGAACGCAGCCGGAGGGGATCCGTCTGGCGGAAGACCGCGAATATTTCCGCGAGCGCATGATCGCTCTCGGCATTCCGCAGCCGGAAAGCGGCATTTCCCATTCGTTGGAGGAAGCGGTCGCCCTCGGCCGCAGGATCGGTTATCCGGTGATGGTCCGTCCCTCGTTCGTTCTCGGCGGACGCGGCATGGCGGTGATCCACGATGAGGAAACGCTGAAACGGTACGCGGTCGAAGCGATTCAGGTCAGCCCGGAATACCCGATGCTGATCGACCGTTTCCTGGACAATGCGATTGAAACCGAAGTCGATGCGCTTTCCGACGGCACCGATACCTTTGTGGCGACCGTGATGGAGCATATCGAGTTGGCAGGTATTCATTCCGGCGACTCCGCCTGCGTGCTTCCCCCGGTCACGATTCCGCAGAAGCATCTTGACACGATTGAGCGTTATGCCGCTGCGATCGCAAAGGATTTCAAGGTCGACGGTATCCTCAATGTTCAGTTTGCTGTCTGCCATGACAAGGTTTATATCATCGAGGCGAATCCGCGTGCGTCGCGCACGGTTCCGCTCGTTGCGAAGATCACCGGCGTTCCGCTTGCCCGGATTGCCACGGGACTCATGCTCGGCAAAAAACTTACCGACTATACGCCGCAGCTTCAGCGCAAATGCAAGAATTACTACGGCGTGAAGGAAGCCGTTTTCCCGTTCAACATGTTCCCGGAAGTAGACCCCGTTCTCGGTCCGGAAATGCGCGCCACGGGAGAGGTTCTCGGCATTGCGGACAGCTTTGAACTTGCCTACTTCAAGAGTCAGAAGGCCGCGAATGCGCCTCTGCCGCTGGAAGGTGCCGCGCTGATCTCGGTGAACCGCCGGGAACGCGAATTCCTGCTTCCGATCGTGCAGAAACTGCATGAACTTGGATTCAAACTTTATGCGACCGAGGGAACGGCAAAGTTCCTTGATGAATATTCGATTCCGAATACGATCGTCAACAAACTCGGCGAGGGACGGCCGGATGTCAGCGACATGATCAAGAATCATGCGCTTCAGCTGATCATCAATACGCCGAAAGACCGCAGCGAGAAGCTGGATGACAGCTATATCCGCATGATGGCGATTCAGCAGAAGATCGCCTACATGACCACGATTGCCGCCGCAAAGGCGACTGTCGCCGGAATTGCCGCCGCCCGCAGCAACGCGATTCTTCCGAAGTCTCTTCAGGAGTATCAGGCAGGAAAATAAGCGCAGATATATTCTGTCCGGAAAGCCGTGGATCCGCGTATGATCCACGGCTTTTCTTATTTCGTCCGCTGAATTTTGTTTCAAATTCTTCTGCGGCATCTCCGCGTTGTCCGTTTCCGCTGCGCGTGCCGGATGCAAGACCGGGGCGGATCCGCATAGGGAATAATGCTCTGTGGAGGACAAAAGGGCGCGCGTTTGCCATGACGAATGTCACAGAGCGAAAAAAGTGTAAATTTTGAATCATTTCCCCGAATTTTTGTTTGACTTTTCTTTTCCATGATGTATACTTGTATAGTGTCATTGGTGCATGGACTGATTTCAAGACTCACTGATGTTGTTTTGAAATCAGCGCATGCATTGTTCATATTAACCCGGTAAGGAGGAAATTTCGAATGTCGGGCATTACAAACACTCAAGACGGTAACTATTGTGCCGCACACGTCGCTTATGCACTGAGCGAAGTCGCAGCCATCTACCCGATCACCCCGTCGTCCACCATGGGCGAGTGGGTCGACCAGTGGGCAGCAGAGGGCAGAAAGAACATTTGGGGACAGGAAGTCAAGGTTGCGGAAATGCAGTCCGAAGCCGGAGCCGCCGGAGCCGTTCACGGTTCGCTGGTTGCCGGAGCTCTTACGAGCACCTATACCGCATCGCAGGGTCTGCTCCTCATGATCCCGAATATGTACAAGATCGCGGGTGAACTCATCCCGACCGTGTTCCATGTGACCGCCCGTGCGCTTGCCGCCCAGTCGCTCGCCATCTTCGGCGACCACTCCGACGTGATGGCATGCCGCAACACCGGTTTCGCCATGCTCGCCGCCGCTTCCGTTCAGGAAGAGATGGACCTCGGACTCGTTGCCCACCTCGCCACCTACAAGGCGCGCGTGCCGTTCCTGCAGTTCTTCGACGGTTTCCGTACTTCTCATGAAGTTCACAAATATCATGAGATCACCTATGACGAGATCAAAGAACTGGTCGAGCCGAAATACATTGAAGAGTTCCGCGCCCGCGCTCTCCGCCCGGATGCTCCGATCACCAACGTCGGCGCCCAGAACCCGGACGTTTATTTCCAGGGCCGCGAAACGGTCAACAAGTTCTACAACGCCACTCCGGCGATCGTTCAGGAATATATGGACAAAGTCGCCGCCAAGACCGGCCGTCAGTATCACCTCTTCGACTATGTCGGTGCGGCGGATGCGACCGATGTCATTGTCGCGATGGGTTCCAGCTGTGAAACCATTGATGAAACGATTGAATACCTCAACGAAAAACGCGGCATGAAACTCGGTCTTGTCAAAGTCCGTCTGTACCGCCCGTTCGATGTCGAAGCATTCAAGAAAGCGCTGCCTTCCACGGTCAAACGCATTGCCGTTCTCGACAGAACCAAAGAGCCGGGCGCGATCGGCGAACCGCTCTATCTCGACGTCGTTGTCGCTCTCGCCGGCATGAACGTCAAGATCATCGGCGGCCGTTACGGTCTCTCCTCCAAGGAGTTCACGCCGTCCATGGTTCTCGCGGTCTTCAAACACCTCGCGAACGATGGTTTCCACGGTTTCACGGTCGGTATTGACGACGACGTCACCAACACCTCTCTCAAAATTGAGGAAGAGATCGTTACCGAGCCGGAAGGCACCACCAACTGCATGTTCTGGGGACTCGGCGGCGACGGAACGGTCGGCGCGAACAAGAACTCCATCAAGATCATCGGCAAATACCGCGAGGACATGGATGCTCAGGCTTACTTCTCCTATGACTCCAAGAAATCCTTCGGTGTTACCGTTTCGCACCTGCGTTTCGGCGTGAAACCGATCAAGAGCACCTACCTCATCACCTCTCCGGACTTCGTCTCCTGCTCCTCGTTCAGCTATATCGGCCGTTACGACCTGCTGAAAGGCATCAAGGAAGGCGGAACGTTCCTGCTGAACTCGCATTACAGCAACGACGAAGTGTTCCAGCACCTCACCCGCGACATGCAGGAGACGATCATCAGCAAGAAGATCAAGTTCTACAACATCAATGCGGAAAAACTGATCGCCGAACAGCCCGGTCTCCGCGGCAAAGGCGCAAACACCGTCATGATGGTGGCATACTTCAAGGTCTCCGGCATCGTTCCGTTTGAAAAGGCGGAAGAGGGCATGAAGGAAATGACCAAGAAGACGTTCAAGAAGAAAGGCGACGACGTCGTCAATATGAACCTTGCCCTGATCGACGCGGCGATCAACGCCTGTCAGCAGGTCAATGTTCCGGCTTCCCTTGACGGCATTGCGTCCGCTCCGATGGTCAAGCTGCTTCCGGACGATGCATCCGAGTTCGCCAAAAAGATCATCGAACCCTCGATGAAACTTCAGGGCGACAGCATTCCGGTTTCCGCGATGTCCGTCGACGGCAAGATCCCGACCGGAACCGCCTGCCTCGAAAAACGCGGCATTGCTCCGCGCGTTCCGAAATGGAATTCCGCGACCTGCGTGCAGTGCAACGTCTGCAGCATGGCATGTCCTCATGCCGCGATCCGCGCCAAACTGATCGACCCTGCCAACCTTGCCGGTGCTCCGGCTTCTTTCAAAGCCGTTCCCGCCAAGGGCAAGGATTCCGCTCTTCAGTTCAAGATTCAGGTCTACATCGAAGACTGCACCGGTTGCGGAGTCTGCGTGGATCAGTGTACCGTCAACAAGGGCGGCAAACTGGCTCCGGCTCTTGTCTGGTCCAGCCTTGAGGCGGAACGCGCCGCGGGCGAAAACGAAAACGAGAAGTTCTTCAACGATGTGCTTCCGGACAACGTCATGGGCTCCAACACCATTTCCACGGTCAAGGGCGCGATGTTCCGCAAGCCGTTGTTTGAATTCTCCGGAGCTTGCGCCGGCTGCGGCGAGACCCCGTACGTCAAACTGATGGCTCAGCTCTTCGGCGAAAATGTGCTGATCGCGAACGCCACCGGCTGTTCCTCCATCTACGGCGGAACGTTCCCGACCATTCCGTATACCAAGGACAAGAACGGACGCGGCCCGGCATGGGCGAACTCCCTGTTCGAAGACAATGCGGAATTCGGATTCGGTATGCGCATGGCGGTCGACGCCAACCGCGCACTTCTCAAGCAGGAAGTGGAAAAACTCCTTGCCAGCGATAAGACTCCGGCTGACCTGAAGGATGCTCTCAATGCCGCCATGAGCAACTGGGACAATTCCAAGACCGAAGCCGCCATCGCCGTTCAGGCGAAGGTCAAAGCCATGATCGCCAAGCTCGTCGCCGACGGCTGCCAGTGCGAGATCGTCAAGAAAGTCAATGAACTTTCCGACTATTTCTGCGACAAATCCGTCTGGATCGTTGGTGGTGACGGTTGGGCAAACGATATCGGTTACGGCGGTATCGACCACGTTCTCGCCCAGGGCAAGAACGTCAATATCCTCGTTCTCGATACGGAAGTTTACTCCAACACCGGCGGACAGGCTTCCAAGTCCACCCCGACCGCGGCTGTGGCGAAGTTCGCTGCGGGCGGTAAGAGAACCTATAAGAAGAACATGGGCTTCATGAGCATGAGCTACGGCTATGTGTATGTCGCGTCCGTTTCGATGGGCGCCGACAGAAATCAGACGATGAAGGCGTTCCTTGAAGCGGAAGCCTACAACGGTCCGTCCATCATCTTCGCGTATGCGCCCTGTATCGCTCACGGAATCGACATGTCCAAGACCCAGACCGAGGAAAAGCGTGCGGTTGACTGCGGCTATTATCCGCTTTACCGCTACAACCCGGAAAAGGAAACTCCGTTCACCTGGGACGTCAAGAACGCTCCGAACGGAACTTTCCAGGATTTCATCCGTTCCGAAGGCCGGTACAAATCCCTGCTGAAAGCCAATCCGGCTCAGGCGGAAGAACTCTATGCCAAGGCTGAGGCGGATGCCGCCAAACGCATGGAATTCTACCAGCAGGTCGGCGCTCTGATGAAGTAATTCATTCAGAACCGTCAATAATCGCGCGTCCGTTTCCCCGCAATGGGAAGCGGACGCGTTTTTTTTATGGAAATCCGGTGCGGGATGATTGTAAAAGCCGGTTTTCATGCTATTGTATGGTAAAACGATATAGCAGAGGTTTTCGAGCATGAAAGCAACGCTGAAAGATGTGGCGGAGGAAGCCGGAGTTTCCAAAGCTCTGGTTTCAAAATTTCTTGCGGGAACGCCCGATGCCCGGATGCGGGATGAGACCCGGAAACGGATTGAGGAGGCGGTCCGCAAGTGCCATTATCTGCCGTCCAAACTGGCTCGTTCGCTGAAAAGCGGCAGAACGCAGACGATCGGGCTTGTGATTTCGGAACTCCGCAATGCGTTCTGGTCCGCGTTTGCCGATCTTGCGCTCCGGGAGGCGCGGAAACATGGGTATCGGCTGCTGATTTCATTGTGCGATTATGATCGGAAGGAAGAGCTGGAAAGTCTGCGGACTCTGGCGGAATACCGCGTGGACGGCATTCTGTACTGCGAACTGCTTTCCGGCGGAGAACTGGCGGAACAGCTTCACCGGGAGGCGTTTCCGATGATGCTGATGTATCAGGAGTCCGGATTGTTTCATTCAGCGGCGATTGATTACAGAAAAGCACTTGGACAGGCGGTTGCGTATCTTGCCGGACGCGGACACCGCCGGATCTTCTGCATTCACAGTGAGTATTCTGCCTGGCCGGATGTTCTGGAAACGGAGTGCGGAAGAGCGGGAATGGCTCTGGATGTCTGCTGTATTCCGCCTGATCCGGAGGAATGGACGGAGCTGTTGCGACAGGTATGCCGTCAGGCTCCGTCCGCGGTTCTGCTGAGCGGGTGGAGAAGTGCGGTTCTGTTTCTGCAGGTGATCCGGCAGGAGTTTCCGCAGTATCGGCCGGAAATCGTGGCGAACTGCCATTTCGATCATCCCGCGTTTGCCGATCCGCGGATTGCCGGACTGATCCGCAATGAATTTGAACAACTGATCCGGGAAAGCGTCCGGGTTTTGATCCGCATGATTCAGGGGGAAGAGGGGATGGATTTGCGTCCGGAAGCGGAATTCGCCTGTGCGGAGGAACTGCGCAGACGGAAGCTGGAAAGCGGACCGCATTATTTTCTGTATTGAACTGAAAAACCGACAGGAATTATTTTTTATAATAAATGCTATACCGATATAGCAGAAAAGGGGAAGAAAGATGCAAATCAGACTGGAAAGGTTGCCGGATAGCGCGGTTCTTCGGAATCGCGGGTGTGGAATCAATTATCTCCAGAGAAGAAACAAGCTCCGGTTCGACGAAGTGCCGGAGGATGCGTGGTTTCTGCGGGAACGGCTGAGCGACAAGATCGCGATTGACATTTCGTGGTCGCAACTGGAACCGGAGGAGGGAAAATTTCTTTGGGATCATCCGGAATGGGAAGGCTGTTTCCAGTCGTGGATTGACGCCGGTTTCAAGGTTCTGCTCAAGGTGCGCGGCATGGATACTCTGGGGACGCTGTATGATCAGGGGACGCCGCAATGGGTGTTCGATGCGGGGGCGCAATATGTGGATGAGCCGATCGAATTCTACCGGAATTCGTGGCTGCTGAACGAGATTCCCGGCGATACGTCCATGCCGGTCCGTTATCCGGTTTACTGGGATCCCGTCTATATCGAAAAGGCGGCGAATCTGATCCGGGCGCTTGGCGAGCGCTACAACGGGAAACCGTATGTGGAGAGTTTCGCGATCGCGCATACCGGACGTTGGGGCGAGATGCATATTGCCGATCATTATCCCCGGACGGAATGGGAGCGGAAAGGATATACGATTCCGCGTTATCTTGAGGCGCACCGGGAACTGATCGACCGGTACCGCGCGGCGTTTCCCGATACGCCGCTTCAGCAGTCGGTGGGCGATCCCAGTTTCCAGGACCGTTTTGTCGATGCCATGCCGAGCTTTGAGTATCTTGCGGAGTGCGGGATCATGCTCAAATGCGGCGGACTTGGCAAGGCGTGGCACCCGCCGTTCCGGTCGCCGTGGCTGGATGACGCCTGCGCGGATATGTTCCGCCGTTTCAAGTACCGTTCCAAGGTCGTGTTTGAAAATCTGGTACTTCCGGAGGCGCTGGAGTTCGCTCTGGGGCTCGGAATGAGTTACTGGCAGAGAGGCGGGGAGGCGTCCGGGCTCGGTGAACTCAATATCGCAAAAGAGATTCCGATTCCGCAGAAAAGAATCTATTCCGGATACGGGTTTACGCCAGAACAGTTCGATGCGTTGACCGTTGAGAATCAGATGGAGCTTTGGCGTCATCTCGCCCGCCGGACCGGATACCGTCTCGCGGCGGAGTCGGTTGATGTGGAAACGGAACCGGGCGTTCTGCATACCTGGTTCCGCTGGACGAATACCGGTGCGGCGCCCTGTTATGAAAAATTCCGGGTCCGTACCGCTTTGTGCGGAATGGACGGCACGGTTGTCTGGAGTGAGACGCAGACGCCATCCTGCGGCTGCGGAGCGGAGACATGGGAGAGCGGAGTTCGTATTACGGACTCGCTGACATGGCGTCTGCCGCCCGATCTGTCCGCCGGAGAGTATCGGCTGATGTTCGGACTGGAACACTGCGGTTTCGCCGGAGAGCGGATGCAGCTGGCAAATTGCGGACGGACGGACAGCGGGCTTTATCCGGCGGATGTGGTCACGATCGGAGGAGTTTGAAATGCTGGCCGGTTCTTTGCTGACGCTGTTTGTCGGTATTTTCTGGACCGGGATCGGGATTGTTCTGACTTCCGCGCGGCGGAGCGGCTGCCGGGTGGAACAGTTTTTCTTCACCGGGTCTCTGACCGCCGCGCTGCTTCTCTGTTGTGTGCTGGCGGTTCAGAAGACTCTGATTCCGTTCCCCGACAGCCGGATCGTTATTGCTGCGCTTGCCGTTGGCGCTTTGCTGAACGGAATTTCACAGATGCTGACGATGCGGAATCTCGGACAGGGCGGATGTGCGCTTTATTTTGCGCTGTCGCGGATGGGATTTGCCGTATCGTTCCTTTGGAGCGTGATCGTCTGGGGAGAACGGATGGCGGTTTGGAACGCTCTGGGGATCCTGTGTCTGATTGCCGCGGTTGTTCTGACCGCGTCGGGAAAGCGGAAAAAAGAGGGACGTGCGGAGCATGGACGCCTTTTCATGGCGATCCTTTCCACGTTGTGTGCCGGAATCAGCCAGATCTGCATTGTCTGGTCGTCGGTTTGCGGGATGGCGGGAAAACCGCTTCCGCCGTTGAACAGCACTCTGATCATTCTGCTGATGAACTGTCTGTTCTTTGGCGGATGGACTTTGCTGCGTCGCAATCCGCCGAAAACGGAATGGAGACCTCTTTTGAAGACGGGTTTTGCCTGGGGGATTCTTGCGGTTCTATCCTATGCGGTGCTGTTTCCCGCTCTGAAACGGCTGGGGGAGCTCGGACGCGCGGGAATTGTATACCCCGTCAGCGGAGCGGTTCTGATTTTCGTTTATACGCTCTATACCCGGTTCGGACTCCGGGAACGGCTTTCGCACCGTCAGGTCGCCGCATTGATTCTGGTGGTGACCGGTGTACTGGCAGTGAAACTGTGACGGGAAAAGTGAACTCCCCGGCAGGCGTGTTTGTCCGCCGGGGAGCCGTGAATCAGGCGAGAGTCATCAGATTCCGCTGGGTATCCGTCATGCCGGAACGGGCAAGATCGGAAGCGGAGGCGAGATACGGCGTCGAAATGAGGACGCTGGATGAAAACTCCTGATGTTTGGAAAGTTCGGAGATCGACGACAGTTCGATCAGATAGTCGCCGCGGTCGAGTGACAGCGTGAGCGCATCGTTGGGTGCGAACATGTGATGGATGTCGTAGGTCCTGTCCTCCTGATCATATTTGTAGAGGATCATTTGAGCGCCCGGACTTTCGGAGGTGAAGATGAAACCGTAATTTCCGGTCTGACCATCGGCAACGGAGAAGGTGTAGTTCCGTTCCTGTGTTTCATAAGAGATGATTGCGTTGCGGATTCCGCCGTCCGCCGGATTGATTTCCGTGGCGATGAACGAGGGCAGACCGGGATTCTGCGGCGGAGTGTTGAACGTGGCATTGACGCCGACGTCGTAAGATGAGTTTTTCCCTTTCTTCGCGTTGCTTGCTTCCACGGAGATGTAGTAGGTCCCGGCGATCAGCTCCAGCGGTTTTTTGAATTCCTTGTAACCTTTGCTGACGGAGACGGAGGAGAGTTTTTTCAGTTTCTGCTTGACGGGATCCATGCTGTAAACGGTCATTTTGACCTTTTCGCTGACGTTGTCGATATAGAACGAGAAACGTCCGGATTCCGTCAGGTTGATCCGTCGCCAGTCGACCGTATCGCCGAATCCGACCCACTCGTTGCTGATGATGGTGCCGGATTCGAGAAGAGTGACGCAGTATGCGTCGGAAAGCGTGTTCCAGACGTCATCCAGAGTATTTCCCTGTGTGAATGCCTGTCCGGTGGCGGTGACGGAATACGCGGTATTCTGTCCTTTCTTCCATCCGGTCGCTTCAACGGAGAGATAATAGGTTCCGCTGTTCATGAGCTTTTCCTTGGTGAAGCTCACTTTTTCGGCTTTTCCGGAAACGGAGGTGAGTTTTTTCAATTTTCCTTTTGAATCGACCGTGTAGATGGTCAGTTTGGCTTTTGCGGTGAGTCCGGAAAGCGAGAACGAGTAGGAGCCGGGAACGTCGAGATCCAGCCTGCGGAAGTCGATTGAATCGCCGAATCCGACCCAGTCGTTGTTGATGACGGTTCCCGTATTCCGGAGCTGGACCGTGTAAGAGGGGGAGAGATTGGTGTAATCGTCATCGGCGGTGTTGATCCGGGTGAATGTATCTGCCACGATGTCCGTGCTGTACCAGGTCCCGACGGATTTCTTGGAGGATTTGCTTTCATAACAGACATAGTAAGTTCCGGCGTCCAGCAGCAGGTTCTTGCTGTTTTTGGAGCCGTTGGAAAGCGAGAATCCCGTGACTTTTTTCAGTCCGGACGAGCCGGTATAGCGGTAGAGCGTGAATTTTATGGACGAGGTGACCCCGGATGTGTAAAACGTATAGAAGCCGGGGGCGAAGAGGTTCAGCAGACGGTAGTCCGTGGTGTCTTCCGTGCCGACCCATTCGGTGTTGATCAGGGTTCCGCTTTCGGTCACGGAGACTTTGTAATTGTCGCCCAGAGAGTCCCAGTAATTGTCTTTCTGGCTTTTGGGTTCGGATGCGGGGGGGATGTTCAGCGCCATTGTCTGCCTCCTTTGTTTTTAGTATTGTCACTGCGGTATCTGGAACCGCGTTTCTTTTTCAGCATGTGAATCTGCGTTCTGCGTTCGCGCAGGCCGCGGTTGACTTCGATGGTTTCGCCGGTATAGGGATTTTTTCCGCTGTAATACATGGCGGCGCCCATGGTCATGGGCAGCGGGATGTAATCCTGCACCTGCTGCGGACTCCAGTGGTGCTTCTCCAGAAAATCATCCACGACTTTCATTTCCGCTTCCGTACAGCCGGGGAAGTTGGAGATGAACAACGGGATCAGGTACTGTTCCTTTCCGGTTTCCTTGTTGCATCTGTCGAACATTTTCATAAATTCTTCAAGTTCGCCGGGCTGCCCTTTCCGCATCAGGTTCAGGACTTTCGGATGAAGGTGCTCAGGCGCGACCTTGAGATGCCCCGATACATGGTTGCGGATGATCTCCAAAGTCAATTCCGGCTGGCGCAGAGCGAGATCCAGACGCATTCCCGAATTCAGGAACACTTTGCGTATGCCGGGAGATTTCATCGCTGTGCGGAGCAGTTTCTGCAATGTCGAACCGTCGGGGATATAATTTTTGCACGGTTTCGGCCACATGCAGGAGACGCGCCGGCATTTTTCGCACATCGTATGGTCCGCCACGCGGTTGCCGAAAACATTGGACGCCGCGCCGCCGATGTCGCTGACGATTCCGTTGAAACCGGGAAGTTTTTTCAGCCGTTCAATGCTCCGCATCACCGATTCCGGAGAGCGGGAGACGAGGTGCCGGGTCTGGTGCGAAACGAGGCCGCAGAATGCGCAGCCGCCCGGACAGCCGCGCACGGCTGGGACGGAGAATTTGACGCACTCGTATGCCGGGACCGGTTCTTTGTAGGACGGGTGCGGTCCCATGCCGTAGGGCAGTTCGCAAACATGGTCAAATTCCGCCTGGGAGAGCGGCGGGTTCGGACGTTCCAGTACCAGAAGGCGGTCGTTGTAACGCTGGGTCAGACGGCGTCCGCACCACGGATTCATTTCCGCTTCAATCTTCATCGTCTGTTCCAGAAGAGCATCTTTGTCGGAACAGATCCGTTCGTAAGAGGGCAGTTCCAGGCTTCCGGCGGGATCGAACTCCTTTGTCGCATTTCCGCCGAGAAAACGGGCGGTTCCCGGAATGCCGTCGAGCGGTCTGCCGTCACGGATCCGGGTGTAGACTTCGAGCGATGCGGTTTCCCCCATGCCGAAAATGAGAATGTCGGCTTTGGCTTCGACGAGTACCGACGGGTGCATTTTGTCCTGCCAGTAATCGTAATGAGCGACGCGCCGGAGACTCGCTTCCACGCCCCCGAGCACGGTTTTGAGTCCGGGAAATGCGCATTTCGCCAACTGGGTGTAAACAACCGATGCCATCGGGGGGCGCTTGCCCGTTACTCCGCCGGGGGAATACATGTCGTCCTTGCGGAAGCGGCGTCCGACGGTGTAGATGCAGACCATGGAGTCCATGTTGCCGGATGAGACGCCGCAGGCGATGTTGGGCCGCCCCATGGTTTTCAGGGATTCGGGATCTTTCCAGTCCGGCTGGGCGGCGACTCCGACCCGGAATCCCTTGTCGAGCAGATAGCGGCCGATTACCGCGGTTCCGAACGACGGGTGTTCCACATAGGCGTCGCCGGTGATGAGAAGAATGTCAATGGAATCCCAGCCGAGAGCTTCCATCTCAAGGCGGGTCATCGGCAGAAATTTGACGTTTTCGTACATGATCACTCCTGTAGGTTCCGGTTGCGTCTCGCATAAACGGACTGCACGATGCCGAGACAGGACATCGTGGCGAGCATGAAAGTTCCGCCGTAACTGACCAGCGGAAGAGGAAGTCCCGTAACGGGCATCAGGCGGACGCTCATCCCGATATTGACGATTGAGTGCAGGGCGAGAACCGCTCCGATCCCCGTGCAGAGATAACGCCCGAAATCATCCGGGGCGATCAGCGCCGTCCGGAAGATCGAGATCATCAACACCGTATACATGATCAGCAGCAGTGCGGAGCCGAGAAAACCCGTTTCTTCCGCGATTACGGAAAAGATGAAGTCCGAATTGGATACGGTTTGCGGCAGATAGCCAAGCTGGTTCTGAGTTCCCTGCATGAATCCTTTCCCGGTCAGCCCGCCGCTGCCCACTGCCAGTTCCGACTGCCGCTGGTTCCAACCTTTGTTCAACGGATCCGAATCCGGTTTCAGAAACACATGAATGCGCGCTTTATGGTAGGGACGCAGCATCGAGTAGCCGACCGGAGCGCAGATCGCAAGGACAAGCAGACCGATCAGGATCATGCGCAGACGCAGTCCCGCCGCAAACGCAACGACGAACACGCCGAATACGAGCGTCAGAGCGGTACTCAGGTTCGGTTCCCGGAAGATCAGAAAACCGGGGACCGCCGCCAGCAGAAACAGGATGCCGAGGGAACGCCAGCGGGTGAGGCGGAATTGTTCCAGGGAAAAGAGCCATGCAGCAAGTACAATGGTCAGCAGTTTGGCAATTTCGGACGGCTGAACGCTGATCCCGGCAATATCGAGCCAGCGCCGCGCACCGTACAGCTTCACTCCGGCGAACAGAACATAGATCAGCAAAAAGAGTCCGACGGGGTAGAGGCAGAGCGCAAGCAGACCGTAATTCCGGTAATCGAACAGGGAAAGCGTAAGCCAAAGCGCCGCGCCGATTCCGATCCAGACCACCTGCCGTCCCCACAGTTCCGCGTAGAATCCGCCGATCTGCTGTCCGGTTCCGTAGATAAAAAGAAGCCCCGTCAGCAGGAGAACGGTCATCGGAATGAGCTGCATCAGGTCAAAACGCGAAAAAAAAGACCGGAGAACGGCAAGCGCCGGAGGTGTTTCGGTCAATCTTTTATCATGAATCAGCGGCATCCCTTTTCAAACCATCTTCCCGGTACGGGGTTGTGAACGCCGTGCGGAATCGCCGCACGGCATGATATTCGTATGGGTTTATTTTACTTCAAAAGTCTGATTTCTTTTCGGACCGACGGAGACGATTCCGACTTTGGCGCGGACTTCCTTTTCCATACGGCGGAGGTATGCCTGCGCATTGGCGGGGAGTTCGTCGAACGAGGTCGCGTTCGCAGTGGATTCACTCCAGCCGGGGAGAGATTCATAGACCGGTTCGACCTTGTCGAGCAGGGCGCTGTCCGCCGGGAATGTATCGTAGACCTTGTCGCCGATTTTGTAACCGGTGCAGATCTTGACTTCCTTGAGACCGTCGAGAACGTCGAGTTTGGTGACTGCGAGATAATCGACTCCATTGATCATGCAGCTGTGGCGGCATGCGACGACGTCGAACCAGCCGCAACGGCGGGGACGTCCGGTCGTTGCGCCGAATTCACCGCCCTGATTGCGGAGAAAATCACCCTGTTCATCGAACAGTTCGGTCGGGAAAGGACCTTCACCGACGCGGGTCGTGTATGCCTTGATGACACCCCAGACGCCGGTAATGGCGCGCGGGGAGAGTCCGGACCCGGTGCAGGCTCCGCCGGAAGTCGTGTTGCTGCTGGTGACGAACGGATAAGTGCCGTGATCGATGTCAAGAAACGCGCCCTGTGCTCCTTCCAGAAGGATACGCTTGCCGTCGAGACGCGCCTTGTTGATGCTGTCCACGGTGTCGGTGATATACGGTTTGACGTATTCGAGGGCGGGCAGAAGTTCCTTCCAGGCTGTTTCGATGTCGAGCCGGGCTGCACCCTGCGGGACATAGAGTTGATTATAGGCTTCCGCTTCTTCGGAGAAGTGCTGTTTGAAGCGGTCGATATCCAGAATTTCGCAGGCGCGGAGTCCGGTGCGGATTGCTTTGGAGGTGTATGCGGGACCGATTCCGCGGAGAGTCGTGCCGATCTTTTTCTCTTTGGAGGCTTTGGATTCGTTGTAGGCGTCGAGGAGCTTGTGCCACGGCATGATGAGCTGGCAGCGGTCGCTGAGCTGAACGTTTGCAACGCTGACACCGCGGTCCTCAAGGGCTTTCATCTCTTTCATCAGCGCGAGCGGATCAACGACGACGCCGTTGCCGATCACGTTGATGACTTCGCTTCTGAGGATACCGGAAGGGATCAGGTGGAGTACATATTTTTCGGGACCGTTTTCCACGGTATGGCCGGCATTGTTGCCGCCCTGGAAGCGAACGACCATATCGGCGTCGCGCGTAAGAACATCGATGATTTTTCCTTTACCTTCGTCGCCCCACTGGATGCCGACGAGCACGTTTACGGACATTGTTTTCATAATTACCCGATTTCAGTTGTTTTCCGGTTCTCTGTTCAGTCATTTGGATGACACCATTCAAGGATGTAACAATAGACCGTTTTCCGGAAAAATCAAATGTTTTCCGCTGAAAATAGTGAAAATTTCGGCGGACGGTTTTCCGTTTTCCCCTGTCGCTCCAAAACGACCGGGGAAGTTACCGGCTTTTATTTTCAAAGTAATGTTTGAAAATCTGAATTTATGTGATAAAGTTCTTTTGTCAAACCATAATAATAAACAGGAGAATTGATTATGATGAAACCGCTGATCGCCGCCTTGTTCGGCAGTTTGTTTTGCAGCTCTGTCACCAGAGCGGATGATTTGCAGGCGATTCGCGATCTGAAACTGGAGAATGGCAGAATATTGTCGGTAAAGCGGATTACGCGTCCTTATCATATTGACAAATGGGACCGGAAGATCACGAAAGTGCCGTCGCGTGTCATTGTGAAGCTGGTGCTCATGCCCGCCAAAGGAGCGTGTGCCAATGTGGAGATCTGGCTGCCGGAGCGTGACAAATGGAATGGCCGTTTTGTCGGACGCGGAAACGGCGGCGCCGGCGGGCATATTGATCCGGATGGTTTTGTCGGTGGAATCAAGATGGGGTGCGCAAGCGCCACGACTGATATGGGAACGGCGCCCGCTCCGGATATCGGCATCGGCAATCCGGAGGTCTGGAAGGATTTCGGCTTCCGTTCCACGCATCTGATGACCGTTGCGGCAAAGCAGGTTATTACGGCGTTTTACGGAAAGCCGCCAACGTATTCCTACTTCCTTGGACATTCCACCGGAGGACAGCAGGCTTTGCAGGAGGCTCAGCGTTATCCGGAAGATTATGACGGCATTGGCGCAGGCGTTCCGGCGCACTGCCGCACGCCGCTCCACGCGTACTTCCTCTGGAATTACCAACTGGTCGGACAGTGCCGTCTGACCAAGGAACAGGATCAGAATCTGATAGCGGCGGCAGTGGAATATTTCGCTGCGCGGGAGAAAAAACCGTATGCCGGGAAAGTGATTTCCGATCCGCGCTGTACCATGCAGGATATCGAAGCCGTAATTGCATTGGCGCGGAAGAAAGACCCGACGCTGACGGATAAGCATGCGGAAATCCTGAAGAAGATTTTTGACGGTCCGAAGAATTCCAAAGGAGAACGCATTTTCGGAGGAGTTCCGTTGGGCAGTTCAATTTTCCCGGCGACCGGGAACCGCTATCTGTTTCAGTGGGTGACGGAGAAAAATATTGATTATAACGCGATCAATTTTGACGGAGATATTGATGCCTATACCCGGAAACTGGGAGTTTATCTGAATGCCGAGAATCCCGATCTTTCCAAATTCCGGGCGCGGGGCGGAAAACTGCTGATGGTTTCGGGAACGGCGGATTCGGTTGTGCCGTTTCATGCCACGCTGGATTATTATGAGCGCTGTGCGGAAAAAGCCGGGTCCATGGAACAGCTGCAGGAGTTTTTCCGTTACTACTGGTATCCCGGCGGACCGCACAGCTGCGGTTTGCCCGGTACGTTGGAAAAACTCATCGCGTGGCGGGAGAAAGGGATCGCTCCGGAAGGTATCAGCGTGAAGCTGAAAGACGGTACCAATGCGACGATTTATCCCTATCCGGCGGGAGTGAAACGCGGCGGGGTGGAACGGGTCAATCCCAAATTCTCTCCGGCAGCGGAAGAGTGACCGTTTGCCTGTTTCCGAACTGTGGCGTGTTACGGGATTTCCGCGTTGTGACCAATGCGGAAGCGGCGGAGAACCGGACTCCGGTTCGGTTCTTTGCATGGAATTTTGCAAAAAAAAGTTGCATATTCTGATTTCAACGGTATATTTTCCGTTGTAACTTTTTCAAAAAACATGAAACAATTAAGGAAACGATTATGTCCTGCAACTATGTTCATCCGAGAAACCTGCTCGTAGCCAACCTCCAGCGTCTTTATGATTATGGCATGACCACTACCTCCGGCGGTAATATTTCCATCAAGGACGGTGACGGCAATATCTGGATCACGCCCAGCGGCGTTGACAAAGGCACTCTGCGGCCGGATGATATTATGATGGTCAAACCGGATGGTGAGATTATCGGCAAACACCGTCCGAGCGTGGAACTGCCGTTCCACAGCGCGGTTTACAAACTGCGTCCCGACGCGAAAACCGTTCTTCATGCACATTCTCCCGCGCTCGTCGCGTTCAGTCTGGTGGGAAAATGCCCGGATACCAGCCTGATCCCCGGCTGTGAGGCGATTTGCGGAAAGGTCGCGTTTTCCAAATACGATATTCCCGGCAGCAGGACGCTCGGCGATATTATTTCCGCGGAATTCGCCAAGGGGGCGGACTGCGTGATGATGGAAAATCACGGCGCGGTTGTCTGCGGAGAGTCGGTTGAACAGGCGTTTGCCCGGTTCGAAACCCTTGATTATATCGCCCGTATTCAGATTCAGGCGGCGGGAATGAAAGCCCCGCTCAAGCCGGAAGGCGCCGGCAAATGCACAGCATGGGAAACGTTTGCTCCGTCGTATGCGTCCCCGGTGGAATGTGAACTGCGCGACAGCATCGTCAAATTCGCATCCCGTCTGTACCGCCAGAGACTGGTGTTTACCGGAAACGCAGTGCTTTCCGCGCAGATCGGAAACGATGATCTGCTTGTTACGCCTGCCGGATTCGATCCGCTGGCACTGCGGATTGAGGATGTCGTCCGGATTTCCGGCGGCAAATGCGAAGCCGGGAAAACTCCGGCGTGCCAGGCGGCGCTGATCCGTGAGATTTATGCGAAGAACGACTGGGCGCATGCGGTCATTATGACCCGTTCCCCGAATGTGATGGCGTTCGCCTGCACCGGAACCGAACTGGACAGCCGCACCATTCCGGAAAGCTATATTCAGCTCCGCGATATTCCGTTTGTCTCCTGTAAAGAGTTTATGGAGAATCCCTCTTCCGTCGTCGCGAAGATCACTCCTGCGACGCCGGTGGTCATTATCGAGAGCTGCGGCGTGCTTACCGTCGGCAAGCATCTGACGGAAGCGTTCGACCGGCTGGAAGTGGCGGATTTCACGGCAAACTGCATTCGTCTTGCCGCGCGGATCGGAGAGTTCAAACCGATCACGGAGCAACAGGTGCAGGACATTATCAACGCCTTCAATCTGCCTGCGTGACGTTCCCCGATGGAATTGCCGACGATTCTGCATTATGACCGTCCCGTCCTGATCTCCGGACATCGGAATCCGGATGTGGACAGTATCATGTCCGCGTATGCTCTTGCCGCGCTGAAACGGGCGTTGGGATGTGAAAAAGTCACTCCGATCTGTCCGGGGATTCTGCCGGATCGCGCGGCGTGGGTGTTCCGGCATTTCAATCTTCCGCCGCCGCAGAGCCGGAATGATGTTTATCTGCGCATGACCGACATCATGAAGACGGATTATCCGAGAGTGTCGTCGGAACTGTCGCTGTTCGATGCTGTCCGCAAACTCAAGGACACCGGGGTTCCCGCAATGCCGGTTGTCGATGCGGACGGTGTGTATCAGGGGACGCTGAGCCCGTTCACTCTGCTGGCGGATTTGCTGAATATCGGATCGGATGAAGGGCAGAGTCTGACGGGGCGGACGATTGCCTCGTCGATTTCCATGATCCGCAAGGTGCTTGACGCGGAAAGCCTGACCGGGGATTCCGGGGCGGATGAAGCCTTGCGCACGTTTGATGTGTTTGTCGCTGCGATGAGCCCGGAATTTTTTGATCGCCATCTTGATTCGTCGATGAGGAACGAACCGGCGATCATTGTCGGCGACCGTCCGGAAATCCATTTGCGTGTCCTTCAGCGTCCGATCAAACTGCTGATCATCACCGGAAACTGCCCGGTGGAATCGTCGGTCATTGAGCTTGCGACGTTTCGTAAGGTGACGATCCTCCGCACCAACTGCGACTCGGCGACCGTGATCCGGCGGCTGAAATTCAGTTCGCCGGTCTGCGCGGCGTCGCTGAACCGCAAAGTTCCCGTTTTCGCGCCGGACGACATGGTGCGCGAAACGCGGGTGCAGGCGCTGGCTTCCCCGGATGACGTGTTTCCGGTTTGCGATCACGACGGCAGACTGCTGGGGGCTGTGCCGCAGACCGCGTTTACCGCGCCGCCGCCGTATTCGATGATTCTGGTGGATCATAATGAAATTTCACAGGGAATCCCCGGACTGGAGGAGATCCCCGTGATCGAAGTCGTCGATCATCACCGTATCGGCATGAAGCCGACGATGGAGCCGATCAAGTTCACGGCGGATGTCGTCGGCAGTACCTGCACGCTTGTTGCCGGAATGTACCGTTCCGCGGGATTGCGGCCGACAAAAGAGATCGCGGGTGTCCTGCTGTGCGGGCTCGTTACCGATACCCTGCTGTATCAGTCGCCGACCACCACAGCGCAGGATCGGGCGATCGGTACATGGCTGGAGAAGATTGCCGGATGTGACAGCGGATCGCTGATGAACGGACTCATGCAGATCGATTCTCCGCTTGCGGTGAAATCGTCTCTTGAGGTGATCAACGCCGACCGCAAGAATTATGAAGAGAATGTTTATAAATTCGCTCTTTCCCAGGTGGAGGAAAACAATCTGGAGCTTCTGCACCGCCGCCGTGACGAACTGCTGAACGATATGAACGGCATTCTGGCGAAAGAGGGACTCGATTTTATTGCGCTGCTTGTAACCGACCCGGTCCGGGGCAACTCGGAACTGTTGATCACGGGAGCCGCTCCGATCATCCGGGCGCTGCCGTATGGCAAGAGATCGGACGGCATTTTCCGTTTGCCGGGCGTGCTGAGCCGCAAGAAACAGCTGCTGCCGCAGATCCTTGCGATCACGGCGGCCGTCCCGAAGAACCTGTAACCCCTGAACCGGGAGAGGACAGATGGAATCCGCAAAGAAAACCGGTCTTTTCCGTTCCGGAGCCGGCGTGATTGCCGCGCTTGTGATCATTCTGCTGTTTGTGCTGACGGCGCTGTATCTGAAATCCCTGATTTTCGGGATCATCGCCGCCTATTTCTTTCTGCCGCTGGAAAAATTCTTTGAGCGGAGAGTATTCCGGTCCGCGGCTGTTCAGCGGGCGGGAGCGCGGATTGCACGTCTGTTTTCCCCGCTGACGGCGCTCCGGCGGAAGCTGAGCCGTTCAACCCGTGTTCCGGATGCGGCGGAAGAGCGCCGGGCGAAACGGGAAGCGGTGGTGCTCCGCTCCACGACGGCGATGTTCGTGACCCTTGCGGGTGCGCTGGTGCTGATTGGTCTGCTGTCCGTCCGTCTGATTATTCCGGCGGCGATCAATGCCGGACGCGCAGTCAATGAATGGGCGTCGGAAAGCAAGACGCTGAAACAGGCGGAGATCCGGTTTTCCGGCTGGATGGAGGAGCATTCTTCCGCTCCGGCAATGGCGCAGACAGAGACGGAGAGCGATTTTTCCTTCCGTGATTTTCTGCGCAGGCTGCGTCCGCAGGTTCGCGCGTATGTGACGGAAAACCGTTCGGATGTGGCTCTGTTCGCATTTACGAAAGGAAAAGGGATCCTCAGTGCGCTGTTCGGTATTGCATCGCGGATCGGGACGTTTGCGTTTGATCTGCTGCTGTTTTTCTTCTTTTTCTTCTTTTTTGTTCTGAAAATGGCGTCGTTCGACGCCGATGAGGAGAAATCGGATGTCGGCAAGTGGTGCGTGCAGACGATCTTCAATTCCCCATGGATGCCGGATACTTCGGACCGCGTGCGGAAAGAGGCGGCGGAGATCATCAATTCCATCGGGCTGATGTTCAACCGCTGGGTGCGCGGCTATCTTTCGATCATCCTGATCGAAACGGCGCTTTATACGATTCTGTTTTCCGTCTTTTCCGTTCCGTATGCGATTCCGCTTGCTGTGGTGGCGGGAATGACGATTCTTCTTCCGTTCATCGGACCTGTTGCCAGTTTTGCGCTGACGTTTTCCATTTGTCTCGCTTTCTGTGAAACGCATCTGCTGGTGACGCTGATCGGAGTCGGCGTTACTTATCTCCTGATCAACGGCGTGCTGGAGCAGCTGTTTCTTTATCCGACTCTGGTCGGCGGAGCGATCGGGCTGACGACGCTGGAGACGATCATCGTGGTTCTGCTGGGCGGTCTTCTCGGCGGAATCACCGGAATGATCCTTGCCGTTCCGGCGGCAGCTGTCCTGAAATATCTGATTCCGAAGATTTACCGCATCCGCATTTCCTGAGCGGACCGTTTGACGAACAGAAAACGCGGGACGCCGAAGCAGTCCGACAGGATCATCGCCTCGGAAAGGAAGGGGAGGGCGGCGGCGAATTCCGCCATAGGGCGGGTCTGTTCGGACCCCATTTCAAACATCGCCGTGCCTTCCGGTTTCAGAAAGGTTTCCAGTTCCCGGAGAGCCTGACGGATCAGTGCGGTTCCCTCATCATCGGCGAACAAGGCGATTTCCGGTTCAAAATCCCGGACTTCCCGCTGGAGATTCGGTTTTTCCCGGTGTGGAATATAGGGCAGGTTTGCCGCAACGGTGTCAAACAGCATTCCGGCAAACGGTTCAAACAGCGAGCCCGGACGGAATTCCACGTTCGGAAATCCGTAGGCGGCAAGATTCCGTTCCGCCCAGCGGAGAGCATCCGGGGAGAGTTCGGAGCCGAAGACTTTCACGTCGTCGCGTGCATACGCGATGGAAAGGGAGATCGCGCCGGAACCGACGCCGAGTTCACAGAACGTTCCGTTCCGCGGGATCTGAGGGAGCAGAGTTTCCACAATTCCCAAGGTTTCCGGACGGGGAATCAGACAGCCGGGACCGACTTTCAGAAGCAGTTCGCCGAAATACTCATCGCCGAGAATGTACTGGAGCGGTTCGCCTGCGATCCGGCGGTCCGCCATTGCCTGCGCCTGACGGATCTCATTCTCTTCCAACGGCTGTTTCCGGAAGAAAAACTCCATGACGGGGATCGCTGTTGCACGGGAGACGATCCAGCCGGCTTCCTGTTCCGCATTGTCAATGCCGGTAAAGCGCCGGATGAGTTCCTGTTTCAGCTCTTCCGCGTTCATCGTGCTTTTGCGGCTTCCCGGAGGAGTTTCTTTTTCTCTTTTATCGCCCGGTAACGCCGGACGAGATGAAGAACGCCGAAATAGGTCAGCGGTGTCATGACGGCGGTCAGAATCGCCGCGCCGAGGAAGAACGCCGCGATCAGATCGCCGCCCAGAGAGAACAGAGTCTTCCAGTCCTGATGTTTCAGAACATCGCTCATTGCCTCTTCGATTTTGGTGTAGCTCAGATGACTCCGGAGGATCAGACTTCCCAGATAGCATTGCGCGGGATAGAGGATAAAGATCGTGAAATGATTGGTCAGCAGAGTACCCAACGTAGCTCCGATCTTGCTGCCTTTCAGCAGAAAGGCGGTGGGGATGGAACAGATCAGCTGGAGACCGAACGGAATCAGGCAGCCGTAAAACATCCCGATCGCCCATCCTCTGGCAATGTATTCCGCGGGCGCTTTTTCCTTCAGGATTTTGGAATAGATATAGACATATTTCTGCCTTGCCCACTTCTTCACTGTCATGATTTTTCCTCGCTGATACTGCTCTGCGGTTATGTATTTCCACAAAATAGCATCTTTTTCCCGGAATGTCAAGTGCCGGAAGCGGAACGGGTTATAATTTTATTCCAAAAACATAGTCGTCCATGAAAAAGCCGTTGCCGATCGGATTCTTTTCCTCCCGGATCAGAGAGAATCCGTTCCGTTTGTATGCTTTGATCGCGCGTGCATTGTTTTTGTTGACGTTCAGCAGAAGTTCCCCGGCTCCGAGGCGTTTTGCGGCTTCCTTTGCATGGGAGAGCATCCGGGAGCCGATCCCTTTGCCGTGGCAGGAGGTGGAGAGATAGAGCTTGTGGAGTTTCATTTTTCCCGGCGCGTACGGTCCGTAGGAGAGAAAACCGACAGGAGTTCCTGCGTTTTTGACCAGTTCAAAAACGACTCCTTCGCTCCGTTCTTTTTCCACGACTTCCGGCGCATACATCATATTCAGCATGTATTCGATCTGTTCCGGGGAGAGAATGTCGTTGTAGGTGATCGCCCAGATTTCACGGGCGAGCCGGAGAAGCACCGGATATTCTTCCGGCGTCGTGACGGGTTCCAATGTGATTGTGTCCATAACAACAGTCCTTTTGAATTAAAACGGCAGTTCGTCCTGACCGTCGGAGAGACGGCGGGAGCCGCGGCGGACGCCGTTCGGGTAGAGCGGCGGTTTGAGTCCGAACATCTGCCAGGATTTTTCCGAGACGATCCGTCCCTGCGGAGTCCGCATCATGTAGCCTTCCTGGATCAGGTACGGTTCGTAAACATCCTCAATGGTGTCGGCTTCTTCGCCGACGGCGACCGAAAGCGAGTTCAGCCCGACCGGTCCGCCCTTGAAGTTGACCATGATCATCTCCAGAATGCGTTTGTCCATCTCATCCAGTCCGCTGTCGTCGATGTCGAGCATGGTGAGCGCGGCTGCGGCGAGTTCGTGGGTGATGTGTCCGGTTCCCTTGACCTGTGCGTAGTCGCGTGTCCAGCGGAGCAGATTGTTGGCGATTCGGGGAGTGCCGCGGCTGCGGCGTGCGATCTCAAATGCGCCTTCGGGGTCGATCGTGACGTTGAGGATTCCCGCGGAGCGCAGAACGATGTCCCGCAGTTCTTCAGAGCTGTAATAGTCGAGCCGGAGCGAGAGTTCGAAGCGGGAGCGCAGCGGAGCGGAGAGCAGCCCCTGCCGCGTGGTTGCGCCGATCAGGGTGAATTCGGGAATTGTCAGGCGGACCGAGCGGGCGCCGGGGCCCTGGTCGATCATGATGTCGATGAAGAAATCTTCCATCGCGCTGTACAGGTATTCTTCAACGGCGGTGTTCAGACGGTGGATTTCGTCGATGAACAGAATATCGCCTTTTTCCAGCGAGGTGAGCAGTCCGGCGAGATCGCCCGGTTTTTCGATGACGGGACCGCTTGAGGTCTTGATGTTCGCGCCTTTTTCGTTGGCGATGATGTAGGCGAGTGTCGTTTTGCCGAGTCCCGGCGGTCCGCTGAGGAGCAGATGACCGAGCGGTTCGGAGCGGTTTTTGGCGGCCGCCACATAAATTTCCAGCCGGTCCTTGGTTTTGGTCTGTCCGGGAAACGACCCGAAGGTCTGCGGGCGGAGCGTGGTTTCCGCCTCCACGTCTTTCTTATTTAAAGTGGACGTGATGAATCTTTCGTTCTCCATGAGCTTTAAATCCTGATTTTAAGGTGTATATTACATACTGGGATTATATCTTGTTTTTGGAAAAAATCAAACGGAAAACCAATTAAAGGAGTGAAAATGTCAGACTTGAAATCTCTCAAGCTCGCGGCGGATACCGTGAGACTGCTTTCGGCGGACGGGGTGCAGAAAGCAAAATCGGGTCATCCGGGTATGCCGATGGGCACGGCTGACGTCGCGTTTACCCTCTGGTATCAGTTCCTCAAGCACAATCCGAAGAACCCGAACTGGCTCGGACGCGATCGCTTTGTCCTCTCCGCCGGACACGGCTCCATGCTGATTTACAGTCTGCTTCATCTTTTCGGCTACGGGTTGACGATGGAAGATCTTCAGAGCTTCCGCCAGTGGGACAGCCTCACTCCCGGTCATCCGGAATATGGACATACCAAGGGGGTCGAAGTCACGACCGGACCGCTCGGAACGGGGTTCGCTTCCGCGGTCGGCATGGCTGCCGCCGGAAAACATTTCGCCGCCGTGACCGGACTTGACAAAACGGGGCTGCTCGACCGGAAAGTTTATGTGATCGCCGGCGACGGCTGCATGATGGAAGGCATCACGCACGAGGCCGCTTCTCTTGCCGGACACCTCAAACTGGATAATCTTGTGGTGTTTTATGATGACAACAGCATCAGCATCGAAGGCTCCACCGGACTCGCCTTTACCGAGAACGTCGCCAAGCGCTTCGAGGCTTACGGCTGGCGTGTGGTCCGGATTGACAACGCCAACGACACGGCACAGGTGCTGAAAGGCATGGAAGAAGCGCAGGCTTCCGACGGCCGGCCGACTTTCGTCGATTGCAAAACCGTGATCGGATTCGGGTCTCCTTCCAAAGCCGGTTCCGCCAAATCCCACGGCGAACCTCTGGGAGCCGACGATGTCGCCGGGGCGAAAGCCGCGCTCGGTTTCCCGCCGGAGCCGTTCCATATTCCGCAGGAAGTGCGTGAAATGGTTGATGCGCGTGTGGCGGAACTGGAAGCCGAAGCAGCAAAATGGGATGCGGAATTCCAGAAATTCGTGGAGGCGAATCCCGACAAGGCGGCTCTGATCTCCGATATGCTCTCTTGCAAAGTTCCCGGAAACATTCTGGAACAGCTGTTGGCCGTTGTTCCGGTGGACAAGCCGGTTGCGACGCGTGCGTCGGGCGGCGCGGTTCTTCAGAAGGTCGCCGAACTGGTGCCCGCGCTTTACGGCGGAGCGGCGGATCTTGCGCCCTCCACCAAGACCGAGATCAAGAACGGCGGGGACTTCTCTGCGGAAAATTATGCCGGACGCAATTTCCATTTCGGTGTCCGCGAACTTGCCATGAGCGTGATTGCCAACGGTATGGCGGTTTACGGCGGCTGCATTCCGTATACGTCCACGTTCTTTGTATTCTCCGATTTCATGAAACCGGGCATCCGTCTTGCGGCTCTTCAGAAGCTCCGTTCGATCTATGTGTTTACCCACGACTCTTTCTATGTGGGCGAGGATGGACCGACTCATGAGCCGGTTGAACAGCTTGCCATGCTCCGCACGATTCCCGGCATGACGGTGATCCGTCCGGCGGAAGCGCACGAAGTCGCCCATGCCTGGGCGTATGCGGTACAGTCGAAAACGCCGGTCGCCCTGATTCTGACCCGTCAGGATATTGCACCGTATGACGAAGAGACCGCGGCAAAAGTCGATGTTTCAAAGGGTGCGTACGTCGTTTCCGAGGATTCCGCGTATGACACGATCCTCATTGCGACCGGATCCGAGGTCAATACCGCGCTTGGCGCGGCGCATATTCTGCGTGAGACCGGACGCCGCATCCGCGTGGTTTCCATGCCGTCCCGGGAACTTTTCCTCGCACAGAATCAGGAATACCGCGACAGCGTTCTTCCGCCCGCCTGCGAAAAGCGCGTGACGATCGAAGCCGGAAGCACATTCGGCTGGGAGCGTTTCGCCGGAAACAACGGACTTTGTATCGGACTGGATCATTTCGGTGCTTCCGCTCCGTACAAGGTCCTGGCGGAAAAATTCGGGTTTACACCGGAAGCCGTCGCAGAGAAGATCGGCAAATTCTTTGCGTAAGCTCCGTTGCCGGAATATTACGGAAACCGGTGGAATTCCGCCGGTTTCCGTTTTTCCCGCGGGATTTTCCCGCTTTTTTTATTCCGCCGGTTGAATTTTCTTTATTTGCGGTTATTGTGTAGCGTACTGTAAACGGAAGGATGAAGCAGCATGAATGAATGGATTACGGATTTGCTCGCTCTTCAGGATCTGGACCTGAAAATACGGAACCTTAACTTGCGGATTGATACGATTCCTTCCGAAAAAAAACGGTTGGACTCTCTGGTAAAGGACGCCGTTTCGGATGTCGAAGTCGCAAAAGACGGGTTGCGCCGGATCGAACGCGCCATCAAGGAAAATGAGGGCGAGATCGAAAAGCTCAACGAGGCGTCGCGCAAGCTGCTGACGCAGTCGGCAATGGTCAAGAAGAACAACGAATATCAGGCGATGATGGCGGATATCGAAGCGAAAAAAAATGCCGTTTCCGATATAGAGACTAAAATCCTTGAATTGCTGGATCAGGCGGAAAGCGCACAGCAGGGGATAGCGGCGGCGGAAAAAGAGCTTGCCGTTACGCAGAAGAGCGTAAAAGCCGAAATGGCGGATCTTGTGGAGTTGAAGCAGGAACTGGAAGAGGACATCGGCGAAAAACTCAAGCTCCGCAAGGCATACGAATCCAAAATTGATACGCAGACCCTGTCGGTTTACCACCGTCTGCTGGAAGGCGGGAAAGGGGAACCTGTCGCTATGATCAATCAGGGCGTTTGCAGCTTCTGTCGTCTCAAGGTTCCGCCGCAGACGATCAACAATGCAAAAAAAGGCGTTCTGACGCTCTGCGACAACTGTTCCCATATTCTGTATCTGCACAGCTGAGCAGTTTTCCGGGAAGGACGCTGTGCGTTTTTCCCGGATTTCACATTTTTACAGGAATGAAATTGAGTTCGTTTTGTAAGATATTTATGCTGTCTTTTACTTTATTTTAGCTTTTTCCCCTTGCTTCTTTCCCGATTTCAGTTTATATTACGCTTGCACAGTAATTTACCTGAAGGAGGGGAATCATGCTTATTATACGTCAGGCTGTTCCGGCCGATCTGAAACGGATCGCGGAAATTTACAATTATTATATCCGCAACTCCACCGCGAATTTCATGGAAAAGGAGATGACGCCGGAGGAGATGAGAGAAAAATACGAACATATCGTCAAAGACTATGTGTTCCTTGTTGCGGAAGAGAAAGAGAATGGAAACGGGATTGTCGGGCTCGCCTATTCCGCACCGTTCCGTCAGGCATCCGCATACCGGGTTGCGGAAACGACGATCTATCTTGCTCCCGAACAGCTGAACCGGGGGCTTGGAAAAGACCTTTATTACGAACTCATCATCCGGACGGTGCGGAAACATCCGGCTTTGACCGGGCTGATCGCCGTTATCACGATGGACAATGCCGGAAGCATACGGTTTCATGAAAAGATGAATTTCCAGAAAGTCGGTCATATCAGAAATGCCGGATGTAAGTTCGATACGTTTCATGACGTCGGATTCTGGCATTATTCTGTCAATCAGATAAAATAAAAAGAAGGAGTACTGTCATGATCAGTAAGGAACTCGCGAAAGCAATCAATGAACAGATGGTCTTCGAGATGTATTCTTCGTACATCTATCTCGGACTCGCCGCCGGACTGGAGCGCCTGAAACTGCCCGGAGCCGCCCATTGGATGCGGATGCAGGTGGATGAAGAACTTATCCATGCGAACATCTTCTACAACTATCTCAACGACCAGGAAGCGGAGATCACGCTCGGCGCGATTGACAAGGTCGCCACCAAAGTCAAATCGGCGAAAGAGGCGTTTGAGCTCGCTCTCAAGCATGAACGCATTGTGACGGGACGGATCAATCAGCTCTGCGCTCTCGCGGCGAAAAACAACAACTACGCCACGATGACGTTCCTGAATTTCTTCGTGACCGAGCAGGTGCAGGAAGAGAAGAGCGTTCAGCAGATTATTGACAAGTACGAGTTCGCCGGATCGTCGAAAGAGGCTTTGCTCTTTATCGACAAGGATCTTGCGCTCCGCGCCGCTCCGACTGTTCCCGCCATCGCGCAGAATTGATCGGACCCGGAAGGAGGGCGGTCGGAATACCGGCCGCCCGTTTGCTGTAATGTCAAAACTGCTGCTGCATACCTGTTGTGCTCCCTGCGCGTCCGGATGTGTGGAACGTCTGTTCGCGGAAGAACGGGAGTTCGTGCTTTATTTCTCCAACTCCAATATCAACACGAAAGAGGAGTTCGGGAAACGGCTGGATGCCGTCTGCAAACTCGCCGGAGCGTTTCAGCTGGATGTGCTTGTGGATGAATATGATCACGAGGCATGGCTGGCGCATGTTGCGCAGGTGGAAGAGTACGCGGCTCAGCCGGAGCGGGGACTCCGCTGTTCCGCGTGTTTTGATTTTTCGCTCGGACGCACCGCGCGGAAAGCCGCGGAACTTGGAATGAGTTTCGCGACGACGCTGACCGTCAGTCCGCATAAGAATTCGGCGCTGATCTTCCGCATCGCGGAAGTGCATCCGCATTTCGAGGCTTATAATTTCAAGAAGCAGGACGGCTTCAAACGTTCGCTTGAACTCAGCCGGGAGCTGGAGCTTTACCGGCAGAATTACTGCGGCTGCGAGTTTTCGTTTCGTCCCTGAATCGTCAGACGGCGTGTTTGCCGATCTCGTTTTTCAACTGTTCCAGAGCTTCCTGTTCGGGAAGTGTGGCAATGACCGTACCGGAACGGAACAGAACCGCTTTGCCGTCGCCGCCGGCAAGCCCGATGTCCGCATCGTGTGCTTCGCCGGGTCCGTTCACGACGCATCCCATGACGGCGATTTTACGGAGATTGATCCGTTTTCCGCTTTGTTTCAGGCGTTCCACATGATCGTACACTTCCGTGGCAAGACGCGTCAGGTCGATCCGGGTTCTGCCGCAGGTGGGGCACGAAACGATTTCCGGTTCCGCCCTGCGCAGTCCGGCGGCTTCGAGGATCCTCAGTCCGGCACGGATTTCTTCGACCGGATCGGCGGTCAGGCTGACCCGCATCGTTTCGCCGATTCCCTCCATCAGAAGAGCGCCGATTCCGACTGCGGATTTGATGATTCCGGAGGCAGGGATCCCCGCTTCCGTAATGCCGATGTGCAGGGGAATGTCGCTGATTTCCGCAAAACGGCGGCAGGCGTCGACCGTCGAGACCACGGAACTGGATTTGAGCGATACTTTGATCTGGCGGAAACCGTACTGTTCCAGCAGCGTGACCTGCTCCAAAGCGGCTTCCGCCAGGGATTGCGCCATTGCGTCGCGCGGGGAGAGACCGGACGCCAACCGGGAGTCGTAAAGTCCTTTCGGGAGACTGCCGGAGTTGGCACCCACGCGGATCGGAATTCCCGCTTCCCCGGCGGCTTCGGCAACCGCGCGGACACGGTCCGGCGATCCGATATTGCCCGGATTGATGCGGATTCCGTGGATTCCCGCTTTGATCGCGCCGAGTGCCAGACGGTAATCGAAATGGATGTCTGCGATCACGGGAATGGGGGAGCCTGCAAGGATTTCCGGCAGGGCGCGGAGCGCCGCCTCGTCCGGGACGGCGCAGCGGATGATGTCGCACCCCGCACTTGCCAGTTGCCGGATTTGCTCCAGCGTGGCGGCGGGATCGGCGGTGCAGGTGTTGGTCATCGACTGAAGCGAGACGGGCGCGCCGCCGCCGATCGCAACGGGACCGACATTAATTTTCCGGGTTTTGCGCGGCGTCATTCTGCTTCTCCGTGGCGGGTTTGGCTGTTTCGGTGGAAATGCCGATCATATCCGGAGCGATTGAGCCGATCACGCGGCGGACGTCGTAAAACGAGACGTACAGCATGAACGCAATCAGCAGACCGACAAATCCCATCATGATCGGATGAAGCACTTTCGGCGAGACCGGACGGCGGAAGATCAGTTCCAGCACCGCTAGCAGGATATGCCCGCCGTCCAGTACGGGAATCGGCAGGAGATTGAAGAGTCCGAGGCTGAACGATACCAGCACCACAAGGCTGAGACCCTGCACGATGGAGCCGCGATAGACCGAAATGTAAAGGACGCGCCCGATCCCGATCGGGCCGTTCAGATGACTCGGTTTGATCGTGGTGTGCGCCTTTGTGAGTCCGAGCGAGTTGCCGAGGCTGACTCCGAGACTCCGCAGGGATTTCACAGACATGTCGATCACATAAGTGAATTGCTGCCACGGCGTCGGGTGGGTCAGATAGACGAATTCTACGCCGATGTCGCTGAATTTCAGAAATTGCGGAGTCAGCGTCATTTCCAGTTCTTTGCCGTCACGTTTGACCGTCAGTTTCACGGGTTCTGCGGAGAGCGTGGCGGAGAAGCCGGACGGGTTGTCGATCGTTTTTCCATTGGAGGCGATGATAAGATCCCCCGGTCGGAGACCGGCTTCCGCCGCCGGCATTCCGGCGGAAACGCTTTCCACTTTCAGTTGTCTGCTGTCGGGTTTGAATGTGAAGCCAAGACGGTATACGCCGCTTTTGCCTTCGATTGTCAACGGTTCCGGGACGATCTCTGCAACGTCCACAGTCTTGCCGTCGCGTTTGACCGTGAGGCGGAACGGCTTGTCGGAATTCAGGGAAAGGAAAAGATTGAGATCGTCGAAATCGGAAATCTTTTTCCCGTTGGCGGCGATCACTTCGTCGCCCGGCTGGATTCCGGCTTTTGCCGCGGGTGATCCGGCTTTCGGGTAGAGACGCAGCGGAAGCTGCGGACGGAAGAACGGATAGGCGATCTCATCCACGGGGCTGACCGCTTTGTTGACGACGGGACGGTAAGTTATCTGAATGATTTTGCCGTTGCGTTCCACGTCAAGCGTCACGTCGCCGATGACCGTGAGGATTTCCGTCACGAATTCGCGCCAGGTATTGTTGAATGTCTTGCCGTTGAGTCTGACGATTTTGTCGCCCTCCCGGAGTCCGGCGCGGTATTCGGGACTGTCCTGTTCAATGCTTGCCACTTCGATCTGAGCGAGTTTCGGGGTTTCCTGCGGAACTCCGCCGATCCAGACGAAGATCGCGAGGAAGAAACCGAAAATGATGTTGCAGAGCGGTCCGGCGACGGCGGCAAGTATCCGGTCGACCGGTTTTCCTTTCGGCAGGGGATTGCCGTGCTCGTCTTTCGGCGGCTCAGCGGAGTCGATCTGCGGGATGTCGACGTAACCGCCGAACGGGATCCAGCCGATGCGGTATTCCACGCCTTTGTAGGTGCGGCTCCAGATTTTGCGGAATCCGATTGAAAACGCGATCACATGGAATCCGCGCCATTTGGCGACGAGAAAGTGACCGAGTTCGTGTACGAAGATGCACAGTCCGAAGAAAAAGATCATGAAGACCGCCGATCCGATAATCGTCAGAATATGTCCGATATCCATTTCAAACTCCTTTACAGCTGACGCGCGTATGCGCGTGAATTACGGTCCGCTTCCAGAATTGCGTCCATCCCCGCGGGACCCGCTTCTGCAAACTTTCCCATTGTCCGTTCCACAATATCAAAAATTTTTGTAAATCCGATTCCGCCTTTTGAGAACCGCTCCACGGCGATTTCATTTGCCGCGTTCATCACGGCTCCCGCCGTTCCGCCGAGCCGGATCGCTTCCGCGGCATACAGAAGCGAGGGGAACCGTCCGGTGTCCGGTTTTTCGAACGTGAGCCCGGAAAGCGCGGTCAGGTCCAGACGTTCCAGTCCGCCGTCACAGCGTTCCGGCCAGGTGAATGCATACTGGATCGGAAACCGCATATCCGGCACGCTCATATGCGCCAGAAATGCACCGTCCGTGAATTCCACCATCGAATGCACGATCGACTGCGGATGCACCAGCACTCCGATATGGTCCGCGTCCGCCTGAAACAGGTGGTGCGCTTCAACCATTTCCAGCGCTTTGTTCATCAGCGTTGCGGAATCAATGGTGACTTTCGGCCCCATGTTCCAGGTCGGATGCTTCAGCGCTTCGGCGCAGGTCACGCGCGCAAGTTCCTCCGGCGTTGAGCGGCGGAACGGTCCTCCGCTCGCGGTCAGGATCACGCTGCGCACGGATCCGTGTCCTTGCAGACACTGGAAAATGGCGCTGTGTTCGCTGTCCACCGGAATTAACCGGATATTTTTCTGCCGGACCGCCTCCATGACGATGGTTCCCGCCATGACCAGAACTTCCTTGCTGGCGAGAGCGATTTCCTTTCCTGCATCGATCGCAGCCAGAACGAGCGGAAAACCGGCGGTTCCGACAATGGCGCACAGGATCATGTCCACGCGGTCCGACTGAATCAGTTCCGCGATCTTTTCCGTTCCGGCGTATGCCCGGCAGGTGTCCGGTACGCGCGACGCGAGATCATCAAGCATGACGGGATTTCCCGTTGCCGCAAATTCGCAGTTCAGCAGCGCCGCCTGTTCCGCGAGGCGTTTCGTGTTGCGGTTGCCGACTACGCCGACGACCCGGATCCGGTCGTGCAGGGCGGCGGCTACGCGCACCGCGTTTTCCCCGACCGACCCCGTGGATCCCAGTATGACAATCCGTCTCATTTCGGTTTGCTCTCCAGAAGAAAGGTGACGGGACCGTCGTTGTGGATTTCCACCATCATATCCGCTCCGAAGCGTCCGGTTTCCACGGGGACGCCCATGTTCCGCACCAGTTCCACGAATTTTTCATACAGCGGTTCCGCGAGTTCCGGTCGCGCGGCAAGATCGAATCCCGGCCGCCGGCCTTTGACGCAGTCGCCATAAAGCGTGAACTGCGAGATCGCCAGCATTCCGCCCCCGATGTCGAGCAGGGAAAGATTCATTTTGTCGTTCTCATCCGTGAAAATGCGCAGATTGACGCACTTGTTCGCCAGATACTCCGCATCGGCTTCGGTGTCGGTATGCGTTACGCCGACCAGGACAACGAGTCCTTTTCCCGTTCTGCCGACGGTTTCTCCGCCGATGGAGACGGAGCCTTTTGCCGCGCGCTGGATCAGAAGCCGCATGATTTATCCCTTTTTGATGAGGTTGAGAAATTCCAGCCGGGTCGCCTGTTCGCGGCGGAAACTGCCGAGCATGCAGGAGGTTTTCATCACGGAATTCTGTTTTTCGACTCCGCGCATCAGCATGCAGAGGTGCTGGGCTTCGACCACCACGCCGACGCCTTCCGGCGCGATGCTTTCCATGATCTGCGCGGCGATCTGCCGGGTCATGCGCTCCTGAATCTGAAGGCGTCGGGCGAATACGTCCACCAGACGCGCCAGCTTGCTGACGCCGAATACTTTGCCGTTCGGAACGTAGCCGATGTGGCATTTGCCGAAAAACGGAAGCATGTGATGTTCGCACATGCTGTAAAATTCAATGTCGCGGACAATGATCATATCGTCGCAATCCTCGTTGAAGATCGCGCCGTTGATGACCGCGTTGATGTCCTGTTTGTATCCGCGGGTCAGGAACTGAAGACTTTTCCGGACGCGTTCCGGAGTTTTGACGAGTCCTTCGCGTTCGGGATCCTCGCCGAGGTCAAGCAGAATCTGCCGGATTTCTTCTTCGATCATACTACTTTTCTCACTTTCTTTCGAGCAGGACCGCCGCATACGCTTCGATGCCTTCGCCGCGTCCGCAGAATCCCATGCCCTCCGTTGTTTTGCCTTTGATGGAAACCTGATCCGCCGTGATTCCGAGCGCCGACGCGATCCGTTCCCGCATGGCGGCGGTGAACGGCGAAATCTTCGGACGCTGGGCGACGATCGTCATGTCGATATTGGATATTGCCCAGTCCGCGAATTCCGGACGGGCGAATGCCTGTTTCAGCAGACCGATGCTGTCGGCTCCGCGGAACTGCTCGTCGGAGTCGGGAAACATTTTTCCGATGTCGCCGAGCGCGAGGGCGCCGAGCAGGGCGTCCGTGAGCGCATGGGCGGCGGCGTCGGCGTCGCTGTGCCCGGCGAGTCCGCGCTCATACGGAATTTCCACGCCGCAGAGAATCAGCGGACGACCTTCCGCAAAGCGGTGGGCGTCGTATCCGTTTCCGATACGGAATCTGTTCATAATTTACACTCCAGCAAGTAGAGCCAGACGCTGACGGAACCGAAGCACATCGCTCCGGCGACGACCGCACGGGTCCAGCTTTTGAAAATAAAACTCAGCAGGCACAACCCTGCCGCACTGACCGCCGAGACGATCGCGAGGATCAGCCCCAGAGACATCATCGCATTCAGGACGGAGAGCATCAGATAGCCCCAGAATCCGGGAGAAATCCCGGCTGTGCGCCACCCTTCCGCCGCTCCGGATCCGAGCAGGATCAATCCTGCTCCGCCTGCGGCGAGCCCAAGCACGATTCCTGTAAAAAACAACAGGAATGAGATCAGAAATTTCATAACCGACCGTGTCCGTTTCCTGATTTTTGATATATTCAGAATAATATAACCCCGTTTCCGGGTTTATGCTACTCTCCGTTGCTGAAAAATCGGGAAATTATGCGGAGGAAACGGGATCAGAATTCTTTCCGGAACAGCCAGGTCCGGAATTGCCTGCCGAACAGCGGAACCGATTGAAAGTCGGCGACGGCGGTAAAACCGTTGCGGTTGTAGTAATCGAAATCGCAGGTTTCATCGGTCCATAACAGCATGCCGGGGATTTTCCGGTCGCGGCAGCCGCGTTCAAACTCCTGCAGAAGCATTCTTCCGGCGCCTTTCCGGACGCTTTCAAACAGAAGCAGAGCGGCTTCGTCCGGCCGGGCAAACTTCTTTTCCGCGGCACGGTTGCTGTCCAGATAATTTTTGTAGACGGAAAAGACCTGTTTTTCTTCATCGTTTTTCAGCTGTTCCATGATCCACTGATCCGCATCCGTCGAATGCACCGCCTGAACCGGAGCCGCCAGAAGAAGAGCGCAGAGAGCTCCGTCTTCCTCCGCGGCGAAGTTCAAGGCGGATTCCGGCATATAATAATAGCGGACAAGATAGCGGTACAGACGCGGACGGAACGGGACGGGGATTTCCGGGATCTCGTTGCTCCAGACTTTCAGCGTGAGTTCGCCTGCCGCTTCCAGCAGGGAGTCGCAAAACGGGATGATCTGCATCGGTTGTTTCCTTATATTGATTATTTTGAATACGGATGTAATATATCCCGGCTTTTCTTGCTTTCCAGTGATCGCCTGTTGAAAAATGCGGAAATCATATTACATTACACGGTAAACCGGAAAGGATGAAGATATGCCGCTTTTACTTGCTCCCGCCGGGAGTTTCGAATCGCTGGAAGCCGCATTGCAGAATGGAGCGGACGCCGTTTATTTCGGCGTCGGCAAACTGAATATGCGCTCCAATGCCACGGTCAATTTTTCGGCGTCGGATCTGCCGGAGGTTGCTGCGCGCTGTCATGCCCGGAAGGCGGAAGCATGGCTCGCGGTCAATACGATCGTTTACGATTCCGAACTGGATGAGGTCAGGAGTCTTTGCCGTGCCGCGAAAGAGGCGGGAATTGATGCGGTGATTGTTTCCGATCCGGCTGTCATGCGGATCGCACGGGAAGCCGGGCTGTCGGTTCATCTGTCCGTGCAGGCGAACATTTCCAACCTGGAAACCGTGCGTTTTTACTCGCAGTTCGCCGATGTTGTGGTGTTGGCGCGCGAACTGACTCTGGAACAGATTTCCCGTATCTGCTCCGGAATCCGCGAAGAACGGATCTGCGGTCCTTCCGGCGAACTGGTCAAAGTGGAAATTTTTATTCACGGCGCGCTCTGTGTGGCGGTTTCCGGAAAATGCTACATGAGCCTTGCCGCATACAATTCGTCCGCCAACCGGGGGGCGTGTTTTCAGAACTGCCGCCGTTCCTACACGGTGCGCGACACCGAGACCGGAACGGAGTTTGAAATCGACAACCGTTATGTCATGTCTCCGCGCGATCTCTGCACGCTGGAATTCTTTGACCGGATTCTTGCAAGCGGAGTTTTTGTGTTGAAAATCGAAGGACGCGGCCGTTCCGCCGATTATGTCGCCCATGTGGTACGGACCTACCGCGCCGCTCTCGATCAGTGGCTGCGCGGCGGGAAACTGCGTCCGGAGCAGCTCGCCGACTGGGAAGCGTCGTTGGCGGAAGTGTTCAACCGCGGTTTCTGGAAAGGCGGCTATTACCTTGGCCACAAACTTGGCGAGTGGGCGGCGTGCGGTGACAGTCAGGCGACCGTTCAGAAAGAGTATGTCGGCAGAATCGTCAATTATTATAAGAAGCCGGAAGTCGCGGAACTGCAGATGACTTCCGGCGAGCTTGCGGGCGGAGACCGGATTCTTGTCACCGGGAGCACGACCGGCGCACAGGAACTGCAGGTCGGAGAATTTCTGCTTGACGGGACAGCCGTCAATCCTGCCGTGAAAGGGATGAATGTCACTTTTCTTTCGCCTGTCCGTCTGCGGGCGAATGATAAAGTCTATAAACTTACGGAAAGGAGCCGTTCATGAGCAGAGAGAGCATCCGTCTTTTTTATGCGCATCTGGAACGCGATCCGGAGCTGCGGCGCCGGGCGATGTCGTTCCAGAACATCTACTCACAACAGGAAGATGTTATTGACGCGTTTATCCGTCTTGCCGGGCAGCTCGGCTATGAATTCACGTTCCGCGAGTTCATGGAATACATGTATGAACAGGCGCGGGAACGGGAGTGACGCCCCGTCCTGCATCGTATTTTTCCCGACGCGGTTCCGGATCCGGTTTGACTTTCCGGTCCGGAGTCCGTATATTATGCGGTCAACTTGAGGTAAATCATGAATTTTGCGTTTGCGATTTTTAAATATTTCCCGTTCGGTGGACTTCAGCGCGATATGTTGAGAATGGCGGAAGCCGCCGTCCGCCGCGGACACCGCGTTACCGTGTTTGCATCGTCGTGGGACGGCGATCCGCCGCCGGATGGCGTGGAACTCCGTCTGCTCCGCACGACTGCATGGAGCAATCACGGTCGCGCCCGGCAGTTCGAAACGCTGTTTCGTGCGCAATCGGGCGGGTTCGACGCCCGTCTGGTCTTCAACCGTATGGCGGGAGGCGACTTTTATTTTTCCGCGGACAACTGTCTTGCCGTGGAGTTTCCCCGCAAGCATTCGGCGTTGGTGAGGATGCTCAATCCGCGTTACCGGGCGTTCCTGAAACAGGAGCGCGCAGTGTTCGATCCGGCGTCGCCGACCCGTATTTTTTATATTGCTCCGCGTCAGATTGCCGATTTCAGAAATGTTTATCACACGCCGGAGGAACGTTTTCTCTATCTGCCGCCGGGGATGAACGGGAACTGCCGCCGTCCGGAAAACGCGGAGGAGATCCGGACGCGGAAACGTGCGGAGCTGGGAATCGCGGCGGATCGGATCATGCTGATTCTGGTCGGGTCCAATTTCCGTTTGAAAGGCGGCTTCCGGGTGATTGAAGCGCTTGCGTCTCTGCCGGAAGCGCTGCGGGACCGCTGTGTTCTGTATTTTGTCGGCCGCGCTTCCGACGGCGGATGTGCGGCTCTGGCGAAGCGGCTCGGCGTTGCGGAACAGGTCGTGTTTACCGGTGGGAGGAACGATGTTCCGGAACTTCTGCTTGCCGCGGACCTGATGGTTCATCCGTCGCGCAACGAGGCGACCGGGACCGTGCTGGTGGAGGGAATCGCCGCCGGACTGCCCGTTCTTTGCACGGAAGAGTGCGGATTCAGTAATTTCGTGCGGGACGCCGCCGGGCTCGTCGTGCCGGAGGGCGCTCCGCAATCCGTGCTGAATTCCATGTTGGCGGAGGCTCTGCCGCGTCTTCCCGAACTGGCGGAGAGAACCCGCGGATATGCGGCGACGGCGGATTTCTACCGCCGTGCCGATGTTGCCGTTGATGCGTTGGAGGAGTTCGTAAAAAGTCGGTAAAACGGCATTCGCCGGCTCTGCGCATTCCGTTGAATTTGAGAGAGCCGGTCGGTTTCTGTGTTTTTCCGGAGCGGGAAAAATCAGGATTCCCGTCTGGCGGTTTTCCGGTAGACGAGCGGAGTCTTCCCGAACCGTTGACGGAACAGGCGGTGAAAGTTCGGGAGAGTGGCGAAACCGCTGTTCCGTGCGACTTCCGCGACCGGCAGATCGGTTGTCCGCAGAAGCGCGGAGGCGTAATTCAGCCGGTTTGCAAGCTGGAGTTCCTTGAATCCGCAGCCGGTCTCTTCGCGCACCACATGGGCGGTCCGGCTCAGACTCAGGTTCAGGCGCTTGGCGAGCTGTTTCATACCGTTCCGCATGCCCGGATTCTGATTGACGAGACAACGGATTCGGTCGGCACGGGACAAGTCGCTTTCCGTATAGGCGGAATCACGCATTGCCGTGTGCCATTGCAGCAGCCGCGCCGCGAGCTGGCGCAGAGCTTCCAGCACCATACGCAGTTCGGTTTCATCGGCGGTTTGCAGTCCGTTCAGGAATTCCGCACCGCCATGCTGCGGCGCCCGGTATACAGGCAGATCGTCCGGCAGAACGGCGGGCGGCTTGCGTATTCCGGCGTTGAGAATGCAGAGCAGCCGGTCGCCGTTCATCACCGGCATGATCCATTCCAGAATTCCCGCACGGCAGAGTTTGAGCGCACCGTTCCGGTAAAGCCAGCGTTCGGGAATAAAATGCACGCAGTCGAAATGATAGCATTTTTCCACGGAGTCCCGTTTTGCCAGAAAACAGTTCGCGGAATCATGGATCTTATGAGTGATTGCCAGATTCAGAAGCGGATCCTGAACGTAGGTGATCAGCCGGGTCCGGGTGAAATATTCAAAGGCGGCGATTGCCTGATCCGGAATTTTCAACATTTGACGCAACTCCTTTTCCGGATAAAATACATCAAACAGCATAAAAAGCAATTTTTTCAGCAGGGGAAACAATAGTTTTTCCGCAGATTTTCCGTTATACTATTTGAAAAGACGGAAAAACGGCGTTTTTCAATTTCTAAAAAAAGGAGTTTTTTTATGGAAACGGTACCGTATCAGTTGAATGAGCAGATTCCCGTGATCGACGAATGTGAAGTTCTCGTAATCGGAGGCGGGCCGGGCGGAACGGGCGCGGCGGTCATGGCGGCGGAGTGCGGTGCGGAAGTCGTTCTGGCCGAACAGCACGGGTGCATGGGCGGAACCGCCACATTCGGAGAGATCACACCTATGATGCGCAATCATTATTCGGAGAGCGGGAAGGCCGGAGAGGCGTTTGCGATGGACCGTCCCGTTTATACCCGGCTGATGAAGCGGATGCAGAGCTATTTCGACGGCAAGTTCACGTTCACGGAAGATTCGACCGTCTGGGACGGACTCAATCTGACGGTTTCCAAAGACCTGATCGCGCTGGCGATGGAAGACGTCTGTCTGGATGCGGGAGTCCGGCTCCGGTATCATTTCCGGCTTGTCGGTGTGGTGCGTGATGGACGGCGCATTGCTTATGCGGTGTTTCATACCCGGTCGGGATTTGCCGCGATCCGCGCCAAACAGTATATCGACGCCACCGGAGACGGCGAACTCGCCGCGCTTGCCGGGTGCGAATTCGAGTACGGAGACCGGGAACACGGACTTTGTCAGCCGATGACGCTTTGTTTCAAACTTTCGCATGTAGACAAGAGCCGTCTGAACCGTGACGAGATGCAGCGTCTGTACCGCGAGGCGCAGGCGCGCGGCGAAATTGAATGCAAGCGCGACAACGTGCTGATGATCGATTACGGTTTTGAGGACGGTGTCTGCCACTTCAATACGACGCGTGTGCTTGGCAAATCCGCGATAGATGCGGTCGAACATTCCGATGCGGAGATTGAGGGACGGCGGCAGATGCGTCAGTTCATTTCATGGATCCGCCGGGAGGTTCCCGGTTTTGAGCGGGCGCAGATCTATTCCGTGGCACCGGAGATCGGGGTCCGGGAGAGTCGCCGGATCAAGGGGCGTGCCTATCTCACGGAGGACGATTTCATGAAGCGGAGCAAATTCCCCGATGCGATTGCCCGCTGCAATTATCCGATAGACATTCACAGCGTAACCGGCGGAGGCACGCGCATGGTCGGAATCGGCTGCCGCGACTATTACGAGATTCCCTACGGCTGCATTACGCCCCGCGACTGCGACAATCTGCTGATGGCGGGACGTCCGATTTCCGTATCGCACGAGGTCCATTCGAGCTGCCGGGTGATGCCGCCTGCGTGCAGTGTCGGACAGGCCGCCGGTGCCGCCGCTTCGCTGGCGGTGGAACGCGGCTGCGATGCCGGATCATTGGACGGCTGCGAGGTCCGGCGTCTTCTGATCGGAAAAGGCGCATGGCTGTAACCGTCGGAACCTGATCTGATACGGGCGCGGGAGGGAAGCGGACCGGAGTTTTCTCCGTTTCACCTTTCCGCCGGATGATCCCGAAACGGAAACGGTCCGCGCAGGATTTTCCCTCCGCTCCCCAGATCGCTCTGCGCACCAGTAAGATATACGGAACGGGATCTGGAAAAAGCCCTGTTAAGTATTGAACCGTGCATTTTTTTCAAAGAGTATTCTCTTAAATTAATTTGTCTGTATCCAGTTATAAATTATTGTGTCGTAATATATTTTTTCTTCGTAAAAATAAATTGTATCTTTGCAATATAAAGAGCCGGATATATATTACAACTGTATCGTGAATATTATCAATTAACGCTCTTATTGCAGAGGCTGTTTATTATAGGAGCGGCGAAAAAATCATGAAAACTGCTGATTGATTTTGAAACAAAAATAGGGTATTAACGGCGATGGTAAAGGAAAACAGTACAGCTAGAATCGGCTTTGAAGAACAAATATGGGCAGCGGCGGACATTTTGCGTGGAAATATGGATGCCGCAGAATACAAACACGTCGTGTTGGGGCTTATTTTCCTCAAATATATTTCAGACAAGTTCGATGAGCGTTATCTGGAGTTGGAAAAAGAAGGCGACGATGTCGAAGACAAGGATGCCTATACAGAGAAAAGCATTTTCTTTGTGCCATCTTGCGCCCGGTGGAGCGTGATTGCGGAAGCTGCTCATCGTGAAGAAATTGGAACTGTCATTGACGATGCAATGCGGGCGATTGAAAAAGAGAATAAGCGGTTAAAGGATATTCTCCCGAAGAATTATGCCCGGAACGAACTGGATAAGAGGCGGTTGGGAAACGTTGTTGATCTTTTCACGAACATCCGGATGAGTGAACACGGTGAAAATAAGGATATTCTTGGCAGTACCTATCAATACTGTCTTCAACAATTCGCCAGCAAAGAGGGCAAGCGCGGAGGAGAATATTACACTCCGGCCTGTATGGTCCGAACGTTGGTAGCAGTGCTGAAGCCCACGGCGGAACATCGTATTTATGACCCCTGCTGCGGAAGCGGCGGGATGTTCGTGCAGTCCGAACAGTTCGTCAAGGAACATAGCGGCGGGCGCGGAACAATTTCAATTTACGGACAGGAATCCAATCCGACGACACGCAAACTTGCGATGATGAACCTTGCCATCCGTGGCATTGAAGCCGATCTTGGTTCGTTCAATGCGGATACATTCTCCAACGATTTGCATCCGCAGTTGAAAGCGGACTACATTCTTGCCAATCCGCCGTTCAACCTCTCCGATTGGAACGACGGTTCTTTGAATGACGATCCGCGTTGGAAATACGGCCTGCCGCCGAACGGGAACGCCAACTTCGCATGGCTTCAGCACATGATTTACCATTTGGCGCCGAATGGGAAAATCGGCATGGTGCTTGCCAACGGTTCGCTTTCCTGTCAAAGCGGCGGCGAAGGTGAAATTCGACGTAAAATTGTCGAGGACGATCTGGTGGAGGGAATTATCGCCATGCCGTCGAATCTTTTTTACGGCGTAACGATTCCGGCAACGCTCTGGTTTGTCAGCCGCAACAAGAAGCAGAAAGGCAAAACGCTCTTTATTGATGCCCGCAAAATGGGAACACTGATTGACCGGATTCATCGCGAGCTTTCTGATGCGGAAATTCAAAAGTTAGCCGATACCTTTGAAGCGTTTGACAACGGCATGTTGGAGGATGTCAAGGGATTCTGTGCCGCCGTCACGACGGAAGAAATCGCCAAACAGGATTTTATCCTGACCCCCGGCCGTTATGTCGGCATCGAAGAACAGGAAGATGACGGCGAACCTTTTGATGCAAAAATGACGCGCCTCACCGGTGAACTCTCGGAAATGTTCCGGCGATCCCATGAATTGGAGGTGGAGATCAAGAAAAGACTGGGAGCGATTGGGTATGAAATATAAGTGGAAAGAATATTCGCTCTGCGATTTAATCGAGATTAAACATGGTTTTGCTTTTAAAGGAGAAAACATTACTTCAGATGACAATGGGATCGTATTGGTAACGCCAGGCAATTTTGCTGTTGGAGGAGGGTTTCAAGAAAGTAAATGCAAGTTTTTTAATGGTGTATATCCCAATGATTATGTTTTACAGCCTGATGACTTGATTGTAACTATGACGGATTTAAGTAAATCAGGAGATACTCTCGGATATGGAGCACTTGTTCCAAAGTCAAACAGAACTTATTTGCATAATCAACGAATAGGTCTTGTTTCCATAAATTCCGAAGAACTTTGTAAAAAATATTTGTACTGGTTCATGAGAAGCCAGTATTATCAAAAATCTATTGTTGCTTCAGCTTCTGGGTCTGTCGTTAAACACACGTCGCCTACACGGATAGGTGAAATAAAGATAAGTCTACCCCCACAGAACATACAAATAGAGATAGCAGATACTCTTTTTGCGCTTGATGACCGTATTACTGAAAATAAGAAGATAAATCATCATTTAGAGCAGATGACACAAACCATTTTCAAGTCGTGGTTTGATTGTTATGATCCGAGCCAGCCGTTCACAAATGCTGTTCAAGTCTTGGGTGGCGGAACACCCAAGACTGGTAAAGAGAGTTACTGGAACGGGGAAATTCCATTTTTCACCCCCAAGGATACCGGCCCTCTCTATGTGCTTTCTACCGAAAAAAGACTGAGCGAAGCAGGGCTTTCTAATTGTAATAGTCGGTTGTACCCAGTGAATACTGTTTTTGTAACAGCCAGAGGAACTGTCGGGAAACTTGCACTCGCAGGTTGTCCAATGGCAATGAATCAATCGTGCTATGCACTCGTAAGCAATGGTGACTATGGTCAATTTTACGTGTATCATCTTGCACTCACCGTCGTTGAAAAATTGAAACGCAAGGCAAACGGAGCCGTTTTTGATGCTATTGTAACCCGTGATTTTGAAACCGAATTGGTTCCAGCTCCTGCAACAAAAGAAATAAAAGCATTCGAGGACAAGATACAGCCAATTTTCGAAACGATACTCAATAATTGCAAAGAAAATGTTCGTCTTGCTGAACTCCGCGACACACTCTTGCCGCGCCTGATGTCCGGCGAGCTGTCGGTTGCGGACCTCGGCGACGGTAAATGATTTATTTAACTTCTTTTATCGAAAAAGAGAGGAGATTTAAAATGATTCAAAAAATCAAGAGGATTGGTAATTTTGGTGTATTCAACAGCTTTGATTGGGGTGCAGAAGTGCTCGACAAAAACGGGAATGCATTGTCTTTCAAGAAGGTTAATATCATATATGGCAGAAATTACTCAGGAAAGACCACTCTTTCACGGATTTTACGTGGCATAGAAACAGGAAAATTGTCTGACAAATTTGAATCCCCTTCTTTTAGTGTATCTTTTGATGATAATACGGAAATAACCCAAGACTCTTTGCTGAATCATGATAAGAAAGTTCGGGTATTTAATGAGGATTTTGTGCGTGATAACTTACGCTTCATCAATAATCCAGATGACGATATTGAACCATTTGCGATTATTGGGGATAATAATAACAAGATCGAGATGGAAATTACAGCACTTGAAACAGAACTTGGCTCCAAAGAAGAAGGCAAAGAAACAGGACAGTATGCTCTGTATGTTCATCTGTCAAAAGAATACGAAGAAGCAAAGGAAGCTTTTACGGAGAAGCAACGAGAACTAGATAGTCTGCTAAAGAACAAAGCTACGAATAGGGAAACTGGAATCAAGTATAAGGCGGATCGCTTTGGAGATCAGAACTACGATACTAGAAAATTGCAAGGAGATATTGATGTGGTACTATCTCCAGAACATCATGTATTAACAAAAGAACAACTATCTCAATATGAGAAACTTATTGTAGAAAAACCGCTTCCTTCCATTGCTCAAATTCACGTTCCCAAACTTCAATTACAGCAACTGCTTACACAAGCTGAATTTCTTATAACTAAAAAGATTGGTAGTTCTGACAAAATTGAAGAATTGGCAAAGGAGGCTATACTTAATCGCTGGGTAAGGGATGGCCTGAATTATCACAAAGGCAAACGAGATAAGTGCGCATTCTGTGGAAATTCTATCTCAGAGAAACGTTGGGAAGCCCTTGAAAGGCATTTTGATGAAGAATCAGATAAACTTGAGAAGGACATTGATCTGTTGATTTCCAGAATAGAAAAAGAGCAAGTCTTGGCAAACACCAGTTTAACTATAAATAAATCTGATTTCTACTCTAAATTTCATAGCCAAATAGATGAACTGATTAAAATTAAACAAAAATCTTTAGATAGATATAATAGCTACTTGAATCAATTGAATGATCTATTAAAGGAAAGGAAAAATGATATTCTGAATCCTCAAAAAAATATACTTGATAATTTTAAAAATCTGAAAGAAATATTGGATGGTTTTAATGATGTTTGTGTGAAATATGAAGAGATTTGCATTGAATCAAATGCCTATACAGCATTTCTAGCTAAAGAACAGCAGGATGCTAAGCACGCATTACGATTAATTGAGGTTTTAAATTTTATTTCTGAAATTAATTATAAACAAAAGAAATTGTCGATAAGCAATGCAGAAGATAAATCCCAAACTATCAAGCAAAAGAAAGACGAATTAGAAGCGATTATTCGCAAAAAAGAGTCTCAGATTATAATCAAAAAGCAAGAACTAAATGATGAGGAAAAAGGTGCAAAGAAAGTTAATGAGTATTTAAATACTTTTTTCGGACATCAATTTCTTGCACTTGCGGCTCAGAAAAAAGAGGATTTTACTAATGAGACCAAACGTGTTCGTTTTGAAGTTGTTCGAGATGGCAAGAAAGCATATCATCTGAGCGAAGGAGAATGTCGTTTGATAGCTTTTTGTTATTTTCTTGCTAAACTTGATGATACGAACACGCATGGTGTGAAACCCATTATTTGGATTGACGATCCTATATCTTCTCTTGATGGAAACCATATTTTCTTTGTTTATAGTTTACTTAGGGCAAAAATTGTCGAAACAGAACAATACGAACAATTGTTTATATCGACCCATAACCTTAATTTTTTAAAATACCTGAAACGCCTAATTCCTCAAAAAAAAGAAAAAGAATGTCTTCATTATTTCATTGTCGTTCGACATGATAAAGAATCCACTATCAATACAATGCCTGACTATCTCAAGGAGTATGTAACAGAGTTTAATTACCTTTTTCATCAAATATATAAATGCGCTAATATTGAGGCAATTAACGATTCAAATTACACAACTTTTTATAACTTCGCTAATGACGCTAGAAAATTTTTGGAGATCTATCTTTATTACAAATATCCAGACAATAGTGGTCACATGGAAAAATTAACTCGATTTTTCGGAGAAAACAAAGTGCCTGCAGTGTTAGCCGACCGCATTAATAATGAATATTCACATATGAGTGGTGTCTTTGAGCGTGGAGCAGTACCTATAGAAGTACCGGAAATGAAGAAGGCCGCTCAACAAATTCTTGATGTTCTAAAAAAAGATGACGGACAATACAACTCTCTATTGAAGAGCATCAATATTAAAGGAGATGGTGAGAAATGATCCCTGATATGAAAGGAGCTTACACTGAAGCCAACTATGAAAACGCGGTAATTGAGATATTCCGGGATACGCTGGGGTATGATTACGTCTATGCGCCAGAACTCGTGCGCGATTATGCCGATCCGCTTTATTCCGACGAACTGTTGACGGCATTGCGGCGGGTCAATCCGACACTGCCGGAAGTTGCTATTACCGAAGCCGTCTATAAACTGCGGAATTTCGAGGGCGGTTCCACGCTCCAAAAGAACATCCGGTTCATGGACTATCTGCAAAACGGCGTTTCGGTCAACTACTACGACAACAAAGAACAGCGTTCCGCATTAGTGAAACTGATCGACTATGAACACGTCGAGCGCAACTCCTTTATCGTCGCCAATCAATGGACCATTGTTGAGAACAGCGAAAAACGACCCGATGTGCTGGTTTTTGTCAACGGCTTGCCGCTCGTCGTTTTTGAGCTGAAATCTCCGTCCCGCGAAGAAACGGATGCCTCCGAAGCGTTTCTGCAACTGCGGAACTATATGCACGAAATTCCCTCGATCTTCATTTACAACGCGTTTCTCGTGATGAGCGACCTTGCCACCTCCAAAGCCGGAACGATCACCGCCGGGGAAGACCGTTTCATGGAGTGGAAAACCAAAGACGGCAGTTATGAAAATACCCAATTTGCCCAATTCGACACTTTTATTGAGGGTATTTTCGACAAAGCCCGTTTGCTTGACATTATCAAAAACTTCATCTGTTTTTCCGGTCCTGATGCAAAGATTCTGGGAGCCTATCATCAATATTTCGCCGTTAAAAAAGCGGTTGCCTCCACTGCGAAAGCCACACAAACCGACGGGAAAGGTGGTGTTTTCTGGCATACCCAGGGAAGCGGAAAATCGTTGTCGATGGTGTTCTACGCCCATTTGCTCCAGCAGGTTCTCAATGCGCCGACCATCGTGGTGTTGACCGACCGCAACGACCTTGACGATCAGCTGTTCGGGCAGTTCGCCAAATGTTCCGACTTCCTGCGCCAGATGCCCCGGCAGGCGGAAAGCCGCGATCATTTGAGAAAACTTCTCCGAGGAAGAGAAGCTAACGGCATTATCTTTACCACAGCCCAGAAATTTGAGGAAAGCAACGAAATTCTTTCCGATCGTCACAACATCATCGTCATGGCGGACGAGGCACACCGCAGCCAGTTCATCGACGAAAAGGTGGACGAAAAAGGACGCATTCAAAAGTCATTCGGGCTGATTATCCGCGAAAGTTTGCCGAATGCGACCTACATCGGTTTCACCGGAACGCCGATTGCCAAAAAAGACCGTTCTACTATTGAAGTTTTCGGAAATTATATCGACATCTACGATATGACGCAGGCTGTCGAGGATGGCGCCACCCGCCCCGTTTACTACGAAAGCCGCGTGATTCATTTGAAGCTGAATGAGGATGTGCTCCGGCTTATTGATGCCGAATACGACCTTATGGCAGAGAACGCCGAACCATACGCTATCGAAAAGAGCAAAAAAGAGCTGAGTCAGATGGAAAGTATCCTCGGCGCGGAACAGACCATTTCCGCTCTATGCGGGGATATTGTAAATCACTATGAGCAGAACCGGGAACACGAATTGACCGGCAAAGCAATGATTGTTGCTTATTCCCGCGCGATTGCCATGAAAATCTACCGGAAACTGCTGGAACTTCGCCCCGGCTGGACGGAAAAAGTCGGCGTGGTTATGACCGAAAGCAACAAAGATCCCGAAGAGTGGCGCTCTGTCATCGGCAATAAACATTATCGCGACGAAATGGCGGCAAAATTCAAAAGTAATGATGATCCGCTGAAAATCGCCATTGTCGTAGATATGTGGCTCACCGGATTTGATGTGCCGTCGCTCGCCACGATGTATGTCTATAAACCGATGTCCGGTCACAATCTCATGCAGGCAATCGCTCGTGTCAACCGTGTCTACAAGGACAAAGAAGGCGGTTTGGTGGTCGATTACGTCGGTATTGCCTCTGCGTTGAAACAGGCGATGAATGACTATACCAACCGCGATAAGCACAACTATGGCGATACGGATATTGCCAAAACCGCGTTTCCGAAATTCATGGAAAAACTGGAAGTCTGCCGCGATCTTTTCCACGGTTTTGATTACTCTGGGTTCATGCGCGAGGATTCGACGGACAGCATTCGCGCGAAAGCAATCTGTGGCGGCGTAAACTTTCTCTCCGGCATCACCAGGGAAAAAGACAAGACGGCGTTTATCAAAGAGGCACAGCTTCTGCGTCAGGCGTTGTCGCTCTGCCGTTCGCTGCTGAATGCTGAACAGCGTTTTGAAGCTGCATACTTTGAAGCGGTTCGCACCATGTTGACCCGTATTTCCGGAAATGGTAAACCGCTTTCCTTGAAAGAGATCAACAGCCGGATCAATGAGCTTTTGAAAGCAAGTATTCAAAGCGAAGGCGTCATTAATCTGTTTTCTGATATAAATACCGGTTTTTCTCTTTTTGACCCCAAATTTCTTGATGAAATTTCAAAGATGAAAGAGAGAAATCTTGCTGTTGAGATTTTGAAAAAACTGCTTGCAGAACAAGTCTCCCTCTACCGCAGGACAAATCTTGTAAAGTCGGAAAATTTTTCTGAACTTTTGTCACGGGTTATGAAAGCCTATCTTAATGGTATGCTCAGTAATGAAGAGGTCATTGCTGAATTGATGAAAATAGCAAAGGATATGGCAAATGCCCATACAAAAGGAGCTTCATTAGGTTTGACTCAAGAGGAAATGGCTTTTTATGATGCTTTGACCCGCCCGGAAGCCATCAGGGATTTCTATCAAAATGATGAACTCGTTTCAATGACTCGTGAATTAACAGAACTATTACGCAAAAGCCGTACGATTGACTGGCAAAAGAAAGAATCTGCCCGTGCCGGAATGCGGCGGATGGTAAAGAAACTTCTAAAAAAGTATAAGTATCCACCGGATGGTATGGAAGATGCTGTTGCTACCGTAATCGGGCAATGTGAAATGTGGACGGATAACACAAGATGAATAAATAAAGCGCAATATATATTTTGGCGATTATGCAAAAAAGGCTGATAACGTCCGAAAAATTGCGCACATCAAATCGGCTTTTGCCGCTTTTTCAATGGCTGCTGCCGAATCACAGTTTTCCCGGTTTTTTGATACCGTCAATCAACTTTTCCGGCTTTGTAGAAAAACGGAATCTGTTTTAAGGTAAAATGCCGATCTCAATGTTATCCAGAAGAACGGAGCCTTCGGACTTCGGCAACCAGAATTTCACTCGTGCGGTCCTGTCATTGATATCCGGATAGCGGTCTGCTTTTTCCGGAACGTCAAGAGTCAGCGTATAGAATTTCCACTCATCCGAAAGGTGGAAGGTTCTGCGAATGTAAAGATGTTCGCCCCGGTGTCCGGCGGGACTCCACACTTCGATGCAGCCGTCAAGTGTCCGCAGATTCCCGCTTTTCGCCCAGAACGAGAGTCCGAGCTTTTTGCCCGGAACCAGAGGAAGATCCCGGGAGATCACCGACAGAGTATTCTTTGGGGAAGCGGTCAGTTGCAGGCTCTGCGTGCCGTTCAGAAAATCGCCGTTTGGTACAATGTCCGCCGGGTGGACCGTGGAGGAATAATTCCTTTTCCAGTCCTGCAGCCCTTTATTCCCGTCTTCAAAAGAACCGTCGGCAAGAGGAGAACGGACCGGAGTCTTTTCCGTTTGTTCTTTCCGCCGGATGATCCCGAAACGGAAACGGTCCGCATAGGATTTTCCCTCCGCTCCCCAGACCGCACAGCGCGCCGCTTTGCTCCGGGGGGATTCCGCATCGTTGATCTTTACCCCGAACCCGAACGGAAGCCCTTCCGCCGGGCACTCAAAATGAACGGAATAACCGGAAGCGTCCACGGCGACACTCCATTTGCAGTCCTCCGTTTTCCACTGTTTCGACCAGAGAAGAAACGGCTCCGGATCGCGCGGCATCAGGAACACGCGCGCGGTCTTTTGGTTGTAATGCTCCGGAAAACGCGCCGGGAAGATGTACGGAACGGGATCCAGAAAAAGCTCCACCGAATCGGTCTCCCACGGATTGCGGGTTCCTCTTGTCCCGGAATCGGTGAGATCGCGAACTTTCGCAGTCAAATGAAAACGGCGGTTCTTCACTTCTGCGCACAGCCGGGCGGACAGTTTGCCGTCCGGGGACTTGATTTCCCACGACGTGCCGTTTTCCGCGCTGACGTTTTCCGTGACTCGCACCGGAATCCTGCGCAGGGTGCCGTCATACACGATCAGCTTCGGTGCGCTTCCGTTTCCTGCAATTCTGCGGATAGGGACAGAGACCGTCCGGCTCTCCCCCGGTTCCAGCATGACTTTCACGCTCCGTTCCGCGGAATAGCCTCCGCCGTTGAATCCGACCGTACAGCTCTGCCGCTTGTCCGATTCGTTATGAAGTCCCGCTACGGCATGTCCGGCCACTGCACGCACCGCGTCGGACGCTTGAACGGGGAAAATGGAATATAGCTTCAGTTTCGCGCAGGCATTGAGAAACTCCGTATCCGTCATGTTTCCCGGACGCAGCAGCCAGGGCTTCCCGTCAATGCTTTCTGTTTTCGCTCCGACCGGATTGCCGAAAAGGTCCAGCACTTCAAAACGGGAAAAATCCGCTTTGATTCCCGCCGTCTTCCGGTAGTTCCAGACCGCGGCGATGAGTCCGCCGTCCTTGCGGTAGACGTAGCAGATCACGCCGGAGGGAAAACGATGCTTTGCGACCGGTTTCGCCGCTTCGAACAGGCGCGCCAGCGTCTCGCAGGCGACAAAATACGATCCGGGAATCAGTTCTCCGATATAGTTCAGATACCGGGAATCTCTCCACAGCATGGATTCATGAATCGGCATGGACTGTGAAACACCTTCGCCGCAGTCCAGCAGAAAGCGGGTCAGCAGATATTCCACTTTCCTCTCTTTCTGTTCCCGGTCTCCGGCGGAGGGAGTGTCAAACAGGTAATAGAGCTCCGTATTCCAGACGGGAACCGTTTTTCCGGCGGTCTTCATCAGCTCGAAAATCGTCCGGATTGCCGTATCCGCGGGCAGAGGCGAGCCGAGCTCTCTCATGCTGTACGGATGAAAGCTGAGAATATCGCACCAGGAAAGACCGCCGCCTTTCACCGCCTGTTCGAGCCAGCTGCCGCTGTCCGCCTTGAAATCGGAAGTGACGCTGAAACCGACGACTTCCGCATTCGCATCTCCCGTCTTGAGTCCCTCCCAAGTTGCTTTCAAATATCTGTTGTAGACTTCCGGGGCGACATAAAGATTCGGTTCGTTTGTAAACTCGAAATAGCACTTTCTCCCCTTTGCATGTTTTGCGAGTGCGGTCATGTAGCGCTTCCAGTATTTGAGAGGCGGAAACGCAATATATCCTTTCAGTTTCTGCATGGCGTATGGCGGGTGATGCTTCGGGCGCTCCGCCATCGGCAGCGCCCAGGCGGGAATCGGATTTTCCTTTGCCGCTCCAGTTTTCAGGTAGGGCTGACGGAACAGCTCGCCGCCAAGCACATGAACGGGAACGAGATCGTGTTTCTGCAGAATTTCCATTGCGAAATCAAAAAATGAGAAATCATATCTTCCGTTTTCCGGCTCCGCCGTCGCCCAGTCTGTCGGCAGACGCCCGCCGTCCCACATCCGCAGCAGCCGGATCCCGGCGGTTCTCAGAAGCGCCAGCCGGTCCTCCAGCGAGGAGTTGTATGTATTGTAGCCGTTCCTTGCAACCAATCTGTGATTGACATATCCACTCCGCAGGCCAAGCCCGCCGTTGATTCCCACACAAATATCCCGATTGAAATCGCGGGGAACCCTGCTGCCGCCGCCGATCACGACATAAGGAAAATCCCAGCTCCTCACACGGTTGTCTCCTTTTACTGCGACCGTATAACTGCCGTAACGCCGGACCAGGCTGCTGGAAAGCGGCATCTCCGTCACTTCGCCCGGTTTCAGCGCAACCTGCACGGTTTCCTCCGTCACGGTTTTCCCATCGTATTCGGAAACGGTTTTCACCGTCAGCGCGCCGCGGTATTCCCGTGCGGAATCGTTTTGCAGTTTCAGACGGAGCGGAAAGCTCTTTTTTTCATCAATTCTCATCCAGCAGCGCTCTCCGGATACCCCGGCGTAAATGCCGCCCGGATCGCCGCCGGTTTCTGTAACGGAAATGTCATCGAACCAGAGACTTCCCTTCCATCCGCCGTTCCGTTCAGTTCTCTGAAACGACCAGAGCCGGATCACATGCGGTCCGCCGGTTTTCCCCGTATGGAAGTGGAAACGGAACCTGGCGTATTGGTTGCCGATCCGGAATGTTTTCCGTTTGTTGTTCCAATTTATGTCATGGATCAGCGCTTCCACGGGAACGCCTCCGGCGACGTCGGTTTTCGCCGTCATGGAAAACGTGTAGCCTGTGTCCGGTTTCAGAGAAAATGAGGAAACATAAAATTCAAAATAATCGCCGTCCGGATTCCGGATTCTGGCCGAGTATTTCCCGCGGGCGGGGGCATCTGTTTCCAGTTCCAGCGGAATGTGCCGTCCGTCCCTGCGGGTGACAATCCTGTGCAGGGCAAAACCGTCGGTTCCGAGTTCGAATCCTCCGTTGTAGATCAGATTTTCCCCAAACGCGCCTCCTGCGAGGCTTAAAAGCGAAACGATTGCAATGCTGATTTTCATAATGGCAGACTTCTCTCTGTAGTTGTTTATTGCCAGTAGACGTTTCCGTCCGTATTCTCGAAAAGGGCGAATTCACGGATTTTAACGGAAGTGCAGTTCTGCATTCGATGTGCCTCCGCGTGGCCGTCCGCATAAAGCAGTTGATCGGTCAGGCCCGGATGGCGCATGGGGAAAACGGTCATCAGTGTTTCGTAATCGTAAACCTCCAGCATATTTTTTTCGTCCGACAGCCGCATCCTCCCGTCTCCGCAGACAAATGAGGTGCTCGGCCGCCTGTTCGTGGTCAGCTTTTTCGCCATGCGCGGCTTGCTGGCAAATCCGTTATACTGACTGTTGTTATTCCAGTATCCGCAGTATGTGTTCCAGCCGTAAGAGGTTATGGAATATGTTTTTCCGTCCAGGCTCCGCAGATAAACCTCTTCCGCTTTTGCGCCTGAACAGAGGAATACCGTTTTTCTGCTGGAATAAAATCCGTTGTAATCCCGGTTGCCCGTATAAGGCCAAAGCATGACAATCCATGTATCCATGTAGTTGGCGTCGTTATTCCATTTCTGTCTGCAGAACGGTACATAATCATCCTGATCCCCCGTATAGCCGATCATCGCAGTCCCGATCTGTTTCAGCGAACTGGTGCAGGAAATCGCCTGCGCTTTTGCTCTTGCTGAATTCAGCGCGGGGAGCAGGACTCCGGCAAGAATTGCAATAATTGCGATCACGATAAGAAGTTCCAGCATCGTAAAATCAAATCGTCCGACTTTCCGTTCCCATCCTTCTCTCATTTCAGTTTCTCCTCATTTTAACAGTTGATTGTAAATAATAAAACGAATATCGAAAACGCGACGTTTCAGCGGCAGACTGGGATCCCGCGCTTTGGCAATCAGATACTCCGTCATTTCCGCTCCCATTTTTTCCAGAGGCATGTCTGCGTAAATGAGTCCGGCGTTTGCGTAGATGTCTCCGTCGAGACGGTCGAAGCAGAACAAAGTGATATCGCGTCCGGGCTCGCGTCCCGCCTGCTTGCAGGCGAACAGCACCCAGTCCAGAACGCCGATCAGCGGCAGATACAGGGCGTCCGGTTTCGTTTTCCGGATGAACTCCGCAATGACGTCCACGACGGAAAGAGAATGAAACTCCACAGCGATCTTGAGCGGCTTTCCTCCGGATTCCGTTACGGCATCCTCATAAGCGCGCATCCTGCACTGGTTCCCATACGCTCCGAACTGCGTGCCGTCAACCGCTGCGATCTTCTTCAAGCCCAGCCGCTGAAGCAGACGGACCGCCCGTTTTCCCTCCCCGTAGAAATCGACAAGAAAGGACGCTGTTTCGGGCCAGTCCCGATTCATCACGCAGATCGGGAAACCCCGGCGGGAAAGTTCCGCGATCCGCTCCCTGGAGACCCCGCCGGTTTCCACATAGAGAAAAGCGTCGAACGGCAGTTTTCCTTCCTCGTTCAGCGAACGCGCATCCGTGCAGATCAGACGGCAGTTCTGTCCGGCGGCGGCTCTCTGCGCCCATGAAATCATCGGAAACGCATAGGAAAAGGTGTGCAGCCGGCTCATGCCGATCGTCAGCGGAGCTTTCCTTGAGAAATCCTTTTCACAGACAAAGGTCCCGACTCCCGGTTCCCTGCGGATCAAGCTGCGCTGCTCAAGATAATCCAACGCTTTCCGGATCGAAGACCGACTCAGGGAATAATGGCGGCAGAGATCGTGTTCCGACGGCATCTTTTCACCGGGTGCAAGACGTCCCTCCCGGATATCCGCCATCAGCTTCTTCGCCACAGGCTCAAAAAGATTTTTTCTTCCCGTCATTTTTAATTTCCATACATTTGGTTATACATGTCTGTTTTTAAATTATAATACAGAATGGCAATTTTGTCAAGGGGGAAATGCAATAAAAAATTTATTTTTTGGATTTCGGGGTGCGGTCTACGGCTCAGGGGGCGGAAATTCCGGGGGCTGTGCCCTTCTGCAATCTGCTTTTTTCGCGAAACATCCTCTGCTCCTGCGGTAAACCGGATTAAATGTTTATTCGCCCCCGTTGCGGCGGGGGAGGGGGCGGTTATTCCAGCCTCCACCATTCGGAATAGGTGTTTTTGCCACCCGGCGGGAGAGTCTTCAGCGGAGCGTGCGACTCCAGTTCTGCAAAGCCGGTATTGAAAAATACATGGAGTCCGTTCTTACCCGGTGGATCGAACGTCATCCGGAAAACGCTTCCGTCCTCTGCCGTGAGTGTATAAGAAACGCGTTCCGCCTGTTTCCGGATCTCGTATCCGGTCCGTATCTTTTGCTGAAATTCTTTGTCGTTTTCGATTTTTGAACCGTCGGACATTTCCAGTTTGCGGACTCTGCGCATGTCCACCCGCGTGATGGGCCAGTTGGCGAGCTTCTGCGGAAACGCGGCGGTGTTGACGAGAATATTCTGAATCCGGACCTGATTTTCCATAATGGTCAGGCGGTATTCGTACTGGAGGAAAAACACGGGGCAGTGGGCGGAGCGCATGACGATCTCACCCTCCGCGGGGAATTCGATCTGGTAACACCCGTGTTTCAGGACCGGATCAGAGGGATAAAAGTAGAGCACCGGATCGAATCGCTGGAAATGCCCTCCGGCAAAATCTCCGGCGCGTCCGCGGATCATGCGCGTGGCGAGACGCTGCGGATCGTTTTTGTGATAGAGCAGATTTTTCCCGCCCGGAACGGAGTAATGCAGAATGCGTCCGCCGAATTCCGGAACGATGATGAGCTCCTGACCGGACGTGGCGATCCGGTAGGCATTCCGGAAAGAACCGAACGTGATCTTGCTGATCCGGATCGTTTTCCAGTCCGGAGCGTCCGGATAAACGGGTGCGTGGGAATCCGCCGCGCGGGTGATCGCACGCCATTTTTCCGCTGTCCGCAGAAATTCCGGTTCCGATACGACGGTGAGTTCGGGATTGCACCACACGATGTTCTGATTGGTGAACACGTCGCCATAGTTTCCGCGCAATTCCAGCTGCTGCTTTCCGCGCAGGTCGATTTCGACCGGGACGGCTTTTTCGTCCGGACGCAGTTTCCGGCGGAAGACGCACCGGCGGTCAACGATGATCTCCGCGAAAACGGATGATTCCGCCGTTTGATCCGGCTGGACGCGCGAACTCGCGTCATCCATGCCGATTTCCGCCCGGAAGCGGATCGCTTTCCCGTCGAGGTGATAGATATGAGACATGGGGGCGTGTCCGGTGATTGCGCGTTTGTATTCCTTTCCGGCGATCCGGACCGGGAGCCCGTCAAGATTGGTGTTCCGGACCAGTTCTTTCATGCCTTTTGCGGTCCAGGTCCAGCGGAAAGCGGCAGGCGGGAGTGCTTCCAGCGGGATGACATCCTCCGCCGTCAAAGAGACGGCGGAGAGAAAAAACAGGATTATTCCACAGAAGCGAGCCATTCATCCGCCTCTTTTCTGATTGCGGGCGTGGACAGCAGTTCATCCCGGTACACGATGCGCGCAATGTCGGCGCGGAAATCTTCCGAATGAGCCTTTTTCCCCCAGAGCGCGGCGGTGATTCCCATTTTTCCCGCCGGGATTTCGACATCGTGAAGCCGTTTCAGCGGTTTTTGAACTTTGAGTTCGCCGTCGATGAAGATCGCGCCGTCTCCGCGCGGGTTCACCGTGATGGCGATGTGATGCCATTTGCCGTTTTCAAAAAACTGTTTCTGCGGATAATAGACGCTGAACCACTGTTTTCCCGGCGGGAAAAACGTGATTTCCGCCTTGGCTTTTCCATCGTTGACGATGATGTCGTAACGGTAAATGTTCTCCGAGAACTGGAGGAAGCCTTTCCGTCCGCTTGTCCGGATCAGCATGGAGATGGTGCGTTCCCGGTTCGCCGGTTTGTCTGTTTTGATAGAAGAGACCGCGAGATTGGATTCCGGTCCGAGGGTGAAGATCGTGTGTTTTCCTTCCTGTTTCACCTTGATTTTGTTTCCGGAGATGGTTTGTTCACCGAACTTCTGTTTGTTCCAGTTGATGTTCATTCCAGACTCCGGTTTCAGATCCGCGATGGTTCCCGCCGGGAGAGCGGCGGAGGTGAGGAGGGCAGCTGCAAGGCAGGCTGTTTTCATGTTGTTTTTCCTTTCGATTTCAATACCGTTTATAATCGGGTTTTGGGTTAGTTCGATGGAGAGAAGACCGTCCCGGACAGAGACGGAGTCCCAGGTGACAACCGCCGCGGCACAGCGTCCGCCGGCAGTTTCCCACGGCCGGACAGTTTTCTGCTGTCCGGCGACCGTTACGCTCATGGCCCGTCCGGGGTGCTTGTCCCAGGTTTCCGCAACGTGCAGTTTTACGCGGTATTCGCCCGGAGGGAGCGGAATGTGATAATAGATCCGGCTTCCGTTGGCTTCATTGCGGTAGACTTCCGGCGCTTTGGTGTTGGCGATGGCGATCGCGCCGCGATGCACGGAGGAGGTGAATTCGCTGCCGTAGGCGTTGAATCCGGTGTAAGGTTGATCCGGAAGCCAGAGCTTGCCGTCGCCGTCGGTATAATCCGTGCTTGCTCCGCAGTTGATTCTGACCGTGTTTTCCTTTTCCAGCAACTGGAGCAGACGGTTCTGGTTCTTCTGATACGGGGCGCTGTCGAAAAAGCGTTTTGCCGTGTGAAGCACTTCAAAATCGCGCATGAGCGTGCAGAGCCGGTAATCGTTCTTTGCCGCGAGAGCCTGCCGGAGTGCGGAAAGGAAGTCCGGTTGGATTTTCATCCGGAGCAGGCGGGTGTTCAGAATCGTTTCCGCCTGGGTGCGGAGCAGTTTTGCGGTCTCGGAGTCGAACGACAGCGTTCCGGACAGATTCCGGACCGGATCGTCAATCCGGATGACGGCGATTCCGAACGGGCGTACTTCATAGCGGACCGTTCCGGAGAATGTGTTTCCGGTTACTTTGTCCTCCGCTTTTGTTCCGGCGGTCAGAACTCCGGAAACGGGATACGGAGTGTCGTTGACCAGCTGAACATGATCGCCCGCTGTTTTCGCCTGTATGCCGCGGATGCCGGAGAACGGTTCAAACTGCCGTTCCGGAGTGGCGTAGAAAGCGGCGAGGAGGCGCCTGGCTTCTCCGGTGTGAGCCGTGGTGCAGTTGACGTCAAGCCAGGTATGGAACATGTATTTCGGCGTGAAGCCGCTGATTACGTCCACAAGGTCGGCAAACGCGAATTCTCCGGCGGGCTTGACGTCGTAGACGCAGATCCCGGTGTTTCTCCACCACCACTCTCCGGCGGCGGTCGCCTTGACTTTGCGCTCGTTGAGTCCGACGGGTGCGAGATAGACGGCGTTGTTCCGTTCATACAGTTTCCGGGTACCGCGGTTGGTGATGCTGCCGTACCGGGGCATTGTGAGCTGCCGGTCGTAGTCGAGTTTCGGAACGAGGGTGATGCCGTCTTTGCCGTTGTAAAGTGCCGGATCGAATGCGGCGCGTTTCAGATATGTTTCCTGAAATGTGTCGCGTTCCTTTGCGGTCGCGTTCATACGGTTGAACGGATGTTCGTCCGGATAGCTGACGTTCGGCACGGTGAAGAGTTTCCATTTGTTTTTTCCGGAACGGATGACGGCTGCCAGTTCTTCCGTTTTTTCCCGCATTTTCCGGGAGCGCCAGGCGTACCAGGCGTTGTAATGAGGCCCGTTCAGCAGCGCGTAGCGTTTTTCGAACCGTTCGCGTCCCCGGACGGGAAGATTCAGACGGATTCCGGTATCGGATTCGAACGCTTCGATGCTGTCGTCGTCATAGCCGATCTCTTCGGCGGTCTGTCCGGGTGGAGTGGTGAGTCCGGGAAGCCACCAGAAACCGTTGATGATGAAGAGTCCTTCGATTCCGCCGATTCCCTCGTATTTCCGGTAGATCTCGCCGAGCAGTTCCGTGATCGAATTCCAGACGTGCGGATTCAGATAGTTGAGTCCCATTCCCTGATAGCCGATAGTCTGTTTGCCGTACCGGTCCACGTTGTGGATGGAACGGGCAGTTCCCGCCTGCACCTCCCGGTCGCCGACGTCATAGCGGTTGTCCAGATTCAGTTTCGGGGAGCGCATGTATTCAAAGCCTACGAACGTGCGGATGCCGTTGTGTTTGTACATCTTGAGCATGGCATAGTAGTAATCGAAATCGGTCCAGTGGCTGGTGCTGTGTCCGCTGGCGGTCGGAAAACCCTGGGAGTACATGTAGGAGCCTTCCACGGAGGCGTTGTGTCCGGCGAATTTCAGATAGGCGATCCGGTTTGCGATTCCGTAATAGGCGGCGCTCCAGAATGATTCAAAATAATCCTGTGTTCCCTCCTGAATCTTCGGGTAGACAAATGCACCCCAGTTGTGGAAGAGGAACCGCTCGTTATGATTCGCGTAAAGGCGTCCGGTCTCCGGCAGTTTCAGGGCGGGAAGCCCGCCGCGGACTTCATAAATATTGACTGCGCAGACCGCTGCACGGGTTCCCGTTTTGCCGTTTTCCAGCGTGATGGTGATATTCCGGGAACCGGGGAAGAAGACATAGCGCATTACTTTGGTCCGGAACGAAAGCGGATGCAGTCCGCCGGTCATCACGGAACCGGAGGCGTTCGGCCAGCCGCGCGAACCAACCGGGAAATTGTTGTTGCAGAAATTCAGCGGAAAAGTCTCGTTGACCGTGGAATAAAGAATCCGTTCCGCGTTGTCGGGGATGATGACTTCCGCGATATGTGCCGCACCGGGATTTCTGATCTTGAGTTTGTAAGCGAAGTAGTCGCTGGAGGATTCGCCGGTTTCCCGGTATTTCATGCCGTTCCGGGCGGTGATCCGGCTCAGATTCAGTTTTGCTGCGCTGTAATGGCTGGAATGATCCAGAAATTCGGTCGGTCCGTACTCTTTGGTGCAGTCGATCTTCTGGATCGGCTCCAGACGTTTGGATAGCTCCGTTTCAAAATCCTTGAATGCGACCGCATCCTGTTTCAGCGGCCCGCAGATGATCATTTCCGTCCGGGTCCGGTCGATGACCGTTCCGCTGGATCGGAGTTCCCACTCCATCCGGTAGGCTCCGACTTCACGCAGTTCCGGGTTTACGGAGAAAATACGGAAGTCGCCGCCGGTCCGGCTGCGGCTGACGGAGCAGGTTTCGAGCTCTTTCCCGGTCAGCGGATGACGAACCGTCAGCCGCAGTTCCGGGGAGGGGATGCCGGAGGGAATGGAGACTTCGTACGCTATGGCGCCGTCATAATCGAAAACCGGGTAGGGCTGACCGGGATGTCGGATGTCCAGCGGGCCCGCGTGGAGTGGAATGCTTCCTTCCGCGATCCGGTTTCCGTTTGGCTGGCGCTCTTCGCCGATTGCGCCCCGCAGAACCGGTTTGTGCCAGTTTTTTCCGTCGAAACTCCACTCCCAGTTCGTATCGCCGGGAAGATGGAGCTGTTCTCCGTTTTTGCCGATGGCGAAACTTTCCTGAAGCAGACGCTGAGTCGGCCCGTAACCGCCGTTGAAGTTGCCGCGGTAGACGATCTCGTTGTCGCCTTTGCGGAGCAGCTTGGAGATGTCGATACGCAGAACGCCGTGTCCGCCGCCGAGCAGGTGATTGCCGGACGCGGCTTTTTCCCCGTTGACAAACAGGTCGAAGTTGCAGCGCGGATACAGGGATATGCCGCCGCGGACCGGGTCAAAATCGAGCCGGAATTTTCTCCGCCAGCTGATGTTCAGAACATAGGGGACGATCCGCATGGAGTGAATGCGGATCCGTGCGTCCGGTGTGGAACATTGCAGTTCGAGTCCGCCGATCATGTATGGATTGTTGCCGATCAGTCCCAGATCGACTTTCAGAAGTTGACGTTCTTTTCCCGGTGCTTTGAATTTCTTTCCGCTTTTACCGTATGGTGTGTGACGGAAGAATTGCCATTCCGTTTCGGGCACGTCCTGCTCCAGAAGCAGTTCCAGACGGTAACGGTATTCAGAGAATTTTCCCCAGCCGCGTCCGAACCGGATGGACGGGATCGTCCGCTCTCCGCGTTTTGCCCCGAACAGGATGCTCCACCCTTTGGCGGGGACCAGGACTTCCAGTGCGTTGTTCCGGATCGTGTATGCGCCGGACGTTCTGAGTCCGAACCGTTTCGGCAGATCGTCGCGGAAAAGAAACGGCATCCCGTACTCTCCGGTGAAGAAATCCGCATCCAGCGCTGTGAGCTCCTGTTCTCCGTAACGTCTGGAAATATCCATAACCTGCGAATTCCAGCGGTTTTCGGAGAGTTCCGGCGCCCGGATTCCCATCTGTTTTTCCGGAGAAAACAGGAGCTTTTGTGCGGGGAGGGTTCCGGCGGCAGTCGCAAGCCCCAGAAAAAGAATGAATTTTACGTTCATGTGACAACCTTTCTTTAGCATGATGAATCCCGGCGTTACCGGATGTTGTTCAGCGGATCAGTTCCCAGAGAAAGCGCTTTTGATTTGGTAAGCACGATGAGATGTCCGTCAACGGCGATAATGTTCATGGTTGCCCCCATGGGAATCCTGCTGAATTCCCCGGAGACTTCCGGAACGGAAGCCGAACCGTGCGGGAACCATGCCGGTTTTTCATTGAACCGGTCAATCCCCATTTGGTACTCCAGCGCATTTTCTCCGAGCAGCAGTCTGGCGGAAGGAGAGGTCAGACGCGCCAGCTTCGGGTGCCGGGTTACGGATTCCGCCAGTTTTGCAGAGTAGATGTGTTCGACCGGATTCCAGGCGTCATTCGGCAGTTCATAGGACGGACAATCCAGCAGGAAACACTGCTGTTTTCCGAATCTCCACAGACCGGTGTCATTCCAGATAGTCCGTTTATGTTTGGGTTTGAACGGCAGCTGTTCGGAACTGTCCAGCTGCGTGTTCCACCGGGTTTCCACTGCCAGAAAGTCGCCGCTCCGGACCGACGGCAGAAAGTCCTGATTGTTCGCCGCGTAACTGAAAAAATACAGGCTCAACTGTTTTTGCGTGTTCGCACAGCTGATCGCTCTTGCCTTGCTCCGGGCACTGGTCAGTGCAGGAAGGAGCATTCCGGCAAGTATTGCAATAATTGCTATGACGATTAGGAGTTCTATGAGAGTAAAATGATTTACCCTGTGGAGCAGACGGCTCGGAATGGTCCGTGTTTGAATTCGGGTCTGGTTCATGATCGTTTCCTTTTCTGTTTTGTTAATGTTGTTCCGCCGATGAGTTCGGGGATGATATGCAGATTGACAGAGCCTTTGACCGGCTTTGTCTGCAAGTCCGAGATAAAAGAGAGGAGTGCGTTGGCGATTTCCCGCGTTCCGGTTGAAACGGCATTGATGACCGGGCGGTGCTGAATTGCATAGTCAAAACTGTTGACCGTAATGAGACCGAGCTGTTCCGGAATTGCGAATCCGTTGTGAAGGAGCAGGTCGTAAATCATGGCAATATCGTTGTCGCAAACGACAAAGAGCGAATCATAACTGCCTTTGCGCATCCGGCGGACGGCTTCTGTCAGTTGCGCCAGTTTCTCCTGAAATGAAAAGCTGAACCGCGGAAAGAGCAGGTCCTTCGCCGGATTAAACGGGATTTTCCGTTCAAGGCAGCATTCCTGAAACCCTTCGACCCGCTGCTGATACATTCCATAGCATTTTTCTTTGGAACCATACAGGTCAAGACTCATGACACAGGGGCGCCGGTATCCGTGATCGTAAAGTTCCTGTGCGGCCAGCCGTCCGGCTTCCCGGTTGTCGAGTCCGATGAAACTGGCGTTTTCGTGCATGATTTCCTGATCTGTGCAGATCAGAGTTTTTGTGGAACTCCGGTCGATCCGGTATCCTGCCGGAAGATTGGTCAGGATCAGAATATCGGATGTGCTTTTCAGCATCTCCGTGAACGCTTCCGCCGGAGTGTCCCACGGCCAGAACAGCATCTCCGGAATCAGATGGTATGCGGAAGCGTTCTGCTGAAGCATGATCCACAGTTTTGCCCAGGTCGGGTTTTCCGGAATGTTGCGTCCGCCGGAAATGAACGTAAAACGTCCGGCTGGTGTGACGGGCAGGGGCAGGGCGCGTCCGCGCGGTTTGCGGATGAGTTCGCCCCGTTCCTCTTTTTCCTGCAGGAGTTCCCGGATGACGCGGCGGCTTGCGCCGAGGAGTTCGCAAAGTTTCAGTTCCGTAGGCAGAAGCGTTTTTCCGTCGCGTATCATCGTGCGGAACAGAGAATTCATTTTCTCTTCCGTTGTCTTTCTTGACTGATATACAGTTGCCGCCATTTGAAATCCTGTTTTTTTGAAAAATGGAACTTTATTGTCTCTTTAATTATAATACAGGATGGCAATTTTGTCAAGAGGGAAATGCAATAAAAAAATTATTTTTTGGATTTTGGAGTGCAGTCTACTGTGGAAATCAGCCGAACAGCAGGACTTTGATTCCAATGCCGATCAGGACGAGTCCGCCGGGGATTTGACTGATTTCACTTATGACGCGGAGGAAATCTCTGCTGTCCCGGAAAATCGGGGCATGTTCCGGTCATTGATTCCAAGTTCCGGCGGCGGAACGATTGAGCTTCCTCCGTTTGAAAGATCCGCTGCCGGAGATGTTCAACGGTTGGGAGAGTCAATCCGGATTTGAACGACAACTTCTTTTTAAATCTTTTTGAGAGTTTTGTACTCAGGGTGTCGCTACAAGTTCAAAAAAAGGTGTTGGACCGTTTTTCAATAAATTTGTATCGAGGGTGATTTTCAGTTTGCCGTCTGCGCGGGGACAGGCGAGTTTCTCCCGGCGGATTCCGTTGCCGCTCAAGGCGTAAAGTGTCCAGTCCCCGGAAGGAAGCGCCAGTTCGGCATCCAGTTTCCCGGTCTGAAGAAGAACGGGATTTGTGCCTTTCTCAAAGATTGAGCTCTGGTCGGCACTCATTCGCAGTCCGGTATTCAATGCGGCGGTGGAATAGACCAGGACCATCCGGCGGCTTTCCGGAAGCGGTGCGTTGTCGACCGATGTCAGGAACACGCAGGCGTTCCGGCTGGTGGAGCGGATATTCAGCGTTTTCAGACGGGCGGAGTCTCCAGCCAGCAGCGATACCCCTTCCGAACAGGCGGTTTGAACGGTGAGTTTGCAGCTCTCCGTGTTCATGAGAAGCTCTCCTGTGTCGCTTTCATAGATTCCCGCATCGGGACTTGTCCGATTGGCGGCGGGCAGGATTCCCCGCTTTTTGAGGTTTGCAATCACAGTCGAGAGTTTTGATTTTCCCTTTCCCCGGATTATTTCCGCAAACATTGCTTCCTGTCTTACCGCCGATCCGGGTATGGAAGAGAGGGTCCAGTCCGCCTTTGCGGCGGTACGGGGAGGCTCCGGAACGGGATAGCCGGGAAACGAAGTAGCGAATCCGGAGACCAGTCCCAGTTTGCAGAACTCCTCGTTCACCATGTTTTCAAGTTCCAGCGGATTGCGTTCGAGATATGCTTTCGGCATCACTATTTCCACTTGTCTTTCCGCCGGGCGCACATCTCCGCGGAGGAACAGCGATGCAAGAATGAAATGGGATGCCCGCATGATCGGATTCCATCCGATATCGAACGTCCACGGAGTCCCGGTTTTTCCATAGCGCATTCGGGAGGGGGCGGCGGCCCAGGTGTGCCCGATCAGCCCGCTGTAATTCTGCAGTCCGGCATATGCGCCCCAGAGCAATCCGTGTTCATAAAGGAACGGATTCGGATATGCATGGTTGAGTTCCGTTACAATGACCGGACGGTTTGCCAGACGCATTCCGAGTCCTCCGCGCAGGGACTTGGCAACCTGCCCGATATCGCTTCCGGTTTCCAGCCGGGTTACGCCCTTCCCACTGAGGTTGTCTGGATGGGCAAAATACTGGTTGATCGTGGTCAGCGAATTCCCGATCGTGCGTCCGACCGCCATTTTCATCTGTTTGCCGTTGTTGAACTGGGTAATCAGTCCCCGGTATCCACTTCCGCGGACCACGGCAAAACAGCGCCGGGCAAATTCTTCCACCAGTTTTAATTGGAACTGATAGTATTCTCCGCGGAAAGAGTCCGTTTTTTCATAGAGATCGGCGGTGATCTCCTCCCACGTTCCGGCGGAGACTCCGGTCCGGCGGGAGAAGTTCTCCAATGTGGAAAATTTTGTTTTCAGATGTTCCTGCCATGCCTTGTTGAACCGGTTCCGCGTCTCCGCATTGACTTTCGAAAGACCGAACCCGAGAACCTGTTCGTTTACATATTCCACCGAAAGGACCGCCGGATCGTCCCTGTAGGCGATTCCCGTATACGGGTTGACGTGGTTCATGAAATTGTGGACAGTATTCTCCCAAAAGCGCGTTACGGCGGGATCGTTCAGAAACAGGAGACACTTCCAGTTATAGGAGAAATCCTGCGTAAAGTGTTTGCGGTCCCGCGAGCCGAGCGATCCGCAGTCAAACGAAATCATCATGTAAATTCCGTTTTTTCTGTATTCGGCAAATGCACGGTCGAACAGATCCAACCCTTCCGGATCGAAATCTCCGCCGCCGTTTTTCTTTTCCGTCGAGATGCAGACAGGATACATGCGGACGACATTGAATCCGAACCGCCGCATGTTTTCCGTATAGCGGCGGTAGAAATCCAAATCCGAGGCGCAGGGAAATCCCGCGACGGTCCGGTTATCCCGGATATTCCAGTAGTTCTGAATCGGCAGGACTGCGAACGTTCCGGCGGTGTCACCAAAGAAGCGCACTCTCTTCCCCGGAAGTTTTTCAAACTCCAGCTGACCGGACTCACCGGCGCGTACCCGTCCGAACGTTCCCGCTGGAACCTCAGTCCGCAAGGAGGAACGGTCCAGTGCCGAGCCCGATACAATCATTGGATCGGGAAAATCCGCCGCCTTCCATTCCGGTCCGATCACAAACTCATCCAGTTTCCGCTCTCCGCCGACCGGGACCGCGCGACTGGAAACACTGGCGCCCAATACGATCCAGACGGCTTTCCCGCTGGTTTTAAATGAGACGCCGGTCAGACGTTTTCCGGGCCGGAGCGGAAAACGGGTCATGAAAAATCCCCACTCCTGCTTTCCCCGTTTTGACGAATAGGCGACCGATCCCCGGGGAAGAGATTTCACATCACCCCAGTCTGCCAGATGCACCCCCTCCCGGACTTCGACCGTTTCCGACGATCCGTCCGCATAGCGGAAACAGACGGTTCCGACCACGACATCGCGCGGCATCCAGCATCCGGTGGTCAGCAGGTAGAAGAACCGTCCCGCCGGCTGTTCTCCGGAAAGATCAATCTCCGCTTTCCGCAATCCGGTTTTACAGTATAGATCGTGATGAAATGTCAGAATGGACTTTCCGTTGTTTTTTTCCGGATCGGGGATTCGGAAATCCATTCCGCAGAAACTCTGCCAGCGCGGATCGTACTGGCGGAGATCCTGAATGCCCTGATCGGACCATCCTCCTTTTCCGTCCCCGGCGACGTCATCACGGAACCCCATGTTCGTATATGGAGCCAGATTCAGCGTAAAAACATCTTTTTTCGGCGCGACAGGCCCGCGCCCGATGCTTTGCAGCGAAATTTCCACCGGTACATCCTTTTTCCCCTCAATAGGAATCCGGATCGAGGGATTCCAACCGAAGTAGACGCATTGTTTTCCGAACCGGACCACACCGGGATCTTTCACTATTTGGGATGTCTGAATCCCTTCCCACGGATTTTTTCCCTCCCATCCGTGCGCGCCGTTTTCAAAATCGCCGTTCGGAAGAAGTTTTCCATTGACCTTGATGTTGTCGATGCACATGGCGAAGCGAGTGCCTTTCCAGGTGTGCCCGCCGAGTTCGAGAAAGAACCGGCCATTCGCATCGGGCGTGAATGAGAAGCGGGTTTCCCGCCAGGAGAGCGTATTTCCGGGAGCGCGGATGGTCAGCCGTTTCCGATGCGTCCCGTCCAGAAATTCGATATCTCCGGAAAGGTCCTTCCACTCCTTGAATCCGGCGGAACCGTCCATCACGATGCCGACAAACGGAAATGCTTCCACTTTCGGTTCATAGCCGGCAAGAGTCAGACAGAAACAGAGTCCTCCCCAGATAAAATACTTCATTCCGCAATCCTTTTATACGATTTATTATTATTCATTGACCATATCGAAAATTTTTCCGAGATATGGACCTTTCAGAGTCTGCACATGAAGGTCCGCATACAGGAAACCGGCGGTCCGGCCGCCGTGACGAATCCTTACCCGGAACTGGCAACTGTTATCCTCCGCGAATGGGGCATTCGACGGATTGACCCATGCACCGAAATAACCGGCAGCCGCATCGCCGGCGAGAATGGCTTCCGACGCCTTCTTTTTTGTCTTCTGCAGATCGGCGAACCGGGCACGGTGCTGCTGATACTGAAGAGCGCCTGGATTCAGCAGCGGAACGGCACTTTCTCCGGAATTGGTATGGGAGACTCCGGCGCCGCAGCCGCCGAGATGCCCGTTCAGTCCATAGCTCCAACGATCTATTGTGTCGCTCCCGTAGGACTGCGACGGGCAGACGAATATCCCATTCTGCCCAGACGGACTTTTCAGATCCTCGTATGTCCGCAATTTTTCCCCGGTGTATCCGAGAAGCCGGAATTTCCGCCACCAGTAATAGATGTAGTAGTTGCTTGCTTCCCCGTAATCGCCCTGTTCGCCGATGATCCAGTCGTCGAAATCTGCCGCGTAGAGCGAGTGGCAGTTTCCCTGCTGTTTCAGATTGGAAACACAGCGGATGGCCTGTCCCTTCTGCCGGGCGCTGTTCAACGCCGGAAGAAGAAGGCCTGCAAGAATTGCAATAACCGAAACGGTAATTAGAAGTTCAATCAGTGAAAACATTCGTTTCATACAGGGTTCTCCTTTTTGCCCATACGTTTTCCTGAAATCAAAATGGCGACGATATAACATTGTTTCTGTCAATCCTCCGATGTTCGCCTGCCGTCATTTGCAAGCCTGTTTTTGGAAATATGGAACTTTGCTGCCTTCTTAATTATAATGCATAAGATCTGTTTCGTCAAGGGGCAAAGACAATAAAAATTTATTTTTGGGATTTTGGAGTGCCGTTCGCAGTGGAAATCAGCCGAACAGCAGGACTTTGATTCCAATGCCGATCAGGACGAGTCCGCCGAGGATTTCACATTTCCCGCCGAACAGATTCCCGAAACGCCGTCCGGCGGTACAGCCTGCGGCGGAAATCAGGAATGTTACCGTGCCGATTACGGCTGCATCCGGCAGAATGCTCGTCCGTTTCAGACATGCGTAACTGACTCCGATCAGCAGAGCGTCGATACTGGTTGCGAACGACAGTACGATCAGACGCCAGAAATTGAATGCGGTGATGTCATTCTCTTCATCGGATCTGCAGGCTTCACAGATCATTTTTCCGCCGATTCCCGCCAACAGGAGCGAAGCGAGTACTCTGCCGTAAGTCTGCACGAAAGAACCGAAGAGAGAGCCTCCGAACCACCCGATCAGCGGCATTGCCGCCTGAAAGATCCCGAATGACAGCGCTGTGAGCAGAATTTTCCGCCAGTTGAATTGACGGCGTTCCACCGCTCCCAGCGTCAGGGACACCGCAAGCGCATCCATTGCAAGACTGATGCCCAGCAGAACCGGTTCGATCAGGGTCATGATTCCTCCATAAAGACCGTCGCTTTGATTGCCGGCTTGAACAGGATAACGACGGAAAGACCCTGTACGAGCGCACAATGCGTCATACATGAGTCTCATTTTAGAAAGCAAGCCAGACCGTTTTCGGGGACGGCCGGTATGTTGACTTGCTGCGCGGGGATGCCGCGAAACTACTCCCTCATGAAATCGGTATATACTATATAGCCGTTTTCCGCTTTTTCAATCATGGTTTTCAGAAAAAACGGAGTCCTTCCGGATGCTCATCCGGAAATCCCAGATTCGGCGTTCTCCGGGTGGAATATGCAGGGAGACGAACGGCTCCAGAGCAAAACAGTCTTTTCCGTTGTGCCAGACCACGCTCTGCGCGAGAGGTTGGCCGGAACCCAGCGTCACCGTGTACCCGGCATCCGTTTGGAACCGGGCGGAGATTTCGTGAATGCATGACCGGGGACTGTATTTCTCCTGCGTGTTGGGGAGTGTTCGGAAGACATCGCGGAAAATCTCTCCGGAAAGACGGAACCGGCAGGAGTGTCGCGAGCGGAACCGGAAGAATGGGTGAAGATAGGAGAGCAAGTCCAGTTCCCGCGTGCCGGTGTTGTGCAGGTCCAGCTGCCATACGATTTCCGGAACGTTGGCGGGAATGCGGACCGTAACGGTCAGTTCATACGCATAACCGTTGTGGTTTCCGGAGTTTTGCCGGGCTGTCAGGATGGTTTGCCCGCTGGATTCCGTTACCGTTGCCTGCCAGGGAAACAGCTCGACCGGTTTTGCCTGAAAACGGCTGACCGGGTGCGGTTCCACGATGCCGATTCCCGGTTTCAGCTGCCGTCCCGGTGCCAGTTTCAGCGGCGGCAGGATTTCCAGAGCACAGCCGAACGCTTTGTGGTATCGGGATACGGAATCCGGGTGAAACAGGTTTTCGCTGCTGTCTTGCGGATATAATGCGGTGATCCAGCCCGCACGCAGAAAACGACAGCCGAATATTCCGCCGGGATCAGTGGCCGCCGGATTGGCCAGACGGACGGAAAAGTGAGTGTTGCGCACGGAGATTCCCGGTTTCGCCGCCGCTCCCGCCGGGATCAGTGGCAACAGGAGCAGTGACAGCAGTATAAGATTGTTCATTTTGCCGGTTCCACCAGATAGACTCCGAGCATTCCGGCGGGGATTTCCGCCTCAAATGTCGCCGGTTTTCCGGAAAGCAGACGGCGTTCGTTCAGCAGGTCGCGGACCGTTACGGAAGATGACGTGATGCCTGCCGCTCTGCGGGGAATTGAAATACGGAATTTTTCCGCTGTCTTACCGTCGTTCGGGACGATCAGGACCGCCTGTCCGTTCCGGTAACGGGCATAGGCTTGCAGACGCCCTTTCTGATCGGTCTCCACTTTGCAGATATTGCTGTCTTTGACGCGTGCGGGGAAATATTCGAAGATTTCCGGATAAGAGCGGCGGATGCGGATCATCCGTTTGACGAGCTCAAAGAAATCCCGGTTCGGCGTCTGATCCCGTGCTTTCCAGTCAACGGGGTTGATATAACTCCAGGCTTTGGGCTTCACCGTGCGGGGATTGTTCCATTCTTCGCCGAGAAACCAGAGCGGGATAAACGGCGAGAAGAGTGCCTGATAGCCGAATACGATGGGGCTTCCGTTGCTGATGAACCGCGGGCTGTCGTGACAGGTCAGCTGGTAAGCGTAATACCGGAAACCGCCGGGTTCGACATCGGAATCCCGTGCGACCAGTTCGTCGCCGTTTTTGATCATGTCGACGATATTCCCTTCCAGAAACGCTTCGCCGACCCAGCGTCTGGCTCTGGGGGAGCGGTCATTGTTTTTCTGAAACGCCAGTTGATCGAAATCGAACACGCCTTTGCGGGAACTTGCGCGTTCGGAGATGAAAATGACTTTGCGTCCGAAGTTCAGCAGTCTCTGTCTTGCGATCCGGAACGGCTCATAACCGGCGTAAGCGGGGGCACAGTCGCAGCGGAAACCATCCGCTCCGGTCATCAGGATCATATCCACCAGTCGCGAGGCATACCATTCCCGCAGTTCCGCATTGTCCCAGTTCCACGACCATCCGTTCCATTGTTTGATTGCGGGTCCGAACCATTCCGGTTTTTGTTTGTAGAGCGGAGCTCCGCCGTTGTTCCGGTAGGTGACGCCCCACGAGATCACATCGAAGAAGACCCGGATGTTGCGGCGGTGTGCCTGTTCGACGAATTCCCGCACGCGTACCCAGCGTTTCGGTATCTCTTTTTCACCGGTCAGTCTCGGATCCACGGTGTGCAGGCCGAATCCGCCATAGGTGCGGCACTCCTGGATCGGCGTAATCCAGACACCATTTACTCCGGTTTCCGCCAGATGGTCGAGTACCGCGGTCATATCGGCGAGTTTCCGGTCCGGCGATGCGGTGGAGGGGTTCACCTCCACGATGATCAGGGATTTGACCCAGTCCGGGCTTGCGGTTGCTCCGGGGGAAAGCGACTCCAGCCGGACTTCCGGATCGGGGATGATGCGGGGGAGCAGGGCGGAATTGTCGATCCGACCCGGTTCCGCGTTTCCCGTTGCGGCAAGAGCGAGGAGCCCGGCTGTCAGAACAATGATCCGTTTCATGATCGGCTGTCTCCTTTTCAGTTTGTCGGGGTTTTGATTCCATTGATGTCAAAATAATAGCAGCATCTGTTTGGGGTGTCGTAGAGGCGGCGGACGCTCCGGGATTCGGCGTGTCCGTCAAAGAACGCCACGTTGACCTGACGGTCGGTATGCCATGCGCTGATGTATCCGCCGCTGTCGCCAGCCTTCGTGACCCACGCCCACGAGTTGACGCGTTCGCTTGCGCTGGCTTTGGTGCCGACGCCGTTGCGGTTGTCCGCCAGCAGCATGGTGGCACTCGGCGAGGTTTTCAGCCGTGACGCCAGAATCGCCGAACGCAGCCGGATCCGTTCGGGTGTCAGGATGTTTCCGAGACGGCTTTCATAATCGGATTCGCTCCATGACGGGATAAAGATGCCGTAGGTCCGGAGCACTGCGTTGCTGTTTTCCGTGTTCGGAGTGGTTTTGGGGCAAAACGTAATCTTGTTTTTGTTCAGATAATAACTGGCGCCGTTTTTTTCCGCTTTCGGCAAATATCCGCCGACCATCAGCGGATGAACCCATCCGAGCGATGCGCCATTCCAAAGAACCTGCTGAGGGATCATGTCCTCGTAATCGTTCTGATACAGCATCAGAATCTGACGCGACTGTTTCAGGTTGCCGAGGCATTGGATGGCGAGTCCTTTTTCCCGGGCTTTGTTCAGTGCCGGCATGAGCAGCCCGGCGAGGATTGCGATCACGGCGATCACCACGAGGAGTTCCACAAGACTGAAAAAACGGATTCTGTATTGCGGAACACCGGATTTCCGTGTCCGGACGGAGACAGGGTTGAATGGTTTTGTCATATATTTTTCCCTTTCTGTTTTTTATTTTATTCGTTATGGTGTGTTCTGGCAAGATCATGATGATACGGATTTCAGAGCTCCTCCTTGTTGGTTTCGCTGGTATAATAAATGATTTCCGGCGGAGAGTAAAGACCGTACGGCGTCAGGTCGCGCCGTTCCGGGTGTTCGTGTTCCCGGAATGCGGCTGCACCGAAACGCGGCGGGTGCGGGTCCGACAGGAAGAACGGCCCGAACAGATTGCGCCGGGAGCCGATGACTTCGATTTCCAGTTCGTTGTGTCCGGGGCGGAGATCCGGCAGTTCCGTTTCAAACGGTTCCCATCCCAGAATATTTTGCAGCTTTCCGTTGAGAAAGATCCTCAGTGCTGCCGCCTGAAAATTGCCGAGTCTCAAAAGGGCATTTCCGTTTCCGGCTTCGAAGCTGAAACAATAGCACACATCTCCCGCGTAATTGGGAAGTCCCTGTCCGCACCAGTCACCCGGAGAGAGCTCCGTAACGGGACGGGTCAGTCTGTTTTTGCGAATCCCGAAGTTTCCTGTCAGATAAACCGCTTCCAGACCGGAGCCGGAAGAATGATAGTTTCCGGTTAAAGTGATCCGGTTGCCTCCCGGTTTCAGCAGGGGCAGGGGTAGTTCCCGCTTCCGGATCGCGTGGTCGAGCCATTCGCCGCAGTCCGTATTTGGTATTGGGACACCGTTGAGTGTGATGTTCCACTGTTCCGGATCTTCCAGACAAAGCTGCAAAGAGTTTTCCGGCATTTCTTCAATCTCAAATTCATAATTCAAGGTCAGGGGAAGCGTTCGGTCTTCCTTCTTCCTGTCGGCCCACGGCTGGACCATGTTTCCCGCCCGGACCGGGACTCCGAGCACATGACGGAGCAGGTCATCCAGATGCAGGATAAACGTTTTGCCTTTTCTGTTGGAGAATTCCCATTCCGGGTGATCCAGCACCAGCGAGTTGGGAAGATTCAACCGGACCGGAATCCTGCTGCTGTTCAGAGATATTTTGGAACAATAGTGTTTCGTTTTTTGCGGAGTTCCTTCATCCGGTTTTCCCAGAATAAAGATCCGTGTTTGCTGCGGCAGAAAAGAGGTGGGCAGCTGATAGCCTCCGGCAGTTTTTTTTGTTTCCAGAAGATGGAGACTTCCGTTTTCCGGCTCCAGTTCGTACCATTGCCCGGCGATGTCTGTGGCAATTTCCACGGTCAGTTCGGGATATTCAAGACGCCGTTCTGAAACGCGCGTATGCTGTCCGTTCCGGATATTGAGTCCGGTGTTGCAGATCGTCAGGCTTAAACCGTCTTCCAGTTCCCGGAGCTGATAAAGCAGGGACGCTGTTTCCCGCGCCGTTGCGGAATGAAAACGGACCTTTCGGACCAACGGCTCCACAGCGGAGATTCCGGAGAGAAGCCGCTCGTATAGTCCGCCCGCATCCGGACAGAGCACGCCGTCAACCCGTTCCGGAGCGGTTCCGAGGCGTGCGACTGTGCCTCCTGCATCCAGGAAACGGGCGAGCAGGTCCAGAGTTGTCCGCCGGATCGTTTTCATTTCCGGCAGTAGGACTGCCCGGTAGGCGGCTTCGCCCAGACGCAGAACCGGCGTTCCATCCAAGGTGTCAATGGTACCGGAGACGGAGAGCATTTCTTCGTCTCCGTAATCGAAATCGAGGGCGTCTGCCAGCAGTTCGTTGCACAGAGTTTCGGCTTTCCGGTCGAATTCCTCCGCGTCCTGAAGTTGAGAGTCCAACAGGATCCATGCGGATTCCAGTGGATGAATCACCAGCAGGTCCCGGATTTCCCGGCCTTCGCTCAGGATAACGCCGAGACGGGCAAAGTAATCTTCCAGCAGCGGCATTGCGGCGGCAAAATTGGAGAGACTGGAGAACGAGGCGGGATAATCCCGTTTGGCTTCGCCTTTTATCGTGTAGTAACTCAAATGCAGACAGCGTAGATTGACTCCGAGCACATACTGCCAGTCAGCCATGGCTTTGTAAGCGGCGAGGGTGGTGTCCCATCCGGTACAGCCGTAGACTTCGCTGATCCGGAAACGTCGGCCTGTCTGCCGTGCCGCCGATGCCAGCTGTTTGCAGGTTCCGTAAAGCTGGGCATATTCGGTCAGCTGATCCATGCCCGGTATCTGCATGAGGGAGTAGTGACGCATCACGGCCGCGCCGGCTCTGCTCTGCGAGGCGGGAGTATCCTCCCAGAGAAGATGGCCGGTGAGCTGCATCCCGTGTCTGCCGCACCATTCGCTGATTTGTTTTGTATAACTGGAAACGAACAGCTCTGTCAGAACTTTGAAGTAAAAGTACCGAACCATTCCGGAATCATGAGAGTCGGAGGAAAAGAACAGTTCCGGCAGGTGGTCGGTCAGCGGGAATCCGCAGAGTTGCCGGAAGCGTTCGGGAATGCGGCTGTTCCATGCGCATACATGAACATCGGAGTACGGCATGGGAAAGAGCCGTTCCGCGGAATAGCGCAGACAATGCGGTTCGTCGGTGAAGATCATCGGTGCGGTTGTGCCGAATGCCGCGCCGAGTTCGTCAAGGTAGCGCTGATAAGTGGTGTGAAGAAAACAGCAGACGGCTTCCGGGTTCAGTACATCAAGATAGGAAGTATTGTTGTAACGCGGTTCCGGCAACTGTTTTTCGACGAATGCTTCGATCAGTGTTTCCCCGTTTTCTGCCTGTTCCGGCGAGGTCACCCGGCGCAGATTGCGGGCGCGGCTGCCGGAAAGTTCCGCTGCCCAGAGTCCAAATCCGGCGGGGTGAGGGATGTAATCCGTCCGATTGTGAAACAGCCGGATATAAAGGAATTGTCCCCGGTATTCTTCATGGCGGGTGACGAATCCGCCGGCGGTTCCGGATGCCCAGCGGTCCTCGTCATACAGACAGGCTCGCAGATTCAGTTCTGCCGCTTTGCGGACTGCGGTTCTGACGCAGTCGAACCATTCTTTGCTCAGATACGGGGTTTCCAATCCCATCCGGGAGTGCATGAAGAAGCCGCCGAACCTCATCGCATGAAATTCTTCGATCTGCTGTTCAATTCTGGCGGGGTCCATTTTCCCGTTCCAGCTCCAGAAAGGCATTCCCCGGTAACGGGAATCCGGGTTTTTAACGGTTTCTTTCCAATTCCGCGGCATGATTCATATCCTTGAATGATCCGGTTGATAATTTTTCTGTTTTTGCTTCTTATCTGAAATTATAGCTTATTTTTGAAAAATAACCTTGACAAATCCTGCAATAAACAGTATTTTTCTTTCATAAGAGAAAAGAATGGAGGTAAAATGGCGGACCCGGAGAATTTTTTTTCTGTTCCGTCTGCGGGCATTGATCCGCAGATTCCGCTGCGGTGCGGAAACCAGCTGTGGCAAGACGATTTTCCGTTGCGGGTAATGTGGCATGATCACCGGAGAAACCGCAGGATGCATTCACATGATTTCTGGGAGCTGGTGATCGTTGTTGCCGGAAGCTGCCGGCACCTGATGCCGGAGGGGGAATTCCACCTGTCGGAAGGCAATGTGTTTATTCTGCGTCCGGGAATGAGTCATGCTTACGAAGCCGTTTCAGATTTTGCGCTGGTCAATCTGCTTTACGGGAAGAATCTGATTCCGGAATTGGATATGCGGGATTCTCCCGGCTACCGTGCTCTGTTTCACTGGAATGACGGGGCGGGTAAAATTCGTTATCTGCGGTTGACCCGCAAGGTTCTGGAGGAGATTAAAAGCCGGATCGGTCTTTTGGAAATCACGTTGGAGAACCGGCCTCCCGGTTACCGTTTTCATGCAGTGGCGCAGTTCATGGAGATCATTTACCGTCTTTCGGAATATTCCATGACCGGGACCGGGGCGGATCAGCGGCATGATGCGTTTCAGCTCGGTGCTCTTCTGGATTATATGCAGCATCACTACCGGGAGGGGATTCGTATTGCGGAACTGGCGGAGTCGTTTTTTATTTCGGAAGCGACTCTTTACCGGATTTTTATGAGAGAACTCGGAGAGCCTCCGGTCCGTTACCTGAACCGCCTCCGCACTGCCCAGGCGCAGCTGATGCTTCTGAATTCCCGCGACTCCATTTCGACGATTGCCCGTAATGTCGGTTTTACCGACAGCAATTATTTTGCGAAGGTATTCCGGAAATTCACGCATACGAGTCCGCGCGACTACCGCAGGAACAGCGTTCGCAAATAACTGCCGTTGGTATTTGCCCGTTCGCGATTATTGTCCGAGCATTTTTTCAATCGGCCGGACCGCGTCTTTCATCTGCTGTTCCGGAAGTTCGACCTGATTGGAAAGATCGCGGAGCACGTCGCGGACCTGTTCCAGCGTGATTTTCTTCATGTCCTCACAGACCATCAGAGGCTGAAGCGGGAAGAATTCCTTTCCGGGATTCTCTTTTTTGAGACGGTGCAGGATACCTTCTTCCGTTCCGATGATGAACTGTTTGCCGGAAGATTCGCGGATGAACTTGAGGATTCCGCCTGTGCTGAGCGCGTGATCCGCCTCGGCGATGACATCCGGCTGACATTCCGGGTGCACGAGCACCGGAGCCCCGGGATGGGCTTTACGGGCGTCGCGGATCATATCGACCGTGACTTTGTTGTGAATCGGGCAATATCCCGGCCAGAGTTCCATGGATCGTCCGAGTTTGCGGTTCATATTGGCTCCGAGATTCCGGTCGGGCAGGAACATGACTTTCCGGTCGGCGGGAATTGCGCTGATGATCGTTTCCGAGTTTCCGGAGGTACAGCAGATATCGACTTCCGCTTTGACGTCCGCGGTGCTGTTGACATAAGCAACAAGCAATGCGTCGGGATTGTTTTTCTTATATTCGCGGACTTGTTCCGCTGTTGCCATATCTGCCATGGGACAGCCTGCATCGGGATTGGGAAGCAGAACAATGGAGTTCGGTGAGAGGAGTTTTGCCGTTTCCGCCATGAACCGGACTCCGCAGAAGACGATTACGGGAGCTTTGACGTTCTGCGCCCGGATGCTGAGTTCGAGGGAATCTCCGGTGAAATCGGCGATGTCCTGCAATTCGGGTCTTACATAATTATGAGCGAGGATAACGGCATTCCGTTGTTGTTTCAGTCTGCGGATTTCATCTGTGAGGTTCATGACCGGCTCCTTCCTGGATTCCTGATGTTGAGTGAATAATATAGTTCCGGAATGGCGGAAAATCAATGATCGGTATTCTGTTCTGCAAAAAAAACATACTTTTTTCAGATTTGAGCTTGTAAAAAACGGAATATCCGTTATATTAATGACATGTCAAACGACACAAGGGGCAGTAGCTCAGTTGGCTAGAGCGATACGTTCGCATCGTATAGGTCGAGAGTTCGAATCTCTTCTGCTCCACCATTGTAAATTCTTCGGCGTTAATAAGTTGTATTGACGCCGTTTTTTTTCGCACAATGTATTCTGTTGCCGAAAAACCGCTTTTGCATAACGATTTCCCGCTGATTTGTGTAAACTTTCTCCTGCTGTTTTTTGGAGCGTGCTTTGCCTCTTTTCTCCCATGATACCTTTTCTCTACTTTTATGTGGTAATGGTTTCGTGAAATTTTTTTATTTTCGGGGCTTGACATTTTTAATATCTTGTGTTATAATTAAAACAAAAGGTGGTAACAGGTGGTAATTCTGAAATGAAAACGATACGTCTGGAAAATCTGAATACGGAATTTATGAGAATCCGTCAGTATGTGGTGGACCTGATCATTCGCAGCGGCAACGAGCCGCAGAAGGTTCCGTCCACCCGGAAACTGGCGCAGATGTTCGGCGTATCGCATCCAACGGCTCTGAAAGTATTGCGGAATCTTGCCGGGGACGGGCATTTGATCGCGTGCGGAAACAACGGGTATCTTACAGTTCCCGGAACGTTCGGCAGTTTTGAAGAGCTGAAAATCATCGGTCTGCTGACCGGGGACGGAAGCAATGTGTTGTTCGGTCTGCTTCATTTCCGGGTTTCCACGCCGTTCCTTGAAGAGATTTTCGGTCGGTCGGGCCGCTTTTCCGCTCAGCATATCTATTTACAGGGAAATGTGGAAAACGCCGCCGCGATCATCCGTAATTACAATCTGGACGGAATCGTCTGGTTTTCGCCGGATCCCAAGTATGCGGATACGATCCGGGAACTGCGGGAGTCCGGACTGCCGATCGTCGAGGTCGGATTCGTAACCGGAAACGCGAGTGCCGCCCGCTGGAATTTTGTCAAGGACCATTACCGGATCATGAACCGCATTTTTGAGGAAGGACGCCGGAAGCCGCTTGTTCCCTGCAGCGGATGTGAAGACAATCTGTTTGCCGAGATCCAAACCGGTATCCGCCGGTCCTGTGAAGAACACGGGGTGGCATTTGACTGTTGCCGTTTTATCAATGAAAATCCCGATTCCTCCATCCGTCAGACCCGGCAGCTGTTGGAAGCGGGGGAGACTTTCGACAGTGTTCTGCTGACCGGAAAGTTCTGGTATTACTGGCCGTTTCTGCGGGATAACTTTGATGTCAAAGGCAAATGCCGCGTATTCGGCGGCGAACTGACGCTGTCGGAAGATATGGGGTTTTCCGGCTGTCTGGTGACGCGCCGGATGAAAGAGGCGGCGCGCCGGCTTGCGGATAATTTCATGCTTCAGATGGAATCCCCATCTCCAGTACCGGTGAGCATTACGGATATTGAAGTGGATTTTGAGCTTTACGAAGACGGGCGGTCCGTCCGTTGAATTTTATAAAAAACAATAAAAAGAGGAGTAAGTGTTATGAAACAAATGTGGAATCCGGCAAGAGTATGGAAACGGAGAAGGAATCGGTTCACCCTTATAGAGCTTCTCATAGTAATTGCCATCATCGCTATCCTGGCTGGTATGCTGCTGCCCGCTTTGAACAAGGCAAGGGAGAAGGCACAGGCGATCCAGTGTCTTGCCAATTTGAAGCAGATCGGGGTCGGAATGACGACGTATCTGAGCGACAATGATGATTTCCTGCCGCCGATGTTCGGGGGAACCACCAGCGGAAGAACGTCGCCTTACTGGCATCATTTTCTGCTGAAAGTGAATGAAGAGAATTTGAAGATTGAGGGCGGTGGTTATATTACGGCTGCGGTACTGCATTGCCCGTCGATGCCGCCGATCGGAGATGTCCTGTATTTCCCGGATTACGGGATCAATCAGACCTTGATCACATATAGTAAATTTCTGAAAAAACCGAACAGTTCCGACTGGAGCGAGAGCATGTACCTTTCCGGCAGGGCATCGAAAATCCCGAATCCGTCACAGAAATTTCTTGTGACCGATACCTGGAACTGCACCGGAACCGGAGTGGCGAATATTGAACGGACCCGTGGTTTCTGGCGGTTCGAGACCAATTTGGGAAACAATGTCGGAGTTCCCGCGCCCCGGCACGCTCAGCAGACGGGGATGTTGTATCTGGATCTCCATGCGGGCTGGGTGCGCCCCGACAGTCAGCTCAATCCTCTGGAGGCATACCCGTTCAAGTGGGCGGACCGGAGATCCATGGAGCATATCTGCGCCGGCGGCTATCTTTGGTGACGGAGGAGGGGGAGCAGTATGAATACCAGATTGATGAACGGACTCGCCGCGCTTGTGCTTGCCGGGGGGACGACGCTTGCGGCGGCAATCTACGAAGAACGGTTTGACGCTTATCCCGATTATTCTCCCATGTTGGAGAACTGGATGTATCGCGGAGTTGCCGGTGAGGTGATCGGCGGAGCCTATCTGTTTACCGGAGTGAATCAGAAGAGTGCTGAATACTGGGATGTCAACCCGGAGGATGCGCAAATGCTGGTCCGGGATTTTCCCGCTGGTCCGTCGGTCAAGACCGTGGCACGGTTTACGGCGATGCCGCATCCGTTCAATGTGTTTGAGCCCGGCAAAAATTCGGAACAGCGATGCGGGCTTCTGATTCAGAGCCGGAAATTTCAACGCCGGGTCCGTTTGCCTGCCGATCAGCCGAATCTGAGCCTGTTTTTGAAACAGTCCAAAGACGGAAAGCGGAGCTTTGAACTGGAATATACCGGAAAGCCTTCCATTCCGCTGAAAACGGAGCAGACTTTGAACGGAACATGGAAGCAGGGGCACGAATATGAGCTTGCTCTTTCTCTGTCCGGAGACACTGTGACCGGAACGGTCCGGGAGGGCGGACGGGAAATCTGGCGCAAGACTCTGCGCAGTCCTGAATTCCGGACGGTGTTTGCAAATGCGTATCCGGGAGTCCGCAACTACCGCATGACCGGCAAACTTTCGTATTTCAAGGCGGACAATCTGGATTCCGCTTCCGCGAAGCGGACCCTGCATCCGCTTTCCGTTCCGGAAATCTGGCGAGCCGCGGACGGGCAGACCGTACAGTTCCGTCCGGGTGAGAAAGTGAATCTCAGGACGATTTTCGGAGGAAAGAAGGAAGTGACGCTTTTTTCGGAAGTTTCCGTTCCGGAACGTGGTGATTATGTTCTGAAGGGAAACGCGGACTGGTTCTGGAAACTGGTCTGCAACGGGGAGACCGTCGGAGATTTCATGAAGACGGGAAACGGAAAAGGCGGACGCATTGTCGTCATGCCGCTGAAGAAAGGGAAGAACCGGCTTGAACTGACCGTTAAACCGGGGAGTTCCGGCTGGAGTTTTTCATTTTCCGCACCTTCCCGTGAGGAAATTCGTGCCCGGTTGATCCGCAACTATACTTACGGTTCCGATGTGCTGCTGTGGAATCTGGACCGTCTGACCGACGACCTTGCCAATCTGCGCCGCCGCAATGTCGCACTTCCGGAGGTGGAGCGCGAGGTGCAGGCGCTGCGGACTTCCCTTCCTGCGGATCTCACGGCGAAAGAGATCCGGCAGCATGATCCGCTTCTTGACCGGGCGTACGGGCGGATCTATGATGCGTACCGCTACCTGGAACTGCTGGACGCGCTTTCCGAATTGCGGGAGTCCGGTGTTTCCGCTCCGGAACTTGCGGAACTGGATCGTCTTGCCGCCGGCTTGAAAAAACAGCTTCTGGCTGGGAAGAATATTGAAAAAGACGCCCGCAAAGCGCAGAGTCTGCTGGATTCCGCATACGGCAGGATGAACGGAGTCGCGGAAGGTGTGACAAGAGGCGGATCGTTCGGACGGTTCGGCTGGGTGACGAGTGCATCGCTCGGCGATTACAGCAGCGGAGACGGTCTGCTTGCCAATCAGGTGCTTTCGGACGGGGCGATCGCGCGTCAGTATGTATTCTCGCCGGAAAATCCGAAACTCTACTGGCAGATACGGTTCCGTTTTGAGGGGGAACGCGATCCGGATACGGCAAAACGTCTGGGGGCGCTTCCTGTGACGGGTCCCAATTCGTCTGTGGAATTCGGATACGATCCGACGCAGTTCTATTCCGGTTCTACGCCTGGAAACGTGAAAGTGAATGCGATCAGCTGGACCCGCAAGCAGTTTACCTGCGGCGATTTGTTCACCGCCGATATGAATCTGCTTTCGCCCGCGCTTCTGCTGGAGAGTGCTCATCGCGTGTTTGTGCTTGCCGATTCGCCGACCGGAGCGTTTACCAATATCGGCTGGCTGAACGGGAAACGGGAAGTGCGTTCGGAAGCCATTGCCGGAAACGGGGTCGTTTATGACCGGGACCGTGACGGTGAACTTGGCTCGAACTGGATCGTTCTCTGGAACGGTGCGAATGCGGAGCAGGATCTTGCCGGACATCGCGGGAGTATCCCGCTTCAGGTGATCTTTCAGCGCAAGCCGCGGACGATCGTCCGCAAGGATGGAGAACTGAAGATACAGTTTGACCGGAACGGAGCGGTTTGGCTCAATACGCTGTATGGCGCTCCGCTTCAGGCGACGGGAAACTGGCGCGGCAAACTGCCGTTTGCGGCTGTCGAAGCGGCGGAATTTTTCGGACGTTCCGCGCTTGCCCAGCCCGAAGACTGCCGCGAGTTTTACCGCTATGACAAGGACCGGAAAACGGTTGAGATCATCAATAAATACAAATTCCGGGAATTCGCGGAAAACGACTGGGGAATCAAGCCGCTGAAACTTGCGGTTCTTCCTCCGGTTCTGTCCCTGATGGCGGACCGCGGCTTTGACGCCGTTCTGCCGGATGAGCTGCGGGATCTGAACTATCCGACGATTTACGGTCCGCTTTACGGCGTGGAGGGCGCGGAAATTACCTACACGCTTCCGGTTCCCGATATTCCGCAGTACAGTATTGCGCGCAACGCGGAAGGAGACCCGAAAGACGTGGAGCGCGTCCGGCGCCACGGAATGGATGGCATCGAGGGATCGCGGTTCCGTCTGTATGACGAGCGGCTCTCCCGCGCGTGGCATTCGATCAGTTTCCCCGGCGGCGAAGCCTCCAAACTCTGGCAGTACTGGTCTCCGGTCTATCAGCAGTATTTGAACGGCATGTTCCGCTATATGATGAAGGAGTCTGCCGGATACCGCACCAACCGGGTCTGGCGCTCGCTGACGGAACCGTATTCCGGCAGAAAATATTTCTATTCGTTCTCAATCGGAGCGGATTATCCCGGTGATGTCGGCGTGTTCGGCGACCGCGGATATGGTGTCGGGCTGCATCTGAATGTACTGGAGCAGTACAGTTCCATGACCGGAGATACCGGGCGGCTGAAAGCTCTCTGGCGCGATAATTCGCCGCTTGCTTCTCCGGACGCCGTCCGCGACGGACGGTATCTGACCGTCGATAAGATGCTCGGTTATGTGAAAAACGTACATGACTGGGCATGGATGGACGACGGCAGCAACGATTCCGGCGACAACGGCCCGGTGGTCGATTGTTCGCAGGCTCCGTTTGCCGGTCATTGCGCCTATTTCCGCATCGCGCAGCGGGTCGGAAACGAGCGGGAGATCGCAAAAGGAGCGTATCATCTGGCGAAGAGCCAGCTGCCGCTGATCGCGCGTCCGGCATTTCTGGATTACGGAAGACGGAACGGACTGGTCGGGGTGGATCACATCAACGTCGGTTTCCGTGAGTTCATCACTCCGAATTCGTTCAGCAATCAGAGTATGCACGCGGCGAACGAAAGAAATATTTATGTCGCTTCCTACGCCTCTCTGCTTTCCTATGCGGGGAGGGATGAAGGCCTTGATATTTATTATCCCTATTCCAAATATATCTGGAATGACCTGAGACGTTTCCAGAAGCTCTGCGCACAGTATTTCCCGAACGGGGATACGGAATCGTTCCAGTGGAGCGCTCCGCTGGCAACGACGCTCATGTTCCGCATTCTGAACGGCGAGAAGATTTCCGCTGTCCGGCGTATCTACGAAACGATGAGTTCCAAAACGATCTTTTACATCCGGAATGGAATGGACCGTGATGTTCTGTCGCTGATTCTTGCGGGCGGCTGTCCTCTGCTGCTGACCGACTGGGCGCCTCTTCCGCTTCCGGATTTCCAGTTCGTTCCGTCCGCGAAAAAAGCCGTGGTGACGCTTGAGCGTGTTCCGGAAAAGTTCCGGCTCGGATTCCTTTCCTCACAGGAACCCGCCGCCGTGACGGTGAACGGAAAATCGGGAAGCTGGAAGTATGATTCCGCGACGCACCGGCTTTTCATTCCCGTTCCGGCAGGGAAAAAGACCAGCGTCGAAATCCGGTTTGACCGGATCGACATGGAACGGTTTGCACCGTTCCCGCTTCCGGAGCCGGCTCGGACGGTTCCGGGAATCGTGCCGGAAACCGGAAACTGGCGGCGCAGCGCTTCCATGCCGAAGAAAATGGAGAGTGCCGCCATTGCGGAGAAACAGCTGTATCATCTTCTGGTTTCCGGCAGCGACAGATTCCTGTTTCACGACTGGGGGAAGGGGAAAAACCATGCCGCCGGAGGATTTACCGGGAACTCTCCGCGTGACGGCCAGCCGCCGCGTGCTTTGGAGATCCGGGCTTCCGTGGAGAACTTCTGCGGTTATGCCCGCAACCGCCTGAGTTTTCCCGCCGGAAGCAAGGCTCTGGTGGTGACGGGACGGGTCATGCGTTCTGCGGATTATTCCGGGAATGTTCCGATGGTGTTTCTCTGGTTCCCCAAAAGCAACAAACCCGTTTTTTATCAGCTTCCGGCGGGGAAAAACGGAGAGTGGCAGGAATTCCGGTTTGAATGCACGGATCCCGCTCTGCTGAACGGCGGAAACGAGTTCATCCTGAATCTGACGACTCAGCTGGACCCGCGCAAAGGAGAACCCCGCGGAGCTGTCTTCTATCAGAACATCCGGGTGTTCAGCAAATAACCGGAATACGGTTTTGAACCACGATAAAACCATGCCTTCTGTAATGCACAGAACGCATGGTTTTATTTTTTTGTTTGAATCACATCCCTGCATCAGCGGATTGTGAACTTTTCCCGGTTGGTTTTCAGCCTTTATACCACTTCGGGGTACCGCTTGCCCGCAGACGGGCGACGTGTTCGACACGATCCTGCAGGATTTCATCGCGGGTCCAGCGCAGAAGCGGATCGCGGTAGGGGGTGCCGGCGGTGGATTTTGTCGCAATCAGAATATCTTTTTCCGGAAGCGGCGGAAGAAAGGGCGCGGTATCCAGTGCGGCGACTGTTCCGCCTCTCCGGCGTCCGAACGGCGTCGATTCGTACAGGTGAAAGCCGAGTTCCAGAAGCGCGCCTTTGAACGGGTAGGCTCCGCAGTAGGAAGCCAGAAAACCGTCCGGTTTCAGACGCTCTTTGAGCTTGGACAGGAAGTCGATGGTCCACAGCTCCGGGTTGGTATCGGGGGTGAAGCCGTCCAGAAAAATATAATCGTAACGGGCGGAAAGATAACGGACCGAATCGCGGGCGTCGCCGAGCATCAGCTCAACGCGGGCGGAAGGCGATTCGTAACAGCCGTGTTCCGCAAGCGCCTTGACGATTTCCGCCCCTTTCCGTTCCGGCAGACGCTGTGCGGCGTCCAGCGCAGCGGGGTCCGCTTCCAGTGTCGTGATGTAGAGTCTGGCATGATTTCCGGTGTTTTCCGCCAGTTCGACAGCGGAACAGACGTTGAAACCCATTCCGAAGCCGACGTCGAGGATCGAAGCGTTCCTGCCGCTTTTCAACCGGTCGGCGACTCCGCAGGGCTGGAGATATTTGCGCGCCGATTCCTCCCATGCGCCTGCTGTGCTGTGAAAGTGCTGCCGGTACCGGGGATGGTAAAAGGTGTAGGAGCCGTCTTCCGTGCGGACCGCTTTCATGCAGTCCGGCGCGATCTCCCCGGAAGCGAACATCTGCAGAAACATCTCGGTGAATGCGGATTTCGTCATCCACCATTTCGGTGCTACGATTTCCTCCTCCGGAGCATCCGCGCACAGCCGCATGACGATCCAGTTTTCCGGCAGTTCCCGGAGAAAGAGCGCCAGCGCGGAGGCGTATTCGTATTCGTTCAGCGGCGTGACGTCTCCGTTGCGGTACATGCGTTCCAGTTCCGTGTTTTTCAGAACAAGCAGATTGTGAACTTTGATTCCGGAAAACGGCAGTTTCGCCAGTTCCCGCGCGGTCCGCAGATGATCTTTTGCCGTTTCTCCCGGCAGGCCGAGAATCACATGGGCGGAAACCTTGATTCCGCGCTCATGCAGGCGAACCGCCGCATCCCGGACGGCGTCGAAATGATGTCCGCGGTTGATCCGGTCGAGCGTGGCGTCGTTGGCAGTCTGTACGCCGAGTTCCACCCAGACGTCATAGTTTTCGGTCAGTTCCGCGATAACGTCCACGGTTTCGGGCGGTAGGCAGTCGGGACGGGTGGCGATGATTACCGTGTTGAAATGCGCCAGTGCAAGAACGCGGTGAAAGATGTTCCGCAGCGTGTCCGCCGGCGCATTGGTCGAGGTGAACGCCTGAAAGTATGCGGCATACGGCGGTTCCGCGTGATAGCGGGTACGAACGTATTCCACGCCGCGCGACACCTGCTCTTCCAGTGTCATTCCTTCGTGAAGATGCCGGGCACGGCTGCCGTCGTCGGCGCAGAACGCGCACCCGCCCCGTCCGGCGGAATCCCGGTGCGGGCAGGAAAAGCCGAGGTCCAGCGGAATGCGCTGAACGGCGGTTCCGTACCGTTCGACAAAATAATCCTTCAGCGTTCTGATCGTGTTCATCGGACCGGAAGCAGCGGAGCGTAGGAATGCAACGTGCGGATCGCTTCCTCCGGTCCTTCCTTCGCCCGGAACACCGCTGTTCCGGCAACAAGGATCGAGGCCCCGGCGCGGATGATGTCCGGTGCGGTTTTTGAGTCGATTCCGCCGTCCACCTGGATCCGGCAGGTTGGATTGCCGGTCCGGAACAGTTCGTGAAGCTCCGCGACTTTCGGGATCATGTCCGCCATGAAGGACTGACCGCCGAATCCGGGTTCGACGGTCATGACGAGCACCATGTCGATTTCCTTGAGAAACGGGAGGAGTGCGCCGGCAGGCGTTTTCGGCTTGATGGAGATCCCGACCGAACAGCCGAGTTCCCGGATCGCCCGGATCACCGCGGCGGGATCGTCCTCCGATTCCAGATGAAACGTGAGCAGATCGGAACCGGCATCGGCAAACGCCTTGACGTACCGGAGCGGACGGGAGATCATCAGGTGTGTGTCAAACAGCAGGCCGGAACGGGGACGGAGCGACTTTACGAGCGGCGGACCGAATGTGATGTTCGGCACAAAATGACCGTCCATCACATCCAGGTGAATCATGTCGCATCCGGCTTCCTCCACCATGCGGACGTCGGTTGCGAGATTTGCAAAATCCGCCGACAGGATGGATGGCGATACCAGAATGCGGTCCGTCGGCATATCATTCAGCATTTGTTTCATTGTCGTTTTCCTTTATTTCCCTCCGCCGTACGGGTACGGCAGAAATTGCAGATCGCGCTTGTTGTGAAGCATACAGTTGCCGATCGTATAAATATAACGGAAGCTGTCGGTTGAAACCGCACAGGCGAAGAGCATGGAGCCGACCATCGTGAGCAGTTCCTCCGTGTTCCAGAAATGAATTCCGGGATCGGGATTCATCAGTTCGCCCCACTGGTGCGACGGCGAATAGAGCGTGCCGTTGTGATGAAGCACAAATTCGCCCTGAAACCGTGCGATGTCCATCGGAGTGTCATAATGCTCCGCAAACAATTTGGCGATGATGCAGCACATGAAGTCACTGGCGAAACCGTCTTCCAGAATCGTGCCGATGCAGATCTGGTCGGCGTTCATATCTTCCATGAACGTGGCGGAACAGGTCAGCTTTTTCTGAATATAGATCAGCTGCCGGCGCACCGTGGAGCAGTTGCGTTTTGCGGACTCCTGAATGAACTCGTCCCATTGCTCCATGACTTCCCCGCGGGTATCGTTGTCGAACCACAGCAGGTGCAGGCGCACGATCCCCTCCAGCAGGGAGAGTTCGCCGTGATCGAGAGCGTCGCCGAGAATCCGGCGGTTCCGCCGCTTGATGATCGCGGACTGCATCTGATGGATCCGGCGGCGCAGCTTGGCATCGGAAGTCTCCTGAAGGGAACGGAGAATGCGTTCCAGCCGCGGACCGGCCTGCTGAAGCAGTTCCGCCATCGCTATGCAGGCGGATTGCTCGTTGTCGTCGTCCAACAGTTTGAAAAGGTTCTTGAAATCATCGGACATAGGCTCACTGCTTTTCCGGAAAGAATCCTTTGAGCGCATCGGAGGCGATTTTTTTGACTTCCGGCGAGAAATCCGCTTTGAGGATCCAGCGGAGAAACTCCGGATTTTCCACGGCGACCGTTTTCAGCGACTGTCCGGCGTTGCGTCCGAAGCCGATCACGACCTCGCCGCCGCGCCACTTGAAACGTCCGTCCGGATCGACGGCGTCGGGTATGCGCGGGGTGCAGAGGGCATGGATGGCGTCGAGGTCCGGCGTGAACTCCACGTCTTCCGGCATCTCTTCGGAGGTCCATTGCGAATATTTTTCCAATTCCGCTTCAAACACCTCCAGCGACGCCAGCGTGTCCGCTTCGGCGGAATGGGCGTCGTCGAGACTCTTCCCGCAGAATTTTTTATAAGCCGCCTTGAGTGTACGCGGTTCCATCTTGCAATAGAGATAATACGCATCCACGATCCGGCGTTTTTTCGTGTCGAATTCGAGTCCGGCGCGCTGGAACTCTTTCACGAGCACCGGAACGTCGAACTTGACGACGTTGTAGCCGCCGAGGTCGCAGTCTTCAAGATAGATATACAGGCTCTGCGCGATCTGACGGAACGTCGGAGCGTCCCTGACGTCGTCGTCATAGATCCCGTGAATCGCGGACGCCTCTTCCGGAATATGCATTTCGGGATTGATCCGGCGGGTTTTGACTTCGCGGGTGCCGTCGGGAAACAGTTTGACAACGGAAATTTCCACGATCCGGTCGGTCAGCATATTGGTGCCGGTGGTTTCGAGATCGAAGAACACCAGCGGTTTGTCTTTGATGATGGAAAGCATTGCAGATACTCCTTGCATTGGATGTTTGAAAAACGCTTTCCCCGAAAGCGCATTTTAGTTCAATTCATACTATACACCCGCAAGGAGCAATAAGCAATCCCTGTTTCGACGTTTTTCCGGAAAAGGAGGCGCTCTTTTCAGGGCAGAAGCAGACGCCCGAACAGAAAGCGGTTGCACCAGTTTTCCGCTCCGCCTGCCCAGACCGCCTGAGAGTGACGGCGTTCCCCGTCCGAATCATCGACGGCGATATCGAACGTCAGAGAGGCGGGACCGGGCAGTCCGAGGTTTTTCCACGGAATCCGCACGACGGTGGAAAAGTCCGCTCCTTTGTCATCCAGCGTATATTGTATGCCGTTTCTGTTCAGGTTCGGGCTGACGGAAAGCGCTTCCGGAAGACCGTTCGATGACTTCGGGACGAGGTACAGACGGTAACAGGAGTCCGTATAATCCTTTCTGCCGAGCTCCCGGTCGGGTGCTGTGTCCAGGAAAAATTCAATTCCGTCGCCGCTCCAGGGAGCCCCCTTAATCCGTCCGCCGCGCTTGTCGTCGCGCACGGTCACATGGAATTCCAGAAATTCCGGAGAGGTCCGGATTTCAAATTCCGCATTGTCCCCGATCGGATACGGCGTTCCCGGACGTGCCGTTCTGCCGGAAACCGGGACGACGGAGAAACGTTCCACCGTTTCGCCGTCTGAAACAAGAACGGTGATTGTTCCGGACGGTTTTTCCGGCGCAGAAAAATAGAGGGTCCGGACTTCCTGCGGCGCGAGTGCAAGCTCCTGTTTTTCCGTTTCCGGAAGCCGAACGGCGACGTTCTGTTTCGTGCGCGTGTTGTTCCGGATTTCGATAGCGAAAACGTTTTTCCCACCGATAACGCTGTTCCGGGCGCCGGTCACGACCAGTTTCCGTTGCGGAATTACGGTGATACTCTGCCAGTCGTCAAACGGCTGTTTGCCCTTCAGGTAAACGGGATCGTTGCCGATTTCGACCGTTTTACCCGGAACCGGATTGCCGAACAGGTCGTAAGCGATCACGTTTTCCGGCAGTTCGAGTTTGAATTTTTCTCCCTGCTCCATCGCCCAGCAGGCGGCGACCGGATATCCGTTCCGGTCCTGATAGCTCCATGCGCTTACACCGCGCAGCAGATCCAGCTTCCGGATTCCTTTTCCGCCTTCCAGAAAACGGGCGAACGCATTTGTCGCGGCGGCATGCTCGTTCGGAATAAAAGTGGATGCCGCAAAGTTGGACCATTTGTAGCCGGGGCGCAGGTCGAGCCCGACGATGCGCGGCGCCCAGACCGCAATGCTCTGTGAAAGTCCTTCGCCGAGGTCGATCAGATAGCGGCGGATCAGATTGCCCGCCGGAAATTCGCCCCGTTCCTCCACCGGTTTATCCAAACCTTTCATTGTTTGGATAAAATAAAGTTCCGAATTCCAGAGCGGCATTCCCGGACGGTATCTGCCGATGATTGCAAAGGCCTGCCGTATCTGCTGCTCCGCGGGAATGGGGGAGTCGTCCAGCTGTGCGCTGTACGGATGGAACGAGATCGCATCCGCATACCGGAACGCTCCGAGTTTTCCGCATTCTTCAAGGAATTGACCGAGATTGCTGTTCAGGTCTCCGGTTGTGCAGAAACCGACGACCGTGCACTCCGGGTCCGCTTTCTTTGCCGCGCGATATGCGCGTTTGAGGTATTCCTTGTAACGGGCCGGGGACAGATACAGGTTCGGCTCATTCATGATCTCGTAACACTTGATTTCGTTCTTGTAGCGGTTTACGAATTCGTAGACGAATGCTTCCCATGCGTCAGGAGGCGGCAGAATGCGCCGGAAATTCGGCGTCGCCGCTTCATCGGTCGGAGTACTTGCCTTGCGGATCCACGAATTGGCGAATTTGTCATGTTTGATGTTGACCATGAACTCGGAACTGCCGAGCCGCGGCAGAATGTCGATTCCGTTTTTCCGGGCGCGCCGGATGATGTTGTCGGTATGGCTCCAGTCATATTTCCCCCGTTCCCGCTCGGTCCGCCACCAGTAAAAGACGCCGTCGTCATGCAGACGGATCGAACCGAATCCGCACAGACGGGTACGGGCGAAAAACTCATCCATATTCATTCCGCAGGCTCCGAAATACGGTGCCGGCGGGAGCCCGTCGGGATCTTTCGGAAGAAAACGGGTGCTTTGGATATGAAACAGATGCCCGTTGACTCCGGCGGAAAACCCGTTCCCGAACGAATAGCTGCGGACCGGCAGTTTACCGAGAACTGAGAACAGCAGGGGAATGCTTCCTGCATCGGTTCGCAGTTCGAATGTTCCGTAGCGGGAGAGATCGGCGGAGAAAGTCCTTTCCGTCACGGCTCCCGGTTCCAGTTCAAACGTGAGCGTTGTCAGCGGCATTGCCGTCTTGTAGAAAACGTCGTACAGCTGAACCGCGACTTTCCGGGACACTTTTCCGGCGGAGTGATTTACCGCTTTCAGAGTGAAATTGTTTTTGCCGGGAAAGCGGACCGGCTGATTGCGCTCAAATGCGATTTCCACCGGTTCCGCCGGAACATAGCTTTCCGGGGTCGCCGTCAGCTGTACCGCGTCCAGCCATAATTTTTCCGTTTTCCAGTTCAGAACCAGATTCCAGACGGGATTTTTGTTCGGAATTGCGGGCATGGTGAAAGAAAACCGTTTCCATTCCGGAGTGACGCGGAACACGGTCGAGCTGTTTTGCCAGTGGTACCCCTTTTTGTCGTAGGTGCAGGAACGCAGCAGGAGTTGAACTTCGGCGGGACGGTCTGATTTCAGCTGACAGGTGAACGTGTAGCGTTTGCCCGGAGTCAGAGTGACGTCGTGCGAGGAAAACTGCATGACATTGCCGTTCGGATTGGGAAAAAACAGACTGTATTTTCCGTGAATGCGCGTTGAGCCGTCGCGTTCCGCTGTTCCGGGGGTGAAGTCGGATGCGGAGTACGGGATTCCCGCCGCAATGCTGTATTCCGCGCTTCCGAGTTCAAAGCTGGAATTGCGCAGCAGATTTTCACCGGATGCGGAGAGTGCGCCGAGAATCAGGAGGGAAATGATTGCCGGTTTCATTGTTTCGCCTTTCATGGGAGTTGTTCAAACGTAAGGTCTTTGAGCAGAAATTCCGTTTGGCCTGCGGGAATGGAAAACTGGCAGCCGGCAAGACGGCGTTTCAGATAGGGATAGGCTTTTTCCGTCGGATAGGTGAACTCCAGCGTGTATCTGGTCCATTTTCCGGAAATCCGTTTTACCTGGCGGACGTTCCAGTGCTTGGCGTTTGGAACCCAGCCACCGTCAACACCGGCCTGAAACGTTCCCGGACTTCCTTTTGCCCAGAATGACAGGCGGTAAGTTTTTCCCGGCTGCGCTGGTATTTCGATCGAACGGAGAGCCTTTGCTCCGTCGCCCCGGCAGAGCCAGGCGGAACCGGCGTCAATATGGTCCCTGACTTCAATGGTCTGGAGTGCTTCTCCTTTCATTACCCGGAATGCGGCCGGGCCATCGTCCGCATTCAGCTGTACGGTTTTCAGATCGGATTCACTCATCCGGGCCGCCTGAACCGCTCCGAGTTTCAGAAGATACGGTTTTTTCCCTTCCGCCAGAAATGAAACCGGACATTCCCCGTCATTTTCCGCATGGAAATAAACCGTGGCGCGGGATGTCTTTTCTGTCGGAGGATAAGCCGCCGACACCTTGCCGCCGATCTGGAGTTTCAGCGGCGTTCCGGCTGCTCCCGGCGTCTGATAGTTGAACGTTATACGATATATTCCGCCTTTTTTTACATTCAGGACGGTGGAGGCGGATGACCAGTTTGTAAAGCGGTGTTCGAGCTGCTGATCCCGGATCGTCCAGCCTTTCGGAAGCCGCCATTCGGAGAACGGTTTTACCGGGAGCGGTTCCGAGGCGGAAAGGATGAGAACGGCGCATACCGGTGCGGATAATAAAACGGTTTTCAGGTTCATGATCATTCCCTTTCAAATTGATTTATTTTCTGGTCCAGTTTCCGTTGAAACGCTGGCTCCAGTGAATGGTTTCCACATGTCCGTCCTTGAACAGAACGTTCAGCTTCGTTCCGCCGTGATGCGTGTAACCGGGATGAGTCTTGTAATCACTGTCGGTCATTGTCATTCCGGGGGAATAGGAGCCGGGAGTGTAGGCGGCGTAACAGGAATTCCGGTGGGGACTCCAGAGCGTTCCCCATTGGAACAGTGAAACTTTTTCCAGCATCACAGCGGTCCCGGAGGCGATCTGTCCGAGCCGGAACGAGTCTCTGCCGCCGTCATCGGTTTCCCGGACGCCGCCGCCCTGCTTGCCGAGCGTCAGGATATAAGAGGAGGCGTAAGTCGCACCGGGAGTCGGAGAGCGGCTGATTTCCGGACAGTAAAAGGCCCCGACGGGGGTATGGAACAGATTCGTCTTGTAATTGTCCTGTCCCGATTTCGTCTGGCTTACATAGATGATTGTATTGTCTATCGGCGGCAGCCAGTCGTCGTTCTCCCCGATATATTCAAACAGCATGATCCCGTTCTGTTTCAAGTTGGAAAGACAGGAGACGGTCCGCGCTTTTGCCCGCGCCGAGTTCAGCGCAGGAAGCAACATTCCGGCAAGAATTGCAATAATTGAAATAACGATCAGAAGTTCTATAAGGGTGAAGTCAGTTCTTTCCCCCCGGTGTGTCCGGTTTCCTTTTGCATGAATGATTGTTTTCATGATGTTCATCCGTTTTTCTCCTTGTTTTTTGTTGATGTCCCCTGTATGATATTCCAGTGCAGGGATTCTTCATGAAGTTCGGAAGGAATTCCCTGCATCCGGTTCCACAGCTGTTCCAGCATCCGGGAGATGATCGTACCGAACGGCTTTACCGCCATGGTCGGATTCCAGTCATACTGCGTACAGCCGGTGATCAGCTGAAAATCACGCGGTATCCGCAGACCATGCCGGAGCACGACCTCCCGGATCTGATCCGCCTGATTGAAGCAGACGACGGCGCCGTCCGCCGCATCCCGTTTCAGCAGTTCCGCCAACTGTTCCCCGCAGGAATCCGGAGTGGCAAGCAGTTCCTGCTTCGCCGGAATTCCCGCCTCTTTGAGTGCGGCGAGATAACCGTCGCGGGAACGCGGCATAGGAGCATCGACGAACAGGATGTTCCGGCAGCCCCGTTCCAGCAGACAGGCGGTTTTCTGATAGCCTTCGTGGAAATGGTCCATATAAATGTAATCGCCGCATTCGGGAGGACGGAAATCGAAATAACCGACGATCGGCAGTTCGTTTCCCATCGCGACCCGTTCAAAAGTCTGCCGCCGCCGTTCCGGAATTCCGATCCAGACCAGACCGTCCACATGGGAATTGACGATGTCGTTGTAAATCTCTTCCTGATTGGAGGTCATGACAAGCTGTGCACTGGCATTGTATTTGCGGATTTCGCGGAAGAACGTTTCCATGAACCAGGTGTCTTCGTTATTGTAAAGCGCGTGCATTCCGGAACGGTGGAGGAGTCCGATGGTCTTCAGCTTCCGCTCGTCCTCGCGGAATGAGAGGGGATTGACGAAATAGCCGCGTCTCGGCTGTTTGATCAGATAGCGGTCGTGCACCATATCCTCAAGAGCTCTGCGGACAGTTTTCCGTGCGACGCCGAACGTCTCCGCCAGAGCCCGTTCCGACGGCAGCGGCCGGTCGCTGTTTTGATGCTGCGCCAGATTAATAAAATACTGCCGCAGTTTTATGTATTCACACAGATAAGATGCGCCCATCATCGCTCCTCATTCGTTTATGTGGGGTACCAAGGGGTACCACGCTGTTTTAATTATACAACATTTTCCGGATTATGCAAGAGGGAAAACGAAAAAAAAACGGATTTTTTAGCGTTTGAAATTCAAACAGGAATGACTGACGATTATTGCAGCGGTTCGAAACAGGGGGGAGGGGAGAGGAATCCAGAGGCGGTAAACGCGATCCGGAAAGAGCTTCGCCATTGCTTTAGCAGGTTATGGTGACTGAACGATGGCAGGAAAAAGCCCGGTTTCCGGCAAAAGAAACCGGGCGGGGATTTTACCTGCCGTTTGCACTCCAGTATTTGCGCAGAATGAGCTGACGGTCTGTCGGTTCGGGCGAGGGGACATGGATGCTGCCGTCGGCGGGGTGCTCGAAACTCCAGTTTTCCCATTCCCGGAAACAGTGATATGCGGTGTCCCATCCGAGTTCGTCGAATACGGATGTGAGGTCTTTCAGATATTTTGCACTGCCCGGAGAGTAGCGGACAACCGAGTATTCACCAACGTAAATGCGCGCGCCGTATTTCTTTTGGAAGTCGATGACCGGTTTCAGGTCTTTCATGAGCTGTGCCCGGGTGTAATCCCTGTCGCCGATTCTGCCGGGGTAGGTGATGTAACTTCCCGGTTTGCCGCCTGGGCGGGAACCGACTCCCTGATGGGTATAGCTGTGGGGATGGTACATGTGCACTTCGTAGATCACATCCTTCATCGGCAGGGGGACGAGATAAGCGAATGCCTCCGGACTGTCCCACTCGTTTGCAGAAAGAATGACCGGAACTTCCGGATCGACTTCCCGGATTGCCTTTGCCGCCATGTACTGGCAATAAAGGTAGTTGTACGGGACCGTTCCATACTGGGTCGGCTCGTTCATCAGGGAATAGGCATGGATGACGGAGGAACCTTTGAAACGCTTTGCGATTTTCTTCCAGATGGCGATATATTCATCCAGATATTGCTTTTCAAAGAACATGCGGAGGTTTTCCTGATTTTTACTCTTGTCCGTTGCCTTGATACCGAGCAGCAGCGGAGTGCGGAAGCGGGCTCCGGGATGTTTGTTCAGAATCGGAATCAGCTTGAATCCGAGCTTTTCATAGACGGGCAGCTGAGAGGCGAGATAGTCCAGAGTCCTGTCGATGGAGGAGGGATTCTTGAGATCCCAGTTGATCCACCAGCGGAGGAGATTTGCGCCTTCCGCGCGGAGATCAGCGGCGTCTTTGGCGGAAAGAGTGGAGATACAGCCCGCTCCGCGCAGACGCGGAGCTTTGAGTACGCGGTCGGTATATTCGCAGCGGAAATTTTCCGGGAGAGTGAACGGAGCGGGATAAAGATCCCGTTCTTCGATTTTCAGTTTGGAGAGGCGTGCCGTCCCGTGATTGTTCTGGATGCCCGCCATCAGAGTGTTCTCTCCGACTTCTTCAGGAACGATGAAAGAAAGTTCCTGCCGGACACTGTCGAATGTTCCCCAGAGCGCGGAAGAGGAGGTATGATAACTGCCGCCGTTTTTTCCCTTATGGAAAAGCATGATCTTGGCGCAGCGGTGCGCCTCTTTCTGTTCGGGGATGTCTTTTCCGCTGATCATGCCGGAAATGACGATCTGTTTTCCTTTCCATTTGGAAAGATCAAGTGGCAGGACGGCTCCGTAAGTGTTGTTGATGATTGTATCGCCCGGTTTGATTTCGACTATGAGCTGAGTTGCTCCGTCATCTGTCCTGTCCCACCGTGCGTATTTACTGAGCTCCCACGCGGAATCGTCAACATGTTTCATAAACGGTTCTCCGGCGAAGGAGGTTCCCGCAAATACGAGAGCGAGAACCGGAATGAGCAGACTTTTTCGGATCTTCATGATCGTTTCCTTTTCTTTTCTGTTCAGATTGTTTTGGTATTTGACTATTTGCAAAACTTATTTTAATTTTAAAAAATCCATGTTTTCTGCCATCCGTCTTTTAATTGAAAGAGAAGCGGATATTGCTTTGAGCCGACTCCTCCCGCCGCATACAGGAACGTGGCTCGGCCGGAATGCACAAACATTTTTTTGAACATCGTTTCGGAACCGTCTAGTTTGTCCGGCATTACGGGAAATGCTCCCGGCATGACGGCGTTTTTCCAACGTTCTTCCGGTTGCCAACTGGTTAAAATCGCAAGCCTGCCCGGCAGATTCGTGAGACGCGGACCGCGAAAGCGTTCGTAATTCGGGCCGTTTTTGGTATCCGTGATGTATGCCAGCCCATCCACCCGGGAATCCCAGACGGCTGTCGAAGTGTAGGAACTGTAAAAATTCACCCATTGGGGATCTTGAGGAGTGACCGGATTGTGCGATGGACAGAAAAATATGCCTTTCTGTGTTCTTTGTGCGGTTGGGGCGGAAAGGTAGTCGGCGAAGAAGATCGGAAGCTGATAGCGGCTGTCTTCAAGCAGAGGCGGGAGCCAGTCGCTCCAGTCGTTGGCATAACTGTGCATTGCGGTTCCGATCTGCCTCAGATTGCTGAGACAGCTTGTTTCCATTGCCTTTTCCCTTGCAGATTTCAGCGTCGGAAGAAGGAGACCGGCAAGAATGGCAATTACTGCGATCGTGATCAGGAGCTCTATAAGCGAAAATCTGCATTTGCATCGGAATGTTTTCATAACAATTCAGTCCTCTCTTTTTTTTATTGTTTCGGGATATGATTTTCCCTTTCTTTAAATTATACTGGATTTTGCGGCAAAGACAAGATATCTTTTTTAGGGAAAAGTTTATATTTCTCATGAAAAAGTTTATGTTTTTCTAGTTTCGGGAATACCGGCCTGTTTGTTGGTTGTTGGAGTCCTTTGAAGTTTGTTCATACTATTGCGCTATATAAACATTGCGAATCAATAAACCCCGTGAATATCATATCCTGTCTTGCAAACTGGCGGGAGCGGGTTCATTCGGAAAAACTGGCGGGACGGCCTGGCATGCACAAAAGGAGCCCCCGCGGAGCATTCTTTCATCGGAATATCCGGGGGGCGGCAAATGACCGGAATAGAATTTTGAACGGCAGAGAGCCTCTTTACCGGGTTTTCTCTCTGCCGTTTACTTCCGTACCAGTTCGTAGAGAAAAACCGAGCCTTTTTCTGTAAACACGTTGACAGGAAAACGAATTCCGGCATCGGTGCGTCTTGCGGGGAGCTCTGCGAGACGGTTGCCCGCGGTGTCCACGGAGTAAAGCGTGTATTTTGTTCCGGATGGTGCGTGCAGAGTGATTTCCGCTTCCCCGCGCGCGGCAAGAAACGGCATCGTTCCCCAGCTTTCCAGACGGGTCATCTTTCTGCTGAACTTTGTTTTGCTTGCCTGGGAATCCGTCAAGTGGATCAGAAGAAGCCGTCCGGATTCCGCTAGAGGCTTTCCATCGGCAGACATCACGGAAAAGACCGCGTGCCCGATGTGATTTTCAATTTCTATGAAGTTTCCTTTCCCCTTTTTTCCCGCAGGGAGGATCAACGCCTCACAACTTGCTGTGACAGCTTTGAAAGTGCCGTTGCTGCAGTCAAGCGTAAGCTGGCCGGTGGGGGCACGAAAGATCTTGTTTTCGAGGTCGAACCACTCCGTTTTCAGTAGCCCGGAATCTCTCATCCGCGGAAGCAGGGCGGAATCTGAACCGTCTGCCCGGAAAACGGGAAGGGTGCCATGTCTTGCCGGAAAATTGATCCCGGTGTCAATCAGACCGTCAATATCCGCCGGTATTTCAGCTCCATCGGGGAGGATCAGTGTGCCGATCCGGGCGATGAGGCCGAGCCGGATGAACTCTTTGGAGTAATTGCGGCTGAAGTCCATTCCTTTTCCGTTTGTGAAGACCGCGGCAAAGGCGGACGGCGCCGCCTGTAATTCCCGGTCGAGAAACAGACGCAAACCGATCCGTTGGGATAAGGACTTGACGACATCTGTTGCGGAGTCGAAGTGGCTCTCTGTGATATCGCTGCGGATGACTTTTTCGCGGCTGTGGGAATAGGCGAACTGAAACAGTGCGTCCCAGTCCTGCAAAGCGGCATAAGCTCCGGTGAGAACGGCGCCTTCGGCACGGAAAAAATTCGGTTTGGCATAATCGAATTCGGTAATCGTCATTGGACGGTCGAGCAGCCGGGTCGGGAAAATCCTGCCAGGCATCCGCAGTTCCTGCGAAATCGCGGAGAGTCCGGAGGCCGTAGACGGCAGCTGCCAGCTGTTTTCCGGAAATGACGGATGATCCCAGTAGAAATGATTGTCCACAAAATCATACTGGGCACGCATGGTCGAAAGCAGCTGGTCGATGTTCATATTCTGATCGGATAGCGGTGTTTTGACTCCGAGTCCGCGGATGAATTCTTTCATCTCCATGAATCCCCGGTTGTAGGTTTCAACAAGGAATGCTGCCAGCTGCTGACTGTAAGAGCCTTCTGTTTTTGTTTTCTTTTTCCATTCTTCGAATTTTTGCAGATAGATCCGTGTCGTTTCCGGCGTCGCATTCCAACAGGAAGAAAGATTGTCTTCGTTGATCAGGGAGAGCGAAATCAGCGCGGGGTCGTCTTTCAGAGCAAGTCCCGTATACGGATTTACATGTGTGAGCCAGTTCTTTGCAAAAGTCTTCCAGTTGTCCATGACGGACGGCAGGACAAAGGCCAGAGCTTTGTAGGCTTTCACACTCAGCCGGGCGTCGGGAAATTCCGGTATCTCGCCCTTGTTGATTCGGCGTGAGACGTAAAGGTCTGTCGTGTAGTAAATGCCGTGTTTGCGGAAACACGAGATCAGATAGTCGAGCTGATCGGTGTAATACGGATCCAGTGTTGAACTTTTGTCGCCCGGATTGCGGCGTAGGCCGAGCCGGTTGTCATGGTGATGGAAACGGACAGCGTTGTAACCGATTGCGGCAAAACGGTCCGCGAGCCGTTCCGCCCATGCTTTGTCGAGATACTGGCTGAATCCGCAGAGATTGGCTCCATAGAACCGCACAGGTCTGTCCGGACGGTTCCGGAAAACGAATTTGCCGTTCCGGATCACCACAGGACCGTATTTTCCCGCCGGAGCATCAAGACGTGATGAGAAATCAAGAATTGAACCGGGCTTGAAATCCTTGTGGTAAACAATCGGCTGCCAGTTTTTTCCTGCAATGATGTATTCGGGAGCACTCTGTGTTTTCGGCATACGGTCATGGCTGACAGAGGCCGCTGCAATGCCCCAGACGGAGATTCCGGAGGAGCGGAATGAAACGAGCCTGATCGGTTTGTTTTCAATTTTCCAGACCGAACGGTAGAGCCCTATATAGGCGCTTTTGTTTTCACTGGTCCATACAATATCACCATTGCGTCGTGCGGTCGGACTCCACCAGTTCCCGGCATCGACACCGCCGATGACCGGAAGGACGGTCGAGGTTCCGTCTGTATAAGAGATCGTTATTTTGCCGACCTGTTTGCCGTTTACCGGCCATGCCAATGCGTGCAGCAGATAAAACCAGTGCCCCTGCACGGTTCCGGTTTGCGGCGCACTGGCTTCCATCGGAAAGCCCTTGGAGCCGGCGAGGACAATGCATGATTTCCCGTTATTTTCCGCCGGGTCGATGATCCGGAAATCGGTTCCGTACCAGCGTTGCTTTCCGGTTGGGATCATGCGTAAATCGTTTTCCGCGCCCTGATCGGTCCATCCGCCTTTGCAGTCGCCGTTTTTTTCATCGGCGAATCCTGTGGTTGCTGCGGAGGAAAGATCAAGCGGGGTGCTCCGGTATGGTTCGACTGAGATCGAGAGCTCAAGGGAGGATGAGTTGATTTTTCCGCGCGGCGGATCGAAAAGGAGACGCATTCCGTAATTATTTCCTCCGAATGCTCTTCCATCCTGAAGGACCAGTTCAAAATTTCCCCGGAATGTGATTTTGGCATCCGTTGCCGGAATGCAGAGCTCGGAGGCTTTTCCTGTGCGCAGGGCGTGTCCGGATTTTTTGTTGTATTCCAACGGGAGAATGATTTTTTTTCCGTCTACAAGGAGTTCTCTGCCGCAATATGTTTCGACTGGCATTGCGGTGCAGAGTCCGATTTCAGCCAGTTCGGCGATTTTTTCAAAATGGATTTCCGCGCGATATTTCCAAAGATGCGGCGCGTTTTGTTTGAATGTTTCAAGGACAGCGGCTTTCGGCAGCTGCGGTATCTGGAATAAGCCTTCCAGGAAGTATTCATTGTTTTGCTTTTTTGTTTTTTTAACAAGGAAATACGGTGATTCCTGTGAGGAAGAGACCCAGCTTTTCGGTTTGAAACAACGAATCGAGAGCGTCAGATCTTCGATTTTCAGCGATCCTTTCGGTGTTATAACGGGAGTTCCCGCGTTTCCGGAGAGACAGAGCAAACCTGCAGTCAGTATAATCGTGGATTTGTGAAACAGTTTCATGGGTATTACAGTCCTTTTGTTTTGGGGGATCACGGCCAGCGTTCTTCTGCGAAATAGACGGAAATCAGGTCTTCAATGGAATCTTTGCGCAGTTGATGCATAGAATTGAAAACGGCATGTCCATCCGCATAGAGCGTATTGACGCCACGCCCTTTTTGGTGAACAGTCCACGGCTTTCCTGCCCATGTTCCGATATTGGTGTTCGGTGCGAATTTCGGATGATTTTCCGCAACACCGCTCCGTTTGCCGTCCAGCAGAAGAACGAATGTGGAGGCGGTGGGCAATCTGGAGAAAAGCAGACAGCGGTTGTTGTTTTTCTCATCGCTGGTTCCGCTGCCCCATGCGTTGGTTGTGCAGCGCGTCCAATAGGAACGGTTGTTGTAATACGCATGATAGTTGGCGGAATAACAGTTTTTGGTGATGTTCAGCTGCGTGATTGTTGTTACATCAGCTGCTGTCGGCTGTGGTTTTACAACTTCCGGGCAGCGGACAACAGGTGATTCCGTATCGACCAGATTTGCCCGCCACAGTGAAGTTCCCCAGGTCCCGTATCCATTTGAAGCATCGGAAAGAATGAATTGATCTTTGAAATTCCCTGCATAGACGGCAATATAGACCCCGCATTGTTTCATGTTGGAAAGGCAGGAAATCTTTTTTGCTGTTTTGCGTGCGGAATTCAGCGCCGGAAGGAGAAGAGTCATTAAAATTGCAATAATAGTTATTGTTATGAGAAGCTCTATCAGAGTGAATCTGGCTGATCTGCAATTAAAGATGGATCTGATGTGCTTTTTGTTTGAATTCATGGTTATTTTTATCCCTTTCTTTTTATTCGAGGTCTTTGGGCAGGGAGAAAAACAGTTCTCGCTGCTTGTTTAAATTATATCTGATTTTGAAATAAAGTCAATATATTATATTGAACTCAAGGTATATAGTTTGCAAAATGGTGGGAAAAAACAGAAAAAACGGGAACGGGCTGGTTTAGAGACAATATCAATGGCGGCCGGGCGAATCAAAAAAGAGAAAACATGAAAATCTGTTTCATCGGTCGGAAAAGATACTTTTCTTTGATAGAGCTTCTAATCATCATTGTTATTATCGAAATTATTTCCGTAATGCTTCTGCCCGCGCTGAATGCGGCCCGCGAGAAGAGCAAAGGGATCAGTTGCATCAACAATCTGAATCAGACCGCGCAGATGCTCACCATTTGCGGAAACGACCACGATGGAAAGATCCTGATGTGGCGGAAAGTGGACAGCAGCTACTATGGACATTTTCTGGTTCGAAGCGGAATGATTGAGAACAGTCGGAAGAGTTCGAAAACCCGTTCGGTGATGTGCCCTTCGCTTCAGCTGACGGAAGGGTGGGATCCATTCAGTCCGATTCAGCAGATCTACGGCATCACACACACAAGTGCCAACGCCAGTTATCAGAAGACATTCAATAATGCATATTTTCTGGAGGGGGATACGGATGCAACAAAAGTGTTTGTGCTGGTTCCGTCCCGGATGAAGAACTCCTCGTTGTTTACCTGGCTGTTTGATTCGATCAAGACGACGGATCCGGCCGGATACACGGTCCCGAGTACAGCCGTGCTCTGGTATGATTACGACGGATCTTCCGGCGGATTTCACTTCCGTCATTCGGGGAATGCGGATGTCCTTTATGGCGACGGACACGCCATGGCACGGAATCCTGCTTCTCTTCTGTATGAATATCTGAAGAACGGGGCTTCTGCGAACGGATATTTGACCTCAAGCGGAGTCTACCGTCTTGCGGACCGTTCGCAGCATGCGGTTTTCTGATAGAAGGAAACGCCGTCAGAAACATTTTTCCGTTCTCAGACCGTTATCGCCCGGAGATCGGTAATGAGTACAGGGTAATCCGGAATGGGAATCGGCGGGAGGACCATTGCACCTCTCGCCCAGACTGGACATTCCGCGTTGAGAATCCGATAGACATTGCCCCGGAGAGGATCTATCAGAACCGGATCCGGAAGCGGAGAAGTTCTGCCGGTCAGAAATTGAATTTCCCCCGTCAGTGGCTGAAACGAAATGGCAACGTTCTCCGGCTGCCAGAGCGCAGTTGCGGGAACGCCGTTTTTCCGGAACGTGACGGTTTCCAGATCATAGGGCCGTACTGGTGTGAGAGCGGAACCGTGGGTCGGTGTGAAGCGGATCAGAAGGTCTTCGGCGGGAACAGCATTTTCTGTCAGAAACGCCATTGCTTTCAGAACATGGTAGGAGAGTTTGGGCTCCCGGGTTGCTCCATGAATGATTCCATAATACTGATTGCTTCCGTCCGGATAGTAGTTCTGAAAATCGGTGACGGTGAAAATCGAGGAGCGTTTTGCTCCGCATTGGAGATCGATCATCGCCCGGCGGGCGACGAATTTTGCCTGATTGTATTCGGTTGGCAGCGTGTGCAGAGTGCTTTTCCCGGTCGGGAAGCCGCTTTCGCCCTGCCAGTATTCCAGTTTCGGGCCAAGACAAGCCTTCGCAAAACGGACTCTTCTTCCGGTATAATTTTCCTGATTTCCGTAAAGATGGTAGCAGAAGATATCCGCCAGATCGGAAAGTCCGGATTCCGCGCAGAAGCGGATGTATTCCGACGCCGGATTTGCGGCGCAGGCGGCAAGACGGGCAGAGGGGATCACGCTTCGGATTGCGCGACCGGTTTCCCGGAAGAAGAGAACATAATCCGCTGCACACCGCCTGAGACGCTCAGAAGCGGAGAGTTCGGGATAGGGTACGGAACCTTGATAATTCCAGAAATGCCCCAGAACATCCGGCTCGTTCCAGATTTCCCATTCCGTCACGCGATCCTTGAAATGTCCGGCAAGAGCTCTGACATAGTTCAGGAATCCCCGCATGGCTTCTTCTCCATGATAGAGAGGAACTTCTCCAACATAACCGCGGACTCGTCCGGAGAGGATCTTCCCTCCGGATTCCCGGCGGATCTCCTCATATGTTGAAACGGGTGTATAAAGGGGATTCCCGTAACCGAGGCTGAACCAGGTTTGGACGCCCCGCTGAGAAAGAGAGTCCACGACGTCGTCGAGCCAGGAGAAATCGTACTCCCCCCGGACGCGCTCGCAGCGGATCCAACCGGTCTGGCAGCGGACGGATTGGATTCCGCTTTCTCCGACAAGATCATAGAAGTCTTTGGGATTGAAGGTCTCCCGGTCCAGGGTTTCAAATCCCAGTCCCATCAGGGAATTTTTAATTTCCCTGCTCGTTTTCTGCGGGAGTTTCATCTCGAACTCCAGAACCGGATGCTTTTCAAAGGGGTTTCGGTTATAATCGAAAAGAATTTCTTCACTCTTCATGGTTGGTTCTCCTCTTGAACAAGTTCAAAAAATGGACTGATTTCTTTTATGCGGGAGGTATCCACAGAAACGGTCAGCAGATTTCCTCTCTGATGAAGCGGCAGTTCTTCCATGCGTTCTCCGGAGAGATTCAACGCATAACAGCGGAATTTCCGACTGGACGGATTGGAGAAAACCGCATGGAAGCGGCCTGTTTTCATGCGGACCGGAAGAGTTCCCCGTTTCAGAAGATACTCTTCGCTCTCATCCCATTCCATCCCCGTGTTTGCCACGCGTGTGGAGTAGACCAGAACAAGCCGCCGGCTTTTCCGAAGCGGACGGCGATCCCGGGAGATGACGGCAAAACATCCGGATTCCGAAAGTGTTATCTGACGCAGAAAACCGGGAAGCTCTTTCCGTCCCTTCTCCATAGTGATGACCTCTGTCCGGTCCGTGATGACCCGGAATGTCTTTCCGGGAGAATCCAGGAAGAGCTCTCCGGTGCAGCTTTCAAACATTCCCGCATCCGGGTTTGTTCGATTTCCCGCGGGGAGAAGATTCCGTTTTTTCAGATCCGCAATGAGGGAGTTCATATCGAATGCGGATTTCCCGTCTTCCTGCAATTCCGCCGACCGTCCGCCGACGAATCCGGCATCCTTGCTCTTCCCCTGCATCGGAATAGTCAGAACGGGCGGGACAGGGGTGGTTGTTAATTCCGGAGGCGTCGGCAGATCCGGGAATGTGATCGCAAATCCGCAGAGCAGGGTCAGACGGATCTGTTCCAGTGAAAGCCCCTGATAAAGACGGGTCGCTTTTCGGGGAATGGTCAGATCGATCCGGAATGGGGCACGTTTCACATCCCCCCGAAGATACAGCATGTTGGCAATGAATTCCCCCGCCCGCAGAACCGGATTCGATCCCACATTGAAAAAGGAATAAGGGTAGCTGCCCCGTTTCGGAACGAGAAGAACGGCGCTTTCATGGATGAAAAGACCATCGGTGCCCTGCAGTGCGCCGTATGCTCCGAAGAGAGGTCCCGCTTCGAACTGATAACGGTTCCAGCACGGTTGGCAGTATTCCGTGATCAGATGCGGCCGGTCCGGGTAACGGGAGGCGTTGTTCAGAAGAAAATTCTGCGCAAATGCATGGACACAGCTCTGCTGGGAACAGAAGTACCGTCCTTTGCGCAGATAGGGGTGTGCAAAATATTTGTGCGAGAGCGCAACAGGACTTTTCTCGTAACGGACCGCCAGATTGTTGATCCAATGGGGAACATCGTACTGTGCAGTCAATCCCCGGTATCCAGCCGCTCGGACGACGGACTGGCACCAGTCGAAACACTCCCGGGCAAGCGAACCGGTGAAAAGAAGGAATTCGTGGTCAAGCGGGGTCTTTCCAAGATTGCCCAGCATCTGGCTTGGAGCCTGGACCTTCTCGGGAGATTCCAGGCCGACTGCCTGTTTCAGCATGCTCCGGGATGGGTATTTTTTTTGAAGGTATTCACGGAATTTTTTCGTAGCAAGCTGCTGTGTCTGGGGAGAGATCCCGCCCCAGATCAGACCGCCTTCCAGTTCGTTCCAGAATTCGAGGACTCCAATGGTGGTGTCATCCCGATAGAGTTTCCCATTGCAGCTGTTTCGACGGTTCAGAAGCGTCCGGACCCCGAACGCCCATGCCTTGCGCGTTTCCGGGTCCCCGAGATACATCCGCAGTTTGGTGTCATTGAAACGACGGTTCTTCCGGGCTTTTATGGAGTCTTTCCGGAAAATGCAGTATGTGGCAATGGGAAGGGAACAATAGATCCCGTTTTTGCCGAGTTCCGCCAGAAGATGATCCAGAAGAGCGAACCGTTCCTCGTTTGGCAGGAGATCTCCTTCGGTACAGAGCCGATCGGCATCAAAAAACCGGACCGCGTTGTAACCCTGTCTTCGAGCTGCACGGGCGAAGAAGGTGATCTCTTCTTTGGTCGGCTGTGGATAGGGATTGCCGGGAAACTGGAAAAAAGAAACACAGTTAAAGCCCATCAGGCGGGTGGAGAGTTTTCCGTCATTCCGGATTTTCAGGCGCGGAAGAGTCCCGTCCGGAAGGCGCGGAAGTGCTGAATTTTCTGAGAGGTCCAATGCGCTTCCTTCCCGGATCAGCATCCGGTCGGCATGGATTTCCCTCCACTGGCTCTCTGCAACAGAAGGACTTTGGGCAATGGATGAAACAAATGGGATAAGGAAGAGAAGAAGAGAAAGTCTTTTCATAAACGGTACCTTTGCAGACATTGAGTTATTTTTCGGTCCAGTATATCTCCGGTGTGCCGGGTGCGGAATAAAACTGTTTCCCGTAGGAATGGGGTTTCACATGTCCGCCGGCATAGAGAAAGTTCGCTTTCAGGTCATGTCTCATATAATCCACGATTGCAGTGGAATCCGCAGGAAGACTCTGAACCTGATTGGTTTTGTAGGCCTGGGGAATCTCTGCCGCGCAGAGATTCTCCCATATGCTGAAAACTTTCATCTTTGATTCCGCCACGGCCACGGAGGATGGATGAACCATGCTCAGCTTTCGAGCCTGAAACGCCCCGCCCCCATCCCGAAAATAATACAGCCCCCCCGCACGGGAAATATCTGAGTTGGCAACTCCGCGTGTGGGACTGTAACTGCTCCGATAGTATGCCGCGTCTTCCAGAAGCGGAGTGCGGGGACAGAAAAAAATACCTTTGAGCCCCTCTTTTTGATCCATCCCTTCCGTATAACTTCCCTTCGAATTCTTTCCGGAAAGAAGTGGTGTAAAATCTCTGGCTTCGCATCCCGACAGATAGAACGGAACAAAATCGTTGTTCTGCTGCGTGTAGATGGTCAGAGAGATCCCGATTTGTCTGAGATTTCCGCTGCAGGCGATCCGCGAGGCCGCACTCTTTGCTTTATTAAGCGCCGGCAGAAGCATTCCCACAAGAATGGCGATCACGGAAATCGTGATCAGGAGTTCCACAAGAGTGAAAACCATGATTGCCCGTTTCATAATATTCTTCTCCTCCTATGATAAATTTCCACTCCAATTCGGAGTTTTTTCTTATTTTCAAGTAGTTTTCAACTTTCAAGTAGTAAAATCCTCGTTGATCTTGTTCTTCAGCACAGTTCGAAGCTGAACAAGTTTTTCTCTGGTCTGCGTCAAACTGGCTACTTTCGCCTGCAATTCATTTTTCATTCTTACCTCCGGCAACCGGCCTTTCTCCAAAAATTCCGTCAAGACCTTCGCATCGTTCTTATCCGTCTTCTTCACAGAGTGACTGATCACCTTGAACTGGTTCGGATTGATCACAGCCAGATCAACTTTTTCCTCTCCGTTGGAATAGCGGACACGATACATAAACTGATTACGGTGGAGATCCACCCCGACAAAATAATTCCCTGTTCCCATCAATTTCTCCGAATACCATCTCCTTCATTTTTCGCTTCCGATCTCCTCGGAATAAATATTTACGGACATACAAACTCCCTGTAAGTGCTGAATCCCTGCTGTGCTCTGGAAGCGGAAAGCCGGCCGGACACGGAAGCGTGAATAGCCATACCGATCCGATTCAGCCTCCCTTTGTGCATCCTGTTTTCTCTCCTTCGCTGCCATGATTGTTGATCTCCCGAAAGTGAAGTTCAATCTGGCTGCCGATGGCGGACCAGTCATTCCGGGCCACCTGATCCGCAGGAAAAAGCGATGCGCCCGCCCCAATCGCAACAGCTCCCGTCTCCAGCATCGAACGGGCCGTCGACGGATTCACGCCTCCGGTGACAAGAAACGGAATATGCGCCAGCGGCGCCATCACCGTTTTCACATATTGTTCTCCGCCCGGAAGAACCGGAAAGAGCTTCACCAGATCCGCGCCGGCTTCCCAGGCGTTGCAAATCTCATTCGGCGTCAAGGCTCCCGGAATTGCGGCAATTCCGTGCTTCCGGGCTGTTTCGATCACGCTTCGCGAGGTTGTCGGTGAAACCAGAAATTCCGCTCCCGCCTCTGCCGCCGTCTCTGCCATGGAGGCGGTCAGAACGGTGCCCGCTCCGATATGAAGAGTCGGAAAGTTCGCCCGGAGTTCCCGGATCGCATTGCCCGTCGTCCGGAGAGTCGCCGGATCGGCGGGATCGAAGGTGAGTTCCAGAAATTTCCCGCCCCGTGCAGCGAACGTCTCCGCGCAGAACGGAATCTTTTTTTCCGGAATCCGGCGCAGAATCGCAATCAGAGGCGACTGTTTCAGCAGATCAGAAAGTTTCATTTTCCATCCCCTTGAAGTAACAGACGGCATCCCCTTTCGGACGGATGTCGGTGACGTGGCCCGTGTAGTGACGCAAATTCCGCGGACGGTAGGGATACTCCGACAGAACCGATTCATTCACTTCGATTCCGAGTCCGGGACTGTCCGGAATCCGGATGAAGCCCTTCTCGAATTCCACGCATTCATTGGAGATGTGCTTGCGGAACGTTCCGTCGGTCAGCATGATCTCGTGGATCAGAAAATTCGGTGTGCACGCTGCAAGCTGAAGAATCGCCGCATTCGAGACCGGTCCGCTCGGATTGTGAAACGACACCGGAATGTGCCTGGCTTCCGCCATCGCTGCAATCTTCTTCGATTCAAACATTCCTCCGGCATGAAAGATGTCCGGCTGAACGATATCGACCGCATTTCTTGCAAACAGATCGTCGAATCCGAATTTCGTGTAGACCCGCTCGCCGGCGGAGATTGGAACAGGCGATTTGGAACGGATTTCCGCAAGAACAGAGAGATTGTCCGGCGGACACGGCTCCTCCATCAGCATAATCTCATACTGCCGGAGCTCCTGCGCGATCCGCAGAGCCGTGAAGGCGTTGAACCGCCCATGGCACTCAATGAGCAGATCGATCTCCGGTCCCACCGCTTCCCGGACCGCTCCGACAATCGCCGACGCCTGATTCAACTCCCGGTTTTCAAGGGTCATATGCGCCTTCCCGAACGGATCCCACTTCAGCGCGGTCACGCCCAGATTCACCGCTTTCCGCGCGGCTTTCGCAAACTCCTCCGGCGTTTTTGCCCCGACAAACCAGGCGTTGGCGTACATCCGCACCGAATCGCGCAGTTTTCCCCCCATCAGCGCATAGACCGGCGCGTTGAAGAACTTTCCCGTGATGTCCCACATCGCCATTTCAATGCCGCTGATGGCGGACATGAGGACGGGGCCTCCCTTCCAGTAGATGTCTCTGTACACCTCGAAACACATCCGCTCAATTTCCCGCGGATCGCGGCCGAGAATCAGGCGCTTCAGGTCTTCCACGCATCCGGAAAGCGCTTTTTCCTGTGTTCCCAGCGACGCTTCGCCCCATCCATGGAGCCCCTCGTCGGTTTCCACTTTCAGAAAGGTCCAGTTCGTCCGGAACGCGTCCATCACAAAGGTTTTGATTTCACTGATTTTCATGACTTTTCCTCGCTCTTTTTTTATATTATACTTGAATCGGAGGAAAAAATATATATATTTCATGCTGAAAAAGAGGAAGAAGATGCTGAAAACCGATTTTCTGGAAAAATTACGGATCTTTTCCGAGGAACTCAAAAGCCTCGGCGCACTTTTCGACTGCAGCTTTGTCTGGCATTTCGCCGACAGCGATCTGCTGATGAACGTTCTTCCGGAACAAAGCGAGCATTGCCACTCGTACTGCCGGATGATGAAAGGAAATCCCTACCGGAAACTGAATTTGTGCATCCGCTTTCATCATGACGAATCTTTCCGGGAGCTGCGAACGGGAAGCGGTTTCCGGATCGCCGAGTGTCATGCGGGAGTGAAGACTCTGGCTGTGGCAATGACGGTCGCCGGAGAGTTGAAAGGGGTTCTGTTCGCCGGTCCGTTTGCGGGGAGGAGTCGTTTTCTGCCCTTTGAGTTCCCCTCTCTCCCGGACGGACGTCTGAAGAGCCTCGGGGAGTATTTGAAGATGCGGATGGACCATCTCTTCAATGCCGAATGGCTGCCCGGACCGGAACGACCGCTGCTGACTCAGCTGGTGTCCTCGGACCGGAGGATTCTTTGTGCGATGCATTTTATGCGGAAATGCTGCAGCGAGGCGCTGACGGCAAAGCGGACGGCGGAAACGTGCGGACTGAGCGTCTCCCGCTTCCTGCATCTGTTCCGCTCGGAGACGGGGTACTCGTTCAGCGACTGGCTCCAGCGCCTGCGCGTTGCCCACGCCTGCCGCCTTCTGGCGGATTCCCCGTATCAGCTTGCTGAAATCGCGGAGATTTCCGGCATTCGCGATCAGAGTCGGATGACGGTTCTGTTTCATCGCTATTTGAACATGACTCCCCGCGAATACCGGATCTCGTCCCGCCGGAAACATGCGGGAGAGAAGGAGTGTGCCCGTGAATGAGAAAAAATTTTAAATGCTCCGGAATGAGATCCGTTCGGTCGCCGTTTACCTGGGATCCGAAGGGGAGGTTGACGCCGTCTGTCGCGACGCCGTGGCAGAATTCAGACAGTATCTCGTCCGCCATGGAATGACGCTCGTTTTCGGCGGAAGCAACGTTGGATCCATGAAGCTGCTGGCGGACACGGTGCTCGAACACGGCGGACGGGCGGTCGGGATCTTTACCCGGAGTCTTTCCGAAAAACTCATCCGGACCGATCTGACCGAATCGGTCATTACCGCGAATTTGAGCGAACGCAAAGTGAAAATGATCCGCCGCGCCGATGCGATCGTGGCGCTTCCCGGAAGTTTCGGTTCTTGGGACGGGCTCTTCGATGCGCTGGCGCTCCGCAAACTCCGTTTCGCACAAATGCCCTGTCGGCGTTCTGAACGTGAACGGTTATTACGATCTGCTTCTGGCGTTCATCGCCCACAGCGTTGAAGTCGGTTTTTCCTCGGAGCGGTTCGCGGATCTTCCGGTCGCGGAAAGAGCCCCGGATGAGTTGTTCCGCCGTCTTGCCGGAAAACTCGTACTCCGGACAAAATCGGAAAAACAGGAGCGTGAATCATGAAAATCCGTGTCGTTCCCGGAATCTGGTTCCGCGGGCAGGGGTGGGGAGACGATCCTCACCCCGTCTACCAACTGCCGGATTCGCCGTTCTGTAAGGGGAACAATTTTATTTCGATCCGGAACTTGTTCACGGAGGATCCCCGCTGCGCCATTCCGGTCGACAGGGAGAATATCCTCCGCCTGCAGTTCGACGACGCCACGGCGGATCCGGAATGTTCTCTCACTCTCTTCGACGAATCCATGGCTGAGCGGATCGCGGCGTTCGTGAAGACCTTCGATTCCCGGAAATTCCTGTTTGTCAACTGCAGCGCCGGCGGGGAATGTCGTGCGAGATGGTTGTGAGAGGCGGATCGAAGAAGGCGCTGCCCGGGATGCCGGATTCTCCGATGATGCTGATGTCGTCGGGCACGCGGAGACCGTACTCCTTGACGACGCTGATGATCCCGAGTGCGGAATCGTCGCTCTCGGATTCTCTTTTCTTCCCTGTCTTCTGCGGATCAGCGGAGCCACCAGTCGGATTCGTCGGCGCTCTGCGTGTCGGAATAGGCGAACGTTTTCTGCCGTCTTGTCCAGAGCATGAAGAGGCCCACGGAAGGAGTCACCGACCCGTGAAAACTGACAGCGTGTCCATTGCTTCTGCCCGGTCCCGGAACCGGTGTGGCGGAGGGGGTTCCGCCGAGGTCGAATCGCAGAAATCCCCGATTGCTATTTTCTGCGACGGCTGACGGATCTGATTGATTCTCATTCTCGGATAGGGACGAGACATCCGTCCCTGTACAAAATAGTTCAATCCGTATCCGCCGTATGCCATATGCCAGAGATTGGTTCCGCTGTTTCCCAGAAATTCCCTGGCTTTTCCGGTGGTCATGGTATAGGCGTTTTCCCAGCAGTAGGCTCCCCACGGGGGGCGGGACAGGTCATCACCTTGCCCGAACGGACATGTCCCTCGTAGATCAGAAGTTCCGACCAGGTCGTCCGGCAATTGGGCGGGAACGTGTTGGCGGAGCGAATGCTGAAACAGTTCGCCAATGGATTCTTTCCAGTAAGGATTTCAAAGGGAAGAGGGTTCATTGGACCTTGCAACACCTCTGTTTGGAAATAAAAGAACACCTTGGTGTGGAACTTGCATGCAGCACACTGTCCGATACACTCAGCGGGATGAATCTGGTCATAAAGCGTCCCCGTTCCATATATTGTCATTATGATTCAGAGATGGCGGAAGAATTCAAAAAAGTTCCGGAAATAGTCTTGTCAGAAAAAATAGAAATTTTCAATATAAAAAAGATAAAAACAATAAACAAAGAAACTAACATAAAAGAAATATCCGCCTCGTTTCAAGAGTTATCGAAGAAGTCATTTTTTCTCCTGTATCTGGATGACTGTGCGTATGAACAACATGTTTCCTGAATGAACAATGTAATGCTTTCCATTTATCAAGGACGGGCATTACAGATTTTATTTGAGCAGCCCTGCCATTCAAAATTTCATCCGTGCCAGTAACCATATAAGCCTTTTTGCCCTTTTTGCAAGTCGATTCATTCATTATATTTTCGATATTTATCTTGTTCTGTTTTGGGGACTGACATCTTCATGTACTTGTTGCAGCTTGCATTTCAACAGATTGTATTTTTGAGGATTTGCCCATTGGCCTTTTAGATCTTGAAAAGTAACGAAATCTTTCTCGCTAAATGGCAATGTATATTTATTTTCGAGTTCACCGAAATGGTCAGCGTAGGTAATTTTTTCACCCTTCATATCATAAATGAAGTATCTTACCGTTTTTCCGGAGAATATGCAATCTCCCGCCAAATATTGGATATTGTCCCCAAAGTTGAATATTCGCAGGACCAATAATTATTTTTGAATGATATCTTATAATACTAAGATTTTCTTTTCCTCCAAGGAATTCCCATGTAATATCATTCAAAGTCATAATATTCCGGTTAGGAACAAATCTATAAACGAAAAGAATTATAAAAGAACATAGGATTCCCCAAAAAAGATATTTGAGTAAAGGAAACCACTGCATAGTCAAAAAACTTTATATATACCAAGTGCACTCATCTTTTTATCTTGGATAGACTCTTTTTTGCTGTTGCTTTAACCAGTTGTCAAAAAAGATATCGAATGATGTCGAGGTAAACTCTTTATTTTGGTATTCTTTCTTAAAAGAAGCATCAGAAGAAGATTTTTGAGGCATTTTATCAAGAACCTCAATGGCTTCTGAAAACTTATCATTTGCAGCCAAGGCATTGGAATAGATTAAAATATTCCTACGGCTCGCATGGGAATGGGAGGTCTCCAAAACGTTTTTGCAAAGCTGTAAAGCCTTAGCCGGATCTTGTATGGGGGACTTTGCCAAATAAATGCTTGCAATAAAAAAATAGAGTTCCTTATCTTCAGCCTCTTGTTTAATTAAAGTATTTAAAATAGTGTCTGCTTGAAAGAAATTTTTATTTTTCATATTCAGCATTGCCAAGTATATCAAGATAATTTTTTTATCAAATGCTAATTTTTTTGGATCATAGAGTCTTGTCAAAGATTGATTTTGTGGAATTGTATTTATGATTTTATTTGCCTGTTGCACATCCAGTAACGCTTTTGAAAAATTATGTCCAAGCATATATTCCAATCCTCTGTTAAAATAAGCTTGAAAATAGGTTGGTTCCAAATCGATTGCGTTTGTATAGTAATCAATCGCTTTTTCCCTGTTTCCCCAATCTGCATTGACAAGCCCCAAATAAAAATAGGTCAAGGCCTTCTCGACTCTTTCCGGTTCTCTTGTTAAATGAACCAAAAACGATCGGTTTGCTTCTTTGTATTTGCCCTGCATATAGAATCGATATCCCATCGCCAGCCTGTTTGAGGCGCAAGCAGCAAAAATCAAGCTCAACAATAGAATCAAAAGGAAAGCTGTTTTTCGATAAACTCTCATATCATCTCCTGACTGCAAAGTTTTCTGTTGTGACATTCTGGCAAATTTTTATATTTTTCTTGTTGCGTCTTCGTCCATTCCTGAAATTCATTTAGAATTTTCTTCGGGATATTCTCTAATATCGGAGTTCGGTTTTTCAATGGGAGTCCTTCATTGGCAAGGATTTCACTATATGCTATTCGCATATTCCCATTGAGTAAAATTGTTCCGCCAACATAAAAATATTGCTGTCTGGTATGTGTAACGAATCGCCCATTCAAGTCTTTTTTTACATAACTGTTTAATCGGACGAGATATTCACGCACAGGGAAATCCGGATCGTTATTTATATATCGAATATTTTTGACTTTCAGATTTGGCTTGTATTGACAGGTCACAACATCTGGAGATAATGTGTATATACATAAATTGAAAAAATTATATTTTGTTCCGATAATCCGGGGACGTAAAAATCGTAGGAATTCTCCGGCAAAAGAAATTTTTGATTGGTATTTTTTTATTTCCTCCGGAATGATACTGTTAAAGAAGTTATTTGCTTGGTTTGACCAATAGATATTCCAGGAAGAATCAAATGGAATATCTTCAATTATATGAGTGAAAAGTCCGCATATGAAAAAGCGTAAATCCCTTTTGCTTTTTTGAGGAATTTTTTCGTGGTTCGCCAAAGCCTGATTGCCGCTTTTTTGGAAGAACTGTCTACTTGAGGTATTCGCTTTTTCTTCTGCAAACAATGGGAAAAATGCTCCGCAGAGGAGAAAGGAAAGTAGATATTTATTCAATGACATGGCGAATTCCTCCATTCTGATGATTACGGACATATGAATAATTGGGATCATTTCCTGTATGCAGAGATATAATGCTCCCCTTGACAAACGTGGGACATTACACATTTTTATACAGATCATGTCTTATCCCAATATTTTTTTTCTATTTTCACTACTTTCCCTTGTTCAAAGAATAATTCAAAACACCCTTCTTTCTGTTGAATGGAAAAAGAAAATCTATATTTCTTTCCAATCTCCCAAATATCACTATCCATTAAGCAGGGATCTTTCAGTGCTGCATTGAGTGACTTATAATAAAAGTTTTGATATGACCTTTTTCCATTTTTTTCAACTTTCCATATTCCTATGTTTAGTTCCCCATTGTTATCTAATGTATACTTTTCAAACACGAAACGAAGTACATCACTCTTTGACATCCCAAGTAATGAATTCGGACTGATATCAGAATCACAGCCTATAAATAGAAAAGTATATAAGCTGAAAAAAAATAACAACATTCTTCGCATATCTTACTCCTCCTATGATAAATTTCCACTCCGATTCGGAGTTTTTTTCTTATTTTTCAAGTAGTTTTCAACTTTCAAATAGTAAAATCCTCGTTGATCTTGTTCTTCAGCACAGTTCGAAGCTGAACAAGTTTTTCTCTGGTCTGCGTCAAACTGGCTACTTTCGCCTGCAATTCATTTTTCATTCTTACCTCCGGCAACCGGCCTTTCTCCAAAAATTCCGTCAAGACCTTCGCATCGTTCTTATCCGTCTTCTTCACAGAGTGACTGATCACCTTGAACTGGTTCGGATTGATCACAGCCAGATCAACTTTTTCCTCTCCGTTGGAATACCGGACACAATACATAAACTGATTACGGTGGAGATCCACCCCGACAAAATAATTCCCTGTTTCCATCAATTCCTCCGATCCGTTTTTAGTATTACCGAATCGAAGCGGAACTGCTTTCACTGCCTCACCAGCCTCCTATGCAGAGTAGTCATAACTCAATATGCTCTCTATGGTGGCGCTTTCGGTTCTCAGGTCCGACTAATCTCCTTTACGGGGTCGTTGCCATCTCTGGATGCCCCAAATTGACATTCTGCCTGAGTCCTGTCCGCATCTTTTCAGTAAATCTTATTACAAGTAATTTACCGTCAAAACGCAGATGCCGCTAGTCACATCTACTTTATCATATCATCTCCTTTAAAATCTATTCCAAAATTGGTGTTTTTCAACGACTCTTCAGCTTCTGCAATCCAAAAGGTAAACGGAATCATTTTCTTTTTTTGGGGGGTGCCGTACTACGGCGGAGAAACCAGTTGTAATCGACTGGAACATCCGCTATGACTGCTTCACGGTGCAAAAGACGGTTCAGCATAACCAACGTATGATTTGCCAGATAATCGTAATTCGGCATGATACCCGTAATCGGCGGATCGCAATACAAATCCATTTCGCTCAGCCAGCCGCAAACGGATATATCACGCGGAACCTTTAATCCCGCTTGTCTGATATAATGTAAAATGCGCGGAATATCCGGTTCCGCGAGATTTACTACAGCTGTGATTCGCTTGTCCAAAAGGCGATATACGGCTTCGGAATATTCCACATCTTTCAGACTGCAGCCGGCGATCAGATCATCTGGAAGATTACGTTTCCGGAGAATGCGCCGGAACGTTTCAAGACGAATTCGAAGATTCTGTGCGTTACTGTGCAGTCCCTCAATCCAGGAATCGCCCAGCAGACCAATTCTTTTGTGTCCCAGTGACAAAAGATGTTCCAAAAGAACATTCATTCCCTGTTCCTCATTGGAATAAATGGAATAAATCCCCTCCAAATGCCGGGACGCCGTATTGAGACAAACCAAGGGAATGTCATATTTTTTGCTCCAATAGCGCCCCAGGTCATCTTCTCTGACGGCGGCAATCACTGCACACGGATTAATTTCATCTATCAACTGTATATCTTCAAGAGGAATAGCAACTATTCGATATCCGGCAATATGAAGCATGGTCTGCAAAGATTTCAACAAGGATTTGCAGTAATAGGTTACAAAAAGATTGGAAATAACCAGTATAACGGTCTTTTCACTGCGAAGATAACCTATTTTCCGTGCGGTCTCCAGAATTTTCAACCGTGTTGTTTCCGGCACTCTGCTGGAAGAGTTCAAGGCCCGCGAAACAGTTGTGATAGAGTATCCTGTCTGTTTTGCTATTTCATTCAATTTATGTTTCATGATTTTTCCCCTGCTCTTCATAAGATATCACCCTGAAGAAAAAATTCAATATTGTTTTTGTCTTTTTTTTCTTAATCACGTCATTTTTTGGCATATTTCATATTTGACCGTATCTTGTCAAAAAACAGATTTTGTTGTATAATAGATATAATTACCACGAAAAAGGAAAAGAAACAATGCATACCTGGTTTTTTGGAGAACTCCTCATGCGGCTCGAATGTGAAAATTCCGACCGATTGGAACAGACAGAGCATTTTCATGTGCGTTATACCGGTGCGGAAGCCAATGCGGCTATCGCAATGTGTTCACTGGGAGCGGAAAATATTCATCTGCTCTCAGCTGTGCCGGAAAACCCTATTGGAAGGAGCTGTCTTGACGCTCTCCGGAAATATGGTCCGGATACCGCACATGTCCTCCGAATCCCAGGAGACAGCAGACTTGGACTTTTCTTTTTGGAAACCGGCGTTTCGCTTCGTCCTTCGCAGGTCGTCTACGATAGAAAGTACAGTGCGTTTGCGGAAACTCCGTTTGACGCTTATCATGTCAATGCTTTGTTCCGTACATTTTCTGCGCCAGGCTGGCTTCATCTTTCCGGAACTCTTCCCGCTCTGAATGAATGTTGTCGGGAATCGGCATTTCAGATAATCCGTGCGGCAAAAAAAGCAAATTACACGGTCAGTTTCGATTTGAACTACCGAGCCGCGCTTTGGAGTGAATCCGATGCTCAAACATGTTTCCGGGAACTGGTAAAGGATATTGATGTTCTGATTGCAAATGCCGGAGTGGCGGAGTCGTTTCTCGAAACGCCTGAAGCGGAACTCTGCCGGCGCTTTGGATTTACCGCCGCTGCTTTGACTCGACGGGAAGACTGCGATGCTTCGCATACCGGATTCGGTGGAACTCTATACCGGCAGAATGGCAGACGTTTCGACGTGCCAATGCGCCGCTTCGCAGTGCTTGACCGGATCGGCGGTGGAGACGCTTTTGCCGGGGCGATGATTTATGCCCTTCAACAACCGGAATGGACAGATGAACGTCGCATCCGTTTTGCCACCGCATGCGGAATGTTGAAACATGCGACTCGTGGAGATTTCAGTCTTTCCACGCGAGCGGAAGTGGACGCTTTGCTCGCCGGAAACTCATTGGCAGTTAAACGATAAGAGAACAGAAAGGCAAAAATGGACAAGGAACAGATTCTTGAACAACTGGAAAATCCGGGATTGGTCCCGGTCATCAGACTTGACTCCGGAGAGAAACTCCCGAAACTGCTTGACGCATTTCTACGCGGGGGTATTCGTGCGGCAGAGCTGACCATGACGATTCCCGGAGCGTTGGAACTGCTCCGGGAAAGCCGCAAACAGCTTGGAGATTCCCTGCTGCTTGGTATGGGCACAATCACCGACCGTATATCGGCAAAAGCCGCGGTTGATGCCGGTGCACAGTTTTTGGTGTCGCCGTTTCCTGTGTTTGACGCGTTGGAAGAGGCTCGCCGAGCGGGAATTCCGATGATCATGGGAGCCTTTTCGCCCATGGAGGTAAATTCGGTTTATCATGCGGGCGCTGATTTTATCAAGGTGTTTCCAATCAATGTGTCCGGAATAAATTATCTCAAAGATCTGAAAGGACCGTTGCCTCATGTAAAATTTTTTCCGACTGGCGGTATTACGCTGGAACAGATTCCCCGGATATTTAAGTTGGCCTGTGGATGCGGTGTCGGCGGGGCGTTGGTCCGTACAGATTACATTCGGGATGAAAATTGGGAAGCTCTTATGGTTCTCGCTGCAGATTTTGTCGCCGCAGCCCGTGCGGGAAGGATGATAAAATGAAACTGGGAATAGCCATGAAACCGGCAATGTGGTCCGATCAGCATTTGAAACTGGCACGTCAGCTAGGATGCGAATCTGTTGTCGCATGGGTTCCATTTGACGAAGGGGACGGTATCTGGCACGAGGAACAATTCCGCGCACTTGCTGTACAGGCGGAAAAGTATGGATTGAAACTTGAGGCGATTGAAAACTTCCATCCGGCGCATTGGGATCATATTGTTCTGGACGAGCCGGGAAAAGAAGAGCAGATAAAAAACATCTGCGAGACAATTCGGAACGCCGGGCGGGCGGGAATTCGCTTTTTCGGCTATAATTTCAGTGCGTGCGGCGTACAGGGATATTACACCGATTACACCAACGGCAATCAGGACGGACGCGGGCTTGCGGCAACCAAGAGCTTTGATGAATCAAAAATTCCGCTCGAACCACAGAAAAATCCGGCGTTCTGGTTTAACACGGAAATTGCGCGGCGCGGAAATTCCGGTGTGCAGCCGCCTTGCGGCGAAGATGAATTCTGGCATCGACTCTGTTGGTTTTTGGAACGGGCTCTGCCAGTGGCGGAAGCCGCCGGGGTAAAACTTTGCGCACATCCGGACGATCCACCAGTTCCGTATCTGCGCGGAATCTACCGTCCCCTTCATTCGCCGGACGGCTTGCGTAAACTGCTGAATCTTTTTCCCAGTCCAAGCAACTGTCTGGAGTTTTGTCAAGGTACGGTTTCCACCATGCGTGGAGTTGATATTTATCGCGAGATTGAAGAGTTCGCTGCAACCGGACGAATCGGATATGTACATTTCCGCAATACCGGCGGTACATTGCCGCGTTACTCGGAGGTTTTTATTGATGAAGGTTATGTAAACATGCCGCGAGCGCTTGGACTCTACCGGAAATATGGATATTCGGGAATATTCATTCCCGATCATACTCCGCAGGTCGCTGCCGCCATGCCTTGGGAAACTGGCATGGCTTACGCGCTCGGCTATATTCGTGGTTTGCTTCAATCACAGGAAGGGAAAAATTGAATGGAAAGAAAAAAACTTGCTTTGATAACCGGAGCGTCCCAGGGATTGGGTGCATGTATGGCGCGTCGTCTTGCGGAGCTCGGCTTTCGAGTGATCGTCAATTATGCGCACAGCGCGGAAAAAGCGGAAGTTGTGGCGGCAAAAATCCGTAAAGCCGGAGGCGATGCGATCGCCATGCGTTGTGATATTTCCAACGAAAATGCTGTAATTTCTCTATTCAAGGAGCTGGAGGAGAAATTCGGCGGCGTCGATGTATTGGTGAATAACGCCAGAGTAGATCCGATGTCGCGCCGTCCGGATGAGACAGATGGAATGTGGTGGGACCATGTGTTGTCCATCGGACTGCGCGGCGCATATCTGTGTTCCAACGAGTTTGCCAAATACGCTGAACATCACAGGAATGGCAGAATCGTCAATCTTTCCAGTGCCCGTGCTCATCGCCCGAATGAATTGGAAGCAATAGCCTATTCAACCAGTAAACTGGCAGTTCACTGTCTGACCCGGAGCTACGCCGCCGCGTTGGCAAAGTATGGTATCACGGTCAATACTCTCGCCCCCGGCATGATCGCCACGGAAAACATGATTAAACGGATCGGAAAGGACGGTTACGAGTCAGAATGTAAAAATATCGCCTTGAGCCGTGCGGGTTCCTGTGACGAAATTGCTGATGGCTTGGTTTGGGCTGTTCAAAATGGTTTTATGACCGGAGAAACCATCAATATCAACGGAGGGCAGACTTATGCTCCCTGATGCAAAACCAGAACTTTTTGCATCCTGCCGATGTACAGTAGCGGAAGGTCCGCGCTGGAATTCGAAGGAGAAAAGACTTTATTGGGTCGATATTCCTGCAGGGACAATTTACCGAAAAACTGTGGATACCGCACCGGAGAGGTTTGAATCATTTTCACCCGGTATTGGGAAAGTGGGAGCGTTGGCATTCCTGCAAGGCGATCTGTTACTCTTTGGAGAAAAGTGCCGTGTATGGCGTGGTGCATTCGGGCAGAAAGTGGAACTTTTTGCCGAATTACCGGACCACGGAGACACCCGTTTCAATGATGTGCTGGCAGACCGAACCGGGCATCTTTACTGTGGCGTTGCGTGGAATCCGCATCCCGGAGAACTTTGGAAGTTCACTCCGGAAACGTGCAGTTTTCAACAGTTGGATGGTGGTTTCAACGGAATGCCGAATGGAATGGGGATTTCTCCGGACCGGAAGAAGTTGTATTTTACAGTTTCCGAGGAATATCTGGTTTATGTCTTTGATTTCAACGAATACTCGGGAACGCTGAGAAACAGGAACATTTTCGCAAGATTCCCAAAGGAAAACGGGACTCCTGACGGATTGACCGTCAATCCCGATACCGGGGATGTGGTAATTGCATTCTGGAATGGCGGACGTCTGGCAATACTTGATTCCACTGGGAAACAAAAACAGGAGATTCATTTCCCGATTGAGAAAATCACCAGCGTGGAATTTGCAAATAAAAATCTGTTTATCACAACAGGCAATCGTCCATGGCAGGAAACTGCCTGGAAAAATCATCAAGCCGGAAGCATTTTCATGATCCGGCACAGGGAGGGAAAAAAATGAATTCGTCTTTTACTCTTGACGGAGAATGGGAACTTGCCTATTTCCCGGAGTGCAGCGGGATGCCGCAGTCTCCGGAGGAATTGCAGAACTGGAACTGCTCCAGAATTCCAGCGCAGGTTCCCGGAAATGTGGAATTCGATCTCGGCCGTGCCGGTGAAATTCCACCGGAAAATGAGCTGATGAAAGGTCTTAACATAAAAGCGTTGCAAAAATACGAGTGTTATCAGTGGTGGTATACAAGAAAATTCAGCATGGAAGAACTGCCGGCAGATGGATCGTTCGAATTGATTTTCGACGGGATTGACTGTTTCGGCACCGTTTGGCTCAACGGCATTGAACTTGGCAGAACCCGCAATGCAAAAATCCGTTATAAATTCGATGTGACAAAGGCGTTGAAACAATCTCCGCAGGAAAATGTGCTGACAGTCCGGATCGCCGCTCCGCTGAATATGGTTCGCAACAAAGATTATGACGGCTGTTACGGTTATTCCGCGAAATTTGAAAGCGTGTATATCCGGAAACCATATCATGCGTTCGGTACGGATATTTGTCCGCGTGTTCTCTCCGCCGGGCTTTGGCGGTCTGTCTCAATCCGGCGCAAAGACAAGCATGAAATCCGGGATTTTTATGTCTATACGCATAGCATTCGTGATGATGGTGTCGCCCGGCTCTTTGTGGAAGCATTCCTTGATATTCCCGGTTACTCCTACGATGGATATACTGTGCATGTGCGATGTGTATGCGGGGACTCAATTACGCATGAGAAAACAGAATTCTCCCGTGAACTGACTTTCGGTTATATTGAGATCCCGTGGATCGAAATTCAATCGCCGAAACTCTGGTATCCCGCCGGGCTCGGCGAACAGCCGCTTTATGATGTGACTCTGGAGGTGTTCCATTACGGGAAACTTGTTGCAAGTAAAACCGTCAAGCACGGAATCCGCATGGTTGAGCTGGAACGAACCGATCTCAATCTGTCGGAGAAACCGGGACGCTTTCTATTCAAAATAAACGATATTCCGGTTTTCGTTCGCGGAAGCAACTGGATCTGGGCGGATATTTTTCACAGTCGTGACCGGAAGACTCTGATGAAAAAGTTGGAACTTTTCAAGGAGGCGAACTGCAATATGGTGCGTGTTCATGGAGGCGGAGTCTATGAGCCGGAGGAGTTTTATGATTTTTGCGACCGGAACGGCATCATGGTTTGGCAGGATCTCGGAATGTCCGGCATTGCATACCCTCAGAACGACGAGTTTGCAGAATTGATTTCCGAGGAGGTGCGCTTTGCTGTCAAAATGTTGCGCACCCACCCATCCATTGTACTTTGGTGCGGTGACAATGAAGCGGATCAAGGATGCGCCTTTGTCTGTTGGCGCGGAAAGCGGCTCTCGCCCGATGACAACCGGATTACCAGAAAAGTTCTTCCGGATCTGCTCAGGAAAATTGATCCATTTCGTCCGTTTCTGCCGAGCAGCCCATATCTTACGGGAGAATGCGCTCAAAGAGTCATGACATGCAAAGATGGATATGAAAAGCACTACATTGCGCCGGAAGCGCACATCTGGGGTCCGCGCGATTACTGTAAATCGGAGTTCTACTATACCCGGAACCGTACAGTCTTTGCCTCCGAAGCTGGTTTTCCCGGCGTAAGCAATCTTTCTCTGTTGAAGAAATATCTCTCGCCCGGACATGTGTGGCCGGCGGTCAATAATCCGGAATGGAACTATCACGCGACCGAATCGTTCCATTTCCAGAAAGGAACCTATTTTCGCGTCGCGCAGATGTTCGCGCAGGTGGAACGCTTTTTTGATGAGATCCCGATGGATGTTGAAACGTTCATCAAGGCATCGCAAATTGTTCAGGCTGAATCCGATAAGTTCCTGATGGAATTCTACCGCCAGAGAAAATGGGACAAAACCGGCATTCTGATCTGGAATATGGTGGATTCCTGGCCGCAAACCATCTCCGATGCCTGGGTTGACTATGAACTGCACCGAAAATTGGTATTCTATTATATGCGGCGCAGCAACCGGCCATTCCTGTTACTCTGTGCGGAACCCGAAAATGGGAAAATTCCACTGATCGCCGCAAACGATACCGGATCGGTAATTGATGGAACGGCGGAAATTATTCTACCGGATTTCTGCCGAACGTATAAATTCGCTTTTCACGCCGCACCGAACAGCAATGCGCGTTTTGGAGAGTTGCCTCTGCCGGACCGTGCGACTTTGATTCTGCTGAAGTGGAACAGCTCCGCGCAGGAACATACCGGATGCAATCATTATGTTTCCGGAACGGCTCCACTGCCATTCCGCGTTTATTTTGAAAAATGGCTTCCGCAAATTGCTGCACTTGATCACTCTTTCGATGCAGAAAAAATAGGAGAATGACCCCCGAAATAACAGGAGAATATAAACACAAAAAATTTTTTTCAAAAAATACCGTACGACAAAAAAACGTGGATCTGCAAAAACATTCAAATGCAGATTTACTCAATGGAAAACTTGAGAAAGGAGTTTACAATGAAAATGGTAAAACTGGAAAAAATATTATCGAACTTCGTGCATGTGCATTCAGCTCAATGGAAATTCACCCTTATAGAACTTCTCGTAACGGTGGCTGTAATTGCCATACTTGCTGGGATGCTTCTGCCTGCTTTGAATAGTGCACGCAGCAAAGCACGGCAGATTTCCTGCACGTCCAATCTGAAACAGCTGGGGCTCGGAACCACGCAGTATGCAAACGACAACGCGGATTATCCCGGTCCCTCAAGAGGGAAAAACGGTTCTCTCTCCCAGCCTCTTCCCGGGTGGTGGAGCATGATGATCAGTCCCTACGTCGGAGTCAAACTGAAGAATGAAACAGATTATTACAATAAATCCCTCTATACCGGGGCATTTCGCTGTCCGATATTTGATGCAGCGACCGTTTTAAGCAGACTCAACCAGAATGTGACGATCGAAACGCGTCTTGCCATCGGATACGGATGGAACGCTTATATGAACGACTACTATCAGGCCGCATCCCCGACGGCGACCCGGCTGACCGACATCAAGGCCCCGTCGCAGAAAGTGTTCCTCGGCGATACCACGGACTGGATCGGTTCCGCCAATCACACGGCCGGACTGCATACGCTGAAAGGAAACAGTACTTATTCTCTTGACTCAGCCAATCCCCCAATCGGCAACCGGCACAGTATGGGAATCAATATGCTTCATGCCGATATGCACTTTTCTTACTATAAAACGACGGAACTTGAAGCCGCTCCCAACGGACGGACCGATGCGCTCTGGCGCTACAAAAAAGATACGAAATAAGGAGATCTTTTCATCATGCGTTTATTCTCTGTTCTGCTTCTCTTCTATTCTTTCCTGCTGCCGCTCCGCGCCGACTGGGGACTGCGGATTGATGTGGACGGTGCCAAAGAAAAGGTCCCTCTGAAAGCGGCCCCCGGTTACGAGATGATCGTTCTCAACACGACGTGGGGCGCGCCCGCGGACCGGAAATGCCGTCTTTTCATTCAGAAGAAAGATTTCAAGGAAAAAGAGACCGTTTCCCTGAAAGCCGGATTCATTCCGGAGAAAAGCGGTCATGTGCGTCTGATCCTCAACGGCTGTTATGTCAAACGCTACAAAATGGCGGAACAGGACAAGGCATGGGTCGATTATCTGAAAATAAGCGCCGAAGGTACGGAGATCCGCAACGGGGATTTTGTCCGCCGCGGTAAAAACGGCACGGTCTTTGACTGGGCCCTTTCCGGTGCGCGTCTTCTGCCCGGATCCGGTGTTTCCGCATGGAACGGCGGCTCCGTCAGCCAGACACTTAAAGTGACGAAGGGGGTTCCCGTCATTCTGACGGTTTCCGCCCGGCAGGGGAAACTGGAACTTTCTTCCGCGGCGCTTCCTCCGAAAAGTTTCAAGGCAGGCAGCTGGGAACTGATCGTGGACGGCAACACAGGAGCATGGCGTACCCTGAGGCATAACGGGAAGAACCTTTCCGATTTTCCTTCTGGCGCAGTCAGCGTCACCTTCAACAGTCTGAATCCCGGAGGAACTCCCCGTCTGCTGAAAAGCGAGTGGGATGCCTCCAAAGGAAAACTTGTTCTTACCGTAAGACAGGGAGATTACGATATCCGCGATATTGTCACATTCGGAGAATATCTTGAAAAACGCATGGAACTGACCAATCGGGGGGACCGCATCGGCAAAGTCTCCAGCGTCAATTACTCTTTTCAGCTTCCGCGCAAGGGCAGATTTCTGCTGCCCCGCAGTTTTTTCGGTAGCACCATCGGCCACTACACGATGTTTGAAAATGCTGAACAGACGGGAATAACCGAAAGCGCTTTGAAAGATATGCCGGCCAGATTCTTCACCAACAGTGTTTTCGACTGCCCTTTCGCCTTCTATGAACTGGAACCAAACCGGACGCTCACCATCATTTCCGATACCCGGCATGAAGCATGCCGTCATTCTCTGCGAGGCTATCCCACTGCAATGACCGCCGGACTTTACACCGCCGCCGCGGGCTGGTCTCTGCCCGGAAAAACCATGCACTTCGGACCGCAGTATCTGCACGTTTCCGCACAGCCTCTGGAAAAGGCTCTGCGGAGTATTCCGCACCAGTGGTACACGAAATACAACTATCTGCCGCCGGCGGACCGCCCCGCATGGGTGAAAAAAAGCGCGATGTACACGCTGGCGGTCAATCCGATTCAGGGCAATGTCTGCGGGGGCTCCGGGGCGGAAAAACACGCACTTCCGTATCTTAAGTCGCTGGGTTTCAATCTGTTCTGGATCCAGCCGGTGGAGGTCGCCATGATGTATGGCGTTCAGGATTTTTACAGAATGCGCGCCGACTCCGGGACCTGGGAAGAGTATCACCGTTTTACCGATGCCGCCCACAGGGAAAACATTCGTGTCCTTCTGGATACGACTCCTCACGGCGGCCGTCCGCTCTGGGCGAAAACGCGCAATCTGCCGCCCGAGGCGCTGATCGTCAATGAAAACGGCGATTTCCGCAGCGGCGAGTCGTTTGACTACAGTTCTCCTTACTGGCGCGAATATATGCGTAAAGTTGTTGAATTCGATCTGAAACAGACCGGTGTGGACGGGTTCCGGGTCGATACCGGAGGAAACACCGGGTTTAGCTGGCGGCGCGAGGGATTTCCCGCCAAACCTTCCTCCAATGTGGATGCGAAGTGGTTTTACAGTGAGATCGCGAAAACCGGCGGAAAGATCCGCGGCATCGAATACGACAAGGCAAGCTGCAACAGCCGTCAGGGTCCCGCTCTGCTGATGGAAATGATTCGCAGGGAGACGCGCAAAGCGGTCCGCGACGGGATTGCAGCCTCGGAGACGGAGTGGCTGGCAAGCATCCCTGTTTCCGATTTTATCTGGGACTTTTATTTCCGCCAGTTCCGTTTTCAGTTTCACAGATTCACGCCCGAAGAGTTCACTTCCCGTTTCATGCGCTGGCTGGATGAGGAATATCTGACCGATCCTCCGGGATCGCTTCGTCTCCGTTTTATGGAGCTGCATGGTTATTGCATGCCCATTGAACTGTATGCAGGCGACAAGGCTGCCTGTGCGGCGCGCAGTGTCCTGCATCTGGTTCACGGCATCCCGATGAGTCTTTACGGCGACGGCGCGGGACATGGGGTCTGGATACGCAAATGGCTGAAGCTCCGCGCCACGCTTCCGGAACTGACAGAGGGGCAAGTGGATTATTCCGGCGTAAAGAGTTCTCCGCAGATGATGACCATTGCCCGCGTCTTGCCGGGAAAAAGCAGCGTCGGGATCGTCAGTTTTTACCCTGAAAAGCGCACGGTGGAAATCCATCTTCCGGAAACTGTGCTTCCTTTTGCGGAAAACGAACCCCTGATCTGCCGCGACGCCCTTACCGGGAAAACGCTTGCGCAGGGAACACGGAAAGAGCTGAAACATCTTACGCTGAGCATGGAGCCTTTCGGAAGCTGTCTGCCTGTTTTCCGGAAAAAATCGGATCCATATCCCGCATTTCCCGATGATTCCCTGAAACTGCAGGCAAAACAATCTGAAAAATCTGCCGTAACGGAAACAAAAGAGGAAATCAGGATCGGAAGTCTTGTCATTGATCGCGGAACCGGACTTCTGAAGAAATTCGGCTCTCACTTCGGTCCCATGTATCGCGCAGGAGACAAAGCAATTCCGCAGACTCCCGCAAAAATCAAAATCGACCGCAGAAATGCTGACGTTTGCGTGACAGCCGTACTGCCGGATGCTGTTCTGCGTTACACTTATGACGGGAAAAGTCTCCTTTTTGAATCGGAAATGTCCAAAGCGGATCCTGCCTGCCGAAGCGGTTTTCTCTTTGCTCTGCCCAATGCGGACCGTTATCAGATCGACGGGATCTCCGGCCGTCTGGACGATATTTATCTGAAGGAACAGGCGGATCCCTCCGCCGGCGGTATTTATACCAATACGCACCGCCGCGTTCTCTACGGTCCCCTGCTGTGGGACAGCGAACTGCGTCCGCTTTCTCCTGCTTCCCCGGAATTTCGGTTTTATGCGGAAAACAGGACCGGTACGGCGATCCGCTGGGAAAATCCGCTTTCTCCGGATCATGACTCTTTCCAGCTGATCAGTCGCGGACCTGCAGGCGCCATGCTTCATCTGGCCGCTTGGCAGTGCAGTCCGGGACCGCTTTCTCTGGTCGGGACCCATCCGGCACGGAAACTGAAACTCGTTGTCTCCGATGCGGCTGTGAAATCTACTGAAACTGCCGTACTGCCGAAAGGGATCACGCTGGATCATCAGAGTCTGTACTGGAAATTCAGCACGCCGAACTACACTGCGAAAATCTTCCGCACGGGCGGAATGATGAAAGAACTGACCTTTGCCGGGAAAAAACTCCCCGCGGTTTCGGAACAGCATGCCTATTCCAATCAGGGAAAAGCCGATTACTACACGAAAACATCCAAACGGTTTCTGACTTCCCGTCAGGATGTTGAGACAGGCAGCCGTCTTTACATGGAAAACGGCGTACTGAAACTCCGCTTCCTTTCACTGCTCCGCGACGGAACCTACTGGGGCGTGATCATGCCGCCGTTCTGGGTCCGGACGGAATACGAGTTTTCTCAGGATACGCTTCAGCAGACTTTGCAGAGCGCCATAGAAAACGGCGACATGCGCTATCGCTATTTTCTGCAGGAGAAAAATGAATCGGGAAAAACAATCGAAACTCCGCTCCCCGTTGGCAATAACGCAAAGTGGACTCCTTATTCCAGAATCTATTCGTCTTCCGGGATCCGGGAGACGAAGGGAGTTTCTTTCCGGACCGTTGAACCGGATCACGGACGGTATTTCGGAATGCATGTCAGCGGCAAAAACAAGCGCATTCCCCTGCTGACCGCGATGAAGATTCCCGGCTGGTGGTTCGATCTGATCTTCCAAAGCAACACGCGCCTTCTTCCCGGGATCAATGCCGGGACCGCAATCGAATTCCAGGGAGGCGTGGACTGGGGACATTTTGCCGTTCCCTTCAGGGGCGGAAGCGGAAAATACCGGATGACCACAACCATCCGCAGTGAAAATATGCGGAAAGGCAAAGGCGGAATGGAGGACTGGCTCTGCATTCGCGCCTCGGGCAGCGATGCCAAAGGAAAATACACAAAATGGGAAAAACGGTTCTCGTTCCCCGATGGTCCCGGAAAAACCGAAAAGGTGACCTATGATTTCGAAGTTCCTCAGGGATGTTCGATCACAAGTCTGATGGTCTGCGCCTATCATTTCTATGATTACGGAAAAGTGACCGTGGATCTGCCGGAACTTGTCAAACTCGCGGAAAGAGACCGGAAATGATGGCTTGCAGAAGAAAAATCATTCTGGCAATCCTGCTTGCTGCGGGGATTCTGGCTGGCATCGGGATCTGTCTTTTCCACCGGGATAAAGTCAATCACGATCTGGGTTGTTCCATCAGTCCCGGGTATTACTATCGGGGCAAGGGAACGCCGGCGGAGTTCATTACCAGTCAACTGGGATACAACAATGATATCGTCAAGGCACTCAATTTGCTCATTCCGGAACGGTTGGACCGGGGAGACTATCTGCCAGAGGGCAGTTCGAAAAAGGGCGCCAGAGAAATCGTACGAAAATTCCGCGAGGAAGCCGACCGTGGATTCGCCTGGAAAACTCCGCGGATGAAGATGCGGATTCCGCGTTCCTCTTCGTGGGAGAGAACTGCTCTTCTGCATGGAGAAGTTCCGTTGGATACAGTAGCGAAACCGCAGGGCAGGACTCTTTGGAAATTGCGTTACAATGAGCAGTTTCTGTATGCCAAGGCAGAGGTGGTTGACGACGATCTCCGGCTTGATCATATACGCCCCTACAACGCAGACAGTGTCGAACTGTTTGTGAAAGATGATCCGAATTTGTTCGGATACTGGGAAATGGTTGCTTCCCCCGGTGTTTCTCCCTTTTCCAGCAGACATTCTTTTTCTCCGGTGATGGGGTTGCGTGTGACACAGCAAAATGTCTTTCCCGTTGGATCTGTGATAAAGGCACGGAAAACGGAGAAGGGATATGAGGCGGAATTCCGCCTCCCTTTTTCGGCTTTGGCACGACTTGACGGGGCTCTTCCGCGTTCCGGTGCCGTATTGGAACTCATGTTTGTCCGTACGGATCTGGGGCATTCCGGATATCGGAAAACGGCACCGGTTCCGTTACTCTATGACGGACACAATATCTTCGGATACATACAGGCGGAATTGGAATAGCAATCTATAACCAGTACATTCATTTATTGAGTTCGAAAACAGAAGGAGAACAGATGAAAAGTAATACCCCCTTTTTTAATTCCGCAAAATGGATCTGGCCGAACAGTTCAATGTATCTTTTGAATTGCTATGCCGGATTCCGTTATGATTTTAAAATTTCTGAAATCCCGGATGAAGCTCCGCTTTTTCTGACTGCAGATCAGTCCTATCGACTCTATGTCAACGGAAGATACGTTTGCCGCGGTCCTGTTCGCGGCTCGCAAGACGCATGGTCGTTCGATACTCCGGACATTTCCTCTTTCTTGAAAACCGGGCATAATTTTATCGCTGTAGAGGCTTATAATCCCGGGATCAGCACATTTTCGTACACGCACCGGGACCGGGCAGGATTTATCTGTGCGGCAAAATGGAGCAATGGAACAGAGTTTTACAGTTGCAGGGAATCATGGGCTTTTTTCCGCCTTCATGCCTATAGTTCTCAAACGGCTCGGCTAAGCATCCAGATGGCTTTTCAGGAAGATCTGGATCTTCAACTTGATGATCGTTTATGGCTGTCTGAGGAGCATTATACAGCTCCTGCGCAAGAAAAGTGGGTGCGTCCCGAAGAACTGGCATTTGGAGCGTTGCCATGGACTGGTGTGGTTTCCCGGCCGCTTCCCATGCTGGATGAACATTGCAGAGCGCCGGAGCAGGCGGTTCTCGACGGTTGGGGAAAAACATCCTCCATGTTAAAACGAGGTGGTAATATTTCATGGGATTTCGCGGAAAAGGAACTTCCGTCAATCCAATGGAAAAAGGCTTCCGGTTTTATAAAGGAAGGAATTTTTCTGTCCGGAATAATTCCCGCAGAAAATCCCGGACATTTTTATGCGGTTACGTTTGATCTCGGCAAAGACTGGCTCACAGGAACGCCGATTCTTGAAGTGGAAAATGCAGAAGCCGGAACCATTGTTGAACTGCACTATTATCATTATCTTCCTGATGGACAAGCAAGATTACAGCCGGAACCGGGAATCGGCAGTATGGTGGCACTGGCAGCCAGACTGCATTTGAGAAAAGGCAACTACCGACATGAATTTTTTCAAATCATGGGGGTCCGGCATGTAACTTTAGTCGTCCGCAGGAACCCGCATCCGCTGAAATTGAAACTTTCATGGCGGACAGCTCTTTATCCAATGAAAATCAGTGGAGATTTCACGTCATCAAATCAGAATCTGAATGAGATTTACCGCATTTCGTGTCATACCCAACAGGTTTGTTCCATGGATGTTTTCGTTGATACTCCATGGAGGGAACAATCTCAATGGTGGGGAGACGCACGCGTTCAGGGGAAAAATTTTTTCTGGCTTACCGGCGACACGAAACTGTTGAAATATGGGATACAGTCCATCGCAGCTCAGCAGGGAGCTCCGGACGGACTCATCTTTGCGAATGCTCCAACGACTCAATCCGGAAATATTTTACCGGATTTTTGCCTTACATGGATCGCCACAATTTACGATCTGTATTTTCAAACCGGACAAACGGATTTCGTTGAAGAGCAAATGCCCCGGATCAGGAACATCCTGAACTATTTTGAACAGCAACGCGGTCGAAACGGCATGATCGGTTACGACGAACGTTTCTGGCTTTTTGAGGATTGGGGGGATCTGCCCAAAAAACCGTATCCGGCTTTTTTGAATCTGTTACATTGTTATGTGATAGAGCTGTACCGAAAACTTTTATGTGTTTGCGGAATGGATGATTCTGATGTGAGGAAGAAAATCATTTGGGAACGTTCCGCCATTAAAAGGGCATTTTTCAATCCCCGCCAAAAACTCATAATGCCAATACTGGATGAGGAAGGAAGACAAACGGGAATCCCTTCTGTTCACGATCAAGTTTGGGCACTCCTTCTGAATTTAGTTCCGGAAGCGCATGACAGTATGCTGAAAAACCGGATCCTTCCTTGTCTTGCGGGGACCTTGCTTGAGGGTGCGCAGCCGGGAGCTTTTTGGTCCACCTATCTGTTGGATGCGGCAATGCAGTTGGGAATGCAGAAAGAGGCTCTCGGATATATTCAACGAAAATGGCTGCCGATGATTCCTGCAGGGACGACATGGGAAGTATTCGATCGGGGGGCTTATACCGGATGGAGCTATTCTCATGCCTGGAGTGCGCATCCGGTTACACATCTGCCGGAACTGCTTTGCGGGATTATTCAAATGGAACCGGCATGGCGAAAAGTCCGGATATGTCCCTGTTTCCCAAATGGCGAAACATTTGCCTCGGCGACAATACCGACGGTGCATGGTCTCCTTCATGCAGAGTGGAAAAAACAAGATATGTGTCTGCAATATTTTTTGGAACTTCCAGAAAGAACCGAAGCAGAAATCATCATCTGCGGTCATCAATGGAAACATATTCGCGGAAAATGGAGCACTGCTTTGGATCTGGTATTATGCTGACAGGAGCTTTCAATAATGAATAACGCTTTTCGAATCCGCGTGCCTAAGCTGCTCTTGCGTATATTCTTTATTATGGCATAGGGAACAAGCACACGTTGTTGGATTCAAAAAGCTTTATGAAGAAGGCGGCGAACTTGCGCTTCGTGCTTCACAACGTGAAATTTTGCGTGTTCCCGGTATGTTTTCGGGGAAGTTCCGTGAAAACACTTGAACCGTTTCGAAAAATGAAGCGGATCCTCATATCCGCACCGTCTTCCGATCTCCTTGCACGAATATGAGGAGTGTTTCAGTAGATAGGCTGCAAGATTCATTCTCTTTTCCATGATATAATGCATGGGCGGACAGTGATAATAGCGCTTGAAGAGGGCGATGAAATGTGGAGCGGACAGATGAAACCGCTCCGCCAGTTCCGGAATGAACAGCGGATCTTCCAGATGCAGGGAAAGATATTGTTCGATCTCCCGGATCCGTTCCGGAATTTGCGGTTCTTTTTTTTCGATGATCCGGTTCAGTTCATATAAAAACAACCGGATTTCCTGTTCCAGAAGGAACGGATCCGGAGTGTCTTTTGAATTAAGTTCTTCATAGAAAAGAGCAAGATATCGTTCAAAAATCCGTCCGGCATCAATGTTCAGAACCCGGTTTCTCGGGATTTCAAAATCCTGCAGAATACGCTCCATTTCCGGGTGGTATAAAATCATCCAGGAGTGATCCCAGTCCTTTTCCGCATTTCCGTAAACATGAAATTTTTCGGGATCCCAGAGAATGAATCCGTGATCGAATTTTTCCTCTTCCCGGGTATCCGGGGTTAGTGTGACCGGGGTGTGAAAATACATGAAAAGCCAAGGATAGCCCTGGCCGCCGTGACTGATGAAGCCTTTTTTCATTTGTTCATGAATGCCCAAACCGCGAATGAAACAATGGGTTGTATCGGAATAGCGAACGTTGTGGACATAATAGAATGTTTTTGCAGATTTCATAATTTTTTCCATGTAATTCATAACTTTTTCAATATGATAATATATTGACAAAAATAAAAAATACAATATAATAAATATAGCAACATGAGGTTTTTATGAAAAAATTTTTGTATCGCGATATCGACTGCGGCGGAGAGATTCGCCATCGAATGGATCTGGCCGCAAACCACATCCTTGAAATGGATGTTGACGCTGTTTTCGCTCGTCATTTTAAGAAACGGAAGCCCATCCCGGAGGTACCCGGGCATTTTGCCGGATACGGAATGCTGCTGGATGCGGTCGTCAAGGCGGTTGCCTCCGGAATTTGTGAAAAAAAATTGGCGGATTGGAAAGAAAAACAGATTGCAGAACTGATCCGGACGCAGTCCATGGACGGTTCCATCAGCATTTTTTCCGGGAAGCGTGGAGTTTGGGACAATCATGAACAGGCATATATCATTCAGGCGTTCGTTCAGGACTATGCCCTTCATGGCAACCAGGAGGCTTTGAAGTCGGCGCTTCGCCTTGGATTTTATCTCATAAAGGAGAAAACCGAACTCAACCTCGGACTGGAAAGCGCGTTTCTGATGCTCTACCGGGAATCCGGGGAACGCGCTTTCCTTGATTATTGCCTGAATGAATTTTCCCTTGCCGGTTCGCTGGCTGAGTTCGACGGAAAAATTCCGGTCAATGGCTCCATTCATGTCTATACATGGATTGCACGTGTCCTTGCTCAGTTCCAGCTCGGACAATGGACGGACGCGGGGACCGGAAATCTTCCGGAGGGGGTTCTGGAACTGTATCGCAGAATATTCGGCGGAGGCTATCCGATGATTACCGGAGGATGCTCCGGCGTCCCGCCGTGGGGAGAAATCTGGGATCGTTCGCAGGACGGCTTCGGCCGCCGCGGAGAAACCTGTGCCGCGGCGTATCTAATGCGCATGACGGGGGAGATGATCGCTTTTGACGGCGGAACGCGTTACGGCGATCTCTTCGAGCGGATCATGTACAATACTTTTTTTGCAGCACAGAGTCCGGATGGAAAACAAACCCGTTATTTTGTCCCGGTTGATGAACCCTTTGAATGGTATCCGCATGACACATACTGCTGTCCAAATAATTTCCGGAGGATGCTCTTTGAAATCCCGGAAAATATCTATTTTCAAACGTCCGGCAACGGAATTTATGTAAATCTTTATACAGATTCCACGTTGAAAACGGAACGATTCCGTTTGGTGCAGAAAACCGCTTATCCGGAGACGACCTCCGGATCGTTTACGGTTCGTGCGCCCGCTCCGGTGGATTTCGAATTATCCCTTCGGATTCCGGGATGGTGCCGGAACGCGGTGATCCGTTGCGGAGGTATGGCATATTCCGGGGAATCGGGCGGAGTTTGGAAACTGCACCGCCGGTGGCATGACGGCGACAAGGTGGAGTTTGATTTTGCGAATCCGCCGCGTATGATTACCGGATATGCGGCACAGACGGGACGTGCCGCCCTGATGCGCGGGCCTCTTGTTTACGGAAGTCCGGAAAAACGGACAAATGGTTTTCTGACGCTGTCCTATCTGCCGGAGGAAATCCGGCCGGAGGGGGATTCCCTTCTGGTTCCGATGCAAACGACGTGTTTCCGTCCGAAACGGATGGAAATTCCGTTTTGCCGGTTCAGTTCACCGAAGCGAATGCAGACCTACTTTGACGCATCCCGGATCACCGGACTTCTGAAAGAGGATGAACTTTTCAAGCATTGAATCAAAATGAGGTAATTTCAAAAGTTTTTAATCTTTTCCTCTCCCGGAAGATGAATTTGGTGAAATAACACTGAAAGTGAAGGAGTTTCATAAACAATGTGACAGATCAAAATTATTTGTGGGCGACTTTTTCTAAAAAAGTTGTACAGGAATGCGTCAAAATGGGTCTGACGCAGAAGAAAATGAGTTATTAGCAGAAAAAAGCCAACCTCTTTTGAAGGTTCAACAGGAGAAATAACATGGTAATAGAGAAAAAGGTATTCACGCTGATAGAGCTCCTTGTTACGATTGCCGTGATCGCCATCCTTGCCGGACTGCTTTTGCCGACTCTCAATTCGGCACGGGAGCGTGTAAAAACAATATCGTGTCTCAATAATGAAAAATCCCTGGGCGTTGCTTTGATCCAGTATTCGATGGATAACGACTATTACTTCCCGATGAGTGGCGACTATTTGCAGGATTGGCACCACGGAATCGCCCCGTATCTTGGATACCATGCGGGAAATGAAGGAAAATGGAAGCTCTTTGTTTGTCCGGACGATCCCCGCAAGCGTTGGAACGGCATGTTGAGCTACGGCTTGATCCGCGCTCTTGCCAGCAGAACTCACGGCTCATCCGACTGGGAATGGGGGAGCCGGGATAAAATTATTTATTTCAAACGTCCGTCTGCTACCTATGCCCTGACCGACCGGAACTTTCACGGACATACTTATAATACCGGCACATTAACTGTTTCGGAAACGAATCTTGGCGGACTCGGTCTTTGGACTTCCGCAACGGTATATGACAGAGGCAGTGTGATTTGGTCGATTGTTCAATTCGGACCTCTTCACAATCAAAGACGGGAATGTGCCATGCTTTATCTGGACGGACATACGAGATCCATTCGAAACTGGAACCATAAATTCACCGGAAAAGCGACCTATGCTCTGCATAAGTATCCGGATTTTATGGTCGAAAATTAAAAGAGTCGCACAGAAACAAAAAGGATAAAAAATGAACCTGTTATTTTCGAAAAAACTTTTAACGCTTGTGTTTGCACTTCTGTCATGGGTGGTGTTCGCCTGGGACGCCGATATGGGAACAGCCGAATTGCTTCCCGGCAAGAACAGCCTTTCTGTCCGGGAAAAAGCAACCAAACGAGCGCTTGTTTACATTGGTACTACGCCCGCCGCAGACTTCCATTTACTGAAAGTCGAACTGGTTGAAGGGATACTGATTTTGGACACCACTCGATTTTTTGAGAAAAATAACAAAGGGCATGTGTTTCTTTTCTGGCAGGGGCTCCGGAAAAAGGATTTTTCGTTTTGTGTGCCGGGGAAGGCTTTTTCTGAAAAGAAAAATACAGCCAGGCTCATCGCAACGGAAAACTGCGGACTTCAGTTCTACGGGAAACGGCCACAAGGCGGCTTCTATTCCAATACGCAGACTACGGAGAGGAAACCCTTAAAGGACGGTTTTTTTGAAATTGTTTCGACGGAGATCCGTCTGCCTTCCGATATGCTGTGGGCTTCTTTGCGTCAGGTTATTTCCCGGGGCGGCGTGTACCGTATCAAGTCAGCGTATTTCAAAGCCGAAACTCCCGAACGGGAGAATGCCGTAAACCGAAACTGGATTTACAACGGTGGTGCGGAGCAGAATTTGATGTATAATCCGGCTGTTCGTTTCGAATATATGACGCTGGCCCATACGGGGGAGTACCGTGACTATCAGGGCAAAAAATTTGTCGGCGAAGGCAAGAAAATCTCCGTCACAGATGCGGAAAAGCATACCGGCAAATTCTCTTTTCAAATTGATTGGGACGGACGCCATGACGCTTATGCGCCGGGAATTTCATTCGCTCCGGTTCCAGTGAAACCGGGTTCGCCCGTTGCGTTTTCAGCATGGCTGAAAGCCGCCCGTCCTGTGGATGCCATTTTCTCGCTCGGTTTGAACGGCGGAACCGGAGTTTCCAAACGTGTCCGTGTCGGAACGGAATGGAAACGCTATGAAATGTTTGTTCCGTCATGGGGTGAAAAAGCGCCGGGACTTTCCGTTCATCCCGGTATTATCACGGCACAGGGGGCGGAATACAACAAGATTTCACCGAGTATTAGACTCTCCGGAAAAGGATCTCTCTATGTCGATGACGCCGCATACTATTTCGGCGGACATACAAAGGATTCCGCGCCGGACGTTATGAACCTTTCGGGAACGATGGACCGCCAGTCATCCTATTACTTTGCTGGAGACCCGATCCGGATCGCACTTCAATACAACCATCTCGGAACAACGAAAATGGAAGGGGAACTCGTTTATGAAATTTTGAACTTTGAAGGAAGAAAAATCGCGGAAAAGTCTTTCGGAAAACGTTCATTCGATCCGAATGAACTCCGGAATGAAAATATTGTCATTGTTCCGCCTGCCGGACTTCGCGGCGCATTCAACGCGGTTGTTTCCCTGCGTACTCCGGAAAAAGCGTACTCAGCCGTGTTTTATGCTGGAATCCTCAACAAAGGCGGCAAACCGACGCCCCGCGTCGGCATTGAGCTGGGGGCCATGCAGAATACGAATCTCATCATGCCGTATTACACGGATTTCCGCATCGGCGCGGTCCGCATCGGCTGGAACCCTTTGACTCCGTATGCGTGGGGCAACGATGTCACCACCTTCGATGCCGCCGAAGCGTTTCACCGTGCCGGGGTTCGCGTCATGATTGCCTGTTATGGAGTGGATATCCTGACGAAAACGGACGATTACAAAAAGCGTCTTGCTGAAGCTGTAAAAAAACTCAAGGGAAAAATCGAATATTACGAATCAATCAACGAAGCGAATCTGATTCCCTCCCTGAATCCGAAGTCGAACGTGGAGGCTATCCGCATTCTTTCCGAAACCGTCCGGAAGATTGATCCGGAAGCGAAGATCGCAGGTCCTGCTTCCTGCGGCACGGACCTCGCGTGGACCGAAAGCGTTCTGGCGCTCGGCGGGGCGAAATATCTTGATGCGGTGACGGAGCATCCTTACCGCAGATCGCCCGAAACGCCTGATTACGCGCTCGAATGCCAAACCTGGCGTAAAGTGATCGACCGTTATAAAAAAGGTCTTCCGCATTACGCTTCCGAGGCAGGACGCTGCAATGAAGCCGTTCTTCCCGAGAACCGGATTGATGATTTTTCACGCCAGCAGTGTGCTCTTGACGTTCGCAATATTCTTCAGAGTTTCGCCGGAGGAACCGAGCGCTATATGCAGTTCGTTTTTAGCGCATGGCATCCCGGAACGGTTTACAATGTAATGTTCCGGGGGAATGGCGCGAACAACGGAACGCCCGTTCCGACACCGACTATGTATGCGATGCGCGCCCTCATCGACCGTCTTGAGGAAGCGAAGATCGTCCGCCGCGTTCGTTTCGGTTCCGATTACCGCTGCTATATTTTCGATCACGGGGAAAAACGCACTGCCGTTATCTGGAAATGGATTGGAAAACCGGTTAAAATCCGCTTTCCTCAGGCGGACGCCTCTTCCATGACCGGATACGATTTCATGGGCTCTTCCATGAAAACGGATTCTTTCTTTCTGAATGCGTATCCCCGTTATTTGGACAGTGCGCTTTCTGCAGCCGAGTTTGAAAAACTTCTCGTTCGCGGTATCCGCAATGAATCAAACAGCAAAAGTTTCGATGTTTCGTTCGCGGTTACCGGGGAAAAAGAGTTTGCCGTTATTGTCCGCAACCCGAATGGCGCCCCGGCTTCCTGTACGCTGTCGATTGAGACTCCGGATATTGTCTCCGGGGATTCTGTCCGAAAATTCGACCGGATCGCCTCGGAGGAGTCCGTTCGCGCCGTGTTTTCTCTGAAAAAAGGAAGTATCGGTATTTCCGACCGGAAAATCAAAATCGCGCTGAATTCTCCCGGAATGAAAACGACTGTCTTGGAAGAGAGCCTCCGCGCGATCCTCGTGCCGGAAGCAGAACGTCCTGTCAAGATTGACGGCGATCTTTCCGACTGGCCGGCGAATGCGCGGAAAATACGTCTCGACCGTAAAAATGCCCGCTGGAAATCACCCTCATGGGGCGCGAAAGAGGATTCCGTCAAGGCGGATATCCGTTTCGCATGGAACTGCAACTATCTATATTTCGCCGCGGAGGTGTTCAAACCGGAAATATTCAGCGCGAATATTCCATCCAAACTTTTCACAGCCGATGGTTTCCAGTTCGGATTCGACACCATGAAAAATGCGCTTCCCGGAGCCATGAAACTTGCGGATGACGATTTCGAATACGACTTCGGCCTCTGCGATGGAAAAGCGACCGTATACCGCCGCAAATCCTCCGCTTCCAGCTATGACAGCCTGACCAAACCGGTCGGTGTTGTGAAAGACATCGTCTGTACGATACGGAAATATCCGGACCGTGTAGTGTACGAGGCAGCGTTCCCGCGTCTTGCCGTCAGCCCGTTCAAGCTTCAGGCGGGCTCCTCCATGCGCACGGGCGTTCTGTTGAATCTTTCCAACGGACGCGAACGCGTCGGCTTCCTGGAGCTGACGGACGGAATCGGCAATGTCAAGATGCCGTTCCTCTGGATGGATTTCATACTGATGAAACGGTGATTGAAAATTATGACACCGGCTTTCCTGCAAGTTATGGAAACGGATATGTTTATTGAAACCTCAAAAAAAGGCAAGGCTTATGGAACACGCAATCGTTTTAGAGGATGGAAAAATCAGCGTCGCCGTGGATGCCGGAACAGGATATACAACTTTGATCCGGAATCCGGCGGATGAATCCGGGATGAACTGGATTCTTGGAAATTCAAACTGGGGGCACACGGACGGTTTTGAAATTCAATCCGTCGAAAAAAAGGAAAATTCCGTCATCGTTTCCGGAATCAACCGCGCCGATTTCCTGAATCTCGTTATCGAAAAAAGCGTTTCAAACGGAAAATATATCGAAAAATACCGCATCGAAAATGCCGGGAAACTCGAATATTTCCTGACAGGGGATTCTTCCGGAATTCATTTCCCGTACAGTTGTAATTTCGATCAGCGGCCCGGGATACTGTCCGATTCGTGCATCTCCCATGTGTGGTGCGGCGGAGACGCTTCATGGATCTACTCCGCGAAGCCGGACGGAACCCGGACCTGTCTCGTCTGTATGATCGTCGAAGGACGTTTCGCCAATTACAGCATTGATTATAACGCCGATGTGCCGGGAAACAACGTTGCGGCCAGTCATTACCGGGGCGCGGTCGTCCTCCACCCGGAGGATTGCATCATCATGCCCGGGACTTCACTTTCCTTTACGTTCGTTTACGGCTTTTCCAAAGAAAAGCCCGATGAACACCTGATCGAATGGAGTCCGCGCGCCATATTCGCCCGGGCCGACCGGTACACACTTTATCCCGGGGAAACGATGTGCGGCGTTCTTGAAACCGCATTCGAACCGGAGTTCGTTTCTATTGAACTTGACGGAGACAAAATCCCATACCGGAAAGACGGGAAAAATATCCGGTGGCAGTGGACCGCGTCTTCCGCCGGAGAACGCGAATTCCAGATCTTCGTGGACGAACGAAAAACGCGTATGCGAATCAACGTTATCAGTCCAGTGGAGGAAATCCTGAAACGCAGGGTCGGATTCATTGCGGAAAAACAGCAATACCGCATGGAGGGGAGTCATTTGGACGGTGCATATCTGATCTATGACCGCATTTCCCGCCGCAGGTATTTTTCTGTTTCCTCCTACGATCACAACTCCGCGCGGGAACGGCTTGCCATGGGTGCGGTTGTTGCCATGGCTTTGCAACGCAGTCCGGAGGAGGGAAATGAGGCTCTTGCCGAATCGCTGAGGCAATACCGGAATTACGTCGAACGCGAACTTTTCGATTCCGAAACCATGACGGTGTTCAACGGCGCAATGCGCGATTCTCGCTGGAAACGCGCCTACAACTATCCGTGGATGGCGGATTTCTTCCTGGAATGTCATCTCGCGTTTCACGATGACAAATGTCTTGAATACGCGGCGGGAATCATGCTTTCCTATTACAGCATGATTGAGAGCCGCCGGCAGGAATCCCCCTGTGTGGAGGACGTCCGGATCATTGAATGTCTGAAAAAGCGGAATAAAAATGATCTGGCCGAAAAACTTTCCCGCGCGGTGATTCACAACGCGGACCGTGTTCTCGCAGCCGGGGACGCCATGTTCTCGGAAGAGGTTTCCTATACGCAGGCGCAGTTTTATCTCAAGATCATCAGTTTGTGTCACGCGCACCGCCTGACGAAAAATCCGGTGTATCTCGCGGCCTCGCTGAAATTACTCCGAAATTCGGAAGCGTTCCGCGGACAGCAGCCGGATTATCACACAAACAATCTCGGAGTACGCTATTGGGATTTGTTCTGGTTCGGGAAAATAAGGAGCTTCGGCGACACGATGCCCCAGTGGCTCTGTGCGCTGTGCGGAGAAATGTACTTCCTTCTCGGCGAAGAAACCGGGGACGAACGGTATTTCCCTGTCGGGAAAAACATTCTGCGGAATTGTCTCTGCGTCTACGATGAAACCGGATTCGGCGCAGCAGGCTATCTGATGCCACGCCGGATAGAGGCGCATTCGTCCGATGGCGGCGTCCGCGGCGGAATCCCTCTCGGAACAATTCCCGGAGAACGGTTCGACGATTGGGCAAACGATCAGGACTGGTCGCTTTATTATGCCGCGCTCCGGAACGTTTGACACGGAAGGATGCAGGCCCGTTTTGGCGCGTTCCGGACCGTACACGTTCTGAAAGAGAATGAACTTTTCAAGTCTTGACGCAGAGAAAACATAAAGAGCATACTCGCAGTATTGAATCCAAGCAGGGATTAATTTCCCGCTTGGATTCAATACTGTTTATTTTTAAGTAATAAAGCATTTACGCGGATCAGTAAAGTCAATATATTATAATGAATTCAAGGTATATAGTTTGCAAAATGGCGGGAAAAATTAGAAAAAGAAACGGGAACGGGCTGGTTTTGCGACAATATCAATGGGCATAAAAAAGGCGGGACCGGAGTCCCGCCAAGAGATGCTGTGGGAACGGATCAGAGTCCGCCGAGCGCTTTGAGAAGCACACCGGCTGCAACAGCCGAACCGATCACACCCGCAACGTTCGGTCCCATGGCGTGCATGAGAAGGAAGTTCTGCGGATCGTATTCGAGACCGACTTTGTTGACGACTCGCGCCGCCATCGGGACTGCGGAAACTCCCGCCGCACCGATCAGCGGATTCATCTTTTCTTTCGAGAAGAGGTTCAGAATTTTCGCAAGAATGATACCGCCCGCGGTTCCGACACAGAACGCAACACAGCCGAGGATCAGAATACCCAGCGTCTGGATGCTGAGGAATTGATCCGCGGAGAGTTTCGAACCGACCGAAAGACCGAGGAAGATCGTCACGATGTTGATCAGCGCATTCTGAGCGGTGTCGCTCAAACGGTCAACCACACCGACTTCTTTCATGAAGTTTCCGAGCATCAGCATACCGATCAGCGGGGCTGCATCGGGGAGCAGGAATGCGCAGAGGAACGTGATGAGAAGCGGGAAGCAGACTTTTTCCAGTTTGGAGACGGTACGAAGCTGTTTCATACGAATCAGACGCTCCGATTTTGTCGTCATAATACGCATGATCGGGGGCTGGATGATCGGCACAAGAGCCATGTAGGAGTATGCCGCGACCGCAACCGCACCGAGCAGTTTCGGAGAGAGACGCGAGGTCAGGAAGATCGAGGTCGGGCCATCCGCGCCGCCGATGATACCGATGGACGCCGCGTCTTTGATATCGAATTCGATGCCGCATTTGGCAAGAATCAGAGCGCCAAGCAGAGCGGTGAAGATGCCGAGCTGAGCGCCGCCGCCGAGCAGGGCGGTTTTCGGATTTGCGATCAGCGGACCGAAGTCGGTCATTGCGCCGACGCCCATGAAGATCAGCAGCGGGAACACGCCGGATTCGATACCGACGTTATAGACCATTCCAAGCAGACCGTCCGGACCGGAGATGCCGGCGAGCGGGATGTTGGAGAGGATCGCGCCGAAGCCGATCGGCAGAAGCAGCAGAGGCTCAAATTCCTTGAATACCGCGAGGTAGAGGAGCACCAGGGCGACAAGCATCATCAGTACGCGACCGAGACCGAGAATCCAGGTTTCGCTGAAATTCGCGGAGGTCTGCTGAATGATGTCGTAGATTCCGGTACTGGTCCAAAGATCGAAGAACATCTGTCCCATGCCCGGCAGGGGCTTGAGCTTTTTGCCGTCCTGCGACACGGAGTCGTGAACGAGCAGTTCCGGAGCCATGTAGGCGAGAATTTCTCCCGGAATGATCGTGCCGGAAGCCATCAGAGCCGGATTGAGTTCAAGAGGCAGGAAATTGCCCATGTTCTTGACTTTCGCCTTGCTGCGTCCGGGGATATTGAGAACCATGATTTCGCGTCCCGGAGTGATCTTCTGGCGCTCCTGCATGGAGACCGAGTAGATGGTCGCCGGCTTGTTGCTCTCTTTGTAGAGCATTGCGTAACGGCCGTCGGGCAGTTTGTACCATTCGAAGACTTCATCTTCGTATTCGGGCATGAACTGCCATTTGGTCATGTCGAGCTCGCTCTTTTTGTACTTTCCGAGTTTCGGAAGGCTTGCGAGCGGGATGCCGATACCCATATCCTTGTCCTGAGCGAGAACCGCTTTGGGGTCATAGGAGAGCTTCTGGCTCTTATCGGTTTTGGAGACGGCATTTGCCGCCCCCGTTTTTATGATCTGGACTTTGACGGTGTTCGACTTCACATCGGTGGAAACCGTCGCCGATTTCGCCTGCGCGACGACCGACGCGGTAAACGCCATCATCGCCAACGCGATTGCGTATGTTTTGATCCGTGAAAACATGGATTACTTCTCCTCGATGACAACGATCGCCTGTCCGGCAGTGATTACGTCTTTCGGATTGACGAGGAACTCCACGACCGTTCCGGCTTTTTCCGCCTTGATCGGAGTTTCCATCTTCATGGCTTCCACGACCATGAGTTCATCGCCTGCTTCGACTTCATCGCCCGGTTCCACGGAGGTGCGGATCACGGTGCCCGGAAGCGGGGTGGTGACTTCATAGGACTTGCCGGAACCGGCAGCAGCGGCTTTCGGAGCGGCAGCAGCGGCTCCGGTTGCAACATTGACCTTGAAAGTCTTGCCGTTGACGGTGACGGTGTCTTCGGAAACGACCTGAACGTTGAAGGACTTGCCTTCGACGGTGGCGGTGTAAGCCGCGGGAAGTTTGCCGGCGGGAGCGGCTTTCTTCTCTTCGTTGTAGCGGATGCCGAGCGGACGGTCGCCCTTGAGGTATGCGAGTCCCTTGTCGCCGCAAGCTGCGATGATGAAGATGTTTTCATCGGTGACAGGGAGGTTGTTCTTTTCGAGCGTTTCGGTTGCGGGCTTGATGCCGAGCGCCGGATTGGCGTCGTTCAGTTCGACAACGGATTTCGTGGTCGGTTCAAGACCGAGCTGTTCGGAAGCCCATTTGACGACCTGCGGGTCCGGGGCGACCGGGGTTTTGCCGAAGTAGCCGAGAACCATTTTGCCGTAGCCATTCGGGTCGAGCTTCCAGGAACCGTCGGCGTTCTTGCCCATGACAGCGTTGCGGAACGCCTGCTGGAAGTAGAACTGGGAAACCGGGGTGACGGAGGTTCCGAAACCGCCTTTGGCAACGACTTCGCGCATTTCCGCGATACAGGCGTCGTATTTGTCGAGGCAGTTGTTGTCGCGCATCATCTGGGTGTTCGCCGTGAGGGCGCCGCCCGGCATCGGGCTGAAGATGATTTCCGGGGAAACCTGCATGGATTCCGGCGGCATGAAGTAGTTTTTGAGGCAATCTTTGAAGATTTTTTCGACGCTGAGAATCTTTTCGGGATCAATGTCGAGGGTGTAGTCCGTGCCGCGGAGGCGCTGATACATGGTGAGAATGTCGGCTTCGCAGGTTCCGCCGGAGAGGGGAGCCATTGCGAGGTCGATGACGTCGGCGCCGGCTTCGATCGCCGCCATGTTGCAGGAGACAGCCATTCCGGCGGTGTCGTGCGTATGGAACTGGATCTCTTTGTCGTTTCCGATCAGGGCGCGCGCCATTTTGATGGTTTCGTAAACCGTCGCCGGGGTGGAGGTTCCGGAAGCGTCTTTGAATGCGACGCTGTCAAACGGAATATCGCTGGCGAGGATCTCTTTCAGGCGGTCGATGTAGAACTGCGGGGTGTGCGCATAGGATTCGTTCAGGTTCGGAGCGAGTCCCATCATGGTGACGGTGACCTGATGTTTGAGTCCGTATTTTGCGATGGCTTTCCCGGAGACGTCGAGGTTGCGGACGTCATTGAGAGCATCGAAGTTGCGGATGGTGGTCATTCCGTGTTTTTTGAAGAGCTTGGCGTGGAGGTCGATAATGTCGCTGGACTGGGAGGAGAGACCGACTACGTTGACGCCGCGGGAGAGGGTCTGGAGGTTGACGTTGGGACCGACGGTCGCGCGCCATTTGTCCATCATTTCAAAGGCGTCTTCCTGGCAGTAGAAATAGAGGCTCTGGAAGCGTGCGCCGCCGCCGATTTCGATGTGGTTGATGCCGGCTTTGACAGCGGCTTCGAGAGCGGGGAGGAAATCATCGGTTTTGACACGTGCGCCGAGGCATGACTGGAATCCGTCACGGAAAGAGCAGTCCATGAATTTGATTTTTTTTGGCATTCTATTGTCCTTTCAGAATATTTGATGTTTGTTTTTATTTGCCAGATTGAAATGCGCGGATCGCGGCAGCCGCGGCGGCGGCTTTCAGCTGATCATCGTCGGCTTTTGCAGCGGCTTTCTTTTTCGGGGCGGGAGCCGCCTTTTCCAAAGCACCGGCAAAAGGAGCCAGAACCTTCGCGAGGAGATTCATGAAGAATATCATCACGACCAGGAACACCAGTACGGTACCCATACCGAGCACCATCAGTTTGATTCCATCCAAGATCATAACTTTTTCCTTTGTTTTTGGGTTTCTTGTTTATGGGTGTATTACGTCAGATACTCACCGGGGTGCGATGTGCATTTGACGGAATACTCCGTTGTTTTCCGTTTCCGGAATGATCTTGACGTCGCCGCAGGCAAATTCCTTCGACGTTCCGTCCTGTTCCCGGATTAACAATATGCCGTCTCCGGTAATGTCCCGGACGAGGGCTTTGTATGCCGATCCATGCGGCGGCTGCAGCAGAACCTCTTTTCCGATCAGTTTATTTTCCTGTTTCCACAGGGAAAACAGACGTTCCCGGTTGTTAATCCCGATAATATAATACCAATTCAGGTAAACGGCTAGTTTTTCCGCAAAAATTTTTAAATTAATTTTGCATTTTGCGTGTTCCAGAAGTGAAGTCGCAGGCTGGCTGATCGTTTCCAGCTGTTCTCCGGAGAGATTGACGTTGACGCCGATTCCGCAGATGATTCCCGCCAGAGCGCTTTTGCGGATGACGCCTTCACAGAGGATCCCGCTCAGTTTGCGGTCGCCGATGAAGATGTCGTTCGGCCATTTGATGTAGGCGCCGTGTCCCGGTACGAGATCGTTCAGAACGGCAAGAACGGCGAGCGAGGAGACCATTGTTGCATGGAACGGTTCCCCGAACAGCTCCTTCATCACGAACGATGCGTAGATGTTTCCGCGCGGCGACAGCCATTTGCGTCCGAGTCTGCCGTGCCCGGCGGTCTGAGTTTCGGCAAGAACAAGCGTACCGTCGCCAAGCGAATCAAAATTCGCAGAAGCGTAGGTGTTGGTGGAATCAACTTCCGTCAGCTGGAGGATCTTGTTCATGTTCTGAATTCGGGTAGAAAAAATGCCGAATGCGCGGGTTTAATGCGCATCCGGCAAATTCCGGATGATGAGCCCGGCGGATCACTTACTTGGAGAGACGCTCTTCAAGCTGCTTCAGCTGTTCGTTCAGCTCCGCGGGGAGACGATCGAACTTGGCATAGTGTTCCTTGATCATTTCGAGTTCTTTCTTCCAACCTTCTTTGTCGAAAGAGAGAAGTTCTTTCATGTCGGCTTCGGTGACTTCGTTTTCGATGCCGGTACGGTCAATCGCGTCAACGGTCGGCATGTAACCGATCGGGGTTTCGACCGCTTTGCCTTCACCGTCGCAGCGTTCGAAAATCCACTTGAGGACGCGGCTGTTGTCGCCGAATCCGGGCCAGAGCCACTTGCCGTCGGCGGTCTTGCGGAACCAGTTCACGCAGAAGATCTTCGGGAGCTTGGCGCCTTCGACTTTGCCGATGTCGAGCCAGTGTTTGAAGTAGTCGCCCATGTTGTATCCGCAGAACGGAAGCATCGCGAACGGGTCGCGGCGGACTGTTCCGGCTTTGACGTCGAGAGCAGCCGCGGTCACTTCGGAACCGACGGAGGAACCGATCATCACACCATGTTCCCAGGAGAGGGACTGATAGACGAGCGGGAGGGTGGACGGACGGCGTCCGCCGAAGAGGAACGCGTCGATCGGAACGCCGGCAGGATCTTCCCAGTTCGGGGCGATCGCGGGGCAGTTCTTGGCGCGGGCGGAGAAGCGGGCGTTCGGGTGAGCGGCCTTGACCGGCTTGCCTTCGGCATCGGTCTGACCCATTTCCCAGACATTGCCCTTCCAGTCGATCAGTTTTTCGCCCGGTTCGAGTTCAACGTCCATGCCTTCCCACCAGATGTCGCCATTCGGGCGGAGAGCGCAGTTCGTGAAGATCGTCTCTTTGGCGCAGGAGAGCATCGCGTTTTTGTTGGACTTCATGGAAGTTCCGGGAGCAACGCCGAAGAAACCGTTTTCCGGGTTGATGGCGTAGAGTCTGCCGTCTTTGCCGAATTTCATCCAGGCAATGTCGTCGCCGATGGTTTCGACTTTCCAGCCGGGGATGGTCGGGATAAGCATTGCGAGGTTGGTTTTGCCGCATGCGGACGGGAATGCGCCGGTAACGTATTTGACTTCACCTTTCGGATTGGTGAGCTTGAGGATGAGCATGTGCTCCGCCATCCAGCCTTCGTCGCGCGCCTGAACGGTCGCGATACGGAGGGCGAGGCATTTTTTGCCGAGGATGGCATTGCCGCCGTAACCGGAACCGAACGACCAGATTTCGCGGGTTTCGGGGAAGTGGGCAATGTATTTCTTGTCCATCGGAGCGCAGGGCCAGACGCCGTTGTCCTGGGCGCCGTTTTCGAGCGGCTTGCCGACGGAGTGGATGCAGGGAACAAAGTCGCCGTCAGTTCCGAGGACTTCAAGGACCTTGTTGCCGACGCGGGTCATGACGTGCATGTTGATCACAACGTAGGCGGAGTCGGTGATTTCCACGCCGATCTTGGCGATGTTGGAGCCAACCGGACCCATGGAGTACGGAATGACATACATGGTTCTGCCGTGCATGCAGCCCTTGTAGAGAGCTCTCATTTCGGCTTTCAGTTTGACGGGGTCGATCCAGTGGTTGGTCGGACCGGCGTCTTCTTCTTTTTCGGAAGCGATGAAGGTACGGGCTTCAACGCGGGCAACGTCGGACGGGTCACTGCGGAAGAGGACACAATCCGGACGGAGCTTGCTGTTGAGTCTGGTTGCGAGACCGGACTTGACCATTTCGTCGCAGAGTCCGTAATACTCGGTGTTGGTGCCGTCGCACCAGTAAATGGCATCCGGCTCACAGAGCTCGGCCCATTCCTTGACCCATGCCACGAGTTTCGCGTGGTTCGGGGCGGCGTTCAATTCTTTTGTCATTATTACCTCCGGTTAGAGTTGTCTTCTCAAAACCCGTACTATACAGCGGCAACAGCGGTTTTTCAAGTTTTTTCGCATTGCTTTTTTTGTGAAAATTTAATTTGTGAAAATATTCACAAAATTACATCTTTTACCATGTGAAAACGATTTTCCGTTTCTGTCAGCGGAACAGTTTGAATTCCGGCAGTTCCGGAAGATATTTCCGGACGGTATCCGGCGTAAATCCGTGGTTTGCAATGATTTCCCGGAACATCCAGGCGCTCGGCTTCGGGGTGCGCTCAAAGGTCTTGAAGTCAACATGGACCATGCCGAAGCGGGGGATGAAGCTGACCCATTCGTAGTTGTCCAGCAGCGACCAGTGAAGATAACCGCGGACATCCACGCCTGAATCCATCGCATCGCGAATCGCGGAGAGGTCCTGACAGAGTTTGACGATCCGCCAGCGGTCGTCCGCGCAGCAGCAGCCGTTTTCGGTGATGCAGACCGGTTTGTCCTTCAGGCGCTGGAGTTCATTGCAGAGTCCTTCCGGATAAAAACTGCTCATGTAGAACTCCTTGTCGATAAGTTTGAGCTGTTCGCAGGTCGGGAGGACGGCTCCGCCGTTTTTCGTCCGGGATGAGACCTCTTTCCGCGTGTAATAGTTGATGGCCCAGAAGTCGAAGGAGTCCTTCATTTCCGGAAACGTCTCCGCCGGATAGTGCGGAAAGACCAGTTCGCCGGTCCGGAGAGCGTGATAGAAGAAGCCGTTGAAGAGCCAATCCTCCATGGCGGCGAATGCTTTGTCGCCTTCAAAATGGGGATCCTTCGGAACGACCGCCGCCATCGCGTGCGGTGCGCCGACGGGTTTTCCGGAGTACCGCCTGATGATCCGGAAGGCTTTCGCGTGACAGATCATATAGTTCTTGCGCAGTTCGAACTTGTCGTATCCCGGACGCTCCATGATGTTGATTTCGTTGATCGTCATCCAGAAGTCGACGTTTTCTTCGAGCTGCGGCACGATGAAGTTCACATAGCGTTCAAAATAGGGAAACGCATTCCGGTTGGCGAATCCGCCTTTGTCCCAGAACCAGGCGGGATCGCTTCCGTGCGAGAGTGTGACAAAGGTCCGGATTCCGGCTTCTTTCAGCAGACGGAGCAGGTCGATGTAGTGATCCACCGCTTCCCGGCAGAATTTTCCTTCCTCCGGTTCGATCCGGGACCACGGGATGGAGAAGCGGTATGCCTGATGACCGAGAGTTTTGAGAAGTTCCACATCCTCTTTATACAGCTGATAGCTGTTGCATGCTTTGCCGGAGTGGTGAATGAAACGCTCCGGATACATGGTCTGATCGCGCCAGTTGATGGAGTGAATGTCGTCGCCCTCAATCTGATGGGCGGCGGTCGCGCTTCCCCAGAGGAAGGTTTCGGGAAAGGTGATTGCCGGGTAATTGTGAAGATTCAGCATTGGTGATCCTTTGTTGTTGCCGGTTTTAAAGGGTGGAATTTGTATGACCCGCGCCGGGACTTGCCAGTGTCAGGTCGAAATGGAAACGTCCGGGGAACGCGCCGTCGTTGGAATAACGGGTCGGAAAACCGGGAAGACTGCTGTCCCCTGTCAGTCTGCGGGCGAACGGAACCGGGATGGAGGCGGCATGACCGTCTGCCATGATGAGATTGCCGATCCATTTGTCATCGCCATGCGGAGCGCCCATGCGGTTGTTGATGCTGCAGGAGCTGTTGAACGAGTACGGTGTGCTGCTGTTGCCGCGTTCGGTCAGCAGAATCCGCCGGGACGGAGTTTTGACTCTGCCCGCTTTCACGTTGTAATCGCCGAAGCCGTTATTGGCGACGGCTGTTCCGGGGATATAGGAATCGCCGAAACTGTTCCAGACCGTGGCGTTCGGCGAAGCGTTGCCGGGGATCAGGTAGTCAATCTGAATCAGCTTTTTGTAGGCGTTGGCCCGCGAGTTCAACGGCGAGGGACAGATATAGGCGGCTGCGCCTTTCTGCAGAACTTCCACATTGGCGGTCAGGTTCAGCGAGGCGGAAATGTAGGGGGCGGTTTCCCGTGCATAATAACGGCTTGGACAGCAGTCGTCGGAATCATTGATATACATCAAAGCCGCGGCGCCGAGCTGTTTCATGTTTCCGGTACAGCTGATCTGGCGGGCCTTTTCCCGCGCCGCATTCAGAGCGGGCAGCAGAAGAGCTGCAAGGATTGCAATAATTGAAATTACGATGAGAAGTTCCAGAATGGTGAATTTCCTTGAAAAATGGTTTGGGACGGACTGTTTCATAGCGGCTCCTTATTGTTCAGGGTTTGAAGACAGGATTTTTGATTTCAACCGGGGAATCGGTTCCGGAGGACTGGACGCCGTAATGCAGAGTGACCGCCTGCGGTTTGACATGAACCGTTCCTTTCAGAATCTGCCAGTCGTCCGAAGCAAGACGGAGCTGCTTGCGTTCGATGTAATTGTTTCCGTCGCGGGAGACGAAGAAGAAATCCAGGATCATCATGGTTCCGGGCTTGCCTTTTACGGTCAGCGCGAACTGGTTTGTCCCCTTTTCAAGTCCGGCGACATCGGCAATGTGGAGTTTTCCGCCTGCCGGAATGGTGACGGTCCCGGTTTTGAGGTCCGCTGCGGCGCCCCGTTGGAGAGTGTAGCCGTCCGGCTTGCCGTCACCGTCGAGATCACGGGTGAACGGAGGAAGAACGTTGGCGTTTGAGTCGGTCTTTCCCGTGTAGAGGAGTTCCGCCCACTCTTCCTGCGTCCGGACGGGGATGTTATTGGCTTTCAGCCATTGCAGAAGCTCGTCGTATCCTTTGATATAGGCGTCCCATCCTCCTTTGACGCGATGGACCCACATGTGAGAGATGAAGATCTTGACTTTGTTCTTCGCGATGGAGTCGGCAATGTTCCGTTTCATTGCGGAAAAATCCTGTCCGTTGTCCGGTCCGGTGAAATCGCAGCGCATGTTGAAACGGGCCTGTCCGGAACAGGGATCGTTGAATGCATTGACGAGCTGCATTCTGGAACCGGGAATGCAATCCGCGGAAACATAGCCGAATTCTCCGCCGTAAATTTTGCCGATTTTTTCCGGGGTGACGAAACATTCCCATCCGCCCGGCTGGATCCACGCCCGCGGAGCCGGAAGTCCGAAGGCCTGAAAATTATCCCGGCCTACGGTCGCCAGAAAACGCAGGACATCGTCCGGAGGCTGGATGGCGGCGTTGGAAGCGAGCAGGATCATTTCCCCTTCGGCATTTGGAACCGGGATTGTTTCCCGCCAGAAACTGCGGAGTATTTTTCTGCCGTTCTGAATGCTGATGCCATAGAGCTGTCCGGTTGCCGGAATCAGGATTTTGCGGGTTGTGCCGAGCTGCCTTTTGAGATTTTCCGGATATCCGCAGAGTTCGCCGTTCCGGATGACTCCCTGAAATTTCCGGTTTTGAGGATGAGCGGCGTTGAGTTCGTATTTGAAATAAACGCGTTTGTCTTTCGCGTTTGCGTGGTCGACAAACGGCAATCCGGAATACTTGTCGAATTCCTGCTGATTGCGTGCGCGGAGCTGATAGACTGCATGATTCGGCAGATGATCCATCATGGAGTGTCCGTTTGCGGCGAGTTTGCGCAAAGTCTCCTGTGCTTCTTTGCCGTTCAAATCCTGTGAGACGAGTGCGAGCGACATACGGAAGCCGTGTTTTTCGAAAACCTGTCCCATTTCCCGCCAGTACTGCGGCGGCTTGTTGTCGTCGAACCGGAAACAGACGCCGGCTGTTTTGTGTGTGGAAGTTTCGGCGTGGAGCAGAAACGCTCCGGCGATCAGCGGCAATGCGAGTTTGAATTTGTGCATTTTGGATCCTTTTTTTGTGAAGAGTTGTTGTTTCCTGTTTTCAGTTCCGCTTCCACGATCTGCTGCTGCGGTTTTTCTCCGGCGAGGAGAGCTTCGAGCATATCAACTGCGATCTGCGCGATCCGGCAGACCGGGAATTCAAACCGGAGCCCATGATAACGGACATCCCGCGCCGGAGCTTTCCGGGAGACGAGAAGAGTATCGGCGCCGCATTCATCAAGGAGCTGCTGAAGGCACTCCGCATATTGTTCATAATGCAGGATGACGCCGGGCGGATTGCGGAGGATCCGTTCCCGGAGAGCCGGAAGAGGGTCGGCTGCGGAACCGACGTCGAAACGGTCAAATGTCAAACCGGGACAGAGCCGGACGAGCTGTTCCTGCGTATGGAATTCATCATTGGCGTTGATCTCGTTGACGAGATCGAGTCCGTGGACGCAGCTTCGTCCGCGGAGAATTCCGGCGAGCTCCGCGGTTGCTTTTTCCTTGCTCCGCCGGATATAGGCGGAGAGCTCCGGGCGGCGATGGTTCCCGATCACGACGCACGGAAGCTGCCGCCGCGCGGCTTCCTGATATTCCGGACTGCTGTCGATGAGGACGATGCCGTCGAGGTAGGATTCCCGGATTTCCCGTTCGATGCTTTCCGCGGATGTTGCCGCATTCATGAGCAGACGGATGTTGAAGTTCCGTTCTGTGAGCTCCGTCGCGACGGATGAGATGGCGCGCCAGAAATTTGCTCCGTAATAGAACGCGTCGCCTTCGTAGAGTTTGACGCCGATCAGCGGATTGCGGGTCTGCGGCTGGAGAACAAAATGGCTGAGCGGGTTTGTCATGGTCGAGGCGCCCTGCCGGCTGATCAGATACCCGTCTTTCAGCAATTTTTCAAATGCCAGCTGCACTGTGCTCCGCGCGATCCCGAATTGTCTGGAAAGTTCGCGTGTGGAGGGAACCCGCACGGAACGTCCGGAGTTATGGTAGATCAGATTCATCACATAGAATCTGATCCGCATCTGCTGGGTCATGGAGTTGTTTGTCTTCTGCATAAGAATCCCTTTTGTTAGGTCCAGTGTCGGTCCAGTTTTAAATTATACACGAAAACCCCGGAAAAGTCAAGAGGCAAAACGCAAAAAAAACGGGAATTCCGATTTATTACAAGCAGATTGTTCTCCAGGGAAAGAGGGGCAGGGAAGATGCTCCGTTCATTCTGCCGATTTCCGTTATTACGGTATTTTGCAGGGGATGCACGATTTCTGAATAGAGTATCATTTTTTTTGTATTGACATAATTTCTCTTTCAGAGTATAATAAACGCCGAACCTGAAACATCAATGGAGGTGGAATTATGATTTTCAATACGGAGCGCGGACCTTTTCCGCCCGCATTCAAGCTAGTGGAGATGGGGCGGCTGGCTTCGGTCGATTCTGAAAAATCGACCGCGACACGCCTGAGCGTCGGTTTTGAGACTCTGGACCGGGAGCTTTTCGATCCGGAGCCCTGCTATGAGCTTCTGGCGGCGACGGGCGTTAAATGGGCGCGCTGCCAGAGCGGGTGGTTCCGTTGTGAAAAGGAGCCCGGCAAATATGATTTTGCATGGCTCGACCGCGTGATCGACCGTTTCTGCGAGGTCGGGATTCGTCCGTGGCTGGGACTTACTTTCGGCAACCGGCTTTATTCCCCGGATGCGAAACATCCCTCGGCAGTCGGCTGTCCGCCGGTCTGCTACGGGGAGACGGCTGTCAAAGCATGGCAGAAGTTTGTCCGTGCGGTTGTGGACCGCTATCGCGGACGCGTTACGCATTTCGAGATCTGGAACGAGCCCGACAACTGGCAGTTCTGGGGACCGGGCAAACCGTCTGCCGGGCAGTATCTGGAACTGGTGCGCTGTACCTCTTCCGTGATCCGCGAAACGTATCCCGAAGCGAAAATCATCGGGGGAGCGTTTTCCAATCCTCTGACGGCGGTGAAATGTCTCCGGCTGGGGCTGGGGCGTTTCTGCGATATTCTTTCCTATCACTCTTACTCGATGTACCCGGAATTCGACAGCAGGAATCCCGTCGATCTTCTCCGGGAGGCGATCCGCGAGCATGCGCCGCATCTTGAACTCTGGCACGGGGAGAGCGGATGTCCGTCCGAGTCGAAGGATCATTATGACGAGTGGATCGGTCTTTTCCGGAGCAGTCAGGAGATTCAGGCAAAGTGGCTTTCCCGGCGTATTGCCACGGATTTCCGCAACGGTCTGAAGCTGTTCAGCTACTATCACGCCAGCGATCTGACCCTGCGTCCCTATGTCAACGGGGAAGGCGTTCCGACCAAAGTCGGCAGGATGGGGCTGATCCATGCTCCGGATGCCGTTCCGAAACTTTCCTGGTCCGTGCTTCGGAACTTCTGCAGTGTCTTTGATTCGTCTCTGAAACCGAAAGCTCTGAGAGTGAGACTCGGATACGATGATATTTACGATCCGTGCCGTATGCCGGAACAGCCGCGCGATCTCTTTACGAACGTGATTGCCGACACATGGTCCCGCAACGGCTATCCGTTGTATCTCTACTATTATCCCGGCGATCTGCAGCGTTCGGAAACTCTTTCCGCGCTGAGCGGGAGCGTGTTTCAGGCGGAGGCGGAGGAGAAAATCACAGATCCTGTTCTGTTGGACATGCTGACCGGAACGGTTTACGGGTTCCGCCAATTTGAACTTGATAATGGGATACTGTATCTGAAAACCATTCCGCTGACTGACTATCCGCTGGTTATTACAGACAGGCGTGCGCTGTCAATGCAAGAATGAACGGGGAAAACATGGTGTTTGCCCTGCAAGATTATAATCCTGAAAATAAGGAGTCATGAAAAATGAGAGACCGATTCACTCTGCTGGAACTTCTGATAACAATTTCCATTATCGCGATTCTCGCAAGTCTGCTGCTGCCTGTTCTGAACAGTGCACGGGAAAAGGGAAGGACGATCGCCTGTACCGGTAATCTCCGGCAGCTCGGCGTTCTCTGCCAGCAGTACTCGCTGGAAAACAACGAGCAGGAGATTCCGTGTGTTTCCGGCAGCTCCTCTTCCGACAGCGTGTGGAATTTTCCCGGCGTTTATTTTTACCAGACCATGAAGACGGATTACCGCATGTTTTTCTGTCCGGGGATGAGTTCGCATGATCCCGCGCATTTCAAGCTCGACAGTGCGGGCGGTATCCGCAACACCGTGCAATGGTATATGGAATACGGAATGAATTACCGTATGAATTCTCTCAGCAGGGAGGCGATTCAGTCGAGTACCGGCACTTATGATCCGCGGAGCCCGCTGGTCAGTTCCCGGAAATCGGGAAGCATCAAGTCGCCGTCCATCCGGGTACGCTATATCGACACATGGAACAACGATCCGTTCGACCGGCTTCTGGGATGTTATTATGTGGACTGCTATTCTTACACCACTACATCGTCGGGGCGTCCGGCGAACCGCCATGCGGCAAAGGCGAACGTTCTGTTTCTCGACGGCCATACCGGAAGTTCGCCGATATTCAGTTCCGATTTCATATCGGAACACCACTGGTTTAAAATCACCTGGTCCGGGAGCGATGCCGACCGTCGCTGGATTTCCTATTATTGAGCTCATAGTTGGAAAGGAGCTTCATGAACATGATTTTTTGGAAACGACGTTTTTCCGCTCTGATCCTGGCCGGGATCATGGCGTTCGGAGTTGAATTGCCGTCCGGCGAACTGCTTCAGACGGAAAAGACCATCCCGGTGGAAGTCCCGGCGCATTCCCACGCAGCCGGTTCCATTCCCGCGAACTGGAAAGTAGCGACGGTCCGCAACAGTGAGTTTATCTGTGCTTCCGCGACGGAAAACGGCAAGCCGGTTTTTCGCTGTGATCTGAAAAAAGGCATGGTGTATTTCATTATTCCCGCGCCGGAGATCCGGACAGCGCAGCCGAGTGAGTTTTTCATCACGATGGAACGTCCTCCGGAATGGAACAATGAAACGATCCTCAGCGTGAAAGGGGGGAGGGAAGAGCCATCCGTATGGGGCGGCGGATTTCTGGAGGGCATCCGTCTGGAATATGCTCCCGGTGTGCGGACGTGGAGGGCGTCCGTCAATGCGCCCGACTGGCGCGGGGACTCCCGTTACTGGCTGCTTCTGGAACTCTCCGATCCCGGCGTTTACAGGATTTATTCTGTCGGGACGCGCGTTCTTCCGGCGGGCAGACCGTATCATGCGCTCCGCCCGGTGTCGGGGGAGTCGGCGAACCTGATCCGGAACAGCCGTTTTCCGTTGGGGCTTCCCTGTGGCTGGTCAACCGGAGCGGTGCACCGGGATTCGCTGCGGGTTTCAAAGGAGCGGGGACCCTCCGGGGAACGTTTCCTGATTCTGGAAACGGATGTTCCGGAAACGCCGTTGAATTCGGAAGCGTTCAATCCCGCCGATTTCGGGAAGACCAACTATGTTTCGTTTTCCTACCGGGCGAAAGGAAAGTGGCATGCCCGTGTTTTTACGGGAGAAGGCAGTTCGTTCCGCATGAAGAACGTCGATTTGCCGCTGTCCGGGGAGTGGAGGCGGGTCATGCTTGCCTATCGTCCGTGCGAGAATGCCCGCGGACATGTTCTACAGATACGGGGGCATGGTAAACTGGAGTTGGACGCCGTCCGTGCGAATGACACGCCGGATCCTGCATATCTGCCGCAAAACCGTGCGGAAGTCGCATTGGCGGTTCCGGAAAATACCGACGCCGCATATTCGCGGATTCAGTTCGATGATGAACCGGCAAAAGTGCGCTATCAGCTGACCGGGGAGACGGAGGGATGCCGGGTGCGTTTCCGGGCGGTGAATCTGTATGGAGAAGTCTTTGATCTCGGATCCGCTGCCGCCGCATCGGGAACGGTCGATTTTTCCCCGGCTCTGAAACGGCGTCCGTTCGGACAGTTCCGCATTGAAGCCGTTGCGGAAAAGGAGGGCAGGGCGGTCTCTCCGGTGAACGAACTCGTGGTGACACGGATTGCGCGTCCGCTGTTTTGGAACCGGGATGCGCCGGAGTCCTTTTTCGGGGTGATCGCCGGTTTGGACCGCAGTCTGCTGAGCATGAAGGCCGCAGGTGTCAATCATGTCCGTTTCCACGATCACGGCGGGCTTCCGCTTGTCGGCTGGAGTTGGGTGGAACCGGAACCGGGGAAATGGCGTTTTTTTGATTCGGAGATCGCCCGTTACCGTTCTCTCAAACTGTGGATTCTCGGCGAATTCGCGACAACACCTTTGTGGGCAAGCCGGGAAGCCGGAAACCGGAAACTGTCGCTTGATTACCGTGCCAAATGGCTCCTGCCGGCTGATTTGCGCCAATTTGAAGCCTACGTTTCCAAGGTCGTTTCGCATTACCGGGAATCCATCCGCGACTGGGGTGTCGGCAATGAGCCATGGGGTGGCTTTTTCTACGATCATTACAAGAACGGTTCCTTTGTCCGGGGGGATCAGAACCGCAATTTTGCCGCTTATCAGAAATCCGCTTTCCATGCGGCAAAGCGGGCGGAGCCGGGGGTGACGGTCGCGGGGATCAACGCCACGATCCGCAATGAGAAATGGGGGGCGGAGCTGTACCGCCGCGGTGCCGGCTCCCACTGCGACGTCGTGGAACAGCATCTTTATTCCTCCGCATGGAATGGATTTCCCGGCGACACGGTGGAGCGCGGAACCCGCACCGCACATGGCGGAGTGGTATGGAACAAGCCTGTCTGGAATACCGAGGGGCAGGGTTGCGCCAGCGGAAACCTCGGTTATCCATCGGAGCCGCAGATCGGGCTTCATTTCCATTCGATCCCATGGCTCAACCGTTTTGATTACATCGCGGACGCCGACCGTCAGATGCGTTATCTCATCAGCAATCTTGCCGCCGGGATGAAGCGTATCTATCTTTACAGCGGTAAGTCCGGGAAATATGTCGGGATCATGAAACCCGCGGCATTCAGCGTTCTGGAACAGACCGACGGTTTTCCTTCGCCTCAGCTCGCCGCCCATTCCGCACTTGCACGCCGTATTGACGGACGCAGGTTCCGGGAGGTCTTTGAAGCGGCTCCGGGGGTGTGGTGCTATCTGTTTGAATCGGCGGGCGGTACAACGGCGGTCATTATCCCAAGGCGTTTTGCGGAAAGTGTGGAACTGAACTGCGGATTGCGGGAGGCATCCGCCGCCGATCTGTTCGGCAATCCTCTGGCTCTGCCGATGCGTTCCGGGGATACTCTGCGTTATGTGGAAGCTCCGGTTTCCGCGGAGGAGATGAAGAAGTCGCTTTCGTTCCGGTAAGTCCGTTTTCAACGGTTGCCTTTGCGCCATGCCTGCGGGGTGCAGGAATGGAGTTTGTGGAATGTTTCAAAAAATGACGCCGCGGTGGGAAACCCGGCGTCTTCCGCTATTGTGGAGATCTTGTCGTCGGTGTTCAGCAGAAGACGGCGGGCGATGTCAATGCGGGTATTGAGCAGAAGTTTTTTCGGCGAGATTCCCAGATGATTCATGAAGATCCGGTAAACGGCGGAGACCGAAAGATGAAACTGTTCCGCCAGTTCGGAGATCTGAACCGGCATTGCCGCCCGTGCAGTCAGCCATTGGATCATTTCGCGCAGGACGGGGTGTTCGACCGCATAAAAACCGGTACTTTCCCGTTCGATCACGTTGCTGGACGGTTCCAGGTACTGAACGGTTCCCGGAGCTGCTCCGTCGAGAATGCGGTCCAAAGCCTCCGCAAGACGCAGTCCGCGTTCGTAGAGCCGGGTTTCCACGCTGGAAAGCGGGATGCTGGTGGAATTGCAGAGGAGATCGTCGTTGCCGACGCCGAGCACGGAGAGCTCTTCCGGAATCCGGATTCCCGCATCCAGAGCCTGGTTGACCGTCCGTGCCGAATCCCAGTCGTTTTCGCAGAAAACCGCACAGGGACGCGGCAGCGCCGCCAGATGGGCGGTCCGTTGCCGGAGAGCCGTTGCTTTTGAGTGCGGATAACTGCTTTGAATGGTGATTACCGGGTAGCCGCTCCGCTCAATCCGTTCCCGGAATGCCTTCCCGCGCGTTGTCCCCGTACAGAGCGCGAATTGCGTAAAGCCCTTGTACAGAAAATATTCCGCGGCAATCGTGCCGATCCGCCGGTCGTCCGGACATACGGTGCAGTCCGCATATTCCATGAGCGTTTCTGCGGGAACGGCGATCCGGATACCGTGTTTCCGGAACTGCGGGAGATACTCCTTCATATCGGTGATGACGGCATCGCCCTTCCAGTTGCGGGCGCTTTCTTTCAGGAAATACGGGGTGGAGACTTCCAGGTGCCACTGATGCGCACGGGCGTAATCCACGATTCCGCGGTGCAGACGCGGCAGATAGAAATTCAGCAGGAGCAGGACTTGTTTATATGGCTTGTTCATGCTGTAATGTAGCATCGGAATCATGCCTTTCCAGTCGAAACGTCATGCCGGAAAAGGAAAAATGGAAAAATTGCATTACGTCACCTGATTTTCCCGGAAAAAGAAAGCGCCGCAGGACACAAGGCTCTGCGGCGCGTAAGGAATCGGAAAACGGACGGTTATTCGCCGAAGTATTTCTGTTCCATCAGATTCTTTTCGATCAGCTTGATCTGCGTTTCCATCAGCGGAGCGGAATAGATCGCGCGTTTTTCCGCGATTCCGCCTTTTTCCATCGCTTCACCGAGGAATTTGTTCGCAGCAAACAGATCGTCCAGAGATTCGCGGACGTTGAAACGGCCGGGAGTCGTCGGAAGCGGAGGCCAACGGGAATCGGAAACGTAGGCGGACGTGACCGCTTTCATCGCTTTTTCCAGTTCCGGAGTGTCGCCGATGTATTTGCGGACCGCGACGATACCGTCGTAGACCATCCGGCAGACCGGGTCGAAAATCAGCGAGTAGCTGGTGTTCGCCCAGGCTTTATAGGTTCCGCCGTGCCATGCGGCGCCGTTTTCAATGCGGTCGATCAGGTCGTTTTTGATCAGTTCTTTGGCATTGCTGATGACTTCACCCGGAGTGGTGAGTTCGTAGCCGATCTCTTTCGCCATGTCGAGCAGTTCCTTGAAGCGGCGGACGGATTCCGGTTCCGGTTCGAAGAAACGCGCCTGGTTGAACTGTTTCACATAGAAGTATGCGGAGGAGCCGATATATTCCGCGTCTTCCGCATACGGCATGATGAACGCGCCTGTCTGAGCGATGCGCGGCTGCCATTTGATGAACATTTCTCTGATTTCATCGAGGCTGACCGGAGTTTCGCGGCAGCCTTCGGTGGCGCCCATCAGATACCAGAGCATCGGGTTTGCCATGCAGTCGGAACGGAAGACCATGCGCAGACCGTTCGGCGCAACGGAGGGATTCGTCAGGTACTTGAGGAATTCCGGCTTGTCCTTGATGTACTCTTCGATCTTGAAGAGGTGGTTTTTGTTGGAGTGGCCCTGAACATCATATTTCAGTCCGGTGGCTTCGCGGATCTCCGGGAAGGAGAGGAAGAAGCTGTCGGCGTCCATAACGAGGTTCTTGTAACCGGCTTCCTTGTAGATTTCAGGCAGATAGGACGCCCAGCCGCATTCCGGATTCCATCCGGTTTCCGGACGGACGCCGGTGTATTTTTCCCACGCGTCGAGTCCGTGTTTGAGGGTGTCAAGCCCGATTTCCGGCGGGACGTTCGCGAGCATCACATGGATGAAAGGGGAGGCGACCGGTTCGATCTTTCCGGCTTTGACCAGCTCTTTCAGCATGGCGAGGACGGCGGGAGCTTCCTGATCCATCACTTCCAGCGTTCTGCCGGAGGCTTCGAACGCGACTTTGTAGTCGCCGTCGCGGACGAGTTCAAAGAGTGGGCGGTAGCAGTGTTCGCAGACCCATGCGCGGCGCTTCGGGTCCAGCTGCGAATACTGGATATTCGCATGAGGCATAAAAATGACTTGCGGTTTGTTCGACATTTACTGTCTCCTTATTCTTGGTTATGGTTGGGTTTGTTGTTCCGGATAAATTGAAGAATTTCCGCTTCAGCGGTCCAGAAAACGGCCCCGTCGTGCCCGCATTCGGGAAAATCCACGATCTGTTTTTCCCCGGCGTATGCGTTGTATGCCGCATAGACTGAGGAGGGGACCGCCGCGACGTCGGAAAAGCCGACCGTGAACAGAGCCTGCGCTTTGGCGTGGCGGGCGAACGAGGCTCCGTCGCAGTAAAGCGCGTTGCGGTTGTTCCGCAGCTGTTCCGGTTCCGGTTTGACCGTGAACGGCCAGGACGGTGTACGTCCTTCCAGTGCGCCCGCCAGATTGCACATCGCGGGCGCATTCGGGACGATCAGCGAAACGTCATGATCGAGTCCCGCCGCGGCGATGCACTGGTAGCCGCCCTGACTTCCGCCGTGGAGGACCAGCGTTCCGCCGTCGTATTCCGGACGCGTTTTGAGGTATTCCAGTGCGCGGAGCACCCGGAGCGTCATGTGGACGAACAACGAGTCTTCCGCTTTTTCATATACGCGTGCCGGATAGTTTTCAAGGCGTTTGAGTTCTTTCTGGTAGAACTCTTCCGTTTTCCCGTACGGGATGCCGTGCGCATTGACGTTGAACGCCAGCATTCCGTGCGCCGCCCAGGTGAGCGGCTGGAACGACGGGCGGACGCCCGCTCCGTGGAAGAAGCAGTATGCCGGAAGCGTTCCGGGCTTTGCTCCGCACGGGAGCGCAAGGAGTCCCGAAACCGGCGTGCCGTCCGTGCAGGCAATCTGCACGTCGTAACATTCCACGGTTCCTTCGTACTTCGGGTCGGTAAGAGGGACTTTTTCCAGTTTCAAAACTTGCGGCGGAATTGCCGCCAGTTCCTGTTTCCGGGCGTTCCAGAACGCTTCGAATCCATCAATTTCCGGAGCGGGGACGATCGCCAGCGGGTCGAATCCCGCTCCGTATGCGCCTGTCAAAGTTCCGGAAGTGACCGAGAGCCGTACAAAGCCCGGTTTTTCCAATGTCGTTTCATAGAAAACGGGGGACTCCGCGGAGATCAGGGAGAACGTTTCCGGCGCGTGAAAATCCCGCTCCAGTCTGCAGAGCAGTTCTTTTCCGGGGAGAGGTTTTCCGTCGGAGAGATATTCCACGGAGAACCGGACCGTTTCGCCGCAGCGGAATGTGCCGGACGGACGGTTTGTGCCGAGAACAAGCTGTTCCCGCGGGGCGGGCGCCGGATGGCGTTTCCACTCCGGGCAGAGTGCATCGTATTCGGGTTGTTCACTGATTCGGACAGGATCAAATTTCATTGGAATTCACTTCGCTTTTCTGGCGGAAATGGTGTATTTGTTCGATTTCGGCGAGACTTTGCGGTGTCCGCCGGTCTGTTCCGCCGTGAGCTTGCGGTCGCATTTCATCACGTTGTACATGGCAAACTGACCGGAGGCGGGGCAGACTCGGTCGCCGAGTCCGATATGGATCGTGACGGGGCATTTGACCCGTTTTGCCTGATTGACGATGTCGAAATAGTCAAGCGCGGGAGTATAGTCGGGCCGCCAGCCTTTGAAACGCCCGTCCCTGACGCCGCCGAGATTGGCGCACCAGGGAATGGAAATGTGTATGGAGCTGACCGCGGGATCCTGCGCGGCGATGTTGACCGCCTGGAACGCGCCCATGCTGCCGCCGGTGACGTGGAGATTCTTTTTGTTCCATTCCGGACGGGTCTTGAGGTACTCAATCGCGCGGAGATCGCGGAGGATCATCATGTTGAAATCGCAGTTTTCCGGTGTCTGATTGTTGCGGAAACCGAATCCCTTGTAAGGTCCTTTGCGCTGATCTTCGTAGAACTGCTTGTCTCTGCCCTGCGGCAGACCGTGACGGCCGACGGAAAGAGAGAGCCATCCGCGTGCGGCATGGTTATCCTGTTTCGGGACGGAACCGTAGCCGTAGCCGTAAACCTGAACGCGCGCTTTGAGCGAGCCGGGTTTGGCATTCTTCGGCATGGAGATGTAACCGGTTGCGGGATAGTCGCCGACCGATTTGATTTCAAACATCCAGCAGTCGACGTTTTTGTGTTTGCTTTCGACCGGCGTCAGTTTGACATCCATCGGGACGGCGGCGAGACGCGCTTTCTGCGCTGCCCAGAATGCATCGAAATCTTTCGGTTCGGGAACCGTTTGGCGGATCTTGTCCACATCGGCACCGGCCGAGACGCAGAGCGGCAGAGAGCCCTTGAGCAGTTTGCCCTTGTCATCCACAGCCTTGGCGTCGATATAGACGAAACCGGGTTTGGTGAGTTTGGTTTTGATTGTCAGCGGCTTGGCGGGATCGGAAACGGCATTTCCCTTGCTGCGGGTCCCGTCTTCCCCGAACAGTTCCCAAGTAATGGGGACTCCGGCAAGCGGTGTTCCGTCTTCCACCAGAGAGAGACGGAACTCAATCTCTTCGCCGCAGCGGTAGGAAAGCGGATTTTTCACGGAGTCGCCTTTGAAGTAGATCTGCCCGGCAAACAAAGCCGCCGCACAGCAGAGCAACACGGCGGAGATCAGCTGTTTCATGCGTTCACCTCATTCGTTTTCAGGAATTCAAGACTGCGCGTCATGCCTTCTTTCACATCGTCCGGAAGTTCATATTCGATCATTGCGGGACCAGAGAACGAGCGCAGGGTTTCCATCAGACGTTTCCAGTCGAGGCGTCCCTCTCCGCATGCAGCGGGGAGAACACCGCCTTCCACGTCGCGGAAGTCTTTCAGATGGACGTAGTCGATCCGGTCTTTGAACTGTTTGTAGAACCCTGCGGGACAGGTTGCGCCGACCGCGCCGAGATTGGCGGGATCGTAGGCAATGGAGACTCCGGTCTTGAGGATTTCTTTCCAGAGATCGGTGCGGGTGGTGACGCTGTTGAAGTGGACCAGGGCGCCGTTGTCGAGAGCGGTTACGCCGCCGTGAGTTTCCACACAGAGAACAACCTGCTTCGTCTTTGCGTGGTCGTTGACTGTTTTCAGGGCGGCGAGCATGTTGTTCAGGCGGTCTCCGTATACGACGCTGTCGGAATTGAATCCGGCGAAAATCCGGAGATAGCGGATGCCGAGCTTGGAGGCGATGTCGATGACTTCGGAGACTTTGCAGACCTGAGCATCCACATCGTCGCCCGTGAAATCATTTCCGGTACAGCCGCATTCCAGACGGACGTTATACTGTCTGAACAGGGCTTTAACCTGTTCGATCTGTTCATCGGTCGCTCCGATCTGAAGAGGATCCTTGTCGTAATTGGCGATGGAGAACTCCAGCAGATCAAGTCCGAGACCGGCGGTGATTTTGAGCTGTGATTCCAGGGACTCCTCACGGAGCCCCCATGCTGCGAGACCGTACCGCATCAGAGATCCCTCCAGTCGAAGAGAATCTTGAAGCAGTCCATTCCTTTGTCGGACTGATAGGCGAACGCCTCTTTGGCTTTTCCGGCGGCCCATGTTTCGCAGGGCAGGTGGGATGTGTCGATCCTGCCTTCGCTGATCCATTGCAGAATCTGCGGTTTCCCGCTCCATTTCATTGCGCAGGTCATGGACATGTTGACGTTTTTCACGAACCAGCGGTGATAGTGGTCGAAGAGGAGTTTTTCCGGATAATCGCCGTTCAGGTGAATGTAACCCGGTTCGTCGTCATCTTTCCAGCCGCCGTCTTTGATGAACTGATAGAGGATTCCCGGAACAGCGGGATTGCCGGAACATTCGATGATCTTGTCGGCTTTTTTGCCGTTGGTGAGCTCTTCCAGTTTTTTGATGCCTGCGGCGTCGGGGGTGATGACGTGATCGGCATAGTGGCGGGCGATTTCCTGACGGTACGGATGCGGTTCCGCGATGATGACGGTGGCTTTCGGCGCTTTGATTTTAATGATCTGCGCTGCGCCGATACCGTTCATGCCGGCGCCGAAGACGAGGACCGTTCCGGCGAAGTCTTCCGTGAGACCGAGACGCTGCACGCCTTTCAGAGAGACGCAGAACAGATAGGCGAGAACCGCCTGTTCGTCGGTGACGTTGTCGGGAATTTTGCAGAGCGGATCGCCGGCGCCGCCCGCGTTGGCGGAATCTTTGTGCACGATCTGCGTTCCGCCGCCCCATGCCGCGCAGACATCCATATAGGTGCGGCATTCGTTGATCATGACGCGGTCGCCTTTTTTGAGACCGGGAGCATAAGAGCCTTCCTCAAGGATGACGCCGATGTTTTCGTAACCGGGGACGAGTGGATACCAGCACTGCTCCGGATGCTGCATGCCATGGTAGGTTTTCATGTCGGTTCCGGTGCTGATCGCGCTCATCAGGGTTTTGCAGACAACGGTGTCTTCCCGCTTCGGGGTCAGAGTCACTTCACGGAACGCCGCTTCACCGGGGCGTTCGATCACGGTCGCCATTGTTTTTACACAGGACATAATGTTTACCTTTTTTATTTGGGGTTATTGTTGCCGATATGGTTATATTATAGAATATTTTATCATCAAGTCAAGAGAGTCTGCATACTGTTTTCTGTGAAAAGTATGGTTTTAATTTGATTTTTCCGAAAAACGATATATGGTTATTTCCGGAAGAGCGTTTTCTGCGGAGAATTTTTATGGATTACAAACAGCCGCACATTGCGGAAGAGCTGAAACGCCGGATTGCGGCAGGAGTCTATGCGGAACGCGTTCCGGCATCCCGGACGCTTGCGGCGGAGTTCGGCGTCAATATCAAAACCGTTGACAAAGCGGTGTCGCAGCTGGTGGAACAGGGGCTGCTGGAACGGAAAAAGCGCAGCGGGACCCGGATCGTTCCCGCAAGGCGGGATCTGTTTCCGGAACGCATGATTGAGGTTATTTTTGAAGGTTTCACCACGATTTTCACCCATCCGTTCTGGGGGGGGATCTGGGAAGCGATGATGCAGAGACTGACCGCCGCCGGATACCGCACAATCCTCAATATGCTGGAATCCGATCCGGATACCGGACTGCTGCGTCTGGATCATTTTTCCCTCTGTTCGTCGACCGGGAAAATCGTGCTTGGGATCGGGGAAAAACATCTGCTGGACCGCGTGGCGGCGTCGCGGGTTCCGTTTATAACGGCGTGCGATCCGGTCGATGATCCGCTGATCCCGCAGGTTTCGTTTGATTTTACCGACGGCATACGCGATGCGGTCAACTGCCTTTCGGCGCAGGGGTGTTCCCGGATCGCGTTCATCGGGCAGACCCGGAGTTATGTGAATCTCCAACAGGTGCGGAAATTCAATGCGTATCTGAAAGCGGTTCAGCAGTTCCGGCAGGTTGAACCGGAGCTGATCGAGGATGTGCGTCCGCTTGCGGGAAAGGGGGCTCCGGCTCTTGACAGTCTGCTCCGCCGGACGGTCCCCGATGCGCTGATTGCCGCATACGATCACCAGCTTCCGGAGATCCTCGGTCTGCTCGGCGAGCGGGGACTCCGGATCCCGGTTATCGGCTGCGACGGCTTGAGTCTGCCCGGCATTCCGGCGGAACGTCGCATGGTCGCGGCGCCGCGTCACGAATGCGGAGAGAAGATCGCGGAACAACTGATCCATGCGATCAATACCCGGCGTAAACCGCGTTCGGTCGTTATTCCCGCCCGCTTCATTTGATTCGCGCGGTTGAAAAGTTCCGGAAGATACGCTATATTACAGGAATCATTTGATTTTCATCCAAACTTTATACGCAGAGCGGGGAGTTTTTCATGGCAGGAAAAATCGCGTTTTCCGAAAAGGCGCTGGAGCAGATGAGCCGCGGAGTCCGGAGCCATGCCCTGACCGGCGTCAAAGCCCGCTGGACCTGGTTTCTGCTTGGTTCCGTCTCCCTGTTTTTTGCCGCCATGATCATCTGGGGATTTTGCGGGAGCATGACGGAGAGTGTGACCGGAACGGGAATCACGCTGCTGAGCGGCGGTGTCCGTCCGGTGATCGCCGGGGGCAGCGGAATGCTTTCCCATCTGAATATCCGGGCGGGGGCTGAAGTCAGCTCCGAACAGGTTATCGGGCAGATTCACAATGCGGAAGTGCTGCTGAATGTCAGAAAACTGGAATCGGAATACAACCTGCTCCGTTCCGAAGTTGAATTTCTACGCCGGGGAACTGAACGGCTTACCGCACAGAAACTGACGATCGACCGCGAGAAGAAAAAGATGCTGGACCGTCTGACCGCCCGGCAGGAGGAGAGCCGCAAACGGGCGGCGGATATCGTGAATATTTATTCCCGTCTGAGCAATATCGGGGCGGCGTCGAAAGTCGCGTATTATCAGACGATGGACCAGATGGTCCAGACGGAGAGTTCTTATATTTCCACTCTGCTCCAGTCGATGGAGACCGATGTGACTCAGCAGGATCTGATCTGGCAGCAGGAGCAGAAAGTTCTGGAGCTCCGGCAGCGTCTGGAACAGAAGAAACAGGAACTTGAGCTTGCACAGAAGCTCTACCGTGAGGCGTACTGGATTACGCCGAAATTCGACGGGCATGTGCTTGAAGTGTTCAAGGAGGAGGGGGCGTATGTGCAGACCGGCGAGAAGATTGCGCTTGTCGCCGCCGGGTTGGAAGAGGGGATGTATCTTGCCGCGTTTGTTCCGCCGGATCAGGGGAAAAAGATCCGCAACGGGATGAGTGCGTTTTTCTCGCCCGCCGCCGCACCGTCTGCCGAATATGGCTATCTGAAGTGCGTGGTGCGGGATGTGAGCAATGTGCCGGTCAATGCGGAAACCGTGCAGGCGGAACTGATGAACGCATCGCTGACCCGCATGATCGCGGGCGAATCCGCCGTGATCCGTGTCGTTCTTGAGATTATTCCGGAACCCGGTGTGCCGGGCGGTTACCGCTGGACAAGCCGGAGAGGATATGCACAGCGGATCGTCAACGGAATGCTGGGAACCGTCATCATCAACACCGGCTACCGTGCTCCTGCGTCCTATGTGATTCCCGCTCTGCGGGAGCTGCTGAACCGGAAACAGCCGAAACCGAAACGGACGGAACAATGAACCTGTTCCGTTTTTTCCCGTGTTCCCGCAGAAAAAAGACTCCGGTCGTGCTTCAGATGGAGGCGACGGAGTGCGGTGCGGCGTCGCTGGGGATGATCCTCGGATATTACGGCCGTTACGAGCCGTTGGAAAAACTGCGCGGAGACTGCGGAGTTTCCCGGAACGGCAGCAAGGCTTCTCTGATTCTCAAAGCCGCCCGCGGCTACGGGCTGGAGGCCCGCGGATTCCGGGTGCTGACCGGACAGCTGGATGAACTGCAAACGCCGCTGATCCTGTTCTGGGAATTTGAACATTTCCTCGTTTACGAGGGGCATTCCCGCAATGGGCGGTATTTTTATCTGAATGACCCGGCTTCCGGTCCGCGGACCGTGGAACGGGAGCAGTTTGAAAATTCCTATACCGGAGTGGCTCTGGAGTTCAAAAAAACACCGGAGTTCCGTAAAGGCGGAAAGCCGCAGGGGGTGTTCCGGGCGATGCTGCCGATGATCTCCGGCATGAAAAGCATCATGGCGGCGATTGTCTGGGGCGGACTTCTTCTTGTGATTCCCGGAATCACGGTTCCCGCGCTGATGCAGGTTTTTGTAGACCGGATCCTGCCGGGGAAAAGCGAGTGGCTGGTTCCTGTGCTTCTGCTGTTCATTCTGACGATTCTGCTTCAGACTCTGCTCAGCTGGCTCGTCGCCCTGGCGCTCCGGCGCGGAGAACTCCAGCTTGCGGTCAACCGGACGATGGAGATGATGAACTATCTGTTCCGTCTGCCGATGGGCTTTTTTCTCCAGCGTTCCAACGGGGATCTGCAAACGCGCGTCGGGCTGAATTCCTCCGTGGCGTCCACAGCGTTCGGAACGGTTGCGGACAATATTGTCCGCTTCTGCACCGCGTTGTTTTTCCTGCTGCTGATGTTCCAGTTCAGCGGATTGCTTTCGTTTGTTTCGCTCGGTTTTCTCGGACTGGATCTGCTGTGCCTATGGATTGTCAACCGGCATCGTCAGGTTCTGAACCAGAGTCTGCTGATGATCCGGACCAGAATGCTCAGTTCGGTGATGTCCGGTGTTGCCATGATGGAGAATCTCCGTGCGGCGGGACGCGAGGACTCCGTATTTCTGCAGTGGACCGGGCAGCTTGCCGAGTTGAACCGGAAACAGCTGGGGTATCAGGTTTCCGTGACCTGCTTCAATCTGCTCCCCGCGTTTCTGAATGCGGCGGGCAATGTGCTGATTCTCTGCATTGGTGCATGGCTTGTCATGAACGGTGAGCTGACGCTCGGCGGGATGTTCGCATTCCAGACGCTTGCCGCAAGTTTTGCCGCTCCGTTCACCGCGCTGATGATGGCGGGGGCGGAACTTCAGGCGATGAAAGCCGATGTGGAGCGGATTCAGGATGTGTACAAGTATGAGCCGGAAACAAGTTTCCGTCCGGATGACGGTCCCGGGGACGTTCCGCCGGATTTCACCGGGTTTGAAATGAAGAACGTTTCGTTCGGATACAGCCGCTGCGAACCGCCGGTTCTGGAGAATTTTTCGTTGACCGTGAAGCCGGGGAAACGGGTTGCGCTGGTCGGCGCTTCGGGCTCCGGCAAAACGACGGTCGCCAAACTCGCCAACGGGACGCTGCTTCCGTGGTCGGGTGAAATCCTTCTGAACGGGAAGCCGATGGATTCCTACACCCGTTCGGACTATTACGGCATTGTCGGAACGGTGGATCAGAGCATCATGCTGTTTTCGGGTACAGTGGGACAGAACCTGACTTTGTTTGCCCCGTCGTTCGAGGCGCGTGAACTGCAGCAGGCGGTCCGGGATGCCGCGATCGAGCGTGAACTGGCGGTACGCGGTCCCATGCTGGAACTGCCTGTCGCCGAAGGCGGAAGCAATTTTTCCGGCGGTCAGCGCCAGCGTCTGGAAATCGCACGCGCTTTGTCGCACAATACGCCTCTGCTGATCCTTGACGAAGCGACCAGTGCGCTGGATCCCGTGACCGAGGAGAAGATCGACCGCGCGATCCGGCGCCGCGGCTGCGCCTGCATTGTGGTTGCCCATCGTTTGAGCACGATACGCGATTGCGACGAGATCATCATGCTGGAGAATGGAAAGATCGTGGAACGTGGAACTCATGATGAACTGATGGCTGCCGACGGTGCATATGCCGTTATGATGAGGCTGGAGCAGGGAGGTGCGGCATGACGGCGGAAAAACAAAGACACGTTCTTCCGTCCGGAAAAGAGTTCCGGCTGAGTTCCCTGACATCGGGTATGAGCATTGTTTCCGGGGAAGTCAATCTGTTCCTGATCCGCCGGAACACGGACGGTCAGCCGGGAGAACGGGCGTTTCTTGCCGTTCTGCGGAGCGGCGGCGGATTGCTGCCCGAAGCGGATGTCACGGTTGACGGAGTTGTCTGGGGGCTTGCCGCCGTTCCGTCGGGAGACGCTGTGGCGGAAGACGGAGCGTATCCGGAAGAACTTTGGAAAGGATGCCTGTCCGCCGCGGCTGACGGACTTGCCGGAGAGCGGGTCGGGGCGGAGAATGTCGCGGAACTGCTGCGCTCTCTTGTCGGGATTCTCGCCGCCCGGAAAAGGAGACGTTTCCTTTTTGAGGAGGAAAACCGGAAATTGACGGATGATGCGCTGGGACGGAAACTGGATGCGCTCGGCAGGCTGGCGGGAGTCTGTTCCTCCTATCGGAACCGTGCGGAAGAGACGGACCCGCTGATAACCGTTTTGCGGGAGATCGCGGAGTGCTACCGTCTGCCGTTCGACCGTGAGGCGGAATTGCTCCGGAGCAGGGGGCGTTCGCCGCAGGATCGGCTGAAAGAGTTTGCCGCCGTTGCGGGCTGGCGGATCCGGGAGGTCGAACTGACCGCGGATTTCTACAGGCAGTCGGCGCGTCCGGTGCTTGCGTTCCGCCGGGAGGATCTCTCGCCGGTGATCCTGTATCTCAGTTCCGGCGGCGGCTGGTACCGGGATCCTGCGCGCGGGAGCGGCAGATTTCCGCTGACCCGGAAAGCCGCACAGGAGTTTTCCGGTTCCGGATGGTGTTTCTATGAACCGTTTCCGGCAGGCAGGAAAACGAAAAAAGTTCTGTTGAGTTTTATATTTGCGACGGCAAAACCGGTGATCGTTCTGATCCTTGCTGCGGGGTTGGTTTCGTCGCTGCTCGGATTGGTGACGCCGGTTGCGACGCAGTATGTGATCGGGGAGATCATTCCGTCGGCGAATCTGCCGGAGCTGTGGCAGCTGGCGGCTCTGCTGATCGTGCTGACTGCGTGCGGGGTGATGCTCGGCGTGGTTCCGTCGCTGGTGATGATGCTGTTCAGTGCCCAGCAGTTCGAGCGGTTCCAGGCGGCGATGTATGACCATGTTCTGCGGGTTCCGGTCAAGACGTTCCGCATGTGCGATTCGGGTGATATGACTCAGCGTATTCTCGGTGCATCGCAGGTTCTGTCTGCGGTGTTCGGGATCATTTCCCGGCAGTTTCTCGGTTCGCTGTTTTCGCTTGTCGGTCTGCTGCTGATGTTCTGGTACAGCCCGGTTCTGGCGGTGACGGGTGTGGTGATGGTGCTGATCTACGCCGCGGCGTTCTTTCTGCTGTCCCGGATCAACCTGCGTCCGCTTGCGGTCCAGGCGGCGGCTTCCGGACGGATGAGCGGGCTTCTGAAACAGATTTTCGACGGAATGGCGAAGATTCGCGCGGCGGGGGCGGAGCAGCGCATCCTTTCCCGTTTCACCGACGATTTTGCCGAGATGGAGAAACAGAGTTTCATCATTGCCCGCAACGGGGCGTATCAGAGTGTTTTTTCGATGGTTTTTCCAATGGTGATTTCGGTGCTGTTTTATGCGCTGGCGGGCGGGTTCCTCAGCAGTAATCTTCCGCTTCCGGTGTTCCTCGCGTTCATGGCGGCGTTTCAGAGTTTTCAGAGCGGGCTGATCGGCGTGGCTTCCGGCTGCTGGGCTCTGCTGGCGATCAAGCCGGAACTCGACCGTATTATGCCGATTCTGGAAGCGGAACCGGAGGATGGCGGGGACCGGAAGAGTCCGGGCAGGCTGGACGGCAGGGTGGAGGTTTCTGCTCTGAGTTTCCGGTATTCGCCGGACTCGCCGCGTGCGTTGAGCGATGTTTCGTTTCACGCGGAACCGGGAGAGTTCGTGGCGATCGTGGGACCGTCCGGTGCAGGCAAAAGCTCGCTGGTTCGTCTGCTGCTCGGTTTTGAACAGCCGGAATCGGGTATGATCTGTTATTCCGGCAGGGATCTGGCGAATCTGGAACTGCGGTCCGTGCGCCGGCAGATGGGGGTGATCCTCCAGAACAGCCGTATTATGCCGGGGTCGATTCTTGAGAATATCGTTACCGGGACCGATTATACGGTGCAGGACGCCTGGCGCGCTCTGGAGCTTGCCGCGTTCCGCCGCGAAGTGGAGGAGATGCCGATGGGAATTCATACTCTGGTGAGTTCCGAAACCGTTTCCGGCGGTCAGCAGCAGCGGATCCTGATCGCCCGCGCACTGGTCGGCTCTCCCGCCGTTGTTATTATGGATGAATCCACGAGCGCTTTGGACAACCGTTCGCAGGAGATTGTCAAGATGAACATGGAACAGCTACGGATGACCAGGATCGTGATCGCGCACCGTCTTTCGACCATTCTCCGGGCGGACCGGATCTATGTGCTTGATAAAGGGCGCGTGGTGCAACAGGGAACTTATGAACAGCTTGCCGCCGAAGACGGATTGTTCCGTCGCCTTACGGAGCGGCAGCTGACGGAAAGGAACGACCGCTTATGAAGAATTGTATTATCAGTCTGCTTGCCGTTGTCTGTGTATGCCTTCTGCTGAATGCGCTTGGCGTGTTCCAGTTCGGCTCGTTTATCGACCGTGGTCACCGTTCGTGGAATGAACGGATGCGGGAAAAATCCGTGCGGAAATCTCCGGTTCTGAAGCTCGGAGCGGCGTATGATGCCGCAGACCGTCCCGCGGTGGAAGCGATGGAGGGGGTGAGTCTGGCGGCGGAACTGCTCAATCAGGACGGCGGAGTCAACGGCAGGAAACTGGAGATTAGCCGCCGGGATGATGTGAAGACTCTGCCGGAATATTGTATGGCGATTCAACAGTTCTGCGACGATCCCGCGATTGCCGCAGTGATCGGTCCGTTCAGTTCCGGCTATATTCCGTCCGCCCGCGCTCTGACGCAGTTTCACGGGCTGCCGCTGATTTCTCCGCTGACGGTCCGTTCCGAAAAACTGCCGCAACTGGAGCCGGATAATTTCGTCACGCTGTTTCCGCCGCTGAAACTGTGGATTGATGCGATTCTTGCGCACATGGAGAAGAAAGGGCACCGCAATATTCTGATCGTCAGTCCGGAAACCGATACTTACGGGGATATTTTCTGTACCGCGCTGGAGCGGGAGAGCCGGCACCGTGCGGGTTTCGGCAGCGTTTACCGGTTGAACTATCAGTCTCCGCTCCGTCGGCGGGATCTGCTTCATGCGGTACAGAACTATGCCGGTGACCGCAATTTCGATGCGGTGTTTTTCGGCGGCACGTTTTCTGATTTTCCCGAATTTCTCGCATTGCTGAAAGAACGGCGGCTGACGGCTCCCGTGTACGGGAGTGACGATCTTTATATTCCGCAGATACGGTCCGCCGCCGCGGAGTCCGTTCTCTGTCTGCCGCGTGTGGAGCTCCGCCGCAAGGATACGCGGTTCGTGAAAGAATGGATCCGGCGTTTCGGCAGGGAGCCCAGCTATCATACCGTGCTTGGTGCGGAGAGCGTTTTCGCTGTTGCCGAAGCCGTGAGGAGCGCAGGAGACGGGGCATTCGGAAAACTGCCGGAGATTCTGCGGGAGAGCCGGATAAAATTGTTGCGCGATCCGCAGACCGCCCCGCGGATCGTGATGGACTGTTTTGCTCCATCCGCAAATAAAAAATGATCTGTTTTTCCGGAAAAATCCGGATTCCATTTGCATTTCCGCATCCGGTGGACTATATTCAGCAGAAGGTTCCCCGTTTTTGGGGAATCCTGACAATCATCAAGTTCAAGGGGGGAAACTATGAACTACCAGAATGCCAAACTGCCGGATGGAGCGGAGTACGCTGCATCAAGTCCGCTGATGACCGAACAAACGGTATTGAAACCGATTCTTGGGAAACACATGGCACCGAAAGGCAAATGCGGTTATCTCATTGTGGAAAAAGGAGCGCTCCAGTTCGTCTGGGAAGACACCGGGGAGGTTCTTGATGCGGCTCCGGGACATCCGGTCGTGATTCAGCCGGAACGTTATCACCATGTCAGACTCACCGGTCCGGTCGAATTCAAAATCGAATTTTACAAGGTTCCTTCCGTTTCCGCCGCCGATGCGGAAGCGGCACGACCCGGCGAACAGTTCCTGACCCGGTGAAGCCGGGTTCCGGAACAGTCAAAGAGAACAGGAAATTATTTATGAAACGCAAGATTATTGAAATTGATACGGAGCGCTGCAACGGATGCGGCGCCTGTATTCCGAATTGTCCGGAAGGTGCTCTGCAGCTGATCGACGGGAAGGCAAGGTTGGTCAGCGACCTTTTCTGCGACGGGCTGGGCGCCTGCATCGGCGAGTGTCCGCTCGGCGCGATCCGGGTTGTGGAACGGGAAGCGGAGCCGTATGATGAACGCCGGGTGATGGCAAATATTGTCAAACAGGGCGAAAATACGATCCGGGCACATTTGAAACACCTGAGCGATCACGGGGAGACCGGACTGCTGGAAACAGCTGTCGCCTATCTGAAAGAGAACGGTTACCCTGTTCCTCTGCCGGAAAAACCGGCAAAGCGGCCGTTTGCGTGTCCGGGCTCGCTTGCCAAAAAACTGTCCGCGCCGAAGCCGTCGGAACTTTCCGGCGGAGCCTCGGCCCTGCGGCAGTGGCCGGTCCAGCTCAAATTATTGAATCCGTCGGCTGAGTACTTTGAGAACGCCGATCTGCTGATTTCCGCGGATTGCGTCGCTCATGCGTACGGCAGTTTTCACCGGGACCTGCTGAACGGACGGATCCTGATCGTGTTCTGTCCGAAACTGGATTCCGATCTTGACGGATATGTGGAGAAGCTGGCGGAGATCTTCCGTCTTCATGCGATCCGTTCCGTGACGGTTGCGCGGATGGAGGTTCCCTGCTGCGGCGGAACCGTTGCCATTGTGGAAAAAGCACTGGAACGCGCTGAAAAGAAACTGGATATTCAAATAAAAACCGTTGGAATTGACGGACAACTGCAGAAATAAAACAAATCAAACAGGAGGGGGATGCTTATGAGCATGTTTTGTTTTCAATGTCAGGAGACGATCCGGAATACCGGATGCACCATTGGCGGAGCCTGCGGAAAAAACGCCGCACTTGCCAACAGGATGGATGAGCTGATCCGTCAGCTGAAATTGCTGGCTTTGACCAGGAAGCCGGACCGTGAACTGGGACGGTTCGTCATACAGTCGCTTTTCATGACGATTACCAATGCCAATTTTGACGAAGCCCGGATTGAGGCGCAGCTTGCGCGGGCAAAAGCTCTGACCGGGGAGTGCACAGCCGAAGTTCCGCTCGGCGTTCTGGCCTGCGGGGAGGAAGATATCCGGTCTCTGCGGGAGCTGTTGACTTACGGTTTGAAAGGGATTGCCGCTTATGCCGATCATGCAGCCGTGCTCGGATGGGAAGATGACGAGGTTTATGCGTTTCTGTTCAAAGCTCTGGCGGCGGTTGCACGCGACTGTTCCGCAGATGAGTTGATCGCGCTGGTGATGGAATGCGGCGGCATTGCCGTTAAAACGATGGCTCTGCTGGATTCCGCCAATACCGGAACGTATGGAACGCCGGAACTCACAACGGTGAAAACGGGAGTCGGAACGCGTCCGGGAATCCTGATCTCCGGTCATGATCTGCGCGACCTGAAAGAACTTCTGGAGCAGACGAAAGAGGCGGGAATTGATGTTTATACGCACTCGGAAATGCTTCCGGCGCACTCATACCCCGAATTCAAGAAGTATCCGCATCTGTATGGAAATTATGGTAATGCGTGGCACCGCCAGAATGTGGAATTCGCATCGTTCAACGGTCCGGTTCTGATGACCACGAACTGCATCACTCCGGTTCAGGCGGCGTATCGGGAGCGGATTTTTACGACCGGAATGGCTGGATATCCGGGAGTTCCGCACATTGCGGACCGTACGGACGGGAGACCGAAGGATTTTTCACCGCTGATTGAGCTTGCGAAGAGGTGTCCGCCGCCGGAGCCGCTGGAGGATGGAACCGTCACCGGCGGATTTGCACACGGTCAGGTGCTTGCCTTGGCGGATCGGGTGGTTTCCGCCGTGAAGTCGGGAGCAATCCGCCGTTTCGTGGTGATGGCGGGATGTGACGGGCGGCATCCGACCCGTGAGTATTTTACTCAGGTGGCGGAGAAGCTGCCCGCCGACACGGTTATTCTGACTGCCGGATGTGCAAAATACCGTTATAATAAACGGAAGCTTGGCGATATCGGCGGGATTCCGCGTGTGCTCGACGCGGGGCAATGCAACGACAGTTACAGTCTGGCTGTCATTGCGCTGAAACTCAAAGAGGCTTTCGGGCTTGATGATGTGAACAAGCTCCCGCTGTCATTTGATATTGCCTGGTATGAACAGAAAGCGGTCGCGGTTCTGCTGGCGCTTCTTTCTCTCGGTTTCCGGAATATCCGTCTCGGCCCGACTCTTCCGGCGTTTCTTTCGCCCGGAGTAACCAAGATTCTGTCGGAGGCATTCGGCCTCAGGGGGATCACGACGCCGGACGCCGACACGGAAGCCATGATGGCAGGGAAATGAATTCCGTTCTTCAGCCCCTCCGGCGGAGGGGCTTTTCCGTTCAGGAGGGTTTCCGTACGCCGCGATGGGCTTTGGCTTCCAGCGGATTTTCCGGCCAGTCGTGTTTCGGATAACGTCCGCGCAAATCTTTGCGGACGAGGAAATAACTTTCCGTCCAGAAATGGCGCAAGTCGGATGTCGTCTGCACCGGACGCATTGCGGGGGAGAGCATTTGAATGGTAACGGGAATTCTGCCGTTGACGATGCGGGGGGTGTCCAGCATTCCAAACATTTCCTGAAGTTTCACCGCCATGAACGGAATGCCGTCCGGGGACGAGTAATCGACCCGTATCTTTGAGCCGCTCGGCACTTCGATCCGTTCGGGGGCGAGACGCGCGAGATCCATTCGCTGCTTGTGCGACAGAAGCGATTCCAGCGCAGTGTGCAGATCCAGCCGTTTCAACTGTGCGAGTCCGGTGATCCCGCCGGCGAACGGCGCGAGCCACTCTTCCAGAGATTCCAGAACGCCGGAGTCGGAAAGATCCGGCCATTCCTCCGGCAGATGACGTCGCACGAATTCCACCCGTTCGCGCAGAGCCTGCGTATGCGGGGCGAACGGAAGAACGCCGATCCCTTCCGTCCGGATGCCGTCGAGAAGGACTTCAAGAATCCGTTCCGCGGGAACTTTGTTCAGCGCCGGACGCGATTCCGCGGTCAGTTTGCCGATCATAGTCCGGCATTCCGCTTCCACGGCTTTCCGTTCCGGATTCCAGTATACGGAAAACTCCTCCGTCACCAGTTCCGGCAGGTACTCTCCGATGTCCCGGAACGTCAGCGGGGCGGCGGAAAAAATCCGCTGGCGGTTCCCTTCGCCCTCCACTGACGCCAGCGCGAGAAATTCGTTCATGCAGAGCGGATCGGTTTCCCGCAGTTTTGCTCCGGTTCCGTTGGAAAGCGCGTAATCACCGGACCGCGGTGCGCGGGAACGCGCAATCCGGTCCGGATAAGCGAATGCCGTGATGATTCCGGCGGATTCCGGATCGGTCTCCCGGTCACGGATCCCGGCGGCGGAGGCGATTTGCCGGACCGCGTCGCGTATGCGGTGCAGAGCTCCGGGATCGCAGGACTGATTTCCTGCCAGAGCGCTCAGGCGACGGCGTAGATCGACGGAGTCGTCGTTACGGAGCAGGTCGCGTTCTCCGAGCAGTGCAGCGAGACAGCACGCGGTATAGCCGAATCCTGCCTGTTTCGATTTCAGAACGGCATGCGCCAGCCGCGGGTGCATCGGCAACGTCAGCATTGCGGCACCCTCCGCGGTGATGGCGCCGGAGGCATCCAGCGCTCCGAGCGAGCGCAGCAGTTCCGAGGCCTGACGGACTTTCGCCGGAGGCGGAGCGTCCAGCCATTGCAGAGTTGCGGCGGCATCGGGATGGACTCCCCATTTTGCCAGTTCGAGAACGAGCGGAACAAGGTCGGTATCCAGAATTTCCGGCGTATTGAACGCGGGAAACCGCTGTTCCTCTTCCGGGGACCAGAGACGGTAACAGACTCCCGGCGCGGTCCGTCCGGCGCGTCCGCGCCGCTGATCCGCCGAGGCGATGGAGACGCGTACGGTTTCCAGACGACCCATGCCGTTGCGCGGGGAAAAACGCGGGACGCGCATCATGCCGCTGTCCACCACGATCCGTACGCCTTCGATTGTCAGACTTGTTTCCGCGATCGACGTGGAGAGAATGACTTTGCGATGATCCGGGTCCGGTTCGATCGCCGCATCCTGTTCGCTCTGCGGCAGATTGCCGTACAGCGGCGCGACCCGGATTTGATGCGGAAGAGTCCCTGTCAGCATGGCGTCCGCCCGGCGTATCTCGCCTTCGCCTGGCAGAAACGCCAGCAGATCGCCTTCCGGTTCCTGTTCGAGAGCGAGCCGGACCGTCCGTGCGAGATCCGGTTCCAGCGGTGCGCGCGGATCCCGGCGTGGAACATGGACAGTCCGCACCGGGTACATCTTTCCCGGACAGCGGATTACCGGAGAGTTGCCCAGCAGAGCGGAAACGCGGTCGGCGTCAAGCGTTGCGGACATTACCAGAATCCGCAGATCCCCGCGCAGCTGCCGGAGATCAAGACAGAGTGCCAATGCAAGATCCGCATGGATGCTGCGTTCGTGGAATTCATCGAAAATGATGGTATGGACGCCTGAAAGTTCCGGATCGCTCTGAATCAGACGGGTCAGAATGCCCTCGGTCAGCACTTCGATTCTTGTTTCTGCGGAAACTTTTGAATCGAACCGGGTCCGGTAGCCGACGAGCCCGCCGAGCGGGGAACCGGTCAGTGCGGCGATCCGTTTTGCGGATGCACGGGCGGCAAGACGGCGCGGTTCCAGCATCAGGAGTTTTCCCGCATCCGCACCGAACGTTTCGTAAAGAAACGGCGGTACGAGCGTGGTTTTTCCCGCTCCGGGAGCGGCGCAGAGAACCGCTGTTCCGTGGGTGCGCAGAGCTTCCGCCACCTGCGGAAGCACGGTTTGGACGGGCAGTTCGATCAAAGGTTGACCATTTTTTCCGGTTTAACGATCCGGTCGAATTCATCGGCGGAAAGAAAACCGAGTTCCACGCATGCTTCTTTCAGGGTCTGTCCGCTGTGGTGCGCATGCTTGGCGATCTTTGCTGCGTTGTCGTAGCCGATCGCCGGGCTGAGCGCGGTCACGAGCATCAGCGATTTATTGACCAGTTCGGCGATGCGTGCGGTATTTGCCTGAAGACCTTTCAGCGCGTATTTGGTGAAACTGTTCGCGGCATCGGCAAGCAGGCGGATTTCTTCGAGCAGATCGAAGATCATCATGGGCTTGAATACGTTGAGTTCAAAGTTGCCCTGCGTTCCGGCGAAGGAAACTGCTGCGTCGAGTCCGACGATCTGAGTACAGACCATTGTCATTGCCTCGCACTGGGTCGGATTCACTTTTCCCGGCATGATGGAGGATCCCGGTTCGTTTTCCGGCAGGATCAGTTCGCCGAATCCGCAGCGGGGACCGCAGGCGAGCCAGCGGATATCGTTGGCGATCTTCATCATTGCGCAGGCGCAGGCTTTGACGGCGGATGACGCCGCGACGATTGCGTCGTGTGCGGCGAGGACTGCGTATTTGTTCGGAGCGGTGACGAACGGCAGATTGGTCTGAGCCGCGATCTTTGCCGCCGCCTTTTCCGCGAATCCCGCCGGAGCGTTCAGCCCGGTTCCGACCGCGGTTCCGCCAAGCGCCAGTTCGTAAAGTTCGGGCAGAACGGCTTCCACGCGTCTGATCGCGAATTCGATTTGCGCGACGTATCCGGAGAACTCCTGTCCGAGCGTCAGCGGAACGGCGTCCTGCAGATGAGTGCGTCCGATTTTGACGATCGGCATGAACTCGTCGCGTTTTGTCCGAAGCTCCGCGAGGAAGAGACGGAGTGCGGGGAGCAGTTTGCCGACGGTCATTTCCGCCGCCGCGATGTGCATTGCCGCGGGGAATGTGTCGTTGGAGGACTGCGACATGTTCACATGGTCATTCGGGTGCACGGGCTTTTTGCTGCCTTTTTCGCCGCCGAGCAGTTCGTTGGCGCGGTTTGAAATGACCTCGTTGACGTTCATGTTGCTCTGGGTTCCGCTTCCGGTCATCCAGACTTTGAGGGGAAATTGCGCGTCGTAATCGCCGTTGAGGATTTCATCGCACGCGCCCTGAATCGCGGAACAGAGTTCTTTGGACAGCAGTCCGAGTTCGAAATTGGTTTCCGCCGATGCTTTTTTCACGATCACCAGTCCGCGGATCACTTCGAGCGGGATCAGATCTTTTCCGATATTGAAATGGAGAAGAGAGCGCTGAGTCTGCGCTCCCCAGTATTTTTCGGCGGGGACCTCAATGGTTCCCATGCTGTCGCTTTCCTGTCTGAACATAGTAAAAACCTCCGTAATTTTTCAGACAGGTAATATATCACCCGGTATTCCCTGATACAAGACGAAGTTTGAAATTTACCGGATCAGGCGTTTCTGCGCTTCATGACTTTGTGGTGCACATACAGATAACAGACGACGAAGACGGCGAGCCCGATCAGCAGCCAGATGTAGTTCTGCTTGATGATCTCTTTTCCGCGTTCGATCATCTGCACATAGGTCATATCCTGCGTGAGATGGCCGAAATAGCCGCCGATTGCCGTCAGGATCACGACCCAGATCCCGGCGCCGAGCCCGGTGTAGAGCGTGAAACTTTTCAGATTCATGCGGGAGAGTCCTGCGGGGATCGAGATCAGCTGGCGGATTGCGGGAAGGAGACGGCAGACGAACGTTGCGAGTTCGCCGTATTCCCGGAAGATCTCCTCCGCGCGGTCAAGCGTCTGTTCTTTCAGGAAGAAATATTTGCCGTAACGGTGCAGGAAGGTGCGTCCGAGTTTCAAGGCGAGCCAGTAGTTGATGTAAGCGCCCGCGAGCGAGCCGGAGATGCCGACAAGGACCGCGATTAGGGAGTCGATCCACGGATTGCCCGTCGTCAGCTGATGCTTGAACGCAAGGAATCCGGCGGGGATCATGACCACTTCGCTGGGAAAGGGAATGAAGGAACTTTCAATCGTCATAAAGATAAAGATCAGCAGGAATCCCCATACAGGCGCGTATTGCGTGATGGCGTCCAGATGGGCGGCGATTGTCTCCGTCATAAAAATTCTCCTTAATTGTTGTTGCGTTTTTCCGGTTGATGGTGTAAAGTATACAGCCAAAATGCGGAAAGTCCATCAATTATGACAAAAAAATAATGAAAGAATGACGGAATTATGCACGAAATCGCTTTTACGGTCGGAAAACTCTCCATTCACTGGTACGGAGTCTTTGTGGCTCTGGCATTCGTCGTTGCCATGAGCACGCTGCTTATCGAACGGAAACGCGCGGGGATCACACCGGATAACGTGTTCGATCTGGCGCTGATCGCGATTTTCGGCGGCGTCTTCGGCGCGCGTCTTTTCTATGTCGTGCAGTTTTTTCATCAGTTCCGCGACAACCCGATCGACATCATCCGCATCGACAAGGGCGGACTTGTCTTTTACGGCGGTTTCATCATCGCGTTTACAACGGTGATGCTCTACTGCAAATGGAAGAAGCTCCCGATGCTGAAAGTGCTTGATATTTACGCTCCGGCGGTTGCATTCGGGCATGTGTTCGGGCGGATCGGCTGTTTTCTCCAGGGATGCTGTTTCGGGAAACCGGCGGGAACCGGGTGCCCCGCGGTCGTTTTCCCCGCCGGATCGGCGCCTGCCGCGCGTTATCCGGCGAATCCGGCGGACCTGTATTCCGTGACGAAAACCGTTTCCGAATCCATGCCGCTGATCCCCGTTCAGCTTTATGAAGCGTTCTGCAATCTGCTGATCGGCATTCTGCTGATTTGGCTTCTGCGCAAAGTGAAACGGCCTGGCGGAGTGGCGGTGATCTATCTTGCGGCGTATGCGGTCATGCGGTTCTCCATGGAGTTTCTGAGGGGCGATCATACGGATCATATCGGCGTATTCACGCCGTCGCAGGCTGTGGCGCTCTTCGTGATGCTTCCTGTCGCCGCGGTTCTGTTCTGGTACACGGGAAGGAGGTACCGGAATGCCGCTCAATGACAGCCGGATCGTACTGACCGTTCCGCCGGAGTGTGCCGGAATGCGTCTGGACCAGTGTGTAACCCGGCTCGCCGGGGATTTTTCGCGGGTGCAGATTCAGAAGATCATTGCGTCCGGCGGACTGCTGGTCAACGGCAGAGTTTGCGATTCCAAACGTGCATGTGCCGGGCAGGGGGACCGGATCGAATTCGACCCGCCGGCGGATTCCCCGATGGAACATGTGGAGGCGGAACAGATTCCGCTGGATATTTTATACGAGGATGACGCGCTGCTGGTCATCAACAAGCCTGCCGGAATGGTGGTGCATCCCGCCGCGGGAAACTATACCGGAACCGTGGTCAATGCGCTGCTCGGACGCAATCAGGAGTATGCGGAGGAGTTCGACGGTGAGACGGATCCGGTGAGACCGGGGATCGTGCACCGCCTTGACAAGGATACGTCGGGGTGTCTGGTGATTGCGAAAAACGGCGTGGCGATGCACAAACTCTGCAAATCGTTTGCCGAGCGGGAGATCGCCAAAGTTTATGCGGCGATCGTGGCGCCGTGCCCGAAAGTGCTGTCGGCAGAGATCAAAACGCAGATCGGGCGGCATCCGGTGAACCGCAAAAAGATGGCGGTGGTCCGGAGCGGGGGGAAAGAGGCGCTGACCCGGTTTACCTCTTTGAAACGCGGAAAGATCGGCAATGTGTCCGCCGCGCTTCTTCAGGTGCGGATTCTGACCGGACGCACTCATCAGATCCGTGTGCACATGTCATATTTCGGATCGCCGGTGATCGGGGATGGAACGTATGGCGGAAACGGGCGCATTGCCGCGCCGCGTCAGATGCTCCATGCGTGGAAACTTTCGTTTCCGCATCCGTTCACCCGCGAAGAACTGTCGTTCGAAGCGCCGTTCCCGGCGGACTTTCAGGAATATGCGAATAAAATTCAGGAATAAGTGAGGTGTATGATGGCTGTTAATGTTGTTGCGATCGACGGACCTGCCGCATCGGGAAAAAGTTCTGCGGCGCGTATGCTGGCGGATGCAATTCCCGGTGCGGTTTATGTGAACACCGGTTCCATGTACCGTGCGGCGGCGTGGAAGGCGCTGAAGTACGGAATTGATCCGGTGGATCCCGATCCCGTCCGTCTGAATGAGATGCTGGACCATACCGTCATGCGGTTCGTTTCCACGGCGTCCGGTCTTGAGCTGGAGGTGGACGGGAACTGTCCGGGGGCGGAACTGCGCACGCCGGAGATTTCCGCCGGAGCGTCGGCGATTGCGACGGTTCCCGCCGTCCGGGAGAAACTGGTGGAATGGCAGCGGCAGATGGCGTCCGGTTCCCTGATCGTGATGGAGGGGCGTGACATCGGGACCGTGGTTTTCCCCGATGCGAAATATAAGTTTTTCCTGACCGCGTCGCCGGAAGAGCGGGCGCGCCGCCGTCTGGTGCAGGATGGCGGAAATCCGTCTCCGGAGGAGATCGCAAGAGTCGCCGCGGAGATTGCCGCCCGTGATAAGAATGATTCGACCCGCGCGGCCAGCCCGCTCAAGCAGGCGGAAGACGCCGTGTTTCTTGACAACAGCGCGATGACGCTTGCGGAAACGATTGCGTTCATGCAGGAAAAGATCCGCCGGAAAGTCGTACTGTCGTATCGTGTGCCGTATGCGGACACCGATCAGATGGGCGTGGTCTATTATGCCAACTATTTTGAGTTTTTCGAACGGTTCCGCAATGAGCTGCTCCGCGCCGCCGGATATACTTATCTGGAACTGGAGAAAGAAGGGATCGCCATGCCGGTGATCGAGGCGGTCTGCCAGTACAAGGCGTCCGCCCGTTATGATGACGTGATCGACATTACCGGCTGTTTTGCCGAGGCGTGCGGCGTCAAGGTGAAGATTGCCTGCCGGATCTACCGTGCGGGAAAATTGCTGGTGGAGGGGCATACCGTCCATGCTTGTGTTGATATGAAAACGGGGCGTCCGGTCCGTCCGCCGCGTTTTATAAAAGAACTGATAGAGGAGAAATAATCATGAAACGTACCATTCTGTCTGTGCTTGCCGTATCTGCGGCTCTGCTGTTCACCGCTTGCGGAGAATCCGAACCCCGGCTGGACACCTCATCGGAGTCCGCTTTTGCGGAGTCGATGGAGATTATGCTGAAAAAGCTGTCGCCGGAGGAGCAGAACAAGTTGAAACGGGCGATCCATACGATCTCTCTGAAAAACTCCAATCTTCTGAATCTCAATACCGGCAAGCGTAAGATGATGGAGCTTGTCAACGGGAAAACGGCGCAGGAAGTGATTGCGCTTGCGGAGTGAGTGTTGGAGTCCGGTTTGAAAATCCGTTTATTAATTTCAAATTCATTTTGAAATCAGGCGCAGGTGTGCTATATTAAACGGTTATCGTTCAAAAATAAACCGTGAAACAAGGAGTTCCCCGTGAAGGAGCTTGAAATTGGAATTATTGGATTCGGAACCGTGGGTGCCGGCGTAGCCGACTGCCTTCTTAAAAACGGTGAGGTCATTGCGAAGCGGACCGGAGTGAAACCGGTCATCAAAAAGATTGCCGATCTCGACATTGTGCGTGACCGCGGCGTGAAAGTCCCGGACGGAGTCCTGACTACCGACGCCATGGAGGCGATCGAAACCTGCCAGGTCATCGTGGAACTGGTCGGCGGAACGACTTTCGCAAAAACAATCATTCTGGAAGCTCTCAAACGCGGGAAACCGGTTGTCACCGCCAATAAGGCTCTGCTTGCCAAATACGGCGAGGAGCTGTTCGCCGAAGCGGAGAAATCCGGCGCGGATATTTTCTATGAAGCCAGCGTCGGGGGCGGAATCCCGATCATCAAGAGTCTGCGCGAGGGACTCGTGGGCAACCGGATCAACCGGATCTACGGAATCCTCAACGGAACCTGCAATTATATCCTGACCCGCATGGAACGCGATCAGGCGGACTTCAAGGAAGTGCTTGCCGATGCGCAGAAACTCGGATATGCCGAAGCCAATCCGTCACTTGACATCGACGGATTCGACACCGCGCACAAAGCCACCATCGCCGCCTCGCTTGCATACGGAAAGTGGTTCGGCATGGATCCCGTTTATGTGGAGGGAATCACCGAGATCACGCTCGACGAGATCAAGCTTACGAAAGAACTCGGATACAAAATCAAACTGCTTGCGATCATCAAACAGAACGACGGCAACGTGGAGATCCGCGTCCATCCGACGCTGATTCCGAAGCAGTCCATGCTCGCGAAAGTGGACGATGTGTTCAATGCGGTCATGGTCAACGGCGATTTCGTCGGCGATACTCTGTTCTACGGACGCGGCGCCGGACGCAATGCAACAGCCAGCGCCGTGGTCGCGGATATTACGGATGTCTGCCTGAATCTGAACGCGGGATCGTCGCGTCGTCTTCCCGGTTTCGTCGCCGGAAACCTTTACGATCAGGTGCTGCCGATCGACAACGTGCGGTCCCGGTATTATCTGAGCCTTCAGGTTGCGGATGAGCCGGGCGTGCTGGCGAAGATTACGAATATTCTGGCGTCTTACAACATCAGCATTTCCAGCGTGGTCCAGAAAGAGCGCAAAGGCGGAGAAAATGTTTCTCTTGTGATTCTGACGCATCTTTGCGAGGAAAAGGACATGAAAGCGGCGATCGTCAGAATCAATGCGCTTGAGGAAGTGCGCAACAACGTTAAATTCATTCGAATTGAGGATCTGTGACATGAGCGGATTTCATACGGTCGAAAAAATCGGCGGGACGTCCATGACCCGCTTTGCCGACGTGATGAACAACGTCATCATCGGCAAACGCAGAGGCGATGAACTTTACAACCGCATTTTTGTGGTTTCCGCATACGGCGGCATCACCAACCTGCTGCTGGAAAACAAGAAAACGGGCGATCCGGGAATCTATGGTTTCTTTGCCATGGATTCGCAGGAATGGCGTCCTGCCCTGGAGAAGACGCGGGAGGAGATGCTGCGTCTCAACCGCACGTTTGAAAACATCGGGCTCGACATCGCAAAAGCGGATGAGTTTGTCAATCAGCGTCTGGACGGTCTGATCGTTTCTTTGGAAAATCTGATGTCGCTGCGCACGTTCGGGCATTTCAAGCCTGCCGAATATCTGCCTGCCGCGCGGGAATTCCTTGCGGCGGTCGGCGAGGCGCACAGCGCATTCAATTCCGCGCTGATCCTCCAGGCGAACGGCATCAACGCGCGCTTTGTGGACCTTTCCGGCTGGAAGTCGATGGAAAATCATGATCTTGACAGTGCGATCGTCAGTGCGTTCGAGGGAATGGATTTCGCTCATGAAATGCCGATCGTTACCGGATATGTCAAGTGTGATCAGGGGATCATGAAAACGTTTGACCGCGGATACAGCGAGATTACGTTCAGCAAACTTGCGGTTCTTACCCACGCCCGTGAAGGTGTGATTCATAAGGAATTTCATCTTTCCACCGGCGATCCGAAACTGATCGGCGAAGACAAGGTCGAAGTGATCGGCAATACCAATTTCGACATTGCCGACCAGCTTTCCGATATGGGCATGGAGGCGATCCATCCGAAAGCCGCCAAGCAGATGGAGGGGCAGAACATTCCGATCCGCGTCAAAAACGCCTTTGATCCGGAACACCCCGGAACGCTGATCAGCCGCGATTATATTTCGCCCGTTCCCCGTGTGGAGATGATCTGCGGACGCAACGACATCATCGCAATCGAGGTGCATGATCCGAAGATGGTCGGCGAATCCGGTTATGACTATCATCTGACCGAATGTCTGAAGAATCATCATATCAGCTATATCGCCAAGACGACGAACGCCAACACCATCACGCATTTTGTGCCGGAACGGAACAAGACGCTTGAAGCGTGCCTTGCGGATATCCGCAGAAAATTCCCGGAATCCAAAGTGGAAACCTGCAAGATCGGCATTATTTCCGTGATCGGCACGAATATGCGGGTTCCGGGATTCCTGACCCGCGCGGCGAAGACCCTGTTCGATGCGGGGATCAACGTGCTGGCGCTGGATCAGACCATGCGTCAGGTAAACATTCAGTTCATGCTGAACCGTGACGACTTCAAGAACGCGCAGATCGTTCTGCACCGGGAATTCGTCGAAAAAAACTGAGTGCCGTGTTACACTCCGGCGGCTGAAAGACAGCCGCCGTTTTTTTGTCAGAAAGGATGCTGTTGATGCAGAATAAACTGAAAGAGGCGCTGGAAAACAAGGTCCTTGTTTTTGACGGCGCGATGGGAACCGAGATTTACCGCAGGAATTTTTTTGTCAACACGTCCTATGAGAATCTCTGCGTGAGCAACCCCAAAGTGATCGGGGAGATTCACCGGAGTTATCTGGAGGCGGGTGCCGAGGTGCTGACCGCCAATTCCTACGGCGCCAATTTCAACAAACTTGCCAAGTTCGGGCTTGCGGAGCGGCTGGAGGAGATCAACCGGGCGGCGGTCCGTCTCGCGAAAGAGGCGGCGGACGGCAAAGCGCTGGTCGCCGCATCGGTCGGACCCATCGGCGACATCCCGAAAGGCATGACGTGTCCGAAAGACAAGGCGGTCGGGATCATCGCCGGCCAGATCCGCGCGCTTGCGTCCGGGGAACCGGATTTTATTCTGTTCGAGACGCTGCGTTCTCTTTCCGATGTGGAGGTTTCGCTTGCCGCGCTGGAGATCGCTGCGCCGGATATGCCGTTTATGGTCAGCGTGCAGGTCGATCGCGAAGCTCAGACGCAGAGCGGCGACGATGTGGCAGCAATCCTTGCGTGCCTTTCCGCTTCCGCTCTTCAGCCGTCCGCGTTCGGAATCAACTGCGGTTCCGGGCCGGAAGCCATGCTGAGCGCGTATGAGAAGTTCGCCCACGATTGTCCGTATCCCGTGGTGGTTCAGCCGAACGCCGGAGCACCGAAAAATGTGGACAACCGCATGATCTATATGAGCAGTCCGGAGTATTTCACCACTTATGCCATGCGTTATATTTCGCTCGGCGCACGCGGGATCGGCGGCTGCTGCGGAACGACGCCGGATCATATCCGCGACATGGCGCGCAGCATCAATCCGATGGCGAAGATCGAGCGTGCCGCAAAAGTTCAGGTAACGGCTCCCGAAATTCCGCTGAAAGAGCCCGTTCCGACGGCGGAGAAATCCCGTCTTGCCGGGAAGCTCGCCGCCCGCGAATGGGTGTATACCGTGGAGATCGTGCCGCCGCAGGGGTATCTGCTTGCACAGACGGTGGAGAAATCGCGTCTTTGCGCCGCCGCCGGATTTGACGCGGTGAACATTCCCGACGGTCCCCGTGCCAGTTCCAGAGTATCCCCGCTTGTTACCGCATGCAAAATCCAGGAAGGAGCGGGAATCGAAACGATTCTGCATTTCTGCTGCCGGGATAAGAACCTGATCGGTATGCAGGCCGATCTGCTCGGTTGTGCGGCGATGGACATCAATAATATCCTTTTCATCACTGGCGACCCGCCGAAGCTCGGAGATTATCCGTTTGCATCGGGCGTGTTCGATATGGACTCAATCGGTATGGTGCGGGTGCAGAGCCGCCTGAACCGCGGAGTCGATCTTGCCGGAAAACCGATTGACGCCCCGACGAAAGCGTTCATCGCAGTCGGAGCCGACCCGAATGCGATCGACATGGAGAGGGAGATCCGCCGTTCCCGTGAAAAGATCGAGGCCGGAGCGGAGGCTTTCATCACTCAGCCGGTATTCGATGTGGAACCGCTTCTGCGCTTTATCGACGCGATCCCGGAACTGCGCGACGGCACGGTTCCGCTGATCGCCGGAATCTGGCCGCTGGCGAGTTACCGCAATGCCGAGTTCATGCGGAACGAGGTCCCCGGCGTGGTGGTGCCCGATTCCGTCATGGAGCGGATGGCTGCCCCTGCGACAAAAGAGGAGCAGCGTCAGGTCGGAATTGCGATTGCGCGGGAAGCGATCGCGTCGATCCGCGGCAAAGTCGCCGGAGCACAGATCAGCGCTCCGTTCGGCAACGTCAACACAGCGATCGCCGTAATGGAATAAAAAATACCGGCTTATCATATCGGCAAGCCGTGAACCGGGTCCGGTTCACGGCTTTTTCCGTTTCGGGATCCGTTCTGCGGTTATTTCAGAAGACCCGCTATGCCGGGGAGCCAGAGCGAAAGCGCCGGAATGAACGTGATCAGAGCCAGCGAGACCAGAATCGCGACAAAGAACATCAGCATCGGGCGGGTGACGGCGGCGATGGTTGTTTTGCCGATTCCGCAGCCGAGAAACAGGCAGGAGCCGACCGGAGGCGTGCAGAGACCTATGCACAGGTTCATGATCATCATAATGCCGAATTGAATATCGTTCATGCCGAGCGCACGGACAACCGGGAGGAAGATCGGCGTGAAGATCAGTACCGCCGGGGTCATGTCCATGAACGTGCCGACGATCAGCAGGAGGATGTTGATGATCAGAAGAAGAACAAACGGATTGTGCGAGATCGCAACGAGTCCGGAGCTGATCGCCTGCGGAATGTTGGCAATCGTCATGATCCAGCTCATCGCCGAACTGACCGCGATCAGAAACATCACCACGGCGGTCGTGACGCCGGTCTGGCGCAGAATTTCCGGGAGATCGCGCAGGCGGACTTCCCGGTAGACAAACATGGAGAGAATCAGCGAATACGCGACGGCGACCGCCGCGGCTTCCGTCGCCGTAAACACGCCGCCGAGGATTCCGCCGATGATAACCACCATCAGGAACAGGCTGAGAAATGCGCGTTTGAACATGATCAGGATGGTTTTCAGACTGGACCGCTCACCGCCTTTGTCGCCTTTCAGCCACGCGTGAAGGATGCAGACCGCCATGATGCAGAGTCCCATTACAATGCCGGGGATCACTCCGGCGAGGAACATGGCGGCGATCGACACCGAACCGCAGGCGACCGCGTAAACGATCATGATGTTGGACGGCGGGATTACCAAGCCCGTCGTCGCGGCAACGGTGGTCAGCGCCACGCTGAACTCTTTCTTATAGCCGTTGCGCTCCATTTCCGGCAGCATGAACCCGCCGACGCTGGAAACCGCTGCCGCCGCCGAACCGGAGATGGAGCCGAACAGCATACAGGTCAGCGTGTTGACGTATGACAGACCGCCGGGAAAACGACCGACCAGTGCGTTGGCAAAGTCGATCAGCCGCCGCGCCATTCCGCCGCGTCCCATCAGAATGCCGGAGAGAACGAAAAACGGGATCGCCAGCAGAGAAAAGGAGCTGACGCCGCTGACCATGCGGTCGGCGACGATCAGTTCCGGCGCCGCCATTCCGCCGTTTGCGAATACCGCCGCCAGCGACGCCGTGCCGATCGCCACCGCGACCGGCACATTGCAGACCAGCAGAACGAAAAATACGATGATGAGGACCAGTGCGACTTCCGTCATTGTTTTTCCTCCTTTTTCAGGAATTCCCGTTTCAGAGCGCAGAGTTCAAATACCAGAATAAAAACGCCGCTGACCGGAAGCGGCAGGAACTGCACCATGTCGGAGACCTGAAGCGCCGGCATGATGTTCCAGTGTTTCACCGCCTGCATCACCAGTTTGATCCCGCCGAGCTCAAAGACAAGCACGATGAAAACAAGCACGGTCAGATGGACGGCGAGTCCTGTTCTGCGGCGGACCGCCGTATCCAGTTTTTCCACGAGCAGGTCAATTCCCAAATGCGCTTTCGCTTCAAACGCGGCGGCGGTACCGAGGAAGCTGACCCAGATCAGAAGAACGGTTGCCAGTTCTTCGGTCCACTTGATCTGTGCGCCCCAGATGTAACGGGAAGCCACGCCGAGAAGAACGTCGACCGTGAGCAGAGCGACTGCGGCGGCGAGGCTGATATTGAGAAGTCTGAGAAGGATTTTTGCGGTTCGTTCCAGCATTATTTGACCTCCTTGATCTTACGGATCAGTTCTTTCGTTTCCGCTGGTTGGGAATCGAGCATCGGTTCCAGGCGCCTGGCGAATTCCGTATCGTCAATATTGAGAAAACGGACGCCCTGTTTTTCCGCTTTTTCACGAGCCAGCCGTTCGGCTTTTTTCCAGAGATCGCGCTGATAGAGACTTGATTCGTGCGCGGCTTCCGTGATCCACTTCTGTTCCTGCGGAGTCAGGCTGTTCCAAGTGGCGCGACTGATGACGAGCACGTCCGGGACGCGGGAGTGGCGGCTGAAAATGAAGTATTTGCAGACTTCCGTATGCCGTCCGGTGTCGAAGCTGGGGAGATTGTTTTCCGCTCCGTCCACGGTTCCCTGCGAGAGCGCTGTGTAGAGTTCTCCCCACGGGATCGGGGTCGGGGCTCCGCCGAGCATTGTGACCATGTCCATTGCGGACCGGCTCTGCTGCGTGCGGATTTTGAGTCCTTTGAGGTCCGCGACGCTGCGGACCGGTTTTTTCGTCGTGTAGAAACTGCGTTCTCCGGCATCGTAATAGGTGAGGGCGCGCATACCGGGAAAAGTGTCGCCGAGCTCTCTGCCGAGCGGTCCGTCGAGGACTTTCCAGAAGTGAGCGGAATCGCGGAATACATACGGGAGGGAGAGAGCTGTAAGTTTCGGGACCGATGACTCCAGCACGGCGGTGGAGGTTTTGGAAATGTCGATCTGATTGTTCTGCACCTGTTTCAGACATTCCGCTTCGGAACCGATCATGCCGGAAGGATAGATCCGGACTTGGAGTTTGCCGCCGGAGAGTTCGTTGAGCCGCTCCGCGAAGCGCTGCATGGCAAGATGGACCGGATGATCGGTCGGCAGACCGTGGCCGAGCTTCAGGTAACGGGTCTGTCCGGAGTCTTTGCCGCTTTGCGCGGCGCGGGCGTGCACGGCGAGTCCGATGGCGACTGCAAGCGCCGTCAGCAGAACGGCGCCGATGACCGTAGAGAGAAACGGTGAAAATGTATGCTTCATAGATCAGTTCCCCCTTTATAAGACTTTCTTTGATAAGACAAGGGGATTATAACCCGTGTTTTGCAGCCTGTCAAGAAATTTCCGGAAAAAAATGAAAAAAAGCACCGTTCCCTCCGGGACGGTGCTTTTGAAAACGCTGATGAGCGGGATCAGTCGCGGAATGCTCTGTTTCCGAATCCGCCGCGCTCACGGTTTCCGCTGAATGTGCGGGGACCGCGGGGACGGTCTTCTTTCGGCCGTGCTTCGTTGATCACGAGTTTGCGCCCGCCCTGTTCCGTTCCGTTGAGAGCGGAGATCGCGGCATTGGCTTCCGCCGCTTCCGGCATTTCGACGAAACCGAAACCTCTCGGTCTGCGGGTTTCGCGATCCATTGCGAGGCTTGCACTGGCGACGGTTCCGTACGCTTCGAACACGTTTCTGAGTTCATCTTCCGTCATTGCATACGGCATGTTTCCGACATAAATCTTCATTCTGATACCTTTAGTTTTGTCCTCTAAGCAAATTTTATTCTGTTCTTGTGTAACGATTTTCATGATTCCGATGAAACAGGAGGAACATAACTGTCCGGCGGGGGATCATAAAAACTTGCAGGTCTTGTACTGTTTTCTTTGAATAGTATAGATAAACGGATTCATTATAATTATAGATGGAACTCTTATAACGGATCAGATTGATTCATATATTTTTCAGAGGCACTGCACTTGCACCCCGGCCTGGTGTGAACAAACCGGATACACAACAACTACAGATATCATACATCGCCAAAAAGCAAATACAAGTTTTTTTTCGGGAAAAACGTTTTTTTTTATTGATTTTATGCGGATTATGCTCTATTTTACCGCATAATCAATGCATTTTTCCAGAAAAACGGGAGGGCGCTTTCACATGGCCATCAAAACGAACCGGGTCAATCCGGCAGATCAGCTGAAACGGAATAAGAATGTACGGGTCTTTCAGATCCGCTGTTCCGTCTGTTCCCGTCAGGAGTTCCTGACTCTTTACGACGGCGAGGAAGGAGTGCCGGAGTCGAAACTCGGACGGACGGTGACGGAACTGCCGGAAAAATGTCCGCACTGCGGCGCGGCTGTAACTGCAACGGAATTTCCGTTGTTTACCAAATAACATTACACAGGGGGAAAGAATCATGTCACCGGAACAGAAAAAATCAAAAAAGAAAAAAATCATCTGGATCTCGCTTGCGGTCCTGATATTGATACTGATCGTCGCCTACAATCTGCTGCTGTCTTCCGCAATGATGACGTCGGTCTGGCTGCCGATGGCGGAGCGGAAAAGCGGATTCGACATTGACGCGTCGGAATTTTCCGTTTCGCTGTTTACCACGCCGACCGTTGCGGCAAAGGATCTGAACATCACCAAAGAGGGCGAACTGAAAGTGCAGCTGGGCAAACTGCGGTTCGATGCGAACCTTTTTTCGTTTCTTTTTTCCAACCGTCTGGAGGTCGCCAATCTGGAAATCGTGAAATTCAAAGTCGATTTCCGGGAGCAGACGGCGAAGCCGGCGGAGGCTCCGGAAAAGAAAGCGGTTGAGCCGGCAGGGAAGAAGACCGGGAAATCCGGTTTCCCAATAATCGCCGTGAAGAAAGTCAGCGTTTACGACGCCGATTTCAGTTATATGGACGCCGCGGGCGGGTGTTGCGAGCTTTCCGGCTTTTCCTTCTCTGCCGCCGATTTCATGCAGGGAGCTTCTCCGACGGTCAAATTCAGCTCGTTCATAACGGTGGATTCCGAAAATTTCAAGATCGCGAAAACCAAGCTGGAGGGCGGACTGGATCTGCGTTTCCCTGTCGGGACGATGATCCCGGATTTCATGAAGATGTCGTTTGATTTCGGCAAAACCGCGATCACGGTCGATAAAACGTCGATGGAAATGGGGATCGCCGCGACTCTGAATATTACGAAAAAAGAGGATGTCGTCACGCTTTCCGATTCCAAGGTTCGGATTCTCGGTGCCGGGACCAGCGAGCTGATGAAAGGGCAGGCGGATGGATCGTTTAACTGGAAGAAGCGTTCGGGAAATGTGAAACTTTCTTTCAATACTTATCGTTCGGAACTGTCGGATGCGTTGGCTGGCGCACTGCTCAAAACTCCGGTGAAAGGTTTGAAAATCGACGCCGTATTGTCGGCTGATGTCGCCGACGGCATGTCCGCGGTATCCGCCGACGGCAGATTTTCCGTTCAGGCGGAGCAGATGATTCAGGGACTTCGTTCCTTGAGTTCAACTTTTGCACTGCGGGGGGCGAAAAAAGGGGAATCCGTTGCGGTTTCCCGTCTGGAACTTTCGCTCCGCGAGGGATCGGGCAAGCTGAATCTGGATGTATCCCTGCCGGAGGAGATTGTGGTCCGGCAGACGCCGTCCGGGGTTGAGATGGAACGGGGCAAACTCACGTTCCGCACTCGTGAATTGGATCTGCCTGCCGTTGCCGAAATGATCGGAATGAAGAAATCCGTTCCGTTGAAATCCGGAGCGCTTTCCGCGTTGTTCCATGTCACGTTCGGCAAGTCTGCGGATATTCCTTACGCCGTGGATGGCTCTGTTTCGCTGAACAGACTGCTGACGACGCTTGGCGACAAAACGGCTGCTCCGGCAAACCTGAACACTGCGTTTTCCGTTTCGCTGAGCCGGGAATCGCTGGTGGATGCTGCCGGGACGCTTACCGGAACCGTCCGCGGGCAGAATGCGCTGTCTTTCGGATACCGTGCGCGGATCTCCGGAAAGAGCGGAGTGGAATCAAGCGCGTCGGTTTCGGATGTGAAAGTGACACAGCGGATTCTGGAGGCGGTTCCGTTCCGGAGTCTGGAACAGTTCGGCATCCGGAATTTCCAGTTCAATGGAAATGCGGGATGGACAAAGCGGTCCGCCGGGGAACAGAGTGTTGCCGCATCGTTTGTGCTTGCCGGGCTGACGACCCGGAAATGTTCCGCACCGCTCTCTCTGCAAGTTTCTGTGGAAACCGCATTGGATGGGAAGACCGGGATCGAGTTCCGCAAGTTCCTGATGTCCGCTTCGGAGAAACAGGATCCGTTCTTTGATCTCGGACTCAGCGGCAGATTTGTCCATGATGCGTCCCTCAGTGAACAGAAAAACGATTTGACGTTTACCTCCAATTTCATCGACGCGAAAAAGATTCAGGATCTTGTCCGCTGTTTCCGTCCGGAGTCCCCGGCGGAATCTTCGTCCGTTTCCTCCGCAAAGGGGAGTGCCGGAAGAACGTCAGTTTCCGCTTCCGCACAGGAAGTGCAGGAACCCGCCCCGCTGGATCTGGGCAAATACAACGGTACCGTAAATTTCATGCTGGCGAAAATCCGTTACACCGATGATCTGCTGCTGAGTGTTCGCGGTCCGGTTGTGATTGACCGGAATCAGGTGCGGATTGAGAATCTGAACATAACCGCCAACAATGCTCCGGTGAATCTGCGTTTCCGGATCGACGCCGGTGCGTCAGACGGCTATCCGTTTGACGGCGCGTTCTCCATGAAGAACCTTGCGATTCCGCCGCTGCTCAAAGCCGCGATGGATGGAAACGATCACGGGGTTACGGGAACGGTTTCTTCCGTGAATCTGAATTTTGCGGGAAAGGGAATCACCGCGCCGAATCTGAAAAAGAACCTGAACGGGTCCGTAACGGCGTCAACAAAGAATTTGTCGTTTCCGGCGGAATCCGCAAAGGCGGTTGAGGCGCTGGATCTCCTGATGATTCCGCTGGCGGCGGTTCCCGGATTGACGGATGTGCTTTCTTCCGAGACGGTTCCTGCGAATTTGCGGAAACTTCGCACGGATGTGATCGCCATTCTGGAAGGACGGAAAAATGTGGAATTTGAACGCGGAACGATGGATGTTTCCGTTGCAAAGGGTATCGTGAAGCTGAAACAGTTCCAGTTCGAGGGCGGAACGCTGAAGCGGGAGGCCGTGACCGGACAAGTGAATTTGCTGAACGGAACACTGGATCTGGATGCGCTGCTTGATCTGGACGGTCTGATTATTCCTCTTCCCGTCAAAGGAACTCTGGAAAAGCCGGCGCCCGACTACAAAAAATTCCTTGTCGATTTTACCAGAGAGAACATCAAAAGCGCGCTGAGTCCCGAAAATGTTGAAAAAACGATCAAGAATGTGGACGGGATCATCAATCTTTTCAAAAAGAAAAAACGCTGATAAAAGCGCCGGGATCCGCGGCTGTTTCGTGGATTCCGGCGCATTGTCTTATTTCAGAATCCGTTTTAGCCGATCGGCGATGCGTTCCGCCATGAGGATTGCGCCGTAATCGTTCGGATGGCAGCAGTCCTGTGTACATTCTTCGCGGAAATGTCCGGCGAACAGAGTTTCGCCGTCGAGAAATTCCACGTTCCGGTCGCCCGCATTGACGGCGTTCAGCCAGGTCCGCATGACGATTTCGCGGCGGAGACGGCTGTCGTCCTCCTGTTTGAAGTCGCAGCGTGACATCATGAGGACGGGAGTTTCCGGACGGAGCGAACGGTAACGGCGGAAGAACGGTTCGTGACGTTCCGCGAGAAATTCCGGAGTCGGTGCGTTATGATCGAATTCGAGAACCAGAGCGGCAATGTCGAGTTCGGCGATTGTATCCGCTACGCAGAGTTCACCGCGGCAGGAACCGCTGAGTCCCATGTTGATCAAATGAAAATCCAGTTCGCGGGCGATGATTGCGGGATAGACGAGTCCGGGGCGTCCGGCGGAACCGCAGTTCGTGATGGAGGAACCGTAGAATACGACCGGTTTTCCGGTTTTGTGCGGAGTCGGCGGTTCGAGTGTGCTTCCCGGAACAAGCCCGATCGCGATTGCGGAGACGGCGCTGTGATAGGGAAAATAGAGGGTGCAGTCGTAACAGGAACCGTCGGCGGGCAGGTGATCGCTGTACAGTGCTTCGAATTTATCCGCTCCGGGGGCGATGGAGCGGTTTCCGCGGAAGCGGAGATTCGCGCCGGAACCGGTGTAAAGGTCGAAGCCGTTGCTGCCGCCCCGGTTGTTGCCGTTGAAGATTTCGGTGAATCCTGCGCGGATGCCGATTGCCGGGGAGTTCGTGCGGAAGCGGATCACTTCCCCGGCGCCCTGCATACTCATCGGGTAGACGCCCGGCATATCGCACTGTGCGGCGATATTCAGCGGAAGACGGCTGCGCCGTCCTTCCCGGTCGATATACGGAAAACCTTCCAGAACGAACGGGGAGGCAAATCCGTCATGAAACTCCAGCTTGAAACTGCCGATTTCCCGTGATTTGAAATTGGCGTCGAGTTCCGCAAAATTTTTTTCTTCCATTTCCGTTTCCTTATTTTATCTGTGAATATCCGGGGAAAAATATAGACAGGCGGAGAGAGCTTTTCAAGCCCTTTCATCTGCTTTTTCTGCTTTTCTTTTACTAGAGTCTTGAAATTTAGTATAAACTAATTATATTATCAGCGTTAAAACTTATGGATTTCATAGCTGAAAGAAATGTTTTTCTTTAATTAGCAGTTGCTAATTAAAATATTTCTTATTTGCTGTGAATCTGTTGTGTCAATCGAATATTTCCCGGAACGGGAGAAAGAGACAGATGGTATGAGCGGGAAGAAACAGAACCGCCGGGCAGGCGGAGAAAACGGAGAACTGACATTGGCGGAACTGCCGATCGGAGCGGCTGCGACCGTATCCAAGGTGTCTGCACAGCTGCGCGGAAAAAAGAAATTCGCGGATGTGGGGTTCGTTCCCGGCGCGGAACTGGTAATGGAGGCACACGCTCCGTTCGGCGGACTTCTCCGGGTCAAAGTGATGGAAAGCAGCCTTTCCCTGCATCGCGACGATGCGGCGAACATTCTTTTGAAAGGCTGTGCAAAATGAAAAAATCGTTTCGCATTGCGTTGGCGGGGAATCCGAATTGCGGCAAAACCACGATCTTCAATCAGCTGACGGGGACGCGTCAGCATGTGGGAAACTATCCCGGCGTGACGGTGGAGAGCAAATCCGGGCATTTCGTGCTGGACGGTATGGAAATTGAGCTGATCGACCTGCCGGGCGTTTATTCGCTCTCTTCCAGCTCCCCGGAAGAGGAAGTCGCGTTCCGGGAGCTGACCGGGCAGGGGATCGATCTGATCCTGAATGTGATCGACTCCTCCGTTCCGCAGCGCAATCTGTACCTGACCACTCAGCTGGCGGAACTTCATATTCCCATGCTGCTGGTGTTCAATATCGCGGATGAGGCGGAAAAGAAAGGGCTCCGGTTTGATTTGCCAAAACTGGAGCGGTACTTCGGCGCCGGCATCGTGCAGACGGTCGGCTCCCGCGGAAACGGGATTGTCCGGCTTCGCGAGGCTCTCCGGGAGGCTCTCGGCAAGCTGGATTCGCACGGGTCGCCGCAACTGAAGTACGGACCGGATGTGGATGATGCGATCAGCGCGATCGCACAGAAGATCGACGCGCTTCCTCTTCCCGGTTTTCATCATATCCCTCCGCGTTTCTTTGCGATCAAGCTGCTGGAGCATGATTCCTGCGTGTGGAAGCTCCGGGAGTTCGAGCCGGTCCATGAGGAAGTGGAGAAACAGATCCGTCACTTGTATGCGCAACATGCGATTCAGGCGGATACGTTCATGGCGGACCGGCGCTATGCCATGCTTGCGGGCGCCTGCCGGGAGGCAATCTCCATAACGCGTGAACGCAGACAGGAGATTTCCGACCGGATCGACTCGGTCATGACAAACAAGTTTGTCGGCCTGCCGCTGTTCTTCCTGATCATGTATGTGGTGTTCTGGTTCACGTTCACCTGCGCGGATCCGTTGATGGGATATATCGAAGACGGATTCGCACTGCTTGGCGGAGCGATCGGTTCTGTCTGGCCGGAGAACATCGCGCCGTTTCTGCGTTCCCTTCTGATCGACGGCGTGATTGCCGGAGTGGGCGGCGTGATCGTGTTTCTGCCGAACATTCTGTTTCTCTTTCTCGCGATTGCGTTTCTGGAGGATTCGGGATATATGGCGCGTGCGGCATTCGTGATGGATGGCGTCATGCGCAAGTTCGGGCTTCACGGCAAGAGCTTTGTTCCGCTGGTTCTGGGATTCGGCTGTTCGGTTCCGGCAATCATGGCAACCCGGAGCATTGAGTCGGAAAAGGACCGCACCACCACGATCATGGTCCTGCCGCTGATCAGCTGCGGGGCGCGCCTGCCGATTTATGCGCTGATCATTCCCGCGTTTTTCGCCGCAAAGTATCAGGCGTATATGATGTGGCTGATCTATGTGATCGGCATCGCGTTTGCCCTGATCGCCGCGCGGATTATGAAATCCACGCTGTTCAAGGGCGACGGGGAGGTTTACCTGATGGAACTTCCGCCGTACCGTGTGCCGACTCTGAAAAGTGTCTGCCTGCACATGTGGGACCGCGGGGTGATGTATCTTCGCAAGGCGGGAACGATTATTCTTGCGACTTCCATTCTTCTGTTTGTGCTGAATACCTGGCCGGAGAAGACGGAGTTCAGCAGGGATTACGACGCGCTGATCGAAGCGGTCCGGGCGGATCAGCGCCTGACCGCCGGGCAGCGCGGGGAACGGGAGGATGAACTGCGGTTTGCCCGGCAGGCGGAACAGATGGAGTATACGGCATCCGGACGGATCGGAAAGTTTCTGGAACCGGTATTCAAACCGCTCGGTTTCGACTGGCGGGTGACGACGGCGGCGATCGGCGCGCTGACCGCCAAAGAGGTGTTTGTTTCCCAGCTCGGCATTCTGTATTCCGTCGGCGAGGCGGACGAGGAGTCCACACCGCTGCGGGAGCATCTGCGGGAAAACTACACGCCGCTCCAGGGATTCTGCATGATGCTGTTCTGTCTGCTTTCGATTCCATGCCTTGCGACTCTTGCGGTGATCCGCCGCGAATTGAATTCGTGGAAGATGATGCTGTTTGAGGCATTCGGTCTGTTTGCATTGGCGTATGTGGTCACGTTGATCGTTTACCAGATCGGCCGTTTGTTCTGAACGGGGTTCCGGCTCCGGCGCCTTCCTTACTCAAGAAGGTTGGCGTTGGAGTTGCGGAATTCGGTCGGCGTCATGCCGGTTTTCTGTTTGAAGCGGGCGGAAAATTCGTGTGGAGAACAATATCCGAGTTCTTTTGCAATATCGCAGACGGTCAGCTGTTTCTGAAGAAGCAGGGCGCGTGCGGCATCATAGCGTCGGCTGATCCGGTAACGGTTGGGAGACATGCCGATGATTTCAGTGAATTTCTTACGGAAATTTTCGTAGCCCCAGCCGTGACTGCGGCAGAAGTCCTGAATATCATGTCGTTCCCGGAAATCCGAACAGAGAAATCTGCACGCTTCTTTGACCAGTTCGACAACTTCATTGCTCGGCGCCGTTTTACGGACCGCTTTCGAGACCAGCCGGAACAATTCCGGCAGGAGATCCAGCAGGGAAGATTCCGGACAGTGTTCCAGTTCATCGCCCAGAGCGGAGAATTTTGCCAGCCATTCGTCGTCCGGCGTAAATTTTCCGGTCGGTTTTTCCGGAGCGATCCCGTGAAATGCGCGGAAATACGGATAGGCGTTATAGCCAAGGCTCAGGAAACATTCCCGCCATTGGCTGTTCAGATCAATGCGTATCTGATGCACCACGCCGGGAATCCGGAAAAAGTAGGTATTGGCATGGAGCGGATAGCTCTTCTGCGTTTCCCAATCGACATATTCTCCTTCGCCTCTCAAAAGCAGACAGAACGCAAAGAATGGAAACGATTCCGGGCCTGTTATCTGCTGGTCGGGAGTATCTTTTGTGAGAACTCCAAGTCCGAAACGGTCGCTCCATTTGCTTCCGGCGCTTCGGAATACCATCCGGTTCTTACCAGAAAGCATACTTTGATTTACCATTTTACACCCCGTTTCCCCGGTTGCTTTTTCCGGAAAATATCGTATAATTAATAAAAGAAACGCTGTTCATGGCAAAATAGCATACAATCGGAAAAAGAAAAGCGGAAAGGAAGAAAAATGGGAAAAAATGACGGAAAAAAGCAAAGAATGTTCACCATTATAGAACTCCTCATTGTTATTTCTGTAATTGCAATTCTTGCCGGACTGTTGCTGCCGGCCCTGAATCAGGCTAGAGAGAAAGGGCTGTCGGCGGCATGTCTTGGAAACATGAAGCAGATCTATACGGGGATCGTCTCTTATCTCGGAGACGGTGATGACTGGATGCCGACGCACCGGGGGGCGGACCAGACCAACGGAGTCAGTGCGAAGGTTAATCTTTATCTCAATCAGACCAAAGATATGAAAACCGCTGCGTGGGATGAGGAGATTCTCGGATTTAAGCAACCGAAAAATGTCTATTTCTGTCCGGCAATCCGTGCCGATTTGAACTATGACACCGTAACGTCCGCCGCCATGCCGGCGGATCCGTACTGGTCTTCCACCTATGTCCCAACGAGTTCCGGCAGAGTTCATGCCGGTGTGATGGGCGGCTGGTTGCGCTATCGGATCAATAATGCCGGCTTCATGCCGAATGTCCGGATCCGGGATATTCTCAACGGTTCCATGATTATGGCGGAAACGCAATGGACCAAGGCAGGAGACACGGGATATATCTTCTGTTCGCTCCGTCTGCGGGACGCACAGCATCTCGGTTGGGGGGCGTGGGACGATTACCCGAACTACCGCTGGCTTTCCATTCATGCGGGAGTAATCAACACCATGTTTAAGGATGGTTCTCTCCGTGCAATGAAGTGGACCGGGAATTATCTGACGGATGCCGATTTCAAACCTTATCGCTGAACGAATGCAACACAACCCGGAAAGGATATTAACAATGAAACGCATTCTGATCACTCTTCTTTTTTCTGTGTGCACCCTGCTCCCCGCTGCGGTCCGGACCCTGTTCCCGTCGGAAAAGGACTGGCGGTTGACCGGAGCCGAACGGAAGGACGGCATGGTTTGTATCGTCAACCGCAGTGCCGGGGATTATCATTCCATGGGGCTCTGGATGAAACTGCGCAAAGGGCAGAAGCTGACTTTCAAGGTTGTGCTGCGCGGTGAAAATATCGCCGGGAAGAAAAAGCCGTATCAGGGAATCCGCTTTTTCCTTTGGGGACGCGTGGACGGGAAGTCGACGGAATTTGGAGTCAATCATAATCTGCACGGAACGTTTGACTGGGTGACGCTGACAAATACCGTGACGGTCCCGGAAAATTTCGACGGCTGGCTGCGTGTCGGGCTCCGGGAAGTTACGGGAACCTTGTGGGTTCGCGAGCTGAGCGTGAGTGAGGAATTTGAGAGTCAGGTAAACACTGCGGGGAAAACGCCGGCCCTTCTGCGCGCGGAACAGATCGACCTCGGTTTCCTGTGTATCGCCAAGCGGAAGCCGGATCCGTATGAATACGCTCAGATGGCGGAGAAATGGAACAAGCTGCGCAGTAAACTGAAAAACATGAATGAGGCGGATGCGTTGCGCGAGACCGGAGCGTTTGAACGATTCCTGATGTCGCTTTATCAGGGATATGCGGGAAACAGCATGAGTCCGAATTTTTACCAGTGGCTCCGGGAACGGCGGATTGAGCGGCGGGACCGGGAGCTCCGGGCGCGGGTGGCGGATTGGCGGGAGAATGCCAAAGCGCTGGAGCGGTTCGGGCTGACTGTTTCCCCGGAGCCGGAGATCGCGCGGATGTCCGGATACGATAAGAATTTCCCGGATACGGCGTTGGTTTCCTCCCCGGAATTCGATACCGCGATCGGATTTTTCAAGGAGATTGCGGAAGAGCGGATGCGGCTCGGAGCTCGTCTGCTGGCGTTTGACGATGAATTGCCGGTGTTGGAACGGATCGCTGCTTTACGGAAACTGTCTGGAGGCGTTTCCCAATGGAAACAGCACTGGAAAAAGCTCCGGAGCGCATGGGCTTCCGCTTACAACAACGGCGACTTTCTGACTTGTTCGCGTCTGGAAAAACAGGCTGCCGTCCGGCGTGAAAAACTGCTTGCTCCCCTGTTTGCGGAAAACGGTGCTACGCCGGTGATCCGGCCCGGAGCAAGCCTGTATGCCATCGGGGTTTTCGGGTTCAAGGGCAGCTGGCATTCGCTGCTGAACACCAATACGCGCGATACGTCGCTGTTCGCTGATCCCGGAAAGGAGTTTCAGCCTTATGCCGGGGGAAACGATGAATGGAATGTTTCGTTTGATGTGACCGGAGCGGTCCCGACCGGATTTGTGCAGAACGGCGGTTCCTGGACTCACTCCATGCGCACCTATTCTTTCCGGGACCTGAAATCCGGCAGGACCTTCCGCGTGGATTCCTGGTGGAGCGGGCTTGCGCCCGGCGTGCTGTATGATTATCATGCGCCGTCGGTCACTATTTCGGATAACACGCTTCAGCGTCCTGCCGCGCCGTCGGCTCTGGCGGCGGAGATCAACGGAAAAGTGACGCTCCTGCGTGATCCGGCAAAGCTGGAGCCTGCAAGGATGACGGCGAAATGGCTGCTCCTTCTGTGGGACAATCCCGCACCGAAAATCCCGGTCCTGATGGTGTTTCATCGTCTTCCGGAGCGGGTGAGGGTGACAGACCGGGGACTGGTGGTTGAATCCAGCCGCGATCTCGGCAGGATCGCCATAGGGACGCTGTACGGAGCGGTTCCGCAGTCCGCGAAATATGGTCAGGAGTGGACGGCTGTTCCGGAAGACGAAGTCCGGCGGATCCGCACTGTGGCACGTCTGCTTTCTTATTTTCCGCTGGAGATGGAGGAGTTGTTTTCGGTGGAGAACGGAGAGATCTGCATCCGGAACCGGGTGACGAACGCTGTTGTACTGGATGAGAAAGCCGCGCCTTATGTGCCGTTTCCACCGTTGTTCAGCCAGGCGATGCTTGGCCGTTCACCGCTGAAAACGGAGACGGAGCTTTCCGCTCCGGCGATGATGACGAAATTCGGCCCGTATCGCTATGCGGAGAAGTGTGAGCTTGTGTATCGCGTTGCTGCGCCCGATCTTCTGGACCGTATCCCGCTGAAGCCGTCGGGAGAGGAGCAGATGCTCCGGGAGTACAATGATTTTGTCCGCGTCCGTTCAAAAAATGCGGAGTGGCGCGGAACGCACATGGGGGATCAGAGTCTCGGTGTGCTGACCGGATGGCTGATGATGGAACCGGAGGTACGCAAACTGCTGGATGTTTATCAGTCGCCGGGACAGCTGGACCGGGTGGCGTGCGGGGAGTCGTTCTATCACAGAGCCCGTCCGAACAGTTCATGGCTGATCCCGGTGTATCTGATTGAGCCGATGACCGGTCGCGCCGCATGGTTTGCCGGGTGGCGCGGATTCCGTCACGGTTTCCCCATGAAAGGGGATATGACCATGTTCAATATGGCGCTGCTTCAGTTTCCGTATGCCGAGGCGAAATATTATGGACGCTGGGATCTTGTGGAGCGGAATTGGGAACGTTTGAAAGAATTTTATTCCGCGGCGGAACTCTGTCAGACCTGGCGCGCGCCGGGAATGAACTGCACCAGTTCCGGGTTTATCCTTTCCGGCGATATGTTCGGCGACGGGTTCCGGATGTATTCGATCATGTACCGTCTGGCGCTCGGCATGAAAGACCGGGAACTGGCGGACCGTGCGTTGTACTGGGCGGCAAAGCAGACGGTGACGACAACGGCATTGATTCATCGCAACATATCATCTCTGGCATCGCATATCCGCAATACCGGCGGCCCGGAAAAGGCGGCGGGACAGATCGGCGGCAGGATCGGCATTGACAACAACGGCGCGTATGCGTCTTCGTGGCGTCCTTATAAACCGGAGAGCTGGAATGCCATTTTCCAACTGGCGGGATGTACGAGTTACGACTATCCGTTTTTCGGAATGCTGCTCCGGTTTCTGCCGGAGGAGTTGCGGAATCTGGTGGACGAAATGCTGCGGGAGATTCCGGCGCTGGATCCCGCCTATGTGTTGTCGTCTTCCAACAGCGGGACCATGGGGACACGGCACTGCAATGCATTTAACACGCTGAAGGTTCTTGCGTTTTCAGACCGGGACCGCGCGAAGCTGCGCGGTCTTTACCGGAAGAACATGCCATCCGTTTTTTCCCGGACAACTGCACCTGCAGCGGTTTCCGCCGGAGTGTGGGAGAAATACTGGGGACCGTATGAGTTTGCCGACTGGCCGGTGCGGGTCGGCACTCTTCCGCATCTGATAGCCCAGAACGATCCGCTTTGGATTGGCGATTACGGGCGTATGCGTCTGCTGAGCGGCAGTTGGGACCGGGAGACGCGCGTTGCTGAAATCGGGCTCGGCGCGGAAATGGACGATGTGCTGACGTTTGTTTCGATGGCCCGTCCGCTGTCTGTTGCCGTCAATGGAAAAGAGGTTCGCTGCGAGCGGGGAAAATGGGGACATGACTATCGGGTGAAGATCCCGGCGGGAGCGGCGCATGTCGTGGTGAAACTGCCGCCGTGCGATCCGGAACGGTATCCGTTCCCGTTGAAGCGTCCGCTCGTGCCGCTGACTGTTCTGCCGCGTGCAGCGGCTCCGTCGGAACGTCCGGTGATCCGGATGGAGAAAACGGTTCATAAAACGGGAGTTTGTTATCCGGTCGATCTTTCGCGGTATTGCAATCAGGCTTTGAATGATTCGCTTCCGGGAGGGAAACAGGATGTCTGGCAGTTCCCGAAAGGGACTGCGGCCGTCTGCGGCGTTCCATTCCGGTTTATTGATCCGGAAAAGAATGGCGGCAAAGGGATGATCATGCTGAACGGGACACAGCGTCCCGGTTATCCGGTTTCCGTCAGGATCCCGGTCGGCGACCGCAGCTTCCGGCGTATTTTCTTTCTGCACGGGACCTGTTATTCCGTCGGAACGAAGGTTTTGACGTACCGCCTGCATTTCCGGGATGGACAGACCCGCGATTTGGAGATCTGCAACGGGATTCAAACCGGGGAATGGAAAGTCGCACCGGGACGTGACGGGCTCGGTTATGTGAAAGCTGCATCACCCGGCGAGGTGTATCCTGCCGGGCGCTCCGGGCAGTGGGGACGCGGCGTCGGCGGGTATGTTTATGTTTGGGAAAACGATGTCGTGGCAAAGGGTGTCACCATGCAGGGGATTAATCAGCAGGGTTTTGCGAAACTTTCGGCGATAGAGATTATCTCCGGAAAACAGTCTGTCCCGATCGTTTTGGGAATCACGCTGGAAGAATAACGGGAGAATGAGATGATATACCGTTTTGCCGCGGAGATCGCGGAGTGTGAAGTAACCGGGGAACTGGACGGCTGGAACGTCCGGTTCCGGGAGGAAAAAATTGCGGAAGAACTGTCGGTCGTTCATTTGGAGCTGTCCGCGGAACGGGACCGGAATCCGCCGGAAACGGTGTTTGCGTTTGAGGTTCCGCAGCGGGACGCGCAAGTGAAATGGCATCCGCAGCAGGAGCTGTTTGACTGTCATCATTATCAGCCCCGCTGGTGGCGCGGCGGACGGGAGCCGTTCGCGTTCAACCGTAACGTACCGGTATATTCCTGCATGAATCTGGAGGGGATCAACTCCATGAGCTTTGCATGTTCCGAGACGTTCCGTCCGGTGTATTGTTCCTGCGGGCCGGATGAGAGAAGCTGTATCCGGACCGGGCTTACGCTTTTTTCCTGTGCGGAGGAGCCGTGTGCTTTTCTGCATGTCGCCATTCGTGTGGACCGCCGCCGGATATTCTATGCGGAGGTTCTGCGGGAGATGGTCCGGTGGTACGATCTCATGCCGGAACATTCGCCGGTGCTGCCGATTCCGGAGGTTGCGCGCCTGCCGTTTTACTCCTCCTGGTATCAATATCAGAAAGATGTTTCCCGGAAAGAGCTGGAAGAGGAGCTGCCGTATATCAAACAGGCCGGGCTCCGTTCCGTCATCATTGACGACGGCTGGCAGTGCAGAGGGGTCGAAGGCGGCGGAAGCAATATGCGCTCCTGCGGCGAATGGAAGCCCTTTCCCGGAAAATTTCCGGATCTCAAGGCGCTTGTGGAGAAGTTTCATGCAAACGGGATCCGCTGTCTTCTCTGGGTTGCGCTTCCGTTCGTTGGGGTGGAACAGAGTGCGCTTCTGGAACGGTTTCAGGGAAAGTTCCTGCCGGGGGGAGGAGACCGCAAAGTGTTCGATCCGCGGTTCCCTGAAGTGCGTGATTGGCTGACCGCCTCCTGCTGCCGTCTGGTCCGGGAGTATCAGCTGGATGGGCTCAAACTGGATTTTATTGACAGCATCGCTCCGGATGCCGCCGGAGAGACGGCGCTTCGCGGGCGCGATACGGTTTCACTGATGGAAGGAATCGAACGTTTGCTTTCCGGCATCCGCAGGACTCTGACGGCATTGAATCCGGATATCATCATTGAGTTCCGGCAGCATTACACGGGACCCCGCATGCGGAAATACGGCAATGTGTTCCGGGCGGCGGATTGTGCGCACGATCTGCTCCAGAACCGTATGCGGACGATCGACCTGCGTCTGCTGGGGGGAACGTCCGCGATCCATTCCGATATGGTGATCTGGTCGGAATACGATACCGTTCAGGTCGCGGCGCTCCAGATCCTGAATGTTCTGTTCAGTGTTCCGCAGATATCGGTCCGGCTGAGCGGCGAGTCTCCGGAAAAACGGAGGATGCTCGCGTTCTGGATGCGTTTCTGTACGGAACACCGGAACGTGCTTCAGGGGGGAAAACTGCGTCCCGAACATCCGGAACTGAGTTATCCGGTTGTAACCGCTTCCGGAGAGGATGAAGCGGTTACCGCCGTGTATCAGACCGGTCTGCCGGTCCGCCTGCGTTCCGATGTCCGGCATATCATCGTCAATGCGAAGCATACGGAAGAATTGCTGCTGGACACGGATTGCGCGTGCACGGTCCGGCTGTTTGACGTATTCGGCGATCCTGCCGGGGAACGGAACCTTGTGCCGGGGATCAACCGCCTTTCCGTCCCATGTTCCGGAATGGCGGTCTGCGACCGTCACCATTGCCGCCAGGAATTGGGATCGAAATTCTGAATCAGTCTTGACGGCCTTTCAAAGAAGACGGATCCGGATTCTCTTTCCGCTCCGCCGATTCGGAGTTTACCGATAATTCCGCCGTTTCCGCGCAGGTCGCGGACCCGGACGGCGATCCGGTTCGTTTTCCCGTACCGTACCGTCTCGGCGGGGATCCGGTAAAGGCGTCTTGCCGACCAGTATTGCGGGGTGTCTTCTCCTGTGTGACCGATCAGTGTTCCGTTGAACCAGACCCAGTCCAGATCGTCTATCGTGTCGGCATCGAAAAAGAGGGGTTTTCCTTTCCACTCTTCCGGAATGACGACGGGAATGCGGTACCAGGCGTCGCCGTCATAGGGCAGACCCGCTGCGGTGGAGTAATGGGGATTCTTCATGGTGATACCCTGTCCTTCCCAATGAGAGCCGATTTCCAGTTTCCGCCAGCCGGAATCATCGGTTTCGGGGAGATGCCAGCGTTTGGCTTCCCCGTGCGATTCGGGGTCGATACGGAACGGGACACGGCGTCCGTCAAGAGCAATATCCCCGTTGCCTGCGGAAAAGTTCGGAGAGACGGATGACGGCGCTCCGAGATTCGTCAGCAGGCAGGAGAGGATCCGCCGGAATTTGGTTTCAGAAGCGTTCTCCTTAAAGTCGGCGGGAACGGCCGTGACCATGACAAATTCCCCTTTTCCCGCAGGAATCCGTTTCACGATCCGCGATTTTTCAAACACCGGAAGTTTTACTGCCGGATTGAAGTAGAAATCCGAATTGCCGAGACCGCGGAGCAGGGCGTCGTCCTTCGGATATTCCGCAAGACGCACGTTCCGTCTGACGGGTTCCGGCAGTTTCAGCAGAGACAGTTCCCGCGCGGAAAGCCCGATCGTCATCACCCTGCCGCCGTTTTCCGCAAAACGGCGGATTCGTTCCGCCGGGATTTTGAATCCGGATGTGAGAACCAGCAGTTTTGCTTTTTCAAGTTCCGTTTCCGGCAGGAAATCGAATCCGAGCCCTTTAAGCGGCTGCGCCGAGCCGGACAGTACGGCGGGAACCGTTTCCGGAGTCGGTTCCGGATTCTGAACGTAGGAAAACAGCCGGTCCGCCAGCCGGGTCGCGGCGGGATCCGTGCCGTAACGCGGCTGGAAATCAAGTTGACAGAACAGGATGCGTCCTTTTCCCGTGAAGTATTCCAGCAGAGGGGTGCGGGAAAGATCGGCGTCGCAGTCCAGCAGAACCCGGAAGCGTCCGCTGAACGGCTTGTCCATGACGAACGAGGCGACGGTTCCTTCCGCGCCCCAGCGCATGAAGCGGTTGTTTTTTGCCGACATGCCGAGATCCGGGTATGGTTCCAGCATGTCGGATTCGCCGCGCCAGTACTGCAGATCCGCCGCGGGGAAGCCGTTCAGTACCGGATGCGCCTTGTCTTTCGGGAATACCTGACGGCTCCGGCGTTCCTCCAGATACTCTTTCAACGCTCCGTTCCCGTTTTGGGCGAGGACGAGCATCGTCAGACCGTTGTTCAGGAAGCGTTCCAGTTTCCATTCGCGGCACTTCGCGAGGAATGCCGGAGAAAACGATTCCCGCCCGACGATCAGCGGGAGCCCGCCGGAAAGTTCCCGTTCCGTCGGATTTTCAATATATGCGATTCCCATCTGTTTCAGCAGGGAACGGGTCTTGCCGTTTTCATCGTAAAGCAGAACGTGCCGTTTGACGGGGGAGGTCTCTTTTTTCGGGAAAATATGCAGATCGAACGAATCATTGCAGAGTTCTTTTCCCGTTCGGGCGGTAAACAGAATCCGGTATGTTTCGCGGTCTGTAACGGGGACCGCGGTCCAGCGGAAGGGGACTTTCCGGACTTCCCCTGCGGAGAGAGTCCCGGACCATGAGCCCGACGCCGCCTGGCGGCCGTCGCGCAGACGGACAATCCGCCAGGATGCTTCCGCTTTCACAGGTTTCAGAAAGTCGTTGGAAAAGATCATCTGTTTCAGAACGGTATCGCCGGAATGGTAGGCGTGTTCCCGCGAGGAAAAGCGTTCCGGGCGTCCGGCGAGAAATGCGAGAAACGGACGCTGTCCCGCGCTTGTCGCCGCGTGCAGACGGTTCGGATAATCGTAACTGTATTCCGACGAATAATCCGGTTTAGCGCCCGGTGCGGTGAGATCGGCGGAAGCCGGCAGTTCCTTCTGTTCCGCCACTGCCGAAGAAAAGTAGTCGCGTGTGGCTTCGAACAGCCAGATTCCGCTGATGTCATAGGCTCTCCATGCCTTGAGACAGCGTGTAAGCCATAATTCCGCCGTTCGTTCCATTGCGTGATCCATGCGGTTGCGGGTGACACCGTTTTCGCGGATCGTGCCCGCTTTACCGGAACTCCATCCGCTGTCCGGCTGCTCCGGCGTGGATTGTTCATAAATGGAATCGCCGAAATAGCGTGCCGCCTGTTCGTAGAACAGCTGTCTATGAGCGTTCCAACCGTTGTGTTGTCCGGTTTTATCATTGCGCCAGTTCGCGTAGTTGTGGATGAAAGGAAGCGCGATTTCTTCCAGAACGAGCGGTTTTTTCTTGGCGGCGGACCATTTCATCGGCCAGTCCGCCCATTCGTCGGGCAGATTTTCAAATGTCGGGTAGGGATTCGAGGCGATGATGGCGCCCGCGCTTCCGCCCATGCTCTGAAGAATGAGACGGGAGGGATCAAGACGGTGCAGAAACGCTTCTTCCAGCAGCGACGCTTTCAGAATGTCGTTCTGCGGCTGGACCGCGTCAATCCGGTTCGGATTGATCCATTCCGAATTCCAGCAGAGCAGGGGATTGATCGCCCAGATGACAAGACTCGGATCGTTGCGGAATTTCTGAACGATTCCCGTAACGGTCCGTTCCAGTTCCCGTTTCGCCTCTGCGAATTTCGGCGCCAGGTACACTTCAAACGGATAGCCGTGGTTCGGGACTCCGGGAAGATAGGTTCCCGTCCGCACCAGCGGCGGCATTACATGACGCAGAACCACCATCATTCCGAGCCGGTTGCAGAGCTTGACGGTCCGTTCGTTCAACGTTTCCAGTATGAGCCCGTTGAAGTTCATTTTCTTCAATGCGGTCAGCATGTTGACGAGTCCCTGTTCACTGAGAGAGGCGTAACGGAACTGGCTGCTTTTGAACATCAGGCGGATTTTGGAGCCGTTGAGATAGAAATCGCCGCCGCGGAACGTGAGTTCCCGGAACCCGAATTCGTCCGACAGTTCGTCCAGCATTCTGCCGGATTCATCCCGGACATACAGACGGAGCGTATAGAGTTTGGGATTCTCCGGACTCCAGCATACCGGATCGTTCCATATTCCGGAAACGGCGATCCGCTCCGTGGTTCCCGCTTTCAGAACGACTTTCCGTTCCGGCAGAGTGAGCACCGTCTTTTCGCCGTCGTTCACCGCTGCTCCGACAAGCAGAGTCCGGTCGCGCCCGCTCCGGTCGGTGAATTCCGCATCGGCAGAGATCGTTTTTTTCTCCACAGAGGTCAGAATGCGCAGATCCCTGCCGGGGAGTTCCGCCGGGAGAACATGAAGCCAGACGTCATCCGTAATGCCGGGACCGTCGTGCCATCGGTACCACCAGACGGCGCCCATGCCGGGCTGACAGAACTCCCGGAATTTTCCGTGCGTCTTTTTGAGCGGTAAGGAGGAATACTGAATGAAAAGCGCGATCTCGTTCTGTTCGCCCGCCCGGATCGAACCGGTGATGTCCGTCGAACCGGTTTTGGAGAAATCCTGTACGGGGACACCGTTTATGAACAACCGCGCCTGTTCCCCCACCGCATTGAACTGGAGACTGAACCGGCTGCCGTTCCACTCCCGCGGAATGAAGATGCTCCGGCGCAGCCAACCCTGCGCGTACTCGGCGGGAGAGAGTCCGCCGACTTCGGAGACCCGCTTCCGGTTCCGGTCAAGCATGTAAAACGCGTTTCCATCCCAGCGGCCGGGTACTTTGACATAATTCCATTCGCCCGTCTCCGGAACGGAACCCGGGAATGGCGGCAGCTTGCCGTCCCGTTTCAGCACCGTTGCAACGGCGGAGTCCGGGACAGGCTGGAACTGCCAGTAATTGTTCAGGGAGATCGAATGGCGCATCGCGGTGTTCCGCTGAAAATGGTTTTCACGCTTCCAGTCGATCCACTCCGGCAGACGGTATGCGGAAAGAGGACGCAGGTTCGGTTTCCGGGTAACGGACGGAACGGTGGCAGTTTCCGGTTTCGCGGCGGAAACCGCCGGTGATTTCGTTGCGGAACGGAATACCGTTTTTTCTTTTGCACCCCGTTCAAAAGCAATTTCGTAAAGGTAGAATTCCGCCCGTTTCTCCGACGGATCTTTCAACTGCATTCCGATTGCGAGCTGAAGATTGGTCACGTTTTTAAGGTTTAACGCGGGAATATCCGTTTTCCGTGCGCCGCAGTACCGGAAGTCCCTGACGGAAAGTACTTTTTTCACCCAGTCTTCATTATAGCAGGGCAGCATCGCCGACGGCTGCCAGCGCACTCCGTTCCAGCACCACGAGTTTTTCTGTCCGTCCGAGAGGAGAACGACGAAATTTCCCGTTCCGCCGTCGCCTTTGTAGGTTATGGTAACGGAGTCGTAACCATCGTCGGCGGGTTTTGCAAACGCGGGCGCCATGAATTGAACGGCACCGCCTGTGGAGGTGCCGAGTCCGCCCAGAGTCACCCGGATCGAATCATGTCCCTCCATCCGGACGCGTTTCGCGGCGGCGTTGCCGTAGGTGTTGAAATGTTTGAAGTTTCCCGGCGATGCGACCGGATACGGTTCGAGTCCTGCCAGAGCGAATCCCGTCAGACAGAGCAGAAGGCGGAGTGTTTTTTTCATAATGAAATCCTTGAATGTGAATACTGTTCAATACCAGAGAAAGGGGCCTTTATATCTCAGCGTATAATGAGTCGCGTCGTAATACGGCAGCGAGCAGAATGCGACATGACCATCCGCAAACAGAAAATTGATTCCGTTTGCATCGTGCCGGAAATCGAAATTTCCCCTTGCAGTGGCGGGAGTTCCGGGAGTGATGTTCAGATGCGCCGTGTTCCAGTCGAATGTATGCGTGTTCCCTTCCGTGTAAAGGAATTGCCGCGACGGCTGTTTGATCAGGTTGCTCCGGTACCGGGTCGGTTCCACGTCCGACCTGCCGATGACATAGTGGTTCGCCGCATAATTTTTTCCGGGATGCCGCGTTTTCGTATTCGCCGGACAGACAAAGATCGGTGATGCGGGGAGGGTGTTGTTCGGCCACGGAAGACTGCAGGATTTTCCGCCCGGAATCAGGTATGGCGTAATACGGTCTAAAGCGATCTTTCCCATATTGAACCAGTCGTTATCGGAAACGCCGTTCTGTGCCCAGTTCCCGACTGAGCCCACGAGAGGATAGAAATCCTCGTAATCCGCCTGATACTGGACGAAACCGACTCCCAGCTGCTTCATGTTTGAAGCACAGTTGATCCGTTGTGCCGTTGCGCGCGCTTTTCCCAGCGCCGGAAGCAGCATGGCAAGCAGAATCGCGATTACGGAAGCCACGATCAGCAGCTCCACAAGAGAAAATAATTTTCTTTCAACCATCATTCACCTTCGTTTTTTTATGATAAAATATTGATGAGATTTCCAAGTTCGTCATTCAGACTTTTTCTGAACCTCCTTTCCCGGAAAAAGTTCCAGATAAAGACCGGCATATCCGGCGGGGATCACCATTCTGTTCCGGAAAAATCCGACGGCGCCGGGCAGTCCCGGAACTGTCAGGGAACGCGCTTCATTCCAGAGCGGATTATGCGGATCTGCGAGGTCCAGAACCGTGATCTCTCCCGTCCGGCGGCAGGAAAGCACCGCTGTGTTTCCATTGATTGAGGGCACTCCGCTCAACGTCTTTCCCGGAATCCGGATCCGTTTCCAGCCGGACGGCTCTCCCGCCTGATTCGCGTTCAGCAGATAATAGCCGCCGTCCGCGACAGCCAGACAGCGCGTCCCCAGGCTCGCCGCGCCATCCCTGTGCGTGGCAAACCGGATCCGTTTCCAGTTCGCCCGAACCGGTTTTTCACCCGATACGTCGTACCAGGCATAGCCGCTGTGATGCCAGTTGAAAAACAGATAGCGTCCGCCGACAGGCTGATGCGTCATAAGGTCGGAATAAACAAGCCCGACCTGACTGTGGCGGAACACCTCTTTTGCTTTTCGCGGATCGGATACATCCAGAAAGAAGATCCAGCCGCCATGATCCGACGCGATCACCAGATTCGTTCCCTCCGGCGCCCAGATCCGCTGGCAATCCACTCCCCACGGCATGGGTATTCCGGCTTTGCGCTCAAGAACCCCGTTTTCCCGGATTTCGTAAACGCCGAGTCCGTCACCGTTTTCCGCTGCGTACAGGGTGTTGCCGCGAATTTTCACATCAAAGGCGAAGTGTTGGGGATAGTGCCGCAAAGGCGTAATTTCCCGTTCTCCGAGCCGCACGCAGTGAATTCCGTCCTCCGAAGCGGCAAGGAACGCCGTATCGCCGGAGACCGCCGCTTCCCGGACCATTCCGGCGGGACGCCAGACGGCGAACCCCGCCACTTCCGGGAGCTTTTGCCGGACGGCTTTTGCTTCCGGAACGGAATCCGGTTCGCGCGGAGCGGCGATTCCCGGAAGCTCCGCCACATAAAGCCCCGTTTTCAACCCGGTCAGATAGACGGCGCCGTTTCCGATCGTCAAACTGCTTACGGCATCCGCCAACCGGGAGTTTGTCAACAGTTTTCCGTTTGAATCATAGCGTTTCGGCTCCACGATTTCTTCCAGCCGGGCATGTCCGATGCAGACCGGTTTTTGCGGATCGGCGACGTTCAGGACGAAAAAGCCGTTGTGGGTATCGGCGCAGAACGCATAATTTCCGGAAACCCGCACGGTCCAGTAATCGTTTCCGAGATTGTAAAAGCGGGGAAAGCCGAACCGGGAAAGCCGCCGGGGACGCGCCGGATCCTGAATGTCCCAGATTTCGACGCCGTGGCCGTTGCCCGGACGGTCTTTCTTCGGTCCCGTTTTGCGGTGATGCCCGGTCGAGGCGAACACAAGATTGTCCTGTATATCCAGACCGTCGCCGTAACCGTCCAGCTGAATGAATCCCCGTGGGGAGAGACAGGCGGGATTCGAGGCGTCGGCGATCTGGATCCGTCCGGCGGCCCAGTCCCCGACGAAAACCCGGTTTCCGGCGGTCCGGACCGATTGCGCTTCCTCCGTCAGCATGTTGCCTAGAAAGCGTGGACGGCGCGGGTCGGAAATATCGACAGTTTCCACTCCGTAAATACGGTTTCCGATATAGGCGTATTTTTCTGTCAGGTCGATTCCCGTTGCAAGCTCAATCGACTGATAGCGGCTCAGGAGTCGCGGCGATCCGGGATTGCGGATGTCAACGAGCACCATGCCGTTTTGCCGTCCAACCACTGCGGCGAGCCCGTTGCGGACTGCCATTTGACGGCAGTTTTTCATGACCCGGAGTTTCGAGACGAGTTTCGGTGTCCGCGGCTCTGAAACGTCGAAAGCAAACAGAGTTCCTCTGGAACCCGCCACCCACAGCGTATTCCGGTACAGCGCCGTTGCCATCGCCCCTTCGTCCACTCCGGGGATCCGTTTCAGCGGAAGTTCTTTTCCATATTCTCCTCCGCAGACAAGGACTGCGCAGCAGAAACAGAGCATCGGTATCAGTTTCACAGATTATTCCTCCCCGGTTATTCCAGCACAAGCGACCGGTAATCTACAAGAACAGCTTTGAATTGCATCGCCTGAAACCACGAAATACCCAGACGCTCCGCATGCCCGTCCGGAAATCCGCATACCGCGGTGCTCCGATGGTGCAGGCTGAGTTTGTAATCTCCGGCATCCGTCCCCGGGCAGAACTGCCGGTTTCCGGTTTTTTCTCCGGTATCCGGATTTACGCTGCAGGTATCCGCCAGCAGGGGAAAGCGCGACGGGTTTTTGATCCGGAACAGGTCGTAACCGAAATAGGGATCCCGCCAGTAACAGATTTCTTTTCCGAACAGATTTTGAATTTTTTCCTTTTTCAGCCAGGCTTTGGTCCAGCCGTTCTGCGCCATCAGGATGCCGAGGGTTTTTGTCCGGCTGGTATCCGTCTTTTCTGCACGGAGAAGTGGACAGTAGACAACGCCGGGCGGCAGGTAGGAGTTGACCGTGAGAAGTCGTGCCCAGGCGCCGTACCCCGCTCCGGTGGATGTGTTTTGATTCTCGCAAGTGTTGAGAATTCCGTTGCTGTCGTTGGCGTAGGACTGGATTCCCAGCATACATTGTTTGACGTTGTTCAGGCAGGAAATCGCAATGGCGGCCTGCCTTGCTTTTTCCAGAGTCGGAAGGAGAACTCCGATCAGTATTGCAATTACAGAAACAACGATCATGAGTTCTATAATGGTGAAATGGTTTCTCTTCATTTTTTCTCCAGTTCCTCTGCTTTGTTCAGGGTATCGATCAACCCGTCTTTCTGTTTCATGAATTCCTCCATTGGATAAAAATACCGGATATGGTCCATATTCGGAGTGGCTTCCGCATTTTTCGTTTCGATGCAGTCAATCAGCAGCTTGATCGCATTTTTCACGAATTTGTAGAAATCTTCGTAAACGACTCCGACGACCGCGGGATCTTCGATAAGGTCCACCGGGAAATTGTAATGTGTTACGATTTCCGGACAGCGGCTGTTGTGCTGTTTCCGGAACCAGAGCAGAAACTGCTCCACGATCCGGCAGTCGCTGATGAAGAGCGCATCCGGACGTTCCGCAAGAATCGCCTGGAACAGATCCGTTTCCGGCGACTTTCCGATCAGAAACGGCACGGTCTCCATTCCCTGTTTTCCGCATTTTTCCCGGAACTGTTCATTCCTGTTGTCAGAGAAATAGGCGCTGTACATGATTTTCCGGTGTCCGCGTTCCGCGAAAAACGCCGCCACTTTTTCAAAGATTTCGTCCCAGTTTGTTTTGACGAACAGGAAACCGTCGATTTCCTGCCGGGTCAGAAGGATCGGGATTCCGGTTTCCCGGATCAGCCTGCAGTAATCGGGATCCGGCTGAAGGTGAGGGGAATAGATAATTCCGTCCACCTGACGCTCTATCAGACTTTTCAGGCTCTGCCGTTCTTTTTCCGGATTCCAGCGGGTCAGCGAAAGCAGGAGCTGATACCCCCGGTCATCGGCATATTTCAAAGCCGCTTCCGCCAGATGAGAAAAATAGGCGTTTGTGATTCCGCCCAGAACAAGACCGAGCGTCCTGGAACGTCCTTTGCGCAGAGTGCAGGCGGCGAACGACGGACGGTATCCGAGCTCCCGGACGGCGGAGTCGATTCTCTTTTTCTTTTCCTCGCTCAGCCGTACCCGCGGGTCCTTGTTCAAATACATGGAAATCACGGACTTGGAAACTCCGGTTTTTTCCACGATGTCTTTCAGCGTCACACGCATAAATTCTTACCGTAATCCTCTCTGAAGAATCGTTTCTTCATGTTAATTATACTCTATTTCATGAAAAAAGTCAATCCCCTGAAACAAAAAAATTATGAAATTCACCGATTTTTCAGAAAAGAACTGATCTTTTCCGTTTTTGAGATGACGGGTTTCTGCTGTTTTCCGGTTGACATTCTCCGGGAGGCCGGTTATATTGCAGAACAGGGAGGAAAAGACCATGAGCAAAAAGATTTTGATTTTGACCGGAAGTCCCCGTTCCAACGGGAACAGTTTCATGCTTGCCGATGCTTTTGCCGAAGGCGCCGGAGCCGCCGGGCACAGTGTCCGGCGTTTCGATACCGCCCGTGCGGAAGTCGATGGGTGCCGTGCGTGCAATCAATGTTTCAAGTACGGGAAAGCGTGCGTGTTCGACGGCGATTTCAATACGCTTGCCCCGATGCTTGAAGAGACCGATGTGCTGGTTTTCGCCACGCCGCTGTACTGGTTCTCGTTTCCCGCACAGCTCAAGGCGGCGATCGACAAGATCTATTCTCTCCTTGTGGGAAAGCGTCCGCTGAAGATCCGGGAGTGCGTTCTGCTTGTTACGGCGGAAACGGAGGAAATGGAGGATTTTGCGGGCATTGTCCGGACGTATGAGCTGATCGCCGATTATCTGAACTGGAAGGATCGCGGCAAAGTGCTGGTCCCGAATGTCAATCTTCCGGGTGACATCAAGGGGGCTCCGGCGTTGGAAGAGGCCCGCAATCTCGGAAAAAACATCTGAAAAACCGGAAAACGGGCTGATTTTTGAAAAAAAAGCAAAAAAAAGTGAAAAAAAACGGTTTTCCGGTTTGACTTTTCCGGTTTCGTTCTTTATAATGTTCGGCGAACGGATTCTCTGCAACAAAACAAGGAGGTTTTTTCTATGGTGATGTTCTGCCCTTATTGCGACATTGAAATCAACGAGAAGCAGATTGAAGCGGAAGACGGCTGCTGTCCGGAGTGCGGCGCGTTCATCTCGGCGAGCATGGTCGTTAATGAAGAGGACGACGAATACGACGAGTACGGCGAGGAGGACGGCTTCGGCGATGACGATGATCTGGGCGCCATTGATGATCTCGACGATCTCGGTGACGATTTCGGGGACGACGAGGATCTCTGATTTCGCCAGTCTGAATATTTCGGGAATCCGGCGAATGGGCTTGGCGTCCGCTTGGGTTCCTCTTTTATTTATTTTGGCATTTTCGCGAAACCCGTTTTTCAGCGGCAGGAGCGGAGTATCGGTACGGCTGTACCGCTTTTCCATTGCGGCATTCCGCATCTTTTCCAGTCGGGTCCTTTCAAAAGAAAATCAGGATTGTGTTTCCGGGTCGTCTGTAATACCGCAATTAGACTATTCTAATTCTTGGTGCTTGAAAAATCGGCGATGAGGTGTATATTACCGGACGGATTTTCCGTATAACAATCTTTTCAGAAAGGAACACTATGGATTTCAAGCAAGGCGCATGGAATTCGGAAGTCAATGTAAGGGACTTCATCCAGCGCAACTACACGCCTTATGACGGCGGAAAAGAATTTCTCGCATCGCCCACCGAAGGAACAAAAGCTCTTTGGAATCAGCTTCTTGAGCAGATGAAAGTGGAACGCCAGCGCAACGGCGTCTATGACATTGACGAAAAAACGATCTCCACGATCACCGCTCACGATGCAGGTTATATCAATAAGGATCTCGAACAGATCGTCGGTTTGCAGACCGACGCCCCGCTCAAGCGCGCGATCATGCCGTTCGGCGGGATCCGTCTCATCCACACCGAACTCGAAGCCTACGGCAGAAAGATGGATCCGACGGTCGAACATGTTTTCAAATACCGCAAGACGCACAACGACGGCGTGTTTGAAGTTTATACCGACGAGATGAAACGTGCCCGTCACGCGGGTATCATCACCGGTCTTCCGGACGCCTACGGACGCGGACGCATCATCGGCGATTACCGCCGCGTGCCGCTGTACGGCGTGGATTTCCTGCTCGCGCAGAAACAGCGCGCCAAAAAGGAAATGGTCATCGACGTCATGGATTCCGATCATATCCGCAAGCGGGAAGAGATCGCCGAGCAGATCAAGGCGCTGGGCGAACTCAAAGAGATGGCGGCTAAATACGGATTCGATATTTCCCGTCCGGCGGAGAATACGAAAGAAGCGATCCAGTGGCTCTATTTCGCCTATCTCGCGGCGGTCAAGGAGCAGAACGGCGCCGCCATGTCGATCGGGCGCATCTCCACCTTCCTCGACTGCTATGCGGAACAGGATCTTAAAAACGGCGTGTTCACGGAAGAGCAGATTCAGGAATTTGTGGATCACTTCATCATGAAGCTGCGCATCGTGCGCTTCCTCCGCACGCCCGCATACGACGAACTGTTCTCCGGCGACCCGACCTGGGTAACGGAATCGCTCGGCGGCATGTCCGTCGACGGTCGTCACATGGTCACGAAGATGTCCTACCGTTTCCTGCACACGCTGGTCAATCTCGGTCCCGCGCCGGAGCCGAACCTCACGGTGCTCTGGAGCCCGAAACTTCCGGAAAACTTCAAGCGCTACTGCTCGGAGATTTCCGTCGCCACATCGTCCATTCAGTACGAAAACGACGAACTGATGCGTGTGAAGTTTGGGGATGATTACGGGATTGCCTGCTGTGTTTCCGCGATGCGGATCGGCAAGCAGATGCAGTTCTTCGGCGCACGCTGCAACCTTGCGAAAGCGCTTCTTTACGCCATCAACGGCGGACGCGACGTCAAGTGCGGCAACGAACAGATGGCTCCCGCCATTCCGCTGCTCAGCACGCAGGAGTATCTGAATTTCGATGACGTCATGCGCAATTTCGACGAGATCACCGACTGGCTTTCCAAGCTCTACATCGATACGCTCAACATCATCCATTACATGCACGACAAGTATTGCTATGAGCGCATTGAAATGGCTCTGCATGACGAAGAGATCGTCCGCACGATGGCGGGCGGCATTGCGGGACTCTCGGTGCTCGCCGACAGCCTTTCCGCGATCAAATACGCCAAAGTCAAGCCCGTGCTCAATGACGCCGGGCTCGCGGTCGACTTCATCACCGAAGGCGATTTCCCGAAATTCGGCAACAACGACGACCGCGTCGACCGGATCGCCGTGGAGATCGTCAAGAGCTTTGAAAAGAAACTCGCAAGCCATTACGCGTACCGCCATTCGCGTCCGACCATGTCGATTCTCACGATCACGTCGAACGTGATGTACGGCAAGAAGACCGCTTCCACACCGGACGGCCGCAAGGCGGGCGAACCGTTTGCTCCGGGTGCGAATCCGATGCACGGACGCGACGTCAACGGGGCGGTCGCCTCGCTGAAATCCGTATCCAAGCTGCCCTACGACTATGCGGAAGACGGTATTTCCTACACGTTCTCCATCGTTCCCGATTCGCTCGGAAAGACGGAGGAAGAGAAGGAAAAGAACCTGATCGCTCTGCTGGACGGTTATTTCACCGAAGGCGGTCATCACCTGAACGTGAATGTGCTTCAGCGCGATATGCTGCTGGATGCGATGGATCACCCGGAAAAATATCCGCAGCTGACCATCCGCGTTTCCGGTTATGCGGTCAACTTCATCAAGCTGACCCGCGAACAGCAGCTTGACGTTGTCAACAGAACCTTCCACAGCAGATTCTGATGATGAACGGCGGCATTCCCGGACGGATCCACTCGTACGAGAGTTTCGGTACGCTGGACGGACCGGGAGTGCGCTTTGTCGTTTTTCTGCAGGGGTGTCCGCTGCGATGCAGATACTGCCACAATCCCGATACCTGGGAGATGGGCGGCGGACGTCCCGTCACCTCCGCGGAGGTGATGGAGGCGATTCTTCCCTGCCGCAATTTTCTCAGCGGCGGGGTTACTCTTTCCGGGGGCGAACCGCTCGCACAGCCGGAATTTGCGGCGGATCTGCTCCGGCGCTGCCGGGATGCCGGACTTCATACCGCGGTCGATACCGCCGGTTCGTTTCCTCTTTCCCGTTCCGCAGCCGTCATTGACGCGGCGGATCTGCTTTTGCTCGACATCAAAGCGCTTGACGATGCGCTCTGCCGCGACCTTACGGGGCGTGGCAATACCAACACTCTTGCCACGCTCGATTATTGTGAACGGCACGGCAAACCGGTCTGGATCCGTCATGTGCTTGTTCCCGGTTTCACGCTGGATCGGGAGCGTTTGACCGCTCTTGCCGGTTACCTGAAGTCCCGTTCCTGCATTCAGCGGATTGATCTGCTTCCGTTTCATAAGATGGCGGAGTTCAAATGGAAAGAGCTCCGGCTGAGCAATACGCTTGCCGGAACGCCGGAACCGACGGTAGAGGAGATCCGCATGGCGGAGGCTGTCTTTGCCGGTTTGAAGAGTTCTGGTAAAAAATAACAGTTGCCGTTTCCGGCAATTTTTTCCGTTTTCCGTTCAATGGTTTTCCTGTCAGAACCACAAAAAACGTTTCAAAGAACTGTTCTTTGAAATTACCTCATCTGCCACCTTTTTAAAAGAATTAAAGAACCAGAAGCAGAATGCCGCAACAGACTGCTGCGGCCGCCGCAAATAAAAGAATGGAACCGCGTTCCCGCCGGGCAAGAATTCCAAACAACAGGAACCCGACAATGCTGCATCCCTGTGCGACCGGATAACCAATGGAGCCGCATCCATGTTCCGCAACAAGATTCAAACCGCGGTAAAAGAAAAAGAACAGAGTCAGAATTTGGACTGCGGCAAGCAGAAACACCGCATTCCGGGTACCTTCCGGGCGTACTCTTTCCCGGCGGAACGGAAGCTCTGTCCCGAATGCGGCAATCGTTCCAAGCTGAACCAGACACGCTCTCCATTCGCTGCTCATCGCACACTCTCTCCAGTATGAAGGAAGATTGGCAAAACACTGCGCCACTCCGGAGGCGGCAAACGCGCCAAACGCCGGAAGAAGCCAGCGGAACGATCCTCCGCGTCTCTGTTCGCTCCGCCGACGGCTGAACAGCAGGATTCCGGTCAGGACCAGCATGATTCCAAGCAGGCGCGTTATGGTCGGCTTTACCTGAAACAGCAGCATTCCCATGATGAACGGACAGATCATCGCGCTCTGGGCGATTCCCCAGACCGCCCCGCAATTTCCATGCCGCATTGCGCAGCGCATCAGCTTCAGCATCAAAAAGTTGAAGCATCCGGCGAGAAACACGAACCCGCAGATCAGTACCTGCTGTTTCCACGGGCCTGTCAGCGGCGGGCGGAACAGCATTGCGCCTCCCGCCGCCAGTGCGATCAATGCCGAGGAGGCAAACTGGATGAAATCCAAATCCAAATGCTCCCGTGCCGCCTTTTCCACCACTGCAGCAATCCCGATCCAGCAGAACCCGGTCAGGATCAGCAGAACAACGCCTGCGATCATCGGCACTCAATTTCCATAACTGCCCCGGATGGGAAACCGTCCGCAACAACATAGGAACTTGTCCCGACATGCTCTGTGCGAATCGGTATTTCTTTTCCATGAATTCTTGCGGAACAAGGAGACAGGGACGAAGGCACATACATTCTCACCGTTGCCTGTTCATGGCTGGAAAGAAGTTCGAAGCGGAACATCCGCCGTTCCGGATCAAAGCGGTAATCATATTCGGCAAAGGCGCCGGATGCGGCATATTCCAGCCGGACATGCGCCCGTTTCTCTCCGGCGGCGGCAAAACGCGGGGAGATGACTACTTTCCGGAAGAGTTTGTCGAGATCGACAACACCAGCCAGACCCGTACATTCTGCATTCAGCAGTTCCGCACCGCACCAGCAGCGCGGACCGCCGCCGATGTCCTTGCCGTTCCAGTCATAGAGAAATGCCAATTTCCCATCGCGCAACATCTTGCATCCCATTCGTTTCAGAATATCGACGCCATATTCTTCCATCCCGGATTCAAACGCTCCGAGAGCGAGCTGTCCTGCAACGAACGGAGCTACTGCGCCGTTTACATACGCTCCGGGCTTCATTCCTTTGAAGCAGGGATAGGGCGGCTCCAGATTCCGAAAATCGTCGAGTTCTCCGCCGTAGCGTTCCCGCATTGCACGATAGGAGTCGAGAACGTTTCTCCGTTCGTCCAATGTCAGAATGCCCCGGTTCAGGGCATAGGCGTTTGAAAGACTCATTTGGAGCGATTCGTCAATGCCGTAATCGACGGGATCAAGAGGAAGAAAATGACGGAAGAACCGTCCGTTCCAAAGATTCTTCATGATCCGCTCTCTCAAGGCGGAAGCCTCCTCTTCGTGCCGTTGTGCGGCGGAGTCCTTTCCCAAAAAGCGCAGCATCTTTACCATCAGGAGTTTCGCGTTGTAAAGACCGGTATTGTCACCATGAAAAATTCCCATGGGATCACCCGGGAGAACAGCCCGTTCATAGCTGGAACTTTCCCGGTCGAGGAAGTCCCAGGTGTCGAGTGTCCGGGGGCGTTTGGCCAAACCGTGTCCGGGGTCCCAGCGGAGCGGATCGGTGGTCATGTACTGCAAACCTTTTTCCAGACGGGGAATATTCCGTTCGAGCCATGCGTCGTCCCCCGTCGCCTGCCAAAGCATGTATGCGCCTTCGACCATCAGGTATTCGATATCCGCCTCCAGTTCCAGACGGCAGAGGCCGAAATCCGTTCCCTTTTCGTGGCAGCAGCATTCCGGACTGGAGATCTGAATCATCCGTCCGTCGGGACTCCGGAACGGACAGCCGGAATGTATATCCGTTACCGGAGCGATGATCTCATAGAAAAATCCTTTCTCATGCTGTTTTTCCAGGAGAAGATCGGGAAAGCTGGTCAGATCGCGTTCCGTATATCGGAACCCCTTGAGTGTCAGGACGTAATCACGGATCCAGTTCAAATTGACGCGTACCATCCGGTCGCCATACAGAAATACGCGGTTGTTCCATTGCATGGCTCCGGTACACATGCTGAACAGCAGAGACAGCGGTTCTTTGCAGTATGAAGTCGTCGCATTCGGAATATTTCCTGTGGCGATAAAACTTCCCGGCAGATGATTCTTCATATTTTTCTCCTGTAAAATTTTCGTGAATTTTATTCTGTTTTTACGAAAATATATGTTTCTCAGGAGCACGGCTTTCCGGGAAAGGAAACGTTTCCCGGAAAGCCGCGCGGCTTCACTTGATGCTGTATTCGATGTTGTCCAGATAAACCATCGCCGCTTCCGGAGACTTGGGCAGACCGAAGCGCAGTCTGCCGGTCTCCTGCCCGGAGCCATCGTTGGTTTTCGCTTCGGCGGGAAGCATGAAACTGTAGGAATACTCTTTCCACTCCGGTCCGATTTTTAATTGGAACGTCTTGTAGAGATGACGACTGCTGCCCCAGCGCCCGAAGTCAAGAATCATGTGCGCCGGAACGGACTCTTTTGTCGATTTCGCCCAGAATTTCACCTCGACGGTTTTGCCGGGAATCGCGGGGAGACCGAACGTGGTGATTTCCGCGGAGCCGTTTTTCTCTCCGGTCATCCGAAGACTTTTTTCTCCGCAGAAAAAGGCGGGGGAGGGGACAACCGAAAGCGATTTTTCATATTGTGCGGAATAAGGAACAAAGTCATTTCCCGTTTCAAAATCTCCGTATTCAAGCAGATTGTTTTTCAATTCTCCGGCAGGAACCTCCTTTAATGCGGGATTTTTCACCGTGATCTTTGCGGCAGGTCCCGGATTGATGTTGAAAAGGAGCCGTACGGCATCCGCATCACTGGATTTGAAATAAAGAATGAAAGGACGGAATTCGGCTTCCGCCTGCCAGCTTATATGATGGTTGAACGCTTTTCCCGCACGGCTGTTCCTGACGATCAGCTGTGTTTTGGCGGCTCCGCTCGAATCGCATGCATCGAAGGAAAGTTTGTAGTAGGTGTCCGGTTTGATGGATACCGGTTTGAGTTCCAGGCTCCGCCAGCCTTTGCCGCCGTCGAAGTCAATGGAGAACTCGCCCGGCGTGGATGCTTTCCACGGAGGGTTCGGCTTGACTGTCATGTCGGTTGCAGAGAGTGCGGCAAGAACGGCGAATGACGCGGTGAAAATAAGATGTTTCATGATGTTTTTTCCTTTTATTTTACAAGATTGAAGTTGCAGCGGTTCCGGTAAAGCTCTTTGCCGGGGCCGAGAGCGGTTTCTGTGAGCCGTTTTCCGTCCGCATCGTCGATTTTGACGTCGAAACCGAGAACGGTTCCGGTTTTTGCGGGGATTTCCAACGTGAAAGAGTATTCTCCTTTCGTCTGTTTCAGTTCAAGTTTGCAGTCTTCCGCCTTGATGCTTCCCATCGCATGGAGCTTCTTTGCATCGCGGGGAGTGACGAACAGGCGGAACGTCTGAGGGGTATAAGCCTGAGCATGCCGCTGCGGGATCTGCAGCGGAGCGGTGTCGAAGAAAAGCTCGGTGCAGTCGGTTTCCCACGGGAAGCGCTTGCCGGAGGGACCCGCGTCCGTCGCATCCCGGACGGTCATGGAGAGACGTATCTTTCCGTTGCCGAATTCGATGTTTCCATCCGCGTTTTTCATCCGGAATTTCCGTTCGACGACTTTGTTTTCCACGATTTCCAGCGGCAGACGGAACGTCGTTCCGTTGAGATAAAGCATCAGTTCCGCCGGTTTCCCATCGGCTTTTCCATTTTTGACCGGGATTTCCAACGGCAGACTGCCGTTTGCGGGCAGGGTGAAGCGGATCATCTTCGTTGCGACGATTCCTCCGCCGGAGATCCCGGCGACGCCGGATTGCTCTTTTGCGGAATCGTTATGCAGCATCACATACAGGGAACCTCCGAGGCGCCGGGCGATGTGGCCCGCCGAAACGGGACGTTCCAGACGGATTTTCAACTTTTCCAACTGGCGGAGGAATTCCGCATCGGTGCTGCTGCGGGGAGTGAGATAGAACGGCGCGTCGCCGAGTTCCTTTTCGCCGGGAGCTTCCGCATTGCCGAAAATATCCATGACGTGGAACGCGGAAAGATCGCCGTGGACGCCTTTCGTCTTCTGATAGTTCCAGACCGCCGCGATGAGCTTGCCGTCCTTGCGGTAGACATAGCAGATGACGCCGTTCGGATAGCGGAGTTTCTTCACGGGCTTCGCCCCCTCAAACAGCCGCGCCATCGTGTTGTAAGCGACAAAGAGTTCCGAGGGAATCAGTTCGTGATAGTTTTTTCCGGTCAGCATGTTCGGCGTCAACATCTTTTTCCAAAGGATTGATGAATGGATGGAGATGGACTGCACGACTCCTTCTCCGAGATCGACGAGAAAACGCCAGACGACATGATGCGGCGCACACAGATTTTCCTCATATGAGTTGTGCTTGACCTGCTGGTCGATGAGGTAATACAGTTCGGTGTTCCAGAGCGGCATGTCCGCTTTGCCGTAAGAGCGCATCTCTTTGCGGAGATCGGCGATGTAACGGTCCGCCGCCCGGATTGCTCCGAGCTCCCGCCCGCCGTAGGGGTGGAACCCGACGGCGTCCACATAATTCAGTCCGCCCGCCTTGACGCACGTCTGCATCCACGGCGTTGCGGCGGCGCCGAAGTCGCTGGTCAGGCAGAAGCCGGAAATCTTTGCGGCGGGATCGGCGGACCGGATTGCATCGTGCGCCTCTTTCAGGTAGCGGACATACGTTTCCGGAGCAAGGTAAAGGTTCGGTTCGTTCATGATCTCGTAAACGGGAACGCGGCCTTTGATGTGCCTGACCGTCCGGGCGATGTAGTTGCGGTAAAGCTCCGGCGGCGGAAGCAGGATGTGTCCGCGAACGCTCTTCATGCAGTTCGGCGGATCGTTTTTGACCCGTTCGGAGAGCGGAACCACCCAGAGCGGCCAGCGCTGATTCTGCCACGGCAGATAATTTTCGATGAAGCCGTTGCCGATCACGGGAAACAGCACAATATTGTATTTTTCATACAGCGCGAGCTGACGGTCCAGGTGAGAGAAATCGAATTTGCCGCGTTCCCATTCCACGGCGGGCCAGTTTACGCCGCGGACTCCGCCGTCATGGTCGCGGAGAATCCTGCACCCTGCCTGGGCCAGCAGTTCAAACCGTTTTTCCAACGGTGCGTTATAGACCAGATAGGAGGGGGTTTTTGTCTGCGGCGGCATCTGATAGTCCAGGCTTCCGTTGAAAGCCACGACGTATTTGCTGCCGATGTCGAACGGTTTTGCGTCGTACCTGCCGATCACGGAGAAAAAGGAGTCGTGGGTTTTCAGTCCGCTGCCCGAAACGGAAAGACGGATTCCGGCGTAGCGGGTCAGTTTCTGTTTTTTCAGCGGGATCGTTCCGGTTTCTCCCGCCGCCAGTCTGACGGGAAGCTGTTCTGAAAAACAGAGTTTTCCGCCGTATTCCTCCCGCCCGGTGACAGTGACGTTTCCGGCGAACGGTTTGGAGTCCGGGTTGGTGATCTTCAGTTGAATTTCCGCTTCCTCGCCGCGCCGGTAGAGATGTTTGTCCGGAACGGCGACGGCTTCCGCAGTGACGGTTTCCGGTTTGCCCGTTTCCGTGATTTTCAGGTCATCGAAGAACAGGTTGGAATTCTGTGCCGCGTCGCGGTTCCCCGGACGGATCAGGATATGGTACCAGCCGGACCTGGGGGCTGTTTTGAATGTAAATTCAAATTCTTGCCATGCCGTCGGGACGGTGAACGCCCGGGAATGGGCGGACCACTGCGGATCGACTTTGAATACGCCGAAAAAAACGCTGTCGTTTCCTTTTGAGCTTTTGAGCTTTACGGAAAGTTTATATTCCGTGGAGGGTTTCAGCCGGAATTCCTTTGAAAAAATGTTGTAGTATTCCGCATGGGGATTTTCAAAAAGCAGGGAGCGCTTCCCGCTGCCGGGTGCTTGATCCGTGACTTTCAGGGGAATGAATTTCAAGCCGGGATTGGTATCCGTCCGCAACTCTTTTTCGAGAGCGAAGCCATCGGTTCCCAGTTCAAACGATCCGTTGAAAACGGGGTTGGCTGCGAGCGTTCCGCCTGCGAGCAGCAGAACGGCGAATGAGGAAAGAGATTTCATGATTGTCATATCCTTAATGTTGAAGTGTGTGTCATTGCCAGTAGTTCCCGGCCTGGGGGGTGTCGGGGCAGAATGTTTTCAGAGTGTCCTTGTCGGTGGGAAAGGCCGACGGAAACAGGTGCGATTGAGAGTGTCCATCGACATACAGAAGATTATCCCGTCCGGCGGAATGACGGAACGATGTTGATGAGAGCATATCGCTTTGATTCGTATAATGGCGTGAATTCTTCGTTGTCACATATATGTTGCCATCGGTGCCTTTCCGGCTGACGTCCCATAAGGTTCCCGCTTCGGATGGGCGGCGGCACTGGTTGAGTTTTCTGAGTTTTCCTCCATTCTGTATTACGCTTTCGGTCACACCTCCTCCCAACCGCCAGTTCCATGCCAGATTGGTGATCGGGCGTCCGTTTGCGGCATAGCCGTAGAATGTGTCATTGGAAAATCCTTCCTGTCCGTTGTTTCTCATGAAAAGATCTTCGGATTTGGCTCCGGGGCAGATTGTCGCGACTTTGAGCGAGGTCGGTGTCCGCGGATATTCTTTTCCTGTGAGATGAGGCCAGATTAGAACGATCCAGTTGTTTTCATAACTGCAGTCGTTGTTCCAGGTACTCAGTGTTGCGGGCAGCCAGTAGTCGTCATTCGTTCCCGCATATCCGAATGCGGCGGTTCCGATCTGTTTGAAATTGGAAAGACAACTGATTTCATGGGCTTTGGTTCGCGCACTGTTCAAGGCGGGCAGCAGCAGAGCTGCAAGGATTGCGATAATTGATATTACTACAAGGAGTTCCACAAGGGTGAAATTATCCCTTTTCTGTTTCCGCACCTTTGCCGGATTCCACATTCGTTTCATGACGCTTGCTCCTTTTTATGGGGTCAACAGAGCCAATTTCAAAAAAAACAGGCTTTTACTTGTTGACAACTTGTTTTTTTGTGTACCAAGTCCATCCTGGCACATCCGGACGACTTTTTTCTGAAAAAGCCGCTCAAAATCAATTTTATGTGTGAACCTCCGATCCTGTTATTATGGCAGTTGCTGACTTTCAATTTTCAATCAAACCTGACGCAACGGCAATTTCGCCGGGCATCGGAAAGCAGGAGACTTCCGAATGCCCTTTCACGCTGTGACAGCCAGTTCGTCAATATTAAATTATAGCACATTCCGGCTTTTTTAACAAGAGGGTAAGATGACAAAAAACTGCAAAAAAATGATAAAGTAATACAAAAAATGATTGATTTTCTGCTTGAATTTCCGCATTTTGGGAATACCTTATTGATAAATTCGTAGAAATGTTGTATCCGGGAGGGCGTGATGAAGCATCGGTTAGGCGATATTGTGCGGGAAACGGGATATTCGACGGCAACGGTTTCCCGTGCGTTGAACGGCTCCAGCTGGGTGGCGGAAAGAACGCGTTTGAAAATCCTTGAGGCGGCGCGGAAAACCGGTTATCTCCGCAGTGAACGGACTGTTACACTGGTCGTTCCGAACATCAGTATAAATTATTATTATAAATGCATGGTCGACGAGCTGGAAGCCATGTTGCGCTTTGCCGGATTCCGGATGGAGCTCATTCCGGTCCGGGATCTGGAGATGATCGAGGAACACCGCCCGAGCGCCGTGATTTCCATCGTTTCGGAAGACGGTCTGGAACGCTACTGGGGGAAGAAGTACGAAATTCCCCTGGTCTGCATCAATACGGCGCCGCGCCATCTGGAAGGGATCTTTTCCGTTCATTCCAATGAGGAGCAGGGAATGAACACGCTGCTGAAGCATCTTCTTTCCCTCGGACACCGCCGGATCGGATTGTGGGGATATGAAGGTATTGGCAATCCGTCAATAGACGTTTATTCATCGCGAATGCGGGTGGAGGCGTTTCAACAGTTTCTGAAGCATTCCGGGCTTCCGCATGATCTGATTGTTGAACACAGCTGGGATGTGGGAGAGTGGCCCGAGACGATTTCCCGGCTGTTGAGCAAAGAGGTTTCGGCGATCGTGGTCATGCATGAATCCGAGGCGATGAAAGTTCTTTACTACCTGAGACTGGCGGGCAAACGGGTTCCGGAGGATGTTTCCGTATGCGGCTGGCTGTCGGAAACGGACCTGTATTGCGATCCGTCGATTACAGGAATCATGCAGAATTACAATTATCTGGCGAAACAGTCTCTTGCCATGCTGAACCGGCTTCTTTACAAAGAGCAGGTTACGGGGGACGTTGTTGTGGACTACAACTTTTTTCTCCGCAGAAGTACGGCACCGCCGGCGGAAGTTTGAGGACGTGTGCCGCGCGAAGCGGCTTACGGGAAGAATTCGGCAGATATGTAAAGTCCTGCATGCAAAGCGTTCGGGGAACGACCGGAAAAAATGAAAACTTTTCCGCAAGGCGTTTGTAAAATACGCAGGATAACGCTATAAGTATCAAACGTTTTGAGCGAACAGAAAAACAAGATTTTTGAAATCGGGTTCATAAACAGGAAAAAAAAGGGAGATCTTTCATGGATAACGGAGCACCGGCTCCATTCGGGGCGACGCCGAACCGTCAGCAGCTTGCCTGGCAGGAGATGGGCATGTATGCGTTTCTTCATTTCACGGTCAATACGTTTACCGGGCGCGAGTGGGGAGACGGCACGGAACCGGAAGATTGTTTCAATCCGTCGGAACTTGATTGCGGACAATGGTGCCGGATCATTGCGGAGGCGGGTTTCAAAGGGGCGGTTCTGACCGCGAAACATCACGACGGGTTCTGTCTGTGGCCCAGTAAGTACACGACCCATTCGGTGCGTTATTCCAAATGGCGCGACGGCAAAGGAGACGTGGTCGGCGATTTCGTCCGGGCGGCGAAGCAGTACGGGCTGAAAGTCGGACTTTATCTTTCGCCGTGGGACCGTCATGAGAAGACCTACGGTTCCGGCGACGCCTATAACGAATTCTATGCCAATCAGCTCCGCGAGCTTCTTACGAATTACGGCGGCCCGGGCGGCAGGGATATTTTCATCACCTGGTTTGACGGCGCGTGCGGAGAGGGGCCGAACGGCAAAGTGCAGGAATACGATTTTGAACGCTCTTATGCGGTGATCCGGGAGTGTGCGCCGGAGGCGGTGATATTCGGTCACATGGGCGAGCATCGCGATCTGCGCTGGTGCGGCAACGAACGCGGATTCGCCGGATCGCCGAACTGGGCGACCATCGAAGAGTACCGGATGGCGCTGTTGCAGAACGGCACGCCCGGCGGCAGATATTACTGGCCCTCCGAAGTGGATGTTTCGATCCGGCCCGGATGGTTCTATCACCGTTACGATGATGTGCTGGTTCATTCGCTTGAGCATCTGCTTGACATCTGGTATCATTCCGTCGGGCGTGGATCGTGCCTAAACCTGAATCTTCCGCCGGATACGCGGGGATTGATTCACGAACAGGACGAGCGGCGCGTGCGGGAGCTGAAAGCGGTGCTCGACCGCACGTTCCGGGAGGATTTCGCCGCCGAAGCGGCGGTTTCCGCTTCCGACGAACGCGGCGGCGGTTTCCGCGCCGGAAATCTTACCGACGGTTCCGGGGAGACGTACTGGGCGACGCATGACGGCGTGACGCAGGCGGAGGCTGTCGTGGAACTGGGAGCGGTCCGCAAGCTGAACGTCATTCTGCTGAGGGAGTATTCGCAGCTCGGCGAACGGGTTTCGGAATTTGAAGTCGAATACCGCACGGAGGACGGCGGGTGGCGGACGCTGGTGAAAGATACGACCATTTCTTTCCGCAAGATTCTGCGGACTCCGACTGTGGAGACCGGGGCGCTGAAACTGAAAATCACGGGCGCGCTGGCGTGTCCGTGCATTCAGGAGTTCGGCGCTTATTATCAGCCGCCGATTCTCTTTGCGCCCGTAATCCGCCGGAGTCCGGACGGAACGGTGACGCTTTCCTGCCGCACCGGGAATGCGCGGATTCATTATACGTTCGACGGTTCGCAGCCGACCGTGCATTCCCCCTGTTATTCCGCGCCGGTACAGGTGCGCGAAGCGGGGATGATCCGCGCAATTTCCGTGTTTCCCGACGGCATGGCGAACGAGTATCCGGAAATCACCGCCGCACCGGAATCCGCGTTGCGGTTCGGCGTCGCCGCGGATGAATGGCGCGTGCTTGCCGCCGACAGCGAGGATTCGGAGACCCCGAAAGAGAGTGTGATCCGTTCGGATGATTCGTTCTGGCGTACCGCTCCGGAAGTTCCGTATCCGCACTTTCTGACGGTCGATACGGGAAAACGGCAGATGATCCGCGGTTTTCTTCTCACGCCGACGGATGAACCGTACTGGCCGATTGCCCGTTACCGGATTCTGGTGGGCGACTCTCCGGAATCCGTCGATACGGTGGTGCGGGAGGATTCGCTGGACAATACGGAGAACAACGCCGGAGTGCAGACGATCGTTCTGGATCGTCCCGTTGAGGCGCGGTATTTCCGGTTCGAGGCTTTGGAATCGGCGAAAGGAATTCCCGTCGCCGCGGTGAAACGGCTGGAACTGTACTGAGCATCCGGTGGAATTTTCCATCGGTTTTTTGGTTCCGGTGCTTGAAATTGTACCGGAACCGTTGTAGAATTCCGCATGTACAGAAATCAACCGTATTTTAAGAAAGGGATTTTGAGATGAAGAGGGAAGCCATCGGCGGCGCCGTGATCGGTTACGGAGGAATGGGCAATTTTCACGCGGAAAAGATGCAGAGCGTTGACGGAATCCGGCTGGTCGGAGTTTATGATATTGATCCGGAACGCAATCGGCTTGCGGAGGAGCGCGGCATCCGCGCTTATGCGTCCCGTGCGGAACTGCTGGCGGATCCGGCGGTTGAGCTGGTCACCGTCGCCACGCCGAACGATGTGCACAAAGAGATCGTGATTGACGCGCTTGCCGCCGGAAAGAATGTGATCTGCGAAAAACCGGTTGCGATGGACTCCGCCGAATTGGAGGAGATGATTGCCGCCGCGAACCGTTACGGCAGGCTTTTCACCGTACATCAGAACCGCCGCTGGGACGAAGATTATCTGACGGTCAAAAAGATGGTCGACACGCATGAACTTGGCGATGTGTTCCGCATTGAGTCGCGCGTGATGGGCTCGCGCGGGATTCCGTCCGGATGGCGCGAAGAGAAGGAACACGGCGGCGGAATGCTGCTGGACTGGGGCGTGCATCTGCTTGATCAGATGCTGACGATGATGGCGGGGCATAAGCTGCTGTCCGTCAGCGCATCCATGACCAATATCACCAATCCGGAGTGCGACGACGGTTTCACTGCGTTCTGCCGGTTCGACAACGGAACGGAGTGGCTGGTGGAGGTCGGGACCTGTCATTTCGTGGAGGTTCCGCGCTGGTATGTGTTCGGCAACGCCGGTTCCGCCGTGATCCGGAACTGGGATTGCGAGGGTGAGATCGTCAAAATCTACAATCGCGGGGAGGATGACGTCGCGCCGATTCAGGCAGGGGCGGGAATCACCCGGACGATGGCGCCCCGCAACGAGCGGACCGTCAAAAGTTCTCCGGTCGTGAAAGTGAAATCCGACTGGTCGGAGTATTATAAAAATGTGATCGCGACTCTGAACGGAACCGCGCAGATCGTGGTGACGCACGACCAACTCCGGGCGAGCATGAAGCTGATCGAAGCGGTCTTTGAGTCCGCACGGACAGGAAAGACCGTGATATTCTGAATGAATCACCCGCCCGGACGGGGCGGATGATCCGCAGCCGGGAAATTCCCGGCTTTATTTTTTTGTGTAAGCGGCGTTCAGAGCCTTGCGCATGGCTTCGACCGGAGCGGGACGGCGGGTCCAGAGCTCCAGCGAGCGTGCGCCCTGATGCAGAAGCATGGCGAGTCCGTTCGCGCAGGGAATGCCGCGCCGTTCGCATTCCCGGAAGATCGGAGTCTTTTTATAGATCGTGTCATAGACTTTGATCGTTTCCGGGAGCAGGGAGAGGTCGATCGGCGGAGGATCCTCCGGTTTGAGTCCGAGGCTTGTACACTGGATCGCCACATCCGAGCATTTCAGGAATTCCGCGATGGCCGCCGCGTCGTCGAGAGCGCAGACCCGGACCGCCGTGCCGTAGGCGGACCGCAGTTTTTCCGCGAGTTCTTCCGCCTTGGCGACCGTCCGGTTGATGAGGAACAGCTCCGCCGCGCCCTGCGAGGCGAAATACGCCGCCGCCGCATGTGCCGCTCCGCCGCAGCCGATGAACGTGATCCGTCCGCCTTTGAGTTCAAACCCGAACGCCTCTTTCAGCGCCTGTGCAAGTCCGTAGCCGTCGGTGGTGTCACCGTAAAGACGGCCGCTGCGGACCGTTACCGTGTTGACGCTTCCGGCGACTTCGGATTCTTTGGAAATCCCGTCGAGAAACGGGATGACCGCGTTTTTGTGGGGGACCGTGATGTTGAATCCGGCGAGTTCGCGTCGTGCCCGTTCGGTGAAGCTGCGGAGTTCGTCGTGTCTGACATGTTCTGCGAAGTATTCGGCGTCGATGCCGAGTTCCCGGATTCCGGCGTTCTGCATGGCGGGGGAGAGCGAATGGGCGATCGGGTCACCGATAACGGCAAATTTTATCATAATTTTTCCTTTGTTCCGATTGTTTCAGCGCGTTTATCGTGTATATTTCTTATTCCATATAAAATAGGTGTGATTTATGAAAAGTCAATTAAAAAATGAACTTGCGATGGTTCGCGGGATCATTGATGAGTTTATTGCGGACGATCCGTTTCCGGCGTCGGTCCGTCCGGAAGAGCTCCGGGAGGCGGTGCGGCTCTATCCGATGCGCGGAGGCAAGCGGCTCCGTCCGGTGCTGGCGCTCTGGGCGTGCGGCGCAGTCGGCGGGGAGACGTCGAGGGCGTTGAATGCCGCCGCAGCGGTTGAGATCTTTCATAATTGGACGCTTGTGCATGACGATATTATCGACTGTGACGAGGTGCGGCGCGGAAAACCGACCTGTCATGTGGAACTGCGCGCACGGGGAACCGCACGTTTTGGACTCGATGCGGAACGATCGGCGAAATTCGGCACGGATTTTGCGATTCTTGCCGGAGATGTTCAGCAGGCGTGGGCGTTCGACGTGCTTCTGCGTTCTTCCGACCGGGGCGTTTCTGCGGAAACGGTCCTTGCGATGGCGCGGCGCATGCAGTCGTTCCTCAACCGGGAACTGATCTCCGGAGAGGCGCTGGATGTGGAGTTCGAATACCGGAACGGAACGCCGTCCAGGGCGGAAGTCGTTGACATGATCCGCGGCAAAACGGGGGCGCTGCTCTCTTTCTCCGCCGAATGCGGCGCGATGGCGGGGCTGAATACGCCCGACTGGAACGCCGCACCTGTTGCCGCTCTTGCCGGATTTGCCGGAGAACTCGGTTATGCGTTTCAGCTCTGCGACGATCTGCTCGGCGTTTACGGAGAGGAACAGACGTTCGGCAAGCCGCTTTGCTCGGATTTCCGCGAAGGGAAGCCGACGGTTCTTTTCCTTGAAGCGATGGAGCGGCTTTCCACAGCCGGACGCGCGGAGCTCGGCTCGCTGATGAAGCGCCCGGTTTATTCCGCCGGTGAGATTCTCCGTATCCGGGCTCTGCTGGAAGAGTGCGGTGCGCGTGCCGCTGTGGTCCGCGCGGCGGAAGAGTCGTCGGAAAAGGCGCTGGCGAACCTGGCCACCCTGCCGGAAAGCAAATACCGTCTCCTGCTGGAAGCGCTGGCGGATGAATTATTGAAACGGAATGTTTAACTTGAAAACCGTAATTGGAGAACAGAAGATGGCACATAAAAAAGTGGAATTCATGGGATGGAAGAACTGTCTGGAAATCACCAGCGGAAAATTGAAACTGATTGTGGCGACGGAGATCGGCCCGCGTATCGTTGGCGCGTTTTTCGACGGCAGCGACAATCTGTTTCATGTCTTTCCGGAAACCGCCGGCGTGACCGGAGGCGACGAGTGGAATAATTTCGGCGGACACCGTCTTTGGCACTCCCCGGAAGATGAGGAACGCACGAAAACGATTGATAACTTCAAAGTGGATGTGAAGGACTCCGCAAAGAGCATCACGCTCCACGCCGGACCGGATGCCGCGTCGGGAATCGAAAAGACCATTGAGATTATCCCGGTGAAAGGTGATTCGTTCAAGATCGTTCACACGCTCCGCAACTGCAACCGCTGGGATGTGGAGCTTGCCGCGTGGGGGATCACCGTGATGGCTCCCGGCGGAAAAGCGATCATTCCGATGCCGCAGGGAGACCCGGAGGCGCTGCTGCCGAACACGTTCATCTCTCTCTGGCCCTACTGCACGCTTGCGGATGGACGGATCCGGTTCGGCTCCAAATATACGATCATTCAGCAGGATTGCAAGTGCGGCCCCGCCAAGACCGGCTGCAACTGCGAGGACGGCTGGATCGCGTATCAGAACAAGGGAATCACGTTTATCAAGAAGTACGAACACTTCGTCGATGCGGAATATCCCGACAACGGATGCAGTGTGGAGTGCTACACGAACGAAGAGATGCTGGAGATCGAAACGCTGAGTCCGATGTATCAGCTCGCCTACGGCGAAGAGGTCAAACACACGGAAGTGTGGACGGCGCTCCGCCTGAGCAAAGAGATTCTCGACGAGAAGGACGCCGAACTGGTGTTCGGCTGAGAGAGCCGATGAAAAAGCGGTTGTGCGCCGGGAGTCTGCTGATCTCCGTTCTGCTTTGCGGAGCGGACCCCGCCGTGCGGCCGGATCAATGGAATCTGCGGATCGCTCCGGCTCTGGATGCGCAGGTCGTGGCGTCGGTGAGACAGGGGGCGGAGCTTGCCGTATCCGGGCATCACGGCGACTGGTGTGAAGTTCCCGTTCCGCCGGAAGCGGAGGTATGGGTGTCTTCGGTGTTCGTCAATGCGGACCGGACTCTGAAGCCGGAGGCGGTACTGCGTTCCGGTCCGGGAGTGATCTATCCGGAATACCGCTATGCGGCTCCGGAGGCTCCGGCGGCGGTCGAGGTGAAAGAGCGGGCGTATGGGGGCGGCTGGCTGCGGATCGTCCCGCTTCCGGGGCTCCGCTGCTATGTTCACCGCCGCTATGCCGGAAATCCGGTGCCGCAGGTCGTGACGGAAAAAAAATTACAGGAAGAGCCGGAGAAACGCGTCCGGCGCGACCGTTACACCATCACGATGGAGGGGATTCCCGTCCGCCTGAAACAGTCGGTGGAGGACGCCGCTTACGAACTGATTCTTGAGATCAACGGGAAGCGGATTTCCGCCGGATATCTGGTTTCTCCGCATCAGAATCTGACATTGTGGGAAAACCGCATGGTCCGCATTTCCGGTTATCCGCGCTGGGTCAAAGGTGTCCGGCGTCCGTTTCTGGAGGTTGAAAAAGTTTCCCCGTCGTGGAAATGATGAACCGGCTTCTGATGTTACCGCATGCGGCTCAGCCGTTTGAGCCAGCGTTTGCAGATTTCCGAAACGAACTTGAATCCGATTTTCATTCCGGTGGAGACCGGGGTGTCCGGCAGAAGAATTCCTGCCTGTGAGAACAGTTCGGTGAGCTCTTCCGGGGTACGGTATTTCAGAAAAATCCGGCAGGCGGCGGTGCGGTCGTCGTTTTCGATCCTGCCGTCCGAAATCAGTTCCAGCACATGGGCTGTGTTGAATGTCCGGTAGAAACGGGCGTCCACATCGCGGGGAAGCTGTTTTTCCCGGAAAAATGCAAGGACTTTCCGCCGGGTCGCGGCAAGATTCCGGTTGATTTCTTCAAACTGCTGCAGGGTGTAAATCCGCTTTCCCCATCCTCCGGCTCCGAGATGATAGCGGTAAGCCGGTTTTCCGCCGGTATAACGGTAACTTTTCGCGTGGTAATAGAGCGGGACCGCAAGGGCAATATCGTCTGAAATGATCAGCGGTTCGTCCGGGAGCAGGGAACGGACCAGAACGTCGGTGCGGATCGTTTTGGCGAACGGACAGGCGGGGGCTTTTTTCCGGAACAGAAAATCGAATACGGCATCGCCTTCCAGTTCCGTTTTCGGATTGCCGCGGAAGATCAGCCGCCGGAGCGGGTTCCGGTTCATGACCGTGATCGGAAATTCGAGAATGTCGTATTCCCGCCGGGAAAGAATGGCGGCGGCGCGTTCCAGAAAATCGGGTGCGAGAGCGTCATCGGCGTCCAGATAGGTGCAGTACGGGAAACGGGCGGCGCGGGCGAGGTCGTTCCGGGTGGTGAATCCCTGTTTGTTCTGTCCGTGAAACAGCAGACGGATCCGGGGATCCCGTTCCGCATAGCGCCGCAGGATTGCCGCTGTGCCGTCGGTGGAAGCGTCGTCGCAGACCAGCAGTTCAAAATGTCGCCAGGTTTGCGCGAGAACGGAGTCCAGGGCACGGGCGATGAACCGTTCGCCGTTGTAAACCGGGATCAGAACTGAAAACGACAGCATGGGACTCTCCTTCCTTGAATGACAATATACCGCGGAAACGCGGAATGTCAAATGTTCCAGATGTCTTCAAACAGAAAGCACTGATAGGGATATTTCCGGCTGAGCTCTTCCAGCTTCCGCACATAGACATCCAGAAACGGGACCAGATCGCGGCGTTTGCGGCTTTTCAGTTCGGGGCGGAGGACCGGACCGTACAACGCGGAGAATTCGGTATGACGGTGTTTGCGGACCGCAAAAAGCGGAAGCACCGCGCAGTTCGTGCGCGAGGCGATATAGAATGCCGCGCTCGGAAATTTGGCTTTTTCTCCGAGAAATTCCAGTTCCACGCCTTCCCCTTCCAGACAGCGGTCGCCCATGATGCAGACGATCTCGCCGCGTTCGACCGCATCGAATACCGCGATGAGTCCGCCCATGTTGGATTCGGTGGAGATGATCTTCACCGGATTTTTCAATCCGGAAAGCGCCAGCGTCTTGTCGATGTTCCGGTTGCGGTCCGGAGTGACGAGGATGTTGACGGGCTTCCGGGCGACGTGGAGTCCGCCCATGATCGCGTTCCAGGCGCCGAAATGGGAGGTCAGCAGGATAAATCCCTTTTCCTGATCCATCAGTTGTTCCGACAGATATTCATCGATGAATTCCCAGTGCAGTTTTTTCTGCGTCATTGCGGCGCTTTCCACGATCGCCTGTCCCTGACTGGTGAACAGCGCCCATGTGTGGCGGAACATCGCCAGCCTGCCCGCGCCGGGGAACCGATGGGAGAGATAGGGACGCGCCGCCTCCCGCGCTTTGCGGTCGAAGCAGGTGTAGAAGAACGCGATCACCCATACGAACTCACAGGTTCTGTCCGGTCCCAAGAGCTTCAGCATCAGCAGAAAAAAACGGATTCCGAAGGTACTGCCACGGGAGTCGCTGAGATTTTTATTCCGTGCCATTGCGTTTTCTCCTTTGCAGATATGCGGTGATGAAGTAGACGAGCACGCCCGAAACGATCATCCAGAACGGGGCGAGGATCAGACTGCCGAGGAACCACTCGTAAATCCGCAGGTGCAGTTCCCGGACGCCCGATTGAAGCGTCAGTTCCGTCAGCCAGCGCCCGTTCCGCATCCGGTAGCCGAGTTCGATGCAGAGAAACGGCGAGAGCGGCGGCATGTAGAGATTCTGGATCGCCAACGCCATGATCTTGTTCAGGTGCAGCCGTTCCGTGACGTAGAGGATCGCGAGAATGTGGCAGCCGGGCAGGGGGAGGACCGCGAGAAACGAGGAGACTCCCGCGGAGACGGCGAGCCCTTCCGGCGAAGTGTTTTCGTTCAGAAGCGCCCGGAACAGTTCGCGCGGACGGAACACCGAGTATGGAAATTTCGGTGCCGGACGCAATTTCCGCTTTGGGAACGGAAGCATCCGGAGTCCGACCAGGTGGGCGTGAATGCAGGAGAGCCGGAAATTGTCTTTCCACGGGTGAAAGTGCGAAACCCGTTCGCCGGGAGCCGGATACCAGGTCCGGATGGGAACGTCGTGCAGTTCGAGATTCGCCCATGCCGCGCGGGCGAGGATCTCCACCTCAAAATTGTAGCGGCGCGTCAGATAGCGCAGCCGCGTGATGTAACGGACCGGATAAGCGCGGAAACCGCTCTGGCAGTCTCCGACTTTGACGCCTGTTTCCACCCGCATCCAGAAGTTGGCGAAGTTCCGTCCGAATCTGCTGGCGGCGGGAACGTTCGGTACGGAAAAATCACGGCAGCCGATCAGAAGCGACCAGTCGTTGCGCTCCATGAACGGAAAGAAATTGGGGATGTCTTCCGGATAGTGCTGTCCGTCGGCGTCAAGCGTGATCATGTAACGGACTTCCGGTTTCGTTTTCAGAAAATCCAGAGCGGTCAGGATCGCCGCGCCCTTTCCGAGATTGCGGGGATGACGCAGAACCGTAATATCCGTTCCCGCGTAGCAGAGCGCAAGATTCAGATCGGTGGAGCCGTCGTCGACGACAAGCACGTTCGGAAGCTGCCTGCGGGCGCGGGCGACCACATCGCGGACGGTTGCCGCGTTGTTGTAAACGGGGATGACGCAGAACACTTCCCGGAGGTTCATGGCGTATCTCCGCCGTTGAGTTTCCGCAGCCGGGCGTAGCCGAGTTTGTGGAGCGCCTGAAGTTCCCGGTTTTTCGAATCGGGCGGATAGATGCAGAAACGGCTGTCGCGGAAGCCGTCCGAAAGCATCTGATGAACCCGTTCCGGATTGAGTCCGTCCGCAAAGTAGTAGAGTTCCCGGACACCGTCCCATCCATCCGGAATTTTGTTTTCCCGGAGTGCTGTCCGGTACAGCGGAGTGCCGGGAACAAGACGGATTCCGGAAAATATCAGCGTGTGGGCAGGTTCGAGCGAACGCAGATTGTCCATGCCGCGGAGAATCGTGTCTTCCGTTTCGCCGGGTCCGCCGAACATGACGTTGGTCGTGACTCCGATACCCGCGCGCAGAAGTCCGCGGCAGATGTCCGCCGCTTCGGCAAAGGTGAAATTTTTGCCGATTCCCCGGAGAGTCTCATCGGTCGCCGCGTCGATTCCAAGTTCGGCGGCGATCATTCCGCATTCGCGCATCAGTTCTATGTCGCCGCCGTCAATGCCGGAGGGAGAGAGAAATGCCGCGAACGGGATCCGGATCCCGCGTTCGCGCATCCGTTCCAGCAGGGAGCGGTACTCTTTCGCCGGATCGTTGAATGTGGCGTCGACAAAATAAAACATCGAATCGCGCCATATACCATGAAGTTCGCACAGCTGATCCAGAACCGCATCGGTTCCGCGTTCGCGGATCGAACGGCCCTCCAGCAGAGGATAGGTGCAGTAGGCGCAGCGGAACGGGCACCCCCGTTTGGTCTGCACGGGGATGATGTGGGTTTCCCGTTGATACCATGCCAGGATTCTGTCGTCGTAGAGAGCGGCGGACTGGGGACCGGGGGTGCCGCGCCGGATACGGGGCGTTGGTGTTCCGCCCGATTCCAGTTCGCGGATCAGCTCAAGGGTCGCGGTTTCGCCTTCTCCGGCGATCCCGTAGTCCGCTCCCGTGAGAGCGAGAATCTTTTCCGGAAGAAGCGAGTAGCCGGGACCGCCGAGGAAGATCGGAACGCCTGTTTCCGCGCGGCAGAGGGCGATCAGGCGCAGGGGCGTTTTCAGCAGGTCTTTTTCCGGACTCCGGCTGTTGACGGTGTCGAGATTGCGGATGCTGACCCCGATCGCATCGGGACGGAACGAGCGGATCGTTTCCGGCAGGGTATTCAGGCCGTCTGCCAGCGCATCGAACTGGCGGACCGTGTGCCCGGCATCGGCCAGCGCTTTGGCGATCACGCTCATACCGAGCGGATAAACCGGGTACGGATCGGTGCAGAGGTTGGCGGCGGTCAGCAGGAGGCGCATGACGTCACCAGTGAAACTTGAAGCGTGCCGGGCAGGGAGAAATCGAAGAGCAGAACGGCATCGGTTCCGGGAGTGGCGAGAGCGAGCGCCACTTCCTGTTCCAGCTGTCCGCGGTCGCCGTCCGCATCCAGATAAAAGGCGGGACCGTGCAGGGAAAGCGCGATCGCCGCTTCACAGAGCGGAGTCGTGGGAAGCGTGCCGACGAAGAGCTGTCCGCGCCCGCCGTCCCGCCCGTGCTCCGTGTAATCCTGCCAGTAAGCGAGGTTCTCCGTGCGGCTTCCGTCGGAACCGGAGCCGATCAGGGCGATTCGGCTGGAGGGGGCGAGTCCGGCGTCGTACAGCGCCGCGATTGCGCCGATCATGGCGGCTTTGACTTTGCCGCAACCCCGGCGGAAATCCTGCAGTCCGGCGGCGGGAATCCCCGGCAGGGCGGTGAGCGCGGAGAGCAGTCCGGCGGGATTGTCCGCTTCCAGAACAAGATTCCGGTTTCGCATCACGATCCGGGTTTCCGAGACAACTGCCATTCCTGTTTCGATCATGCCAAACTCTCCAGGAGAACGGCGGCATTCAGCCCGCCGAATCCGGAATTCAGGGAGAGAATACGGCGTCCGCGGATCGGTTGGACGGAGCGGGAGACCATCTGTTCCGCGCCCGGTTCCGGCGTGCGGAGACCCGCTTGCGGAAAGAGTTCCCCGCGCCGCAGGACTTCCAGAGCAAGCACCGCCTGGACCATGCCGGAAGCTCCAAGCGTGTGTCCGCATGCGCCTTTTGCCGAGGCAAGCGGGACACGGTCGCCGATGACGGCGCGGATCGCGTTGATCTCCATAATATCGTTGTAGACGGTTCCCGTACCGTGACCGAGCACAGCTCCGACGGAATCCGGGGGGGCGCCGTTGAGGGCGGAACGGATCGCGCGGGCGAGACTGGCTCCGTCGGTCTGCGGAGCCGTGATGTGCAGGGCGTCGCCGCTCATGCCGGAACCCGCAAGACGCACTGCCGCATTGCCGCGTTTGGAAGAAAGCACAAGCACGCCCGCCGCTTCTCCGAGGAAGAGCCCGGAACGGTCTTTGTCATACGGACGCGGCCGTCCGGCGGTCATGGCTCCGATGGAAGCGAAGCCGGAAAAGGTGAATTCACTGACGATGTCGCAAGCAGCAACGATGACCGTTTCCGCGATTCCGGACGAAATCATGCGGTATGCACGGTCAAGGGCTGCGTTGGTCGAGGCGCAGGCGGCGGAAATGATCCGCCCGGTCCGCTTGCGGAAAAGCCGGAGCGTTGTGCCGAGCAGGCTGTGGAGCGTGTCGGGACGGTCCGATGCGAGACGGTCGATCTCTCCGACCGTACTTGCGAGCAGAACAGGCGTTGCTTCCGGCAGATCGCGGACGGATGCCGCAAGAAATCGGAGCATCGGCAGGCAGAGCGACTGGTCCGGTTCCGGAGCGAGTCCGGGGACGGTTGCCGCTTCACCGCAGACGAATTGCCGGACCGGAAAACGGGAGACGGGCGAAAATGCGGTCTCCCCGCGGAAAACCGCTTCCTGCGCGGTCCGTTTACCGAGTCCGAATCCGCAGACCAGTTCCGCCTCTGTCAGAAACACGTCACGCATCGAATGCGCCTTTCCGCCAGTTTTCCCGGCAGCGCTCCCAGAGTGCGGGGGGGCAGAACAGCGGTTCCCGCGTTTGAAGATCGACAAACAGCTGTACGGTGTAACCGGAACAGGCAAGCCGTCCGTCACCGTTTTCGATTCGGTATTCCGTGTTCAGGCGCGCGCCGTCCGACCAATGGAGCGCGGCGGTGATGGAGATGATGTCGTCGAGATAGAGCGGAATGAAATAATCCGTGTGAAGCTGCGCGATGGGAGCGGCGATTCCCGCCTGCCGGTACGCCTCGTAAGTGAGCCCGGTCTTATGGCCGAGTTCGGTTTGCGCCTCTTCAAAAAAAACGGGATAGCGACCGTGCCACGCGATACCGAGAGCATCGACTTCGCTGAACCGGATCCGCCGTTTCACCGTGACCGGAATGGGAGCGGGCGCTCCGGGGACCGGATCAAAATAAGGAATCTTTCTGCGCATCGGTCCGGTCGTCCATCATATTGAGCAGTTCGGGAAAATCGCTTTCCTCCACAACGGGGAGATTCGGGAAACGGCGTTTGACGAGCGCCGCGAAAATACCTTGTCCGGAACTGGAAAGACGGCGTCCCGCGCGGTTGAATTTTTCCACGTTTTCCCAGCCGCAGGAGGGGGATTTGGATTTGAAAATATAAGCGTCGATTTTGAGACGCTCCAGCTTGTCCAGTTTGTTCTGCGCCCAGTCGAGCATGGCGTCGGTGACGTCCTCGCCGGTTTCGATTACACGGATCCGGGTTCCCGACGCCGATGTTTCGAGCCGCATCGGCGGACGCGGGGTTGACAGTCCGCACTCCACTTCGGGGCAGACGGGGATGAAGTCGACCCTGTCTTTCAGCGTGTTGACGATGTCCATATTCATTCTGGATGTCCCGTCATACCGGTATTTGAGTCCGATGAGACACGCGCTGACTGCGATTCTGATCTTCTTCATCCCGTTCCTTTTCTCAGAGTCTGGTGATTTCCGGCCCGGCGGGAGTGTCCTTGACCGCCCAGCCGAGCGCTTTCAGCTGATCGCGGATCGCGTCGGCGCGCTGGAAATCCTTTGCTTTCTTTGCATCGGCACGCTGACCGACGAGCGTCAGCACTTCCGCGGGAATCTCGCTTTTGTTCTCTTTGACGGCGTCAATGTCGAATACGGCGAGAATGCGGTCAAAATCGCGGAACTGATTGAGGATGACGGCAGCGCCGTCCGCCTCAAGCTCCTGTTTCGCCATCATGGCGTTGGCGGCGCGTTCCAACGTGTAGACCGCGGAGAGTCCTTCCGCAACGTTGAGATCGTCCGCGAACGCATCGCTGAAATGCTTCCGGGCGGCTTCGGCTGCTTCTTTCGCCGCTTCCGCTCCTTTTGCCCCCGCAGGAAGCGCGTTCAGCCGCTGGAAGAAACTGTCGAATTTTCCGAGGGCGGAACGTGCCTGATCCAGAGCTGCAAGGCTGAAATTCAGCTTGGAACGGTAGTGGGTTCCGATCAGCGTCCAGCGGATCTCCCGTCCGGAATATCCCATCTTTTCAAGATCGCGGATCGTATAGAAGTTGCCGAGAGACTTGGACATTTTTTTACCGTCCACGATCAGGTGCTCGCAGTGGAGCCAGTAGTTGACGAACTTGCAGCCGTTGGCTGCTTCGCTCTGTGCGATCTCGTCCTCATGATGGGGGAACATATTGTCGACGCCGCCGGTATGGATGTCGAACGTTTTGCCGAGATACTTCTGGCTCATGGCGGAACATTCGAGGTGCCAGCCGGGGCGTCCGGGGCCCCACGGACTTTCCCATTTGACATCGCCGTCGTTTTCGTCCCAGACTTTCCAGAGGGCGAAATCGGCGACGGAATCCTTGGCGTATTCATCGGTGTTGATGCGGACGCCGGCGCGCTGATTCTCCATGTCGATTCTGGCAAGCTGTCCGTACGGACGGAATTTGGAGATGGAGAAATAGATGCACTTGTCTGGAGCCTGATACGCATAGCCTTTGTCCATGAGGACCTTGATCATTTCGATCATTTCCGGGATGTGCGTAGTGGCTTCCGGGTAGACTGTGGCGCGTTCAATGCGGAGCTTGTCGAGATCCTCAAAAAACGCGGTTTTGTAAGTCGCGGTGAATTCCCGCAACGGCAGATTTTTCGCTCTGGAATCGCGGATGGTCTTGTCGTCCACATCGGTGAGGTTCATAACCTGCGTGACTTTGGAGCCGTGATATTCGAGCGTGCGTTTGAGGATGTCCTCAAACAGATAAGCGCGGAAATTGCCGATGTGCGCGAAATTGTAGACGGTCGGTCCGCAGGTGTACATGCGGACATTGGAGCTGTCGATCGGTTCGAACTCCTGAACGCGTCTGCCGAGAGTGTTGAAGAATTTCATGCGGAACCTCAGCGGAAAAGTTTCTGGAGTTCTTCCTGAAACTCCATGATGTCGGTTTCGGTGGGCTTTCCGGTGTTGTTGGTGAGACCGAGCCGTCCGGTCTGGTCGAGGTACCAGTCGGCGGTTACGCCGGAACCGAATTTGACGGAGCCGTTGGCGACCGTTCCCGGCTTTGCGATGGGGCTGAGTTCGACCGTGGTTTTGCCCGCCTGTGCGGGAGCGGCGTCACCATCGCCGTCTTCCGGCGGCATGAGGTCTTCGTTGTCATCTTCTTCCAGTCCGGCTTCTTCCTCTGCGGGAGTCTGTGCGGGAGCGGGTTTCTCCTGTTTCGGCTTGGGCTTGTTGAGCTTTTCCAGTTCCGAGGTCTCAATTTCCGATGCCAGAAGCCGGATTTCCATATAGGTAACATGCGTTCCTTTTTCCGCGAGAGCATCCTGGATCTTGGAAAGGGAGAGCCCCTGTGCGACGCCTTCGGCGATGAACGACTTGATTTCCTGTTGAGTCATAAGTTTCGTTTCTCCTTAAAGTTTTTTATGAAAATGTAGCTTCAAATTTCATTTATGCAAGCCGGGTGCATGATATTTTCCGAAGTTTCATCCGGAGGCGTGTCCCGGTTTCCTGTTTGAAACAGGATAAAAAGAGCGTTTTTTGCGGATTGGACTTTGATTTTTTCGTTTTGGACTGTATTTTACCGGAAATTAAACATTTATGAGTCAAAAGGGGGATTCATTATGAGAAAGGCAAAAATCGTTGCCACGATCGGCCCGGCGACCGAGTCGTCCGCCATGCTGGAAAAGATCATCCGTGCCGGAGTCGATGTCTGCCGGCTGAATTTTTCGTTCGGAACCCATGAAGAGCATCTGGAAAAGATCCGCCGCATCCGCGCCGCCGCAAGAAAGGCGGGAAAAGCGGTTGCGATTCTGCAGGACTTGCAGGGGCCCAAGATACGGATCGGCATTCTGAAACATCCGGTCACGGTCCGGCGCGGAGATACGGTGACGCTGACCGGGAAGACCGTACACGAAGCTGAATTTGTCCTGCCGACAACTTATCCGTCGATTGCCAATGATACGAAAGTCGGAAAAACCATTCTGCTGGCGGACGGCAAGATCATTCTCAAGGTGACGGCGGTCCGCAAACATGCGTCGCAAGTCGTCTGCAAGACTGTTTGCGGGGGTACGATTCTCAGCGGGAAAGGGATCAATCTGCCTTACACCGATATTTCCCTGCCTGCAATCACGGAAAAAGACGAGGCGGACGCGGAGTTCGGCATCCGCGCGGGCGTCGATTTCATCGGCATGTCTTTCATCCGCAAGCCGCAGGACGTGCGGAAGCTCCATACGCTGTTTCAGCGTCTGAACTGTTCCGTTCCGGTGATCGCCAAGATCGAAAAACCGGAGGCGCTCGACAATCTGGATCCGATTCTTGATGCGGTGGACGGGGTGATGGTGGCGCGCGGCGATCTCGCGGTGGAGCTCTCCTATTCCAAGGTTCCGGCGGCGCAGAAACGCATTCTGCATCAGGCGAACCGGAAAGGAAAGCTGACGATCATTGCCACGGAAATGCTGAGTTCCATGGTGGAAAATCCGCTTCCGACCCGCGCCGAAGTCAGCGATGTCGCAAACGGGGTCTGGGATCACAGCGACTGCCTGATGCTTTCCAATGAGTCCGCGATGGGGCGCTATCCGGTCGATTCCGTCAAAGCGATGGCGCAGATCATTTCCGATACCGAACAGGAGGAGAAAAGCGTGTTCCGGCACGGATTCACCGTGATCGAGGCGCTGGATCTGCCGGAGGCGCGGACGCCGAATGAAGCGGTCTGCAAAGCCGCCGCAAAACTCTCCTACGAGCTTCCGGTCCGGGGAATGGTGGTGATCTCCTCCACCGGACGGACGGTTCGCACACTGGCGAAATACCGTCCGGCGGCTCCGGTCTATGCGTTCTGCTTTTCGGAAGAACTTTACAACCGGCTCGGATTCTGCCACAATGTGTGTCCGATTCTGCTGCCGCCTTCCGGTGAACTTACGGACGAGTGGATCAGCTGCATTGTCCGGATGAAGAAACTGGCGAAACCCGGTGAACAGATGATCTGTCTGCGCGGCGCCAATATTTCGGAACAGTGGGCGCTTCAGGGGCTTTCCATTCTCACGCTGCCCGGCGGAAAAGGAAAAAAGGCATAAAAAAACGGAGCCCGGCAGGGCTCCGCATTCCGGATCTCCCGCCGATTACTTTCCGGCGAGGACCGTTTCGATTTCTGCGAGCTCTTCCGTGGTGAATTCGAGGTGTTTCAGACAGCCGGCGATGTCCACGATCTGAGCCGGGGAGCTGGCGCCGATCAGCGCGGAGGTGAGTTCCGGACGGCGCAGATTCCAGGCGATTGCCATCTGTGCAAGCGTCTGGCCGCGGCGTTCCGCAAGGGCATTCAGTGCACGGATCTTGCCGAGAATTTCCGGAGTGATCGAATCTGCATGGAGCGTGCGGCCCATGCTCGCCCGTGAATCTGCCGGGATGCCGTTCAGATAGCGGTTTGTCAGCATACCCTGATTCAGCGGGGAGTAGGAGATGGAACCGACGCCTTCTTCACCGAGCATTTCAAAGAGTCCCTGTTCCTCATGCTTGCGGTCGAACATATTGTAGCGCGGCTGATGGATCAGGCAGGGGGTTCCGAGTTCCCGCAGGATCGCGATTGCCCGTTTTGCAACATCAGCGGGATAGTTGGAGATTCCCGCGTACAGAGCGCGTCCGCTGCGCACGATGGTGTCGAGCGCACCCATGGATTCCTCCAGCGGCGTGTTCGGATCGGGTCGATGATGATAGAAGATGTCCACATAATCCAGTCCCATGCGTTTGAGGCTCTGATCGCAGCTGGCGATGAGATATTTCCGGGAACCCCATTCTCCGTAGGGTCCGTTCCACATGAAGAATCCGGCTTTGCTGGAGATGATGAGTTCATCGCGGTACGGCGCCAGATCCGATGCCATGATGCGACCGAAATTTTCTTCAGCGGAACCGGGAACCGGACCGTAGTTGTTGGCGAGGTCGAAGTGGGTGATTCCGAGGTCGAACGCGGTTTTCACCATGGCGGTGCAGTTTTCCAGCACGTTGACCGAGCCGAAGTTCTGCCACAGACCGAGCGAGATCGCCGGAAGCAGGATGCCGCTTCTGCCGCAGCGCCGGTATGTCATTTCCGAATAGCGTTTTTCCGATGCAAGATACATAATGCTCCTCCTGATAAGTTTCTGCTGTACTGTAGCATAAAATGCGGAAAATGCCAGTGCGGAGCGGAAGCTTTCCGTTTTTCAAAACAATTTCCCAACGAGTGAAAAACCGGGTGTATAACTGTTTTTTATCCCTGAAAATTACAGTTTATTCGTTTCATAATCTTGACAAATCTCAAGTTCGTATTATACTAATAAAGAAATAGGAAGCATTTTTACAATTCCGAACGGATGCAGATATTTGCGGGGGCAGGCGGAAGGGGTGAAGCGTTTTATGAAGCAGCGTTCCGGCAAGATTTACCAGGATATTGATGTTTATACGGCGGCATGCAGCCGGATCAGCCGGATTTTTGATGATTTCCCGATGGTGGCGGTGGCGTTTTCCGGCGGCAAGGACAGCGGAGTCCTGCTGAATCTCTGTATCGACGAGGCGCGGAAGCGGCGGCGCCGGGTCGCCGTCCTGTTCATTGATTTGGAAGCGTTTTACAAAATGACGGTTGATTTCGTGGAACGGATGATCGTCAACAACTCCGACGTGGTTGATCCCTACTGGGTCTGTCTGCCGATGGAGAGTCCGAATTCGGTCAGCTATCTGGAACCGACGTGGATCTGGTGGGCGCCGGAGAAAAAGGATATCTGGGTGCGGCCGATGCCGGAATTCCCGTATGTCATCAACCTGAAGAACAATCCGTTTGATTTTTACAAGCGGAATATGCCGTTCGAGGAGTTCGTGCTGCATTACGGCGACTGGCTGGGACAGGGGAAGCGCTGTGCGTGCCTGATCGGGATCCGTACCGCCGAAAGTCTCCGCCGTTACCGTGCGATCACCTGTGACAAGGAGACGTGGCAGGGGCTGAACTATTCCACCCGATGCGGGCGGATGTCGTATAACTTTTATCCGCTGTACGACTGGACCGTCGAGGATATCTGGACTTACAACGGTAAGTTTGAAAAAGACTACAATCATCTGTATGATCTGTTTTATAAAGCAGGTGTCAGCATTCACCGGATGCGGGTCGATGAGCCGTTCGGCAACGAGGCGAAAGCCGGGCTGAATCTGTTCCGGGTGATCGAGCCGTCCACCTGGGCGAGAGTCGTGAACCGGGTTTCCGGAGCGAATTTCGGCAACATCTATTCCGGAAGCAAGCTGATGACGGGGCGTTACCAGCTTCCGAAAGGGCACTCCTGGAAGAGTTTCGTGAAATTTCTGCTGGATACCCTGCCGGAAGAGACGGCGGCGCATTACCGGAACAAATTTCTGAAATTCATCCGGTGGTGGCACCGGAAAGGATCTCCGCTGTCGGCGGATTTCGTCGCTTATCTGGAGGAAAACAATGCGGAGGCGATCATCAACACCCACTGCTTCAGTAAACGCGGCAGCGGGGATAAAGAGGTGATCCGCTTCAAACGGATCGTGGACGAGATTCCGTCGGTGGATTCCAGGCAGGATATTCTGACCTGGCGGCGCATGGCAATGTGCATAATCAAAAACGATTATATCTGCCGCACCCTGTCGTTCGGAGTGACACAGGACCTGACCAGACGTCAGAAAGAGCTGATCGAAAAATATAAAAATCTGTAAGGAACACTGCAATGAAAGAACATTTCAAAAGTCCTGTTTACAATGTGAAGTCCGTTCCTGTAGAACAGGTTATGGCGAACGATTACAACCCGAACAAGGTCGCTCCCCCCGAAATGCGCCTGCTGGAACTCTCCATCTGGGAAGACGGCTACACACAGCCGGTTGTCTGTTATCACGATCCGGAGAAGGACCGCTACATCATCGTGGACGGCTTTCACCGGTATTCGATCATGAAGACCTCCAAACGGATTTACGAGCGGGAAAAAGGGATGCTGCCGATTGTGGTGATCGACAAACCCATCGGAGAACGCATGGCGTCCACAATCCGCCACAACCGCGCGCGCGGCTCCCATGACATAGACCTGATGTCAAGCATTGTTTCCGAGCTGATCTCCATCGGGAAATCGGATGCCTGGATCGCCCGGAACATCGGCATGGATGTGGATGAGATCCTGCGTCTGAAACAGTTGACGGGGCTTGCCGCCCTTTTCAAAAAACGGGATTTCTCGCGTTCGTGGACATCGGAGTCATCGCTGCTGTAAAAGGGGCGTTCCTGTTATGACAAGCGTGTATTCCGGGGTCCTCTGTTACGATGTCCCGGTGCTGGAGTTCCTGTCGATCGACTATCTGAACGGACGGAAGAAGTTTCTTGTGACGTTTCTTTCCGGCGACTATATCATGATGCAGATCTATATGTCACACCGCACTTTTCTGTCGCTCCGGGAACAGTGCCGTCTGGTCAGCCGGGAGGGAATTTATGCCCGTTTCAGCGGGAATTCTTTCTGTTACACCGTGCTCGGTGATCCGGTCCGCAATTCGGAATACCGGCTTCTGCGGGATTACGACCCCGTCCGGAAGCGGTTTTTCCCGCATATTCCCGTCCGCCTTCCGCCCACGAAACCGTTTGCCGTTCATGAAAGCCTTCTTGATGAGTGATCCTGAATTTATTGCCCGGTCCGTGGAAAAGCTGAGGAAAACCCGTGTTGCCGCTATCTTCATGGACGAGGGGGAGCAGCGTATGCAGATCGCCCTGCAGCTGATCCGGGAACGTGCCGGCAGATTTTCCAATCTGATCTGGTTCGCTCCGTTCGCGATTCTGAACAGTGTCCGGGAATCCATGCGTTTCCATGCGCCCGACCTGGAGACGCACTGTCTTTTTTTCAGCATTGAAGGGATTTCCGGACGGAAGAACCTGATTCTTGCGATGCAGAAGATCGACGAAGATTCGTTTGTGGTGCTGGATGAATCGCATTACATCAAGATGCCGAATGCGAAACGGAGCAACCGTCTGATCCGTCTTTGTTCGAAAAGCCGCTATCGTCTGATCCTGAGCGAGACGCCGATTACGCAGGGAATGGAAGATCTGTACAACCAGTTCTATTTTCTTTCCGCCCGGATTCTCGGTTACGCGTCGTTTTATGAATTTGCGCACAATCATCTGGAATACTCGGACGGACAGCACAAACGGATCGGGGAAATTCACAATCTGGATTACATCATGGCGAAGATCGAGCCTTACACGATTCATCATTTTTCCCGGAAAGTGCCCGCTGTGCCGGAGAACCGTTCCTCCGAGCGGAATTTCACGATGAGTCCGCTCCAGAAACGGTATTATCAGGCAGAGAAAGAGGCTTTTCTGGAGATGGCGGATTTTGACCGTTACCGTATCTTCTGTCTGTTCATCCGGCTTCAGCAGATACTGAGCGGATTTTACTATTCCCATCCGGGAGAGAAGCCGAAACAGCTGCCGAACAATCGTCTGAAACAGTTCAAACAGCTGCTGATCAAATATCCCGACCGGGAAAAGATCGTGATCTGGTATAAATTCCGTTTTGACCGGGAGAGACTTGCCGGCGCTCTACCGCGCGGCGAATGGTTGAGTATCGACAGCTCCATGTGCGCCGGGGAACGGCTCCAACTGCTGGAGGAGTTCCGCTCCTCCCGGCGTTTCCTGCTTTTGAATATCAAGCTCAGCAAGTACAATCTGAATCTGGATATGGCGGACCTCGTGATTTTTTACAGCAACAGTTTCAGTTACAACGACCGTATGCGTGCGGAAAACCTCTGTTACTCCGGCAGCGTCTGCCGGGCGAATCTGCAGTTTCTTGATCTGATTGCGGCAAACTCCATTGATGAGTGGATCCTGCGTTCTCTGAAACGGAAAAAAGGACTCGTCGATACGTTCCGGGAAGAATTCACCCGGCTCTCCGAATCCGGAAAAAAAGAATGGGTTTGCAAAATCTCCGACGGGCGGCTTTCGGAATGATCCGTTTTCCTGTCCTGATCTGTAATTTGACAAAAAATACCGGTTCCGCTGACATCTTTTTATGTTTATGATAAAAACGGCTGCTCCGTTTGATGACCGGAACAGCCGTTGAGTGACCGGATCAGCCTTCCAGCCAGCGTTCGGCATCAATGGCTGCACGGGCTCCCATCCCGGCGGCGGTGATCGCCTGACGGTACCGTTTGTCCGCACAGTCTCCCGCCGCGAACACGCCTTCCACGGAAGTATAGGAGGTGTTGTCCTGGAGATCAATATATCCGGCGTCATCCATATCAACCTGTCCGGCGAACGCTTTTGTGTTCGGGATGTGACCGAGGGCGACAAAGACGCCTTTGCAGTTGATGGTGCTTTCCTCATTCGTCAGCAGGTTCCGGACCTTGATCCCGTCCACTTCTTCTCCGCCGAAGATTTCCGAGACGGCGGAATTCCAGACGAAACGGATTTTCGGATTTTTTTCTGCGCGTTCCGCCATGATTTTGGAAGCGCGGAGTTTGTCGCGGCGATGGATCACGATCACTTCCGAAGCGAAACGGGTCAGGAAGTTGGCTTCTTCCATTGCGGAATCGCCGCCGCCGATCACCGCTACGGGAACGTCCCGGTAGAATGCGCCGTCGCAGGTTGCGCAAGCGGAAACGCCGCGGGTCTTGAACTTTTCTTCGGATTCGAGTCCGAGCCAGCGCGGGCTTGATCCTGCCGCGATGATCAGCGCTTTGCATTCGAGCGTTTCCCCGGAACTCATGTGCAGTTTGTGCGGACCTCCCATTTTGAGTTCGGCTGATTCGATGGTGTCGCTCAGGAACTCAACATTGAATTTTCCTGCCTGCTCCTGCATTTTCGCCATCAGTTCATAGCCGTTGACCGCTTCGGGAAAACCGGGATAGTTTTCGACGTCGGTCGTTTGAGTCAGAAGTCCGCCCGGAAGCGGACCGGAAATGACGAGCGGGTTCAGGTTGGCGCGTCCGGCATAGAGCGCTGCGGTTAATCCGGCGGGACCGGAGCCGACAATGATCAGATTTTTCATATTTCACCTCACTTGTGTTGGTTGAAGAACTATAGCACGCCGGAGCGAAAAACGCAACCGGCGATTCTTTATTCGTCCTTTTTGAACCGGATTCTGCCGCCGGTTCAGAAAATGGGCAGGGAATCTCCCGTGAAAAAACTGTCAGTTTACCGGTACTTTACTCCGGAATCGGGACGGATGCAACCGGAAAACCGGGTGGTGCGGTTTTATAAAACATTATCAGAGAAATACAGTGCATAAAAGTCGTGTAATTGCCGTCTTTGAACAACGGGAACATTACAGTATCGGGATCCCATCAGAAGATGAACCGGATTTTTTGTTCCTTCTTTTTCGGAGAAATTTGAATTTTTCCGGATGCGGATTATATTAGTGATAAAGTCTGATAGATTAAAAGATATTCCCTGCGATGAATAAGAAGAATGATTTTATGAAGATCCGGCGGTATGTGATTGACACAATCGCCGCCAGCGATGGTCTGCCGATCCGGTTTCCTCCGACACGGAAACTGGCGTCGATGTTCGGAGTGTCCCAGCCGACTGCGTTGCGGGCTGTGCAGGATCTGATTGGAGAGAATGTGCTGATGCCGTGCAGGGGTGGGGGAACGGTTTCCAGACCGTCGCAGTGTTCTTCGCAGAGAATGAAAATTTTCGGATTTGCCGCCGACTGCGGGAAGCTGTCGTATGATATTTATTATTTTTTGAAGCTGCATGCCGCGGTTGCGTTGGAGTTGGCGCGCAGGAGCTGCCAGTTCTGTACGACGAATCTTTATCTGGAGTCTCCGTCCATGCTGGAGCAGACCGTTTCTGAGAAAAGTATATCCGGAGTGATCCTGATCGCCGCCCGGAATGTAATTTTTGAGCATGCTGTGAAGTTGAAACGAAAGGGGTTCCCGGTTGTTTCATTCTGGAATCGGACGGAAGGAATCAGTTCTTTCTACGTTTCATGGAAAGAGCATTTCCGCATGGTGCTTTCCAGACTTTTTCAGGAAAACAGGACTCATCTTCTTCTTGTTGTATGGGATCGGAAAGAGATGCAGGACCTGGTGGAAGAGACGGTATCGTTCTGTTGTGAAGAGTTTCAAATTGACAGAGGGCAGGTCATCGTGCTTGCCAAGCCTTTCCGGGAGGCCGTGGAGAGAGTGACGGAAATGCTGAACTTCGGAATGAAATTTGACGGGGTGGTTTTTTCTCCCTGTTGCGATGCGATCTACCGTCTGATTGTCGAGCGGTTCGATCCTCAGATTTGCCGGATCGTCTGCGATGAAACTTCCGTGTTTGACGATCTGAACTATTCCGGCTATGTGGTCCGCTATGATCTGGAATCGGCAGCCGTCCGCCTTGTCGACGACCTGATTGCCCAGTTGGCCGACCCCGCCCGCTTTCCGGAATATTCCCGGATCGATTCTTCGCTTTGTCTGTATGAAAACGGAAAAGCGAAGGCATAAGGTATTTTCCACGTTTCCTTTCTTTTACCATAGCAACTCTATTCTCTTTTTTAGCTGTTCCGTACCTTTTTTGCAAAAATGGATTTTTTCCCGGAAAAGGGGGTTGACAAAGCAAAAAGAACGCTTTATATTAGATAAAGATAGAGATAAGTATAGATAAATAAAAAGAATCTTTTCAGAGAAAAACAACAGCAGTTTTCTTCTCCGGTTTCCCGGGAGAAAGCTCTCTCTGGAGGAAGAAAGGAAAAGAGTATGATGCAAAAGGAACAGAGTGTCCGGAGATGGTTTTCGTTGATAGAACTTCTATTTATGATCGCAATTATTGCAGTTTTAATTTCTCTTCTCCTTCCGGCGCTGAAAAAGGCCAGGGATTCGGCTTCGGCGATTGTCTGCATCGGCAATGTGCGGTCGTATGGATTCAGATATATGGAGTTCATTGATACGAACGGCGGAGTGTTTTCGCAGATGGTAAATAAACAGGAAAAGGATTACTTTCTTCCATCGGACGATCCGAAAGCACATGCCTGTCCGCTGGATGATGTCGTGCGCAAGCCCAATGCCATCTGGGGGGCAAATCCTCTTCTGCCGGTCTCGTATGCGATCAACGGACATCTGGTCGGCTGGGTCAAACTGGATCCGCAGACGGGATTCATGAGCTGGGTGGGATTGGAGCGCGATTATGTGCCTCTGAAAATTCAGCAGATCCGTTTTGCTTCCCGTACGGTTCTGTTTGGTGAATATACCTGCAATGATGGCAGCGTGTGGACTCCAAATCCGCAGTCCTCGACTAAAATCAAATACCATCTGAAGTCTCTCTTCCCCAGTCGTTATATACCGCCTTACATGGCCTCCGGCGGTGCAAACCCGGAATGGGTGAAATACGATCACAGGATGGGACATAATTTTTCCTTTTTAGACGGATCTGCCCGCTACATGACTTACGGGGGCATGTTGGGCGGCGGTTTTGCCAGCTGGCATAAGGATGGATACAATCTGAAGTGTTATGCTCCGTATGATCAAAAATAATTTGCGTAGAAAGGATTTCCGGATGAAAAGACGAATGTTCAGTCGGCTGCTGCCGGTCTTATGCATGACGGGGCTTCCGTCCGCACCCTGCTGCGGTGAAAATGCGGATGCGGCGTTCCCGGACGGAATGCGGATGGAGGAGCACTGGAGCCTGACGGATACGTTCCGGAGGAAAAACGGATCCCGCGAAGATCTCTGCCTGAACGGATTGTGGCAGTTTCTGGAGATGGATCACCGGAAGATTTCGGACCATCTTCCGGTTCCTCCCGCCGGTTGCGGCTGGGGAATCTTCAAGGTCCCCGGCGCGTGGCCGAACCGGGCCACCGGAAATGCACAGGAAATACTGAATTCCTCCCGCCGGAAACGGACCATTGCCGATGAAAATCTGAAGGCGGGCTGGTATCGGCGTACTATCCGCGTACCGGAAAACTGGACGAACGGGCGAATTCTGCTGGATGCGGAAATGGTTCAGTCCGCCGTCCGCTGTTTCCTTGACGGGAGACTCTGCGGAGAGCTTTATTATCCGGGTGGATCTCTGGATCTGAGCGGAAAGCTGTTGCCGGGAAAACAGCATGAACTGATTCTGCTTCTTGTCGCGCAAGCGGACGAGAACAGCAGGAAAGCTTTTATGGCGCCGGGACGGGTCGTGCAGGTTCGCGGCAATATGAGACAGAGAGGGATCCTTGGGGATCTGTGGCTGAAATATCGTCCGCGAAACGGAGAGATTCGCGATGTGCGCATTGTTCCGAACGTGATGAAAGAACGGCTTCTCCTGGATGTCGGGGTCACTCTTCCGCGGGACGGGCGGTATGTGTTTGAGGGAATCATTACGGAAAACAGACAGGTTGTCAAAACATTTTCCTCTCCTCTCATGACGCTGAAAAAAGGAGCGCAGCGGGTCTCTTTCATTGAGAACTGGAGGGCGGAAAAACTCTGGGATCTGGATTGCCCGGAAAATCTCTGCACACTGGAACTTGTCTTGAAGTCGGAGGACGGAAAGGAGATCGACCGTCTCTTTCCCGAACTGTTCGGATATCGGGAGTTCTCCATTGCCGGACGGGATTTTCTGCTGAACGGAAAGAAAATTCATCTCCGGAGCATGGGGGTAAATCTGACCGGATCGGGCGCGGACAAGGCTTCCGTCACGCAGATCCGCCGGGCGGCGGAGTTCGCAAAAAAAAGCGGAGTCAACCACTTTCTGCCGTTGGAATACAGCTTTCTTCCAGGGGGAACGGGATACCAGAGGACATTCTATGAAGAACTTTCCCGGCAGGGACTCCTGACTTCTCTTCCTCTGCCTCACGCATCGCATTACGGTGATCTGTCAAAAGAGGAGAACGCCCGCCGTTATGCGGCAGATGCCGCATTCCAGATCCGGAAATTCCAAAATCTTCCTTCCATCGTGCTTTATGTGGCGAATCACAACTTCGCGGGAGGTGCCAATGCGCAGGACCCGGAGCGGATCGCCGGAATCCTTCCTGATCCCGGTCTTTCCGGAAACCGGAAACAGGCGGAGCTGAGCGAGCGGATCATAGCCGGCATTGATCCAGCCCGTCCGGTGAATCACCATGCCGGAGACCTCGGAACAATCTATTCAATTAATCTGTATCCGAACTGGGCTCCGATTCAGGAGCGGAGCGACTGGTTCGGGCTGTGGGAGAAAGAGGGAAGAAAACCTCTGCACCTGGCGGAATATGGAATTCCGCATGTCGCCAACTGGTCGAGCTACCGCGGGCCGCGCTTTATTCACACCTCCGGCGATGTGATGCATATCTGGTACAATGAATACAATGCGGCGTTCCTGGGAGAACGGGCGTACCGGTATTCGGAAGAAAAACGAAAATTTTATGATTTGCAGGAACGGCTCTGCACTGGAAACCGGGAGACCTGGTTTTGGCAGTTCGCCGGCTTCCTGATGTGTGACAGGGACGCCGATGCGGTCCGGAGTCTTTATCTGAAGCAGAATCTTCCCGATTTCCGGGCGTTCGGCGTCTCCTTCTATCTGCTGTGGGACTGGCAGAGTTTCTGGACTCGCTCCGGAAGTGGACGGAAGAAGAAAAATACGGAACGCCTGCGTAATCTGAAGCAGCCGGGTATCGTAGCGGATTTCTTTACACCCGGGGAGACCCCCTATGAAGATGCCGTTGGTTCATGGAAGCTGACGGAAACCGGAAAAACGGTCGCAGCCCAGTCGGCGCCTTTGCTTGGCCGGATTGTCGGAAAGGAGGGGAGTTTCACCGAGCGCAGTGTCTGGTGCCTCCCCGGAGAAACTGTCGGGAAACAGATTCAGCTTCTCAATGATTCCCGGACGGACAGAACATTCGAATGGAGTTTTTCCGTTCCAGAACTTTCCGTTCAACGGAGCGGATCGGTTCTGGTTCCTGCCGGAGAACGCCGGGATATTCCTCAGGACGTTCAAATCCCCTCTTCCTGCGGGGTAAGTTCGCTGACGTTGAAGGCGGAATTCCGGAGCGGAACGTATTCCGGGAAAGATTCGTTCGTTCTCCGTATCGACAACGGAAGATATGAGCCAATTCGGAAAACGGTCGGTTTCTTTGATCCGGAAGGGAGTCTGGAAGTGCTCCTGAAACGCATTGGCATCTCTGCGCGCAAGATCGGAAAAGAGGAGGAACTGGATGGAATCCGTATTCTGATTCTGGGACGGAACAGTCTTCCGCAGCTGAGCTTCCGTTTGGCGGACCGGATTCGCGGAGGATTGCGTGTTCTGGTGATGGAACAGAGTGCGCAGATTCTGGAAAAATACGGATTCCGCGTACAGGAATACGCGGTCCGGAGAGTTTTCCGTCCGGATGGGTCCCGCCTGGAAAACTGGCGCGGCGATGCCACGCTTCTGCCGCCGATGCTTTCGCGAAGCGAACGATCCGGTTTCGCTCCCACTCATCTATGGAATGGTCATGCGAATACCCGGATCTGGCGCGCCGGAAACCGGGGAGCTGTTGCCAGTGTGCTGCCGGAAAAACCGCAGAGCGGGAACTGGCTTCCGCTGCTCTCTGCGGGATTCGATCTGCAGTATGCGCCGGTTCTGGAATATCGGAACGGAAAGGGCGTGGTGCTGTTTTCCCAGCTGGATATCTGCGGAAGAACGGAGACGGAACCCGAGGCTCTGCGGGAGCTGAACCGGATGTTGGTTCGTCTGGACCGAAGTTCTCTGCGTTCAGAAAAGAACCTGTATCATGCGGGAGGGACTCTGGGAGAACTTTTGTTGCGGGCTCGGAATATGCCGTTCGAGTCGGCGGAGAGGTGTACAGACTCGGATGGAGTGCTGGTAATTACGCCTGAGTGGAAGCTGGAGGGAAATCTTCCGGAAAAGGTCCGGAACGGTCTGACCGTGCTGGCTCTGGGACTTTCCGGCGAGGAATTGAACCGTCTGTTTCCCGGTTTCTTCCGGACACAGTCCGGAAAATGGTATGCCGGATTTGCAGGAGACATGGCCTCTACTCCGGAATTCGCAGGAATCACAAGCGCGGATTTGCACTGGAGAAACGGATGGGAGGGGGATCTCTTCCCGGTCGGTTCCCGGGAGGGGCGTTCATTGAAGATCATCCGGCATGGAAAAGGAAAAATCGTTGCATTGCAGACGGCACCATGGTCGTTTGACGAGGAGGAGGCGCAGTATCGGACAACAATTCGGAGACAGAACTTTCTTGTGTCGCGTCTGCTGTATAATCTGGGCGTGCGGGATCGCGACGGCTTTCCCGGCGTTTTCAATCCCGGTTTCCGGAACGGCGGACTGGAGATTCTTCCGCAGAACTGGATGGCAATGCCCGATCCCGGGAAAACGGGACGGGAGGAAAAACTCTTCGCCGCAAATGGACCTCCGGATTCCCGATGGAGGAAAATACAGGTGCCCGGAGAGTTTGAAAAACAGTGGAAAGGGTATGAAAATTACGATGGATGGGTCTGGTACCGTTTGGAGTTTGAGCTGCCGGATTCCATGCGCAATATGGAGGAAGTGACGCTGAACCTTGGAGCGGTGGACGATGAATCCTGGATCTGGTTGAACGGTTTGTTTCTGAGTGAAGTCTCGGTAAAGACCAATCCGGAGAACTGCTGCCAGGTTCCGAGAACCTGCCGGATTCCGCAAGCGAAATTCCGGACCGGAAAAAATGTCTTGACGGTACTCTGCAACGATCTGCGCGGGACTGGCGGTCTGATCGGAACACCGTATCTGAATGTTCCGAAATATCTTACGCTCTATCTGGACGAGGCTTTGGAATCCGATGATCCCTACCGTTATTACGGTTGGTGAGCATCGGCACGATGAGGAGTTCCCTGAAATTCGGAAAGGAAACGTGCGGAATACAAATGACGGAAAATTGTTCCGGGAAAGGAGGTGGCGGGACAACTCGTCGTTACAGGAAAAACACATTTCAAAAAACAGAAATTTTGACAGAAAGGATAAAAAATGAAAAGAACACTGTTTGCAATTATGGCGGGTCTCTCTCTGTTTACGCTAAGCGCGAGTGCGGATCCCGGAGTCAACATCAAAGTGGATGGCGGCAAAGAGAAAGTCAGGATCGTTGATGCCGGAAAGGGAGAGCTGAAAGGTCGCAAGGTTAATGAGTTCCGGACCGATTTTCAAGCGCCCGTTTCCGATGAGTGGAAAAGCTATAAAATGGAGTTCCTTGCGCAGAAATCGGGGCCGTTGACTATTCATATCGAAGGCTACTGGGCCAGCAGCCCGGAAGAGCAGGAACCGATCCTGATCGACAGCATCAAGGTCAACGGCAAACTGATGAAAAACGGTGCATTCAAGTATACCTTTCCGCATGGAGGAAAAAAGTACCCGAACGGTTTCTGGTATACTAAGAAGGCGGAATTTCTACCGAATGGCGGACAGGACGGAACCCCGGCGGTCAAAGTCTTCTATGATTGTCCGCTGATGTTCTCGTACAAAGTCGTGGAGAACAAACCATATGTGTTTGAGTTCTTCCTGAAATCCTGTGACGAGTGAGAATGCCATCCGGCAAGAATAAAACGCAGGTGATCGAAATCATGAGAAAAGCATTTTTCTATCTGTTCGCTCTTTTTTCCGTTTTCCAGCTCTCCTTCGGAGCGGAGACTCCGTTCGGCAGAACCGAAAAAGCGGTCTATGCACCGGGAGAGCCGATCCGGTTCCTGTTCGATACCGATTTTGGTGCGGATGTCCCGGAAACAGAGTATTATTCGCTGAAATGGACACGGATCGGCGACGATGGAAAACAGGAGAGCGGCATTGAGAAAATTCCCAAAGGGGGAACTGCCGTAGTCTCCACCCGTCTGAATCAGCCTGGATTCGTTCAGCTTCAGGCTCTGCTGCTGAACGACAGGGGAAAACTGGTCAAACGGAAGAACGCAAACGGGAAAAAACGGACGGTGAAGTTCGAAGGCGGCGTCGGCGTCGAACCGGAAAAACTGATGCCGGGAACCGAAGAACCAAAGGATTTTGATGCATTCTGGGAGAAACAGAAAAAGCGCCTCGCCGCGGTTCCGGTTCATGCGGAGATGACAAAAATCAAAACGACGGAGGAAAATGCGGATTTCGATATTTATGCGGTCTCGGTGAATTGCGCAGGTCCCCGTCCGGTGACCGGATATCTGGCCATCCCGGCGGGGGCTGCGGAAAAGAGTCTTTCGGCTTGTGTCAATTTTCAGGGATACGGAATCTCGGTACAGACTCCCCCGAAGGGGCTCTGGAATGCCAACCAGATCTATTTTGAGGTCAATGCTCATGGGTATGATCTCGGAAAGGACCGGTCATATTACAGCAGTTTTTTCGACAAAACATATTCCAACGGCAGGAGTTACGGCTTTGATCCTCTCCAGAATGCCGATCCGGAGAAGGCATATTTCAACGGCATGGCGTTGCGCGTGATGCGGGCTCTTCAGTTCATCCGGACTCTTCCGCAATGGAACGGACAGGATCTGACGGCATCCGGCGGCAGTCAGGGGGGCATGCAGGCGCTCTGGGCCGGATCGCTGGACCCGTCGGTCAGCGAGGTCGTTGCAAACATTCCATGGTGTTGCGATCTCGGCGGAAAGAGAGCGGGACGGCTGGGCGGTTGGCGTCCGGAATATGTACCGGCTTTGGGGTACTATGACTCGGTTTTTCACGGTCGGCGGATTCATTGCCCCGTGACCATTCCGCGGGCTTCTCTGGGAGATGAAGTCTGTCCTCCCTCCGGAGTCGCTCTGCTGTATTACAATCTGGGAACCAGAAAGAAAAAAATCGTGTGGTTTCAGAACAGCACTCATAACCTTGTCTATCCGAATTCTCAAACCTTTATCTGGGAAACAAAATAAAACAGCAGCTTTCGCCGCCCCGTCCGATTTCCCCGGACGGGTTTTCTATAGTGTTTGATGGTTTTGGCGGATGCGGGAAACAGTAAATTCCTTTTTTCAAGGGCATCATTGCGGACCAATTCTCTTTTTTTCAATTTTTTTTGATAAAGACGGAACAAATGCTGTTGTCCGCCTGTCTCTCTCCATAAAGCATCAACAGATGGGGGATCTGTTTTACTATGATTGAGGGGGGAATTTCCGACATGTGCCGTATCAGGCTGATCGTATTATATCCGTCCGCTTTCCGCAGAACTGTTCCATGCCCGTTCGATGCCGGGGAATATGAATTGAATCGCAGCCGGGGTGGCTGCGATTGAAACATAGAAACCGTCCGGTCCGCAAAACGCGGTTCCGGATACTCTCAAACAATGAGGAGGGGGATTATGAGCACAGCAATCAAACCGAAACACAAGATGTTCGCCGCAGGAAAATGGATGCCGCAGGACCAGAAGACACTTACCGACTGGCTGAGGATGATCATGAACAAGGCGGAAAAAGACACCGGCCCGCTGAAACCGGTCGTTGAAGACCTGAAAAACTTTATTGAAAACGATGCGGAAGCGTATATGTTCTTTACGCAGATGTTCAGCGAAGTGCCGAAAGACCGGACCACATCGCCGACCGGGCTTCCGCAGGTCCGCGACTATCAGCACATGCTGAGACTGTTCAACGTGATTCTTACCCATGCTCCGAGTTACGCGGAAAACGGGCTTGTCGGATTTCCGTTCAACGCGATTCTCGACTGGTCCATGGCGACGGAAGGCGGTTGGGCGGCGTTTATCGACCGCAAGGTCAACCGGCACATCAAAGCGATTCTCGACGAATGGGGGACCTTCCTGCGTTCGCCTGAAAGCGCCAGCGTGCTGAGCGACGATCCGAGACACGGCTGGTTCGGCGAGGACGCCCGCAAGGCGATGCCGACTTTCGCGCAGGAATTCGTCTGCGATCCGTCGAAACCGCATTACGGTTTCAAATCATGGGACGACTTCTTCATCCGCCAGTTCCGGGAAGGTGTCCGTCCGGTCGCGGAACCGGATAATGACGCCGTGATCGCCAACGCCTGTGAATCCGCGCCGTTCGCGATTGCCCGCAACGTCCAGCTGCTGGATAAGTTCTGGATCAAGGCACAGCCGTATGCGCTGAGATTCCTGCTGAACAACGATCCGCGCGCCAATCACTTCGTCGGCGGAACGGTTTATCAGGCGTTCCTGAGTGCATTGAGTTATCACCGCTGGCATTCGCCGATTTCGGGACGCGTCGTCAAGACGGAAGTCATTCCCGGAACCTACTATTCGGAATCCCGCAGCGTCGGTTTCGACCCGTCCGCTCCGAATGATTCGCAGGGCTATCTGGCGGAAATCGCCACCCGTGCGGTCATCTATATTGAGGCGGACAATCCGGATATCGGATTGATGGCATTCGTCGCCATCGGTATGGCGGAGGTTTCGACCTGTGACATTTCCGTGTTCCAGGGACAGCATATCCGGAAAGGACAGGAAACGGGCATGTTCCACTTCGGCGGTTCGACGTACTGTCTGATCTTTGGCCCGCATGTCAATATCGATTTTGACTTGCACGGTCAGAAACCGGGACTTGAGAGTTCGAACATCAACATCAATTCCCGTCTTGCAACGGTCGGTCCGCGCAAAAAATAAGTTGCGTCCGGTTCCGGATGATTCACGGCGGCGGAGCGTAACGGTTCCGCCGCCGTTTTTGTCGCAGGATGATTTAATGGAGATGACACCGTGTCCAAACCGGATCATAACGATACGGGAGTATATTGTTTCTCATACCGGATAGGAGGTACGATATGAAATATACGGAACAGGAGATTGCGGAGCTGCGGGAGTTCGCCCGCGCTTACGGCTTTGAACTGGAATTGGAACAACGGGAACCGGCAGCCGTTCCCGCGGAACTGCGGGTGGAGGAGTTCTCGCCCGAGCAGCGGGAATCCGCCTGATCAGGGGACAGACCGGCAGATGAGCTGACGGATCTTTTCCTGCAGTTCGGCACTGGAAACGTTGCGCTCCGGATCTGCCGCATGGGCGGCAAAATAAAGGATTCGTCCGTCCGGATGTTCCGCAAAGCCGACAAACCAGGCTTCCAGACGGTTGCTGTTGTGATTGCGCCCGGTGCCGGTTTTGCCGTAAAACGCGAATGCTCCGGCATTGCCCCGCCGCATGCACTGTTTCAGAATCGCGACATGCTCCGTGCGGAATCCGGACCGTCCGGAAAAGATCCGTTCCAGCACGTTCACCTGTTCGACGGGGGAGATCAGAAGACTGGATTCGATCCAGAACACGTTGTGTCCGTTGCTGTTCCATACGGAAATGTTGCGGTTGCCGTAATGCAGACGGTCAAGAACGTTCTGCACATAGGATTTTTCCATCCGTCCGATCAGTTTTTTGTAGTACCAGACGCACGACAGGCGGAATGCGTCGTTCAGCGGCAGGTCCGCATTCCAGCTGTCGTATTCATGCCGGGTACCGTCGTATCCCAGCCTGGATTCCGGGCCGGAAACGATTCCTGCGTCAAGTCCCATCAGGGTTGAGACGATTTTGAACGTGGAGCATGGAACGAAACGCCGCTCTGCCGCCTTGTCGTTGCCGTAGACGGTCCAGACTGGATTGCCCGGCGTATGAAAAACGGCAACCGTGTCCGGTGCCGGGTGAAGTTCCGCCGGAAAATTCTGTTGTTCAAAGCGGGTTGTACAGCCGCAGAGCAGGGAGAGCAGTGCCGCTCCGGTTGCCAGTACATGAAAAATACGCATGGTCGGGTCTCCTTGTTTATTTGAATTTTGAGTCTATGCGAGGCGCAGCAGACTCTCGAACAGGGAGTCCGCCGTGATTGTTTCGCCGCGGAACCGCAGGCATCGCACCCAGTCGCGTTCCAGGGAAACTGTAATCAGTTCCGCCCGCTCTGCCAGAGCGAGAAAAAACGAAGGATCCTGCGGATGCAGAGCCCGTTCGCAGAGAAAGTTATCCAGATCAATGTCCAGAATCAGCGGGTCCGCAAGCGCGGGGAGCTGACGGCGCAGACAGTCGGTTTCCAGAACCTGTTCCGCCGCTTTGACAGCCTGTTCGGAGCCGTTGAGGATCTCCTGCGGTTCCGGCCAGAGAGCATCCCGGCTGACGCTCATTGCCGGATGGGCGCATTCCGTGAAATTTTCGTGGGACAGAATCCGTGCGGAGTGCAGGATTCCCGCCCGGAGCGCCCAGTCGATATGTTCGTCGTGCCGCAGAAGCGACAGAGCGGAACAGACCGCTTCATCGGAGGAAAAATCGAAATTTCCTTTTGTTCCGGATCGGCTGAACGCGGGAAGAACGTCGGTATGGTGGTCGAGCGTGACAGCGTGACAGCTCCGTCCGGTCCGCCGGACATGGCGCGCCCACGGGAGCAGCACATGGTGATGCTGTTCCACAAGCGCCAGCGGTGTTCCGCGAAACGACAGCTCCCGCAGGATCATTCGAACCGGTCGTCGCTTTCGCGGGAAGGACGGCGCGGAGCGCGTTGTTGTCTGCGGCGGTGGTCGTCGTAGTGCCCCCGGACGGGATGGGCGGGGGTACGGCGGAGATTTGCGCTGAACTGTTCGACTTCGGGGTCGTTTTCGTCCAGCATCAGAATGCGGGCAATATCCCGGCGCGTCATGAACCGCCATTCTCCCGGTTTGAGCATTCCGCGGCGGAGATCGCCGATCGCCATGCGCTCCAGCCGTTTGGTGTGGTTGCCGAGCGCTTCCACCATCCGGCGGATTTCGCGGTTTTTCCCTTCCGCGAGCACGATCATGAACTTGCGTTCCCCGGCTTGCCAGACCTCTTCCGCGCTCAGCGTTTCGCCGTCGTCTTCGATACCGTCCACCATCTGCTGGAGTTCGTCATCGGTAAACGGACGTTCTGCGGAAAGCGCGTAAGTCTTGAAGATCTCATTGCGGGGATGCGTCAGACGATCCGCGAATTTCCCGTCGTTGGTAAAGATGATGAGCCCTTCGCTGTCTTTGTCAAGCCGTCCGGCGGAGAACAGACGGACCGGCTTGTGCAGCCGGATCAGGTCGATCGCCTTTTTCTTTGCGTGCGGGTCCTCGTTGGTGCAGACGTATCCGCGTGGTTTGTTGAGCATGATGTAGACATGCTCCGCGGAGCCCGCCACAGCGGAGCCTTCCACGCGGATCTTGTCCGACGGCGAAACAAGAGTCGCCGGGTTGGTCTCAACCTTCCCGTTGACGGTCACTTCGCCGTTTTTGATGAGTTCGGCGGCTTTGCGCCTGGAGGCGACGCCCGCCGTCGCCAGCCGTTTGGTCAGATTCATTAAATTCTTGTCCGATTGTTCCATGGCAAAACCGCTTTCCGTAAGAAATTAAACGTTGATCGCGTCCATTTTGACGTTTTCATACTTTGCGAGACGCTGTTTCAGCGGTTCGAACACGCTGCGGATGAAGTCGTCGACCTGCTGCGGAGCGCGTCCCACAAATTGCGCCGGAGCGAGGATCTCATGGAATTTCGGGGAGACTTTGGCGAACAGCGGATCGGCGGCGAGGCGTTCGATCAGGTCGTTCGGCGCGCCTTCCGCTTTTACGCGGCGTCCGGCGTCCATCGAATGCTGACGGATCGCTTCGTGCAGCTCCTGCCGGTTTCCGCCTGCGCTGACTGCCGCCATGAGAATGTTTTCGGTCGCCATGAACGGGAGTTCCGCCATGACATGGTTTTCAATGACTTTCGGCCAGACCTGCATTCCGTTCGCCACGTTTGCGACGAGCGAGAGAATAATATCGGCGGTGAGGAACGCTTCGGGCAGGGAAAGACGGCGGTTCGCAGAGTCGTCGAGCGTGCGTTCGAACCATTGAACCGCATGGGTCTGGGCTGCGTTGAGCGGCATGTTCATCAGGTAGCGGGAGAGCGCGCAGATCCGTTCGGAACGCATCGGATTGCGTTTGTATGCCATTGCGCTGGAACCGACCTGCTTTTTCTCGAACGGCTCTTCGATTTCCTTGAGGTTTGCCAGCAGACGGATGTCGCCCGCGAATTTGTACGCGGACTGCGCGATGCCGGAGAGCGCGGAAAGCACGAAGTAGTCGATTTTGCGCGAATAGGTCTGTCCGCTGAGCGCGACGGTCTTTTCAAATCCCATTTTGGAAGCGACGAGCCGGTCGAGCTGGCGGATCTTTTCATGGTCGCCGTGGAACAGTTCCATGAAGCTGGCCTGGGTTCCGGTGGTTCCCTTGACACCGCGCATGGGGATGCGTTCGATCTCTTCTTCGATGCGTTCGATGTCGAACGTGAAATCCTGAAGATAGAGCGCAAAGCGCTTGCCGACGGTCGTCAGCTGTGCGGGCTGGTAATGCGTGAAGCCGAGGGTCGGCATATTTTTGTATTTTTCCGCATTTTCCGCGAGGATTCCGGCAACTTTGAGGAGTTTGCCGAGAATGATCCTGAGTCCGTCGCGCATCTGGATGATCTCGGTGTTGTCGGTGACGAAACAGCTGGTCGCACCGAGATGGATGATCGGCATTGCGGCGGGGCACTGGGTCCCGAACACATGGATATGGCTCATGACGTCATGGCGGAGTTCGGACTCTTTCCGGGCAACGGCTTCAAAATCAATATCGTCGAGATGGGCTTTCATCTGGTCGATCTGTTCCTGCGTGATGGGCAGGCCGAGTTCCTTTTCGGACTCCGCGAGGGCGACCCACAGACGGCGCCAGGTGGAATGTTTGCGCTGCGGGGACCAGTTGAAGCTCATTTCCGCTCCGGCGTAGCGGTCGGTCAGCGGACTCTTGTAGGTGTTGTTGCCGTTCATGTGATCTTATCCTCCGATAATTTTTGATCCTTGCAATTTGCGGAATAATATAGCATGAATAGCGCAAAAATCAATCGCGGCGCGTTATGCCGTCCGGAGATAGACGATTGTGTCGCCGATGCCGCGGATTGATTGAAAAATCATAGAACACCGTCCGGCAAACCGGCAGAGATGATGCGAATCCATGCAAAATGATACTGGCAATCCTGCAGAACATGTGCTATCTTATGAAACCCTGGAGTAAAACGGCAGGGCATGGAATGTCATGAAGCGGAAGAGTCAATAAGAAGGTGTGCGTTATGGAAACGGGAGTGGCTGACGGAATAATCCGTCTTTCCCTGAAATACTGGGAGTATCATCGTCATACGAATGCGCTGAAACTGCCGATGCATTCCCATTTGTTCTGGCAGTTGAACCTTGCGGAAGCCGGCGGGGCGCAGTTCGTGACGGGAAAGAATGATGTACGGGAACTGAATTCCGGAGATATTCTGTTTGTGCCGCCGGAAATTCCTCATCTTCTGCGTTACCGCCGTACGGAATTTGTGGGATTTTCGTTCAAGTTCGAGGTTCATGGGATGGATGGGCGCGGCTCCGGGCCGATTCATATTCCCGCCTCCCGCGAAACCCGCGGCGGCATCCATGCGGTCCGGGAGCTCCTGACTGCGACATTCCCGAACCGTCATATTTTCAGCGGCGAAAATCTGGTTTGCGATGAGAGCGCCTACAACACGGTCCTGGTGGAATCGCTTCTGCTGGGGTTGTTCTCCCGTTATGTACTGGGGGTGGACCGGCGTGAAACCCCGTTGTTTCAGCAGGTGAAAAAACTGCTCCGCCAGCGGCACGGAACTCCTCTGTCCGTCAGGGAACTTGCGGAAAACTGCGGTTATTCCGCCGGGTATCTTTCCGGTCTCCTGAAGAAGGAGTGCGGATTTTCCGCGAAAGCGCTGATTGACCGGGAACGGGCACAGATCGCCGCCCATTATCTTGAGTTTTCCGATATGAGAATCGGGGAGATCGCGGAATTCATGGGCTATCCGAATCTCTTTGCGTTTTCAAACTTTTTCCGTCTGCACTGCGGGTGTACGCCGACGGCGTACCGGCGGGAGTGCAGGCGGGAACTGGATGCTTCAACGGGTCCTGCCGTCCGGGATCGTTGATTTTTGTATATTTTCCCCGGATTTTTATACCTGCTTTCCGGTTTTCCCGCGATATATTGTTTCAGAATCTCAAACAGGGGATGAAATATGGAACGAACTTTTTATCTGCCGCTTCTGGACCGGGCTCTGCAGTTCGCCGCAAAGCATACCGATGAACAGGGGCGGATGGTGGTGGATGCCGAAATCGACTGCAAGGATTCCGGCTGGCTTGTTCTTGGCGGCGTGATCCGCGGAGTCGGTGCCGGATGGGCGATCGGAAAGACGGATCTGCGGAACTGCTGCCGTCTCTGGACGCTGGCTTCCGTCCGCGTGGACGACCGCCGGAGCGCATGGACGACGTTTGCTCTGTTGTACGCCGTGTTCCTGTCAGGCGGACCGGAGGGTGCTTTCGCGTCGCTGTTTTCCGAGTCCGAATGGCGGGAGATCGTGCGTTTTATCCGTCAGCTCGACATGCGTTATCTGCGCGAGGCATCCAGAAACTATTGTGTCGCCGCCGCGCTGATAGAAGTGATGCGTGTCCGTTTCGGATTCGTCGGGCAGACGGAAATCGACCCCGGACATTGCATGGAGCGGATGCTGGAGGCATATCTCGGCAACGGCTTTTTCAATGACGACGATTCGCGCGGGAGCCGGGACGACCGGAGGATTGATGCGTACAGCGGGGAGATCATCGGGCTTCTTCTGCATTATGACGAACTGTTTGATTTCCGGAGTCCTTTTCATGAACGTATCATGAAGATATTGAAAGATTTTTGCGCTTCCGGACGTTTTCTGCTCGACGGGGAGGGCGAACTTGCCAAGTGGGGACGTTCCCTGCGCGGCGAAGCGGAGATCAAAAAGGTGTTCCTATGGGAATTCGCCGCGGACCGGAAGCTGATCGAACCGGAGGAGGCGGATGCGGCGGCGGAAAAAATGACGGCGTTTTTTCTGCGGCACGGGTTTTCCGCGGAAGGACAGGTTTTCCGCGACAAAGGCGGAAACCGGGGTATCTGGGATGAATACACCACACACGTTCAGGCGCAGGGCTATGGCATTTACGGGCTTGCGATGGCATTCCGGTTCGCGTCCGGTGCCGGGCACGGAAAATTCCTGTTTCCGTCAGAACGGGAGTCGTTTCTGCAATATCTGCCGGGGCCGGGGATCGTCTGTGCGAATTCCGTTTCCACCGGCGTCCATTATGTGATTCCGTTGAAGAACAGGATGACGAAGAACATGTTTTTCTGGCATAACCGGATCACCGGGGAAAATGATGTGACCGTTGATGTCAGTACAAAATTCATGCCGGTTCCTTATTTCGGAAGGCTGATTCCCGCTCCTTATTCCGGATCGGAACCGCCGTTTCTTCCGGAAATCTGCCTTGATGGTGGAGAACGGCTTGTTCCCCGGAATCTGGAGGTTTCCGATGAGGCTCCGGAAATTCGGGAACGGGAAATCCGGTGCCGCCAGCGGTTTCATTTCTGCCGTTGTGCGGAGTATGAGCCGGCAGCGGATTTTTATGCGGATGCTCTCCTGATCTGCCGTTGCGACGGTCTCCGGTATGAGTTTCGTTTTTCCGGAACGCCGCCGGAAAAGAGCCGGTTGGCATTTCCGTTTTTCCTGTCGCCGGATCCGGCGCTCGCTTTGGAAATCCGGTTTGACGGCGTGGAGGCGGAATGGTGTTCCTCCGTGGGCGGTGCATCGGTTTACGGTCCGTCGACGCAGAGGAAAACGGCTTTCGTATCTTTCGGTTCATTCATTGGTTATGATGTGAGGTGGAAGCATGTTTGACACATTCCGCTATGGGAGCGTGGTTCTGTTGGAAGAGGAGGGGACGGCGGAGGAATTTGCCCGGACGTGCGGTGCGATGGCTTCGCTGGGAATGAATACCGTTGTCATCTGGCCGCCGGTTTTTTACAGGAACGGGATGCCGGAGGTTGGAGTCCAGCGCACTTTTCTGAAAACCGCGGCAGAATACGGTCTGGGGGTGATCGTTGAGCTGACCGGACAGGTTTCCAACCTTGAATATCTGCCGGACAGCCAATGGAGGCGGGAGTTTGCCGTTGAAAACTCCGATGGAACGAAGTCGTTGATGCAGAACGGATTGGGTGAGCTGAATTATAATTATCCGGAGGTGAAAAAAACGCTGCGGCGGTTCTTGGAATATGTCGTCGGGGAATTGAAAGAGGAGCCGGCACTGTGCGGGTGGGATGTCTGGAATGAAACCCATTTCAAATCGTATGACGAATGGACTCTGGATCGTTTCCGCGGATGGTTGGCGAAGAAGTACGGCGTTATCGGGGCGTTGAACCGGAGTTGGAAAAAATCCTATACGGCGTTTTCTCAGATCCGTTTGGATCCCGTCACATGGGCGTCCATCGTTCCGGATACGGATTGGGAGGAATTCCGGGTGCAGTCTCTGGCGGAAATCGTGACGGAGTGGGCGGAAATCGTCCGGCGGATTGATCCCGTACACCCGGTGACGGCGGACAATGTGATGAGCAATGCGGTCTGGAGCGAGTTCGATCGCGGAACGGATGACTGGAAGACCGCTTCTGCCGTGGACTGCTTCGGAATTTCATTTTATCCGAAAACCGGAGGGCGTCTGTTGAAAGAGAATTCCCCCTGTTTGAGAACGTTTACGTTTGCCGGAGCGGCTTCCGCCGGAAACGGTGCGTTTATGGTTGCGGAAATGCAGAGTCACTGCTATTCGGAACTTTTCACCTGCGAGCGGGTTGAACCGGAGGAACTGATCGACTGGAATTTCGAAGCGCTCTTTCAGGGGGCAGTCGGTTCTGTCTACTGGAAGTGGGAGCCGTTCCGCAGCGGATTCCAGCTCGGCGGAAGAGGACTGGTTCTTGCCGACGGTTCTTTCAGCCGGCGGGCGGAGAGTGCGCGGCGGTTCGGCGAATTCCTGAAACAGTATCCGGACGCTTCCCGTCTGGTTCCCCGGAAAACCGCTGCCGTGCTCTATGACCGGAATACAAATTTCGCTGTCAAAGCCATGAACAACCGAATTCGGCACCTCATCGGAGACGATCAGCCCGCGCGGTCGCGTCTTGCCGTCGCGGAGTTCTGTTTCCGCCGGAACATTCCGCTGGCGGTCGCGACGCCGGAGCAGCTGTTGGGAGGAGCGTTTCGGCTTCCGCTTTTATTCCTTCCGTATCAAGTGGTTATGACGGACCGTCTGGCGGATTGGATTCTGCGGTATGTCGAAGCCGGCGGAATTGTTGCGGCGGGTGCTCCGTTCGGCGATGTTTCCGCCGGAGGATGTTTATTCGACAACCTGCCGGGCGGCCCCTTGAACGGGCTGACCGGCGTCCGGCAGACGGATTGCCGGGAGGATTCGTTTCAAGGTGTTCCTTTTGAGATTCGGGAGGTGGAAGTCGTCGATGCGGAAGTGCTCGTCCGGTCGGATCGGGGACTTCCCCTGCTGCTGTCCCGGAAATACGGCGGAGGGTGGTTTTTCTATTTGACTGCGGATGTATGGAATTTGCCGCTCGTCATGGATCAGTTCGCCGCATGTATGGAACGGATTGCGGGTGCTTTACCGGTTCCGGTGGAGGCGGATTGCCATGTGGAGTATGCCGCCGGACGTGAAGCGGATTATCTCTGGGTGCCGAATTACGGACAGCGGGAGAGCTGCCGGATCCGTCTGAAACGGGAGGCCGAGATCGTTTTCGGTTCCGGAGAGCTGGAAGTCCTTCCCGGAGAATTGTGCCTGAAGCATGCGCGGCAGGTGGTTCTGCGGCTGAAGAAGGAGGCGGAAAAATGAAGTGTCCCTCAATTTTCCGGATCATGCCGAACCGGGTCTGGCGGACTTATTCGGGCGGACGCATCCTTGACGGGATTGCCGGAGCGGAGGCGCCCGCGGATTCTCATTTTCCGGAAGACTGGATTCTTTCGACAACTCTTGCAAAGAATGTCGGACGGGAAGAACTGGCAACGGAAGGCCTGTCCCAGCTCGCTTCGGAGGGGAACGGCGTTTCATTTTTTGCCGACTGGCTGGAGCGCTGTCCTCTTGAGATGCTCGGGGAGAGACATCTTGCGCGTTTTGGAAAATCCGCCGGTTTTCTGCTGAAATATCTGGATTCCTCCATCCGCCTGCATTTGCAGTGTCATCCGACTGTTGCATTCTCCCGTCGTTATTTGAACTCGGAGAACGGAAAAAGCGAGGGATATGTCATTCTGGGGCATCGTCCTGGGACGGAGCCTTATATTTACCTCGGTTTTCAGCACCCGCCGGAAACGGGCGCATTCCGGAAAGCGGTTCTGGAACAGGATGAGACGGCGATTCTTTCCTGTTTCGAGAAAATCCCGGTTCATCCGGGCGACGTCTTTTTTGTTCCCGGCGGACTTCCTCATGCGATCGGAGAGGGCATTTTCATGGTCGAGATCATGGAACCGACCGATTTCGCCGTACGCATCGAGTTCAACCGGGGCGGATATGTCCTGCCGGAACAGGCGCGTTTCATGGGACGTGACATTGATTTCGCATTGTCGATGTTTGACTTCCGGGAGCGTTCCGTTGAAGAGATCCGGCGGGAATTGTTCGTGGTTCCCCGGAAACTGTCCCTTGCCGGAAACGGGGAACGTTTTTCCCTGTTCGACTCCCGTTATACCGACTGTTTCCGGATGGAACGGCTGAACGTTTGCGGGGCGGCAGATGTCGGACACGACAGTTTCCGCGTATTGATCGTAACTGATGGCGAAGGTTCGGTTTCCGCCGGGGAGGTGACTCTGCCGTTGAAGCGTTTTGACCGGGTCCTGATACCGTTTCATTCGGAAACGGTACATCTGGAAAGCCGGGCGGGGATGAGTTTGCTGGTCGCATTGCCGCCGGAACCATGAAAGCGGTGATATTTCAGGTATGTTCTTTTTCAAAAAAATAAAAAAGGGAGAAAAACTGTGAAAAAAATTGAAAAATATGATTGCCGGACGCTGATTCCGGGTTGTTCCGCCGAGGCTCCTGTGTTGAAAACCGGAGAAGGGCGTTATTCTATTTCCCGTCGCGGAACCGGGGAAGAGATGGCGGCGCATCTTCTTTTCTATATTTTGCCTCAGGGGGAAAGGGCGTTCCGCTTTTCCGTCCAGTCGGAGACGGCTCCGGGAATTTCCCCGGACCGGTTCGGGGCGGTGGTGAACTGGTCCGATGCAGACGGAACCGTGATTGCCAGGGATTACCTTCACCGGAAGCGGAAGAATGTGCTGGAGCGGCTTCTTCCGCGTCCGGACGGGGCGTCCTCCTGTTCTTTGGAGCTTTTCAGCCGCTGGACTTCCGCGGATGTCGTTTTTTATGAACCGGAAGTTGAAGCCGCTGAATGGGAAAGACGGACTGTCCGGCTGGTGACGACAAAGGTGAATCCGCCCGTATGTTCCACTCCGGAAGCGAATTTGCGTCTGATCTCCGGTTTGCTGGAACGGATCGGGACCGGGACGGAAAATCCGGATTTGATTCTGCTGCCGGAAAATCTGAATACGCGTCATGCGGGATTGGCTTTGCTGGAATGTGCTCAGGCGATTGACGGTGCATATTTCCGGTTTCTGAGCGGCTTTGCCCGGCGGCTGCATTGCCATATTGCCACGACTTTTGCGGAGAATGAGAACGGAAAGTCCTACAATACAGCCGTTCTGATCGGGCGGGACGGGACGCTGATCGGAAAATACCGCAAGGTTCATCTGACTTTGAGCGAGAGCGAAGCGGGGCTCCTGCCCGGAGACTCCTTTCCCGTTTTTGAGTTGGATTGCGCACGGATCGGAATTGCGACCTGTTGGGACAACTGGTTTTCGGAGAGCGTGAGGATGCTGATGCTGAACGGTGCGGAAATCGTTCTGTTCCCGCTTGCCGGAGACGGCGACGCCGTTCACTGGGAACATGTCTGGCGGACGCGGGCGATGGACAACGGTGTTTATCTCGCGGCGTCGATTTCGCAGGGAGAGGCGAAAGAGCCGGTTCCAGCCCGTGTGATCCGTCCGGACGGGACGGTCTGCGCGGAAACGCGTGAGAATCCCGGTTATGCCGTTGCGGAAATCGACTTGAATGAACGGTTCCGGACTTACTGGCTCTCGGTTGGTCCCGCCATGGGCGAGGGGGCGAGTCTGTACCGCATGGAGCGCAGACCGGAATGCTACTGCGGCTTCAGCGGGCCCGGGGAATGAGGCGGAGAGTGAATTGGCCCGCAATTGTTGTAAAAAAAGGTGTTTTTGATTACAATAATTTGCATTTTTGAAAACGGCAATTATACTATTATTAGTTTTGAGTCATTGCGTTCCGGAAACAATTTTTATGGAGACTTGCGATGCCGTTTGGACAGATTCTCTTTTTTTTGATTCTGGTTACTGTTCCACTGCCGGGAACTGCAAACTGAGAGGTCATAAATGTTCACAAAAACTTTGTTAGGGATCACAATGCTCTTCTGTACTGGATGCTTGGGCGCGGGTACCCATGATGCTTCCCATGCTGAAATCAGAAAAAACACAGAGAAATTCATAAAATATTTTAATTTCTCACTAGACCAAGAAAGAGTTGAACCGTTTAAAATAACTCCCGTACAAATTTTGCAAAGTCCGCTATTTGAAAAATTTGAATTAGCCGGGTATTCATGTGAGATTAATAAGATGAATGGAATTGTTTCCGAAGTGTCTGTGTTTAAGCAGAATGAGAGAATTGCCGATATTCAACTAATGACGGCCAATTCGAATCGTGATTCAATAATAATATTGGGAAATTGGCTGACGGATAGTTCCATACAGACTGATTTTTTGTTGAGCCTGTATGGGATGGAAAGAAATAAAATTGGGGAATTTTATTTTTATTTCAAAAAATTTTATAACAAACATGTCAATCGTTATTCCCAAAAAAACTGTACGACTTTCTTCGTTCGCCATGGTATTATTGTTTTGTTGAGAAACGTCACAGAGGCCTGTCCTGTTGGAGAGTTAGCCAAGGCAATAGATGATAAAATACTCAAAGCCTTAGCGGATGCCGAAAAAAGAGCAGAGAAAGAAACGAAACTCGCTCCAAGCATGTGACATAAATAAGTTGCTATGGTAAAAGAAAGGAGGTATAATCGCGAAAAAAGAGGCTGACTCTTACTGTATTGCAGTCGATCATGAAAAGTATTCAACAATACTTATCTGACTATGGTGCGTCCGTATATTATTCCACATGAAATATCCCATCATTTTTTAGGCAGTTCACATGTGAGGAATGATAAACATAATTTATTGACCGAGGATACCGATTTTGATAACTTAGGAAGACACAACTCTTTGCGAAAAAACAATGGAGCGGGTTTCATGACTAAAAATTATTCAAATTTATTAAAGATATTAATATTGGGAATAGTGTATTTTCCTAATATAATATTCGCAAACGACATGGATTATGAAATTGTTAAACATGCTGCGCTTGCTAAAAAAAAATCGGATATGATCCTTACAGGGAAACCATCAGATAATGAATTGGAAAAAATAGAAAGCTCCATTAATAAATTCTGTCTACGGATTATTGAACGTAACAATGTCGATGAGTTTTATAAGATAATTTGTTCTGATCTAAAGTTTTCATTTTTGCATAATTTGCGGTTGTTCTTGAATATGCAAGGCAATAATCTACAAAAAAAAGCAGTTGTTGCAAGTATTATCGAACTCCACGAGTTGCTGATTGCCAATAAACTCTTTACCGAAGATAAATATATTCAAAATTTATTGCTAAACAGTGCTTACGAAGAAAACCTCTATACGATACCCATGAAAAAGATTATTAAAAAGAACATTTTATCAGGAACTCTTGCTCCAATGTTCAGCGAAATAGCAAATCTATACAAAGACAAAGATATTGAAGATTTTTTTATGCTTTCGGTCTCTAAAGCAACTTCTCTGACTGTCAATCGTTCAACTTTATACCAATTCAGTATTGTTGCCATAAAAGCACGGCATGGAGATCATACGGCACTGGATATTTTAATAAAAAAATTCAATTCGCTCACACTAGATGATATAATGGGGGTGAAATATTTGCCTGGATTATTAGGCTATACAAATCATCCCGAAGCGGTTAGACAAATGTTGAATGTCTATAATAAACCTGATATTCGACCGGATAAGGAAGATTCCTTATACAATTATTGTGCCAGCTCTTTGAATATGTTAATCCCTGGATTTCCATCAGGAAATGCGTTTTTAGGTATTATAGGCGATACGGTTAAGATGGAATCATATCGAAGATGGATTGAAGAGAACAAAGATAAATACACCATTAATGATGTACCGTTTTCAAGGAACAAAAATATAATCAATGATATTATTAAATCAACGCTTAAAAATATAAAAGAAACAAGAAAGATAAATCGTCAGCCATAAAAATGCTGTTTGCCTCGTTGACACTGGCACTGGCATTGATGATCCGGAGCTCATTTCTGTTGTGAAAGAAAGCCTGCGGCGTGGAGATTCGGATGCTATAGGAATTGTTGTAAAAAACGGTATTTTTGATTACAATAATTTGCATTTTTGAAAACGGCAATTATACTATTATTAGTTTTGAGTCATTGCGTTCCGGAAACAATTTTTATGGAGACTTGCGATGCCGTTTGGACAGATTCTCTTTTTTCTGATTCTGGTTGCTGTTCCACTGTCGGGAACTGCGACCGATTTGGACAAAGCAGTGGATTTGCGCAAGACGGAGCAGTTTTCCAAAGCGGAACAATTGTTGAAAAAATATTCTTCCCCTGCGAAATTCGATTCCCTGAATCCGACCGAAAAGATCGAATTCCTGCGCGGACTTCTGGAGCTTGCGCATATCCGGGCATTAAAAGACGATGTTTCCGGTTCGTTGGCATTGCTGAACTGGGCGGAAGGACGCAAGGATCCTTATCAGCGGGCGATTGCCTGTGTCAAATATGCCGAGATTTTGCTTGACTTGGACGAATTCGAGCGAGCCTCGGCGTATCTGAAAAATGCCGATGAAATCATCCGCAAGCGTGCAACGGAAGAAGAGTCCGGAGCCGCCATCGGTCAAGGCGGAACGACCGCCGATACCGGCGCGATCTGGCGGGATTTGAGAGATGACGCCAGTGCATTAAAAGCCGAAATTGAAGCGGAAACGCTGAAGAAAAAATTCGGCGCGAGTTACGGAAATTACGTTAAACTGCGCCGTCTGCAAGTTCTGTTGAAACGTTCCCGGACGCCGCGTTACCTGAAAGAGGCGATGAGGCTTGCTGACGAGTTGATCGAAACCGATCCTGCCAGTCAGTTCGCAGCCGCGGCGGGTTATTTGAAAGGCGAAATTCTAGCGTCCCGATTGAAAGAGAATTCTCCGAAAAAAGAGATTAAAGAGGTCAAGGATTATCTGGAAAAATTCGTTCGTCAACAGCCAGATGGCCTTTACCGTGGGGAAGCATTGATGCTCCTTGGCAAAATCTCCCTTGAAATTGAGTGGAACGCCAAAGATGCCGAAAAATACTATTCGCAAGCCTTGGACTGGTTCCGCAAAGCAAGGGAAAAACGGGATGCGGTGAGTCTTTACGCGGCAATGAACGATGATCTCAAAAAACAGTCTACACCTACACAGAAACCGACCACTCTTGACTATTGGAAACGCATTGTTTTTCATGACGAAGATCCGCTGAAACTTTATAACACTGCCAATGCACCGGTTTGGTATGAGAATGATAAAGAACGTAGTTGTTCTTTGGCTTTAGGTTTTATTATGTTTTCTCAAGGGAAAATTGAAATTGCGCGTAAATATTGGAGCAGGATACTTGAGTTGTCACCTGAATTGCAGGAAATAGATCCACGTTTTCCGAATGTTCATAAACGCTTACAAGCAGCATGCAACGTGAGGTATATGGCATTTACAGAAAAAGAAAAATCTCCAATAAAAAATATGAATTTAAGGTTGAAATTGCAGTTTGCGGAATATTTATATCTTCAAGAGCGTTTTGATGACGCCATTAAAATATTCGCAGATATTGCACATGGAGAAAAAAGCGTTGCGGGTAAAGCTGTTGCTCTTTTGGGACAAGCGGACTGTGAAGAAATCAAAGGGGGATTCGCCAGTAAAGAAAAGTCTGCAAAACTATATAAATGGATATTATCACAAAAAAAAATAGTAAAAGAAGATGTTTACGCAGCAGCCTTGTATCGTTATGGATTTTCATTACGAGGCGTTTACAGGGGAGAAAAAACAGCAGAAGGCTTTTTCTTAGAGTATATCAAAAACTTTCCCGAAGGAAGGTATAAGCGTGAAGCTGAATATCATTTGATCGAATGCTATCTTTTTAATAACAAACCAGAGAAAGCAAATACCGCATTCCGTAAATTTAGACTCACAAGAGATATTTATGTATTAGATTTGGAAGATTCATTCAAATTATATAAACAAGGAAAAATAGGAGGAATAAAATGAATTGGGAATCTTTAAACAGAAATTACAGATTTATTGAAATTTTGACTGTTGCATGTTTTGTATTTGTTTCCAGTGCGGCTGAAGAGAAGAATCAGGACTATTCCCCATCTGGCGGCGAGTGGGAGAGAGTAAGTGACACCTCTTATGAACACAAGGGATCTATTTTCTCTGGGTTCAGATATTCCACGGATAATGATGCAACTAATACCTATAATTATGAAGTAGGTTCTCCTTTTTCTTGGAGTTTTGTTCCTTCAAAAACAACTTTTACAAATGGAGTTAAAATTAAAGAGCCTACGGAGAATTACTCAGGAATAAAAAAAATCAATAAGGCGGTAAATGATCCGGTGAGTTTTGTTTTATCAATGGGAGGCGAGTTGACGAGGTCCGGGGAAAAGGGTGATCCTGTAAGTTGGAGTGCGAGTGCTGCAACAAAATTCTTCTATCTGACATCGTCTCCAGCAGCCATTGGTACTCTCCTTGTTCCCGTTGGTACAAGTGTTACGATTACTGCAAATGAAAATGCTAGTTCTAAGAGTTGCAAGTGGAAGATAAATAATACTTCTCTAAAGGGCGACCCTGCTGAAAAAAGTATAACTCTGAGGAAATCTACTGCTGTTTGGTGGGATCCGTTTACCTGGTTTTCATACGATTACCCTGTTGCAGGAAATTATACTGTCTGGGCAAGTCCTACAGATAGCGATATAAGTGCAACAAAACAAATTATATACCTTGATACCTATTTTTCCAGAGGGGCTTCCATAGGATATGATGATTTCACTGATTGGCAAAAGAATTCAGATTCGAGCAATAAAGTCGATGCGTATTTTGCAAGCCCTAGAAAAGGACAATCTGGCGTTGTTTATGTGGCGATAAAAAATAAAACATCGACATCGTCTGTAAATTTGAATTTAACTCCAAGTCCGATTGAAGAAGATATTGAAATCAGCCAAACAGGAACTTGTGTATTGATTGATACGGCTGTAACCAAGCAATCAACGGGAATTTCTCTTGAGGCGACATCGGTAGGAGAAACAGCAATAAAAGCTAAATTGGGTAGCCATAGTTTTCCACGAAGTGCTGTTGTTCATAGTTTTAATGAAAAAAAAAGTAAAAATAGGGATAATTACTGTAAATGTTCCGAATGGAAATAGTACTATCTCACCAAGCAGCAGTCCAAGTGAAAATTTTTCTCCTTATATAGTATGTGCAACAACAATATCAGTTCCAAGTATTTCATATCGTTGTTCTATTACTCTTGATCCAACTCAAAGTATGCCGGAAATTTCAAATGGGAGTGTCTCTTGGACTCATGGTCAGTTTTCTCATTCTTTTGGCCAACTGAATCCTCCTTCTTCCATGCCTACGGATGTGGATGTGATTGTATATGTTGTTCCTGGAATATATCAACCAGAGCCTGAGGTCGCTGCATTTACATCATTTAATCTTCAGAACAACTGCGATGGAATTATTGTTTTTACCGGCTCAAGCTTAAGCACAAGACCGTATGTCGTCGCTCATGAACTTGGGCATTTTTTTATGGGAACAGGCGCAGATGTTTCGCCCCAAGAGGATCCGGTAAATCTTATGATTTCAGGAGGAAGTGGCGATCCTGCTCCTAATGCAGGAAATACTACGGAATTACGTTACATGCAATGGAAAAAAATTAATCCCTGAGGTGAAAGCATGAAGTCCATGTTGATACAGAAATCTTCTTGTTTTTTGGTTGCCATTACGTTATGTTCTTCGATATTCGCGTCCGAACTGAGTATAAGTGATGTCAAGCAGCAATTAGCGGATATAGATGCCCGTATTGAGAAAACAATGGGAAGGAGTCATGTTTTTGATCCTCAAAGGCAAAAGGAAAACATCATTCAGAAAGATATTTTATTTCAAAATATCAGAGCGCATATTGCAGCTAAGTTAAAAACTATGGAGTTTGATGTTATTCTTCCATTTTTCCGATCAGATATTGCTGTTGTGAAAAATATAGTCTGCGACGAAATCAAAAAAAATCTTTTGACCGGCGATATAAAACTTTCCCCGGCTCAAAGAAAGTGTTTTGATTTTTTGCTGAACAATTCTGATGAAGACCATGGACTTTTGCTTTTGGAAGTTTGTTCAAAAGCCAATTCTTATGAAGCAATATTAAAGGAAAGGTTAAGAGATGTTTTTATCAGGAAAAAACTGCTTCCTTTCTTGCTTGAATTTGAACCGGCATTGTATCGGGTTCCTGAAATACGTTCTCTTTTTGACATTGAGGATGAAAAAGCTCTTTCAAGGAATTTCCGAATGTTTGCGTCTGCAAAAAAAACATTAGATTTTACTTCTTTTTTTGATATTGCTGGACTCATATTACTGGCTCGTAACGGAGATGTTGCTGCATATCAAAAATATGCAGGGTTGACAGCCTCCATGAAAGAAACCGTAAGTTACAAAATTCTGGCGGGATACGCGATCATTTCTTCACATGAATCTTTTGAGTACCTGTTCAAAAAACAGAGTGATTTTAAGAAAAGTTCATATTCGGGTCATCCTGTCTCTCTGTCGGTTGCCGGTGTATTGTATAAGGTGCTTGTTGATTTTCCCCGCATTGAGACAAACTGGATTCGTTTCCCGTTTACGAAAGACGCTGCGCGAAAATATATGGATTGGGTTATTGAGAATAAAAATTCCTATAAAATAAAAAAACTGTCTCCATATGAATTATATTTATTATTAGGTGTTAGAATCTCATCGTAGATGAAGACACAAATTGGAAATGCATATGGCGATGGAATCCAAACTATAACAATAGACCACATGAAACGGACTCACCATATTTCCATTCCCATTTTAGGAGATTCGGTGATATATACGAATGTCAATTATCAACGTCATCAATAAAGGAGGAATTCGTCATGAAAGCAGTAATATGTTGCATATTTTTATTCTTTGGCATTAACAGTGTGTATTCTAATGTTCTGAAGCAAAAGGAAATATCCTGTTCCATAAATTCCTCGTTGAGGGATAGTCTTTATAACATTATTGTGCAAACCGGAATCTCTGTAATACTTATGGATGATAAACAAACAGAGGAGACCAAAAGTTTATCTAAAGAGTCGGTAAATTTGAAGCTGGGTGATTTTTGCAATCTTATTGCAGGAAATCAATACCAATGGTACCTATCTGACAATAATGTGTTAATTTTCCAGAAAAAAAATATATTAATTCCGGCTCTTGAGCTGAAAATGCGACCTGAATATTGCATCACTTCCCTACAGACAACCGAATTGTTGCCAATTTCCTACTACTTAATGACTAAAAATTTAATGCTGATGGTAATTTTAGCCGAAAAGATAAATTACCCTAAATTTATAAGAAATGAAACTTTTTTAAGTTATTTAACAAGAGTTGTCAGCAACACTAATACCTTAACTATAATTTATAAGATTTCAGATAAAGATGCAATAGTACTTTGGGATATTTTTATGAAACAAAACCCAAACATAAAAAAAACATCAGATGATTTGTTTGGCCTCTTTATTTCTAAGAACTATGAACCGCTAAAAAAAGAAATTGCATTTAGCGGAGAAAACATTGCCGACGGTTCTTCGCTGGCAACTTGCAAATTGAAGTTGTTGGAAAAACAGAACTTCGAGTTAAGCATAAAGAACATTTCGGATCAGCGCTTGAACTTTACAAATTTTAAGGCTCAGAATTTGATCATCAACGATCTGGCAAGCGATGGAAAATTTTTTGACATAAATGAAACATTTCTTATCTATCCGCCGCTTGACAGCGCATTGCCTGAAAATTTTTACATGGAACCCCATGAAGAAAAAGTTTTCACATTCCCATTAACAGGTTCGCGGTCCAGGAAAAATACCGGCAAACAAATTTGGAATATCGGAGTCGAAAATAAATATGATTTCAAACCGACAAACGATTGCATAATACTAAAGCGCAGAAATAAAAATTATAATCTTTATGGCATTGTCGTGTATTTCTATGATAGTACAGGGAAGAAATATAAAATTATAAACAGAGATTTTGTCGACGACACCGGATGGTGTGACTAAATCAAGCGGAATATCATGGCGAACTGTAGTGACCGTCATTTTGCGCACATTCGGTTTCGGACCGACTGCAAATCTCAAATGTAATTTGGCGTAGTCGCTCTTTTTATTGTACACCCTTATTAAAGAGCATTAGAAAGGAGTTGTCATGCCGTTCTTGAAAAACGGGGCATGACAATCGGTCCCGTTATGGGGGGAGGGCGAACCCGTACCGCATGGTGCGCAGACCGGAATGATCCCGCGGTTCCGGCGGGACCGGGGAATGAGGCGGTGTGAATTGATCCGCAGTCCTGATTCCGGATTGACCGGGGATTGCGGAGGTTTATCTGGCGGAGTCGGGAACGCGCAAAGATGAGGGATTCCGCAGATCCCGGTATGATCTCAGGGCGATTGACAGACTGTTTCAGCAATCTGTCTTTTATGGCTGCCGGAAAAATCTTTTTTTCTTCTTTATCCCTCTTGACATTTCCGGAAAATGTTGTATAATTAAAATCAAACGTTTGATTTTTTGATGGAGTCAACATGAAGGTTACGCTGAAAGATATTGCGGAGCGGCTGGGAATGAATTATTCCACGGTGAGTTACGCTCTGAACGGCAAAGGGTCGATCAAGGAGGAAACACGGGATTATATCCGCCGGGTCGCGGCGGAAATGGGATATGTGCCGGACCATTCCGCACGGCAGATCCATTCCGGAAAAAACGATCTGGTCGGGATCATCGTGCCGAATGTTCTGTTTGAATATGGGGAGTTTTGCGAACACGCCTACCGTCTGCTCAATAATGCCGGGTATCAGGTGATGATCGCCGTTTCGGAATTTTCCGCCGGAAAAGAGGCGGAGATCATCCGGACCATGCTCAGCCGCAATGTCGCCGGGCTCATCATGACGCCGACCAGACGGGAGTTTCATACGGAAGCCGCGGATGATCCGTTCAAACTTCTTGCCGCGCGCCGGACTCCGGTCGTGATCCGCAATATGAATACGCCGCTTCCCTGCGATTGCGTCCGCGCCGATTACCGGGAGTGCGGGCGTATGCTCGGTTCCATTCTGCGGAAAAAGCGGAAACGCCGCGTAGTGTTTGCCGTTCCTCATCCGGCGCCGTTTGCGGACAATGTCACGGAGACCCGTGCGGGGCTTGAGGAGGCAATGGGCGGAGCGGTCGAGCTGTTCGCTCTGGACTATGAGGAGTGTCCCGATTCCGGATTCGCTCCCGGAAATCCTCATTACGGAGGCCAGTTGCGGCACCTGCTCGGTGCGGGCGGGATCAAGACCGGGCGCCGGCTGTTCCGGGAACTCCGGAAACAGGGCTTGCCGGAGGCGGTCGTCTGTTCGCATGAACACGCCGCGCTCGGTATGGAACTGGAGGCGGCGGAGTGCGGGATCGCCATTCCGGGGGAACTGGCGCTGGCTGTGATCGAGCGGACTCTGTTTTCCAATGCCGCTCCGGTCCCGCTGACATCCGCCGGCGTTTCCGCTCCGGTGCTTGCCGCCGGTACGGCACGGCTTCTGCTGGACCGTATGCGCACTCCTGATGCCGCACAGAAAATTTGTCTCATACCGCCGGAGCTGTACTCCGGAAATTCTCTTTAATCAAATAAACAGCAAATCGGAAAGGCTCCAGTCATGAAACGGAAAACAGAACACAGAAACAGGAAAAACGGATCCGGAATCTCTCAATTCACCATTGTAGAGCTCCTTGTGGTAATTGCCGTGATCGCGATCCTTGCCTCTCTTCTTCTGCCGGCTTTGAACAAGGCGAGGGGGGCGGCAAACAATGCTTCGTGCACCGGAAATCTGAAACAGTTCGGGATTGCGGGCGCTTCCTATTCCAGCGATAACGAGGACTGGATCTGTCCCGCACTGACCGACGGTGACAACGATTCCAAACGGTATTACCGCAAGCTGGAGCGGTACGGGATCCGGATGCAGACTGTCACCGTCGGAAGTTCGACAAAAATCTTGAATAAAGGAGTGGTTGTTTGCGCCTCGGAGGATCTGCGGATCACAGGCGACAAGACCACCGGGTTCAACAATTATCCGATGTACGGGATCAACTGGCAGCTGGGCGGCGACGCTTCCAGCGGTTCGTGGTGGAGAGCCCGGAATCATAAGTTGTCCGCCTGCCATACGCCGTCACAGGTGATGTTCGTCTCCGACAGTCTGAATATGGAGGGCTGTGAACTGGACCGTCCTTTCTGGCTTGCGTACCGTCACGGTGCAAAGGAGTTCCGCAACGGCGCGGCAACGGCAAACGATCTGCGGAGCAAGCCGCCGCTCGGTACCGGGAAAGCGCAGATGGTGTTTGTGGACGGGCACGCCGGTTCGCTCTCCTATACGGCGTTCCGCATGCGCCGCCTGAGCTCCGGTCAATATCCCGCCGCCGCTCCGGGCGGCAATGCCGATTACGAGCCGTTTCTGCTCGGATTTTACTTTGACCGCTGAATTGGGAGGATTGTCATCATGAAATCATCTTGTTTCTTTGTATTCCTGTTGGCCGTTTCCGCGCTTGGCGCCGGATATTGGGATGCACCGGACAAACTGGAAAAACTGAATGCGCAGACTCCCGGACGGCGCCTGCTCGACGTGGAGCCCGGTGGGCTGATGAAAGAGGCGGCTCTTGAGGCGATGGCGCGATGGAAAGGTCCGCTGACCGACGAGGCGTTCTCCGCGCTTGCGGAGCAGCGGGAACCGCGTTACGGGATCGGAACCGATGCGGAGATCGGGGCGCAGATACCGTCGTCGATCTCTCCGTATGCACGGATCCGGGGCGTTCCGTTTCCCGCGATCCGGCCGTTTCTTCATTGGACCGGGCATTTCACGCGGGATCAGCGTGACAGTTATTACGGACTGATCTCTTACTGTCCGTTCTGTTCGTCCAATGCACTTTCGGTGCGTTTCGATCCGGTAAACGCCAACCGCGCCGTGCTTTCCTGCTGCAAAAAGGAGCTTTACCGGAACGGCTGGCCGGCGGAGTATGAACTCAAGCCGGATTCCACGGCTTCATTCCGCTATCTTGACGACTCCATTCGCGAAATCCCCTGTACGCTTTACCGGGATTCGCAGGGGCGGAGCTGGGAGCTGTTCATCGGCAACCTGTTCAATATGCGGGACTGGATGGAGGCGCGGAGGATCATCCTGTACCGTCTGACAACTCCGTATCTGCGGGACGGCAACCCGCTTTATCCGTACAAGGCGGCTGTCTATCTGGATCATTTGAAAGATCTGTACTATGCGCTTCCGCTGTCGCTGAACAATCTGATCGCACCGGGAAAGGATGGCAAGGGGCTGACCCGGAAAGAGTGGGAGGCGCTGCCGCGTCCGAACCGCTGGGCGGAGATGCCGGAGATCGGCTGGTGGAACCGTGCCGTGCCGACGTTTGCGCGCGGCTGGATGAATCTGGCGGGCGATGCCGGGCCTGCAGTCGTGTTTACCATGATGCGGCATCATCCCGCATTCCGTTACTATTCCAAACGGAAATACGGCGACCCGGACCGGTTGGAGCGGGAGATTACGCGGATGTTCCTGCGGGAGGTGAATCTTGGTTTTTCCTCCGTAAACATGCATGGACTGACGGTGAATTATCAGCAGACGAACTATACCGGGATTACGGTCAGCGCCCTGCTCGGACGGGATCGGGAACTGCTCGGTTTCGCCGCGCCGAATCATGAACTTTCGTTTTACAATCACCATTATTCCGACGGGTTGAACGGGGAAGGGAGCACCGGATATCAGGGGATGCTGCGCCGTCAATTTTACCCGGTGATTCAGGAAAAACACGGTTGGGGACTGATTGACCCCGGTTTTGCACGCAGCAACCCGTTCGTGCGGAAAGCCGTCGGAGAATCCCAAAAGTTGATTACGGCGCGCGGAATGCTGTTTGAGCATGGCGATTGCTACGAGCTTCTGCGGGAAGTCCCGAAAGACCGGGTTAATCTGAATCTTCAGAAAGATGGAGAGAATGAGGAGAACGGGCGGCTTTCGAGTCATGTCTGGTCATCGTGGGGCGTCGGCGTGATCCGGGTGGGCGGTCCGGGACAGCGTCTTGAAACCGTGCTCAATTTTTCGCGTCCGCACGGACACGGGGATCTGATGATGGGACTGGCTTCGTGGTTTGACGGCATTTGCGTGATCCGGCCCGGCGGATATGCTCCGCCGTGGTCGAACCTGGATGCCGGAGGCGTAAAGGAGCTCAACCGGCTGAATCTGCCGCGGAAAGCGGTCGCGGTCCCGCCGGAGCGTCCGAATGTGCATGAAACGTGGAACCGTCTGCTGGCGAAAAGTGCGATGAATCAGAGTTCGCTGACGGTGAATGAGATATCGTCGGTCCGGCGCGGGATCAGCGAGGTTCTGGCGTTCAAGGGCGGGGAGCCGTACGGTTCCCCGGAATCGGAATTTCAGGTTCTGGAAGTCGGTACGATCGGCGAATTTCAGGCGTTCGGCGTTCGCGATGTGACGAAGTACCGCCGTGCGCTGATCGGAGTGGCAACTCCCTCCGGCAGAGCGTATGTACTGGATTTCCTGCCGGTCGCAGGGGGGAAGAGCCAGACCCTCTGGTACTCGGTCTGGGGAGACCGGATTGCGGAGAATCTGCCTGCGGACCGTGCGGAGTCTGCCACGATGACCGGTGCGTTGTTCGGAGGAAAGCTCCCGCCGCCGTCCGCTCTGTTTCCTCCGCTTTATCACAAATGGATTTACCGCAGTTACGATTACATCACCAAAGTCCGGCGTTCGGAAGAGACGGCGGAACCGTGGTCGGCGGATTTCCGTACCGATTATTATGCGTACTGGCGCGACGGCGACGGCAGGCCGGAGGGGCGTCCCGCTCCGGGATTCGGGATCGTCGACTTCCGCATTTCCGGGATTCCTGCGGGCGAACCCGTGGAACTGCTGAGTGCAAAAGCTCCTTGGAGTGCGGTCGTGCGGCTTCAAAAGACACGTTCCGGCGGGATGATCGACCAGAGAACCGCCGTATTTGAGGACGGTTTTGATCTGCTTGCCCAGCGTCGCGAGGCAAAGAATGGAATGCCGCTTGAAAGCTGTTTTGTGACGCTGCTGGAGGGACGGCATCCCGGCGCGGCTCCCGTCGTTGCCAAAGCCTCGGCGCTTCCCGTTCGCAAAAGCAGCGGGCTGGCGAGGGCAATCCGGCTTGTCCTGACCGGGGGCGGAACCGATACAGTGATCTATCAGGAAACGACGGCGCCGCTGGTGCTTGTCGACGGCACGGAGACCGATGCGCGGTATGCGTTGATCCGGCGGGATGCAAAAGGCGGAGTCCGCCGGCTGGATATGTTCTGCGGCTCTTATCTGAGGGCTGGCGGACGTGAGCTCCGCGGGGGGGCGCAGGAGAGCGGAACCCTGGTCGATCTGAATGCCGATCTGACGGGCGACCGGACGAAATCGGTGCTGTATATCCGCCCGGACCGTCCGTGGGACACGGCTTCCGCCGCCGGAAAGGAACTGCTCCTGCGGATCCGCAGAACGAATGGTCTGGAGAACAACGAAGGATTCCGCATCGAATCCGCCGAAACTCTTCCGGACGGGCGCGTCATGGTGAAACTGGAGGGACCTGCTCCGCTGATCGCCGGGTGGCATCAGGGATTTTTCTTTGACGATGGACGGGTGGACCGACTCCGCCTGAACCGTCCGATTCAGAAGTTTTCGGACATCGGCTGGTATCCCGGCACAAAAGCGCTGTTTCCGGGAACGGGAAAGACGTTTCCCGTCAAAGAGACGGAATACGGAAAAATCGTGTTTGAATCCGGTACGGATTTGAAGCGGGAGGGGATCCGCAACGGCGACTGGTTTATTCTGTATGCGGTCGAACCGGGACAGCGGGTCGTGTTTCCCCGTTCCTGTCGGAAGGACTTTCCTCCGGAATAAGCCGGTCTGGCAGAAAAACTATCTTTTTTGGCAGAAACCGTTCTGGTTTCCGGAAGGATCCGGGGGTAAAGTATGCGGAGACACCCCACAGTCAAAAAAGGAGGGAAGTAACGATGTTTGTCAAACAATGCGGTCCGATGAAAGCGGATTTCGGCACAAGAAACGGAATGATCCGGAAACGGCTGCACGGGTCGAACTACATGCCGAATATCAGTTCGCAGAACGTTGTCGATTTCAACCGGGAGTTTGCGGAACTTCATCTGACGGAGTCGCGGACACACGACCAGGCGCTGAACAATCCCGGTCAGCGCGTCGTAGACACCGTCTTTGTGTTTCCGCGCGAAGAGGCGGACCCCGCGGATCCGGCAAACTATTATTTCAAGGCGACCGACTGGCTGCTCCGGAATCTGCTTTCCTGCGGAACGCAGGTCTACTATCGTCTGGGCGTCAGCATTGAGCACACGCTTCCGGGACACCATTTCAACACGGAAATCCCGAAAGACAATCTCCATTACGCCAGGATACTCGCGGGGATCATCCGTCATTACAACTACGGATGGGCGGACGGCTTCCGTATGAACATTCCCTGCTGGGAGATTTGGAATGAACCGGATCTTGACGCCCGCATGTGGAACGGGAGCCGGGAACAGTTCATCCGCTTTTTCTGCGATGTTCTGAAATATCTCAAGCAGGAGTTCCCCGATGAAAAGATCGGTGGTCCCGCAATGTGCTGGCTGCATCGGGAATGGCTGGAACCGCTTCTGGCTGCCTGCCGCGACGAGGGAATCGCCCCTGATTTCATCTCCTGGCACTCCTACTGGTCGGATCCTGTCGGGCTGATCCGGCAGACAGAAGAGATGCGCGAGCTAGTCGATTCGTTCGGATTTACGGAAACCGAACTTCATCTGAATGAGTGGCACTATCTGCTCACCTGGGATGGATTGCATCAGAACGTAACCGAGGAAAAATTCCTGAAGGCGATGAACGGTCCCGCCGGTATGCTGGGGATCGACTCCGCCGCCTACAACACCGCGTTGTTTACCGGGTGGCACGATTCCCCGCTTGACGCCGCCTGTTACTACGGAGCCGGGCGTCCTGCCGCCGGAAGTCCGTTCGGCTTCCATACGCTGACGCGCCGTCTCAACAAGAATTACTATTCGCTGAAGATGTTCGGCGCGGTCGTTCACGGGTATCCGGTTCGCATCGCCGCGGAGGGCGGAACGGAGACGCAATGGATTCTTGCGGCATCGGACGAAGCCGGAAAGCGCGGTGCGCTCCTTGTGACGGATTACCGTGGAGAAGAGACGGAGATCGAAGTGGAGATCGCGAATATTGACGGTGCGTCTGGCTGGAATGTCGTTTTGCTGGATCAGAATCACGACGAGCTGGAAATTCCTGCCCGGTTCCGGGATGGAAAACTGCTCTTGAAAAAACTGTCTCCCGGTTCGGCGGTATTCCTGGTGACGTTTGAATATTGATGATTGACCGTTGAGAAAAAGAGACCGCCGGAAGCCAGTCGGGATTCCGGCGGTTTTCTGCTGATGCCGGTCTGCGGTCAGGATTCCGGGATGACGGGAATGCGTTTTTTGGTCCGCTTCGCCGGCGGTATGCGGTAGTTGGTTTTGACTCCGCAGACTCTGCGGGCCGCCGCCCAGCTTCCTTCGCCGAGTTTTTTCATGCCGTATGCGAGCAGATACTGGTAATTGGCGCGCATATTGCAATAGGAGAGGTCCACATTGGCTTTGTAGAGCTTGATGATCTCCGCTTTGATTTCCATGACGGACATGCTTCTGCGTTCGCGGATTGTGGAATAGTCGATACCCGCCGCCATGACGGCTTTTCCCCATGATTTGTAGTAGCGGATCGCCGCCATGTAGAGCGACTTGTGGTTCCGCTGGGCTTTCTGGCTGGAGATCGGTCTGCCCGCCTCCGCCATTTCGCGGATCGTTTCGGTCACTTTGCTGCGGTTCCAGACTTTGTATTTGCGGATTTCGTTGTAGTTGAATCCGCAGGCTGTGATTGCTTCCCCCCAGGAACCGAACAGGCGTTCCGCCGCCGCGTAAACGCTCGGATAATGAGTCGCATAATAATGAGAGTTCAGGGGTTCTTTATTGCTGTGAGTCATAAGGATATGGGATTCGACCATATCTGCGGACCAGACTTTTTTAAACATGGGATACTGCCCCTCCTGTAAGATGTTCAGAGATTGAATAAATTAATATAGCATCGGAACTCTTTTTGTCAATGTTCCGGCGGGAAGAAAAATCGGAAATGGTTTGATTAACGCGCATGGAAGGGAAAGAAAGGAACGGCGTGATTCAATTTTTCCGTTTTTTGATTGCAGAATCGTTTTTGTTTGGAAAATTCCGCGTTTCCGGGTTGATTTTCCTGTAAAAAAACGTATATTCCAAAAACTGGAAGCAAATCCATCAGAAAGGGAGCAGCGGTTCAGAATGAGCGCATCGGAAATTACCCCGCACAGCAGGGTCTGGCTGGAAATTGATCTGGATACGATCGAACGGAATTTCAAACACATTCAGGAGGCGGTGAAGCCGCTGGAGGTTCTCGCCGTGCTGAAGGCGAACGCCTACGGGCTCGGTGTGGAGAAGATCGCCGAACGTCTTGACCGCGCGGGCGCCGCCGGGTTCTGCGTCGCCGAGCTCAAAGAGGCGCTTCCGCTGGTCCGGTTCGGCAAGCCTGTGCAGATTCTCGGCGCGGTACTGGATTATGAGATCGCGCCCGCTGTCGCCAATCATATCATCCTCGGAATCACGGATGTGGAGATCGCAAAAAAGATCAGCGCGGAATCCGTCCGGCAGAACGTCCGCACCGAGGTCCAGCTCAAGGTCGATACCGGTATGGGACGGCTCGGCATTCTGGAAGACGAGGTCCCGGCGGTTGCGAAAGAGGTCGTCAAACTACCGAATCTTGATCTCAAAGGGATCTACACCCATTTCCCGATCGCTTATCATGGCGCGGACCGTTACAGTTTTGCGCAGGCGGCGCGTTTTCTGGCGATCATCGACAAACTGGCGAAACAGGGGATTACGCTGGAAAAACGGCATATCGCCAACAGCGACGCCATCAACAACTGTCCGTTTGCGACCGTTCCGCCGTTTACCCATGTCCGCGCCGGAATCAATCTGCACGGTTCGTTCGACACGGAGGGACAGCGCGCGCTGAAACTGGAACCGGTGCTTGCGCTGAAAACCTATCTCGCGGCGGTCCGCACTCTGCCGGCCGGGCACACCATCGGCTACGGCTGTACCTGCAGACTGTTCAAAGATACGAAAGTCGGGACGATCGCCGCCGGATATGCGGACGGACTTCCGCTGAATCTTTCCAATCGCGGTTATGTGATCGTGAAAGGACGCCTCTGTCCGATTCTCGGACGGCTTTCGATGGATTACACCACGATTTCCCTGGACGGTTTCGGGGATGACGAGATCAAACCCGGAGAAATCGTCACCTGCATCGGCGGCGAGGACCCGAACCGGATCACGGTCGAGGACTGGGCGCAGATCAAAGGAACTCACTCTTACGATGTGATCTGTTCATTCGGAACGCGCGTCGAACGGGTTTTTATCAACGGATAACGGAGGTTTTTGTATGAAACAGCATCTTTTGCCGGTTCTCGCTGCTTCTCTTCTGCTCACGCTCAGCGCGTGCGTCAACATTCAGTACGACGGCGTCTCGGAATCTCCGGTCCCGGATACGGAGAAAATAGAACTCTATTTTTCCGGGGAACAGATTCCCGTCAAAAATTACCGCGTGCTTGGCGAGGCGACCGCCACCGCGGGGACCACGTTCACCGCCACTGAAGTGGAATCCGAACTCCGCTCATTCGCCCGGAAGCATGGGGCGAATGCAGTGCTGATCGTGGATGTGAAACGGACCGTCGCGGGAAAGGCGCGTCCGGATCAGATCAAGAATCAGAGCAGCGCCAACTGGGCTGTGGACGACTCCTCCGGCAACTCGTTCCGCTATTTCCGCGAAAATATGCTTGATTACAGCAAGACCGAAGGACCGGAGAAGCCGGTTTATGATATTCTGATCAAAGCAAAACTGCTTTCTCTCCCTGCGGCGGAGCAGTAAGCTCCGTCAGAGTTCCACTGCCAGCCAGCCGTAGGGAGCGAGAGTGACTGTTCCGTCCGCGGACGCCGCTTTCAGTCCGCGCCGGGTCAGCGTTTTCCGCAGATCAATGCGTTCATCCGTGTTCAGACGGAGCGTTTCAGTGAGCTCGTGGTTGCGGGGATTGACGGCGACAAGCCAGCGTCTTCCCGCCGCTTTGCGGAGAAAGACGATCAGTTCGCCGCTGTCGCGGTCTTCCTGTTCCGCATCGTCGTGAAACGCGGGGACCGTATGACGGATCCGGCTGAGTTCCTGAAGATGTGCGAACCGCCGTTTCCCCGTTTCCGTGAAACTGTTCTCCCAGCCGATCGTGTACAGTTTCCCGTGGAACCGGTTTGCATAGATGGAGTGCCGGCAGGTGTCGGCGGCCTCCTCGCCGTTGTAAAGCATCGGAATGCCGCGGGTGAGATACAGCGTTGTGAAAACCGCATCCATCGCATCCGCTCCGAGCTGTTTTTCCAGACGGTTGTCTCCGGTATCGTGGGCGATGTCGTGATTTTCCGCGAAATTAACGAGCGAAGCGTGCGCCGGGTAGGTTGCATTCACTTTCTGATAATACTCTTTCAGAACCGGTATCGTGCGTTTGCCGAGAAAAATATCCCGGATGATGTAACCGGGACCGCCGTATTCGGCATCGAATCCGGCAAGCTGGCTGTCCGGAGTTCCTCCCTCGGAGATCATAATGATCCCCGGACGGAACGCGTCGAGTCTGCGGTGCGCCTCTTCAAAGAAATCAAGCGGCATTTTAGGAACGGCGACATCCAGCCGGTAGCCGTCCGCCTGAAATTCGCGGACGAAATAGAGCATGTTTTCGATCAGATACTCCCGCAGTTCCGGATTGTCGAAATTGAGCTGCGGAAAACTCCATTCGCCGTTTTTCACTTTGCCGTTTTCGTCCAGCATGACGAAGTCCGGATGCTCCGTAATGAGTGTCGCCGTCGGACCGCAGTGGAAGTAGACCTGATCCAGAATGACTTTCAGTCCAAGCGCGTGTGCCGAATTGATGAAATCGTGCAGATCGTCGTCCGTTCCGTATTCAGGGTCGATTTTGAAATAATCCTTGATCCGGTACGGGTTCTGCGGATTTTTCTGCCCGCAGGCGATTTGCCGCGGACTCCAGAAGCGCGGATCCTCATCGTCGTCCGCGAGAGCGACCGGAGAGAGATAGACGATGTCCACGCCGAGTTCTTTCAGGTACGGTAACAGTTTTTCCGCACTTTTCAAGGTTCCTTCTTTGGTGAATGCGCGCAGGAACAGCTGATAGATGACGGCCTGCTTGAGATATTCCGGAGACGTGCGTTTTTCGCGATTCATACTGATTTTCCTTTTTTTGTTGTTTTGTAAATCCGTATTGCGGAATTTTAAACTATACATTTGAGTTTAAAAAAAGCAAGCTGTTGTTTAAAATAAAATTAAATTCCATATTATGGAATAATCTGCTTGACTTTCTTAAAAACGGGTGTATGGTTCATGGAGAGATCAGGAAAAGGAGAAGGTGGAAAATGAACGGTGATGTTCCGGTAAAATCATTGAAGAAAGCGCTGGACCTGCTTTCCGTTCTGCTGTTTCAGGACGGGGAGGAAAAAGGATTTGCGGTCAAAGAACTCGGCGAGCGGCTTGGGCTTCCGGCAAACAGCGTGCACAATCTGCTGAAGACGATGGCGGTTTGCGGATATGCGGAAAAGAATGCCGACGGCCGTTATACATACGGACCCGTCTGCCGTCAGATCGCGTACCGGAATTATCAGGCGGGAGACGAGTTTCATGGTATGCTGCTGGAGATCATGCGCGGTGCGATCCGCAGGATCAACGAGTCGATGGTGTTTGCCGTTCTGGAAAACGATGCCTGGACGGTTCTCGTGCGGGCGGAACCGACCGGAAAGATTCTGAAAGTCTGCCTGGAAGAGGTTCAGCGCTGTTATCTTTACGAAGCGGCAACGGGACGTATTCTGTACAGTTTCTCCTCACCGGAACGCCAGACGGAACTGCGCCGGGCGAATGGTGATCCGTCTCCGTCCTGGCCGGACTGGGAGAAAGAGGCGCGGAAGATCCGGGCAGAGGGAAGCTGTTCGCTTCTCCGTACCCGGTATGATACGTTCAGTTACGCGGTTCCGGTATTCGACGGCCGGGGAAAACTTCTTGGAGCGTTCGGCGTGCTGTGTCCGCCGCTGAACTGTTCCCCGGAGCGGAACGCGCAGATCCTTTCCGTGTTGAAAGAAGCTGCGGCGGAAGTTTCCGCACGGCTCCGGTGATCTGTTTTATTCCGATTCGCGGACGCTTTGGGCGACTGTGCGGAGACGCGATACGATCGGCAGCTTCTGGGTGCATTTGCTTTCACAGCAGCCGCATTCGATGCAGGAGGCGACGGCGGGGTCGCCTTTGCGGATTCCCCAGTGCCAGTTCAGGCGGTCCGTGATGTTGTTCGGCGTCCGGTCGTTGAGGATGTAATGATTATAAGCGTCCATCAGTTTGACGATCGGCACTTTCATCGGACACGGCTGGCAATACCCGCAGGAGGTGCAGAGTTTGTCCAGCGATCCGTCTTCCGGCGTGTGGGAACGGAGCCTGTCTTTGTAATTCGGGGGCAGGGGACGATAGCCCTCCACCGCGCGGACCGCCTCGGCGATCTGTTTTTCATTTGCGAGACCGACCAGAGCGACCGTGATCGCGGGATCGTCGATCAGGAAACGCAGGGCGGCTTCGGTGACGGTTTCTTCCGGACTGGTTTTCAGGTATTCAAAATACTCCGGGTGTCCGGGAATCAGCCCGCCGCCGAGCGGATTCATGACCACGACGCCCATGTTCCGCTCCGCCGCCTCGGCGATGCCGCGTTCCCGGTAGGGGAAGTTGATTGCCGAGCAGCCGAGCAGAACGCCTTCAAAGGGGTATTCCCGGAAGAGGCCGCCCATTTCCTCGCCGTTCATGTGCGTGGAGACTGCCAGATGACGCACGAGTCCCTCGTCGCGCATTTTAATCAGTTCGTCAAGTACGCCGTGCTCGACCCGGTGTCGGTAGTTCGCCATGTCCATGACGCACCACATGTGGAGGATGTCGATGGAATCGACGCCCATTCTGCGGAGCGAGTTTTCCACGTCGCGCCGTGCTTTTTCCGCGCTGTCCGCGTTGGTTTTGGTGGAAAGTATGAAACGGTCGCGCGGCATGGTTTTGAACGCGCAGCCGAATACGTCCTCGGAGCGTCCATAGCCGGGCGCGGTGTCAAAATAGTTGATCCCGGCGTCGAAGCCCGCCTTGACGATTGCGGCGGCTTCTTCGATGGGGCATTCCGATGGCAGGCGCATTCCGCCGAACCCGATTGCAGAGACTTTCAGTCCGGTTTTTCCGTAGTTTTTGTAAATCATGACCGTGTTATTTCCTTCCGAAACGGCGTTCCAGTTCATTGAGTGAAATATTGATGATGGTGGGCCGTCCGTGCGGACAGCAGTAGGGCAGGTCGCACTGTGCCATCTGGTCGAGCAGGGCGTCGCACTCCTCCATCGTGAGTTTGTCGTGTGCCTTGACCGCCGCTTTGCATGCCGCCTGTGCGAGTCTGGCGGAATCGGTCCTTCCGTTGAACGAGCCGTTTTCCGTCACCATGGACAGAATGTCTTTGAGGACACCGCCCGCGTTGTCCTGCCGCAGAGCCTGCGGGATCGCGTTGAGTTTGACCGTATGTTCTCCGAACAGGTCGATTTCAAATCCGAGCGCGTTGAAAATCTCCTGATTGCCTTCGATGAACCGGCAGTCGGAACGGGAGAGCTCCAACGAGATCGGGATCAGCAGTTTCTGGGAGAGCGTTTCCCGGTTCCGCTTCAGGAGCTGTTCGTACAGAACCCGTTCGTGTGCGGCGTGCTGGTCGATCAGTACCAGAGTCTCTTTCATGGTGGCGATGATATAGGAATTTTCCAGGAAACCGAGCACATGAAGCCCTTTTCGTCCGGGAAAACTGCCGGCGGGATTCCCGGACGGCTCCGTCTTTTCCGCGGATTCTTCCGGTTCCTCCGGTTCCGGCGGACGTACCGGGTCAATCGTTTTGAACAGATCCGGCATTGACCGGACGGGAGCGGCGCCGACGGGGGTGTAATCCACTTTGGCGGCAAGCATGATCCGTTCGAGCTTCCGTTCCAGGCGGAACGGCGGCAGTTCCGGTTCGGCGGTCTTTTGAAAAAACTGATTTGCGGCGGCGGTGGAGAGGATCGGCGCGGAGTGTTCCACCGGAGGCGCGAATGTCTGCCGGCGGATGAATTCCGCCGGATCGAACGCCGCCGGACGCGGTTTCTCCGGTTCGGCTGACGTTGCCGGAAAGGTCTGTCCCGGATCAAGAAACGGATTGTCGGACCGTGCGGCACGGTTCATCGCATCGGCGACGGCATCGCGGACCGCGGTTGTGATTTCAAATTCGTTGCGGAAACGGATCTCCCGTTTTGCCGGATGCACATTGATGTCCACAAGCTCCGGATCGAGTGTGAGGAAGATGACCGCCGGATGGTAGCGCCCCTTGTCGAGCATGGGACCGCAGCCGTCCTTGATTCCCCGGTAGACCGGCAGGGATTCCACGGGTCTGCCGTTGACGAAGATCCGTTGTTCCGAGCGGGTCGGGCGCGTCACGCCGCGTTTGGTGATGCAGCCGTGAATGCGGACGCGTCCGCTGTCATAATCCAGCGTGACCATGGCGTCGGCTAGATCGCGTCCGTAGATGTCTCGGATGCGCGGCATGAGGTCTTCACCGGCTCCGCTGGAAATGATCTTCCGGTTGTCGAGGCTCAGTTCGAAAGCCACGTCCGGATGCGCCAGCGAGATCAGCGACATGACCTCCGTGATGTGCCGCTCTTCGGTCGCGTTGGACCGCAGGAACTTGCGCCGTGCCGGGACATTGTAGAAGAGATCGCGGACCGTTGTTTCGGTTCCCGGAGCACAGCCGACCGGCATGGTTTCCGCCGGTGTTCCGCCGTTGATGGTGACTTGAAATCCTTCCTGTGATTCGCGCCGCCGCGTCCGCACCGTCATACGGGAGACTGAAGCGATACTCGGCATGGCTTCTCCGCGGAATCCGAACGAACGGATGTGAAAAATATCCTCCTCGGTCGCGATCTTACTGGTCGCGTGCGGTTCGAAACAGAGCCGGGCGTCTTCGGGATCCATGCCGTCGCCGTCATCGGAAACGGAGATCAGGCGCTGTCCGGCACGTTCCACACGCACGATGATCCGTTTCGCGTGGGCGTCAAGCGCGTTTTCGACGAGTTCCTTGACGACGGAAGCCGGACGTTCGATCACTTCTCCGGCGGCGATTTTGTTGGAGACCTGATCGGGGAGAACTTTGATGAGGCTCATGGCTTTCGGTCTCCGTCTTTTTTCTTCGCATCGCGGATCAGCTGCTGGAATTCCTGTGTTCTGCGGATGTTGTCGAATGCCGGGTCCCAGCTGAGTTCCACGAGTTCCGGACCGAGTCGGACTGCGGCTCTGCGCAGAAAATCCAGTGCCATTTTGGTATTGTTGGCAAGGGAATAGATCCGGGCGAGGGAGAGAAGGTGCATTGCGGACCCGCCGGGATCCAGCGCGATGCTCTGTTTCGATGCGGCAAGCGCCTCCGACAGTTTGTTCTGTTTCGCGAGGACCGTTGCCAGATTCAGAAAAGCGTTCGGATCGCCGGGATAGAACTGGGTCTGCTTGCGGAACATCAGTTCGGCACTTTTGTAGTCGCCGCGATGGTGCAGCAGTGCGCCGAGGTGCGAGAGCGCGACCGCGTTGTTCGGACGGAATACGAGAATCGTGCGGAATTTGTCTTCCGCTCCGGAAAAATCACCGCGTGCCCAGTCTTCCAGTGCGGCGGCGGTGAGTCCGCGGAGGTCCGGCTCCAAAGTCGGTTCGCCGGGCGCTTCGGGTGTTTCTTCAAAACTGGTCGGCAGCGACGGGTCGAACAGCAGATCGCGCGGCGGAGCGGTTTTGGCGTATCCCACCTGTGCGGTCTTGATGTTGGTGATGATGATCGTGATCAGGATGATCAGCGCCATCAGCAGAATGAACGGGGCAAGCGGATTTTTGATCCCGGAGCGCAGAAACCGTTTCATGACGCCGCTCCGATTTTGTGACAGGCGCAGAAGTGTCCCGGGGAAAGTACCCTCATCTCCGGGACGGTTGTTTCACAGATGATCCGTTCCGCTTCGGGAAAACTCCGGCGCAGGGCACAGCGGTCGCAGAAACGGCAACCTGCGGGAAACCGTGCGGGCGTCGGGACCGAACCGGGGATTGTGGAAAGCATTCCGTGCGTGCCGCCGAGTTTCGGGACCGCCGCCAGCAGAGCTGTCGTGTACGGGTGGCGCGGATGGTCGATCAAGTCGCGCACCGGAGCGGATTCAACGATCCTGCCCGCATACATCACGCAGACCCGGTCCGCCATTTCCGATACGATTCCGAGGTTGTGTGTCACCAGAATGATCGACATGCCGAACTGCTTCCGCAGGTCCGCCAGCAGTTCGAGGATCTGCGCCTGGATCGTGACGTCCAGCGCTGTGGTCGGTTCATCGGCGACAAGGATCGAAGGACGGCTGGCGAGCGCCATTGCGATCATCACGCGCTGCTGCATTCCGCCGGACATCTCATGCGGATAGAGCCGCGCCCGCTCTTCCGGTCCCGGTATCCCGACCTGACGGAGCAGTTCCACCACTTCCGCGCCGACGTCGGCAACGTCCGGACGGTGCAGTTCGATCGCTTCCGCGATCTGTGCGCCGACCCGGAAGACCGGATTCAGCGAAACCGACGGCTCCTGAAAAATATATGCGATCTCCCCGCCGCGGATTTTGCGGAGCTGCCGCGGCGAAAGTTTCATAACGTCTTCCGTCGTTCCGTCCCGGCGTGTCAGCAGCACTTCTCCGCGCGGGATTCGTGCGGGTGGAGTCGGCAGCAGCCGCGCAAGCGACATGCAGGAGATGCTTTTTCCGCATCCGCTTTCCCCGACCAGAGCCAGAATTTCGCCTTTGCCGAGGTGAAACGAAACATCCGTTACGGCAGGCAGAAAAACCCGTTCCGATTTGAATTCGATCGTCAGATTGTTTACTTCAAGTACGTTCATAGTGCTCCGCTTGTTCCGAAAATGAATTATAACCCGGAAACAGGTGTTTTTCAAATAAAAAACGATAGAAAAAATTGATTTTGTCGCCGTTTCCGCTGATCCGCTGCTGTCAGGCGACAATGATTCCCGCCAGCAGGAGCAGGGTTTCGGCGGCGCAGCCGTAGATTTCAAACAGCCGGAGCGGTGTGCGGCCCGCATGGCGGAGAATTGTGTCCGTCTGAATGCGGCGGATCAGCAGGGACAGCAGAAACAGGACCGCTGCCGCCGCAAGAAGCCGCAGATGGAAAGAGAAGATGCCCGCCAATGCGAAAACCGTCAGAGCGGTCAGATCCGGAACCTTCCGTTTTTCCTCCGGCAGTTCCAGCAGCGGATAAGATGCGCTGTCCGCGCAGACAGCCAGACCCGTCCGTACCAGATAGGCTCCTGTAAACACGAAGACGAAGATCAACGGAGAGCGGAAGGTGATGAATCCGAACGACAGAGCCCGCAGGAGATAGAGACTCACAAACAGGAATACCGGAGTCATCTCTTTCCGGAATTCCGGTTTCCGGGAAAATGCGTCTGCGATCTGCGTATTGCGGAAACGGAGCGTGAGATAGGAGGAGAGATTTTTGAGTCCATGCCAGTCCGTCAGCAGTTCCAGCAGGAGCGGAAGAACGATCGCCGCCAGAATAGCGGCGGCGAGTCTGCCGAAGAACAGCACTGCGACTGCCGCCGCCAGTGTGCAGAGGAATCCGGTGAGCGCACCCGCAAGGGGGAACAGCACCGCCTGCGGCTCCGCATTGCCCGCATTCAGTTTGCGTACCAGAAAAACGTTGAGTGTCGCTGCGAACTCATTCCATAATTCCCTGTTCATTCCCGAACCTCAATTCCTGTATGGCGGCGGTAAGCCTCCGACATTTCCCTGCGGACCCGTTCCGCCAGTTCTTTCCGGTTTTCGGCTTCCGGCTGTATCACTTTGCAGGAATATATATCCACCTGGATTTCTTTCAAGCCCAGAAGCTGCCAAATATGAGGGAGCAGTTCCTGGTCGCCGTACCATGCCGGATTCATCGTTCCGCACGGAACGTGATAAACCGTGATCAACGGCTGGACCGGGCGGTGTTCCCGCAGGACCGCTTCGAACGAGGTCGATTTGAACGGCAGCAGCCCGTGCTGTCCGTCTGTGGTCGTTCCCTCCGGATAGACGATCAGCGGTACGCCGAGAGCAAGCGTGTGTTCGAATTCCGCCAATGTCGCCCTCGATTTCGCCGGAGATTTGCGGTCGATCCAGACCGGATGTGACATCCCGATATAGGGACCGAGCAGGAACCAGTGGCGGATTTCCTGTTTCGGAGCAAAACGGAGTCCCGTCAGCGAGGCATGAACCAGAATGTCCACATAGCTCTGATGGTTGGAGACCAGCAGGACGCCTTTCGTTTCCGGCAGGGAGCCGTGCAGAGTGACCCGGATATTGAGTATGCGCAGAATCCCGCGCGCCCATTCGCCCGCGAGTTCCGCGCCGGCGGTGATCTTCTCATCCTCCGTTTTCCCGATGTGACGCAGCACCGTTTTCAGCAGCATATACAGGAACCAGACCAGCAGGCGGAGAACCCGGATGATTTTGCGTCCGGCCCTCAGCATGTGCAGATTCCCCGGTCGAAAGTCAACGGGGTGTAATGGCGTCCGGACTGTGCAGACGGAGCGGAGAGCTCCACATTGAAATGTTTCGAGTAGCGTTGCGGAAGCTGTGCCACGTCAAGGACGATGAAAAAGTCGATCGAACCGAATTTCCGGTCGAAAACCGGTTCTCCGCAGATTTTCGCGCCGAGCCGGAGATAACCTTTGAACAGCGGCGGAATCAGAGCCCGCACGGAGGGGAGCGCCTGCGCCGCGGAAGCCAGCGCCTCTTCTCCGGGGTGTTCCATCCGGAACTCCGGGCGCGGATAAGCATGTATCTGCTCCGACAGCGCGTTGTGTTCTTTCAGGTTCTGATAGATCAGCCAGCCGTGGATAGGATCGGTGCTTTCAAGACTGACACAGCCGAGCAGAAAACGCTGTCCGCTCCGGCAGATCAGCGTGGAGATCCCGCTCCAGAGCAGAGCGACGACGCTTCCGTTCCGGGAGTCCGGCGCCACACAGGTGCGGCCGACTTCGATCGCCAGAGGAGCGATCGGTGCAAGACCGTCGATCCGATATTCCTGTTCCGAATAAAAGCCCAGTTTGGAGCGTGCGGCGACGGCTCCGAAATGAATGCGGTATGTTCCGACGACACGGTTGTCGTCTTTCCGCACGACGATAAGATGCAGGCAATGTTCGTCAAACTCGTCCTTGTCGATTCCGTTCTGCGAGTCTTTCAGCCCTTTGCCCTGTTCCAGGTTGAATACGTCATAGCGCAGACGGAACGCGGATTCGATTTCCTGCTCCGTCAGGGCGAATTTGATAAGATACTGATCCTTTTCCGCGATAACCGGCGGATCGGCGACTGTTCTTCTGAATTCTTCCAGACACTCCATACCTGCACCTCCCCTTGCGAATATCATTATGAGTCATGATACTACTATAAACCTGAACCGGAAAAAACTCAAATGTTTTTTCTGTTTTTTTCGGAAAAAATACGGAATGCCGACAGAAAACCGGCGGAGAAAAAACAGCCGGATCAATGTTTGCCGGTTTCGTGCCGTGCCGCGCTGCACGCCATGCCGAATGCCGCCATTGTGGCGAACAGGGAACTGCCGCCATAGCTGAAGATCGGCAGAGTGAGTCCGGTCGGCGGCAGCAGCGCGGTGTTGACGCCGATGTGCAGGAGCGCCTGTGCCGTAAACAGAGCTCCGGTGGAAAAGATGAAAATCCGCGCTGCGGGATCCGTCGTCTGAAGCGACATCCGGCGGAAGATCCAGCCTATGAGCAGATAACCGCCGATGATGAGCAGTCCGCCGGTGATCCCGCCGGACTCCACGATGGAAGCGAACACGGAATCGCTGTGCGAGAGGGGTAGATAGGCGTTCGACCACAGCGCGCCGCCCCATTCCGAACCGAACAGTCCGCCGTGCGCCATGCTGTACTGGAACTGTTTGACATGCCAGCCCGCACCGTAGAGATGTTCGTCGGGATTCCAGTAACCGATGATCCGTTTCATCGCGTAGTCATGTTTCAGAATGAACAGCGCCGCCGCCGGAATGGCGAGTCCGCCGAGCAGAAGCAGAAAGTGACGGAAGAAACCGGAGACGCACAGGACTGTTGCCAGTCCCAGAAAAAAGACGGTTGCCGTTCCGAAATCCGGTTCCGGCAGGATGAGTCCGCAGAACAGCACGCCTGTTCCGGCGATTGCGAGAAACCGCTTGCGTTCCGTCCACTCCGTCCGTGCGGCGAACACGGAGAGCAGCAGGAGGTATGGAGCTTTTGCGAATTCGGAGGGCTGGATCAGGATGCGGCCGAATGAAAACCAGCCGTGCATGCCGTTGATTTCCGTTCCGGAGAGCAGGACCAGAAGCAATCCCGCTGCCGCCGCTCCGCCGAGCCGGAGCGCCCAGGCTTTGCAGAGCCGGAACGGAATCCGGGAGAGCAGAAGGAACACGGCGATCCCGATCGTCAGCCAGAGCAGTTGACGGAGCGAATAGTAGAGCGGGTTTTCTCCGAGGGCCTGTGCGTTGTAGATGGAAAGACATCCGCCGAGTCCGAGGATTGTCAGACCGAGCGCCGCGTTCAGATAGCTTTGTTCCTGCCGTTTCATGGTTTGCAGACCTCCGGGGGAAGGGTGACGTCCTTGCCCGGCATGGGGGGCGCAAGAATTTCGATGGTTCCCGGAACCCATGCGCCGCTGCGGTCGAGCATGACCCGGAAGATGCCGGGTGTTCCCGCCAGTTCGCGGTCGTATTCCGCTTCCCAGCCGGAGATGCCGGCTTCCCGCTTCCGCTGCGGATCGTATTGCGTCTTGCCGGTTTTCGCCCGGAGCGCCGGTATATCTGTATTCCGCCGGTATGAACGCGGACGGATTTCCAGTTCCGGGAACCGGCGGAGAAGCGGACGGAGACGGAGAATTTGATCCGGAGAGATACTCCGTTTCAGCAGAATGCCGGTTCCATCCTCTTCTTCCTCAAGCGGTTCTCCGAAAAAATTATGCAGAAGCGACCGCAGGCGGGTGTTCTTTCCGGCTCGTGACGATTTGAGACGGTAGAGATCGTGTGTCAGTTCGGACCATGCGAGCGGAACGCCGTCCGGAGTCAGGATGCGGCCGCGCATGGCGGGCAGTTCGCCTTCCCGCCATGCCAGATGCAGGCTTTCCTCCAGCAGACGGTTCCGTTTCCAGTATGAATAATAGATCACATGTGCGGCGGCGAGTCCTCCCCACAGCATCAGAATGAGCAGGACGGCGCCGCTTCGTTTTTTGAACTCGGTCCGGGTCATCACCGGGTGCGCGGAAGTTCGTGAAGAGCGGTTGCGGAGCTTCGCAGGGCGAGTTCCGGCGCATCGGCAACCAGCTGATTCCATGCGGAGCGCTGTTCCGGGGGGAGGTAACGGCTCATATCCGCGCAGGTGTTGCGGCAGATGCCGACGTTCACGGCACGCCTGGAGCGGGGGTTCCGCTCACCGTCGGCCCGGGAGAATCCCAACAGCATCAGGGACAGAAAAAGAGCGAGCGCGCAGAGTACATAACGGAATTTGACGGATCGTTTCATCATCATACAGCCTCCTTTTTTTCTGTTTCATTATTGTTCGGCGGGACTGTTGTCCAGATCCCGCATCATTTCCAGTTCATCTTTTTTCATGGAGTGTTCCATGATTCTGCGCTGTTCCTCTTCCCAGCGCTCCATACTCCATATTTCCACGCCGATCTCAATCCCGACGACCACCGCGTCCGTTCCGTTCGCGATTCCCGCGTGTTCCTTGAACATGGCGGGAAGGGTGATCCTTCCCTGCGCCGAAATCGTTTCGGACTGTGTCCACGCTCCGAAACGGCGCAAGGTCCGGCGGAATACAATCGAGTTTGCCGCGCGTTCCGCCGGGTTGGTCTCCTGTTTCCGCATTTCCAGATAGACCGCTTCCGGATAAACCGCGATCGTGCCTTCCGGCAGACAATGCAGAACCACGTCCCCGCCGTGAGCCGCGAAATCATCAATCACCCGCGGACTCAGCTTGATCCTTCCGTTCGCATCCACAGAGCATTTGTCGATTCCACAGAAAGAAAGCATGCAAAAATCTCCGGTTTATTCCATTTTATTCCAATATATTCCGAAAAATTCCAAAATCAAGCGGTTTTTCAAAAAAATACAGAAAATATTCCTGTCGGCGGGAAAAATGGAAAATAATCGCCGGGCGACTTGCGATTCCGCCGCTTCGGTGTTACATTTCCAGTTCACTGGAATGTTCAATAATTAGGGAGAAGTTTTTTATGAACCGGACAGTTTTCCGTTTGATCGGAATGCTCTCGCTTGTCCTGCTGGTCCCGTATCTCTGTTATGCGGCGCCGGTGACGGCGTATCTGTTTTTTGCCGGATTTGTGACAGGGATCATGTGGTGTATGTTTGCACTTGAATACCGCGGCGTCTGGTTCCGTCCCGACGATCCGGCGAGACCGCAGAAGTTCGATGAGAACGATCTGCCCGTGATGAAGACGATCGGGACGGAGCTTCAGAACCGGACCCGTGAGTTGTCGCTCTGCGCGTGGGATATGGTATTGCGTCCCGTGCTGATGCCGGATGGAGCGCGGCTGTTCAATATCCGCTATGACTTCATACCGTCGCGGGATGGTGCGTGGGAGATCGACCCCGCATATCCTCCGGTCACCCTGACGCGCGGCGTTCCGCTGACGCTGAGTCTGCGCGCCGGACTGCGGGACGGAGCCGTTTTCCTGACGGAATTGCAGGCGAACCGCAGACATCCGCTTCCGGGACCCGCAAACCGGAAGTGTTCGCCGCTTGATTTGAAGAATTCCGATCCGGCATTGAAACTGGTCATCGGGCACATGACGCGGTATCCGGAAACGGAACTGACATGGGGGATTGCATTCATGGATTATGTCCGTTCCGGAACTCCGCATCTGCATGTCGGAATTGAAGTGTCCGCTGTACACGATATGACGCTGGAGTTCGCCGGGACGCCGTTCCTGCTCAAGGCGGGAAAACGGCTGGCATTGGAATTTGACATTGATCCGCTTCTGACGACTCTTTCAAATCCCCGTAGAGCGGGCTGGCGGAAACGGCTGCTGGCGTTTGGAAATTAACTTTCGAGGATCAGCAGCAGTTTGCGGATTTCGGAGATGAACATGCTTTTCTGTTCCGCGCGGGACTGATCGGCGAAGAAATTGCGGATGTCGTCCTCGTTGATGTTCTGCATCTGGGAACAGATCCTGTTGAGGGAGTTGCCGAATGTGCGTTCGTTGAACTCATTCGGGTCTTTTTCCGGGGGGAGCGCGTCGGGATAAAGTTCGGCGATGGTCGCCTGAATCGCCTTTGCGGTCGGACGGACTTCTTCTTCCTTGATCTTTGCAAGCACCTGCCGGACCTGTTCGACTTTCTCTTCGCTGACCGGCTCTTTTTTCAGAATCGGCTGGAGTGCTTTGCATTGCGCCTCGGAGGTGGGGAGGGCGAAAGATCCGTCGTGCACCGCTTCGAGGCGTTTGATCATCTCTGCGGTGTTCATGACGTAACTGCAATAAGAAAGATTGTAGTTGAATTTTGCCTTGACGTATTCCGCAAATCCTTTGTAATCTTCCAGTTTGTACAGACGGTTCAGTTTGATTTCCGTCAAAGCGTTTCCGACTGCGAGAAACTGGCGGAATCCCTGTTTGATCTCCGCTTCAAGTTCGTGCAGCCGTTCGAGTTTTTTTGCATCGTCCAAAACGTCGTTCATATTTGTTCCTTTCGTGACGGAAGCAATATACAGCGGTTTCGGAAAAAATCACGCGGAAATCTGAAAAAAGTTCCCGTCCGCTGTTTCCGGCGCGGACGGGCGGTTCGGTCAGGAGATGAAATTGGTGGAGATTTTCGGTTCCGGTACCGGACGGGGCAGCGCCGCCTGTCTGATCGAATTCAGCAGGAACGCCATGTTGCGTCCGAGTGTACGCATGGTCTGCAATCCCTCCAGATCACGGCGGACCTCATCAGGAGTGGTTCCGTGAGTCGAGTTCCAGTACTGAGAGGAAGCAACCGGCATCTGGCTGATCGTGAAATATTTGTTCAGACGGTCAAACGCCGCACTCGCCCCGCCGCGCCGGCAATTAACGATACATGCGGCGGCCTTTCCCTGAAACACCTGGGAAGCGGAGAAAAACGCGCGGTCAAGAAACGCGCACAGGCTTCCCGGAGGACCGGCATAATAGACCGGGGCGCCGATGACGAGCCCGTCGCACTCCTTCATCTTTCCGGTGAATTCCGTGTACAGCTGTTCTTTGAAAACGCATCCGTTTCCGGTTTCGCGGCATTTCCAGCAGGCGATACATCCCTGTATTGGACGGCTGCCGATGTGAAAGAACTCTGAGTCGATGCCGTTTTCCTTCAGCGCTTCCGCAACTTCCGAGAGTGCGGTAAAGGTACAGCCGTTTTTGTGCGGGCTTCCGTTGAGCAGTAAAACTTTCATGGTCATTCCTCCCTCATGATGAAAATTATACAATAATATCACGGTTTCGCGGGATGTCAAGCGTTTTTGCCGATTTTCTGCCGGATTACGGCTTTGAAGCGTTCGCCGCGTTCTTTGTAGTCTTTGAACATATCCATGCTGGCGCAGGCGGGAGAGAGCGCAAGAATATCGCCGTTTTCCGCCGCCCGGAATCCGCGTTCCGCCGCATCTTCGAGCGAGTCGCAGAGTGTACAGGGGAAATCGCGGACGAGTTCCGCGCGGATTTTCTCCCTGCATTGACCGATCAGGAACGCGCACTTGATTTTGTCCGCGTCGTTGCGGATGGAAGCGAAACTCATATTTTTATCGAGTCCGCCAAGAATCAGCACAACGTTTTTACTGCCGCCGTATGTGTTGAGAAAGGCGTTGACGGAGTGCGGATTGGTTGCCTTTGAATCGTCAAAAAAGCGGATTCCGTCCGCTTCCGCGAACAGTTCCATGCGGTGAACGTCGGGCGAGAACGCGCGGAGCGCCTGCCTGGTCTCTCCGGTAAACAGCGTCTGTTCCCCCTGTTCCGCGCAGAGAATTGCCAGAGCCGCCATGATGTTTTCCATGTTGTGCATTCCCCTGAGTTTCAGCCCGTCGAGCGCAACGACGGTTTTGCCGCGGAAAAGGATGGAGCTGCCGTCGCATTCAAAATCCCCGCCTTTCCCGGAGGAAAAACTCAGCCGGTCGAGCGGTCCGGACGGCAGGACGGGCAGCAGGGAGGTGTTGACGACCGCCGTTCCGCTCCGCATGTTTTCAAAGATCCGCAGTTTGGCGTTCCGGTACTCCTGCATGGAACCGTGACGGTTGATATGGTCGCTCGCAAGATTCAGGAACGCCGCGGTGGAGGGAGCGAAACGGTCCGCGATGCTCTCCAGCTGAAAGGAACTGGTCTCCACAACGAGCAGATCGGTGTTGTTTCTGCGGCGGACGTCGAGCACGGCGTCGCTGAGGGCGTTGCCGATGTTTCCGGCGGATTCCGCGCGGACTCCGTTGGCGCGGAACAGCGCGGTTGTCAGTTCGGTCGTGGTGGTTTTTCCGTTGGTTCCGGTGATGGCGACATATCGGCAGGGCAGGGCGCGGCAGGCGAATTCCAGTTCACCGATCACGGCTGCTCCGGCGTTCCGCGCCGCCTGTGCCATTGCGGAGTGAATGGAGATTCCGGGGCTGATGACCGCATACTCCGTTTCCGGAAGCGGGCAGCCCTCTTTCCAGTGAAAGACGGAACGTCCGTTCCAGTCATAGCTTTTGCCGTCGACGGGGATCGGATTCATGCCGAGTTCGCGGGCGAGGCGCGCCGCCGCCTGGCCGCTGATGCCGAATCCGAGGATCAGAATATCGTTTTGCATGATGAAGTATCCTTAACAGTGTTTTACAGAAATGCAATCTACACCGTTTTTTGGCTTTTTAAACAGGGAAAAAGTTGAAAAAATCAAAAAAAATGATACATTGCTGATTGTTATTTTAAAGATCAACAACGTTACGGAGTTTTTCAATGGGATTTGCTTGTGGATTTGTCGGATTGCCGAATGTCGGTAAATCAACCCTTTTCAATGCGCTGTGCAAGGGCGGCGCCGTGGCGGCGAACTTTCCGTTCTGCACGATCGAACCGAACACGGGCGTCGTTCCGGTTCCCGACAAGCGGCTGGATGATCTTGCAAAACTGGAACACTCCGCAAAAGTCGTTCCCGCGACGATGAAGTTTATCGACATCGCCGGGCTCGTGGAAGGCGCGAGCAAAGGCGAGGGACTCGGCAACCAGTTTCTCGGACACATCCGCAACGTGGATGCCGTGGCGCATGTGGTGCGGCTGTTCAAGGATTCCGACGTCGTCCATGTCGAGGGCGGGGTTGATCCCTCCCGCGATCTGGAACTGATCCTGACCGAACTTATGCTTGCCGACCTTGATTTCCTCCAGAAGAAAGTCGAACGGAACAAGAAACAGGCGCGCAGCGGCGATCCCGAACTGAAAGCGGAGCTGGAGCTTGCAAACTCCTTTATCGCCAGTCTGGAACAGGGCGTTCTGCCCTCCTATGACCGCGAGGATCCGAAGCTCGACCGCATTGCCCGCTCCATGCAGCTGCTCACTCTCACTCCCGCATTCGTCTGTGCGAATACCGATGAGGAATCTTTCCGCAATTTCGGGAAGGACGAGGTATCGCGGAAGCTGATCGCCGACGCCGCAAAGCATGGCATGGAAGTCGTTCCCGTCTGCGCGAAACTGGAAGAGGATCTTGCCCAGCTCGACCCGGAGGAAGCTCTGGCGTTTCTGGAAGACATCGGCGTGGAGAAGAGCGGACTGGAACGCGTGATCAATACCGGATATAAGCTGCTGGACTACATCACGTTCTTCACGTCCGGACCCGATGAGTCCCGCGCCTGGACCGTTACCCGCGGTTCCACGGCTCCGCAGGCGGCGGGCAAAATCCACACCGATATGGAACGCGGATTCATCCGCATGGAGATCGTTTCCTACGACGATCTGATGAAATATGGAAACTGGAACGCCGCCAAGACCGCCGGAAAGCTCCGCATCGAGGGCAAGGAATATATCGTGCAGGATGGCGATTCGGTATTCGTCCGTTTCTCCGTGTAAGGAGTGAACAGAATGGCGCCCGGCAAAGGCATGTTCAAAAGTACGATGGGATATTCCTTCGTGATATTCCTGAGCCGGGTTCTCGGATTGTTCCGCGAGATTCTTTCCGCCCAGATCCTTGGCGGCGGACTCGTCATGAGCGCGTGGTCCTCTGCGTTTCTTCTGCCGAATCTGTTCCGCCGGATTCTCGGAGAGGGGGCGCTCGGTACCGCACTGATTCCGCTGATTTCCCATACGCTGGAGCTTGAAGGTCCGGCTTCCGCCCGGCGCAAGTTTTCCACGATCCTGATCTGGCTGACTTTTCTGCTGGCGGCGATCACGGTCGCAGTGGCGGTTCCCGCTCTGCTGATCGAACCGCATGTGACCGTGGAGCGTTGGAAGCTGATGCTGCTTGCGACGCCGGTCGTGATGCCGTACTGCGTGTTCATCTGTCTGATCGGCGTCATCACCTCCCTGCTGAATTCCCTGCGCAGTTTCGTTCTTCCCGCGCTGGCGGGGCTTCTGCTGAATGTCTGCCTGATCGCGGCGCTTGCGTGGGGCGCGTTCGGGACGGCACGGGAGAATCCCGCCGGATTTCTGCGTGTTCTCTCCGTTGCGGTCCTGTTGTCCGGTCTGCTGGAACTGGCGGTGCTGTCCGTCCTGTTGAAACGGAAAAACATGATTCCGGAATTCTCGAAAGCCGCTTTGCTGAACTTCCCCGCGATCCGCGAGATACTCCGTCTGGCTCTTCCCGGTCTGATCGGGATGATCGCTCTGCAGATCAGTCTGATCTGCGACCGCGCGATTGCAATGTCGATTGACGATAATGCCGCGGCTGCCCTGACGTACAGCGACCGTCTGATCTATCTGCCGATCGGGATTTTTGCCGTTGCGTTCGGTACGGTTTCTCTTGCGGAGATGTCGCGCGTCGTTGCGCTTGGACAGTTGAAATCCATGTTGATCATGATGTTCCGCTCCATGCGCCAGCTTCTGTTCATTACGGTTCCGCTCGGTGTTTACATGATCTTTTTCGGCCGCAATCTGCTGGAGATTCTGTTTTTGCGCGGCGCGTTTGATGAAACTGCGCTGAATGCTTCGGCATACGCACTGTTCTGGTATGCGTTCGGAATCCCGGCGTTTGCGGCGACCAAAATCACGGTTTCCGGGTTTTATTCGCGCAAATGGATGAGAACGCCGGTTCTGGTTTCCGTCTGCTGTATCGTTCTCAACGTGATTCTGAGTCTTTCCCTGATGGATTCGATGAAGCAGGGCGGCATTGCGCTTGCGACGACGGTGACCGCGTATCTGAACAACCTTGTTCTGCTGTATCTTCTGCGCCGGGAGCTCGGACGGATGCCGCTGAGGAGTACGGCGCGGCTGTTTGTGCAAACGTCGGTGATTTCCGGGATTTCCGGTTTTGCCGCCCGGTTTTCGTACCGCGGATTCTGTCTGCTACCCGGTTTCGGCTTCCTGCCGAAACAGCTGCTGCCCTGGTTCTGTGCAAGCTGCGTATTCGGAATCGTGTTTCTCCTGCTTGCTTTTCTGTTCCGGATACGGGAAGTGAATACCGTTCTGAACATGGTGAAACGCAGATTTTTCCGCCGTTCCTGACGGTGGAAAGACGATGCCGGTATTGAAAAACCGGAGAATGATGCTATTCTTAAACAAAGACTGGTAAGAATATCGTTGCCGGAGAAGTTGCCTTCCGCCGGAATCCGATAAGAAAAAACTGAAAGAATCAAGCTCAACAGAAGGAGTTTTCCGTATGGAATTTTATGATGTGATCCGTTTGAGAAGAAGTATTCGATCCTATCATCCGACACCCGTTCCGCAGGATATTGTGGAGCGGATCGCGGAAGCTGTGAATCTGGCGCCGACAGCCTGCAACCGTCAGCCGTTCCGGGTGCTGTTCGTGACCGATCCGGCAAAACGTGCCGCTCTCTGCAAGGCGTATAAAGCCTCCTGGCTTGCGGAAGCTCCGGCGATCGCGGTTGTCGTCGGCAATGCTCCGGCGGCGTGGAAGCGGCTGGAGGGGGATTCGATCATTGATGTCGATTGTGCCATTGCGATGGAACATCTTGTGCTTGCCGCGACCGAAGAAGGGTTGGGAACCTGCTGGGTTTGCGCGTTTGACCGTGCCGCCGTCGATGCCGCCCTGGGATTGTCCGGCGGAGAACACTCTGTTGCGTTGACTCCGGTCGGGTACGCGAAAGAGTCCGCTCAGCCGCAGGTGCGAAAGGCGGTCGCGCAGACTTTCGAGGTGATTTGATGCCGGAGATCGAAACATTGGAGCAGGGCGGGTTCCGGTCCGCCGGAAAAAACTGGGAAGTGCTGTTTGACCGTCCGTCTCCGGGACTTTTTCTGTTCCGGCTGGGGAAGAATCTGGAGTTTGTCACCCGCCATGCGGTTCTCGACGGATTGGAAGAGTCCACCGCTCTGCATGGCAGACGCAAAGTGCATCTGGCGAATGACGGAGAGGAAGCGCAGTTGGAAACGGGTTGTACGATCCCATTCGGAGCGGAGCCGTCTGTCAACCGCAAATTCCGTTTGATGGATGGCTTTCTGAGTGTGACGACGGATTTCGTGATCCGTTCTTCGTTCCGTGTGCAGAATATTTCCGCGGGCGGTTTTCTCCTGAATGGAGAGTTTGCCCGTTTTGCAGTGATGACCGTGCCGTCGGACGGCGTTACGTTTCCGGAGCCGGAGTGGCGCGAAGCCGCTTCCGCCGGAGCCGGAACGGTGCTGTACGAAGGACGCAGACCTCCGGCGTTTCTGCTGATCGAAACGATGGAGGGAGTGATTCTGGAGATCGCCGTCGGCGAAGATTTCTGGCGCTGGAGCAGTTCGGCGCAGGGGGTGTCATCCGCCTATAAGCTGACCCGAACGGCTTCCGGAATTGAGGCGGATTGGGAGCTTTACCGCTTCCGTCCGCAGCCGGATGAGGAAGTGCCGTTCGGCCGCAATCGCCGGATGAGCTGGTATCTCGCATGGAGAAAACCCGTCAAGCCTGCGAAAAAGAAATTCGCGGATGTTTTCGATATGGCGGCGTTTGACTGGAATGCGAATCAGCTTGCGGTATCTCCTGTCGGAAAAACGGTTCCCGGCATACCGTGTTTTGCATCGGCGGGAGTGATCAACTGCCTGAAAAAATGGGTGCGTCAGCATCTTTCGTCCGTGGAGGATGGGGATGTGCTTGCCGTGACGAATGTCATACCGTCCTGCTGCTGTTCCGCCGCGCATCAGGATCGTGCGAAGCAGAAGATTCTGCCGCACCTGAGCGGATATGCGGTGAATGATTTCAAGCGTTGGGCGAACAAACAGCTTTCACAGAAAGGCGCAAAGCTGGAGATCGTTCCAGCGGAAGGTGTAATCGTTCCGTCGATTTGAACTTGAACGGGCGCGGGCAGCCGCGCCTTCTTTCTTTTATGAAAGTTGAGGATTTGTCATACCGCCCGGTTATTCCGGATACTTCCATTCCTTGCTGCCCGTTGGTGAAACGGCTGTCCCGCTGGTACAGAAAACGGCTACCGGTCCAGAAAAGAGGGTTCGGCGATTGCACGGCAGGATGAATGCTGAAGTGTAATTGTCCGGAAACCGGAATCCTCCTGCTGCAGAATAATGGCTTTCACCGGTTTGCCCGCTTGTATTGTCCCGGCATTCAGAAGACCGATATAAATTTGCTCTTCTTCATCTGTGAAGAACTGATCCGGAAACGGAAAACTCGAAAGCGCCTGAGGAGGATTGAGCAGCGTGTACCAGCGGTAAATACTTTTTTTATCACTGTTGTGCAGTTTGCCTTTTGTTCTGATGCGTTCCGGATCTGAGAGTTGATAGATGACGGGCAGCCGGGAATCGTTGCGGAATCTGGATACGTTCTGCTGCGCGTGGATCAGTGCAGGCAGATTTTCCCCGTTGTGCCATTTGTTTCCCGCGAAAATGAGCATAACGACAAACAGGGAGATCAGATACGCGGCGAACAGAAGTTGGAGCCACGGCGCTTTCAGATACCGTTTCAGAAAGTTGACGGCATCGTTCCAGCCGGCTGTTACAAAAATAATACAGAGAGTGAGAAGAACGAGAAAATAACGTCCGTGCGGCCGTTCCGGGTGCAGAAATGGAAATACCTTGTATACCATGTAACTGTGAAGCAGGTAAACGGTGATGAATGAAAAGGTCAGCAGCCTGACCGCCGGTTTTTGTTTTTTCAGCCACAGCAGCACCACGAAAATTCCACCGAGAAGAATGCAAGCATAGGGAAAGGTTTCTACAAATTTTCCTTTCAGATCAAGCGGTCGCAGAAAGGAGAACAGGTATTCCGCCAATCCCATATATTGTGGAGAGGGACGGTTGTGCAGGTGTCCGCTCATAATCATCTGGACTCTGCCGAACGAGATGCCGAACCACAAATTCAGGCACAGGGTTTCCAGTATGAGAACCAGGAAAACTCCGCAGGAAAACAGGAGGAACGGCCGGTTCAGACGGAATTTCCAGAGGTGCCGGCGGCTGTTCTGATCCGTATAAAGAGAAAGGAAGAGGGCAAAGGCAAGTGCCCAGTAAAGCGAGGTGAATTTACAACCGTAGGAGACTCCGACAGCAAGACCGCTCAGAAACAGGAGAAATGTTTTTTCCGGCTGTTCCAGATAACGGAGGATCAGCCATATCGCCAGCAGAATGAAACAGGTGGCGGGAAGCATCGGAAGAAACTGACTGCTTTCCCTTGCCGTCTGCGGGAGAAGAAGAAAGATCAAATACGCGGAGCAGGCGGCAAAACGGGATGCGATCCTGCGTGTGATCAGATAGATCAGCAGTCCGCAAAGGAATGCGATGACAAGCGGATAGATACAAGCCGCCCATGGGTCGGTTCCGAACAGTTTCATGATTCCGAGTACAGGAATGTTCAGTCCCCAGCGTCCCTGATGATGTTCGACGCCTGTCGGAAACCATTCTCCCAACTCCGTAAAATACCGCAGGAAACGCCATTTCCAGATTGCATCGCCGCTGGCTTCGATCAGGTCGAGCGTGAGGAAGCGCCAAACTGCGAAACACAGAAAAAGCAGACAGAGCAGTTTCCGGTCTGAAGTATGGTTGACGGCCGCGATAAAACGGGCGGTATGATCGGCAAGCCGGCGGTAGTGATGAATGATTGCTTCTATCATCGCCTGATCCCGGTGACAAGGTGGAAGAAGTCTTCGTTCTTATGAATGATCTGTGCGGTATTCCGCAGGATCTCCGTATGGAGTTTTTCCCGGTTCCGCAGGATCTCTCCGGCATTTTCAAGCACAGTTTCCCTGCTGAGGCCGGAATAACGGATGACAAACTGTTCGAGTCCGAATTGTGCCAGAACTTCCGCGTACTTATGGCTCCAGCCGATCACAAGAGCGGGAACTCCGGTTGCCATGGCGGAGATGACGGCATGGAATCGGGAGGCTGTCAGCAGATCCAGTTTCGCGATCAGCGCGCGCAGTTCTCCGGCGCTCAACTCCTGCTTGATGACAATCAGTGACGGGTGCTCCGGGAGCATGGAAACAAAACGGCAAAGGAGAGGCAGATCGTTATTGTGCGTTTTCCGGCTTCCGGTTCTTGCCGAATGGGGGAATACCACACAGCGGTATCCGGCGTCCAGCCAGAAACGGACACTTGCATTCAGAATTTCCAGATAAGGGATATTCTGTTTTTTGCAGAGTTTCCAAACCACCTGACTGGGAGAGATCCCGATCGTGATCCCGTCACAGTCCGGCAGCAGCCGGTCGGCGGTCTGACGGTCCGCTTCGGTACAGTGCAGGGAGAATGCAGCATCGGAAAAGTTCATTGTATTGTTCAGGTTCAGGGAATCCAGATAGTTCCGCGTCTCCGCTCCGCGGGCGACGATCAGGCGGAAGCGCGGCAGAAACAGTTTGGCGCAGATTCTGTTCAGCGGATTGTGAAACGGACCCATTGCCTGGGCGACTTTGACAATCGGGCAGTTCAGCGCCAGCGCGGGAAAAACGCTTAGAATATTGTAAATCAGAAATTTTTCCCTGCCGTCGACGAATGAAATACCGGAGGCGTCCAGCCAACAGTCGGTTTCTGCAATTTTTTTCAGCGGTCCAACCACGCAACAGCGTTTCGGCAGGTGCAGAAACTGTGCCAGAAAGGCCCAGCAGGAGAGGAAAAACAGGAAAACAACACGCTTGGGACTGCCGTCGATGATTTCCGCATTCGGGTACCGGAGCTGTGCCCGGTCTGTACGGGGATAGTAGGAGAAAATCCGGAAAAACGCCTCCGGTTCCCGAACGGAAAGATTCTGGATCAATGCTTCCGCCATTCCGGAAGCTCCTTTGTTGCCGGATAATGCAACTCCGCTGATCAGGTAATATTTCATAATGGAACTGGGTCCTTGTGATTAGAAACTGGTTAGCAACTTCATCAGGTAAAGCATTCCTTTCAGAAGGAAGCGGGGAACACGGAACAGAAGTTTGCCGTTTCGGGAGATGGAGAGACGGTAACAGCCCAAAGCGATGCATGCGGCTGCAAATTCATTCCAGCGTGCCCGCGGCGCTCCGGAAGGAACAGCGATGCGGAGTCCGAACAGTCTCCCCGCAGCCGCTCTGGCCCGGATGGCTTTATGGAAAATGGCGGAACGGCTGTTTGCCAGAAACAGATCCCGTTCCGTTTCCCTGCTGCAGATGAGTTCTTTTTGCTGCAGTGCGCTGTTTACTGCGTTTTCCGCTTCCGGAGTCCGCACAGCAAAAATGGAGCGCTTGACGGTATCCCGGCGATGCTTGAGCCGCCAGATGTCTCCGCAGGAGATATCCGCGGTTTCTGCAAAATGATCGGTGCAGTTCATGCAGGGCGCGTGCGACAGAATAAACAGGTTCTGGTACAGATTATAGAAAGAAGTCGGCCAGGTGCGGACGGAACCGTCTTTCATGCATGCTTCCGCGTGTCCCCGCCACAGCCCTTTGCGGAAGCGGAAAGAAACGACCTGCTTCCAGTCCGTCTGTTTCATTGCAAGCACCTGATCCAGCAGTTCCTGCCGGGAAGTATGCCCGCAGAAGAGCCCCAGGAAAAGGACCAGTTTCTGTTTCAGCGTTTCGGATTGTTCTGTCATTTTCCGCAGAGCTTTCAAGGTGCAGGGCAGACCGACAACGGCGAGCCGTCCGGGGAACGAGTGAATCAGTTCCATGGTTTCCCTGCCGATGGGCGGAAAAGAAAAATAAATGCTTCCCTGAGCAGCCCGCAACTCTTCCGGTGTTGTCGCGATAACGGGAGCCGCGAACGGTTTTTCCGCTCCGGTGCAGAGACGGTATACTAGCGCTCCGTCGATCGTGCCGCTCCGGAGCAGGTGCTCGCACAGGGCTGTGACGACTCCGCCGGAGGCCGCATTGCCTGCAATTTCGGGATCTGCCGCATGACCGGAGTAGACCGCTCTGACTTCTCCGATATAGGAATGGAGCGTTTTTTTATCCATTGGCAGACTCTTTTGCCGGTTTGCGGAAAAGAAAACGGTACCAGAAATAACGGACCGAGAAGATCAGCAGACTGGTGAAAACGATGAAAAGAAACAGGATTCCCTGACGGAGCCAGAAATCAAGTTCCATATTTTTCTCCAGATGGTTTGTGAGCCATTTCATTCCGAGAACGACAAGAACATAGTCTGCGATTTTAAAAATCAAAACGGATCCGGTGAATGCGAAAAATTTTCTGACGGCTGCGGAAAAGGAGTCGTTGCGGTAGGAAAAGGTTACTTTGGAGTGATAGAAATAAGAAAAGAGCAGAATCATTCCCTGCGCCGCCAGATAACTCAGCCACAGAGGGAGCCTGAATGCAGACAGAAACGCTGTCACCAGAAATTTCAGCAGAATGGAACATCCGCAGCCGAAAGCATATTTGATGATTTCAAAAATACGCGGAGACAGCACCGTTTCCGGCTGGAATGGAGACGCCGTCATAAAGGACCGCCTCCGGGATTGCTGTTCTGATCCAGCGCATTCAGTTTTTCTTTGCGCTGGTTGTACTGGATTTCTTCGAGCAGCTGGCGGTTGACCGAAAGAAGATCGGATACAAACGCCATCATGAAGCCGATCGTTCCCATCAGCAGGAGAACGGCGGTCAGAATCAGGGATTGCGTCATGCCGCGTCCGTTGCCGTTCAGATAGTGCCAGAGAAAACGGGTGCCGAGAAGCAGACCTGCAATGAAAAATACGGTTCCGGCGGAAAAAAAGAACTTGAACGGTTTATAAACGATGAAGATACGGATCATTGTGAAAATGGAACGTTTGATGTAAGCGGGAATGCTTTTAAAGAGACGCGATGGACGAAGTTCCCCGTTGACCCGGATCGGGACGTTGGCGATGGGAATATTCTTGTGTCCCGCCTGAATAATCGTTTCCAGTGTGTAAGTGTAATTGCTGAAAACGTTGAGCTGGAGAGCCGCGTCCCTGGTGATCGCCCGGAATCCGCTCGGAGCATCGGCGACGTTGGTTCCGGAAATCGCGCGGACGACCCTGCTGCCGAGTTTTTGCAGCATTTTTTTCAGTGGGGAGAAATGTTCGATTCCGGAAATCGGTCTGGCGCCGATCACATACTGTGCTTCGCCTTTCAGAATGGGGGCGATCAGAGCGGGAATGTCCGCAGCATTGTACTGATTGTCGGCGTCGGTATTGACGATAATATCGGCTCCGCGCTCCAACGCCGCATGGAGTCCGGTCATGAACGCCCGTGCAAGCCCGCGGTTGGTGTTATGCCGGATAATATGAGTCACTCCGCATTGTCGGGCGATTTCCGCGGTATTATCGCTGGAACCGTCATCAACGATCAGCCACTCCACGGTGTCGATCCCATCCAGCTTTTTCGGCAGTTCTTTCAGAGCTATGGGCAGAGTTTCCGCTTCATTATAGCATGGTATCTGAATGATCAACTTTAATTTCCGTGTCATAATATCCCGCTGAATTTAAAATAGGAGTCCATAATTATGTAATATAGTTTCGTTTCTCCGAAAAATCAAGCATAGGGAGGCGAAGGCTGTATAATGATGACCGAAATGTAATATTTATCCCGGTTGTGTATGATAATTTTCTGTTCCGCAATCCCTGTTTTACAAGGCTTCCACGGACGGGTCGGTGTAGATGACGAGGCCTTTGGCGTAAGTGCAGCCGTCGGGAAGCTCGACGCGGTGGGGGATGTTGGCTTTCATATAAAGCGTGTCGCCTGCTTTCATCTCATGAAGGCCGGCGTTGTCGCAAAGGTAATAGTTCAGCCTGCCTTCCAGAAGAAGAAAGAACTCTTCGGTGTCGTGAAACATGAAATCGCGCGGGGAGGCCGGTGTGTACTCAATGACGAACGGATCCATTTTGCGCCCGATCTGCTGATAGGCAAGCGCAAAATAACGGATTCCGTGCAGTTCGTTGTTGTCGCGGTGGAGCTCTTCGCCTTCGTCAATGCGTCCGAAACTGTACTGCGGTCCGGTTTCGCCGGACTCGCTGAACAGCGAACTCATCGGAATGCCCAGCGCTTCGGCAATCTTGATCAGCGCTTTCAGCGACGGGGTTTGACGGAAGTTCTCCACCTGGGAAATGAAGCCTTTGCTGAAACCGCTCTTTTTTGCCAGCTGTTCCACCGTCATATTCTGAGCTATGCGGACTTTGCGGATCGTTTGAGAGAGTTCCAGCAGATTCATTGTCGTCAGTTTCCTTTTATCCTGTCGCGGAGATTCGCGGCGCAATTACTTGTAATGGAATCGACCCCGGCGTTGATAAAATAACGGGCGGCGTCTTCCGTGTCGAGCGTCCATACGGCGAAAAGGTATCCTGCCTCTTTCACTGTGCGGATGAACGACGCGTTAATATACTCCATGTTTCCGTGGGCGTCAATCCCGTCCGCCCGGATTTCCTTCAACGTTTTCAGAACCTTTTCAAGAGTGGGAGTGAAAGAACCGTCCGGCTGTTTCTGGAAACCGGTCAGCCACAGAGCTTTCTGCTCCGGATAAGACGTTTTGTACAACCGGACGATCTCCTCGTGAAACGAGATCATGATGATCTGTTCCCGCGGGATCCCCGCTTTGTCGATTTCCGCGATCATGGCGGGAACGACGCGGGGATCGTTTTCCTTGATTTCCACATAATACAGTTTTCCCGGCTTGAGAATGCGGAGCGACTCTGTGAACGTGGGAATCCGTTCGCCGCGATACTCTGTTTTGCCGTTGGAGGCGTCGAGCGTTTCCAGTTCTCTGAGAGACGTCTGTTCGATGATGCGCGATTCTCCGCCGCAGGTGCGCTTCGTGTCGGAATCATGACAGCAGACGAGCACCCCGTCGGAGGTCAGATGAATGTCGGTTTCCATTCCGTCGGTGTCGCGGTCCATTGCCAGACGGAATGCGGCGGCGGTGTTTTCCGGCGCGTCGATCGACTCGCCGCGGTGAGAGATCCATTGTACCATAAACAACTCCTTTTCTTATTTACTGCTTCCGGTTACTATAACACGGATTCCCGTATTGTCAACATTTTCGATGAGAGTATCGCCGCAGGCGACCGGCGTGCGGACCGTCATCGTGTAAAGACGGTTCAGCAGCGCGGGGATTCCTGCGCGCGGAAACGGTTTGTCCGTCCGGACCGGGATAAAGGGCTGGGCGGAATCATCCGTTCCGACGACCGCCGTCACGACCCGCCGCGGATCGGTCAGTTCCTGTTTCGCGTATGCCGCGCCGCGCGGACAGCGGTTGCCTGTGACGGCGCATTCGCCCGTTGCAGAGTCAAATTCCGCGTTCAGTCGGCATCCCTGCGGACAGCTGATGCAGATCAACTTTTTGTTCATATCGTTTCTCCCTCCTGAAGATTGAATATCAGTTCCCCGTTTTCGGCAAGCTGATCCGCGTCCAGTTCCGCCGTGATCATTTCCGCCGGACGGACAAACGGAATCCGGCGTTTCCAGACGACCCGTCCGTTGACTTCCGCAGTCAGCTCCCCGTTGTTCGTGACGATCAGCGGACGGAACGAGAAGACCGTTTTCCGGTTTTGAAAATACCAGCGCGGGACAATGTATTTAAGGTTTGCGCCCGCTCTTGCCGGAAGACGTTCCGGCGCTTTTTCTCCGTCCAGACGGCGCAGGACCATCTTTGCCGCGCGCGCCGCCTCTTCCGACACGAAGTCCACAAGGTCGTGAACGTGCAGGACATTGCCGGCGGAAAAGATGCCGGGGACATTGGTTTCATAATTGGCGTCGACCATTGCGCCGCCGGTTGCCGGATTCAGTTCCACTCCGGCGTTCACGGCGAGCTCGTTTTCCGGGATCAGCCCGACGGAGAACAGGACGGTGTCGCAATCGATATGAAACTGTTTTTCCAGATTCGGCGTTCCGTTTTCGAGCGGGGCGGCGTCGATTCCCTCCACCCGGTCCTTTCCCGATATGCGGACCACGGAGTGTTCCAGATAAAGCGGAATGTTGAAGTCGTTCAGGCATTGTACGATATTGCGCGTGAGTCCCGACGGATGCGGCATGATCTCGATGACCGCTTTGACTTCGATGCCGCACCAGCGCAGACGGCGCGCCATGATCAGCCCGATGTCGCCGGAACCGACGATCACGGCGGAGCGTCCGGGGAGCATTCCTTCCAGATTCAGCAGTTTCTGTGCGGCTCCGGCGGTGAAGATTCCGGCGGGGCGCGTTCCGGGGATCGCCAGATTTCCGCGGCTGCGTTCCCGGCATCCCATCGCCAGGATCACCGCGCGGGCGCGGATATGACGTACGCCGTCCGTTCCGGAGAGCAGAAGCAGTTCAAAGGAGCCGTCGTTCCGTTTCGTCAGTTCGGTGACGGTACAGCCGAGAGCGAATGCCGCGCCCGCCTCTTTTGCCTTGAGAGTGACGCGTTCCGCATATTCCGGTCCCGTCAGTTCCTCTTTGAAGTAGCGCAGTCCGAAGCCGTTGTGGATGCACTGCCGCAGAATTCCTCCGGCGTGGTCTTCCCGGTCGATGATGAGAGTGGATCGTCCTGCCGCGGCGGTTTCGGCTGCTGCTGCGAGTCCTGCCGCTCCGGCTCCGACGACCGCGATGTCGTATTCTTCCGTTTTCATGCTTTCACCTCCAGTTCTCCGAGTTTTCCGGCAAGGAGTCTGCTGGCTCCGCCGCGTTTTGTCAGTTCCTCCATCGGGATTCCGCTTTCCCTGCTGATGATTTTCATGATTTTTGCGGAACAGAAGCCGCCCTGACAGCGTCCCATGCCGGCACGGGTATAGAATTTCACGCCGTCCACGGTTGTATGTCCCTTGCGGACGGCTTCCACGATTTCCGCTTCGGATATTTTTTCACAGCGGCAGATGATGTGCGTCCAAGCCGGATCCTGCCGGTGAAGCGCTTCGAGCGTTTCCGGCGATTCGGATCGCGCTTCATGGCGCGGGGAGAGGTCGTATTGAATCGTCTGCTTTTCAATAAGAGTCAACCCGGCGGCTTTCAGCAGGTCTTTGACATATTCGCCGATTGCGGGCGACGCGGTCAGTCCGGGAGACTGAATGCCCGCCACCTGAATGAACGCCGGAACTTTTGACGAGGGCGCGATGTAGAAATCTTCGCTGTCGAGCACGGGACGGAGCCCCGCAAACGAGGTGATGATGTCGCGCGGGCTGACGCCCTCCACCATGTTGCGGACGAGTCCGAGAATGCGCTGGAGATGATCGGACGTCGTGGCGGAATCTTCCTTGTCGTCGACGGGATCGGCGGTCGGACCGATCATTGTCGTTCCCTCGGCGGTCGGGATTACGAGCACGCCTTTGGAATGCTTCGAGGGAACGGGGAAAATCACATGTTCGGGGCGTCCTCTGCTGGAACGGTCGAGCAGATATTCTTCCCCTTTGCGCGGATGAATTTTAAACTCTTCCGCCCCGCATGACCGTGACACTTCGTCGGCGTAGAGTCCGGCGGCGTTGACCAGATAGCGCGCCGCAATCGTTCCGCCGTCGGCGGAGGAGAGTTCCCAGTGATCGCCGTTGTAAGTTCCGCGCACCGCTTTCCAGCTGCATTGCAGGTTCACGCCGTTGCGAACCGCCGATTCCACCAGTGAAAAGACATAGCGGTACGGCTCAATCGTTCCCCCGCCGGGAGCGAAAAATCCTCCGACGACCTCTTTGCTGAGTTTCGGCTCCAGCCGCAGCATGCGGTCGCGTCCGCACATTTCAAGCGTGCGGACCCCGTTTGCGATTCCCTGTTCATACAGTTTGCGGACCACGGACATTTCGTCCTCGCTGAATGCGGCGACCAGGATTCCGCTTCGTTTGAACGGAAAACCGAGTTCGTGCTGAAGTTTTTCAAACATCAGGTTGCCGCGGATTTCCAGTTTTGCCTTCAGCGTGGAGACCGGATGGTGGAACCCGCCGTGGATGATCCCGGAATTGGCTTTGGAAACTCCGAATCCGACATCCGCCTCCCGTTCGATCAGGACCGTTTTCAGCTCGTAGTGTGACAGTTGCCATGCGGTGGCGGCGCCTGAAACCCCCGCACCGATAATTGCGACGTCATAAATCATATATCATTCTCCATTTGAGTCCAGATTTGCTGCAGTTCCCCCAGATTTCCGACCGCGAGATCCGGCGTCACGCCGTCGGGCGGAACAAGGTCCGCGCCGGGAGTGACGATGTGACAGGTCAATGCTCCGGCGTTTTGACCGAGCGCGATGTCGGTTGCAAGGCGGTCCCCGATCATCAGGGCCTGTTCCACCGGCGTGTTTCTGCGTGCGGCGGCTTCGCGGAGCATTCCCGGATCCGGCTTTCCGAGCACCTTGATCCGGACGTTCGCGGCGCGTTCCAGACACGCCGTGACCGCTCCGCAGTCCACCAGCCAGGTTTTACGGTCGGTCGGACAGTACACGTCGGGATGAGTGGCGAATCCCGGAATGCCGTTCCGCAGAAACCACGCGGCGCGGCACAGTTTTTCATACGTCAGAGTCCGGTCGAATCCGATGATTACCGCCTGCGGCGTTTCGCCATCGATCCGGTATCCCGCCGCGGCGAACGCTTTTTCCATGCACGGCATGCCGAACGGATGAATCCGCCGTATCTCCGGATGGTTCCGGCTCAGATAGTCGATTGCGTAATCGGTGGAAATGTAAAAATTCTCCGGTCCGGTGCTGATCCCGAAACCGGCGAGCCGCGCAATGTACTCTTCCGGACCGTAGGAGGAGTTGTTGGAAAGAAAGGTGTATCCGATGCCGCGGCGTTTCAGAAAATCAAGAAACGGGATCGTTGTCGGAAACAGTTCGCTTCCGTGATAGATCGTCCCGTCCATGTCAAGAAACACATGGCGGATCGAAGATAGACGGTTGTGCATGAAATCTCCTTGTTTACTGATTTGTTTACTAATATAAAACAAAAAAATATAATTGCAAGAGGATCAGACGAAAAAAGTGGAAAATCACCGTGAAAACAGTTTTTTACCGTTGTCTTTTCGATGGTGAATGCTAAATTATTCAAAAATTCAGGAGATGAAGAATGATTTATGATCCACGGGATTTTGACGCTGTCGGGGACGGCGTGCAAAATGATACCGCCGCCATTCAGAAAACGCTGGATACCTGTGCCGCCGGCGGTGGTGGAACGGTTCGCTTTTCCAACGGAGTTTTCCGGACGGGTACGCTGAAGCTTGGTAGCGGAACGACGCTCTACATCTGCGAAAATGCGGAGATTCGTGCTTCAACGGATTTGGGGGATTATGCGGATGACATAGTCGGCTGTATCGAAAACCCTCCGTTTGATCGCTGTTTGATTTATGCGGAAGGAAAGCGCGGATTGTGTATCCGCGGCAGAGGGTGCATCAATGGCTGCGGCGGCCCGGAAACGTTTCCGCACATTCTTCCCGGCGGCGAAAAGGGACAGCGTCCCATGCTGATCCGTTTTGTCGACTGTTCCCGCATTGAATTTGAAGACGTACTGTTGAAAGATGCCGCTTCCTGGTGCTGCAACATCGTCAACGGTTCGGATATCCGGATGCGCGGTGTGAGGATCGACAGCGACCGGATCGGCAATACCGACGGGTTTGATTTCGACAGCTGCCGTCAAGTTCTCGTGGAGCACTGCGAGCTGAAAACGGGAGATGACGCTATTTGTCTGAAAAGTTCGCGTCCCGAACCCTGTCGGGACTTCGAGATCTGCAACTGCACGGTCAGCAGCAGAACTGCCGCGCTGAAGCTCGGCACGGCATCCCGCTCCGGTTTCCGGAACGTCCGTCTGCATGACTGCCGTTTTCATCATTGCGAAATGGGGGCGGTCAAACTGCTTTGCGTCGATGGCGGAATTTTGGAGGATGTGGAGATTTCCGATGTTGTGATGGAGCAGGTGGAAGGACCGATTTTCATCCGTCTCGGTACGCGCAACATGGATTTCAGCAAACAGAGCTGCATGGTTTATGACGCCGTTCCGGGGCAGACGGAGGGGTTGGGCCGTCCGGGCGGGGAATTGTGCCGTGTCAAGGTTCGCAACATTGATGCGGACTGTGTCTGTGCCGCGGCGGACCGTTCCGGTATTCTGGTTACGGGCGTTCCCGGTTTTCTTATCCGGGATGTTGTCTTGGAGAATATCCGCATCCGCTTTCCCGGCGGCGGAACGGAAAACGATGCTGTCCGCGTTCCGGCGGAGGATCCTGCGCGTTATCCGGAACAGTTCCTGTTCGGTGTCCTTCCGGCGTATGGACTCTATGCCCGGCATGTTGACGGCTTGCGTTTAAAAAACGTTCATTTTGAGCTTGCAAAACCGGATCGGCGTCCGTCCGTTCTTCTGGCGGATGTCTCCGGTTTTGAAGAGAGCTGAACGGCTTGTTCCTTTCAGGAGTGTTTGTGCCATTCGATTTTCGGGGGCGGGGGCAGACCGAGGGCTTTGTACGAGTTGCGGAAGTGCATTTTGGCGAACCGGGACAGCAGTTCGCGTCCGCCTTTCGCCGCCAGCTCCGCCGCGCAGAGATCGACCTGTTCTCCCGCGCCTTTCGGCAGTTTTATTCCCGCCTGAGTGCCGAGGTCTTCAAGACGTTTCAGGAAAGCCGCCCGCGCGAGGACCGACGCCGCCGCGACCGCCATGTCGCTTTCCGCTTTGGTGCGCTGGATCAGATTGATCTGCCGTCCTTTTTCCTTCAGTGCGGAGAGGATCAGCCGCTCGTCTCCGAATTTGTCGGCGATCGCCTCTCTGCATTCGGGAACTTTTTCCAGCAGGTTTTCCAATGCGCGGGCGTGCCCCCATGCGAGCAGATGGTTCAGCGAACGGAAATTGGAATACATCCGGTTGTAGGCCTCCGGGCCGATGGAGACGAACCCGACGTTTCCGCGGAGTATCTGCATCGCGTCCGTGGCGATCTTGCGGAGCTGGGCGTCGCTTTTGATGAGTTTGCAGTCCCGTACCCCGGCGTCTCCGAGGGACAGTTCCATTCCTTTCTCCAGATAGACCGCCGCCACGACGAGCGGACCGAAGAAATCCCCTTTTCCGCTCTCGTCCATTCCGGCATGAGGGATGAACTCCTGCTGTTTTTCCTGAAACGCAAGGTCTTTCAACACCTCCGGTTCCAGGATGAAATCGACGAACTCCTGCGCTTCCCCGCCCTGTATCACCAGTTTTCCGCTGGTATAAAGGACGACGTTGGTCTTGTTCTTCGTTGCTTTGAATACGGAATAGGGCAGGGGGCTGAATTCCCAGCAGCGGGCTTCCAGCGCTTCCCGCAGTACCGGATGAAGCTCCGGCGGAAGCAGTTTCACAATACAGTTTTTTTTCGTTTCGGGCATGGAGTATTCCTTGGTTGACGCGGGAATATAACGGTTCCCGGTTATTTTTTCAAGTGCTCCAGACGGTATTTTCCCGGAGAAAGGCCGGTCGCTTTCCGGAATTGCCGGATGAAATAAACGTCGTCATTCCAGCCGCACTCTTCCGCAACGGCTTTTACCGGAAGCGTGGTCCGGGTCAGCATGTACCGTGCCTTTTCCAGACGGCATTTCAGCAGGTGGTCTTGAAAGGTTCCTCCCGTGCGGGAACGGAACAGCTGGGAAAGATAACCGGGATTGATGCCGAGGTAGCGGGCGGTGTCTTCCCGTGTGATCGGTTCCGAAAAATGATTTTCCACAAAGCTGAGAACGGACTCGAAGGTCCGGGCTGCTTTTCCGGAATGGGGAATTTCCTTTGCCATTTCCATGCGCGCAAGATGCAGAAGCAGCCGGACGAATGCGACATTCAGTTCCGTTTCCGCCGGCTGTTTCAGGTGTAGAAAGGCGTTGAATACACTTTGGAACGAGTCGGAAAGCGCGGAGGTGTGATACCAATCGCACTCCGGCCATTTGCCGTCGATTGCCGGATCGCCTGCAACATGATAGTGCACCAGACGCAGATAGCTCCCGCGCGGAACCAGACAGAACAGCTCCTGCTTCGTGGTAAAAGAGGCATATTCCCACGCATGTCTGGGGATCAGATAACAGTCTCCGGGTTGAAGACGGACTGTCCGCAGTTCCCCGTTGAGCGGCATCGGTTCGTTTTTGGCACCGTCCAGCAGGATCAGCAGCCGGCTGCTGCCGGAAAAAAAGAAATGCTGGTCCGGCGGTGCTGCTTTCCCGTCGGGAAAATAAAAACGGCGGAAACGGAAATCCGTCAGCAGACGGGAAACGGTCTGTTTCAGTTTTTCTTTCATGGCTGGCATTGAAATCTAATATTTGTCCTGTTAATCTGTTCTTCTTCCTGTTGCGGATTTTCTGCTTTCCGGTTATAATATAGAATATAAATCTTGTTTTGCAAGATATTGCTTCGGCAATTAAAGGAGTTGCCGAAGCAATAAAAAAACAAATAAAGCAGGGGTGCTGTATGAATTTTACTTATGCGCAGCTGGATCCGGTTTCCGTCACGAAACCGGGGAGGCATTCGGCAAAAGAACTGCGGAGTCATCAGGGGATTCCGGGGATCGAACGGAGCGCGTCGGGACGTCTCTTCGCCGTCTGGTATGCCGGAGGAATCAGCGAGTGCCGGGAGAATTATGTAATGATGGTCGTCAGTGACGACAACGGAGCGAGCTGGAGCGACGCCGTTGCCGTGATCGACCCGCCGCACCCGGATGTCCGGGCGTTCGATTCCACTCTGTGGGTTGCTCCGGACGGACGGTTTTACTGGTTCTGGGCGCAGGGATGCGGAGGCGAAGACGGTACCTGGGAAAACTGCGACGGCATTGCCGGCGTCTGGTGCACCGTCCTTGAAAATCCCGATGATGATCCGGAACTGTTCCGGTTCACTCCGTCGCGCCGGATTTCCAACGGGATCATGATGAATAAACCGACCGTTCTTTCCGACGGTACCTGGGCGCTTCCCTGTTCCGTCTGGACCGGCGATTATCCGAAGCATGAGTCGCTCGGAGTCGTTCCCGGCGCGATGATGGTGGTTTCAACCGATAACGGGGAGCATTTTGAGGTGCGCGGAAGGATCGACATGAGCCGTGTCGAGGGCGGGGCGATTTTTGATGAACACATGTTCGTGGAACTCCGCGACGGCAGGATCGTCTGTTATATCCGTGTAAAGAAAGGAATCGCGGAGAGCGTTTCCCGTGACGGCGGCAGGAGCTGGAGTCCGCCGGAACTTTCAAAAACGGTTCGGGGACCGAACTCGCGTCTGTTCATCCGCCGTTTGAGATCCGGACGTCTGCTGATGGTCAACAACGACAGTTCTATCAAACGGGAAAAGATGACCGCGTATCTCTCCGATGACGACGGCGCGACCTGGCCGCATCGTCTTCTGCTTGACGCGCGGGAGCAGGTTTCTTACCCGGACGGCACGGAAGCTCCGGACGGTACGTTGTATCTGATTCATGATTTCAACCGGATGAACGGCGGCTATGTTCTGATGTCCCGGATTACGGAAGCGGATATTCTTGCCGGAACGCCGGTTTCCCCGGATTCCGCTTTGTGTCTGGAAGTCGGTCATTCAATCCCGGTTGAGCTTTTTTTGGAAAAATGCAGAAAATGATGTGAAATTCCGTCAAACGGATGTATATTACGGATTGAATTGCATTTTTTCAAAAATCAACATATCAGGAGGCAGCATGGCCAGTCAGGAAATGCCGAAAGCATACGAATCGGCGGAAATCGAACAGAAGTGGTATTCCTATTGGGAGGAGAACGGGCTTTTCAAAGGGAAACCGAATCCGGATAAGAAACCGTATTCCATCGTGATTCCGCCGCCGAACGTGACCGGTATCCTGACCATGGGGCATGTTCTCAACAATACGCTTCAGGATATTCTCATGCGTTGGCACCGCATGGAGGGTTACGAGTGCTGCTGGTTCCCCGGAACCGACCACGCCGGAATCGCCACGGAAGCCAGAGTGGACAAGGAACTCCGCAAGACCGAAAACATCGGCCGCGACGATCTCGGCAGGGAAGAGTTCATCCGGCGTGTCTGGGACTGGAAAGCCAAGTACGGCGGAACCATCATCCGCCAGCTTCGCAAACTCGGCGCCTCCTGCGACTGGGAGCGGGAACGCTTCACCATGGACGAGGGGCTCAGCAAAGCCGTGAAAAAGGTGTTCGTCGAGCTCTATAAAAAAGGATATATCTATCGCGGACGCCGCATGATCAACTGGTGTCCCGTTTCCAAAACCGCGCTGTCCGACGAGGAAGTGATCTATAAGGATGAAGCGGGCAAGTTCTATCATTTCCGCTACCCGCTGACCGACGGTTCCGGTTATCTCGTCGTTGCGACGACCCGTCCGGAAACGATGTTCGGCGATACCGCCGTGGCGGTGAATCCGGCGGACGAACGCTACAAACACCTCATCGGCAAAACGGTTCATCTGCCGCTTACGGACCGCGAGATTCCGATCATCGGCGACGAACACGCCGATCCGGAAAAGGGAACCGGCTGCGTGAAGATCACTCCGGCGCATGACCCGAACGATTTCCAGGTCGGGCTCCGTCACAGTCTTGAGTTCATCAGCGTGATGGACAAGACCGCGCATCTCAACGCGAAAGCCGGAAAAGAGTTCGAGGGAATGGACCGTTTTGAGGCGCGCAAGCTCATCCTTGAAAAACTGGAAACCCAGGGGCTGCTGGACAAGGTGGAGGACCTTACCCATGCAGTCGGATATTCCGAACGCGGCGGCGTGCCGATCGAGCCCATGATCAGTGAACAGTGGTTCGTGAAAATGGACGAGCTCGCCAAGCCTGCGATCGCCGCGGTCCGCAATGGCGATATCAAATTTTATCCCGAACGCTGGAGCAAGACCTATTTCCATTGGATGGAGGGGATCAAGGACTGGTGCATCAGCCGTCAGATCTGGTGGGGACACCGTATTCCCGCCTGGTATCGCGGCGATGAAACATATGTCGGCGAAGAGCCGCCGCAGGGCGAGGGCTGGGTGCAGGAAGAGGATGTGCTGGATACCTGGTTCAGCTCCTGGCTGTGGCCGTTCTCCATCATGGGGTGGCCCGACAAGACTCCGGAACAGGATTATTTCTATCCGACGAACGATCTCGTGACCGGACCGGACATCATCTTCTTCTGGGTCGCCCGTATGATTATGGCGGGCTGCGAGTTCAAGGGCAGAATTCCGTTCTCCAATGTCTACTTCACCAGCATCATCCGCGACGACCTCGGACGCAAGCTCAGCAAATCGCTCGGCAACTCGCCCGATCCGCTGGATGTGATCGCCAAATACGGCGCGGACGCTCTGCGCTTCTCGATCATTTATATTGCTCCGGTCGGCATGGACATCAAGTATTCGAACGAAAAGTGCGAGATCGGGCGCAATTTTGCGAACAAACTCTGGAATGCCTGCCGCTTCCGCCGGATGCAGGGCGATATTTCTGCGAACTTCTCCAATGTGGATGATCTGATCCGCAACGGCAAACTCACTTCCGATGAACAGTGGATGCTTGCCAAACTCGATGCGTGTGCGGTTGACATGAAAAAAGCGCTTGACGAATTCAAGTTCCATCAGGCGGTCCATGACATCTACGAGCTTGTCTGGAGCTCTTTCTGCGACTGGTTCATCGAAGCCTCCAAGGTCCGTTTCAATCTCGGCGGGGAAGCGAAAGAACAGGCGCTCCGCGTGCTTGACTACGCGCTCTGGAAACTGCTCCGTCTGCTGCATCCGTTCATGCCGTTTATCACGGAAGAGCTTGCGCACCAGATGGGCTTCCTTGCGGAAAACGAGAGCATCATGTATGCAGAATTCCCGCTCCCGATGTCCGTCCGGGAAGTTCCGATTCCGGATGCGGATGCGGTGATCGCCCGCTGTGAAGCCAAATACGAACTGGTTCGTGCGGGACGTAATCTGCGGGTTTCCTACAATCTCCCGCCGGGCAAAAAGCTGAATTTTCATATCAAAGCCGCCGATGCCGCGTATGAAGCGTATCTCAAAGAGAGCTTTGATTGTCTGAAAGGTCTGCTCAACGCTTCCGAACTGACAGTTTCGCAGGAGGATTACGTCTGTGACGATGCATCCGGAGCGCCTTCCAGCCTTGTCGCCGCCGGTGCCGTCTTCCTTCCGCTGAAAGGTCTGATCGACGTTGAAGCGGAGAAAGCCAAACTGCTGAAACAGCAGAAGGAGCTTCAGGGGTGGATCCGATCGTCGGAAGCGAAACTTTCAAACGAACGGTTCATTTCCAAAGCTCCCGCCAAAGTGGTGGAAGAAGCGAAAGCGTATCTTGCCGATCTCAAAGAGAAACTGGCACGCGTGGAAGAGGCGCTTTCACGCATGGCGTAACCGGTGTGTGAAAGCATGACGGAACGGCGGAAAACATCGCGTTTTCTTATCGCGGGCGCGGCGGTCCTGATCGCCGCCGCCGTTCTGCGCATGCTTGCGTTCTCTCCGTGGAGTATGATGAAATCTGGACGGTGCGGAATTATTCCGCCCGTGATCTCTGGACGATTCTGAACGATCTTGCCACGCCGAACAATCATCCGCTGAACTCGCTGTTAGTCAAATGGATGCTGTTGTTTTCGGATACCGCATGGTCGATCCGCTTTCCGTCGTTTTTTGCGGGACTCGCTTCCGTCGGTCTGACCGGCTGGCTTGCCGTTCTGCTGTTCCGTTCCCGGTTCGCGGCGTTGACGGCGATGATTTTTGTTGCCGCCAATCCCGCATTGATCCTCTATTCGATCACCGCGCGCGGCTATGCGGTTCAAACCGCGCTGATCCTGCTCTATGCGGTGATTGCCGCACTCTGTTACCGGTATCGCAGAAGGTGGACTCTGTATCTGCTTCCCGTCTGCGGATTCCTTGCCGAACTGGCGCTGCCGACTTCGGTTCTGTGGCTGTTTCCGCTGTCCCTTGTCCATTGCGTTGCGGAATTGCTCCGGGGACGGAAAGAGTGGCGGCGTCTGCTTCCGCTGGCGGTCAGTTATACGGTTCTCGGCGTAATTCTGCTTTCCTGGCTTCTATTTCATTATCAGGATTTCAAAGCGGGACAGAGTTTCGGAACGGCGATTGCCGGAGTTTTGCCGTTTTTCCGGGATTTTCTGTTTCCCGTGTGGGGAGCGGTTTGCGGCTGGCAGAAATACGGCGTTCCGCTTTTTCTGCTGATCGTTCTGATCGCTCTGCCGTTTGTCGGGATTGCAAAACGGCGTTTGCTGCTTGGACTTTTATTTGTCCTGCTGTTTCCGTTTGTCTGTGCCGTGTTTACGCTTGCCGGTCCGGCGCGGGTGTATCTGGCTTCCGTTCCGTTTACCGCGCTGATTTCCGGTTTCCTGCTTGTCCTGGTGATGAAAAGGGTCTTCCGCAAGCGGATTCTGCTGTGGCTTGCTCCGGTGTCCGCCGTTCTGCTTTCCGGTCATTTTTATGTTACGGGAACGCCGCAATGGAGCCGTGTGGACTGGATCGACCGTTTTGAACGGATGAAACAGATTCCGGCGAATCGTTTTCTCTGTGTGACTGCGACAGGAGCTTATCCGGCTCTGTGGAATAACGGAGAGCAGATCGTCCGTGATTATCTGGCCCGTTTTCATGCGGTCGGAGAGCGGACGGAGCTGGTTCAGCTGGATCAGCAGGGGGTGATCAACGGCATGAATCCGCAAGGCTCGGAAGATACGGTGTCCACCGGTATCAAAGGGAAACGGGCTGTTGCGGACGGGATGGAATTGTATTCGTACCGCCTGCGGGCGTATCGCGGACAGGGTGCGCCGTTGCTGGTGCTTCTGCGTCTGGACGGGATTCCGGCACATTATTATACGGCATTGATCTCTGCGCTTGCTGTGGAACCGTTTGCTGAAAAAGTGCTGATCCTGAACGCGTTCTTTGTCAACGCCGCTCAGCAGACGACGCGGGAGCGCCTGATTTACGCCGTCGCGGCTCTGCGGATTCGTAATGACCTTCCGTCTCAAGCCCGGTTCCGTAAATTTTATACGGCAAATCAGCGAAAATTCGACTTTTTTACTTTGTCTGGGGATTCGGAATAGAAATTTTCCAAAAACGTGCTATACTTCCTTAAAGACTTACGAACGATGCAACTTGAAAACGGAGATTTGATTTATGGCAATTCATCCAACAGCGGTAGTTTCCCCGAAAGCGGAAATCGGCAATAATGTGGAGATCGGTCCCTATACCGTGATCGAAGATGATGTGAAGATCGGAGACGATTGTTATATTGACGCTCATGTGAAGATCGGTCAGTATACCACGATCGGCCCGCGCTGCCGCATCTATTTCGGCGTGTATATCGGGGAGCCGCAGGATCACCGTTTTTACCGGGGCATCCGTTCCTTTGTGGAAATCGGCGCCGACACGGTTCTGCGGGAGTATGTGACGGTGCACCGTCCGCCGTTTGAGTTCCTGAAAACGGTGATCGGGGATCACGTCCTGCTGCAGGCGTTCGTCCATGTCGCGCATGACTGTGTGCTTGCGGACCGCGTGACGATTTCCAATCACACCGCACTCAGCGGACACTGTCAGGTAGGTCCCGGTGCCGTGATTTCCGGTTATGTGCTGGTTCACCAGTTTACCCGGATCGGCGCTTTGGCGATGATCGGCCCGACCTGTATGATCGGGCAGGATATTCCGCCGTTCTGCATGCTTCGCGAGAACAACTACATCACGGGACCGAACACGATCGGCCTCCGCCGTGCGGGTTTTTCCAATGAAACGCGTCTTGCGATCCGCCATGCGATCAAAACGTTTTTCTTTGAAGGACTCAATGCGAAGAATGCGATTGCGGCGATTGAATCCGATGTCAGGAGCAAAGAGCTTCCTGAAGTCCGGATGTTCTGTGAGTTCATCAAGGAATCGAAACGCGGCATCATGCCCGGCAATCCGAAGTTCGTCGGTCTTCCCGATGATCAGCGGGATGAACTGGATACCAGAGCGTAAGGGAAAAGGCTGTGCACGCGGTAATTCCGTGTGTACGGCGGAGCTTCCCGCATAACATCCGGATACGGCTGCTGTTTGCCGTGCGTTTCTTTAAGAATTCATTTTGAGTATTCATGCTTGAAATGAATCCTTTCCGGAAGTAAATTAAACCGGAATTCAGACAGGAGAGGTGAGAACATGCGGAAATTGACGAGCAGTATTTATACATTTGAGAAGTTGATCGAAAACAACTTTCTTTATGTGGACAAGACCGAATATATCTGGCGGCTCATTGACTCCGCTCCGGCGATGTATTTTATGTCGAGGCCCCGCCGTTTCGGCAAATCCCTGACCGTATCCACACTGGAAGCCGTTTTTTCCGGAAAAAAAGAACTTTTCAAAGGGTTGGCGATTTACGACAAACCTTACGACTGGAAAAAATATCCCGTTATTCATCTGGATATGGGGGACCGCAAGTGCGATACTCCGCAGGTTTTGGAAAGTTCTCTTCAGGACGCGATCCGGAAATGCGCGGAGGAGCATCAGGTTTCCGCTGTCGGCAGTGATGCTCAAACTCAATTCAGAAATCTGATTGATGCTGTTTCAAAAAATGCTCCCGCAGTTATCCTTGTGGATGAATACGATAAACCGATATTGAACAACATCAATAATCCGGAAATTGAAACGATCCTTTCCATTTTGAAAGGTTTTTATTCTGTAATTAAGACTGCAGAGCATCAGGAGCATTTTGTTTTTGTGACAGGAGTTTCCAAGTTCTGCCATGTGTCGCTGTTCTCCGACCTGAACAACCTGACCGATATTACGATGAATGCGGATTACGCGACCATGCTCGGCTATACGCAACAGGAATTCGAGACCTGTTTCGCCGACCGGATCACGGCAGCGGAAGCAGGACAGCCGCTTTCGCATGAGGATTATTTGAAAGAGATCAAAAACTGGTATGACGGGTATCGGTTTGAAGAGCAGGCGGAAACGGTTTACAATCCGGTTTCTCTGGCTTCCTTTTTTCTGGATGGCTGTAAATTCAGAAATTACTGGTTTTCGACCGGGACGCCCTCGTTTCTGTTGGAACTGATTAAAAAGAGAGAGTTTGATTTTGAGGATGCATTGACCCGTCCGGTGTCTGAAATTGCATTTGCGGCGTATGAAATAGATAAGATAGAGCCTCTCGCGCTTCTGCTTCAGACCGGTTATCTGACGATCAAAAGTACCTTTGTGGATTTCGGAGCGACTTTTTATCATCTCGGTTTTCCGAATTTTGAGGTTCGCTCGGCATTCGATACCTATTTGCTGAACGCCTATACCTCCATCTCCAAGGACGAACTGGAAGGGATTGCAGTCGATCTGGCCCGGCATGTCCGCAGCGGCAATACGGAAGGGATTATGAAAGTGTTCAAGGTCTTTCTCGCCGCAATTCCGTATGATGTCCAGCTAAAAAGCGAGAAGTATTATCAAACGGTTTTCTTTCTGCTGTTTCTGATGCTCGGCGTTTACATTGAAGCGGAATCCCGCACGAACGACGGACGGATTGACGCCGTTGCGATGTGCGGTGAATGGGTTTACCTGTTCGAGTTCAAGATCAACCGGGATGCGGAAACAGCCCTGAGTCAGATCAGGGAGAAGGAATATTTCCGGAAATATCAGAATTCCGGGAAACGCATTATTCTGATCGGCGCCAATTTCAATATGGCGGCGCGTCAGCTTGATGACTGGAAACAGGAAGAACTCGACGCGTAAATCTGTTATTGCCGGAAATTCTGGTTCTGTATTCTGGTGAATGCAATTCCGCTGACCGATATGTGCCCTATAAAAAATATCGGAGCCGACGAAGATGGCAGATGCAAACCATTTGCTGCTGACTGTCTTCATGGCGAGTGAGTGGGAGAATTTGAGGTGGATATAACCATTTTCCCTGATTGCGTCAGGGATTCCCGAAGAGTGTTTCAATGGTACAATTATGGACTTGCCGGACAGCTTTGGGGAACAAGCAGAACCACTCATTTTGAAAGAAGAGTATGAATAAAAGAATATCAGCGGAGGAAAGGCGGGGGCGATTCCCGAATGATTTTTGAAGTAATCGTTTCTGTTCCGCGGATGGGGATTTAAAAAGCTCTTTCCAAAGAAATACGGCTGTCCCGGCTATGTCATTTTGCAAATGAAAAAAATCCGATATTAATGTTTTATAAAAGGAAAATTTTCCATGAGTGAACTTCAAACAGTCAGGCTTCGTTCGGTGCGTTTCTGGGATCCGGATTTTCATTTCAGTATTTTCGTAGAACAACACCCGAATTCCAGCGACAGCAAATTCTGTTACCAGCGCAATTTTTGGAAAATAGTCTTGTTCCTTGAAGGTCATGGAACGGAAATGATTGACGGAATCCCGTATCCATTTACTCCCGGTATGCTTTTTGTCATTCACCCGGATGATGTAACGAATTTCAAGATCGCATCAGGGCAGAAGATCAAGGTCTGCAATATCATTTTCCCACAAAGTTTTCTTGCATTTGCCGAACCGCTTTTTTTCAGAAATGCCGAGTTTTTGAATTTTTTCCAGTTGGAACGCCCGTCACTCCCACAGGAGAAACGTGAGCGTTACTACATTCAAACCGCTTCTCCCGCTATAATGTCTCTTGTTCAGAAAATGCTGAAAGAATTTGAACAGGCAAAAGAGATGTTTGAGTCCATTCTGCAGCTTGAACTACTCGAACTGCTGTGCCTGATCATCCGGGAGGGTGAACGGAAAAGCAGGAAAAACAGCATGCTCACGCTGGCGCAACGGGTCATGGCGGAGTTGCAGGAACAGTATCCGTCACAAATTAATATGACATATTTTTCCCGCAAGTTTGGTGTCAGCAGGCAGTATCTGACGCGTTGCTTTCGCGCTGCTTACGGGGTGGGAATCATAAAACATCTTCAGAAAATCCGTCTGGAGGCTGCATGCAGGCTGCTTCACAGCGAAACGGAACGGGAGAATATCGCGGAAATCGCCAGCCGATGCGGTTTCCGGGATCTCAGCTATTTTTACCGTGTTTTCCAGGCGGAATTTGGAGCATCTCCCGGTTCGAGGCTTCGAAATACTGAAAAATCGTAAACTTGTTTCTCTTCCTGTAAAACCAGTTTCCAAAAAACAAAGACAAATCTGTATTTATGTGGTATAATGATAAAAGATACATTAAATGCAGTATAAGGATAAATACCAAATGCAGATGCAAAACGTGACATTGGAACTGAGTGCAAAACCGTTTATGGACGATTCCGAGGAATCAATGCGGATGGTTTTTCGGAAATTGTTCCGTCAATGGCATTCTCTGACGAAAGACGCCAAGAGGGTTTCCGTCCTGTTCTGGATCGCTGACGGGTCGGAAATACTGGAATTTTCCGGTGATCTCGAACAGCGTTTCGAATGGGGGTACTGGCAGGGAATCGCGAATCCGCTTCCCCGTCCGAAGCACCCAAGACGCAGCCAACTGCTTAGCGGTAACTGGTTTCCGACGAAATATCGTCCTGATGCCTCTCCGCGTTCTTATGCATGGTTGAAACATTTGATTGAAATTTGCCGGGAGATCGGATTACAGGAAACCGGAAAACGAATCCGTATCGGAGCAACTTTCGATAACGGCCCGGAATTTTCCGTTTCCGACTTTAAATACCGCCGTCATTCTGAGATTGCACAGGCACATTCCATCTATCCAAACAGTTTTGTAACCTGCGATTCTGTGCTTCATGCAGATCGTATCCGCTATGCGTCATATCCGGACGGCATTCCAGAGGGACTCTCTCTTGGAACCTTTCTCGGTGCTCAATACCGCGAATTTTCAAAGGCTCTCGGCTTTGACTATATCTGGCTCTCCAACGGTATGGGATTCGGAACTGAAACGTGGGGTATTTCCGGTGCTCTCTTTGACAAGCAGACGTTTTATCCTGAAAAAAAAGATGAGGCTGCAAAACGGATGTCAGGGTTCTGGAAGGATTTTCTTGCCGCCGCGCCGGGAACAGTCATTGAAACTCGCGGAAGCAATTATTCCGCCGGAATTGAAATGGCGACTGACGCCGCGCCGCTGGCGTGGCTTTACCGGACCGGCGTAATTACCCCGCCGGTTAATTCGCCTATGGCCGCAATTCTCTATAATCCCGGTTATTCAATGGCCGCATATCTCAGTCATATAGCAGAACTGCCGGGAAATGATTTTACATTCCGCTATTATATTCATGATCCGTGGTTCATGAACAGTCCCTGGCTCGACCGCTATGGCAGGGAGCCGTGGGATCTTTATATGCCGGTTTCTGCCTCCCGTTTCAACGCGGAAGGCAAGGTGGAAACCGCATCACGCCTTGCGTTCCTCTCCTGCGACGATTCCTATGGCGGTATGCCGGACGAAGTGCCGCAGGAAGTGATTCCCCTTCTTCAGCGGGCATTGCGCGAACGTCCGGATGAGGCGGGGCCGTTCCTTTGGCTTTATCCGTTTGATGAATATGCGGAGCAGAGCCATTTGGACTGCATTTTTGCTGAGGAGCTCTTTTTTGCGGAGGCGTTGGAAAATGGTGCGCCGGTCAATTCCGTAATCAGTACCCGAAATTTTCTGCGTCTTCATAAGGAAGGGAAAGATCCGATGGAGCATTCGGTTCTGATCATTCCGGTTTCCGCAATGGAAAATGCATCGGTATTCAAGGCTGTACAAAATCTGGTTCGGAAAAAGCAAATTATTTTCTACGGTTCGCTGCAATACGCTTCGGAAAATGTTTGTTCTCTGTTGGGACTTCGCCGTATGGAAAGTTTAAACGGAGAAGGAATTCTCAAATTCACGTTTGACACAGCGGAACATGGCAAGTGTTCATCTGTCTGCCATATTCTTCCTGTATTTAACGGGGGCGGACTGTGCGAAACGGCAGAATCAGCCATTGTTTCGGCCGAAGCGGAAATCGCCGGAGAAAAACGGGTCATTCTTGCCAGGCGAATGTTTAAAGACGGTGGATGTGCCGTTTTTCTGCGGGCTCTGTTTCCGTGCCGGAAGGAGCAGCTTCCCGCGGAAGCCTCCCTGTACCAGCGTCACCACCTGATAACCGGCTCACCTGCTGAATTATATCCGACGGGAATGCTTCTGCGCTGTGCAATGGCAGAAACCGGCTGGCGCTTTTCTTTCCATATGACAGAACCGGGTAAAGTTCCGGTCATGACACTTTCCCGTAATCGCGGTGCGTTCATTTTAAGCGGTTTTGTTCCGGATACAACAACGATTGGCAACTTTTCAACTCCGCTTGGAATTCCGATCCCATACGAGCGCGATATCCGGGTTTCCAACGAAAGCGGACAGTTTCATTTTGAAAAAACAATCCGTCTGCGCAATCGTGTGTTTGTCTGCCAAAAGAAAACTTCAACGGTCAGTTGCCGGACTTTGTTTCCGAATGCTCCGGACATTACAGACCGGATTGGCGTGACTGGGCTGAATGAGGCTGATGTTCGTGTTTTTCCGCCTCCCGATGTGCTGGAGGAAGTGGAAATCCGAACAGATCCCGGTCCATCCAGTCTATGGAGCGACACGTTTTTGTCTCCGGAGTGGGAAGATACCGGATACGGACGCTGTCTGATTTTACACAACATATCCGGTTCGCTCAATATCGGTTGGAAAACAAAATAAAAGAAAGGGAACAGTTATGAAAAACAAAATGTTTACACGGTTATCTTTATTCACCATTGTGGAACTTCTCATCGTAGTTTCTGTAATATGTATCCTGATGGCACTGCTTCTGCCGACGCTGAACAAGGCGAAGGAGAAAGCCCAGTCCATCAGTTGTGTAGGAAACTTGAAACAGCTGCTTGCCTTTTCCCTTCAATATTCTCTTGAAAACGACGATTACATTATCAGCGGTTATCATAACGGTGCTTCCAACTGGTCCGGATGCTGGTTCAGCACGCTGCTCCGAAGCATGGAGCCGAACCATCCGACGGGGGGAAATATGCTGGAGCCGATTCAGAACAAAAGAGTAAAAAAACATATAATTCTCTGTCCGTCCTACCGATCCTCGGGAAATGCCAATAAAGTGCCGCTTGGCTACAGTGTCAACCATAATCTGAGTTCAAAAAATCCCGGTGGTACGATTAGTGACAGAGAAGAAGATGTTGTATGGAGAAAGATAACCTCACGGAAAGCCGCATCAAAAGCATTTTTCATCATAGATGATTATGAATGCGTTGCAGCAACCCGTTCCTCGCTGGTTCGGGTGATGAACCTGAGCACTCTGACAGCCGCGCGCGGGGGGATGTTGAGTTCCTCGCTGAATCCTCCACTCATGCGGCATGAATCAGGTGCTGCTGTAAACGTTGGATGGCTGGATGGACATTCATCTTCCGACCGGGGAACAAATATCAGACTGGATACTTACAATATTTCATTTTGGACTGGAACTTATTGAAAAGGAGTGCTTTATGCCGCCGAAGATTTTTTATGCAATCGTTTTCTGCCTGGTCGGCTGTGTTTCCGCCGCTGAAAAATTCTGGACCTATACACCTGGAGAAGGTATCGCATTTGAGACTGTTCAGGGACAAGTCTCTCTTTTGACGCCGACCTGGCAACAGGTTTCCGAAATGGAAATGATACGGAAAAAGCAACTGACTTATCATTTTTTCGAGAATGAACCGCAAAAATTCAGATGCAGGATTATTTTCCAGCGGTCCTCGCCAATCCCGGCGGCGTGCCTGGGATTCGGTATTGTCCTGCCTTTGAAAACTCCCGCTCTGACTTACGATGGAAAACGGCTTGTTCTGCCGGAACACTACAAGGAATCCAAATGGATTCTTCTGGGAAAACAGCATGTAAAAAAATTGGAAATCCCGTTAAGCAGCGGTTCCATAGTGACGTTGTCCGGTAATTTGACTGTTTCCGTTCTTGACGGACGGAAATTTCGCAATGATTCCTTTCTTGTGCGTCTTTATTTCTCGCCTGACAGCGGGGAGTTGGTTACATCAAAGCTGGAATTCCGCGCGGCGGTCAAAACGATTGATTCTTCTCCGCTGGATCTTTCTCCCGCTGTCAATATGGGACTGCGGGATGAAATCGCCGGAGACGGGAAAGGCGGATGGACCGATCAGGGGGCAACCAACGACCTGCGGCAGCTCCGTTCAGGTCTGCTCTCAATGGGTGGGGTGAAATTTCAAATCATTGATGAACGGCAGACCAATAAGGCTGCTATCGTACTCGGTCGTAAATTCCTGACCGAAGCGGTCGTTCCGGTCAACGGAAAACGCGGGGCGTTTCTTTATCTGCTTCATGCCTCCGCATGGACAATGCCGGGAGTCCTCGGAAAGATCACTGTGGAGTATTCGGATGGAACAGATGAGATGTTTGAAATCCAGCAGTTCCGGGACGTCGGCAACTGGTGGTCGCCGATCAAAGGAGAGAACGCTTCTGTATTCTGGAGCGGACGGAATTCCATATCGAATGTTGGGTTGTATCTGAGTCAGTTCAAACTGCGCCGTAGCGATCCTGTACGGATCCGCTTTTCCATAACCGCCTCCGGAAGTTGTTGGATGATCCCCGCAGCCACGCTCGGGTCCGCTCGTATCCCATTAGAAATGCACGATCCTGAGACAAGTTTCTTCCCGAATTCCGAGTGGATTCCTCTGGATACCCCATACGAAGTCCGTTCGGGATCTCCTTTGGATTTTTCCTGCATGACCGATGCTCCTGCCGGAAAATACGGGTTCGTGATAGTTTCTCCGGAGGGAAATTTGTCGTTTTCTCAAGCGCCGGCGAAACGAATTCGTTTTGTCGGAGTGAATTTGTGCTTTTCCGCAAATTTTCCCAATAAGAAAGATGCTCCGTTTTTAGCGGAACGGATACGGCGTATAGGGTACAATGCCGTTCGGATCCATCATCAGGACGACTGGTTATTTCCCCGTGGGACTCAGAAACTGCATCAGGAGCGTTTGGATCGCCTTGAGTTTTTTATAGCGGAGCTGAAAAAACGGGGACTCTATGTTTGTTCTGATCTTTATACATCTCGCGGATTCAATGCGAAAGACAATCTGCCGGAATGGCTTTGTTCATCACCGCGTTTTGCCAGCGTCATGAAAGGCTTTTTGCCGATTTCCGACAATGCCTTCGAGGTCTGGAAGAGTGCCGCTGAAGCCTGGCTTACGCACAAGAATCCCTATACCGGTCTCGCATTGATAGAAGATCCGGTTCTATATTCGCTTTCTCTTGTGAATGAGGGGAATCTGGATTACTACTGGAATGCTGCTCCGGAACTTGAAGCTCTGTACATCCGGAAATTTAAAAATTGGATGATGAAAAAATATCCTGCCGAAAAGTCGTCGGCAAACCGGAAGGATCGCCGTTTTCGAGAATTCCTGCATGAGCTTCAAAAGGTTCTCGTTGAAAAGCAGCTTCGTTTTCTAAAGGAAGATTTGAAACTGAAAGCCCTTTGTTCGGATTTAAATATGCAGGATGACTTCCCTTTGGCTCTGATCCGGAAAGATCTGGATATTGTGGACAGCCACAAATATCATGATCATCCACAGTTTCCGCAAAAAGCCTGGAGATATCCCAAACAGTATGAGCAGACGTCCGCCGTTGCAAATATGGGAAACAATATTCCCTGTCAGCTGTTTGCTTCCCGCCTTTTCGGAAAACCGTTCTGCGTAACGGAATACAAATACTGTTATCCGAATCAATACCGCTCTGAAGGAGGCCCGCTGATTGGTGCATACGCCGCTTTACAGGGGTGGAACGCCCTTTATCATTTTGCCTGGAGCCATTCTCTGAAAGGAATGCTGGAACCGTTTCCTGCCGGAACGTTTGATACGGTCAACGAGCCGTTAGCACAATTTTCCGACCGCCTTACCATGTTTCTCTTCCGCCGCGGCGATGTAAAAGAAGCGGACGAGCGATGTGGTGTTGTAATTCCCGCCGATTATTGGAAATCGTCTTTGCCGGTGGAATGCCCGGAAGAATTCCGCCGATTGGGACTGCTTACAAAAGTTGGAATCGTTTCTCATAATGTTCCGCATGATGTATATTCTCTTTCTCATGCTCAAGTGATGGGGCTGGCTCCTCTGGAAAGCGCTCCGTTGAATCATGCTGTCCGTATGATGCGGACAAGGAAAATCGCGCAAAGTCTCACCGGAGAATTGATATTGGACGCAGGTTTAAGGACATTTCGGATTATCACCCCCAGAACTCTTTCCGTAACACTGCATCAGGGGACCGTTTCCGCCGGTGCGCTGTCCGTTCATGGGGCAACTGTCCCACAGTCGATTTCCTTAATCAGTCTGGACCGCACGCCAACGCCGATAAGTCAAAGTCGTTCTTTGTTACTTTTGCACCTTACCGATGTATTGAATGCCGGAAGCAAATTTCAGAATATCTCCCGTAAATTGCAATTAGCGGATGGTGACGCCAAACTGCTTTTACGCCGAGATCCTGTTCAAATCTCAATTCGCTTGGGAACATCCGTGCGGCCGGTTGTGAATGCGCTGAAAATCGACGGAACATTTGCCGGAAGAATTGTTTCCCGATTTGAAAATGGCGTTCTGCATTTTACCGCCGATCCCGGAGTTTTTCCGGGTGGTATTATGGCATACCATATTAGATGTCAATAGCATTAAAAGGGGGGAGTAAAATGTGGCGGCAGTAACGAACGGAATGATATATCGGATGCCCCGTGTAAAAAGGAGGCTTTGCCGCCCCGGCGCAAAAGGATTTAGGACGGCTATGTTCGTGATCATTGGACGCAGGCTCGCGGGTGCGTTTTTGTCTTCCATCGTAATTTTGCATGGGGAATACGTTTTGTTTCCGTGGTCCGGAAAATATGCTCCAGTGCCGTTTTACCGCTTGTCAGCGATACGGATTAAGATAATATGTTAAGGCAGCCGGCGCAATTCTCCGTCTTTTGCTGTATGTATATGAGACTGCTCTGGCAGTTCGGTTTCAGAAGTTGGTGTGTCGCATCGGAAACAGACAGTCATGTGCAATCGGAGTTTCAGACTCTCGACTTATAGTAAAGCCGTTGGCTTGCGGTTTTTGTTCAACTTTTTTTACTGATAATATATCAAATTTCAGAATTTTTATTGAATTTTTTAAATCCGGTATTATAATGATAATCGGTCAGAAAACAACGGGAGGTCATCATGTTTCATAACAGCCTGGACATCAACAATGTAACGGAGCTCCGCCTCAGAACGCTGGTCTATTTCGGCTGCGGAGCGATCCGTAAGATCGAAGAGATCGCCGCGGCGCTTGAAAAGCGCGGGATCGGAAAACTGCTGGTCGTCACCGGACGCGGCGCGTACAAAAAAACCGGTGCGTGGGATCAGATCGTTCCCGCTCTTGCCGCGCATAAGATTGACTATGCGCTTTTCGACAAGGTCACGCCGAATCCGACGACAACGCAGATTGATGAAGCTGTCGCGCTTGCGAAAGAGGCGGGAGCCCAGGCGGTTCTCTGTATCGGCGGAGGAAGCGCGATCGACGCGGGAAAGAGTGCCGCGATTCTTCTCGCCAACCCACAATATAATGCATCTGATCTTTACTGTTACAAGTTCGCTCCGGAACATGCGGTTCCCATTATTGCCGTCAATCTGACGCATGGAACCGGAACCGAGGCGGACCGTGTCGCTGTTGCGACGATCCCGGAATCGGAATATAAGCCCGCGATCGTTTATGACTGCATTTATCCGGAGTGGTCTATCGACGATCCCGCTCTGATGACCGGGCTTTCGGAAAAACAGACCCGGTTCGTCAGCATCGACGCGGTCAATCACTGTGTGGAGGCTGTTACCAGCGCGATTGCAAGTCCTTATTCGATTTCGCTCGGACGCGAGGCGATTGCTCTTGTCGCGCAGTATCTGCCGGCTGTTCTGAAAGATCCGGGCGATCTTACCGCGCGTTATTATCTGCTTTACGCGTCCATGCTTGCCGGAGTTTCGTTTGACAACGGAATGCTCCATTATACCCATGCTCTGGAACACCCGCTGAGTGCGGTTAAGCCTGAGTTGACGCATGGTCTCGGACTCTCCATGCTGCTGCCTGCCGTGATCAAACATATCTATCCGGAGCGGTCAGTTGTGCTTGCGGATGTTCTTGCCCCGCTGGTTCCCGGACTCAAAGGCGAGCCGTCCGAGGCGGACGTCGCGGCTAAAGGGGTTGAAAAGTGGCTGGTGAGCGTCGGAGCACCCGAAAAACTCCGCGATGAAGGATTTACCGCCGCGGATATTGATAAACTGGTCGATCTCGTGTTTACGACTCCGTCATTGAATATCCTGCTTTCTCTTGCCCCGGATAAGGCGGGACGCGATGCCGTCCGCGAGATTTATGAAAATTCGCTGAACCCTCTGAACCCGTGACGGTTCCGGAGAGCGATTGAAAAAGAAAACGGAGCGCTGATGAAATTCAACGCTCCGTTTTTTCTATCCGGTCCTGACTGATCCGGATTATTTGATCTTTTTCAGAATGGCTTCGTAATGCTTGATATAATCATCGACTTTGGTCGTGGAGAGATAGCCGGTTTTGGCAAGAACCTTGCCATCGGCGGAGATGATCAGAACGGTCGGGAAACCTTCGATGCCGTATTTGCGGGCAAGCGCGTTGTTCTGCTGAACGGTTCCCGGAAGAAGCTGTTTCTGTTTCGGAAAGTCCGCTTTGAACAGAACGAAATTTTTGTTCAGGAATTCCGCGAACTGCGGCTTGGCAAACGCCTCTTCATCCATCCGGATGCAGTACGGACACCAGTCGGAACCGGTGAACAGCATCAGGATCGGTTTTTTCTCTTTCTTCGCCCCGGCGACCGCCTGCGGGAAGTTGTCGGTCCATTTGGCGGCATCGGCAAATGCCATGACGGTGCCGCACATCAGCAGCATTGCAAGGATCAGTTTTCTCATGATGGTTCCCCTCTCATAGGTTGATTTGTTCCGGCTTCTCTCTGAAACCGCGCTTGTGGTATCAGACAGCGGAACCGGTGGAATGTTCCATAAAAAATGACGACAGACCCGCCGGGAGCCTGCCGTCATGAAGATTACGATTGGAGCGGGCGGCTTATTCCCATTCGGTAACCGCGCAGACCGCCGCCATGTCGACGATGTCATCGACCGAGCAGCCGCGGCTTCCGTCGACGAACGGCTTGCGGAGTCCGTTGCAGATCGGACCGATCGCGGTGGCTCCGGCGAGACGTTCCGTCGCCTTGTAGATGGAGTTGCCGCAGTTCAGATCGGGGAACACGAGCACGTTGGCCTGACCGGCGACCGGGGAGCCCGCGAACTTCTTCTTGCCGATTTCGGGAACGGTTGCGGCGTCGAACTGCATTTCGCCGTCGATCATCAGGTCGGGAGCCAGCGCTTTGGCTTTCGCCGTTGCCTGAACGACTTTGTCAATGATCGGATCGTGGGCGGAACCATTGGTCGAGCAGGAGATCATCGCGACTTTCGGATCGGTTCCGGTGTACATCTTGAAACGTTTTGCCGTCTGGAGCGCGATTTCTGCAAGCTGATCGGCATCGGGATTGATGTTGAGGCCGCAATCCGCATAGAACAGAACGCCGTTATAGCCCCATTTGGGATCGGGCATCTGCATGACGAAGAAGCTGGAGGCGATCTTGTTGCCCGGAGCGACTTTGAAAAGCTGAAGCGCGGGTTTGGTTTTCTGGGCGGTGTTGTGTGCGTAACCGGTCGGATTGCCGCCGCAGGAGGCATAGCCGTGGGCGTCGCCGGCGCAGACCATCGCGGCAGAGAAGACGCAGGTATCCTTGAGCCATTCACGAGCCTGTTCGGGCGTCAGCCCCTTGTTCTTGCGGATTTCGACGACGGTGGCGATATAGCGGTCGAGTTCGGGCGTCTTGAGAACGTCCACGAGTTCCACGCCGTCGAGACAGACGTTGTTTTCCTGAGCAAGTTTTTTGATCTCTTCCACGCAGCCGACGAGCACCGGGCGCGCATAACCGAGTTTCACAAGTTTTTCCGCGGCTTTGAGGTTTCTGGGATCATCGCTTTCCGTAAGGCAGACTTTGCGGTTCAGAGCTTTCGCCTGGTTACGGATCTTGTCAAGTACAGTTTCCATGTTCGGCATTTTCCTTCCGTTATAGAGGTATAAAAGAAAGGCACCGGGGAACATCCCCGGCACCGTGACTCACTGTATTGTAATTTAGCATAAAACACGACGCTTTCAAAGCCGTTTCCATTATTTTTTGCAAGAACTTTCCATCATTGCCATTCCAGCACGAGGGGGAGTTTCAACGCGGGATTCAAATTGACAACGATCCCTTTCGGTCCCCGGATGCGGTCAAGAAAACAACCCGCTGTGCCGTCCGGCAGACTGTACTGGCCGGAGCCGTACGGAGTTCCGTCTTCCCGGAAAAGCCGTCCGTTTCTGGATGTGATCCCGGTCCAGCAGGGAATTTTGAGACTCCGGTACAGCTCCGCCTGTTCCCGCTGATTATTCCAGGAGGGCAGACGCGCTCCGAGGGCGGCGGCTGCACCGCGGGCTTCGCCGTAAGTCACCATGACGGGGATCAGCGAATAGTATTTTCCGTTGATTTCTGCAGCCATCGACCGCAGTTCCGCTCCGTTCCGTTTCCGGAATGCTTCCAATATCCGCAGATGACGGTTCAGGCGTTCGGTGGCGGGGCCCGGAGTGATCCGGGAATGAAGCTGTTCGGCGGTTTCCGGCGGCATTCCTGCATCGTGAAAAAGAAACAGTTCGCGCGGCGGTTTCTGAAACATGGTGCCGAACGATGTAACGGCACTGCCGGAAACGATCAGATGATCCAGATTCAGTTTGTTGAGCGGATCCAGTTCCGGGACCGGATTGCCGAAACAGTTCAGGAAACGGAGATTGCGCAGGTTTTCCAATGGGGTCAGATCGGTGATCCGGTTGCCCGGAACGGAGAGTTCGAGCAGGGCATCATGGTGTTCCAACGGCTCCAGGGAGCTGATCCGGTTGTAGCCCGCATCCAGATACTGAAGCTGTTTCGATTCCCGGAGGGGCCGGAGATCGGAAATATTGTTTTGCGACAGGAACAGCATGTCCAGTTCTGCGGCGTCCGACAGCGGCGTCAGGGATTCGATCCGGTTGTGACTCAGGTCGAGTTTTCGCAGCGGCATTCCGTTCAGCGCGGAGAGGTCGGCGATCCGGTTTCCGGAAAGGTTCAGGTCCGTGACGGGAAGCCCGTTCAGAGCGTAAATATCTTTGATCCGGTTGCAGGAGAGGTCCAGCCGTTTCAGCGGCATGGAACGCAGGGGGACAATGGAGCTGATCTGATTGAACGAGGCGCGGAGCGTGCTCAGCGGCATTCCGGCGAGCGGCGACAGATCGACGATCCGGTTCCGGCTGATGTCGAGCATTTCGGGTTTCATTCCCGCAAGAGCCTGAATGGAGCTGATGCCGCAGCCGCGCAGAGTCAGCCGCCGCAACCGCATGGTCCGCAGAAAATCAATGTTGACGAGCGGTGTCCGGTCGAGAACCAGAGCCGTCAGCGGAATCCCTGCGAGCGGGGCGGGATCGGGAATGCGGCACTCCTGCAGAACCAGCATGTTCAGGCGGCTGTTGCGGATCGGGGCAAAATCCAGCGGACGAGCGTTGACCAGTGTCAGCCCGCTGACCGGGATTTCCCGGAGAACGGAGAGATCCCGGACGGATTCCCCGGACGCGAACAGATGGAACCCGCCGTCTTCAAGATACAGACGGATCACCGCGTCTTTCCAGGTCCGGCGCAGAAGCTCTTCCCATTGCGGAATACGGGAACGGTATTCGCTGAACAGACGTGCCATGCGAAGCCCGCTGGCGGACCGTTTCCGCCGTTCCGGTGTCGTTGCCGATTCTTCCGCCTCGGTGAACAGCTCGCCTGCCGCAGCGAAATTGCCTTTCCGCAGCTGGCGTTCCGCAATATCGAGAATATCGGCTTTGATGGAGGTTCCGAGCGTCATCAGCTTGACGCTCCGCATATCGAGCGTGCACTTGGAAAATGAAAACGCGCACGCCGTTGTCCGGCCGGGAAGGGCACTGATGCGGCGCGGTTCCGTATAGTTCAGGACTTCCTTGCCCTGCACGCTCATTTTCAGACAGGTCTCCCGCGGTCCGGTGGTGATGATCAGGTCGATTTTCCATGCTTCGCCGGACGGAGGATTTTCCACGCGCGCTTCGGCGAGCGTCTCTTCATTGTGCCCGCGGTGGAGCGACACATAGGAGTTCTGACGCGGCGTGAGAGTGAAGATGAAACCGTCGCCGAACCCCGTATTGTTGAGTGTCATCTGAACGGCGGCGCCGGGAGACTGTTCCACGATGCTGAACTCCGTCAGCATACGCAGATCGGTGGAAAGAAGCTGTTCGCGGAAGAAAAGATCCACATTGTACGCCTGTGCGAAGATACGCGCGCCATTCTGCGATTTCTTGACGAACCGCATTGCCTGATTCCGGGAGAGTTCATGACTGCGGTTCAGCAACAGTTTCCAGCGGTCGTGGATATAGGAATCCAGAAACGTGTCTTCAAATTTCAAATTCCATTCGCGGTAATTCTCGCGCCGGATCCGGGTTTCGAGCCCGGAAAATGCCCGTTCCGCGGCGATCCGGGCCTGTTCGGAACGTCCGTAAACCTGTTCGCTGAGCGCCCGCGTGTAAAGATGGATCGCCAGAAACAGCAGAATGATTACAACCGTCAGAACAAGCGAGGAGATCACATAGATCCGGATTCTGTTCCGTTTCAGCCATAACAGGAACCGGGTGAACATTCCCGCGTTTTCCGCTTCGGTGGCGAACCCGCTCTGATAGGCGACGACATCGTCTTTCAGAGCCTGCACGCTCTGGTAACGGCGCGCAGGATTGCGCGACATCGCCCGCAGGATGATGAATTCCAGCGGAAGCGGTATTTTGTCGCCGTTACCGTCGTGGGGCGGGATGATTCTGCCGTCGAGTACGTTCTGCAGGGTCTCTTCCATTGTGCTGCCTTTGAACGGCGGATGCAGGGTCAGGATCGAATACAGGATTGCACCGAGGGAATAGATATCGGTCAGCCTGCTCCGGCTGCTGTTTTTTCCGGCGGCCTGTTCCGGCGCCATGTATTCGGGGGTACCGCGGATGATGCCGTCAAGCGTCACGCCGGCGGTTTTGCCGCTGCCTGCCGCAACGGACGGTGCGTCCGGTTCCGGAACGTCATCAAGCCGCCGTGCGATTCCCCAGTCCAGCACGAGCACTTCTCCGTATTCGCCGACCTGGATATTGTCGGGCTTGAGGTCCAGATGAATGACGCCGCGGGAATGGGCGAATGCGATGGCATCGCAGATTTTCAGGAAAATATCGAGCCGGACATGAAGCGGGAACCGTTTCTGCATGGCGGGATCGTCGCTCCGGAGAGAGTCGAGAATTTTCGCCAGCGTAACGCCGTGAACCAGTTTCATCGTGAAGTAAGGGACGCCGCTTTTACTGCGCCCGATGTCGTGGACTGGAACGATGTTCGGGTGTTCGAGGGATGCCGTGATGCGCGCTTCTTCGAGAAACCGCAGTTGCTTCTGTTCGGAAGCATCTTTGGAGATCGCCATTGCGATGTTCCGTCCGACATTGATGTCTTCGGATTTGACAACGATTTTCATTCCCCCGGATCCGATCACATGCCGGGTGTGATAACGGTCGTTCGGAGATACCGCCAGCTTGTCGGTCGGTATCTTATCGGTGCATCCGATGGTTTTTGTCTGTTCCGGCTCCTCTCCGTCCATTCCCTCTCCTTCGTTGTTCCGCATGTATAATAATCTCGCGGGAACAGGAATACAAGCCGCGGACGGATTTTTTTCCCGGAAATCTTCCCGGCGGGAGCGGAAAAGAGGTGTTACGCGATCGTTTTCTGAATTCCTTCCAGGATCATTTTTGCGGCGATGGCGGAGAGAAACAGTCCGCTGAGTTTGGTGACGATCAGGATTCCCTCTTTCCGGAAGAGTTTTTCCGCCTGTGTTCCGGCTGCGAGAAGCATGGTCAGGAGAACTGCCGCCAGCAGCAGGGCAAGCAGATTCGACACCGTGTTCCAGACCTGAGTCCGTTCCATCCCGATGATGATAAGGCCGGCGGCGGTGCCCGGCCCGACCGCCATCGGGATTGCGATCGGAACAACCGCGATCCCGGAACTGTCCGCTGTTTCCTGTCTGCGTTTCCGCTTTCCGGATTCGCCCCATACGAGCGAGACCGCGCAGATCATGAGGATCGTCCCGCCGCCGACTTTGAACAGATGCAGGTCGATTCCCAGCAGAGAGAAGAACGCCTGTCCGCAGAAGAACAGCAGTACTCCCGCGATTACGACCGCGATCCCGCTTTTCAGGCTGATGCGGAACCGTTCGCCCGGCGTGCAGTCCGCCGTCAGCGAGAGAAACGTGGAGAGCACCGCAAACGGATTCAGCAGAATCAGTATTTTCAGAGACGTGGCAAAAAACAGTTCCATAGGCATTCCTTGCTCCTTATTGCTTGTTCCGGATTTTTTTTCTAAAAAACGTTTGATATTTTGAACTTTGTTCTATATATTACTCCATAAAAAGAAAAAATCAAGTGATTTTGTAAAATATATTCAACAAAAGGTTGTTATAATGAACGATTCAGTGAAAATACCGGATCTTCCGGCGATCGGGGAGAATCTTTACCGGGAACGGAAACGGCAGCAGCTTTCGATGGCGGAACTGGCGGCTGCGAGCGGGATCTCCAAAGCGATGCTTTCGCAGATCGAAGCGGATAAAGTGAATCCGACCATTGCGACGCTCTGGAAGATTGCGCACGCTCTGCATGTGGATTTGGAGTCGCTGATTTCCGGCGGGAACAAACGGAAAAAACGGTTCGAGGTGATCCGGAAAGAGATGATCGTTTCGCTGGCGACCGACCGTGCCGGGACCCGGTTCGATGTGCTTTCGCCCGCTTCGATGGCGGAAGATCTGGAGCTTTACCGGATGACGATGGAGCCCGGCTGTCTTCACTCTTCCCAGCCTCATGCAAAGGGGACGGAGGAGTATGTGAACGTGCTGGACGGCAGAGTGCGGATCACCGCGGGGGAAAGTTCCGCCGTTCTGGAAAAAGGCGATTTCCTGATCGTTCAGACCGATGTTGAACATGCGATCGAAAATCTTTCGGATTCCCGGGCGGAACTGTTCATGGTCGTCCGCTTCCGCAAAGCATAATGTTTCAACGGGATTTTTCCGGAAGGGTTCTTGATTCTTTGCATACAGACTTTATATTTCCGGAAAAACGATACAGCAGAGGATTCGACATGCAATTTGATTTACGCGATTTCAGGTCCCGCGGGGGACGTGTTCATTTCATCGGTTGTGCGGGGGCGGGGACCCGTCCTCTGGCGGCGATTTTCCGGGAGCTCGGCTTCTCCTGTTCCGGATCGGATCTGCTGCCGGTCCGGATTGACGGCGTGACGACGTTTCAGGGACATTCCGCTTCTAACCTTCCGCCGGAGAGTTCGCCGCTGCTCGTTGTTCATACATCGGCGGCGGCTCCCGATAATCCGGAACTGGCGGAAGCACGGAGACGCGGCGCGGCGGTCATGCGGCGGGGCGAGGCGCTGGCGCATCTGGGGACTCTGTTTGAACATACGGTTGCCGTTGCCGGATCGCACGGGAAAACGTCGGTTTCCGCAATGATCGCACACACTTTTCTGGAGCTTGGCGAAGAACCGGGATTTCTGATCGGCGGAACCGTTTCCGGCTGGGATTCCGCCGGTTGTGCAGGAAGCGGAAGACTGTTTGTAACGGAAGTCGATGAGAGCGATTCTACGAATGCGCTGTTCCGTGCCGGAACCGCCGTCGTGACCAACATTGAGGACGATCACAGCTGGAGTGTCGGCGGAGCGGAGAATCTGTACCGCAGCTTTGTCGAATTCGCGGAAAAATCATCGAACCTGATTTACGTCGGGGGCAGGGAGACGGACCGTCTGCTTGCTCCGCTTCCGGTTGCTTCCGAACGGCTTTCCCGGACTCTTCCCGGCTGGGCTTTTCCCGCGCACTGGGGCGGTTTTCAGCGTCTGAATGCCGTTACCGCGTTTGCCGCCGTCCGGTCTGCGACCGGACGGCCGGAGGAGGAGATACGCCGTGCCCTGTTCCGTTTTCCCGGAGTCGAGCGGCGCATGTCCCTGCGTTTTGACAACGACCGTTTCCGTATTGTGGAAGATTATGCGCATCATCCGACGGAGCTCCGTGCATCGCTTGCGGCTCTCCGGGAAACGAACCCGGATTGTCGCCTGGTTGTTGTGTTCCAGCCGCACCGTTATGCCCGTTTGAAACGGTATCTGGCGGAATTCGCGGCGCTTTTGCGGGAGGTGGAAGGTCCCGTTTTTCTGCCGCCGGTCTTTGCCGCGTGGACGGACCGTTCGGATGTGGATTCCGCGACTCTGGCGGAGGCGGTCGGAGCAAATGCGCATCCGCTTTCCGGCAGCTGGGAGCGGATGGCGTGTGCGGTGACGGAAGCGGTGCGTGCCGGCGACTTGATCGCCGTGATCGGAGCCGGCGATGTGAAAGAGATCATTCCGCTGCTTGCCGCCCGCCTGAGCGTTCAGTCCTGACGGTGCAGGTTCATGCGGTCCCGGTATGGCGTGACGCCGTACCGTTTTTTATAGAGACGGATGAAGTAATTGCTGTTTTCAAATCCGCTTTGTGCGGCGGCTTCCGCGATGTTGAAATAAGGATTGCGGAGCAGGACCCGCGCCCGTTCGAGCCGCAGATTCTGCAGGTAATGCCGGGGCGGAACTTTGCAGAAATCCTGAAACAGACGCCGCAGAAAACTGGGACAGACTCCCGCTTCCCGTGCGGCGTCGGCAACGGTGACCGGCTCCGTGAAATGCTCCTGAAAATAACGGAGCGCGATGCGGAGTCCCGGATGAAGTTGCCCGGACGGTTCCGTCTGAGCATTGAGTCTCTGGAGCATGGAACAGAGCAGAGCGGGGGCTCCGGTAAAATCCTCGCGGTCGGTCATGCGCTTCAGCTCCAGAAACGTTCGCCGTACCCAACCGAGACCGGATACGTCCATACTCCGCCAGGTTTGCGGAAACAGTTCGGGGCTTGCCTGAAACACGCAGAAAAGATTGCGTTCTCCCGGTTCGTTGAGCTGATTGTGGCGGAGTCCCGGCGGAATGATGATCAGAATGCCGGGTCTGCCCTCCAGCGTGCCGAGAGAACTTTCCACCCGGCAGCGTCCGCGGACGATCAGCAGCATTTCGCAGCCGCCATGCTGGTGGAACGGCACGGGAGTCTCCGTGGCGCAATGCCGGTGCGCATAGGAAAAATACGGAAGAGAGATGGCGCTTCCGCTCATTTCGGCGATCCTGTGAGGATGCGGACCAGCTCCTGCCTGTAGGCGTTTACATCGCTCCATCCCATTGCGACGCGAACCGTTCTGCCGTCGGCGGATGTGCGCAGAGTTCCGGTGTCGTCCACGGTCAGATTCATGTTCTCGAATTCAACATACCGGTCGGTTTCCGCAAGATGAACCGCCACGGTATCGTAAAGGATGCTGCTTTCCGTTTTCCATTCGTCGGGACGTCCATAGAATTCCTGCCAGACGCGATAGCTGTCGATGATCGTCTGCGGGATTTTTGACGTGGAATTCCGCACCTGCTGATAGAGTTCGCCGTCAAGGATCATATTGCCGCAATGGTCCAGCGGAGTGATGGTGAACTCTTTCCAGTCGGCGGAAAAAACTGTTTTTGATGCGGGAATGTCGATTTTGACATTGTATTCCGCAATCGTTCCCGGCCGGTCCCGGAAATTTTTGCGGATGGAGCCCGCCATTGCGACGAGACGGCATTTCTTTACAAGATCGGGACGCTTCCGGCAGATTTCCGCGAGGTTGGTCGTTGGACCGATGGCGATGACCGTCATTTCGTCGACCGCTTCGATCCGGCGGATCGCTTCCCCGACACCGTCGGTTACGATCGTGCCGTGATATTCTTCGGGATTCCAGCCTCCGAGCCATGCGTGCAGGCTTTCCGGTACATCCTGATCCGGACGCGGAATTCCGATTCCGACGGGAATATGGGACGCTCCGGCGTCGCTCAGGAATTTTGCCGCGACGGCGGCGCGGTACGCGGTGTCGCCGGATGCGGAAAGTACGAGTTCGGGGATGAGACCGGGCATGTTCAGAAGCATTCCGAGCGCCCAGCAGTCGTCGATGTCACCGCCGATGTCGGTATCGAGGATAATATGTTTCTGCATGAAAACTCCTTTCGTTTTCGGTATTATATCCTGTTCCGGCACGGAATGCAATGCCCGGTTTGTTCAGAAATGGAGAATAAAACAGCACAAAACGCCACAGAGTCCGTTTTTCGGGGAAAACGGCGATTTTATCAAAAAATCCAGTTTATTCGCGGTTTTCTCCATTTAAATTCCGGAAACGGGGTTTATATTAACAAATCTGCAAAATTATGTAAGGATAAAACAGAAAATGGGTATGAATCCTGTCAGAGTCGGACTGTGGGGTATCGGAAGAGCCGGGCATAATATGCATTGTTCGGAAATAGATCAGTATCCCGATCGTTTTCAGATCGTCGCCGCGTGTGACATTGATGAATCCAGAGTCAACAACCTTGTGGAGCGCTATCACTGTGCGGGTTATACCAGCGGCGCGGAATTCCTGAACGACCCGAACGTGGAACTGGTGGCGGTTGCCGTCCGTTCGACCGAACATGTCGACTATGCGCTCAAAGCGCTGAAAGCCGGAAAGATCGTATTCCTTGAAAAGCCGTTTGCGCTCACGCCCGACGGCATGAAGCTGCTGGAGCAGGCGGTGCGCGACTATCCCGGAAAACTCTATTTCCGTCACAACCGCCGTTTTGAAGCGGCGTTCAATCATATCCGCGAGATCATCGCAAGCGGTATTCTCGGCGATGTTTATGAGATCAAACTGCGCCGTCACAACTACCAGAGCCGTGAAGACTGGCAGACCATTCTTTCCTGCGGCGGCGGGCAGATCAACAACTGGGGGCCGCATTTGATTGACCACTCTCTGCGCCTGCTGGAATCCCCGGTCGAGTCCATTTGGAGCGACCTTAAACATGTTTCCTCCAAAGGCGACGCGGACGATCATATCAAGATTCTGTTCCGTGGAGAAAACGGACGCATTGTCGACCTTGAGATTTCCAACTGCATTCTGCTGCCCTCCGATGTTTATTCCGTGTACGGTACGCGTGGAACGCTGGTCAGTCACGATGAATCGGATCTTCATATGAAATATCTGGATCCCGCCATGAAACTGCCGGAAACGCATTCGAGTCCGGGCACTCCCCCCTGGACCGGCGGGTATGGCGACGCGGACAAATGGCCGTGGATCGAAAAGACGATCAAGGTGGAGCCGTCCAACGGGTATAAGATGACGGAGATTTATCGTTATCTGTACGATGCGATCCGTGACGGTGTCCCGTTCCCCGTGAAACCGGAAGAAGCGTTCGCCGTGATCAAGGCGACGGCGGAGATCAAGAAGCAGAATCCGCAGTTTACCGTTCAGCCGGATCTGTTCGAGTGACCTGATCCTCTGAATTATCGGATTTATATTGCGTCCCCTGCCGGATTTCCGCGGGGGACGTTTTTTTATGATTCCGGACCGTTGGGATTCCGGGTTTTGCCGGAGATCAGTTCAGTTTGAAGTCGCGGTTGCTTTTCCAGGAACAGTGGGCGCAGAGCGGATTGCGCCCGGCGACGATTCCGCGGCGGTACCGGTCGGCTTTTTCGCTGAGGAACAAGTCCTGCAGAGGTGTGTCAAGCACGTTTCCCGCATCGAATCCATAGAAATCCGTACAGAACAGAACGCGTCCATCGTATTTGATGTGGACGCGGCGGAACGGCGCCAGACAGTGTTCCCCGCCGCCGTGAGGATTGATGAAGACCGGACACGGATACTCTCCGGCGGCTGCCCGGCGGCGGACTTCCGCAAGGGCGTTTTCCAGTTTGCGGCGGTAGTCGGAGTCGTCTTCCCGGTGCCAGACTTCGATCGTCGGGTCGTCGCTTTGAAATTCGGAGCGGAGCCAGTCGCGGTAAGCGTTGATCTCCGCGCGGGTGAAGTACATCAACCGCTGAAGATGGATGAGGTCGGGTCCGAGCGCACCGAGAACCCGCGGGAGTTCCGGTGCGGAGTCCACATTTTCATCGGCAAGTGTTGAAAGAAAGATCAGCCGTCCGGAACGTTTCTTCAGCAGTCCGATATTGGCTTTCACCCGTTCAAAAACCCCGTTTCCGCGGATCCGGTTGTGGTAAGGCGCATCGCCGTCGAGTGAGATGTAAATCGCTTTGAAGCAGCGGTTCAGCAATTCCGCGTGACGGTCGATCAACGTGCCGTTGGTGATTACTCCGAGCTCAAAACCGGATTCGTGAAGATGACGCGCCAATGGATCGAACTGCTCATAAAGGAGCGGTTCGCCGCCCCACAGGATGATTTGCGGTTTCGGGTCGGACGCGCGAAGCGACTCCGCGATCTCCATCCATTTTTCCGGCGGAAGTTCCCGGCTTCTGCTGCGGTCGTCGAACATGCCGTTCTGCTGCCCGCAGAATATGCAGCGCAGATTGCAGCGCCCGGTGAGCTGAAAATGAATGGAGGTGATTTGAGGAGTCGGCATGATGTCCTGTCTCGTTTTCCGGATAATGTAATCCGTTTTCCGGAAATTTCAATCAATCCGGACGGCTCCTGCCGGAATTTCCTGATGAAGTTGTCCGTTTTCCATCCACAGACGGATTTCTCCGAGCGGCGTCGGTACCGTTGCCGCATCGCCGTCCCGGAGCAGAGGCGAGGGGGCGACGCGGAAAGTCCGCCAGCCGTCCGAAGCCGGTTCACAGCCGAAGAGCAGGATCGGCAGGAGCGCCGCGGGGCCTGCGCTCCAGGCATGACACAGACTCAGCCCGTAAGGACGGTTGTAGAACGCATAGATGCTGTTGCCCGTGAGTGATTCGTCATAGGCTTCAAAAAATGTGGTTGCACCGAGTTTGAGCATTCCGCCCCAGATACGGCGGATCGTCGCCAGCGCCGCGTCGTGACAGCCGGTCCGGATCATCGCCAGAATTTCCAAAGCCTCCTGATAGGGGGTGCCGACCGGCGGGAGTGTCGGGCTGCAAAGCCGCCGCATGACCGCTTGCGCCTCCTGTCCCGTGATCAGTCCGGAGAGTACCGCATAGTAGTTCGCGTGACGGTAAAAGCCGCAGGACGGGTTATCCGTATTGGCGCGGAAGAGTCCGGCTGCCGGATCGAATGCCCGGTTCAGCAGCTCCTGTTTCAGCTGTTCCGCTTTATTCCGGCAGCGTCCGGCAAGGAGTGGATCGTTCATACGGTCCGCGAGAGCGGCGGCTGAATTCAGCGCCCAGAAGAAATGGATTTGAAGCGTGGTCTGTTTTTCCGCATTGCTCCATTCCCGTTCCGGTGCGTGCTGACTGCGGACCCAGTCAACAAAGAGCCAGTCCGCCGGATAGTCGCGGCAAGGCAGAAAGCCGTTTCCCGCCTGTTCCAGAAGCACAAGAACCATATCGGTAATTTCCGCATACTGCCGTTTGAGAAATGCCGGATCGGAGAAATAGCGCTGATACAGATCATGCGCGATCAGCAGCCAGAGTGAATAGTCGACAATTCCGTTGACATGCGTCTTCCGGATTCCTGCGCGTCCGAGAACGGTCAGAGTTTTCCGTACCGGTTCGGGATCCGCGAATGAGTAGGCGTTGGCGAGAAGAGAAAGCGCAAGGTCGCCCGCCCACGGCAGCCGGTCCCGTTTGATGCCGTCGATGAGAAAATGGCGCATACAGAGACGCAGAGTATAAGCGGAGCTCATCCAGATGCGCGAGAGTTCGGGATCGGAGGCGAAAGCCCCGGTGTAGCGGACAGGAGTGAATTCCGCATCGCACTCCACGCGGACCGGGTTTTCCGCTTCCGCGCGCAGATAACGGAATGCCAGCGGATCGGGCGTTTCCCACACGCCGCTGCGGATTTCGTTCAGCTCAAGCGTCTGTTCACTGAGAACCGGATCGGTGTTTTCCAGTTCAAATTTGGATTCGCCGAACCCGAATACCGGTTTCTTGCGGGAGAAAATGCGGACCCTGGACAGCAGTTCGCATCCAGCATCGTAGCGTCCAGGCGCATATTCCGCCGGGTTCAGACGGAGAACCGGAAAGCGGTCTCCGAACGGATTCCCGCCGGGACACGCCGCTTCGTAATGTTCACCGTCGATTGATGCCTCCCAGCCGGAAACCGGATCGGGGAGAATCGAGGGAAGCATACTCTCCACCGCATTGACACAGACGTGCAGAAGCAGGATTCCGGGGGTGTTCAGCTCAAAGAAAAACCGGTCGTTCTCCTGTCGTTCCGCAATGAGTTCTCCGCCGTTGAACGAGGCGGAAAGCGTTCCGTTGACCCGGAGGGAGAACGGACCGGGCTCCATGACCCGGCGAAAATGAACGCTTGAGACCGGTGTGTGAAACGTGCCGGGATAACCGACTTTCAGTTTGAGGCGTTCGCAGGCTTTCCGCATCTGCCGGAGCAGGAAACATTCGTATTCGGCGCGCGGATAGAGCCAGCCTTCCGGATTGATGGTTCCCGGTGCGGACTGGAAGACCGAGTAGGCAGGATCGAATACCGCGTGTGCGGAATTTCTGTGTGCGACGCTCAACTGAAACAGATTCATGATGGTCTCCTGATGATTGAATCAATATAGCGTGGTCCCGGAAGAAAATCAAGGCGCGGGAAACTGTTTGAGGAAAGAAAGTGTTTGTTCGAAGGCGGTCCGGTATGCCTGTTCCATTCCGGGCATTGTGATGAAAATGTGCACTGCGCCGGGAAGTTCTTCGTGAATCACCCGGACGCCCTGCCGTCTGGCGCGTTCTGTGAATTCGCGTCCCTGATCGCTCAGCACGTCACATTCCGCGGTGATCAGCAGGAACGGGGGAAGGGCGGAGAGATCCGTCGTCAGCGGCGAAACGAAACGCTCCCGCCGTTGATTCCGGTTCGGACAGTATGCGTCCTGAAACGCCTCCATAAGCCTGGAATCATTGGTGAAGCCGCGTCCATACCGCAGCCACGAACCGTTGATGCCGGGTTCCAACGTTGTTACCGGATAAAACAGGATGAGTCCCGTCGGTTTCTGTTTGAATTCATCTGCGAGTTTTAATGCGGCTGTGATCGCAAGATGCCCGCCGGCACTGTCTCCTGCGAGAAAAATGCGGTCCGGGTCGACCGTTTCCGGGAGGTGCCGTCGAGCCTCGCGGAATGCCGTTACGGTGTCGTTCAGAGCGGCAGGATACGGGTGTTCCGGTGCGAGACGGTAGTTGATCGCCAGCACAGCCGCGGTGCCGGACGCCGCCAGATCGCCGCAGAACCGGGCGCAGCTGTTGATGCTTCCGAACGTCCACCCGCCGCCGTGCAGATAGATCACCAACGGAAGTTTTCTGCCGTTGAGCGGATGATAAAGACGTGCCGGAACCCTACCGATCCGGAAATCTGAAACCTGTACCCCTGCCGGCGGTTGAGCCGGGGTGTTGCGGGAATTCCGGACCGCGTTCAGATCCCGCAGATCGCCGCCGATTGCCCGGCGGATCGCAAGCTCCTGACGGGCGGAAAGTCCGCGCGGCATTTTGCGGATGAACTGCCGTGCTTCCGGACTGACCGCGGAAAGAACGGCTGGAAGGATCAGCAGAAGAACTGCGGAGCGGAGCGTCATCGTATATTACCTCCGGAATCCGTGATGGCGCAGGAGACCGTCGGTCCAGCGGATCAGCCGGTCGCGGTACTCCTGTGACAGTTCCGGCGGGTTCTTCTCCCCTTGGGATGCGGCGAGAAGATGCTCCAGCAGTTCTTCTTCGGATTCGCGCTCCGGTTCCGGGATCAGGCCGTTTTCGTTGAGGAACGCCAGTTTGACGAGCATCAGCCACGGTTCTGTCCCGTCCTCCGTGGAATAATGGGAGAGCAGAGTGCGGAGAGCGCGGTAGCTTTGCCCGGAGTCCAGAAGCGGACGGGTGTTGGCGGTTAGAAATGCGGCCAGTTCACAGGCAGCAAGATAATTTTCCGTGCGGAGTGATACGGAATCGAACACGGTCAGCAGTTCCGGTTCCCGGACGGAGAACAGGGAGGAACGTTGATCGGGCGCACGGTATTTCAGCGAAAGTTCGCGGAACAGTCCCAGTTCGGGAAACTTCTTCTTTCCGCAGCCGCGCGCGCCTTTTACCAGAAAATCAAGCCTGCCCGCATCGGGGGAAAGCCCCGATACGATCAGACTCGATTCCTGAAACGGCGTCTGACGCAGGACAATGCAGGTCGTTTGCCGGTATGCCGTCATTCTGTCCGCCGGATCACGGTTCCCGCATGCCTTCGCTGAGCGCTTTGACAAACGGGTTCAGAATATAGTTGATGATCGTCCGTTTTCCGACTTTGATCTCTGCTTTGAGCCGCATTCCGGCAAGCAGAGTGGCGCCTTTGCCGCGTCCCTCCAGTTCCCCGGAAAGTTTCAGGCGCGCCTGATAGGTGGTCCCCATCGAGGCTTTGCTCTGTTTGCCGCCGTCGTCGGTATTTTCCATCTGTTCCGCGCTTTGAACGCCTTTGTTGAATGCGTCCTGCGAGATATAGATGACTTCACCGTCAAGCGTGCCGCACTGTTGGAACGGAAAGGCGTCGAGTTTCACGCGGGCTTTGTCGCCGAGCTTGACCCATCCGATATCCTTGGCGGGAATATCCACTTCCGCTTCGAGCGGAACGTTGATGGGGATCAGCGTCACGAGCGCTTCCGCTTCCCGGACCGCCGATCCCTCCTGAAACGGCGCCAGTTCATGCACAACCGCGTCACACGGGGAGCGGAGTTCACTCTGACGGTCCAGCATCGCCGCTTTCGGGATGTCTTTGTTGACGGAGATCAGTTCGCGTTTCACATTGACGTGCTCCTCCATGATCTGCCGGTTCCAGTCTTTGATGAACGCGTTCTTTTCCGCCTGGATGGTGTGAATCTGCTGCCGGTTTTCCACGATCTGCACGTTCTGCTGGTCGATCTGGATCGCCATTTCGATGAACGATATCTGGGTTTCCAGCAGGTCTTTCAGAGAAACGATGTTCTTTTTGCGGAGATCGCTCATCATTTTCTCGATTTTGCCGAGCGCCTCTTTCCGTTCCTCGTAACGTTTCAGGCTCTCTTCAAGAGCTTTCAGCGTTTTCTGATAACGGATGAGATTTTCATCGTAGGAACGGACTTTTTCCCGGTAATAGAGTTTGCGGGCTTCGAAAATCCCGTGCTGATTTTTCATGTCCTGATCCGGATTCGCCGGAAGGACAAACGGCTTTCCGTAGCCTGCGAGCTCCGCTTCCAGACGCATTTTGTGCGCATTGAGGCTTTGACGCTGCTCCAGAAGTTTGCCGTAATCGGATTCCGTGAGCGTCGGGTCGAAAGTGAACAGGACCTGTCCCTTCCTGACCCGTTGTCCGGGACGGATGTTGACCGTTTTGATCACGGTTCTTTCGTAAGGTTTCATCGTAATGGTCGGACGGATCGTCGTGAGTTTGCCGTCCGCCGTGACGATCTTGTCGACTTTGGCGAAACTCGCCCAGATGATCATCAGGAAGAGGAGCGCCACGACGATGAACCAGACGATGTGCATCGGGAACGGCGGGCGCTGCGCCTCCAGCATAATGGCATCCGGCTGAAACTCCTCCGCTTCCCGCAATGTTTTTTTAGAATCAGAATTCATCATCTTCGGTCCCCATCTGCTGACGCCAGAACTCCGCATAGATACCGTTCCGGCCGATTAGTTCTTTATGTGTTCCGGTTTCCACAAGTTCTCCCTTGTCCATGACCACGATCTTGTTGGCGCGGCAGAGAATGGAGAGACGGTGGGAGATGATGAACACCGTGCGGTTGCGGGCGATCATCTTCAGATTCTTGCGGACAAGAGTTTCGCTTTCCGGGTCGAGCGCGCTGGTGGCTTCGTCAAAGATCAGCAGGCGCGGATTCGGCAGCAGGGCGCGCGCGATCGCGAGACGCTGGCGCTGTCCGCCGGAAAGGTTGGAGGCGTTTTCTTCCAGAATGGAGTCGTAGCCTTTCGGCATCTTCTGGATGAATTCATCGGCGCCCGCCATGCGTGCGGCGTAGATGACCTCCTCCATGGACGCCTCTTTCTTGGTGAGAGTCAGGTTTTCCCGGACCGTTCCGTAGAAAAAGTAGTTGTCCTGAAGCACGATACCGATGTTGGATCGCAGGGAGGAACGGTCGATCTCGCGGATGTCGATTCCGTCAAACTTGATGATGCCCGCCTGCAGCGGATAGAGTCCCTGGATCAGCTTGGTGAGCGTGGTTTTGCCCGATCCGGAACGTCCGACGAGTCCGACCGTCGTGCCCGGCGCGATGTGCAGATTGCAGTCCTTGATGACGCGCGGACCATCCGCCGAGTACTGGAACGAGACGTTTTCAATGGAGATTTCTCCCCGGAGCTGATGGTGCAGCGATCCGCCGACCTGTTCGCCCGGACAGTTCATGACCACGCCGAGCATTTTCACGGAAAGCGCGGTCTGCTGATATTCGTGAACGAGTCCGACGATCCGGACCAGCGGCGCGGTGACGCGTCCGGAAAGCATCTGGAACGCGATCAGCGCACCGACCGACAGCGTGCCGTCGAATACGGATTTCGCACCGAACCAGATGATCGCCACGAACATGGCTTTTTCGAGGAAATTACTCAGTGTGCGCGCGGTCATGGAGATTTTTGCCACGCGGAAGTAACGGGTGATCGCATACGCCGCCGTATCGTTCCATTTCCGCTGCTGACTCGGTTCCAGCGCAAGGGATTTAACGGTCCGGATGCCGTGGATCGTTTCCACCAGCATACCCTGCCGCTTGCCCTCCGCAAGATAGAGTTCTTCCAGGCGGATCTGGAACGGTTTGATCAGAGCCGCGATCACCAACGCCATGGCGAGTGTGAACGCGAGAACCACGATGGTCAGTTTCACGCTGTAAAACAACAGGAACGGAAGAAACACAACCAGCGAAAGCAGTTCCAACGCCGAGAAAAAGAGGCTTCCCGAAAGGAACGAGCGTATCTTCTCGGTCTGCTGCATATGCTTGATGAGTACGCCGGAAGAGATCCGTTCATAGAAATCGACCGGGAGACTCAGCAGTTTTGCAAAAGTCCGCGTGGCAAGACGGATGTCGATGCGGTTTGTCGCGAACAGCAGGAAATAGTTTTCCAGATATTCGAGCGCTCCGTTGAACAGAAGCATGACCATCACGCCGAATCCGAGAACGGTCAGCGTGTTGTAGCTTTCGTGCACGAGCACTTTGTCCACGACGAGCTGGAAGAAAATCGGAATCGCAAGTCCGATCAGACTCATGGAGATGATCGCGATGGCAACCTGACCGAGCAGAACCCGCTGACGGAAGAATTCCGGTACGAACCAGCGGAGTCCGAACGGCTGATTCTCTTCCAGCAGGGAGTAGCGTTTTTTGAGCAGCAGCACTTCGCCGGAGAGTTCGTTGTTGAAATACTCTTCCTCCACGAACTCCATCTGCGGTTTGCGTCCGTTTCTGGCGACGGGATCCCAGATTGCGAGCTGCTGTTTCAATTCCGGTTCTTCCGGAGCCTTGTTCTGCTCTTCCGGAGTTTCAATGGTGATTTCCGGTTCTCCGGCGTTGCCGGGCAGTTCCGGAACCGCCGGCTTTTCCACGGGGACTTCGCGCACGCCGCAGAGGACGATCGCCGAACCGTCTTTTTTGAACGCCATCGCGGGATAAGCCGCACCGAGGCCCGCAAGTTTTTTCCAGGAGAGTTTGACCATTTTCGTGGCGAACTCCAGATCGTCCGCCATTTTCCGGATCAGACGGCGCGCCGGTTCGTCTTCGGAGATCGCGTATTCGTGAATCAGACGGCTCACGTCCGTGTCGCCGCCGTGATGTTTGACGATCGCGGAAAGACAGTAAAGCGTGGTGTGGCGTCCGTCGGTGGAGCACCCCGCAAGCTCGATCTTGATGAAGATCGCTTCGCCGTTCCAGGCGGAAGTCAGTTGCGGACGGGTGAGGAAAATCATTTTTCCCTGCGTTTTGCTGAGGGGATCGAATACGGCGAACCGTTCTTCCGTCACTCCTTCGGTCACCTGAGAGCGGAGGCCGAGGAACAGAACCCAGTTCCCGTTGTTGAGACGCAGAAGGACGGGTGCGCCGAAGTAGGACGCCAGTTCATCCGCGTTTGCATCGTTCCGCTGTTCGGGCGAAAGACGCAGTTTATTGGCGAGTTCCACGCCGATCTCCATGGAGTCTGCGGAACTGGCGTCGCAGCTTTGTACGAATGCGTCCAGTTCCGTGCCGCGCGGCAGCATTTTGGCGATTTCGCGCAGGCAGGAGATCAAGGTTTCTTTATGCTGATCTGACATGATTGATGAATTCCGTATGGAAAATGGCTGCGGTTACTGGAAGTTCGGGGAAACGGAATCGTTCTGCTCCCCGGCGTCTCCGGATTCTTCGTTGTTGCGCTGAATGATTCCCGCCTGTTCCAGTTTGCGGACCAGATTTTCCATGGTGGAGAATGCTTTGACGAACCCCTGCGGCGTCATGATGAGTTCTCCGGTGACCTCGTGGGCGTTGGGAGCCTGCGGATTATGACTTGGATTCAGCAGTACGTTATAAAGTTCCATACGGATCATTCCATCCGTCAGGCTGACCGATTCCATACCATCGACAAAAATACGTTTACGTTCCATAATCACTAAATTTCCTTTTCCTTGAAACACCCTCGATCCCTATAATAGCATTATTTATCGAAATTTCTAATGGTTTCTTCAAAAAAAATGAAAAAACCTGCCAATGGGGACCGAAGTTATCCGGTTTAGACCATCCGGTCGTCCGGTTGTTCCTTCCTGCAAGAAAACGGATTGCAGGAAACTTCATTCATGGCGTTCAGCAGAGGCTTTGATCATACGGTTTCATATTTTTTCCGTTTTTTTTTCGTTCCGGCTCTTGATTTTTGACACTTCTGCTGTAATTTAACTTAACGAAAATATTAAACGTTTAGTAAAAGGCGCGGAAATGGCGGTTGTCAAAAAGAATGTTACACTGAAAATGGTTGCGGAACGGGTCGGCTGTTCCATTGCGGTTGTAAGTACGGTTCTGAACTCCGCCAAAGGAAGAACCAAGGTTTGCGACAAAACCCGTCAGCGTGTGCTGGAAATCGCGCGCGAAATGGATTATACGCCGAATTACGCGAGCCAGAGCCTGAAAGCGAATTCATCCCGGACGTTGGGAATCTATGTTCAGCCGAAGCCGTGGAGTGGATTGGCGAATCAATATGAAATGACACTGTTCCGGGGAATCGAAAAAGCGGCACGGAAAGCCAATTACGATTTGCTTCTGCTGAATATCAGCCTTGATTCCCTGCCGGAGCTGTGCGGAGCGAGGCTCAAAGAACGCCGGATCGACGGGGTGCTGCTTCTGCACTGCGATCCGAATGCCGCATGGGTCAATCCGCTTCTGGATATCAGCTCCAATGTCATGGCGCTGGATAACGATCAGGAACATCCGCGCCTGAACCGGATCGAGTTCGATAATCGCGCGGCTTTGTTTCTTGCTGTCGGGACGCTGGTCAAGCGCGGATACCGCCGGATCGCGTTCGCCGGAAGCTGTATTCCGACGCCGGAACACGATGCTCTCCGGCGGGAACTCTTTTTTCTGGAAGCCGTCCGGGAATACGGATTGACCGATACGCTTGTTTTCCATACCGCGAACTGTCCCGTTGGGATTGACGAGAAAACCGCGTTCTGTCAGGCGGAAGGGCGCGAGGCGCTTTATTATTTCCGTTCTCTGCCGGAGCCGCCGGATGCGGTCATCACCTATAATTCTCTCGTTGGTGAAGCAATGCTGCAGGAAGCGGTGCGGAGCGGGATGCAGATCCCGCAGGAACTTGGAATCCTGTCGGTGGACAATCCCGTGCTTCCGGTGACACATGCCCCGCGGCTCTCCACGCTGTCGCATCCGCTGGAGGCGATGGGATATGCCGGCACGGAAGAATTGATCCGTCTGATCCGGAATCCGGCATCCGATTCGTCGCCGGTCGTCCGGGTTTTCAAGCCGGAGCTGCAGGAAGGCGAAACAATCAGACTTTTATCATAAAACAACAAGGAGAAAAGATGATAAACAAAACAATGCATGGAAGACAAAAATACAGAGGGTTCCGCAGAAAGTTTACCCTCATAGAGCTCCTGGTGGTAATTGCGGTGATCGCGATCCTCGTCGCCGTTCTTCTGCCGGCTCTCGGGAAGGCGCGCGGCATGGCGAGAATGTCCGGATGCAAAAACAATCTGAAGCAGATCGGCATTTATCACTCTCTGTATCAGGGGGACTTTGATGACCGCATGGTTCAGACCCGCACGATTTCCGGTTCCGCAGGGGATTACTGGTACTGGATTCTTCTGAAACTCTATGTGACCCGCAGTGAGCACTATGTGGATAACACGACCATGCTGCTGCGGAGTGTGTTCAGTGACCGGGTTTATGAGAAGAGAAATACGAATGCGCCGGGATATGCGCAGAACCGTCGGGTGGCAGATTACGCCGTCTATGGCGGAAGCGGGGCGTGGAGCGATACGATCTGTGCCAGTGCGCCGGTTACGCGGATCCGGAAACCCGCGCAGTCCAATCTCGCCACGGACAATACCAACTGGAATTATAATGATTCCGGGCACGAAAGTGTTGATTTTCTGCGTCACGGCAATTTGAAAGTCAATGTTCTCTATGTGGATTCCCATGTGACATCCGAGACGAAAGCAACCTTTCTCCCTCTGTGGAAAGTTTATCAGTGAGGGACTCCGCGATGAAATATACGGTATTGTTTCTGCTCTTTTTCGGCTTCGTTCTGCCGGCAGGGGAACTTGATCTTGCGTTTGGAGAGAACGGAGCGGACTGGCAGTTGGTCAGGACCCGATTCAATGCGGCGGAGCGACGGGTGGAATTCCGCAGGGGGAGCGGTTCCTATTATCATGTTGCCAGAACGGTTCCCGCAAAACTGGAGCAGGGCGGAACGGTGACTGTTTCTGCGGAAATCGAACTGGATGATCCGTCCGGCAGGGACGCGAAGCATACTCAGCTCCGGTTGATTTTTCTGGATGCGGAGCGGAAAAACGTTTTTGCGGATGGCGAGGATGGCAGAGCGGTGACGCTCCGGCATACCGGAGGAAAGCGGGAAACGTTTTCCTGTTCCTATCGGATTCCGGAGAATGCGCGTTTTCTCAACGTGAGAGTGAAAAGTCAGGTTCCTGTGATGATGAATGTTTATGGGATCCGGGCTTCTGTCACGGAGCCTTCCGCCGCGGAAGGAGTTCCGTTTACGATCCGTTCCATCGCGCCGGAATCTGTGGCGAATTACAGTTTTCTCAATCACAAGCCTGCCGGAAAATTCGGCTGGGCGGCGGTCCGGAACGGGGATTTTGTTTTTCCGAACGGGGAAAAGGTCCGCTGGTTCGGTATCAATCTGGTGGCGTCGCGGGTTTTTGACTGGAAGACGGAAGAAGAGGCGGATGCGTTTGCCGCAAAGCTCGCCGCGCTGGGAATCAATATGGTGCGGCTTCATCATCTTGCGCCGGGTTGGCAGAACAGTGAACCGCTGTTTGTGGATGGGAAGAAGAGCACGCTGGAGTTCAGCGACAAAGCATTGAAAAAACTGGATTATCTGCTGGAAGCCCTGAAAAAGCAGGGGATTTATGTAACCAATGAGATTGTGGATGCTTCGCTGCGCCCGGCGGAAGGAGAAATCCCGTATACTTCCAAAGGAAAAAGCATTCATCAGATCAAGCTGCTGATGATGATTGATCCGGATGTCAAGGCTTATGTGAAACGATGGATCCGGGGGTTCTATTGCCGCCCGAACCGTTATACCGGGATTCCGCTGATCCGGGATCCTCAGCTGGCTTGCCTGGGGATCGTCAACGAGATCAGTATCGGCTATCACAACGGGGCTCTGGTCCGCAACCTTCCGGAGCGGGCCAAAGAGATTCTGAACCGGAAGTTCCGGGAGGACCGGGCGTGCCGGAAACTGCCGGAACGGCAGTTCGATTTTGAGCTTCGGGAGCCGGAATCCGCGCGCTATTTTCACGACCTGCTGCGGACGGCGTTTGCGGAATGGAAACAGTTCGTCCGGGAGCTCGGTTACAAAGGCCTGATTTCCGGCTCGAATTTCGGGGAAAATTTCTATCATCACTCCGCTTCCGCCGGTCCGGAAATGGATTTCATGGACGCTCATCTGTACTGGGGGTTTGCAGGATATATGGACGGCGTCGATGCGAAAACGCGCATTCTGCCCGGAAACCGCTGGAATGACCTCGTGAAGCCGCCGTACAACGAAAAGTCCTATACAAAAGAATTGTTCGCGCGGTTTTCCATGTCGTCCACTCCGGATATGCCGCTGGTTTCCAGTGAGCACCGCACCAGTATTTCCGATTTCCGGCGCTCTGCATTCCGGACGGCGGGACTGCCGTTCTTTTCAACGGTTCATGCGTTTCAGGAGTGGGACGGGTTCTACATTTTCGCTTCCCAGGGCGGCAATGGAAACCGGATCGGGCACCGGCTGGATGTTAAATATGATACCGCTTATCTGGCGACGTTTCCGCTCAGTGCGTACCTGCTGCGCGGTGGAGTGATCCGCCCGGCGGAGAAGACCGTCGTTTACCGTCTTTCGGAGGAGGACGTGTTCCGCAGACCCCGTGCGCTCAGCTTTCTGCACGATGGTCTGTTTTCTGTCCCGGAACAGCATAAACTGCGTCTTCTGTATCCGGGGATGAAAGACATTCCCGGCGCTGTTCCGTTTGCCGGGTCGGCAAGGCTTCCGCGTTATACAAAAGAGATAATCGGCGGCGATACGGGCGAATTTGTCCGCAACTGGAAAAAAGGATACTTTGTCATCCGGACCGCGAAAGTCCAAGGCGCGGAAGGATTCTTTGAGCCGGGGGAACTGTTTGAGCTGCCCGATGCCGTGCTGCGGATGAATTCGTCGTTCGGAGTCTGTTTCCTTTCCGCGGGCGGCAGTGATTCCATCCGGACGGCGCCGCGTTTGCTCTTTACCGCTGTCAACAGCAGCATCAATTCCGGCAATATCGGAGAGAAGAAAAAAGGCTGGAGCCTGCCGGGAACCGCTCCCGTGCGTATTCTCCCGGTCAGGGGGATATTGAATCTGAAAAACGGATGTTGGAGTGTCTGGACACTGGATGAGCACGGAAAGCGTTCACGCCGGGTTGCGCAGGGAATTTCCGGATTTGAATTTGATACGGTACGCGACCGGACGGTATGGTATGAGCTGTGCCGTGAGTGAACGGCGCTGACGGACTCCGTTATTTGCTGTTCCTCTTATTGACGGCGCGGCACTCAAACCGTGCAGGTCCTTTCATGCTGGTTGCTGTGACAGAATTGCAGCCGGCATCAATAAAATAAAAGCGTTTTTTTTCCTTTTGTCTATTGACTTTTTCAAGAAATAGCTTATAATTAAAGAAGAGATATATGGATAACTTTTGAAAATAAATCTAGATAAAGGTCGAGGCTATGACGAATCTTGAGCGGGTGAGGAGATACATCATCCGGGAAAAAGAGCAGGGAAAGCTCAAATCCGGAGACAAGCTGCCCTCGTACAACGAGTTTACCGAAATGTTTCAGGTCAGTTATCAGACGGTCTCCTCCATTTTCGGCAAACTCTCCAAAGAGGGGCTTGTCGAGACCCGCAAAGGGAGCGGCACCTATCTTGCCGGCGGAAGTTCTCTCAAAGTTCTGATTAATATTCACCCGACGACGATTTCCGTTTCCTGCATGAGAAAGCTCCTGAACAAGCATCTGGCAAACGCAAATCTGCATCTGGAATTTGAGATCCGTCCGGTTCAGAATCTGGCGGACCCCGTCATGCGGAGCCGTGCGGCGGAGGAATTCAAAGCGGCGCTTTCCGTCCATCCTGTCTGTGTGGAGGACGATCAGCTGCCTCCGACACCGCTCTCCCAGTTCGCCGATTACAGGAAGATCCTGAACGGATTGAATGCCATCGAGGGGGTCAATTATGACTGCGCGCTTCCGTTTACGCAGAATTCCTATCTGATCGGAGTCAATGTCCAACTTCTGGAAAAACTCGGGTGGAAGAAACAGGATCTGACGCCGGGTTTCAAGTGGTGGGACCGATTTGTGCAGGACTGCCGGAGATCCGGCATTCTTCCCGCGAGTGCGGATTACGTCCGGACGGGGACTCTGCTGTTTCAGGAATTCCAGAACCTCCTGCCGGTTCTTCTGCCTTACAGCGATGCGAAATACAAAGGGGGCACTCCGCTCTTCCGTACTCCGGAAGGACAGCGCTATCTGCAAATCGTCCGGGATACGGAAACGATCACGGAAACTCTTGACGATCCCCGCAGTTTTTACCGGAACGGCGCCGTTTTCTGCTGGCGGTGCGGAAGTTGGCTTACGGTTCAAAACCATGCGCCGGGACGGCCCGACAAAGCGGTCGACGGACTGGCGTTCCTGCCTTACCGGGATGTCGATGGAAACAGAATCACGGTTTTCGATCAGGACTGCCTGAAAGCGTATCTGCGGCATGATATTCTGCCCGATGAACGTCTGCGCGTCTGGGAGCTGATGAAAATCATGGTCTCGCGGGAATTCCAGATGGATTACTGTTCCGCTTCCGGCACGATTTCCGCCGCGAGGGACATTCTGCCGACGGAATATTACTGGAACCGCCGTAATGAACACGCGGATTTCTTTCCGGAAAAAAACGGGGAGGTGCTGTATCCGCGTCTTTTCTTCTCCATGAAGCAGGTCGCCATGTTTTCTCTTCTGCTGGAGAACTGGAAGTTTTATCATGCGTCCGGAGAGGAGACCCTGGAACGCATGGAGCTGAAAAAGAGATTCTACCGCAGCCGCATTCCATTAGACACATTGAAGGAGGATTTATGAATAAAAACAACAACGGGCAGAAAACAAAAACGTCGGGAAAGGATGGAACAATGAGAAAAAGATTCACTATTCTGGAACTTCTTATCGTTGTTTCTGTAATTGCGATTCTTGCCGGAATGATGCTTCCGGCGCTGAACAAGGCAAAACAGACAGCCGGAAAGCTCTCCTGTGTGAACAATCTGAAGTCCATCGGGGCCGCTCAGGCGATGTATTCGGGGGATTATGCGGACTGGATTGTTCCCATGCGCGCAAGTTCGCATCCTTACGGCGTATGGTATTGCCGACTGACGGGCGTGAAGGAGATCAGCGGCAACCCGGATATGCCGGGAGTTCCGCCTTATGGTGTCCGGTATTTCATGTATTCCGACAAGCGGGCGAAGCTGTCGACTTTCCGCTGTCCGGGGGCGAAGTACGGCATAGAGCAATATAAATATACGCATTTCACGCTGAACGCCATCCTTGCCGGGAGTTTCGGGAGCTCCTATCTTCTGGCGCATAAAAGCGGGAATGTGAAGTCGCCGTCTGTGACGATCTTTGCCGGAGATGCCGCCAACGCAGGCGGAACTTCGGGGGAAAACATCTACCGTTTTGCATACCGGCACGACGGTTACGATCTGCGCGACGACGGGGATCCGGCATCTTCCGCTCAATACAGTACGGCGTCGCCGGGACCCTCGAAAACGAATCTGCTGTATTTCGACGGTCATGTGCAGACCGTGGCTTTTTCGACGCTCCTCGCCATGCCGCGGCCGGATGGCGCGTCTGCCGCTTCCAACGCCGCTCTGCGGACCGGATTCGATGCGGAGTCCGGGACTCTTTTACAATAAACAACCGTCAGGGAGGTTCTTATGCTTCGTTTCTTCGTTTACTTTTTCTTTTCCGCGGTTCTGCTGGCAGATCTTCCGGAATACAAGCCGCCGTTTCAGCCGGAAGCGTTGAAGCGTCTGCCGCCGGAATTGAAAACCGGTTCTTTTCTGCAGAACGGCAGAACGTATGATCAGCCGTATTTTGCCGTTGGAAACAAACGGATCGGACTGCGCCGTCTTTACGGTCAGGACCGTGCGGACCGTGATTTCATCATCGGGATTCAGGCGGACGGAGAGGAGATTTTCCATATCCGTTTTTGGGGAAGCCTCCCCGGCGGGAATTCCGGCTGGCCGTTCCGCGACACTGCGGAAAAGGCGGAACTCGGTACCGACAGGGAGAAACAGGTGATCTTTTACCGCAAACCTTATTTGCTTTCCAACGGGGAGACGGCTTGCTTTTCCTTCACGCTCCGTCCTGTCGGCGCGGGCAGGATTGAGGTCTTCTGGGATCCCGGAGTATCCCGTGAGAGAATCGCCGGAGAAAAAGGCTTTTTCCTTTCCCCGTGGCTCGAATTCCCTGTTTCAACCGGATATCGGAACCGGAAGATCACCATCGACGGCAGGGATTTCGTTCCGGCGGAGACAAGCCGTTTTTCCGGGACGGGCGCGAAAAAGAGCGTCAGGAGTTTTCAGGGGAGAGCCGGAACGGTCGAGTTCGACCGTTTTTCCCCTGAAAAGAGAATCACTCTTCATCTTCCGGAGCCCGTGCCGGGAAGTTTCATTGAATCCTTTTATGAGGATCAAAGCGGAAGACGGCGTCATCAGGCGGTTTTCCAGTTCCGCTGCGATCCGGGGATGGCGAAGCGGAGCATTCTGATTGATTTCGGTTCCGTTTCCGTGAAAAAAGCGGCGCCCCCGCCGGTTGCGGGAATTGATTTTTGGAAAAACGATGCCATGCACGTTCCCCGGAGTCCGACCGGAAATCTGATGCCGAACGCACGGTTCGATCAGGATTTGCGTTACTTCCGCTGGATTCACGGCGGGGCGAAGTACACGCCCTCCGCACTGCCGCGTTATTCCATTGACCCGGAAAACGGGCGGGGCGGCGGGAAGTGCCTTCTGGTGCGTCCGGTTCAGCAGAATTCCGCGGCGGTCGTCTCGTTTCCGATCCCGATGAAGAAAGGCGCGTTTTACACGATGAGCTGTTATGCGAGGGCGGAAAAGGGCGGGGAACTGGTGTTTGCCCCGTTTTCCCATTCCGGGAACCAGTTCCCCCATTCCTATTCCTCCCGGAATTTCCGGATGACGATGCACCGGCTTACGGGGGAGTGGAAACGGTACGCGATGACCTTTCAGTACGATCATGGCGGAGTCGGGCTTATGCTCCGCTGTATTGCCGACGGCAATGTCCGGATTGACGATATTCAGCTTGAGGAAGGGAAAGCGGCGACGCCTTTTATTCATTCTCCGCTTGACGGTATGCTGCGGACTTCCGCGCCCGACAGCCTGATGGATGCCGGAAGTCCGGTCAATGCGGAATTCGAGGTGTTCGGCGGCAGGGGAAAAGTGGAATTGTCCCTGACGGATTATTACAGGAAAGAACTTTGGAGAAAGGAATTTCTTGTGAAGGGGGGTGACCGGCTTAAACTGCCGTTCGACGAACTGAAAATCGGCAGAGGTAATTTTGTGCTCAAAGCGAAGTTCTCGCCCGAAAGCGGAATGGCGCCTTACTATGACTATTACCGTTTTTCCCGGATGAAATTCCTGAAAAACAGACATGCGACGAAAAATCTGTTCGGTACGGAGATGCGCTCCCTCGGAAGAATCTCCCGCGCGGACGACCTCGGACGGCTTTTCATGGTGAGCGGGGTCGGGGCGACCGTGTACGGAAGAATCAACGGCCCGGACAACAGCATTCTGGATCAATACGGGATTGAGAATCTGGTTTCCATGGTGCACAGCCACGAAGGTGCGGATCCCCGTTTCAAGGAATACCGGAACTACCTGAAAAACGATTTCCGGAAGCTGGAAAGCGCCACGCCGGAAGCGCTCCGGAAAATAGAGGAGATGGGGTATGTCTGCGCGAAGGATGCTCCCGAAGCGTCCCGCTGGGCGTTGACCGGGGAGATCGACAAAGCCTCCGCCATGCTCCGCCGCGACCGCTATGAGGAATATGGAAAGCTGCTGGCGGCGTTTCACCGCGGGGTCAAACGGGCGAATCCCGAAGCGAAACTGTTTCCCGATGCGGGAACCCAGGCGTACAAAAAAATCTGGGGACGCCGGGAGACGGAGGAGAAGATTCGTACAACTCTCGGAAAGGTGCGCTGGGATGCTTTCGCGACGCATCCGTATGGATCGCTCGATGGTACCGCCGCGGGGCCCGACGATTTCGACGGGGATGTCTGTGCCCATTTCATCGGAATGCTGAAAAAATACGGTTATGAGAAAGAGCCGATCTATTTCATCGAAGCGTTCAACCTGATCGCTGCTTATGTCCCCGAATGGGGCGCGACATGGTGGGGCGACAACTGGCACGGCGGAAAGCCGGGGTATGACTGGGGACTGCGGGAGTACAATCAGGCGGCGTGGATCGCCAGAGGATACCTGATTGCCCTCAAATATTGGCCGAAAGTTCAGCATTGGAATTTCTGGCGGCATTCTCCGTTTTTCGATTTGCACCTGATGCCCTATGCCATGCTGAACGCGGTCAACACGCTGGGAAATTTGTTCGGGAATCCGGTGTTTCTGGCGGATATCCGTCCGGCGGCGGGTATCCGTGCGTATGTGTTCCGCAATGAGAAAGGGGAGGGGATCGCCGGCGTCTGGTACATCAGCAATAAAGTGGAGGAGGGGCTTGCCGCCGGACCGTCTCTTCTACTGAACTTCGGGACGGAATCGCCGGAATTCATCGACCTGATGGGAAATCCGTGTCCGTATGGGAAGAAAAACGGGATTGTGAATCTTCCTCTGAATGCTGCCCCGGTTTTCATCCGGCTGAACGATCCCCGGAAGCTGGCGGAGGTTTTGAAAGCCGGCGAAGCGGTCGGCGGAGAGGTCAATGCCGATGTGAAAGTGATTCCCGGAGCGGACGGAGAATTACGGGTCGAGCTGATGAATCTTTCCGGGAAAACACAGACGGGGAGTCTGAAAACCGGCAGTGGAGAGTTTCCGTTTACGCTTGCTCCGAATAAGACATCCGGAGTGCTTTTGAAGAAAAAGGATCCGCCTGAATTCGGAAAAATGTACCGCTTTTCTGAAAAACTGGCGGTTTCCCTGAAAAACGGATCGCGTCTGGAAAAACGGTGGGATATGAATTATTTTTATGTCCCTTATGTTTCCGGTGCACCGGACTGGGCGGAGATTGCGGCGATTCCTCTGGACAATCAATTCGCGGCGGAAGGCGTTTCGTTCAAGGGAAAAGCGGATTTGAACGCCGTGTTCCGGGCGGCGTGGAACGAGAAGGGAATCTATCTCAGGGTGGAGGCCGCAGATGATGTTTTTGTCCCGGACCCGGAACGGTTTGAAAAGGCCGGGTTTGAAAAGGATCTCTACTGGTTCGACGGCTGTCTGGAAGTCTATTTTGACTGCGGGGCGAATGCTCTTGGCAGCCGGATTGAGGGCTATGACGATGACGATTACCGTTATGATTTCGCTCCCGGCAATCCGCGGGGAAAAAGCGGTCCGGGTCTGGTTCATCGCCGTGTTGCCGCGCACATGCAGCTTGCCGGAGGGCTCGACATGCCGACGCCGGAGGATGCCGCAAAAAATGTGAAATGCCGGTTTGCCCGTACAGGGAACGGATATGTTTATGAGATCGTTTTTCCGCAGGCTTACATAGAACCGCTCCAGCTGAAGAGGGGATCCCGGACCGGATTCGCCCTGTTTCTGCACGACAAGGATTCCCTTGCTGACAGAACCGGCGGAAAAGGGGTTTCCACCGGAACCCGGACCGGGAAAACGGTCGACCGGAAGCCTCATCTCTGGCCGGTGATGATTCTGAAGTAAGCCGCCGTTTTTTATCCCGTTCCGTCTCTGCCGACGGGCGGAACGGACTTACCGCGTGATGTGGTAGGCCATCACCCCCTGCGGAAACAGGTCCGTGGCGATGGTGAACGTATTGCCTTGCGTCCGGACGCTGCCCAGCGGATCGCCGTCCGCAGAGAGCGCCCGGACCCGGAACGGAGCTTTCAGGTTTAAGGTTACCTGTGCTTTGCCGCGGCGGACCAACAGAGGCAGTTTCCCGTAACGGTCCACATATTTCCGTTCGGAATCGTGGAAGGAGTCTCCTGAATTGGCGGTGTCGGTCAGATGCAGGAGAAGGATGCTTCCACTTTCCGGCAGGGGCTTTCTGTCGAGGGAGATTGCCGCGACCGTGCCGAATACGGACATTTCTTTGACCGACAGAACACCGGCGGAAAGCTCTCCCCGGGAAAAGGTCAGCGATTCTGTGCGGGGCGTGCGGACGACAAGCTGATTGTTTCTTGCGTCGATCCTGATCTCTCCGGTCGAACTGATTGCCTGCTTCTTTTCGACGAGAGTTTTCCAGGCTTGTGCGAGCACGCCGGATTCGGCATAACCGAATCTGCTGTTTACCGCCCGGATTCCGGGAGGCAGAACGGTTCCCGCTTTGTGCGAACCGATCCGGACGAGATAGCCCAGCATCTGGAAGTTCAGCGGAAAATTCAGCGGTGCATCCGTTTTGAGCACATCAGCGGGGACTTCAAACGAGAAGCCCGTCTGCGCCCGGCGGACATCTCCCCGGAGAAACATGGCGGCGATGATCCGGTCGGAAAACTGCATGACCGGATCGGCGACGGAATCAAAGCAGCTGTTGGCGGGTGAGTTGTTCAGAACCCTGTTGATCGAGTGTGCATAGCAGAACCGGTAGAATCCGCTCCAGCCCTGAAGAGCGCAATAGGCTCCCATCATCGGACCGCTTTCCGCCCGGAACCGGTTCGGGCGGCAATGGTTGAATTCCGTCATGAAAAACGGCTTCGCCGGGTTGCGTGAAGTCATCATCATGCGCGGCATATAGGCGAGCGTCATGACAGCGGAAGTCTGGCTGTGGCTGTTGCCGCTGCGCCCGTTGATCGTAACTGTCGCCCGGTGATCGTGATAGCCATGGTCGTCGACGACGTCGAACTGGCTGCGGAGCAGAGTGAAATGCTGTCCCTGATGCTGATTCTGGCTGGTTACGGAAGCCTGCAGTTTAAGTTCTTCTTTGACGAACCGCGAGAGTTCGGACAGTGTTTTTGCTTTCTGCTCAAACAGAAAATCGAGAAATCTGCGGTCGCCGGTGTCCGCAACGGCATCGGGGCACCGGTTCGTTTTTTTCCACTCTTCAAACGCTTTGATATGAAGTTCTCGGACTTCTTTCTCCCGGTACCAGTAATTCAGCGGGTCGTCCTCATTGATCAGGTTGACGAAGACGAGCGCGGGATCTTCCGCCAGCGTCAGCCCCGTATAGGGATTGCGGTGAGTGAGCCAGTTCCGGAGAAAATTCTTCAGATTCGCGACGGCGGACGGTTCGCCGATTTGAAACAGTCCTTTTTCATTTTTCATGGTGGGAACCCCGTCGCCTTTTTTGAACTTGCGGCTGCTGTAGCAATCGGTCGTAACGTAGATTCCGCGTTTTTTCAGTTCGGCAAAGAAATATTCGAACCGGTCGAGATTTTCCGCATTCAGTGTGACGGAGTTCGGAGATTCGGGATCAACGAGTCCGTTGTCGTGATGATGGAAACGGACGGAATTGTAACCGTTGCGGGCAATCTGGTCCGCGATTTTTCCGGCTTCCTCTTTCGGCGGGAAATTGACACTCATACAGAGATTGGTTCCATAGAGTTTCAGAATGCGTTCCGGCGCTTTTTCAAATCGCAGAGTTCCATCCGGATTCGGGCGGGCAAAACCGTATTTCCCGGCTGGAGCATCCAGCTGTGACGAGAAATCCAACGGGCTGTCCGGAACGGTATTGTTGCGGAATGCGAGCGGATGCCACTCCTTTCCGGCTCTGATCTTCACCGGATGATCTTTTCTGCCGGGGAGTGTAATTTCTTTTTCCGCAAAGGTGATGCCCATGATGAACCAGATTACAGTATCGTTGTTTGTCGAAAAGGTGAGGGAGACCGGTTTTCTGCCAGCCGGAACGGGAAATGTTGACAGATAGGCGCCGACGGAGTTGTCCGCGCGTTCTCCGGACCAGGCAACATATGCGTTTGCCTTGGGGCGTGGTGAAACCCAGTTTCCGCAGTCATAGCGTCCGGAGACCGGATAGGTTTTCTCCGTGTCGTCGGCGAAGCGGATCGTCACCGTTCCGAATGTGCCGTACGGAGTCCAGGCGGAGGTGTGAAGCAGATTCAGCGAACGGACCGGTATGTCAGGCGTGACGGGGATCGTGAGCGAGGACGGCACTCCGCCGCGCTGCGTTCCCCCCGTCGCGACCGCTCCTTTTTGCGATGTGAGAAACGGAATGCCGAGAAGCCGGTGTTTGCCGGGCTGAAACATGAACAGCGATTCTTCCGGTCCCTGGAGAGTCCAGACCGGCAGCCGGTTACCCTCGTAATCCGAGTAGGCCCGGTTGATAAACCGTTCCAGCGGTACCGCTTGTGTTTTCAAGTCGCGGATGGTCAGCCGCAGTTTCAGACGTTGTTCCTTTGTTGCGCAGAACATGACACAGACTTTGTTCTCCCCGCTGCGGAATTTCCGGTTGTCCTGGACGATGATTCTTCCGCCGTCCAAAACTTTGATTTCCAGTTCCCGGGCTCCTGCCGGACGGAGGGTTGCTGTTTTCGCTCCGCCGGAATACAGACGGATGTCTTTCCCCGGTTCCGGGGGGATTGCGACGGACTTGCCGTCCATTTCAATACGGGATGTGTCGGCGGGAAGGAGAAAGTCGCAGCTGATACGGTTCAGCGGAACGGGTTTTTCCATCGTCAGCGCGAAATCCAGATCGAACGACTGAGCGGAAACCGGAGCGAGCCGTTCGGCGACGGCGCCTTTTCCCGTTCCCGGAAGAATTGTTCCGGAGATCTTCGCTCCGGTTTTCCGGATTTCAGAGACGCGGTCCTGGAGGGTTTGATTGCTTTGGAAACGCCATTTTCGATCTCCGACCGACCACAGAAAATGGATTCCGTTGATTTCAAATGTGCCGTCCTGCCGGAGTTTCAGAGCCGGCGGCAGAGTTTCTTGCGCGGACAATGCGCCGAGCGTGAGAAAAGAGAGAAGAAGAAACAGAAATTTCATGAGGATTATCCTTTCGTCATTAATCTAAATAGACCGCTTCACGGGCGAGGACGAAACGTTTGACGGGAACCGTTCCGGTCCTCCAGCCCGCGGGGTTCTGTATGTTCAGATGCCCATCCAGCATGATGCCGATTCCCCGCCTGGAGTGGCGCAGAGACATTCCGGTCCGATCGCGGACGTTTGAAGTGGAAAACGTATCCGCTATTCGCGAGAGCCCATAACTGTAGTTGTCGTTCGTATTCGTATCGGAACCCGTGGCAATCATTTCACCACAGAAGAGAAACGGGGTCGAGGAGCTGTTTTTCACTCTCGGCAGAACGAGAAAATGATAGACGCCGTATTCGGAATTCACTGTGGAATAGATGCCGTTTCCTCCCATCTTGTCATAAACATTCGCCTGGTAGTAAGCGGGTTGTGCGTAACTGTACTGCCAGACGGAATTCTGCCATTGTACATTGCTTCTGATCGGGGGGCGTTGTGACGGACAAACCATCGTTTTGGGATACAGAAAGTTCCCGTAAGGGGTTTTGTATCTTGTCTTGAGAAAATAATTCGTATCTTCCATCAGTTCTTTCTGATGAGCTGTAATGAGGGTGTTGGTGGAGTCTCTGCGGGTATTTGGAATAAAATTATTGCAGTCGCCTGCATATTGGAAGAAGCTGTATCCGGACTGCTTCAGATTGTTGCCGCATTGAATGCTCGCCGCCTTGTCTCTGGCGGATTTCAGGGCGGGAAGGAGCAGACCGGTCAGGATCATGATCACGGCAATTACAATGAGGAGTTCTACGAGAGTGAATTTATGGAGAGAGTGTTTCCGTCTGTTCCGGCGGAGCTTGTCGTTTTCTGGTACGGGCTTCATGAAAAACCTCCTGATTTGAAGTTTACTTTTTTGTTGATAAGATTTGTCTTCTGCTATTAATTATAACATAGGATTCGTTTTTTGACAATAGCTTTTTCTGGAGAAAACATCCTGTTTCCGGTAAAAAACATTCTATTTTGTGCTATTTGCGAAAGATTGGTTTTAATAGCGTTTTTTCCTTGACATTTTCCGTGGGTGTGGTATAGTGAAATATCTCGATTTGAGGGTAAAATATGGAAAAATCATTGTTCGTCGGAAAAAACTGGACGCAGTTGAAGTGGTTGGAGCAGGTGAATTCCGGAAAAGGGGCCTTTGCAAATAACCGCTATCCGCGTTCGTCAACCAGTTATGACGAGTTTTCGCCCGGTTATCACAACGCCCGGAAGATCATCCGGGCATATTCATGGTATGACGTGGCTCCGTATTCGGTTTCCCTGTGGCCGCACCGGATCGCGGAAAGTTCGTACTGCGGCAGGTGGTGGTACAGACGGTGCAATTCGCAGACTTTGAGTTTGGAGCTTATTCTGGACGGTGAGATCGTTTATGAATTCAATCATCAGAAATCGACCTTGACTTCCGGTATGATTTTCCTGACACATCCGGGAGACAGCGTCCTTATGAGTTCCGGAAAAAGCGAGTTCTGCCGTCTTATTCAGCTTTGCGTTTCCGGGGCGATGGTCAAACTGGCGTTGGAGAGTCTCGGACTGGCGGAATGCCGTTCTCTTTCTCTGACGGAACCGGAGGAGTCGGGAAGGATTCGTGCGATGCTGGACGGTTTTTTCCCGCTCTTTGCGGACCGGAGTTCCGAAAGTGCGAAACAGAATGCGCTTGCCGGATTCGAGCTGCTTTTAACTTTGGCGGAGTGTTTCTCCCGGCGGAATGATGCGAAATGTCCGCAGCTCCTGACTAATGCGATTCTGATGATTGAGAGCGGACACACCAGCTCGTTTTCAATTCAGAAACTGGCATGGGAGCTGAAAATCGGCCGTTCCACGCTCAACCGGCTGTTCCATGCATACCTCGGTATGTCGCCCCATGCGTACTGGACCCGTATCCGCATGGAGCGGGCAAAACAGCTGATTCTCGAAGGGCGGCATTCGATTAAGGAGATTGCCGATCTGCTGGGGATCAGTAATCCGTTCTATTTTTCGACCGCGTTCCGCCGTTATGTTGGAATGTCTCCCTCGCAATACCGGAAGGAACTCCGCGGTTGAAGTTCTGCGCGTTTATCCCGGATGATGCCGCAGCAGCTTTCCCGTCGGAACCGTTATTTGCAGTTCCACTTATTGACGGCGCGGTATTCAAACTGTGCAAGTTCGGCAAATAGTTTTTCTATATCGGCGCTTTCGATCAGCAGCTCCCGCTGTTCCTTGCGCAGAAAACCGTCGGAAAGCATCCGGTCCAGCCACGTCAGCAGCGGATCAAAAAAGTGATTGACGTTCAGCAATGCCACAGGCTTCCGGTTCAGTCCGAGGCTCTGCCATGACATGGCTTCCATCAGCTCTTCAGCGGTTCCGAGCCCGCCGGGCAGGGCGATCAGGGCATCGGATTCCTCCAGAAACATCCGCTTCCGGGTGGGCATATCGGCAACGATGCGGTATTCGGTGAGAGCCGGATTGCCAACCTTCCGGTGCAGCTGTTCCGTGATGATTCCAAGCACCGTTCCGCCGTGTTTCAGGCAGCTCTCCGCAAGAATTCCCATGGTGCCGCAGTTGCTTCCCCCATAAACGAGGCGGATGCCGTGATTGGCGAGAAAATGTCCCAGTTCGGCAGCTTTCCGGGCGTAGTCCGGAGTTCTTCCGGCGTTTGATCCGCAGTAAACGCAGACGGACTTGAGTTGATTCATGGAATATTTCCTTAAATGAAATGAAAAAAGACGGAACCGCGCGGGGCAGTTCCGTCTTCTGTAAAACGGGAAATCTCTCTTATTTGTCGCTGAGAGCAACAACGCCGGGGAGAGCTTTTCCTTCGAGGAATTCGAGAGAGGCTCCGCCGCCGGTGGAGATGTGGGACATCTTGTCTGCGAGTCCGCTCTTGTTGACTGCCGCGACAGAGTCGCCGCCGCCGATGATGGAGACGCCGCCGTTGGCTTTCACTTCCGCGACCGCTTCGCAGACGCCGAATGTGCCTTTGCTGAATTTCTCCATTTCAAAGCAGCCCATGGGGCCGTTCCAGACAACGGTTTTCGCCCCCTTGATGGCGTTGCTGTAAAGCTCAACGGTCTTGGGACCGATGTCAAGCGCCATCCATCCTTCCGGAATGTCGTCGCCGACAATCTGGGTGTTGGCTTCCGCATCGAATTTGTCCGCCGCAACGTTGTCGACGGGGAGCAGGAAGTTGACACCGAGCTCTTTTGCCTTGGCGATCATGTCGTTGGCATACTGGAGCTGATCCATTTCACAGAGCGAGTTGCCGACATTGTGTCCCTGCGCTTTGAGGAACGTGTAAGCCATTCCGCCGCCGATGATCAGGGTGTTGACCTTCGTCAGCAGGTTGCTGACGACCGCGAGCTTGTCGGAGACTTTGGCGCCGCCGAGGATCGCAACGAACGGACGGACCGGTTTTTCAACGGCGTTACCGAGGAACGCGATCTCTTTTTCCATCAGGAAGCCCGCAACGGAGGTCGGGATGTATTTGGTGATGACAGCGGTGGAGGCATGGGCGCGGTGCGCGGTGCCGAACGCGTCGTTGCAATAGATATCGCCATAGGAAGCGAGCTTTTTGGCAAGCTCTTTCTGCTGCTCTTTGAGAGCGGCTTTCGCAGCCTTGAACTCTTCATCGGACTGACCGTCTTTCTGTTTGAGTTTGGCCTGTTCTTCCTTGTGGTAACGGGTATTTTCCAGCATCAGGACGTCGCCCGGCTTCATTGCGGCGACTTCCGCGTCCGCCTGTGCGCAGTCGGCGGCAAACGCGACCGGCTTGCCGAGCAGTTTGGAAAGGTAGTCCGCAACCAGCTTGAGGGAGGTGTCGGCGGTGATTCCTTTTTCATCGGGACGGCCGAGATGGCTCATGAGAACGAGGCTTCCGCCCTGTTCGAGAACGTATTTGATGGAGGGGAGGGCGCCCTTGATACGGGTATCGTCTTTGATGACGCCTTCTTTGACCGGCACGTTGAAGTCAACGCGCATGATAACGCGCTTGCCTTTGAGATCGACATCGCGAAGAGTCTTTTTATCCATGTTTTTTTATCCTTATTCTGAAAATTGGATCGGAGTGAATGAAAAAGGGCGGGCGTTTCAATGTCGCCCGCCCTTTCAAATTGCTGTGTCCGTCAAGCAGGATTACTTGGCAATGACGCGAGCCATTTCGAGGACCTTGTTGGAGTATCCCCATTCGTTGTCATACCAGGAGCAGACTTTGACAAAGGTCTTGTCAAGCTGGATACCGGCTTTGACGTCGAAGATGGAGGTGCGGGCATCGCCGCGGAAGTCGGTGGAGACGACCGCTTCGTCGGTGTAACCGAGGATGCCTTTGAGTTCGCCTTCGGAAGCTTCCTTCATGGCAGCGCAGATTTCTTCATAGCTGGCTTCGGTGTTGAGCTCGCAGGTGAGGTCAACGAAAGAAACGTCGGAGGTCGGAACGCGGACGGACATACCGGTCAGTTTGCCGTTGAGTTCGGGCAGAACCTTTCCGACAGCCTTCGCAGCACCGGTGGAGGACGGAATCATGTTTTCGAGGATTCCGCGTCCGCCTCTCCAGTCCTTCTTGGAGGGACCGTCAACGGTCTTCTGGGTGGCGGTGGCAGCGTGGATGGTGGTCATGAGACCGCGCTTGATGCCGAACTTGTCGTTGAGGACCTTGGAGATCGGAGCAAGGCAGTTCGTGGTGCAGGAAGCGTTGGAAATGATGTCCTGGCCGGCGTAGGTCTTATGGTTGACACCATAGACGAACATCGGGGTGGAGTCCTTGGACGGAGCGGACATGATGACTTTCTTTGCGCCGGCCTGGATGTGCATGCGGGCTTTGGCGTCTTCGAGGAAGAGACCGGTGGATTCGACAACGATGTCGGCGCCGACTTCGTTCCACTTGAGCTGGGTCGGATCCTTTTCCGCGGTGAGGCGGATCTTCTTGCCGTCGACGATCATGTAGTTGCCGTCGATCTTGATGTCATGCTTGAAGATTCCGTGGACGGAGTCGTATTTCAGCATGTACGCGAGATAATCCGGATCGAGAAGGTCGTTGATTCCGACAATTTCGATGTCCTGGGAGAAGTTTTCCACTGCAGCGCGGAAAACCATGCGTCCGATTCTTCCGAATCCGTTGATTCCTACTTTAATAGCCATTTTTTTCCCTTCCTTATTATTGTTTAAGGTTAATAGCTGGTTTTTACAGTCAAACAAATGGATTTCAGGCAACTGCGGAACCCATTTGCAGGTAATATAACATTCTCTTTTCTGTTTGTCAATTCGGAAAACGATTTTATTTCTGCTATAATGGGTGTTTTTTACGGTTTACGGTGAAAGCCGTTTCTCAAAAGCAGTGTTGGAGCTGCGGATTGCTGTGAAACGGGTAACAACTGTTCCGGGCTTTTCCGTCCGGAGCCGACAGGTTTCATAAGTCTCTTGAATTGCAATGATCTTGGAGCTTTATCAACGGTCTGAAATTTTTTTGAAAAATCTCTTTTTTTGTTTTGCATTTTGCTGTAACGGATATATATTGCGCTAAAAGTGTTGAAATGTCAAATTCAAAAACAAGGTGATTTATTATGAGAAAACTGATTCCGCTCTGTGTATTCATGCTCGCTGCTGCTTTTTTGGAAGTTTCAGCTCAGGAAAAAACTTCGCAACCGGCTGCTGAACTTCAGGCTGCGAATCTTGCTGCGGATGAGGCTTTGGCGGAAGAGGAGGCCGCAATCGACGATTCCGGGAGTGCAATGAACGGGATCGGCGGGAAGCTGCTGATGTATATTCCGAATCGGATCGTTGATTTTCTTGATATTTTTTCGATTGAGCTCAAGAGCGGTGCGGCGATCGGGGCGGAGTTTTCCATCACCCGCGCGTTCGGGCTGGGTGGGGAATTCGGAGCGTATGGTTCCGCTGTGAAAGGATATAACCGTCAATACGGTTTTGCTCTTTCCGAAGGCGTTGAAGCTCAGGCGGTTTCTGCGAGCTATATCAACTTGCAGCGCCCGGTTGTTTACGGCAATGTCGAACGGTTCTGGGTGCAGGGATCGAACTTCCCGTGTCCGTCCAACCGTCTTTACCGCGAGAAGATCCGGGATTACTGGGCGATTGAGCTCGGCGCGATTTGCCTTGCCGGCGCGAAAGTTTCCATTCATCCGGTTTCTCTGGCGGATTTCTTTACCGGGCTGATCCTGTTGGATCTCGAAAATGATGATTATGTTCTGCACCCGTATGCGGAGTGAAACGGAGATTTTTTATTTGAAAATATTCAAGGAAAGGGAAATAAATTTTTCCCTATTCTTTGCGAAAAAAGATAAGTCAGGGTTGAAAAACAGAAAACAGCTGTTATTTTATCCGGCACGGCTTATGAAACAATAACAAAACAGGATGGTAGAAATGGCAGTGATCGTCAGCGCAATTCTTTATACGGTTGCAGTGTTAATCGCAATTCTTTTGGTTGCATTGGTTCTTGTGCAGCCGTCGAAAGGCGGCGGGTTCGGTTCCGCGTTCGGCGGAGTAGGGGAAGGTGTGTTCGGAGCGCAGACAATGGGGTATCTCTCCCGTCTGACCGTAATTCTGATCACCGTGTTTTTTGTCGTGACGCTGGCTCTTGCCGCGATTTCCGGACATAAGCAGAAAGTCTCTTCCGCAGCCTCCGCCAGTGCTGTTATGAGTGTGGAAGCAAAGGCTGCTCCTGCCGCCGCGCCCGTGGAAAAGAAAGCGGACAATGTGAAAAAATCGGCGGAAGAGGCGAAAAATACGTCTGCAAATACAAAAAAATAAAAGAAAATAGCGTTTTTCCGGCTTTTTCTGAGAAAATGTATTTGCATTTTATGAAAATGTATATTAGTGTTTTTTCCGGGACGCGGGGAAACAGAGGTCAATAAAAAACAGGAGTTGCAAAAAATGCGGTTCAGTGTTCAGCTGGTGTTCGTGTGTGTGCTGATACTTGGGGCATCGTTTATCGCGTCTGCTCAGTCGGATCGAGTGATTGATCCAAAAAGTATAACGTTCAAAATGGAGTTCTTTGAAGCTCCGTCTCTTCCGACGACCGGCGGTATTCAGGTTACCAGCTCTTCCGGATTGAAGTGGCTTACTGCAATGATCACCTATGTTCCGACACTGAATTATGAGGAATCGAGACGCTCCAATGCAAAGCAGTTCCGTTGGCTGGATGATTTTTCCGTTACCCTGCATGTGATTGTACCTGCCCGTGAGGGGTACGGCAGATATGCTTTGCTCTCCGGAAAACAGGTTTTCTGGAGTGTGCCGGAGGATGGACAGACCCACCGGGCGTTTTTTGCGATTCCTCCGCAGATTTTGAAACGTTACGGCGCATTTAACAAGATGAACCGGGAAACCGCATCGGCTCTTCCGGCTCTGGTTGAGTTCCGGAACAAGGAGCAGGTGCTTCTGGCGCGTTATTATTATATTCCGAAAAAGCAAAATCAGCAGAATGTCATTCGCAGCTTTTCACAGATCATGGGCGCGAATGTCGGTTTTCTGAAACTTCCCTCCGCGATTCTTCCGAAAGAGCAGACTCCGTGGAATCTTGTTGAAGTTGATTCGTTTGATCTTTCCAAAAGTGCAGTAGAAGGCAAGTGATTCCATGGCAAGAAAACCTAATGTTTTATGTATTGACATCGGCGCGGACACGCTGAAAGCTGCGGAGTTTTCCTACTCTCAGGAAGGTTCGATGGAACTGGTGAATTTTGTGTTTACCGAGTTCGGCTATACGGATGCCGCTTCTTTGGAAAATTCCGATTCTTCCGTGGAAATGCTGCTCGCGTTGAAGAACTTGTTTACAGAAAACACATTTGCGGCAAAAATCGTCAACGTTTCGCTCTCCGCGCAGAGTGCGCTGGTTCGTTTTGTCAAGATTCCCGCGCTGACGGATGAGGAATCCAAGATTCATCAGATCATTGAGTTTGAGGCAAAGCAGAATTCTCCGTTTCCGATCGAACAGACAATCTGGGATTCCCAGATCGTCGGCGTTTCCGAAGATTCGACGGAAATTGATGCGATGATCGTATATGTCCGCAGTTCGGAAGTCGAGCGGATCGTGAATATCATCCGGGAAGCCGGAAAGAAAGTCGGCAACATCGAAGTCGCTCCGACTGCCGGTTACAATGCCTGCCGCGCCAATATGGTCGGCGAGGAAAGCTGCGAAATGATTCTTAATATCGGCGGTCATTGCTCCACGCTGTCTTTCCTTGATAACGGCAGACTGTTTGAACGGACGATTCCGATTGCCGGTAATGCGATCACTCAGCAGATCAGCAAGGAATTCGGTATTTCGTTCAAGGATGCAGAAGATTTGAAACGCCGTCACGGTTTTGTCGCTCTTGGCGGAGCTTATGAAGACCCCGAATCCGAAGTCGCCGCGATCGTTTCAAAAATTGTGCGTAACCAGATGACTCGTCTGCACGGAGAGATCAGCCGTTCGATCAATCTGTACCGCGCGCACCAGAAAGGCAACAAGCCGGAAAAACTCTATCTCGCCGGCGGAAGTTCCGTAATGGCGTACATGCCGCGTTTCTTTTCGGAAAAATTGAAAATCCCGGTTGATTATTTGAATCCGTTCCAGATCGTTACGGTCATGGATTCCGTGGATAAGGAAGCTCTTTCGGAAGTCGCGCACCTGTTTTCCGAAGTGATTGGTCTCGGACTCCGCAATGTCGGTGTCTGCCCGATTGAAGTTTCGCTGATTCCCGATTCTCTGCGCCGGGAACGGGTTGCCCGCCAGAAGCAGCCTTATTTCTACGCTTCCGCTTTTGCTCTTCTGCTTTGTCTTGGAATAACCTGTTGGAGTTTCTACAAGCAGTATGATACCGTATCCAAGGATGAAGAGCGGGCGAAGAAGGAAGTTGATAAAACGCAGCTCGCCATGAAACAGGTCGACGGCGCTTACCGCAAATTGAATGCGGAAATTTCCGAATTCCGGCAGGCGCAGGATTTGTTGAAAGAGCGTAATCTTTGGCCGGACATTTATAATAAGATTCAGACGGCGATTCCTGCTGAGATCTGGCTTTCTTCCGTGAGAGGCATTTCCGAGCTTGGAAAAGTTGCTTCTGCATCGACGATTTCCACCGATGCTCCTTCCGAAGGCGGATTCGGCGGTTTTGGCGGGTTCGGAGGATTCAATGAGTCTGCCGGAGCTGCAAAACAGGCAACTCCCACGGAGTATAAATGGATCGAATTTGAAGGATATATCCGGACGACTCCGAAAACGCGGGAAGTTACCAGAATTTACGAAGAGTTCAAAAACAAATTGGCAAAAACAGGACTTTTCAAAGCATTTACGATTGCAGACAGCGACCGTATGATCAAGAATTTCAAATTGGCTCCGCAGGATTCAAACATTTCCTCGTTTAAAATCGAGGCCGAACTGCTGACACCTATAAAGAGATGAGGATGGAGAAAACAGAACCATGAAAATTCCGATGCGAAATATTCCTTTGATCATTGTCCTTGGATTGACTGTACTGATTTCTCTTTATCTTATCTATCTTGTGATTGTGAAACACAGCCAGGTGGCGCAGATCAACACGAAACTTGAAGAGTATAAAACAGTTTTGGAAGAGGCGAATAAGAGAAAACCGCCCGCGCCTGTTATAGAAAATTACAGAAATATCACCGTGGATGCGGCAAAAGTGGAAATGGAAAAGTTTCTGCTCCAACGCAGGTTTGGACAATTCTACCGGAAACCGCTGCTGCTTCTGGCGAATGCGATCGGAATTTCCGGCAAAGAGTTGGAAAAGAAATTTCAGGATTATTACAATGCTTTGCCGGAAGACCGCAAGCTGGAGGTCGCCGGAACCAAAGAACTGGTTCCCGATTTCCTGTCCGGCAAGGACCGTGCAAAACTGGATCTTGAAATGTCGCGTTACCGCGATTATCTGAATGAATCGGCATTGCTGAAAGCGTTTGCCGAATATTACTCCTCTCTTCCGAATGAGGAGCGCGGCAATATTATCGGCGGAGAGAATGACCGGAAACTTCTGGATAAGTTTCTGGAAAAATACGACAAGGAGAAAGTCGCAAAGGGCAAGGAAGCGTTCCGGACAGCCATGGCGGAGATCACGGTCGAGCCGGTGCAGGACGACAATGTTCATCAGTTCATTCTTGCTGCGCTTGGACTTCCCCGTACCGCGTTTGTCACATACTATAAAGGAAATCTGAGAGCTCTTCAGAATCTGTTTTACACGAAGTCGGTCATTCCCGGAGCGGAAACGCTTGCGGATGTGGAGAAGTTTACATTCAAAGCTGATTTTCAGCCGGAGCAGAAGCAGATTCCGCTGGTGATACAGCAGATGGTCATGCGGGAAGATCTGTTCAGGCGTCTCCGTCGTGCAGGTGTCGTGCAGCTGGTATCGCTGACCGAGACCTCGACCCCGCTGATCGGTCAGAAACAGGACCCTTACCTGTTCTTTGATTATGAACTTGTGCTTCTTGCCCCGATGGATACGCTTCGCAAGCTGGTCAACATTTTGCAGGAGGCGTATCGGGATAATGTCGTGTACAGCATTCGGGATGTTTCGCTGTCCCGTGCTCCGGCCGGCGAGAAGATCCCGGAGCTGATTGCTGCGGAAACCAAGGATCCGGCGATTACGCTGATTCAGCAATTTCAGACACCGGACTTTGAAGTCAAAGATACGGATGAAAATCTGCTTGCCGGCTCTTACCGTCAGCCAATGGTCGGCAAAAACAACAATATCGAAATGAGATTGTCTGTCCGGTTCATTCTGTACATTGCCAATCGCCTGGAACGCGTTGATTCGCAGAAGACTAACTGAGGTAAAATTATCATGCTGAAAAAACATTATGAAAAAGTCATTCTTGCAGTACTGTTACTGATATTTATTCTTCTGCTTGGTTTCCAGATCATGGTGATCCTGCGGGCGAGAGATGTTGAGATTGATACCGTGCTTGGAGTCAAGCCGCCGAAACCGGGTTATCCGCGCCAGATTGATTTTTCAAAGCCGGAATTCTCGGAAAAGCAAATGTTCGAGTCGGAAAAATCACATTGGCTTTCCGACCCTGCAAAAGTCGGGAAAAATGATATTTGTCAGGCGGAGCCGATCATCCGCTGCCCGTATGGTCCGCATATGATCCCCGTGGCGGATTATCCCGCTCTGAATGCCGAGGCTCCGGGAAAATGCTCCATTTGTGAAAAGTCGATCCGGGTTCTGAAAACGAAACTGAAAGTTACCGCCGATGACTCGGACGGTGACGGTATGCCGGATAAGTTCGAGCTCCGTTGGGGATTGAACCCGAAAGATCCGAAAGACGCATTTCTGGATGCGGATCAGGATGGATTTACCAACTTGGAGGAATACCAGGCGGGAACCAATCCGAAAGATCCGAAGAGCCGTCCCAATTATGCGAAAAAGCTGTATTACGAAAAATTGGAGAACGAGCCGCTTGGCATGTGGCTTTCCCGGTTCGGCTCCAGTGCCACCAATGATTCCGATGTGAAGAACTGGGAGGTGCAAATCCGTTATTTCCGCGATCTGAGACGCAGAAATACCCGGAGGACGCGTGTTCACGACGGCAAGAAGATCGGAGAGACCTTTGCCGTTGGTTCCAAAACCTATATTCTGGAAGAGATCCGTAAGGATTTCAAGGTGAACCCGAAGACCAGAGAAGTGGAAAACCGTTCCATGATCGTTGTGCGGGAATATGATGCCAAAAACAAGAAGGCGGTCGGATTGCCGATTCTGGCAAAACTTGGAGAAATCCGCGGCAATGAAGTCATTGAAGAGATGGTGGATCCGAGAAAGCGTGTGACTTTCTACTTCGTCACTGACAACCAATCCTTTGATCAGTATGTCGGAGATGAGTTCAAGCTCGGAGATGAAAAACGCGGGGAAGACGTGCTTGTCGTTCAGGATGCGGATCCCGTGAAGAAGACGGTTACTGTGAAGACCGCCAACAATACTCTGGAGTATATCAAACCGATTCCGGAGGATCTTCTGCGCCCGGCCGGCAGCGAGGGAATATTCGAAGGGCCGCCGGAAGAGATGATGCGTATGCCGGAGTTCCGCAGAAATGACAACAGAAGCGGAATGAGAAACAGAAGAAGAAATAGATAAAATTAGAATAAAACATATTGGAGAGAAAGTAATACTATGAAAAGACAGTTGAGAGCCGGCCTTCACGCCCCGTTTCCCACGACGGTAAAATTCGTGTTGTCTTTGGTTTTCTCCTGCGCCTTCCTCAATGCGTTGAATGCCGTGGATTTCACGGATATCAATGACAGGGAAGCCGTGCAGCGTGACAGCAAAGTCGACACCATTGATCCTCTGCTTGCCGAGGCAGTAGAACTGCGCGACAAAGGGAATTATAAAGCCGCTGTGGAGAAGTGCGATCAGGCGCTTCGGAAAATCCGGGAACTGAATCTCGGAGATGGTCCCTTTGCCGTGGCGAAACGAAGCATGGTTGTTCAGCTGAGCAATGATATACGTTCTCAATGGGGCAAAGTTCTGGTTCAGCGGGCAAGGACCCTGATGCAGGAAGGCTATGCCGAAGCTGCCAAGGATCCGCAGGCGTCTTCCGCAAAAGTGCGTCAGTCCATTGAACTGGCACGGGAAGCCCGCCGCGAGTCTCCGGATACGCAGGAAGCGGTCGAGCAGATCCTTCAGATGGGCGACAAGATGCTCCGTTCCAATACGTTCCGTCAGGATACTTCGATTGCCGGCCTTGATCCTGAAAACGCTTCCAGAAAAGAGCAGATCGCGATTCATCTGAGAGAAGCCGCTGTCTTTTACAAGAATAAGCAGTATGCCCGCGCACGCGATGTGCTCGAACAGGTGCTTGTGTTGGACCCGTATAATGAGAAAGCTGTTTATGACCTGAAGAAAGTCTACCGCAGACTTTACCGCATTGCGGAACTCCGCAGAGAAAATGAAGTGCTGGAAGCCCGCAGCGACTCCGAATGGAGATGGACCAATTCCATCCTGCCGCGCGGCGATCAGCTCGCGGAAGAGCGCGGTCCGCAGGAAGCCGTGAACGAAGGCAAAACGCAGATGTATGAGAAACTCCAGTCGATCATCATTCCGGAAGTCGATTTCGGCGGAGTCAATATTTCCAGCATTGTCCGTCAGCTGAACAAGCGCAGCCGCGAATGCGATCCGGAAGGCAAGGGCATCAACCTGATTTATTCGCCTTCCGATAACGACATTCAGGAAGTCACGCTGAACTTCACCAATATGCCGATCGGCGAAATCATCCGCTATCTCTGCCAGTATGCCAGACTGAAATACAAAGTGGAAGACAAGGCTGTCCGTATTGCGTCGGAAGGCATTGACGATATGGATACCCGTTACTTCAAGATGCGTTCCGCCGTGTATGCGCGTCTTGCCAATCAGAAAGCCAAACCGGCGGAACGGAAGAGTTCCAGCGGCGGTGGAAATGACGGTCTTGACCTCGGTTTGGGGACTGGCGAGGATTTCGGTGAAAGCATTGCGAAAGGCAGTGCTTCCGGCGAACGCCGCGAACCGCTGACGACACAGCCCGATACGGAAGCCCTGAAAAAATATTTTGAACTCCGCGGTATCCGTTTCGAGCCCGGTTCCTCAATCGCTTACGATGAACGTTCCAGCAAACTGACGGTCAAGAATACACCGGAAAATCTCCGCGCGATGGAGAATCTGCTGCGCGAGATTGATATTGTGACTCCGCTGGTGCTGATCGAAGCGAAGTTCCTTGAAATTTCCGTAACCGACCTGGAAGAGCTCGGATTTGACTGGACGATGACCCGCGACAACAGCAATCCGGCGTGGATGACCGGTATTGCCAACTCGGAAACAGGTTTGATCCCGTTCACCGGAGCGCAGATGTTCCAGACTCTGACGCGTCATTATGCCGGCGCTGATTCTTCGGCGTCCACAAGCTCCGTGAATCCGGCGGCTTTCATCAACAATCTGAATATCATGCCGAATTTCGGTCCCAACGGGGCTTATAATGTGTTCCTGACCGTAAATGCGATTGATCAGAGCGAGCGCGGTGAAGTGCTGTCCGCTCCGAAGATCATTGCGACTTCCGGCGTGAATGCCACGATTGAGTTTGCAAAGCAGATGTACTTCCCGGATACCTGGAATGAGCCGGAGGTTACGACCTCGAACAATACCTATCTGTATACGCCGCCGTATCCGGATTTCGGTGATGAGACCGCTGTCGGTATCACGTTCTCCGTGACGCCGTATGTCAGTTCGAACAATCACACCATTGAACTTACGCTTTCTCCGAAGATTCTGGACCTCGTTGGATGGACCGAGTATAATTATGATATTATCATTGGCAACACGAGTTCCCAGAATGCGGCAATGAAGATGCCGGAACTTGCCGTGCGCGAGATCGACACGAAGGTGAAAGTGTATGACGGGGAAACGATCGTGCTCGGCGGTATTCTGGAAGATTCCTCCTCTCAGCTTGATGACAAATATCCGTTCCTCGGAGATTTCCCGCTGCTCGGACGTCTTTTCTCCACGCAGGCCCATCGGCAGGTCAAACGCAATCTGATGGTTTTTGTGACAACAAGAATCATGAACCTTGACGGCGTGCCTGTGAAAACGAAAAACGACAACGGTCTCTTCGACTTCAACAGGTGATAATGATGAAAGAATATATGAACCATTTGGAGGACTCCATGTTTAAGACTCCCGTTTCCAAAGCCTGCATGGCGGCGGCTCTCCTGTTTGCGGTTTCCGTAACCGCGCAGACTCCCGCGGCAAAGGCTGTTTCGACGGAAAAAGCTACTCCGGCGGAAGATACGGAGCTGCAGAAGACCTATCGCGCAGCCGCCGCCAAATATGCTTTGGAATTCGATATTACCGAATTGTCCGCCGATCAGATGAAAGCAAAAGCCGATCAGCTTGCCCGGAACGCCGCCAAGGCTTACCAGAGCGGTGCGTATCAGCAGGCGGTCGAGCTTTACCGTCAGGCGCGTGCCGTTCTTCAGAAACTGCCGGGCGATGCGGAAATTCAACGGAAGATCGAAAATTGCGGACAGGCGATCTCCAGCTGTTATTATTACTGGGCGGAAAAACTGTATTTCGATGCGCAGTCCTCCGCCGACGCCAAGCAGTACGAACAGGCGATTGAACACTGCAAAAAGGCCGCGGAAGTCTGGCCCGCTTCCAAGAAGAGAATGGATGAGATGATCGCGCGCTTTACAAAACTGCGCGACGCCGCGGAATATCAGGCGAAAGTTGCGCCGGATGCCGTTGACCCCGGAAATGCCGCACGTCTCTATAATATTGATGTGCTTCTGAAACAGGGCGAAATCTTCTACAAGGATAAGCAGTGGGACAAGGCCCGCGACAAGTATGAGGAAGTGATCGCCATTGATCCTTACAATATCACGGCGATTGACGCGATCCGGCGCGTGAATCTGAAGCTGTTCGAGGCTGCCCGTTCCCGCAAGGAACTGACCGAAGAGGAGTACAAGACGGAAGCCGAATGGGCTTTGGTAACTCCGCTGCCGACGAGAGTCGCATTCTCCGGCAAAGGCTCCACCGCGGATGAGCCGATCAAAAAAGACGCTAAGAAAAATGCGATCTATGACAAGCTGAAAAACATTATCATTGACCGCATTGACTTTGATGAAATCGAGATTCCGGTCGTGCTCCGTCATCTCCGCCAGAGAGCGAAGGAGCTGGATCCGGACAAGGAAGGCGTCAATATCTTCCTGCTTCCGGAATCTGCCGCCGATCCCAATGCAGCGACAGCCAGGAATACCGAGAGTGGAAGGCCCGGGCCGGCAGGTCCTCGCGGACCCGGAAGAAACAATGCCCCCGCGGACGATGCGGAAGATGAAGGCGATGAGTCTTCCGGACGCAAGATTTCTGTGACCGCAGACTCCATTTCCCTGGGGGAGGCGATCAGCTACATCTGCCGTACCGCGAACCTGCGTGTCAAAGTGGAACGCTATGCTGTGATCATTGCTCCTCCCGGAGTGCCGCTGGAGCAGATGGAAACCCGCATTTATCCGGTGGAAAAGGATGTTGTGGACCGCCATCTGACAAAAGCTGTGGAAGGCGAGGGAGCGGACAGTTCCTCTACGATCATCAATCCGCAGTCCCTGTTCCCGCAGGTCACATTCGATGACGGTGCTCAGATCGTTTACGATCCGGGTATCAGCCGTCTGTTCGTCACCAACACTGCGGATAATCTCCAGCTGATCGAGGAGGCTCTCAAAGAGCTGAATGTGGTCGATCCGCAGGTGCTGATCCAGACCAAGTTCGTGGAAGTCCACATGAATGATTTGGAAGAACTCGGATTCCAGTATCTCTTCTCCAGACAGAATTCCAATGTGGAATATATGGACAAGAACAAACTGATCGAATACAAGCCCGGAGACAAACTTCCGGACTATGCGATCAATATTTATCAGCCGAACAGTTCGGGCAGTTCCGCGACTTCGCCGGCTGCGAACTGGTACCGCTATTCTTCCACGTTCATCAACGGAAAGACTCCAGCATCCGATCTGCCGTCCTCGTTTTATTACACGAAGGCGCCGATCCAAAGCAAGTCGGTATCGTTCGAACAGAATTCCCAGGTTGTGCGCAGTCTCCGGCAGAGCAGCACCACGGGGGCTCTGATCCAGGATCAGGCGTTCAATTTTGCACACTACAACAAGTACGGCTACAAGGTTCAGGCGACGATCAACGCTTTGGATCAGGCGGATTCCTCCGATATGCTGGCGTGTCCCAGAATCACGACGATGAACGGTTTCGAGGCCGTGATCGCGATGGTGACGGAGCGTTACTTCCCGGATGAGTGGTCGGAAGCCGAGGTGGGTACTCTTGCAACCGGTAACGGAACCGTTCCGCTGCTTACTCCGTCCATCCCGGAATTCGATGAGGCGGAACGTCTCGGTATTGAACTGCGCGTCCGTCCGGTGGTCGATACTACGGACAACTACACGATTTCGATGACGATGACACCGAGCATCCGTACCTTTATCGACTGGGTTGACTACAGCTATGAAATGTCGACGGAATCCAACGGTCAGCCGTATTACTACCAGAACGTGCAGAAAATGCCGGTCATTGAAGTCCGTTCAGTGAATACCGCGGTTCAGTGTTACGACGGCGAGACGATTGTTCTCGGCGGTATCATTAAAGATACGACGACAGCGATCGACGACAAGTACCCGATTCTGGGAACCCTGCCGTTGGTCGGACGGCTCTTCCAGTCCAAATCGAAGAGTGCGCAGAAGGTCAATCTGCTGATTTTCCTCACCTGCCGTTTGATCAATCCGGATGGATCGCCGATCCGCGAGCGCGAAATGAGAGGCCTTCCTCCGTTCCGCTATTGACGGTTTGCAGCAGCTTGCCGCCCGGTTTCTGCCGGGCGGCAGTTTCAAGACGGTTCCCGGAGTTATTTGGGGACCGTTTTTTTTACAGGAGAAATCATGCAGAATCAAACACCCCGTTCCATGATGGTCGGGCTCGGTCTTGACAATCAGGACGAACACAAGCGTATTACAAAAGGGGATAATTTTGTTTTGGTCGGCGGTTCCGAAGAGACGCATGAGCGGATGACGGAGACCGCGATCAAGGTCAATGAAAAACTTTCCGCCCGCGGCAAAACACTGGATTCCGTCGGCAGGGATGAGTTTTTTGATATTGTCTCCGAATGTTCGGAGTAATCAGCTTCCGGTCCGGTTCCGGTATTGTTCCGGCGTGATATGGAAGAATTTGCGGAACGAACTGCAAAAATAGGTCAGGGAGTTGAAGCCGCTTTCCTGTGCGATCTGTGATAGCGGATCGTTACGGCGGGTCAGCAGGCGCAGTGCGTGCATCAGGCGCAGACGGTGGAGCCACGCCGCCGGAGAGATCCCGCACGCCTGATGAAACAGACGCCGGAACTGCACCTCTTTCAGATGTGCGGTTTCCGCGATGTCCTGTATCGACAGATTGGCGGACAGGTTGCGGCGCATGAATTCCAACGCACTTTCAATGCGGGGATCCGGCGCCGCCGGCAGAGAGAACCGGCAGATGCCGGTTTCGATCAATTCCGCGAAAATCCGTTTCACCAGTTGTTCCGCACAGGAAAACGCCAAGTCGCTGCTTTTGTTGCGGAGCGCGATGATGCGCAGCAGCTCTTCTTCTTTCGCTTCCCAGTGGCGCAGATGAAAAAACGGCCTGTTCAGGCTGTTGAACGGGTTGCCGTTCTGCGGGTGATCGCACAGAACGTGCAGGATGAATGTTTCCGCCTCCGCAGTTCCCTCCGGGAAGCCGTAAGAGTGCGATGCAAATTCGGGGACCATCATGCAGTCTCCCGGAGACAGTACGGCAGAGTGCCCGTTTGTCTGCGCTTCCAGTTTGCCGCTTTTGACAGCCACGATCAGATTGTCGGATATTTTCCGTTCGGGGACATTCCACGGAACGCGCATGCTCCAGTACGAGGTGTTCAGGACAATGAAATTCCGGGTGGAAAGAATCGTTGCCGTCTGGTTCAGAATTTCTGGAGAAACATAGTCTTCAAGATGATTTTTGTATTCGTTGCCGTATTTTGTGCCAATCATGATCGTCGGATTTTTCAATGAAATTGCCGTTTATTTCTATTGTGTTTTCAGATAAAATATCGTATAATTATATAAAGTCAAGGAGTGAAAGGAGATTTTTATGCACGGAACGATTATTTTCAACCCCGGAACCGGATATCAGACGGCACGGCGTCTCTGGCAGGGATGTCCGACAGTGCTGCGGACTCCGGGCGGAAAACTGTTTGCCGGGTGGTATTCGGGCGGGTCGCGCGAACCGTCGGCATTCAATTACAATCTGCTGGTGAGCAGCTGCGACGGCGGGCTTTCGTGGAGTGAACCGCTGCTGGTCATTGAAAGCCTTACGAAAGAAAAAGTCCTTGCGATCGACATTGAGCTCTGGCTTGATCCGCGGGGACGCATGTGGCTGTTCTGGACCCAGCGGCATTTGCAGTACGCTGCGAAAGATCCGCGGCATCTTCAGTGCTGGGCGATCGTCTGCGACGACCCCGACGCTCCGGTTCTCCGGTGGAGCGAACCGCGTTGTCTCGCGCCCGGTTTCCTGCGCTGTCAGCCGACCGTTCTTTCGGACGGCAGATGGCTGCTTTGCGCTTACGACTGGACCGGAACCCGGTATCATTATTCGGAATCCTCCGACTGCGGCGAAACATGGATCCGCCGGGAGGCTGGCGAAAAGACCGTTCCGGTCGATTTTGATGAAACGATGATTCTGGAGCGGCTCGACGGTTCGCTGTGGATGCTTTCCCGCAACGCTCATACCGGTTTTCTTTCGGAGACGGTTTCCCGTGACGGCGGAGCGACCTGGTCGCCGGGAAGGCAGACACCGATCCCGAATCCTGCGTCGCATTTCTATCTGCGCCGGTTGAAATCCGGACGCGTTCTGCTGATCAACAACAACGATTCCGGGAAGCGGATCAATATGACGGCGTTTCTTTCGGAAGACGACGGCGTTTCATGGAAATATTCGCTGGTGATCGACCCCCGTGAAACTTCGTATCCCGATGCCGTGGAAGCGGAGGACGGCACCATTTACATGGTTCACGACCGCGGCCGCATGAGTTTCAAAGAGATTCTGTGTTCCCGGTTTACGGAGGCGGACATCATGGCGGGCAAGCTGACGGATCATGATTCCTACGTCTGCCAGATCATCAGCAAGGCGCCGCGCGATCCATGGAATACGGAAGAGGCGGAACGCATGGCAAAGCTGGATCGGGAGATGTTCGATGTTTATTTCTAAAAGACTGATGAACAGTACTCAACCCAAAGGAGTTGGAATAATGAAACAGCCAAATCTGTTGTTCCCCCGGCGGCACAGGTTCAGCCTGATCGAACTTCTCATAACGGTTGCGATTATCGCGATTCTTGCCGGACTGCTTCTGCCCGCTTTGAACTCGGCGCGGGAAAAAGCGCGTGCGCTGAATTGTCTCAGCAATCTGAAACAGACCGGTATGGCGGCGATTTCCTATGCCGGAGATCATGAGGACCGTCTGCTGCCCGGACGCTATCTTGTTGGGGACGGGGTGTATGGGTATTGGCCGGGATTGCTTCAGACATTGAAGTATTGCTCTGCGAAAAATTATATCTGCCCGGAGGGGGAAGCTGCGCTTTATTCGAATGCGACGCAGGACCGGGTATCCAAAGCAGATGTATGGCGGACTGGAAAGATTATGACGGCAGATGAGACCGCGAGCAGCTGGGAGGTCGGTACATTCGGGATCAACCATGTTATTTCCTTCGATTTTGCGCAGAATCCGATTCCGGAGTTTTCACGCCTGACGCAGCTGAAAAGGCCTTCCGTCGTTTTGGCGTTTGCCGATTCCGCCCACAGCATTGATCTGACGCCCTGTTTTACCGTGCGGAAAAATGCTTCGCAGGCGCATTTCGCTTATCCCCGTCACATGGGACAGCGGATTTGCAGTGTCGCTTACATGGACGGTCATGCAGGGACGGTTCGTGCCACGGTTTCCGGAAAAACGGGGGCGGAACAGCTTTATGCCGTCGGCGGCGGGCTTGCACAGGGAACAACCGTCTGGACCGGAAAATAAAAACTCTTTTCAAAAAAGGATGAATGATGATATGAAAAAAATTTGTCTGCTGCTTATCGCACTTTGCATTCCCGCAGGGTACATCTGTGCGGAACAGGTCGGGAAAGCCGCTCCGGCGGTGAAAAAAAGTATTCCTAAACGGAAGCCTGCCAGATGGAACATTATTTCCAGAGGGGAGGGGGGAACGTATCAGCTGACGCAGACCTCCACGGAGGCGTTTTCGCTGGTTCTGCACCGTAACGGGAAAGACAAACCCGCGAGGACGATGCTCTGCCTGGACTTGAACCGGGAGTTTCATACCCAGAACCGTTTATTCTTCACCTGCCGTTCCATCAACGGAAAACCGGTGATGGTTCATCCGCTTCTGAGTTACCGCAGCGGAAAGAAAAGCATTCTCAAATTCGGTCCGAAGCTGATGATTTCCGGCAAGGCGGAAAAGATGTTTGCATTGAGACTGGATACCGATTTCAAGCTCGGAGATGCCACGTTACCGTTTTTGCAGCTGAAGTTTTCCGCCGATATTTCCGGCGCTAAAGAGGGGGAGACGGTGGAGCTGGATGTGAGCGGAATGCGGATCTGCATGCCGGAAGAGGCCGGGATGAGTTCGGAGCGTCCGGAGGTGCTGGTCATACCCGGCAGAAAGGCGGAGAACATCAAACGGGTGGAAAATCCGGTCAAAGTCTTTTTCATGTTTGACAACGAGGATTTTTCGACCGTTTTCTGCGGACGCGGCAATTATCCGCGCGTTCAGGACCGCTGTCAGTTTCCCGGTTACCGTTCCCTGCTGCTGAAAACTGTGAAGGATCAGGCGGAACTGGCGGCTTCCCCGGAATCGGCGGATATGATCGTTTATGCCGGAGCAAGAGCCGATAAACCGATGGCGGAACGTGTGGCGAAAGCGGTTCGGAACGGCAAGCCGCTGTATGTCGCTGCCGTGGTCGCGGATCCGGAGATTGCGGAGCTGCTGCCGGTGAGTCTGAAAAAACGGGACGGCGGAATTCCGGTCCGCCGGACGCTGAAAGCGGTTTCCGCCGCTGATCCGCTGTTTGCCGGTCTTTCCTCCGCCTCATTCGGACAATATTTCGATGTCCGGATGAAGGCGGGCGGCAAGGCGCGGCTCGTGTTTGCGGACGGCTCCCCCGCGATGGCGGAGGGGGTTGCCGGGAAAGGGCGCGTGATCTGGTCCGCGCTCGGTATCGGAACGGATCTGATTTCCGGCAAAGCGTCGGAGGATCCGCTCCTGCTCCGCGTGATTTCGGAACAGACGGGCAAAGTGCTCCGGGAGACGGAACGGAAGCCGGTTCTGCGTGCAGACGGCTGGCAGGAGGGGCTTTCCACGGAGAATTTCGGGCGGTTCGGCTGGCTGATCGGTGACGGTCTGCTGGTCGAGAGCATGAACGATGTGTTTGATGTTTCCAACGGTTCGGCGCAGTACGCTTTCAAATCCCGTCTGGCTCCGAAACTGTCGCTGACGCACTGGAGTTTCAAGCCGCTGAATGCGGGAGAGGTCAAAGCGAAACAGGTGGATTGGTCGTATTGCTATGCAGAAACCGGCAAGTTTGAATATAACACGACTTGTGTCATACCTGCCGCCTGGAAAGAGGAAAAAATCAGTTTTACCGTGGAAGGCGGGATCGACGATCTGGCGGAGGTCTTTGTCAACGGCCGTTCCGTTGGCAGGGTGACGGAGGATATGCCGGAATACTGGCGCCGCCCGCACCGGTATCTTCTGCCGAAAGAACTGCTGAAGTTCGGTGAAGAGAACCGGATCCGGATCGTTGCGGAGAATCTGCGCGGCAACGGATCAATGGGAAGCTGTCCCGAACTGATCTGCCTGCCGTCGAAAGCAGAGTGCTGGACGTTTGCCGCGGATCGTGCGAATGAACTTGGCAAAGGGGGAGTGATCACCGATTCCATGGGAAAACGCCGGTTCGACACCAGCCTTGCATTTCCGGGGATACGATGGGAAATTTTCGGAAACCGTATCGTTATGGGGGTGTTCAACATTGCCGGCTATGCTGCGATCCCGTCCGGCAAAAGTTGGAAGGTTGTCGATCTGGCGAAGACGGATACGCTTCCGGTCAACTGGTCCGCACCGTGGATTCTGCTGTTCCACAACGGGGAATGCCGTCCGCTTCTGCTGGTGTTTTCAAAGCGTCAGGAAAAGATTACGGTTTCCAGGGTCGGTTCCGCGGTGAACGGGCTTGTATTCGAACGCGGAGGCGGGATCGGGATGATCGTTCCGCTTTGGCTGGGCGGCGGACGCAATGTGGATACCGCACCGTGGACGCGCGGGCTCCCGGCGGAAATCGCGGAACAGGCGGAATTCTGGGGGCGGAAAGCATTCGCTTATCCGGTCGCCGAAACGGAGATGTTCCGGATCAACCGGAAAAGCGGTCGCGTCGAGATCCGTACGAAATATCAATTTCTCCGCACGGAGAACGACTGGAATGTGAGTGCAGCACCTTATGCTCCGGTCCCGCCGCTGGCATTTTTTACCAAAGGCAGACTGTTTGAATCTGAACAGGCGAGGGACTGGGGGCTGATGACGAACTACGGAAGTTATGCCGCCCATGACAACAGCGACACGGTGGAGTGGAGTCTTCCTCTTCCCGAACCGGATTTTTCTCTGCTGCCCCGGATCGAAGCCGAGCCGGAAGTCCACCGGTTTGCCAATGCGATTTTCCGGAAAGGGGCTCCGTTCAATGCGGGCGGAGGCGTCCGGGAACTGTCGTGGTCACTTGCGTACCCCACGGGACCGAACTTCCCGGATTGCCGCAATGTCAACGCACACGGCTGGCTGCACGGGATCAATCAGGTGATGATCGCACCGTTCGCCCTTGATGCGGAGGCCCGCGCCCGGTTTATGGAGCGTGTCCGCCGCAAAGCCATGGAGCCGGCGGAGCTCTACCGCTACAAAAGCGCTCTGCGCTGGCGCGAAGAGCCGTTCAGCGGCATCCGTTATCCGATCTACTTCAACAACCGTCATCCACATTCCATAAAGTTTGCGGAGGGATTCGGCAGTGCGATCAATTATGCGGATGCCAACGAGACCGCACACATGATTCTCGCCGTCTCCCAGATGCTGGCGGACCGTCACGGGCAGCGGGATTTCATCCGGGCGAACGGTTCCTGGCTGCGTTCTGCGGCGCGGCTGCTGCTGGTGAGCGACGACTGGGCGTACATGGCTTCCCACTGCCGGGAGTCCGGACTCTCCGCCACGATCGACATGCTGAATTGCGAATACGCCTCCATGATGAAACTTGCCCGGCTCGCAGAGATTCTCGGCGACGATGAGCTGCGGGATCAGGCGCTTTATCGCGGTGCGCGGCGTCTCGTGCCGACGGTTGCGCGTCTGCCGTTCCTGGATTACGCAAGGAAGAACGGATTGCTGTATTTGGACAATGCAATGCTCTGCGTTGGTTTTCATGAACAGGGATTCCATTACCGGAGCAAGGGAACGAAGGCTTCCGAAGTGGATCTTTACGATATGAGTCAGGGGATACCGCCGGACATCGTTCCGTTGTACCGGAAGTACTGCCCGGAGGAAGAACGCGCGTACTTTGAAAAACTGGTGCTGCCCGGTCTGTATGACAAGAATGGCGCTTTTGCCTATAAGAACCCCGCTCTCCTCGCCATTATTGCCCATGCGTCGGCGATTCGCGATGCGGAACTGCGCCGGGCTTTGTTCAAGTGTATGGAGAAAGTAGCGAAAACGTCGTCTTTCACTTCCGACTGGCCGGGGATCACGGTTGCCTCCCAGTTTGCTCCGGTGCTGTACCGTCTTTACGGAAAAGTACGGATCCGCACTGCAAAGGATCTGGACATCCGGGATTTTTCCTATGATCCCGCGGCGAAGCTGCTGTGCCTGGACTTCCGTGCCGGAGCGGTTCCCGAACTGGTGCTGGAGAGTATGTTGAACCCGGCGGATTCCGTTTACCGGCGCGATGCGGACGGGTTGATTCGTATTCCGCTTCATCCGGGAGAAGAGAAAAAGCTGGAATTGCGGTTCCGCTGATTTCCGGTAAAAAAACAGAGCTTCCCGGTTTCAGAGAGAACCGGGAAGCTCCGGCGTTTCCGTGTATCCGCCGTTGGAGGAATCAGGGCTTTTTCGGCGCTTTGCGCGGAGTGCGGGAGAAGTCGCCCGCCGCATCCTTGACCAGACGCTCCGGCGGGTTTTCTGCGATCAGTTCCTGTGTCCGGCGTTCCAGACGCTGTTCCTTTTCCGCCACCTGTTTTTCATAGCGCCGTTTCATCATGGAAAGACGTTTTTCCATGCCTTTGATTGCGGCTTCCGTATCGGCAAGCAGTTTTTTCTGGAAATTCAGATGATTTTCCAGATCTTCCCGCGTCGTTTCGCGGATTTTCGCCAGTGCAGTTTCTTTGAGTTCCGGCGTTTTCGCTTCCAGATAAGCGGCGCGGAGCGCGAGCAGGCGTTTGGCTTTTTTCTGCCGCCATTTGAAGAAATGAGTGCGCATTTCCCGTTCAAACATCCGGGGATCTTTTGCGGCAAGCTGACGGAGTTCTTTGCGTTCCGCATCGGTGAATTCTTTGGATTCCAGTGCGGAGAGCAGAGGATGGACGCCGCCTTTGCGTCCCGGTGGCGGCGGTGGACCGGGACGTTCCGGCCGGGTGTCGGCAAATACGGCGGCGGAAAGCAGAATTCCGGTCAGCAGAATGGTGAGCAGTTTTTTCATATTGTCTGTACTCCTTGATTCGAGATTTCATAAGCGCTGGCGATCAGGCTTGCACCGCTTGCGACTTCACAGGAGAGCGAGATCAGACTGTCGTCGTAATCGGACAGCGAGGCGCTCTGCGTGGCGGTGGCGGTGAGATTCGGGCTCGCGGGAGCCGGAAGCAGGGAATAGAACGCGATTCCGAACGAGACCAGAAACGAGGCCGCGACCGGCACGGCGATTTTCCATACTCTCCAGCGGCGGCGTGCGGCATACCGCCGAGCTTCCGCAAGGATCACGGTATCCAGCTGTTCCGGGACCTGTATGCCGGAGGAGTCGTGTTCCAGTGTGCTGATGCGGTGAAACAGGGCGCAGTCCGGACATTCCGCGAGATGCCGTTCCATTTCGGCGGAACGGGCGGCACCGGATGCGGTTTCCCGCATGATGTTTGTGCATATTGTTTTCATGTTGCGCCCCCTTTTGTTAAGAGATCCATTCATTCAGTTGTTTTCTCAGATTTTTGACCGCGTACTGCATTCTGCCCAGAACCGTGTTGATGGAACAGCTCTGCACCTCCGCGATCTCTTTGAACGAGAGCCCTTCCTGCCGGAGCAGAAAAACCTCTTTCTGCTCATCCGCCAACCCGTCCGCAGCGCGCTGCAGCGCTTTGGCGAGCTCCCGGTTATGCATATTCCGCCACGGTTCCGAATGGCTGACCGGTTCGCTGACGGCGATATTTTCATCGTCCAGCGGCAGTTCCGCCGAAACCTTCTCTTTCCGGAACTGGTCGATCGCAAGATTGCGGGCGATCATGGTAAGCCATGCAAAAAACTTCTGCTTGCTTTCGTAGTCTCCCAGTTTCCGGATCACGCGGAGCCATGCCTGCTGAAACACGTCATCCGCAAGAGCGTGATTTCCGAGCATTCTGTTCAAGTATGCGTAAAGCGGCCGTTTATACCGTTCGTAGAGAACGGTGAAAGAATCGCTGCTGCCGTTCAGATACGCATGGATCAACTCCTCGTCGGTAATTGTCAGTTCTTCCGTTTTCTCATTCATATCCATGAAACGTGATCCCGCTGTTTTTATTGTGCCCGGATGATAATTTTTTTCGTTTTTTTGAAATATACGCGGAAAAAACGCATTTTCAACTTCTCCTGCGGAATTTGCCGGATGGCGGACGGCTGATTTTCATAGAAAAATCAGCGGCGGCTGTTGATTTTGGCGGCAGGCCGGTGTATTATATTGCAGATTCAACCAAATGGAGGTTTATCATGTTTCAGGTTATTGCCATTGTTTCGCTGAAGAAAGGGGAAGCGGAAAATTTCAAAAAGCTCCTTCCCGCGATTGTCGGAGCGTCGAAAACGGATAAGGGAAACATCAGCTATCAGTGCGATCAGGATGCGTTGAATCCCGATGTTTTTCTGTTTCAGGAGCGCTGGGAAAGCGATGAGGCATTGGAGGAACATCTTGCCCAGCCGCATTTCAAGGAGTTTGCCGCCGCGATCGAATCCCTGATTGCCGCTCCGCTTGCCATGCATAAGATCATGCTGTAAACTGCCGTTTGCGTAACAGCCGGTGTTCCGGACGGATGCCGGCTGTTTGTATATTATCCCTGTTGTCTCTGCAACGTTCCTTTTTTTCCGGAATGAATGTTCCGGTCCGTCGGAGGGAAAGGAAAACGCGGATTGATAAATGCCCCGCCGACCGGAGAAACCGGGCGGAATTCTGTTTTATTCTTCACGCGTACCGTTTGGCGCATCAAGCATATCCGGCGTCAGAAATTTTGCCGGAATTGAGAATGACACAAAAGTCGTCGCACTGTTGAGTTTGAAAACATAAATATAGGAATCCGTTATTCTGTCAAATCTGACAGACGAGTCCTTATCATATTTCAAATCGTCCCAACAGGGAGCACGGACGCGCTCGCAATTCGACAGGTCATCCAAAAGAAATAAATGATTAAAGAGGCGAACCCATGTGTCGCCTCCTTTATCTGTTGCCGTGCGGATTACCTGATCTTTATTGACAAAGAAGAAATCATAACAATCTTTATCAAAAAGACAGGGACCAACGATCAGGAATGGTTTGCTGTCTGCTTTATAAATGGCAAGCGTTTCATTTTTGCCATTTCGTTTCAGACATGTTTCTCCAACCTTGCGATACATACTGCCCATCGTAACACTGAAAACAACATCGCCCAAAGGCTTGAAGATAAAAGCGCCGGCAAGCGACACAGACAATGCTGTTATCAGGATTGCCAGAGTTATGGATATTTTTTTTATGACCGTTTTCATGAGTGAAATATATCATCGAATCTGCTCGTGTCAATACTGCCGCGGTATAATCGGATAAGCCTTATATTTTTTCTCTTGGATCTTGACGTTTGGGTTTTCGTAGTTGACACAGACATATATGAATGATAATCCAGTAGAATCAAAATACTTTTGAAATACAGAATCCTTCTTCTGCAAATCAATGCATCCAGCAGACCCGAAGTCTGAACCTCCATGAATAAAAAAACCGCTTCGTTTGCGCGTATCGGAGGTTTTATTCGGATGCAGAGGCCATGAACAGTTGCCCCAGCCGCTTGACTTGACAATATGGGACCATGGACTGGTTTTGGCTGATCGTTGCTCTTTAGACTCAACATAGTATAATCCTTGCGGAATTCCGCCGATATTTCTTTCTCCTTGTCTAGAATAGGAATAATCGAATTCGCGTTCAATGGTTTCGGAAATAAAACCTGAAACAGTTGCTTGATTTATAGTTATGTTCTCGGAAACTGCTTTTCCAGAAACAGCATTCAACAGTAGTTTTCCGTCACTGGACATCAAATAATGACCGTTGAAAATCAAAAATATTTTTTGTCTTCGCAATTCTAAGTTTTCATTACGCACCTTTATTATCTGTTCAGCAAGAGACTTTGCTTCTCCTTCTTGCAATCTATAGGTTTTTCTTAATGTTTGTGTAATACGATATTTTTCCACATCCTTACTCACATCCTTATTAGTATTGGTTATGGGAACATATCTACAATGGCAGTTCGGATGTATGGGAAGCTGTGGGAGATTCGGATCTTCAAGATCAAATTTCTTTCCGTCATTGATTATACAAGCTGGACAAGAGTTTTTGCCTTCATCTGCAATATATAAAAGCTGTTTTTTTTGAGTTTGAGGGAATTCATCCCACGCTTTTTGTACTTCTTTCATAATTGACAGGATGTCCATAACTTCTCCTTTTTGTTCGTTTTACACAGAAAAAATATTTTCTGTTCTACGTCGGATTTTGTCAACCTTTGTTTTTGGAAGATGCCGCTTCGGAATTTAGTGTACTGCAAGGTTTGGAACTCGATTGGAGGTGGATGACAATTTGCATCGTCAAGATCCTGATCGGGGTGATTATAGGAACTTTTCTCTTTATCCGACTTGCCACCGAAAATTAAAGAAACATGATATGCTTGTTTGCGAAAAACGTTTTTCATGCCTCCTTTTATGGCTGCCCGAAAAACGTCTTTCGATGAAGAACGTTTCAAGAAAACGTCGAAAAATACTTGATTCTGACATGTGTTCTTATCAGAGAAAGAAATCTTCCAGATATTTTCCGCTGTCGGAGTGTTTGCGGATCTTTTCGAGCGTTTTCAGTTCCAGCTGCCGGACCCGTTCGCGGGTGACGTTGAACAGTATGCTGACTTCGGTCAGGGTCTTGCAGGGACCGCCGTCAAGACCGTAACGCATGGTGATGACCTGTTTTTCCCGTTCGGAAAGCTGGTTGATTGCCTCCGCCAGACGTTCTTTCATCATTTTGCGGGCGAGCGACTTCATCGGGTCATCCGATTCTTTGTCGCTGAGGAAATTTTCAATCGTGAAATCAGGATCGTCCGAGCTCTGGGGAGCCTGAAGAGAGATGCACTGCAATGACATTTTCTTGATTGCACTGATCCGTTCCTTCGGCATTTCCATGATTTGGGCAAGCTCTTCGATGGTCGGTTCATTCCCGTTCAGCTGAATGAAATTCTTTTCCGTGATGTTCATTTTGCGGATCGTTACCAGCATGTGGATCGGCAGGCGGATCACGCGCGACTGCGCGGAAAGCGCCCGCGCGACAGCCTGTCTCACCCACCAGGAAGCATAGGTGCAGAAGCGGTGTCCGAGCTTGTAATCGAATTTTTCCAGAGCTTTCATCAAGCCGAGGTTGCCCTCCTGAATCAGATCCCCGAACGGCAGGCCTTTGTGCTGGTAATGCTTGGCGATATTGATGACCAGCCGCAGATTGGTTTCGAGCATACGGACTTTCCAGCGGTCGATTTCGCGGCGGAGCTCCGCCATCTTGCGGTTGTGGCGGATGATCTCCTCCACGTCCATCAGCATGATCCGTTCAAGTTCTGTGCCGGAGAGACGCCCGGCATTGTAGTTTTCCAGATAACGGCGTGCAACGTCGCTCCACTCCAGCAGTTTTTCCAGTACGGCGGAGTGTTTTGCCAACGTGTCGAACCCGGCTTTCCGCAGTTTGTCGAATTCCGGACGCGGAACGGTTCCGTAAGCGGCGCGCATCCGTGCGACGGCTTCCGCGATTTGTGCGGACCACCCCCGCTTGTGGACGGGATCATCGGGCAGCGAAGCATTGTCCCGAGTGGAGGGAGGGAAGATGTCGGCGAGATCCTCATCGGGATTGGCAAGCAGTTTGATGTGTTCGTCGTAAACGAATGCGAACAGATAAATGGATTCCCGGAGACTGCATACGTTCCGGTCGATCTGTTCCCAGAGGTCAAATTCCTCCTGCGGGCTCAGCTGGGGCATTTCGCCCATTTCCCGGAAATAACTGCGGAGAGCATCCTGTTCCTCTTCCTGCGAGGCGCGTTTTTTGTCGGGAGCGATTTTTTCGGCATCTTCCGGCACCTGGTCGAAACATTCCCGCATGGTGCGGGCTTCCCGCGCCGGAGGCGGCATGGTCGGTATTTCATGTTTGTCTGGTGCAGTCATTACAAAGTTCTCCGCAAGGTCTGTCATAAGTTAGCGTGTATCCCGCGTTTTTCAAGTGCTTTTCGGAATAACAGACCGGCAAATTCACAAAAAGTTCCGGTGTCATGCGGCGGGCGTTCCGCTTTCGATCAGCGGACGGTTGGCGTCGGAGGATTCCGCCACGGACCAGATCGCCATGATTTCCCGGTAGACCGGATCCGTTGTGTCGAGTCCGTCATCCGGCGTGAGAGTCTGAAGAGCTTTCATGATCAGAACCGGGGTGATCCGCTCCGGCGGGAGTGCGACCTGATAGGCTTCATAGCGGTCTTCAAAAATGACTTTGGAAAGGATATCCGCCTGCGTCAGTTCGTACAGCAGAAGACGGGTCGTCCGGACCGGTATTTCCAGTTTCCCGGAGAGCTGGGTGTCGGTGAGAGGCGGGAGTCCGCCCTGAAAATGGACCGCGCATTCCCGAACCAGTTTGAGTGCGTAGACGAGTTTCCGGGTATTGCCGACCGAACCGTCGCCGGGCGTTCCCTCGTAGGAACTGACGTTCTGGCTTGCGAATGCGATTTCCGCGCCGAGCAGGATGAACGTCCAGCTCATCTGGAGCCAGATGAGAAACAGCGGCAGAGCGGCAAAACTGCCGTAGATGGCGTTGTATTTCGCCACGTTGAACTGGGCGGCGAGGTAAAGACTCTGGACTATGTAGTAGAGTGCTCCGCCGAAAAATCCGCCCGCCAGAGCGGGCAGAAGACGGACCCGTGTATTCGGAATGAAAATGTAAATGAACGTGAAGACCAGCCAGGTGGAAACAAACGGCAGGATGCGGGAGGAGAGGGAGAGCAGCTGATTCATCGTGATGGAAAGTCCGGGGATTTCGTTGACCATTCCGCTCAGCCGCATGGTGGCGTAAACGGTGGCTCCGGTCGAGATAATGATGATCAGCGGACACAGCATCACAATGGAAAGATAGTCGCTGACTTTGCGGATGATGGTGCGTCCCGTTTTGATCCCCCAGATGTCGTTCAGGGAGTTTTCGATCTGCATCATCAGGCGGATCGTGATCAGCAGCAGCGCGACCGCCCCGATTCCGGCAATGACGCCGCCTTTGGTGTTCTCAAGCAGATTGTCGGAAAACGTGATGATCTTTTCCGCAATGGCTTCCTGTTCGGAGAGGGATTTCCGGAGCCAGGTTTCCAGACGCGTGTAGAGTCCGAATCCTTTTGCGATGGCGAATGCGAGCGCCGCCACGGGGATCAATGCCAGAAGAGTGTAGTACGTCAGGGCGGAGGCGCGGAGCATGCACTGGTTTTTCAGGAAGAAGCGCCCGGAGAGAATCCCGATCCGCAGGATCGAAAGCAGGGCCCGGATGACGAACGGATAATCGGCAAGACGGATCGTCCAGATTCTTGTTTTGAAAAATGTCAGCATAACAGATCCTTAAACTGTTGTTGTGATTTCCGGTTAATATAGCATTTCAACGCCGTTTTACAAAAATATTTTGCTTGCAGGGTTGATTTCATGGAAAAAGAAAGTATCTTTCCCGTTAAACGCGTTCAACGAAATATAAGGACAGACGAACGTTATGTATAAAATGCTCTGGGGAAAATACCGGGACCGGCATGCGATCGAGACCTATTGCGGGTTTTACTCCGCCTACAAGTGGAAACTGGTGTTTGTGGTGTTCATGTATTTGATCAAGTCCAGCCCGATGTACATTATTCCGATCATCACGGCGGACGTCATCAACCTGATTGCCGGCACTCCGCCTGGCGGCGTTCCGGAGGTCCTCAAACTGCTTGTTTTCGGATCGGTCATCATTCTGCAGAACATTCCGACTCACATTATCTATGCGCGGGCGTTCAGCAGTGTGAGCCGTCAGGTGGAGCGCAATCTGCGCACCGCGCTCTGTACGCGTCTTCAGCACCTTTCCATGCACTACCATAATTCCAACAAAATGGGCGTTCTGCAGACGAAAGTGCTGCGCGATGTGGAAAACGTGGAAATGCTGACCCGCATGCTGGTGGACAATCTGCCGCAGATCGCGGCGACGATGTGCGTGGCGATTACGGTAACCGCGATCCGTGCGCCGCTGTTCATCATCTTTTACCTGATTCTGGTTCCGATCGCGGTGATTCTGTTCCGGCTGATCCGTAAAAGCATGGCACAGCGGAACCGCGAGTTCCGGCTCAGCGTGGAAGATATGTCGGGACACGTCAGCGAAATGCTGCGTCTGATTCCGGTGACGCGTGCCCATCATCTGGAGGAGCGGGAGCTCAGCCGCGTCGGGGAACGGCTTGAAAAAATCCGGGAAACGGGGTTCCGTCTTGACAGCCTCAATGCGGTTTTCAACTCCGTCAACTGGTCGATGATTATGGTGTTCAATCTGCTGACGCTCTGCTGTGCGGCGTATCTGTACATGAAAGGCATTCTGAAAGTCGGGATTGGTGATGTGACTTTGCTTGCGGGGTATTTCAATATCATTTCCGGCGCCGTGATGCAGCTGCTGAACTTCCTGCCCGCAATGACGAAAGGACTGGAATCGGTCAAATCCATCGGCGAAGTTCTGGAGTGTCCCGACATCGAACAGAACGAAGGGGGAAAAGCGGTGAATGCCGTGCGAGGCGAATTCGAGTTCCGGAACGTTTCGTTCCGGTATGATCCCGATGCGGAATATGCTCTCCGGGACTTCTCCCTGCATGTCAAACCGGGCGAGACAATCGCTTTGGTCGGTGCCTCCGGCGCGGGAAAATCGACCGTCGCCCAGCTTGTGATCGGATTCATCCGCCCGACGGAAGGGACGATTCTGTTGGATGGCGTGGATATGAACGGACTGGATCTGCGCACCTACCGCCGTTTTATTTCCGTCGTCACGCAGGAAACGATTCTGTTCGACGGATCCATCCGCGACAACATTGCTTACGGCATTCCCGATGCGAAGGACCGGGATATTTTCCGCGCGGTCAAGTTCGCCAGTCTGGAGCCGCTGATCAACAGCCTTCCGGAGGGACTTGACACGCGGATCAAGGAGAACGGTTCCCGGCTTTCCGGCGGACAGCGTCAGCGGATCGCGATCGCCCGCGCCCTGATGCGCGATCCCCGTGTCCTGATTCTGGACGAAGCAACCAGTGCACTGGACGTGGATTCCGAATCGGAGATCAAAGCCGCTTTGGAACAGCTGATGAAAGGGCGGACGTCGTTTGTTGTCGCGCACCGTCTTTCCACGATTCAGAACGCCGACCGTATCGTGGTTCTTGGCGGGGGGCGCATCCTTGAGATCGGAACCCATCCGGAGCTGATCGCCCGGAATGGGCGGTATGCCGAGATGTACCGCAAATTCACCATGTTGAATTGAGTATGGCGGGAGGACTGCTGCTTATCGCTTGTCTGATTGCCGGTTGGATCATTTATGTGATCACGGTTTGGGCGTCTGCCGCGCGTTGGAAAGTCATTTGCATTTTTCTGGCGGGTTTGCTTGGAGCTTTCTGCCTCGGCTGGCTGGCAGGATGGGGCTTTCGATTACAGGTAAACTGGGACAGCGGATTGCGCTATCGGACTCAATTCCGGGAACTGGCGGAACGGTTCGAGTCCGGAACGCTTGCCGTTCCGGCTGTCTCCGGCACGGAATACCGTTTTTTCCCGTGGCTTTTCTGCGGGATCGTTCTGTCGGCTCTGGTTGTTTTGGCGTTTTTGTTTCTGAACAGGCGCCGGGGACTGCTGATTCCGGTTCTGCTTCTTCCGTTTCTGCTCTGCGGTACGCTGATTTTCGAGCGGCTCCGTTTCTGGAAGGAGTTTCTGGAAATGCGGAAAGAACAGGGACTCGCGCATATTGCGGAAGCCGCTTTGCAGGCGCAGGAAAAAGGGGTTCCGAAACGGCTGATTTCCGCTGTCTTCGCGGAACAGAGCAGTCTGTTCCGATTCTCGTATGAAAGACCGGATGACGCGTTTTCATCGGGAGACGCTGCGTATTCCGCTCTCCGCGCCTTGCCGGACCGGATGGAAATCCAGCAGGCGAAAGAGGTTCTGAAATATGCGGAATGCCTGTATTCCTCTCCGGAGTGTCCGGAGATCAAAGCAGTCCGGCTTCTGATGGCAGATGCCCGGCGCAATGGTCCCGATGAACTGGAGCGTCTTTTTGAAACAACCGGAACGGTTGCTGGAGAGCTGTATGCCCGTATATTGCTTTCCCGGCTTGAACCGCAGGGGAAAAGAGTTTTTCCGCTCCTGAACGGTGAAGTGAAATTGGAACGGAATGGCGTGATTGAGACCGTTCCCGCAAAGATTTTTTTCTCCAGCCGGGACCGGTTCAGGGAAGCGTTGCTTTCCGCATGGTTTCCTAGGGAATGAGTTCCCGCATGATCCGGATCGGAAACAGATTGACGTTTTTAACCCGTCCGGCGTATAAAAAATGAAACAATACTGCTTCCGCGGAAAGCATACAAAGACAAGGCGGATATGATTGAACTCATATCCGCCTTGCCGTAGGTTTCAAGTGTGTGACAGTCAGTCGAACAGGATGAACGGATAGCGTTCAGGATCCTTGTTTTCCCCGATGCCGGGTGCGATTTGCAGCCAGCCGTCACGTCCTTCCCCGTCGTTTTCATTGACAAGTAGATTGAAGCGGAAGCCGCCGCGCAGCATGGCAGGGGTCCAGCCGCATGCGTCAAGCGGGATGCGGATCCGGTAGGAGGTTGTTGTTCCCTTGCGTTCCGCCGTCAGACGCAGCTGTTTCCGGACTTCTTCTTTCCGGAAGCGGCGCGGAGCGTGGAACACATACATTTCCGGTTTGCCGGAATCAAGCAGGGAGGCGCCGAGTTCCCAGTAGTCGTCCTGCGATGGAAATTTGAAGCAGATTTGCAGATTGTCGCCTTTCCACACGTTGAATCCGCTGTACGGCTGGGAATGCACATCGTCCGTGACGTCGACGAGGAGCTCCAGAACACCGTCCGTTTCGCCGAGCCGGATACGCGCGCTGTGATCCGCCGGACCTTTCCAGATGCGGTGTGCAAGCTGCGGATCGGCTTCCGTCTGAGAGACAACCTGCGCTTTTTTGTCGAGTACAAAATCCGGTTTCCCGGTTTTCACCCCTTCGACCAGGTGAGCCGGATTGACCGGAATCCGCAACGCGGTTTTCACGGAACCTGTCTGACACTGCAGCAGAAACGAGACTGCGTGGTTCGGGAACCGTTCTTTTCCCGGCACGGCGATCCGGAATTCCGGTGTCACAGTCTTGTCCGGAGAGACGGTGACGGAGACCGACGGTTGCTCCGCCCGGAAGCCATCGGGGAGCGCGGAGAGGGAGAGGCGGAATTCCCGCGGTTTCGGGAACGGGTTCCGCACGTTGACTTTCAGCGTCATGGTACGTTCGGGTACGGCGACGTCAAGCGACTTCAGCCGCAGAAGCGGACCGATGAGCCGTGCGGAGGAGGCTCCCGCCAGACGCAGTGTTTTCGGTTCATTTTCCGCCTGAACCAGCACAACGCCGTCCTGAGCGGGCAGGGGGCTTTCATTATCCATGAAATCGGAAAGCCGTGCCTGTTTCGCATCGGATTTCAGCGCAAGGAGCACGGGCAGATCCGATTCGTTCCAGAGCGGAACGAGCTGTCCCTCCGGAGTTTCGAAACGGAATGCCCAGACACCTTCCGGAGCGGCGAACTGTTCCGCAAAATGCGCTTTGCGGAATGTTCGTGCGAGATGATTGTAGACCGAATAGACCGGTTTCGGACGGAAATCGGTGGTAATCATACCGTAGTTGTGTTCTCCGTTGGAAGCATCGTAACCATCGTTGCGGAGGTCGTACCATGCGTAACCGATCGCGCCGCGCGCCCAGGAATAGATCAGCTTTTTGTAGAGGGTCTGCGCCTGATTGCGTTCGGTCCCGAAAAGGGAGGAAATGGCGGTCTCGTTCGGGAACCACGGAATACGGTCTGCTCCGGCGCGTTTGCGCAGAGGAAGCAGATGCTGTTCCACCACAGCGACGTAAGCACCGAAGTTGCCGTGATTGTGTGTCAGGTGGATCTCATAGGAGCCCGCCGCATTTTTCAGGACTTTTTCCATGAATTGTTTGTCTTTCATGGCCTGATGAGTGTTCCCGCCGGCAAATCCGCCGCTCATCATCACTGCATCCGGGTTGCCTTTCTTGACGGATTTGTATGCGAGTTTCTGGAGTTTGGTGAACTCTTCCGCGCTGATTGCTCCGCGCTGCAGTTCCGGCTCGTTCCACAGTTCCCAGTTGCGGATGCGTCCGCGGAATTCCTTTGCCATTCTCTGCGCGTATGCGGCAAACGCGGTCTCATCCGGATAAGAGCGGCTCCAGACGAGCCAGTGTTTTTTCTGCAGTTCCGGCGGGACCGCCCATTTGGGATTGAAGCCGAGGAACCCTTGTAGTTCGATTCCGTAGGCGCCGCAGGTTTCCAACTGCCCGTTCAGATAGTCGGTTTTCCATTCTCCGGGCGTCGGTTGAACATAGCCCCAGCCCGGTGTGGCGCGCAGATATTTGATTCCGCAGAGTGCCGCCGCCTGATACTCCAGTTCGCGGTCGCGGTCCGACCAGCGTTCGGGATGGGAACAGACGCCGAACAGAAATTCCGGGTTGCCGTCCGGAGTCGGTCCCGCCGGGATCAGCTTTGCGAACGGCGTCTGCTGAATGGAAAGCCCGTTTGTTGCCGGATGCGAGATCTCGGCGACGGCGGTCCAGTGTCCGTTCCTGTCGGGGCGGATGGCAGGGACGCGGACAATGCGTTCGCCCGGTTTGACGTCAAGCTCGAACGTTTCGCTCAGCGTCTTTCCGTTGTAAGGGATCAGAGAGACTTTGATCTTGAATTTCCCGGATTTCTGCGAGGTATTGGTGAACAGATAATGGAATGCGTTTGCCCGGTCGTGTTTCAGAACATGCACCGGGGTTCCGGTCATGACGTCGAAACGGAGCGCTTCCGCGGCGGAGGACTGCACAGCAAGACGGGAACCGTGGAGGATCAGGCTGCTCTGCTGTTCCGGTGTTCCCTGAAGCGTGAGCCGGTCCACACGGTAAGGCGGCTGAAGCGGAACTGCCGCGAGATCAAAACGATAGGTTTTGCGCTTTCCCTGAACGGTTTGCGGCGGAGTGGTGAACGTCCGGTTCGCGGCGTCTTTCAGCGTCCATGACGCCTGGACTTTTCCGGTGATGGCTTCCGCATCCAGCTCGATGGCGCGGGGCTTTTCCTGAAAATGGACCAGACCGGCTTTTTTCAGCTCCCTCAGCCAGCCTTTTCCAGTGCGGATGTTGTTGACGATCAACGCATCCCCGGCGCGGTAAAGCTGATAGCCGCCGCTTTGCTGCGGCAGAAAGTCCCTGCCGAACGACCACAGCGGTCGGGTTGCGCTGACCGTGTTGCCGGTTGTGAGGCGGAAGCGGAGAGAACGCAGAGTCAGAAAAAATTCCCGGTCGGTTTTCCGGTTGTAACTGATTCCGAGTGCGAAAACACGGACAGGCGGGTCCATGAAATGATTCTGCTTCTCTTTTGAGGTTCCCCAGGTGGTTTTGAGGCGTTCTGGTGTGATTTTCCATTCCGCCGTGATCGTGCCGTTTTTATTTTCAAAACGGATCGGGCGGATCGCCCCGATTTCATTGTCTTTGTCGCGCAGACGGAGATCAAGCCCCGAAACGGGAGAATCCTGATCCGTGGAGAAAACGGCGCTTGCGTAGAGTGTTTCATATTCCCTGACCACAAACGGATGCTTCAGGGAGAGCTGGAGATGGTGCGCTTTTCCCGTATCGGTGCGGAAAAAAAGTCCCTGATGCTCCTTTGAGTAGGGAACTTGCTGTTTCTGCGATACTCCGACCCAGTCAACCTGTCCGCCGGCGTTCAGATCCGCGCTGAACTCGCGGCTGTCGGAAAATGCCGGAAGAACGAGAACTCCGGCGAGAAAAAGTGTGAGGATGGATTTCATGACACAGTTCCTTTTGTTATTGCGGCAGCAGGTTGTAATAAACGCAGGTTTGCATACGCTGTTTGTAATCCAGAGAGGAGACATGACCATCGAAACAGAGTGCGGATTTACGGAGGGAATGGCGGAAGCCGACTTCGATACCCGGCATTCCGTTTTGTCCGGCATTCGTTTTTCTCAGCCAGTCACCGAGCTGGAAAGCATTCGTGATCGAGGTCCCGCCTTCTTCTGTATAACTCAGTTCGCTGATGAAAATGATTCTGCTTGGTGTCACTGTATAACCTGCCACCGGAATCGGGAACCGGGTTTCCGGACGGACATAAGCCGGTCCGAGCGAGTTGGGGCCGTTGATTGAAACATACGGTGCCGCAGAGGTTCTTTCGTAAATCCGGGAGCAGAAATTGTTGAGGGAATAGCTGTTCACTTCCGTACTTCCCTGCGGGATGATGAGCGATGGACATTTCAACACACCGCTGTTCCGCATATTGTTGGCGTCCACCCAGCTTTTCGCCAGACGGGTTTTTGGCTGCAGATACGGCAGGATGGAGAACGGCCACATGTGCTCGTTGAACTTGATAGTGGTATCTCTGTTCTCCGGGCGGGAAGCGGGATACCAGGTGAAATCGGAGGCATACTGCGCCATGGCGGTGAACTGCTGTTTCAGATTGCTGTGACATTGAATCTCAAGCGCCTTCCTTCTTGCGCTTCCCAACGCGGGTAAAAGCAGGCCTGCCAGGATGGCGATCACGGCGATTACCACGAGGAGTTCTATGAGGGTGAATCTTCTTTTCATAATTGTTTCTCCTTATTTGTTATTATTTTTACGCTGTTGCGTTCAATCAGGATCGGTGTGCACTCTTTTTGCAGGAATTTTCCCCGGTTGGAACGGGAATGAAGCAGAGTTGCGGCGATTTTCATTGTCTCCGCCGCCGTTTCCCGTGAGATATGGGAGAGAACGGTGAGACCGTGCTGTTCTGCGGCGGAATTGTCGCCCAGACTGATAATGCTGACGTCTTCCGGGACATTGATTCCGAGTTTGGCGAACTCTTCCATAAGGATGATCGCGGAAACGGAACTGGAAACGTAGATTCCCGTGCACGGATGTTTCCCTTTGGCGAATTCCTTTGCAAACTGCTTCAGTTTGGCATCCGGATAATCTCCCGGTTTCATATTGCAGTTCCATTCTTCCACGGTGCACCCCATTGCGAGGGCGGCTGTCCGGAACAGATGGTGTCCGTGAGTCACATGCGAGGCTTCCGGTTCACTGTACAGCGAACAGAGCGCGCGGTGCCCTTTCCGGCAGAAACAGGTCGCGGCGATTACGCCGCTGTCCCCGCTGTTGCGGCTGACGGAGTTGATGCCCTCCACCAGAAGCAGGTCGTTCAGAACAATGACCGGGACGGGCGAGTGTGTGATCTTGACCAGACTTTCCGGCGTGAAGTAGTGCTGTGGCGTGGAGCAGAGCAGCAGGAGTTCCGCATCGAATGTTTCCAGATGATCAATGATATTCTGCCGGTAATCGTAAAAATGGATTTGCGGGAAGAATCCGGCGTTTCCGGCGGCTTCCACCAGATAGGCGGCTTCCTGTAAAAGCTGTGTTTTCCGCGTCCAGTCCGGCTGGAGAAGCAGAATGCGCGGAACGGAGACCTGCGGCTTGTTGACGATCAGCCCCGAACGGGGATTGGCGGTCAGCATGCCGAGAGATTTCAGATTGTTCAGTGCGGAGGTCACGGTCAGCTGGCTGACTTTGTACTCCTCCATCAAGTTGCGGATGCTCGGAAACTCCGTGCCGTCCGGCATATTGGTGATCCGCCGCCGCAATTCGCTGAACAGCTGTTCGCTTTTACTTTTCTTTTCCATATTAGGAACCTTATCTGCATTATTTTCTGATACAGTTTAATTATACAATATTTCCGGAAAAAGTCAATCCCCTTTTCTGAAAAAAGATGAAAAAAAATTGATTTTCAGCAATCCGGGTGCGGCATGGAGGCGCGCCAGACCAGATTGACGGGAATCTGTCTGGTTGTGAGCGGAGTGTTTTCTTTCAGATGAGAGATCATCATCTCCACGCAGGCTGCGGCACATTCCGCCGCCATCTGATCGAATGTGGTCAGCGGAACGGGACAGTGCTCGGAGAGCCTGATATTGTCCCCGCCGGTGAGAAGGAGATCCTGCGGGATGCGGATCCCGCGTTCCAGACAGCGCGTTTCCACGGCAACGGCGGCTTCATCGTTTGCGCAGATTACCGCATCCGGCTTCCGGTCCAGCACGTCGTCGACAAGCGGCGTAAGAGAGGAAAGAAGCAGTTCATCGCCATATACAATATACGGATCATATGGTTGTGCCGCCTCCAGAAAACCCGCCAGACGTGCGCGGTAACTGTCTCCGTTGCGGGACATGATGGCGGCGGGGCGTGTTGCCCCGCGGTCGATACAGGCTTGTGTCAGGGTGCGCATCGCCTCCTGCTGTGCGGAATAGACTGCGGGATGGTTGCCGACGCGGTTCGTCAACAGGAGAAACGGATAACCGGCATCGGCGAGTTCATCCAGAAACGAGTGTTTTTCCTGTGCGCCCCAAATGATAAGGCCGTCGATCTCGTTGCGTTTGAAGATGTTCAGGTACTCTCTGGTTTCGATAAACGGACGGTTGCTGAGCAGGGGGAGGGTGCGGTAACTGCGGCGGAACAGTTCCCGGCAGACGGCGAAAAACGATTTGGAAAGATTGTCGTCGTCGGGCATGAATTCGGTTGCGGTAAGAAAGCCGATTGCGCCCGCCTGACGGGAGAAGAAACGCGCGGCGTGGATGCTCGGGTGATAATCCACGCTGCGGCAGACTTCAAGGATGCGCTCGCGGGTCTCGCCGCTGATCCGGATGGAGGTGCTGCGGCCGGAGAGAACGCGGGAGACCGTGGAGGGGGAACAACCGGAGAGTGCCGCGATCCTGCGGATATTGAGCGGCTTTTCCATGCTCAGTTCCTGATATGCCGATACGGATTTGCTTCCCAGGATGGTTGGGAATTGAATGGTTTCGGGTTCACTCCGCGCCGTTCCTGACTGGTGGAGAAAAACTCACATCCGGAAAACAGCGATACGGACAGCAGCAGAAAAAAGAAGAAAAGGAGTCTGCCGGATCCGGCAGACTCCTCGCGGTTTGTGCGGCGGTGTTCAGAACGGAAGCATGCCATAGGTGTGCATTTCCATTACCTGAAAGACGATTGCCGTAATGATCAGCGCCAGGGAAAGCGCGGATGTGATCGTGAAAATCCAGGATGAAAACATGGTTTCTGCTCCTTATTTTTTTCCGGCGTTCTTGATCAGAGCGTCTTTGATTTTCAGCAGAGCCGTGATGTCTTCCTTGGTGAAGTAGACTGCATCGCCGGGCATGACTGCGGACTGTGCGGATTCCTTGTCGATATTGGCGATGGCATAATTTTCACCAACCTGTGCGATGGTGAGCTTTGCCACGAATTCCGGCTTTTCACCTGCGAGGTTGCGGGCTACGGTGACCGGGAATCCGGGAGCGAGCAGCATATATTTGGTACGGTCGCCTTTCTTGAATTTTTCGACAACCGGCATTTTCTCTCCGAGATTGATTACCACAAAGCCCCAACGGTCATTGACGGTTTCGACTTTACCTTCGATTCTGGAATAGAGAGCGACTTCATCCGGTTCCACCGGTCCGCCGTCGGGGTTGATGATCAAGCGGAGGCGTCTGATTTCCGCATTGAGTTTGCGGATTTCGGCATCCTTGTTGCGGATGGTGTTGTCGCGGTTTCTCACCTGATTGGTCAGGTTGCGAGTCTTTGCGCGTTCCTGATTGAGTTCATTGCGGGTCCGGTTGAGATCGTTTCTCATTTTCTGAGCCGCGGCAATGACTTTTTTCACGCCGTCCTGATAGCTGCCGCGGTAATTCGGGGCGGGAGCTCCGGCGGCGCGGGCAATATCGTTCAGAGCCTTTTCATAAGCGGATCTGCGGTTTTTCAGGTCGTCGATTGCGCGGTTGAAGTTGCTGGAGACCGCTCCCGGATTGGCTTTCAGAGCCTGAACGCTGGTATGAATAACCCTGTTTGCGGAAGCAACATAATTGTTGATGATGGTGGTGTTGCGGTCTGCCACTTTTTTGGCGGCTGCCAACAGGGCTTTCTGCTTGGCGTCCGTGGTTGCCACATTCTGAAGTTCGGCGGCGCTGATGTTGCGGACTTCCAGCATATTGGCGGTCTGCGTCAGGCTTTTGGCGAGCGAGTCACGCTGGGCAGTGATCTGTTTTGCCGCCTTGGACAGTTCGGGCAGGTTCCGTTTGAGGCCGGAGAGATCCGCATTGTCCGGGCTTTTATGCCCCAATGTATCGGCATTGAGTTTCGCCGACAGTTTCAGTCCTGAATTCTGTTCAAGAGCTTTCGCTGTTTGTGCAATGCTTTGCGACATCTCTTCCCATCCTGCGACCAGCTGCTCCCTCTTGTTGAACAAGAGGTAGGAGAATGTGACTCCTGCAATGGCAAACACCAGTACCAGAATGTTGACGACCTTGTTGAAAATTCCCATCTTTTACTCCTTAAAGTGTTGCTATATTATATTATATTTTTTTCCTTGTCCACAACTCGCATAAACTTACAGTTGATAAGCAGTTATGTCAAATCGTTTTTCAAACAATTTTCAGAGTTTTTTTCATTTTTTTGTTGATTTCCGGCTTTTTCTCCGCTATTTTCCCGGAAACGAAAGGATTTTATCATGTTTCAGACTATGCAGATTATGACCGGAGGATTCGATTTCAACTTTTCTTATTTTGCTGTTTGCGGACGGGACGCGCTGATCGTGGACCCTTGCGGGGATACTGCGCTGATCCGCCGTGTAGTTGAAGAAATGAGGGGTTCGTATACGCCCCGCTATATTCTGCTGACGCATTCGCATCGCGACCATGTGTCCGGGATCTGCGGGGTGCAGCGCTTCTTTCCCGCGCCGGTCTGCATTTCCGCCGCATCCGCTTTTCCCTGTGACCGCGGACTGGAAGACGGGGAACGTCTGCCGTTTGGAGACGGTTTTATCGAGTGTCTTGCCACGCCCGGACATACCGTGGATTCGATGTGTTTCCGGGATTCCGGCAATACCGCACTGTTTACCGGGGACACTCTGTTTATCGGCGAATGCGGATTCAGCACGGCGGAGCCGATGTTCCGCTCCATGTGCAGGCTGCGCGCTCTGCCGGATTCGCTCACCGTTTATCCCGGTCATGACTACGGAAGCGTTCCGCATGATTCTCTCGGCCATCAGAAAGCGGTCAATCCGTATCTGAATGCGCCGGATCTTGAAACGTTCCGCGAACGGCTTGCGCATCTGACGTGAGAGTCCTCATGAAAAGAGGATGTTCTTGATGCCGTCGAAAATCATCTGGGCGGCGATGGCGGAAAGAAAGAGTCCGGAGACTTTGCTTACGATTGTGATTCCTTTTTTCGTCAGCAGCTGTTCCAGCCGGGTTCCGAGCAGCAGAAGCGTGGTCAGGACGGCGATTGCCAGGAGCAGGGAGCTGAGATTGAGGCACATCTGCTTCCAGTTTGTGTATTCATTCCCCATAACGATCAGCGCCGCGGTGGTTCCGGGACCGACTGTGATGGGAATTGCCAGCGGAACCACGGCAATGTCATCGTAATCCCGGGAAGTCTCCTTGCCTTCAATGACTTTGGCACTGCCGTTTCCGTTCCCGTTTCCGCGGACCATCAGGATCGCGTTCAGAAACAGAATCGTTCCGCCGCCGATCCGGAATGCGTCGATTTTTACGCCGAACAGCATGAAGATGAAATTGCCGAAGAAAAACCAGATGATGCAGACGACCACCACGGAGATTCCGGTTTTCAGCGCGACTCTCCGCCGTTCCGCCGCCGAGGAATCCTGAGTCATGGCCAGAAATGCGGAGAGCAGGGCGAACGGGGTCAGGATTACGAAGAACTGAAATGCCAGATTGAGTAGATTTGCCATGATAAAAAGACCTTGTTTTGATTAATGAAATGTTCCGCAGGCAGAATAATGTAGCGATCTTTGCGGAAAAATCAACTGTTTTTCTTTTTTTTCATGAAAAGCGGGTGTATATTATATCATTATAAATTGCATTACAACCGGAGATTTGTTTTGAGCGCTGAATATTTTGATGTTGTCGTGGTGGGCGGCGGCCATGCCGCATGTGAAGCCGCACTGGCTTCCGCAAGAACGGGCGCGTCCACGCTGATGCTTGCGATCAATCTGGACCATATTGCACAGATGAGCTGCAACCCTGCGATCGGCGGGATCGCGAAAGGACACGTCGTCCGTGAGATTGATGCGCTCGGCGGAGCGATGGGACGTGTCACGGATGCCGCGGCGCTCCAGTTCCGTCTCCTGAACCTTGGAAAAGGGCCCGCCGTCTGGTCGCCCCGTGCCCAGTGCGACAAAGTGTGTTACCAGAAAGCGATGAAACGGGAAGTGGAGCTTCAGCCCAATCTTCAGATCCGTCAGGGGACCGCATGTTCGTTTCTGCTGGAAAACGGCAGGATCGCCGGGATTGTCGGAGAACTCGGCGAGGAGTTCCGCGCGAAAGCCGTGGTTCTGGCGACCGGGACGTTTCTGCACGGGAAACTGCATTACGGGCTCCGCAACATGCCCGGAGGACGCGCCGGGGATCCGCCGTCGGTGGAGCTTGCCGTTGCGCTCCGGGAGCAGCTGAACCTGCGGGTCGGACGCCTCAAAACCGGAACGCCGCCGCGCATTCTCGGCAAATCCATTGATTTTTCGCAGATGGATACTCAGGCCTCCGACGACGTGGAGGAGCAGTTTTCCTTTTTCCCGTCCGACTCCGTCCGCCCGCGCGCGGAACACCGCAATGTGCCCTGCCATCTGGTCTATTCCAATCAGAAAACCGCTCAGATCGTCCGTGACAATCTTGATAAGGCTCCGATGTACCGCGGTGTGATTGAGGGGGTCGGCGCACGGTACTGTCCGTCGTTTGAAGACAAGGTCGTCCGGTTCGCCCATCATGAGCGTCATCTGCTCTATATCGAACCGGAGGGCGAGAATACGGACGAATATTATATCAACGGAATCTCGACCAGTCTGCCGCCGGAAATTCAGATTCAGATGCTGCGGACCGTTCCCGGACTGGAGCGGGTGGAGATTGCGCGCTATGCGTATGCGATCGAATATGATTTCGTCTACCCGGAAGAGTTGTCGCGTTCGCTCGGCGTGAAAAAATATCCCGGTCTGTTTCATGCCGGACAGCTGAACGGGACCAGCGGCTACGAGGAGGCCGCGGGGCAGGGGCTCGTCGCCGGACTCAATGCCGCCCGCTATGCCGCCGGGCTTGATCCCGTTGAATTCGGACGCGACGAGGCGTATATCGGGGTGATGATTGACGACCTGGTGACGAAGGAGATTGTCGAGCCGTACCGTCTGTTCACGAGCCGCGCGGAACACCGGCTTTCCCTCCGTCAGGACAACGCGGATTTCCGGCTCTGCGAAAAAGCGTATTCGCTGGGGCTTCTTCCGGAAGAAAAATACCGGAACTTCAGGGAATATGCCGCTCTCTGCGATACGGTCGAAATCCGTTGCAAGACTCAGAAGGAGCGGGGACGCTCTCTGTGGGATCATCTCAAGGATCAGCAGGGGACTTACAATGCGGAAACTCTTCCGTTTGATCTGGCACAGCTCGAACTTGATAACGGGAATCCGCTTCACCGCCGTGTGATGCGCCAGCTTGCGATCCGTTCGCACTATGAGGGATATTTGAAGCGGGAAGAGCAGTCCGTCGCAAAACTGCACGCTCTGGAAGCATGGCGCATTCCGGAAGATTTCGATTACGAAACGGTCAAGGGACTCCGGAACGAATCCCGGATGAAGCTGACGAAAACGCGCCCGACCAGTCTTGCGCAGGCGGGGCGGATCGACGGTGTGACGCCCTCCGAAATCGCATTGCTGCAGGTGCATATCATGCGCCGCCGCAGAGAGGCGGAACGGCATGGCTGATTCCTCCGACGGTTTTCTGCCGTCCGCAGGCGGTGTCCTGCGGCGTCTCTGCGCGCGGAAACTGGCGCTTGTTTCCCTGATCGTTACGCTCGTTTATCTGGGAATGGCGGTTTTTGCGGAGGGATATGCCGCCTGGTGTTCCGCCCGCAATACGGAGCCGGTCTACCAGCTGCGGGACGAATCCGCGCGGAATCAGGCGCCGTCTGCCGCCCACTGGCTTGGAACGGATTACCTCGGACGCGACGTACTGATCCGGGCGCTGTTTGCGACTCGGACCGCAGTGAAAGTCGGGCTGATCGCGTCCCTGATCGCTACCCTGTTCGGCGTTACGCTTGGAATCTGCGCCGGGTACTTCGGCGGGACGGCGGACGATATTGTCGTGTGGATTTACAGCACGTTTGCTTCCATGCCGTCTCTGTTGTTTATTCTGGCGTTTGCCCTGCTTGTGACCAAAGGTTTTCTGCTGCCGTCGATGAAGAGCGTTTTTGACTCAATCGCACATGTTCTGCGGGCGGAACCGGGAATGTTGGCGGTTTATCTGGGAATCGGATTGACCGGCTGGGTGTCGCTTTGCCGCGTGGTCCGTGCGGAGGCGATGCGGATCCGGGAGACGCAGTATGTTCAGGCGGCGCGTACGCTTGGAGCAAGCTCGTTCTCAATCGTTTTCCGGCATGTGCTTCCGAATCTGATGCACCTGGTTATTATTTACTTCACCATGCAGTTCGCGTTTGCGATCATGACGGAAGTCATTGTCAGCTATCTGGGGCTCGGTGTGCAGTTCGAGCCGAGCTGGGGCGTGATGATCGCCGACGGGCAGGAGCGGCTGTGGCGCGGCGTCTGGTGGGAAGTCGGTACGGCGACTCTGTTCATGTTCGTGCTGGTTCTCTGCCTGAACATTCTGGGTGACGCTCTGCGTGACGCGCTGGATCCCTCATTACGCGGCAGCTGAAAATCAGGATTCCGACCGCCGGACCAGTTCCTGAAACAGAATGCGCGCATGATCCGCCGCATGAAACATGCGTTCCGGATGCCACTGAATCCCCCAGATAAAGGATTTCCCGTTTACCGCGATTGCTTCAATAAGCCCGTCATCCGCTTTTGTCATGACCGTCGTTCCCGGTGCGGGAAGACGGATCCCCTGATGGTGCAGACTGTTCACTTCCAGAGAGCCTGCCGGGATCAACTTGTGCAACGGGGTGCCCGGACACAGATTGACCTTGTGGACCGGTTTGTCATGGGGGAGCCGCTGACGGTGCGTAAGCGGTGTCCGGGTTTGTGACGGCAGGTCCTGCCAGAGTTTGCCGCCGAGCAGGACATTGATCAGCTGTGCACCCCGGCAGATTCCGAGCAGAGGCAGATCCCGTTCCATTGCGTATTGAAAAACGATCCGGTCTGTCCGGTCCCGGTGCGGACAGATTTTTCCGCATTCGGGCAGGGGGTGTTCCCCGTACAGTTCCGGGTCGACGTCCTGTCCGCCGGTCAGAAGAATGCCGCTGCAGAGGCTGATTGCCCGCTGCAGAACGACGCTGTCATCCGTCAGCGGCAGGATGACGGGAACGCCGCCTGCGTTCTGGACGGCATCCATGTAATCCGCCCGCATCTGCAGACAGCGGTTTTCTTCCTCATACAGCGGAGTGAGACCGATTACTGGTTTCATCTTGAATCCTTTGAAAAGAAGAGAGGCAATAATGCGTGAACATTATTACCTCTCCGGTTCATGCGTCTCTTCCCGTCTGCCGGGAAGAATCCGGCTTATCTGGTGGAATACGCCAGATTATAGGAGTTCGACCACGAATTGACGTTGTTCGGACTCTTGGCGCGGATTTCCACGAAGTACTCGCCTGCGGCAAGCATACTCTTCGAGCTGTATCCGCTGTCTGTCTTGATCAGAGAGACATTACCCGATTTTCCGCCATACTCGCTGGTCATCTTGAGGCTGACTTTTCCGCTGAAGTTGAAATTCAGATCAAGATAGCTTTCCTTATCCAGAGTGATCTTGTAGAAGTCACTGGGTTCATTATAGCCGACCCAGTCGGAAGTCGTCTGTCCGGCGGTGAGCGCCATGGCGTTTTCCTTGACGTTGTTGCCGCGGGAAGCGGGGGCGTAGCTCTCGTTGATCGAGAGATTGTAGAACGAGTTCTGATACCCCTTGCCTTTATCTCCGGATTCAACCGAGATATAGTACTCCTGTCCGGCTTTCAGCAGAACGTCCTTGCCGAAGATGTCGGCTGTTGCGTACTTTGCATCGGGTGTGCCCTTGATCGTTTTGCTCTTGAGCTTTTTGCCGGTGGTGTCGTACAGCGTCACTTTTATCTTGGATTCCACTTCCGTTATACCGAGTTCGACTGCTCCGTTGAGTGCGGATGTGAACTTGTAGTAGTCCACTTTGTCTCCGTATCCGACCCATCCGCCGGAGAAGAGACCGTGCCCGTTGACGTCGAGGAGAACCGACTGTGCGGATCCCGTGTCATTGTTCGCGGTTGCCGGCTGGAAGAGGTTGTCGGAAACGCCGATCGTGTAATCTGCGTTCTGCTTGCCTTTTCCTTTGTCGCCGGATTCCACCACGATGTACACTTTGCCTGAGGGGCAGAGAGCCGGTTTTTTGAAGATATTGGAATACTGTCCGGCTTTTACCGAAGCGGATGTAATCTTTCTGTAATCCGCATTGTAAACCGTTACCTTGACTTTGGCATTGGTGGAAACCGAAAGATTCAGGGAACCGGCAATGTCGCTGTTGATGACATAGTAGTCCTGAGCTTCGAGGTATCCCACGAATCCGGAAATGGATCCGGTCTTCTGGCTGTCCGTCGTTGTCAGAATGATCTCTTCCGACTGATCGCCGAACCCTTTGTTCGGGGTCCAGTCCGGGAAGTAGGTCGAATCGAAATTCAGGACATAGGAAGTCTGGGTATTGAACTTCTTCTTGTCCATGGCTTCCACCTTGATATAATAGAGGTTGGAGGCCAGGAGGTAATCGCTGAGCAAGGTTCCGCCGCCTGCGTTGACGGTGAACGATTTGAGCTTTTTCCATTTTCCGGACTGGTTGTCGGCATACAGCGTGATCTTGACTTTCTGGGAAAGTCCGGTGATGGAGAGGTTCAGTCTGCCGTTTTTCTCCACGCCGTCGTAACGGTAATAATGTTCGACATTGCCTTCCGTTCCGATCGTGCTGGTGATCGTTGCGGAATAGGATCTGTCCGGCGTCGCGGAGGCGTTTGTATGTCCTTCCGGGTCCATGATTGATGTTCCGCTGCCCGGGTATATGGGATTCGGGACACCGCAATGTACGGTCTGGCTGTTGCTGACCGGACTCCGTTTGCCGGAACCGTCGATAGCCGTCACCGTGACGGTGTAGGTACCCGCCGAGACCGGGAGCTCTTTGCCGCCGATAACGACCGTTGTGTCATTGATGTGCGGCTGAGTATAGAACAGCAGGGGCGCATCCACTCCGTTGGAGAGTGCGATTTCGTAGGTGTAGATTCCGAACGGATCGAATACCGGCGACCATTCCAGATTCCACAGCGTTCCGTTGCTGCCTTCGACTTCTTCCGGAGCGTAAAGCTCCACCTGATCCGGAGCATAGTAATCGTTCAAAGAGCGGTCCAGATCCTTGTCGGCGAGTTTGAACACATTTGTCTTGGAGTAGACGGTCTCGTTGCCGTAGGAGTCGATTGCGCAAACGCGCCAGTAAATGTCGGGGACATCGTTGTAGGTTGAGTAATAACCGTTTTTGCCCTGAGCCATTCCGGCGATATAGGCAATGCCGTTGTTGTCGGTGCTGAGCGTGAAGCTGCTGCCGGTGAACTCCTCGGAAAGGAGGAGATAATCGGAAGCGAAGTCCGCGGAGCTTGCCAGCTCGATCCGGTATTTGACCGCATCCGTGAACGTCGAATCCATGTCGAACTTGACGCTGATGCTGGTCGGCTGCCGGACCTGTGCACCGTTGCTGACTGTCGGGTCGTCCACCATCTCGTATGAAACGGTGATGGTGGTATCCATGTCCGTGAATTCGCCTTTCGGCGGAGTCAGCTTGACGAAGAACGATCCCTGACCCTGAAGATAGCCTTCGTTTCCTGCCCAGTCTTTGGCTCCGACCCACCAGTTGTAGGTGCCTTCGGAGATGCCGTTGGCGAGGAGAATATCTCTTGTCAGAGTATAATTCGTTGCTCCGCCGACCGTGATGCAGATCGCTTTTCCCGGATCGAGGGTCGAACTGGTGCTGAAGTAGAGGTTGTACTCTTTCAGACCGGAGACCGGTTCCCCGGCGGCACCGTTCGGATCGACTGCTCCGGACCATGTCAGCTGATAATTGTTGCCGGTGAGATCGGTGAGCGTCGTATTGGAGCTCGTAAACACCGGCTTCGTGACGTCGGTCATAGTCGAGAGGACTTTGGATGTGACGGGCACATCAGGATAGTTCGTATCTCTGGCAACGATCACATAATCATATTTCGCATTGGGCGACACGGTGAAATTGAATTTCGTGGCGGAGGCGTCGGCTGTCATGAACGTTTCATAAACACCGCTGCCTGCAACGGCGCGTTTCAGTTCATAACCGGTTGGGATTCCGGAGCCGATGGACCACGAAATCGTAATGTTCAGCATGTCATTTTCATAAACGGACACGAGCTGTTCGTTTTTGAAAGTGAACGATTCCGGCGGCGGAACATAGCCGTCAAGCGTGAACGTCTTATCGGCTTTCTGTTTGCCGGAGGAGAAGCCTTTTTCGTCAAAGGCTTCAACCGCCCATTCATAGACCGTATCTCCGAGGAGGACTTTGGTCATGGTGTCGTTCAGGAACGCTTTGACCGTGATGTTGGTCGATGTGTATTCCGGGGTGACTTCAATCCACTCCGTGGTGTTCTGCTGACGGACGTAGAGTTTGTACCCTGAAAGCTGATAGGGCGATGAACTCGCTTCCGCCCAGGTGAAGTTGACGGTATAACCGTAATTTTCCACGGTTGCGCTGACATCCATTTCTCCGGTAGAGAGCAGGATCGTTCCCGGTTCTTCCGCCGTGATGGTCAGAGTCGGGGATTCAAAGACATTGCCGGCATTGTCTTCAACAAGAAGCCGCCAGTAAGTCGGGCATTCGTTGTTGTCGCCGACAACCGGAATATCCCGGGTGTCGATGGGCGGAGCCGTAACCGTGTAGGAGGACAGACCTTCCAGTTGAGCCGCATAACGGACATCAACGGTGATCCACTGCTTTTGTCCGCCGCTGGAGATTTTCTGGTACTGAACCGTATAGCTGTAAATGCCGGAAGGCGCGTCGATTTCCGAACTTTCCGGATCGTAGCCGCAGTTGACGGTCAGAGTCACCGCAAAATTTCTGCCGCCGGACGGATTTTCCACATACAGGTCATTTTTGTTTTCCGGTTCTTCCCAGGCGATGCTTGCCCCTGCCGGTTTGGTGATGTCTCCCTGCAGATCGCCGGATTTCAGGGCAGCGGATTCATTGCCGGAATAATCACGGGCGGTAATGTAATAGCTGATCTTCTGATTCAGGCCGGAAAGACCGCTGATCACCGCTTTGTAATACTGATCCGAGTTCGGAGCAAGACGGATAGACTTATAGGAGGAGTCGCCTTCTTCTTTGTAGTAGAGCACATAGAATGCAATACCGGAACCGGTATCGTCCGCCAGTTTGCCATACCAGTTCAGGGTGACGGTATTCTTCGCATAATTGTTCAGCGTCTGTTCCCCTGTATTCGGATTGGTTTCTTCCACACCGTCTGTTTTGACATAGTAGAAGTGGGGAGTGATTGCGATATTCTGACTGTTCGGAGTTGCAACCGGCGCTGTTGTATCGCCTCCGACCGTTGTGAAATGATAATTTTCACTCCAGATTTCATCCGCCGGTTCTCCGCCGGTCCCGTTGTTGGAAACCGCTTTGACCCTCCAGTAATAATTGTTGCTGAAATCGACGTTGGACAGATAGAATTTATTGGTCGTGACACGGCGTGTCACAACTGTAAAGTTGGTATTGTTTCCACTCCAGATCGCTTCCAGTTCCTCATCCGTCAAATTGGAGATGCTCTCGTCGTTGGTTGTAAAGAACTGGATCTCATAATATTGAAGTCCGGATTCAAACGTATCACGCATATCATCCCACTGAAGAATGCTGACGGAATCGGCAAGCTGCCCGACCCGGAGATTCATCAGACCGGCAACCTGTGCCGTTTCTTCCTTGAGTGTGCCGTTTTCGATTTCGATTACATCGGACCATTCACTGGTCGTATAGGAACTGGTCGACGCAACATTTTTCAAACGGAGGCGGACTCTGACCGCATCGCCCTGCTGAATATCGCTGAGCGTGTAAGAGGTCGCCAGATAATCCAGCGTGACAACGGTAGAGTTGCTCCAGCTGCCGTCTTTCTTTTTAATGCTGTATTCCAGTTCATAACGGTTGGCATCCGTCAGGGCTTTGTTCAGCGCGGTATTCCATTCGACAATGAACTCTTCCGCTTCGGAGTCGATTCTTCCGGTTACGGTGAGGGTATCAATGCGTTCGGAGGAACCGGAAGCCGTATTGATGATTTCCGTCTGAATATTTTTGATCGTGTAGTCTGCCGGAACGGTGAAGCTGCTGCTTGTGCAGGGAACCGTGAGCTCGTAGGTTCTGGCTTTGCCTGTTTCATCGGTTACGATATTGCCGTTTCCGTCATACAGATTGTAGGTGATGTGGAGACTGTAATTGCTGTCATAGTTGAGCTTGTCGCGGTCGATGTCATTGGAGAATGTGTAGGAAATCACATTGCCGTTGATTTCCAGATTGACCGTGTTGGCAAGCCGTCCCTGATATGCCGTTGCCGATTTCGTTACTTCGACGGAGACCGTATTTCCCTGAACTCTGCCGGTGATACTCGTTCCATCGGTAAAGGTGACAACCGGGCTGGAATTCATATTCAGCAGTTTTGCTTCTCCCTTGTAGACTACGGTCAGGTTTTTGCTGCCGCCGGCGACCATGCCGCTGTCAAAGAGCGTATAAGTCACACCGCTTGCCGCATCGTTGAGGTCGACGACATAAGTCGTACTTTCTTCGATGAAACTGCCGTTGTAGACTTTTTCGTTGCGGATGTCTCCGTTGACGGAACCATATTGATTCAGCATGAACGTAACGTTTCTTCTTCCGCCCTGATCGGTGGCGTCTGAAATCAGTTCTCCATTGATCTGTGCGTTACTGTCAATATAGATTTCATCGGTTCCGGAACCAAGATTGATGTTTCCTGTGATCGTGGCTCCCGCTGCGATTTCAATGTGGTCATTTCCTCCGCGCCAGGTTGTAAGCGTGTAACCGCGTCCGTTTGCGGAGGATTTGGACGGCTGATAAGAATAATAGCCGGAATAGATGGCGTAGTCGCCCGCTGTTCTTCCGACATTGATGTCGGAAGAAATGCGGATGTTGGTGGCTCCGGAATCCCGGATCATCAGACCGACTTTAATTGCATTGGTTCCGGTTACGGTAATATCCCCGATAATATCGAACGAGGAGGTCTGGACGTTGAAGACGGAATCCACATTATTGACGAATTTGTCAATCTGAGCGCCGATAGCCAACCCGGTTTCAACTGTGAGATTGATATTCGCCGCCAAAGAACCTGCGTTCAGCGTTTCCGCCTTGATGCCGATCACCGTTGCATAAGCTCTTTCGCCGGCTTCCGCTCCGCTGAGGTTCATTGTGATATTCGAGTCAAACACACCGGTTCCGGAACCGACGGTGATCGTATTTCCCGCATAAATGCCGTAGAAGTTTCCTGTCCAGCTGTCGATCGCCGGAGTCAGGGAGGAACTGCTGTCCCAGACGACGGAAATATTTCCGGACAGGTAGTTTGAAACGGTGATGGAGTCGCTGAAATAGAGACCGCCGGCGGAAAGGACAACGGCTGTCCCCGTACCGTCCGCCGGTTGCTGCGCGGAGAAAGAAAGACCCCGGATTGCGGTGTTGATGTCTCCAAGGAAAGAGCCGGTCACACTGAAGTTTTGTGCGGTCAGGCTGTATGCTTTCAAATCAATGGAGAGGCTTGCTTTCTGATTATCTCCCTTCGCATGAGCGGAAACCGTGATATTCTGGAGGGTCGTGTTGACCTCGGCCTCGAACCCTTTTTTCATTTCAATGGCATTGGCTGCCCGGATTCCATAAACGCCGATTTGATTGCCTGTGGCGGATCCTGCCATGGAATCGGAAGCATAAACAGTTCTCTGCAGAAGCTCACCGGAAATGAGCATCTGTTCTGCGCCGGCAAGATCGTTGAACTGTTCCTGTGTGTATACACGCTTATTGTCCGGCTCCACACTTGTGCGGGGATAATAAGATCCGCCTACCAACTCGTAATCCTTTTTTTGATTCGGGCTGAGTGCGTTGTATTCCTCTTCAGTGATCCGTCTGTAATAACGGATTTCGGATGAATCGGAAGACACCAGGCTGGTTTCCGCCCGGATTTCGATACTTTCCGTTTCGACCGTGATGGATCCTTTGGTTGCGCCGTTTTTCTGGATACCGAAACGTCCATCGGCGACAATACTTCCTGTATCGGCCCACAATCCTTGCAGGGTGATCGTGTTGTTATTGGCTGCGGCGCTCTGGAAGCAACGGATGATTGCGGTCTGTTTTGCCGTAATGTCTCCGATGAAGTTGTTGTAAAGTTCAACGGAGTTTGCGCGCAGAGTCGCTGTTGTGATTGTATTGTCGCTGGAGTTGTTGACCGGCTTGCCATCTTTGTCCCTTAACCCGGTCAGACTGGTCGTATGATGGGTCGAGATCGTGCCGACGAGGTCGGAAACAACCCGGAACGTTCCGCCGGAAGACTGGAATGTCCCGAATTCATAGGTCCCGGAGGTGGGGACCCGTTCCGTGCTGGCATTTTGCGAAATGTTATGTGAAAACTCCGTATTGATGACGAGGCGGTCGTCTGAATACTGGGAGGTTTCATTGTGTCCGTTCTGCCGCTGGATATCCCCTGTCTGGGCGGAGAGATTCAAGCTGCCGCCGGAGGTGAATGCGGCAACATACAGAGTGCTGGGCTTATCCTCTTTATCGGTTCCGCTAAAGGAGATATTGCCCTGAGCGTAATTGCCGGCGATCGCCAACTCTCCGCCGGAAACGGTGATTTGACTGATTCCATCCGTTCTGCCGCCGCCGGAAGTGCTATCGTCCCCCGGAGGAAGCAGGAACACGTTTGTTCCGCTGATTGTACCTCCTTGCGGAGTAAAATAAATTGAGTAAAGATCGGAATCCGCCATATTTGAACCTCCTGTTTAATTGTTCCGTCGGGGAAGAATTACATTCCTTTTATTTTCTTCCGATTCAACACGCTCTGTAGGGTTTTATCCGTTTTCGGCAGGAAGAGCGCGTTTATTCCTGCCGCCGTATCAATTATTCTTGTATTATACTGTCTGCCGGAATCATTTCGCGAATGTTTTCCGACCGAATTTTATTGCATCAATAAGTATCTGACCCTCCTGAATAAACTCAATCGCTTATTATATACTACAATTTGAAAGAAAAATCAAGTCTTTGTTCCTTTTATTAGTATAAAAAAACAGCTTTTTTTTGAATTTTCTTTTGTCGAGAGCTGTTTCCATTAAAAAACAGGAGTCTGTTCCGGGATTTCCGGGGCGGACGGGTTGCATTTTTCCGGAAATCCGTTAAAGTATCAGCAGCAACCGGAGATTGAAAATGAGATCATGGGATGAATTATATGAAGCCGCATTGGCAAAATTGAGCCCGCGCGCGGTGTCGCCGTTCGTTGAGGCGGGCGGAGTCGCGGCGGCGATCGGAACGGAGACGGGGAATATCTATTGCGGAGTCTGCATGGATACCGCGTGTTCGCTCGGAATGTGTGCGGAACGCGCCGCCGTTGCGGCGATGATCACCGCGGGAGAAAGCAGAATCCGCCGGATCGTCTGTCTGATGGGCGACCGGAAGCCCGGAATGCCCTGCGGAGCCTGCCGGGAACTGCTGATGCAGCTGGACGGGGAGAGCGGTTCGATTGAAATCCTCTCCGGATATCCGGAAATACAGACCGTGACGCTCGGCGAGCTTTCGCCTGCGTGGTGGGGCAGAGAGCGGTTCAATGGCGAATGACACTGGAATGTTCCGCAAGGAGGCGGCGCGCCTGATCCGTATGCGGGAAGAGGATTTTGCTCTGCGGCAGTCTCTGCTTGATGCCGGGGAGCTTTTGGACGGCTATCATCCCCGGATGGAGGCGATGCACCGGAGTCATGCGGAGTCTCTGCGGGAGATCATCGCCCGGATCGGTTATCCGACTGTGAGGAAAGTCGGTGCGGATGCGTCGAACGCCGCGTGGCTGATTGTTCAGCATGCGATCGGCGAACCGGATTTCATGCGGGAGATCTGCGCCCGGCTGCGAAGTCTCGCCCCGGAGGACGCCGATCCGCGCAATGCCGCGTTTCTGGAAGACCGTATCCGGATGTATGAGGGGCGTCCCCAGCTTTACGGAACCCAGTTCGATTTTGATGATTCCGGCGTGCTGTCGCCCGTGCCGTTTGACGACCGGGAGGCGGTGAACCGTCGCCGCGCCGCGCTTGGAATGAACTCTTTGGAAGAGCGTACGGAGGAGATCCGCCGTGCACAGGGCGGGGACCGGGTTCTGCCGCCGGAGGAACTGAAACGCTATCGTGCCGCTTACCGCAAATGGCTTGCGGCGACCGGATGGCGGCAGAGCTGAACCGTCAGTTCTGCTCTGCCCGCTGTTTTGCTTCGATGGCTTCCCGGAGGGGCTTCCCGTTGATGATCAGTTCTTTCACCGCATAATTGCCGTCCGGGTAGACCAGAACGAGAAGTTCCGCCTGTTTTGCTTTGCGCAGGAGCTCGTCCGCCGCAGATGCGTTTTTCTCATTGAGAAAATAACGGGTGAACGGGAAGACAAAGCGATGGGTGCCCCGTTCGAGTCTCTGATTGCCCTGCCATTTTCTGGTGATTCCGTGGTAGCGGATCCGCAGACAGGGACGGTTTGGGGCGTTCTTTTCCGAGAGCTCCGTTACAGTGGCAAAATTGTCCTTGTCGCGTCCGAGAACCGCATATTTATAAGGACGGAAAGTGAAATCTTCCGTTTCCAGTTCCGGAGTTTTGATGTCGAGCGTGATGTAGCGTCCGCGGAACGGATCGTATGGATCGACGCCGGCAACCCGGAAGCGGAATTCCTGCGGCGGAACCGCGGGGAATTCGTAGGAGCGGATCTTCTGCGCCGGATACCAGAGCGCGGCAAGCAGAAGCGGGATAAGGGCGAGCAGACGGAGTTTTGCGGTCCGGTTCATCATGCGTGGCCTCCTTTCCGGGTAAAGCGGCGCGACAGCCAGAGGTTCAGGAGCAGGAAGATGATCCCTGCCGTCAGGAATGCGACCGCGCGGTCAAGAATGGTGTAATGCCCTCCGAAGAAGTGGACAGCCAACAGTGCGTAAAGCTGGAGTTGACCGAGGTTCAGCAGGAGCAGATCGGCGCGGCGGACGCCGTCGATCAGAAACAGGGCTCCGGAAAGGATCAGCAGTCCGGACGCTGTCAGTTCGGTGGTTCCCGGCGAGAGCGAACAGAGGAACGGGAACACCGCGTAGAGGGTCAGCAGCAGATTCAGCGCATTGACATGCCGGAACAGCTGTACGGAAAGCATTGCCAGAAAGATCGCGCCCGACAGGATGAATTTCCAGTTCGGATCAAAGATTTTCGTAAGCGAATCCGTACTGAAGATGAGCAGATAAACGGTGACTGTGACGAATCCGCACTGAAGCCACGGATCGCGGAACCAGGCGGCTTTTCCGGTTTGCCGCAGATTGAATCCGCCGCACAGGAACGCGGCTGCGGCAAGCGGGATCAGGAACTGTATATTTTTTCCCACCGAGCAGAGAAGTGCGATTCCCGCGGGGATCGCGGCATAACGGATCAGCATGGAGTCGCGTCGCAGATGCGGAACGGCAAAGGGAATCCAGAGAATCGTGCAGACTATCGGAAACCAGTGTTCGCCGCTCCAGTCCGTGATTGCAAACTGGACCAGGGCAATCGCAACGATCAGGGCGAGGACCCGGCTGTTGAACAGATACATCAGGACGAGGGCGAACGGCAGGTTCAGCGTCAGGAAATCAAACAGGGAGCCGTCGATGTGATAGATCTGCGAGACCAGAGCGTTGAGTGTGACGATCGCCGCTGTGAGCAGAAGTGCCGCGGCTTCCAGCCAGACTCCTGTTTTTCCGCGGATCAGTACAAATCCGGCAAACAGCGCCGCGAGAAGGAACGGAATAAAGGTGATCAGGAGTCGCCCTGTTTTGGGAAGAGCGTCCCAGTTGTGCGCCGTGAACAGGATAATGCTTCCGGCGATCAGCAGAGCGGCGAAGATGCCGAGAACGGTGAACAGGAGTCCCCGCAGGGAGTTTTCCTTGAGTTCGCCGGAATAATGTTCGCGGAGTCGTTCCGCGGCGGTGCTGTCGATCACTCCCGCATTCTGCAATCGGGGCAGCTCGTTCAGGAACCATTGAATGGATTTCAGATCTTTCATAGCTTTCCTTTCGTCTTGAGATTAATGGAGAACGGGAGGATAACGGTGTGTGCCGTGGGGCGGATCGCACCGGTCTTCATTCGTCGGGATGACTTCGTCCGGTTTTTCCGGATCCGGTTCCCACAGAGGGGTTTCGAGCCAGGTGATGCCGCTCTGACGCCACGCCTGGTCGCTGAGTTTTTTCAGCATTGTGTGATAGAACCCGAATTTGTTCTGCATGTCCTGCGGGATTTCGTCAAGCGAGTTGACCGTTCCCAGTTTGGGCAGATATTCCACGATGAATTCAAACCAGAGATAATCCGCCAGCTGGTTGCGTCCGGGATCTTCCAGCGAGGTCGGTATGATGGCGCTGTTGGTGAAGACCGGCAGGACGATTCCGGAAAGATGCGGCGGCTGGAGGTCGTTATCCACGGAAAGCGCGCCGAACGGTTTCGCCACGGAATAGGCGTAAATATGCGGCGCGTTGTGCTGGAGACGGCTCTGTGCGTAATCCAGCCGGTTTTCACCGGATCCGGTTTGAAGATATTCCGTGGTTTCGCCGGATGTTTTCGGCATGAAGCTGTTCCGGAAGATGTCGCCGAGACGTTTATCCTTGTCCCCGTTGACGCCGAGAGTTCCGGTTACCGTAACTGTTTCCGTTTCGATGTCCATGCGGGACACTGCGCCGGAATAGTAAAGCGCCTGTTTTTTGAACGGTGCGGAAAGGTAGTCTTCCCAGAGTGAGGTCTGTGTCTGGTCATAGCTGCGCCACCGCCAGTTGTAGTATGCCCAGCTGAGCGCGGGGAGGGGATTGAGCTTGCGGTCCCTGTCGCCGTTCGGGGTATCGACGATTTCGCCGTCCCGGTTGTAGACCGGATCGAACAGATCGTAATGGTCCATGAGTTTGGTTGCGTTGTAACCGGCTTTTTTCAGCTGGTCGTCGATCAGGGAACTTTCTTTCAGAACGTTCCAGGTGTTGCTCTGTGCGTTTTTGATTTCCACGCCGACCGGCAGGTATTCGCTTTCCTGCCGGAATGTCGCGTCTTCATCGGTGACCAGGTTTCCCCACCAGTTGGAGGCGTCGAAGTTCATGCGCAGGAGCTCTTTCAGCCAGCACCAGTAATTTGCCTGAATCGCATCATAGATATACCGGGACTGGAGGTATCCGGCAAAATCGTTTCCGGTCGGCGGAACGGTTTTGACTCTGGGTGAGCCGAGCAGCTGCGCGTTCGGCAGAACGGCGATTCCTTTGGAGGTGTCGCCGCCGTCGTTCAGCAGGATGGTGTCGAGAGTGCCGAGGTACGGGGCTTTCCAGTTGTAGCCGAACATGTTCCGTCTGATATAATCGGGCGTCATATATTGTTCAAAGACGTTTTTCCGGTTTACGTTGGTCGGATTTTCCACATAGAGCATTTGATTGCGGACCGCTTCGCCGTATGACTCGTTATAATTGAGTCCGTTGTTTTTTGCGGTCTGCTGTGCCGCTCCGAATCCGATCAGCGGGACGATGAACAGCGCTCTCTGCTGAATCTGGGAAACGGTATCGGAGGCGATTTCCAGTTCTTTCAGCTGAGTGGCGCGTTTCTGTATGGCGTCTTCTTCGTTTTCAACATGCAGAAAGCTGTCCGGCGTTTGCTGCATTCCCGTCCCGAACATGGAATCGGAGATCAGAACGGTTGTGGCTTTGACAAGATTCAGTTCTCCGATCAGGTTCAGCGTATGTCTCTGCCAGTTGGCGCCGGTCAGAGCCGCCGCATCGACGGCGTTCTGGGATTTGACTTTGGCGCGGATTACGTTGGAAATGTCAAGCAGGAGAAATATCGCCAGCGTCAGGATCAGCAGAGCGATCAGCGCCAGGATCAGAACCTGTCCGCGCTCCCGGTGTTTTCTGTAAAAACGCGTTTTCATCATGATCATTCCAGATATGCGGTTGACTGTTTTGCCATTTTCGTTTCTCCGGAGATGTTCATTTTTCCGCCGGTCTGAGGCTGGAATGCTCCGCGGAAAGGCATGACCCACGGATAATCCCTGAATTCGGAGCGGGCGGTGAACGTGTCGCCCTGATGAGTCAGTCCGGTCTCGAAACTGGTTTTGTATTCGGAGAGGTCATTATTCTCTCCTTCCCTGTTCCACCAGTATTGATAGCGCAGGCCGTTCTGCCGTTGACGCATATAATCCAAAATGACCAGGCGTTCGTAGTAAAACTGTTCGATTGCCGTTTTGAAAGGCAGGGAATCGCTGTTTCCGTTGAGCAGATCGACCGGTGCGCGCATCTGTCCGGCGGCGGGAATGACTTTGAGGCGCGCCTCCCGCTGATAGGCGTCTTCGCGGAAACCGACCGTAGCCGAGCGCGCGGCGCGGAATGCCGCATAGTCCGTGACCATCTGAGCGACTGAATAGTAGAAGAACTGGAGCAGCCCGAATGTCAGCAGAAGGATCAGGAACATGCAGAGCATGGCTTCCACAATAGAGGAAGCCCGCTCTCCGGACCGGATTTGCGGGCGCAGTTTCCGCATTGGTTCTCTTTCGCGTGTGACGAAAGCGGTCACTCGGTGGTAATGCCGCCCTTGTCGAGCTCTTTGAGGGTCTCGACCGAGCCCTTGTCCACGGCGGAATCGACATCCTTGGAGGTTCCGAGCGTAGCGGCGGCTCCGCCGATCTTTTCCCGGATCGTGTCGCTGAAAATTCCCAGCACAGCAAGAGCGGCGAGCGCAACGATTACCACAATAATGATATATTCCACGATCGCCTGTCCTTTGCAGCGTTTTTTCATCTGTTTGAGTTTTGCCATGTCCATAGCCGATACTCCTTTCTTACACCCACGGCTCCCAGCCGATCAGTGCGGTTATTCTCCATCCGTACTCAAGAAACACCGCCAGCAAAAGAAGCATGACGGCTGCCACCAAAACAAACATGACGATCAGAATCGCGTATTCCGTGAGGACCTGTCCCCGTTCCGCGCGGTTCTTTTTCATCCATGTCTGCATAGGGGTTCTCCGGTTTTCTGCGGTAATTATAGCATGAAAGAGAAGACAACGCAAGAGGAGTTTCAGAAAAAAATTCATTTTCCCGCAATATTTTTTCTTTTTTCTCCGTTTGAAAAATTGCAAAAGACGGAAGAGAGGCTATATTTCCTCACATTCATACGAGAATAACGATGGAAAAATAACAGGAGCATCCGATAATGGCAAAGCAGAAAAAGGTCATGGAATCAGAAGTCATTGCAGACGGTATTACCAGGGATTGCAATACGTTTGAAGCGTGGTTTATCGAGAATGGGAAAACCGTTGCATGGGCATGCGTTGCGATCATTGTGATTGTGGCGGTTGTCTTTACCGTGATCCAGATCCGCAAGAGCGCGGACGCGAAAGCCTATTCCGCTCTTGCTTCCGCCACGACCGAACAGCAGATACAGGATGCTCTGAAACAGTATCCGAAAGGAACGGCGGCCGCGGAAGCGCGGTTCCGTCTTGCCGGACTTCTGATCAAGGCGAAAAACAACAAAGCCGCCATCGAACAGCTGGCTCTGATCGCCGACGACGCGGATGCCATGCCGTTCACCCGTGCCCGCGCCATTCTGGATGCCGGTTATCTTTATGAAAACGACGGCAAGACCAAAGACGCTCTTTCCCGTTATGAGAAAGCCGCATCCGATCTTCAGCTGCCCGAAGATGCCCGTCTGGAAGGATATTATGCCGCCGGACGTATGCAGCTGCTGCTGAAAGATGTTGCCAAAGCGCGTGCCGCATTCAAACAGGCGTCCAATGCCGCGGTCCGTTCGCAGGGCGCGTTTTTCTGGAGCTCCCAGGCTCAGGCGGCCCTGAACCGTTTGCCAGCGGAAACCGCCGCCGCGAAATAATCCGTGGAGACTATATTGTCAAAGCGCCGGGAGTCGCTGCTCCGCGCTTTGACGACCCGTCACGGCAGAAAGAACAGCGGTTATTGCCTTGTGGAAGGCTTGCGGTGCGTCAACGAGATTCTGACTCTGCGTCCCGATTTGATCGAAGTCTGCATTCTCCGTGAAGACATGGCGGACCGGGTCGATGCCCCCGATGACCGTACCGTGGTGCTTCCCCGCGCAAAATTTGATTCTCTCGCCGCCACGGTGAACTCGCAGGGAGTGCTTGTTCTGGCGGAGCAGCCCGGCTATCTGCCGCTTTCCGGAACGCCAGCCGACCCGTTTGCCCTGGTGCTGGACCGGATTGCCGATCCGGGAAATTTCGGGACGATCATCCGTACCGCCCGCGCCGTCGGGCTGAATGAAATCTGGATTGTGAAAGGCGGTGTGGATCCGTTCGGGGACAAAGCGGTCCGGTCTGCTTCCAGTGCCCAGTTCGCGGTAGGGATCCGGCTTGCAGACTCTCTGGACGAAGCTGTTTCCGCGCTCCGGCAGCTTGGCGTGACCCGGTTTTTCCGGACGGAGCCCGCGGAGGGACACAGTGTCTTTACCGAGCCCGGACTGTTTTCCGGTTCCGCGATCGTGCTTGGTAATGAGGCGAACGGAGCCGGTCCGGTTCACGGTTCCCTGCCGCTGAATATTCCGATGCCCGGTTCCGCCGAATCGCTGAACGTGGCACAGGCGGCGACCGTGATTCTGTTCGAATATGTCCGCCGCATGGGAGGAACGGTATGAAAACAATGCAGTTTGTCAAGATGGACGGTGCCGGAAATGATTTTGTCGTTGCCGCCGAATTACCCGGCAATATGGTGCTTCATACGCCCGATGCAGTCCGTGCAGTTTGCGACCGCCGCCGGGGTATCGGGGCGGATGGTATGCTGATCCTCCGTCCGGTTTCGCCCGGCGAGCTGACTATGACCTACTATAATTCCGACGGATCTCCGGCGGATCTGTGCGGCAACGGTCTCCGCTGCTGCATGGAGTTCGCCGCTCTTGCCGGGTTGGCGGGGGATCATGCGGTGTTTCATACCGGGGCGGGGAGGCTGGAGGCGTGGCGGATCGCGCCGGAACAGATCCGGATTCAGATGCCGTCCGCAGAGCCGTTCCGGGAACTGACCGTGTGCGGATATCCGCTCTTTCTGACATCGACCGGAGTCCCTCATGCCGTGGTGCCGCTGATGAAACGGGGGTTTGAGGAGCTGGATGCGGTGCGGACCGGACGTTCCATCCGGCTAGCGGAGGAACTGGAGCCCGCAGGGGCAAATGTGGATTTTATCGAAGTTCTTGATCCCGACACTGCACGGGTCCGCACTTACGAGCGCGGTGTGGAGGATGAGACGCTTGCGTGCGGGACCGGAGCCGCCGCCGTCGGCGCTTTCCTCTGGCGGAAACATGGCGGAGACCGGAAAAAACGCATAATTTGCGTCGGAGGCGATGTTTTGAGTATTGAATTAACCGTAAACGGGAATATTTTAAAAGAGATTCATCTTTCAGGACCCGCACGCGCGGTGTTCTCCGGAAACTGGAACTGGAAATAACAAACATTCAACATATTGGAGATAGACACAATGAGCATCCAAGGACTTTATACCGCACTGATCACACCGTTTTCTCATGGAGCCGTGGATTACGGCAAGCTCAAAGAAGTGGTGGAACAGCAGATCGCCGGCGGCGTTGACGGTATTCTGCCGACCGGAACCACCGGCGAATCCCCGACTTTGAGCGTCGAAGAACATCTCGACGTGATTGAGAAAGTCATCGAATATGCCAACGGCCGCTGTAAAATCATGGCGGGTACCGGAGCGAACTGCACCGAAGAGGCGATCCGCCTGACGCATAAAGCCAAGGCGATGGGCGCGGATTCCTGTCTGCAGGTGACGCCGTATTACAACAAGCCGACTCAGGAAGGACTGTACCGCCATTTCAGCAAAATCGCCGATGACTGCGGGCTTCCGGTCGTTCTTTACAACGTGCCGGGAAGAACGGGAATTCCGATCGCGGCGGAAACCGTTGCGCGCCTGTCCTCCAATCCGAACATCGTTGCGGTGAAGGAGGCGGGCGGTTCCGTGGAGCGTGTTTCCGAAATCCTGAATCTCTGCGACATTACCGTGATGTCCGGTGACGACAGCCTCACGCTTCCGATGATGTCCGTCGGAGCGAAAGGCATCATTTCCGTCGCCTCGAACATTTACCCCGCCGAGCTGAAAAAGATGGTCGATCTCTGCGCCGCCGGAAACTTTGCGGAGGGGCTCCGGATTCATCGCAGATTCTATAATCTGTTCAAGCACCTGTTCATCGAATCGAATCCGATTCCCGTCAAAGCCGCGATGGCGATGATGGGAATGATCGAAGAGGAATACCGTCTGCCGCTCTGCCCGATTTCCGAAAAGAACCGCGCCGTTCTGAAGGCGACTCTGGACGCACTGAACAAATGAAAGTTGCAGTTCTTTCCGGTCTGAGACGGAAAGCGGGGGATCTCAGCGAATTCTTTCTGCTGCGTGCGATTCACGCTGCAGCGTCGTATCTGAACGCGGAGGCGATGGTCGTTTGCGGTCCCCTCTGCGCCTCCACCGCGGAAAAACTGGATTTTGCGGAAACGGTGTTCGCATCGGTCAAGCGGAGAAAGCTCGCGATCCGGCTGATCTGGATGAAAGGGGAGGGAGACCCTGCGGATTATTACGATCATTTTCCCGAACCTGTCGGCGAGACGCTGGACGGATTGCCGGTTCCCGCGTTTCTTGCGCTGTTGGGAGAGGTGCCGGAAATGTCCGCGCCCGAATTCCCGTTCGTGACTGTGGAATTGAACGGCGGGCGGATGGAAAACCGTACCGTTCACTCTCTTGCCGTTCCGTCCGAGTGGCGGGGACGGCTGACCGATTATCACGTTCACACGAATCTGGCTTATTGTTCTGAAAATATGACGGTTCCGTCTGCGTTGCGGCTTGCAAAGATGGCGGGAGTGGGGCGTCTGAATTTCGCGGAACATTCCGGTCAGCTTTATTTCGGAAACGATGACTACTGGGCGGGACGTTATGTCATGCGGACGCGCGGAACGCCGGAAGGCGTGCCGGAACAGCTCCGTCTGCCGCTGTACCGCGATTTGATCGCCAGATATTATGACGGTTCCTTTTCCTACGGTTTCGAGGTCGATGCCGATCCGGAGGGCGTGCCTGCCATTACGCCGGACGCCGTCGCGTTTGCCCGGATCCGTGTCGGTTCCATTCATCACCTGTTCTGTGCGGAGACTCCTGCCGCGCTGAAAGAGGAGTTTCTGCGGAAAGTGGAAGCTCTGCTGCAGTCCGGTGTGCGCATTCTGGCGCATCCTTTCCGGATCTTTACAAAGGGATTCGGTATGGCGGAACCGGAGGAACTGTATCTGCCGACCATTGAACTGCTGAAACGGTATGGCGCGGCGGCGGAGATCAACTGTCATGCCGGATACCGTCCGAATCCCGCATTTTTTGCGCTGTGCCTGAAACACGGGGTGAAACTTTCCATCGGGACAGACTCCCATAATCTTTATGAAGTCGGTTTCCTGACGCCGCATTTCGCGATTCTGAAAGCGATTGATGCGTATTCCCGTCTGGATGAAGTCCTGATCTGATTCCGCTTCAGATTCAGATATTGGTCTGTGTGAACAGATACGAGGGGGAGCGGAGCATTCCCGCACAGATGCCGTACGGTGTGACGCGGAATTCATAGCTTCCGGTCAGCTCCAGCGCGCAGCGGAGAATCATTGCGCCGGAAGCGATGGTCGGTGCCATCTGCCTGTCGATTCCCGGCAGGCCCGTTACCGATTCTTTGGATCGTGCGACAAGATTTCTGCTGAGCTCGACAAGGGCGGCGGTTTTCTGCGGGATCGCCGCGATTGAGTCCACGGATTCGTAGACGGAGTGTTTGGTGAGGAGGCTCAGGCAACCGAACGAGAGCGGCCCGACCGCCATAAATTCCGGTTCCACGGCAAGGTTGCTGCGCCACTTCCGGTAATCGGCGGACAGACCGGACAGTTTTTTCGTAACGTACCGGTGCAGTGCGATCTGCCGGAAGAGGGTCAGATGTCTGCGCCGTTTGAAATGCCGGTCCACTTTGGATACTCCGAGATCGAGCTCGACAGCACCGTCGATCGTTGATGCCGTTCCGTAGGAAAAACAGAAATTGCTGTAACCGACATAAGTGACGATAACCGGCAGGTTCGCCATGGCGTCCGTGACTGCTCCGGCAAAGTTGAGGCGCAGCTCATCGCGTCCGCTCAGCAGACGGGGAAACGTGCCGAATTCCCGTTGACAGCCGAGAAGCAGCAGACTGCGGTTCGGGACTTTCCGCAGGGAGGAGGTCGCCGCCACATAGAATGTGCTGACGCCTTCCAGACGCGCGGTTTCGTGAAATTCCCGGAGGGCGTCGAGCACCCGTTTCATTCCCGCATCGGAGAGCAGACCGTCTTCCGTGCGGTCGAGGGCCATATCGGTAAATGTCGTGAACTGGTTGATCGTTTCAAAAGAGGTGCCGTTGGGCAGCATCCGGGCAATCAGCATCTGCGCGGTATAGGCTCCGATATAGATTGCGGCGGAAATTGTTTCATTTATTGGCATATTTTTTCATTCTTTCGCTTGCTTTTTTTCTCTTTTCTGCCATTGTATAATGTAGCTCGGAAAATTGATTGTGCAAATGAAAAATTTTCCATTGGAACAGAGACCTTGTATTTTGAGCTGAAATAAGGGTCAAAAAAGTTGAAAGTGGTCAAAATGATTATTGTTTTCAAACCGAACAGTCCGGAAACCGAAATCAGAAAAGTTGAAAAAATGGTTGCGGACATGGGGTATGAACCGCGTCTGATCAAAGGCGTTGAGCATACCGTTCTCGGTGCGGTGGGTGACGAGAACATGCACATGTCGCTCGAAGCTCTCAGAAATCTGCCTTGCATCGAAGATGTACACCCGATCCAGAAAAAATATAAACTGGCGAGCCGTGAGTTTCATCCCGACAACTCGGAATTCAAGATCGGCAAAGAGGTGATCGGCGGAAAGAAATTCCAGATCATTGCCGGTCCCTGTTCCATCGAATCCGCCGAACAGATGGATATTGTCGCTTCCACTTTGACCGCGGACGGCGTCGGCATTCTGCGCGGCGGAGCGTTCAAGCCCCGTACGTCTCCTTACGATTTTCAGGGACTCGGTCAGGGCGGAATTGATATTCTCAAAGCGGTCAAGGAAAAATACGACGTCCCGGTCATTACGGAGGTCGTCGGCATTCCGACGATTCAGGCGGTCGCCGAGGTGGCGGACTGCATTCAGATCGGCGCGCGCAACTGCCAGAATTACAATCTGCTGGAAAACGTCGCCAAGGCGGGACGTCCCGTTCTGCTCAAACGCGGCATGTCCACCACCATCGAAGAGTGGCTGAACGCGGCGGAATATCTGTTGGCGAACGGCTGCGCCAATGTGGTTCTTTGTGAACGCGGAATCCGTACGTTCGAGACCGCAACGCGCAACACGCTGGACATCAGTGCGGTTGCAGTGGTCAAGAAAGAGTCGCATCTCCCGATCGTGATTGATCCGAGCCATGCGGCGGGTAAACTGGAATATGTGCTTCCGCTTGCGAAAGCCGCTGCGGCGATCGGTGCGGACGGTCTCATTGTGGAATCCCATCCGCAGCCGGTCAAGGCGCTCAGCGATGCCGCACAACAGATCCCGTGCGCCGATTTCAAGAAATTCCTGGATGAACTCCGGCCCTTCGTCGAGGCTGCCGGCAGAACGTTATGAGCGATGACCTGAAGGATTTATGGCGTTCACTGGAGCGTCCGAGAGAGATCTTCAGGTCCCGTGTCATTACTCTGTGCGCGGAGCATTACAAGTGCCTGCGCACAGGGGCTGTTCATGAATTCATCACCTGCCGCTCCTGCGACTGGGTCAACGTGGTCGCCGTCACCAGACGGCGGGAACTGCTGCTGATCCGGCAGTTCCGGCACGGTTCGCGCAAAACGGAATGGGAGATTCCCGGCGGCTGTATTGATCCCTCGGATCCGTCTCCCGAAGCCGCGGGAATCCGGGAGCTGATGGAGGAGACCGGATTTGCCGGAAAAAACGCGCGGATCATCGGACGTGTCCATCCGAATCCGGCGCTTCAGGGCAATTACTGCCATACCGTCCTGATCGAGGACGCCGAACAGGTCTCGGAACCGCACTTGGAGCCGACGGAATGCATCGTGTCCGCCCTGCTTCCGGAGGAGAAGGTGCGGGAGATGATCCGGGGCGGCGTGATTGAGCATGGGCTCGTTCTGAATGCCCTGATGTTTTATTTTATGGAGAAACAGAAATGAAGAGTGCTTATGAACTTGCGCTGGAGCGCAGCGGCGGGATCCTGAACGCGGTCCCGGAGGAAATCAAAGAAAAACTCGCGGAGATCGAACAGATCCGCAAAGCGAAAGTCGCCGAGGCGGAGCTTTCCGCCCAACAGAGAATCGCACGGGAATCCGATCCGGAAAAAGCCGCTGAAGTCAAAGAGGCGCTTGTGACGGAGATCGCCGCGATCAACGATAAATACGAACGGGAAAAAGAGAAGATCCGCAACGGGAAATAACCCCCGTCGGCAGTTGTTCCGCTGGAAATCAGTTTCGGGAATGTTTATTGCGCATTCCCGAAAACTTCCTCCGCGGATGGAATGGAAACGGCGGCTCCTGCCCGGCTTACGGCGATACTGCCCGCCAGTGCGGCAAGCTCCATTGTGCGTTCCGGAGAAAATCCGCGCAGTTTTGCGGCGAGATAATAACCGGAAAAGGTGTCGCCCGCACTGGTGGTGTCCACGACTTTCACGTCCGGGCTCGGTACATGGAAACGGTCCGCGCCTTTGGCATAACAGGCGCCGTCTCCGCCGAGCGTCATAACGATTTCGCTTTCCGGATAGCGTGCGCTCAGAATATCCAGAACCGCATCCGGCGAACCTTCCGAGCCGGAGAGCTGGGCGGCTTCGATCTCATTGACGAACAGCACATCGGCAAGTTCCAACGGGTAATCCGCGACTTCCGGACCGCAGGGAGCCGGATTGATCGCGATCAGGAGTCCGCGTGCTTTTGCCTCCCGCATCAGAAACGGGATTTCATTGATCTCATTCTGCAGCAGAAGCCAGCTTCCATGGCTCTGTTGATCAAGAACGTTGCGGATTTCCTCCCGTGTGACCGCCCGGTTCGCTCCGGGATAAAGCAGAATACAGTTCTGACCGTTCCGGTCGACTTGAATGATCGCGTGTCCGGTCGGCTGTTCTCCGTGGATCAGAAACCGGGTATCGACTCCGGCGAGCCGCAGAGTCTCTTCCAGAAACGCTCCGTCTGCCCCGATTTTTCCCGCGTGCGCGGTCCGGACGCCGGCACGGGCGAGCGCGACGGACTGGTTCAGCCCTTTTCCGCCGGCAAATTGTGCGTAATCCGCGCAGGCGAGCGTTTCCGCCGGGCGAACGAAGTGCGGAACCTGATAGACATGGTCAATGTTCAGCGATCCGAAATTCAGTACTTGAATATTCTGCATGTGCGCTCAGTATTTAACGATGACGGCGAGCACTTCCAGCGTGTCCGTGCCGATGTTTTTCAGGTAATGACTTTCCCCGCCGCGGCAGATGCTGGCGTCGCCGGGATTGAGGACTTCCGTTTTGCCGTTATCGAGCGTTTCCGCCGTTCCCGTCAGTACAAAGAACAGTTCTTCTTCGTTTTCGTGCGTGTGCTCTCCGATGGAACAGCCGGGTTCCAGCACGAGTTTGGAATACATGCGGGTATTGGATTTCATTTCTTCGCCCGGTTTCCAGATGGCGGAAAAGAGGACTTCGCCATTGCCGCCGCGCGCGTTTTTACGGATTTCGCCGACGAATTCATCCGGTCTCTTGATCATGATGTTATGCTCCTTTGATTCTGCCGAACATATTGCCGAATTTCTTGGCGTTCAGCGATTCGGTGAACGATGATATTTTGGTGAGAGTGCTGCACGGATCCGTGGTCGGGTCCATGCAGTCCCCGTCGAGAGTGAGAAGCGGAAGACCGACATTGTCGAGCTCTTCGCGCAGGTGCTTGGCGAAACAGCTGTCGGAAAGTGAGCAGCGCCCGAAACCGTGATTGTAAAGAATGCAGCCGTTGAGCTGAGCTTTTTTCGCGGTTTCCAGAATGTAATGGACCCGGAGTTTCGGATCAAGATAACCGACTGTCAGCAGTTTGCGTGCGAGCGAGCGGTAAGGATCGGCGGGGTCCAGCCTGTCCCAGTCCACAAAGTTCACTTCTTCAAAAACGATCGGCGCGTTGCAGACCGTTTCGATATAATCGAGCACTTTTGTGTCGTAGAACGGCGGGAGGTGCAGCCAGAGCAGGCGGTGCGTATCTTCGATCCTGTAATGTTTTTCCGCCCATTCCTTTTTCCGGCAGAGTTCGTCATGGAACTGCTTCTGGATGTCGATCAGTTCCTGACGTCCCCAGAGCTGGGAGAAGAGAACGGCACTGTAAACGCCTTCGGCTCCGCGGATCAGCGGGGGACTCGTCCAGCGCAGTTCGTTGCAGCGTTTTGAAAGCTCCGCCGCCTGATTGGAGAGTTCGCAGGCTTCCGCGAGGCGCGCCGGATCCATTTTCATGCCGAGCGCTTTTTCCATCAGATAGACCGCTTCCTGAAGTCCCTCGGCGATCTGATCGACGGAATAGGGATCGTCCGCGTTGATCGGCGTGTGAAGAGAGTAGAAACGGTCGGTGAAATTGTATTGGCGGGCGAGGTCCTGAAAGATCCGTTCCCCCTGCTGGCACGGCTGGGAGGTGGAAACTCCGAATGCGGGCTGCGGGAGCTCGGTGCCTTCCTGGACGCGCAGGAAGGAACAGGTTTCGCCGGCGAATCCCTTGTAGGCGGCGATGTCGAGTGCTTTTTTGGTGCGTTTGTAGTTCCGGGCAAAGAGTGCGGCGTAGGTTTCCAGAGTCAGCATCTTGACGCCGAGAGCATTGAGGATCTCGGTCGGAAAGAAGAGGTTCCGCCAGACCATCGGGCCGCCTTTGCTCTTGGAGAAGAATTCCCGCCGCGTGTTGTTGGCGCGCATGGAAACCGATTTCATCGGCGTTGGCTCGTACTGGACTCTGTCCATGCTGAGCGAACCTTTGAGCTGGGTATATTTCCGTGCGAGACAGGCGGCTCCGAGTGCCCCCATCACCTGATGAAATTCGGGAATGATGATGTTGTTGCCGGTGATTTCTTTCAGATAATAGGCGACCGCCCGGTTGGAGGCGACACCGCCCTGAAACACGATGTCGCCTTTGTAATTGAAGAGCAGCTGACCGACGCCGGAAATGATGGTCCGTGCCTGTGCGCGGCATGCGCCGCCGATGACCTGTCCGAGCGGCATACGGTTTTTGAACTTGTTGATGGAAGTCGCGCTGAGAACGGCGCAGACCGAGGAAAATTCGAGATCGGTGTCATAATTGACCTTGTCCGCCATCTCTTCGACGGGAATTCCGAGTTTGAGAGCGACACTGTCGAGGAACGCGCCCGTTCCGGCGGCGCAGATGCCGCTCATCTTCGAGGTCCACATTCCCATCTTTTCGTTGTAGATCATCGCTTTGCTGTCTTGACCGCCGACGTCGAGGATCGCTTTGACATGCGGATGATAGTGCAGGGCTCCGGCGACGTGGGCGGAGACTTCGCTGACCTGGAAATCGTAATTGATGAAGCGTTTCATGCCTTCGACGATCTGGCTTCCGGTGACGACGGTGCAGTGAATGTCCTCCGGTTTCATCCCGGCGTCGGCGAGAAACGAAAGCACGGTTTTCTTGAGCGCTCCGAGATTGCAGTTGCCGCATTCCGAACACTTGCTGGAACAGGTGACGCGGCCGGATTCGACCGGCTTCGTGCGCTGATAGGTCACATGTTCGACTTTTCCGTCTTCTGTCATGATGACGGCTTTGAACGTGGTGGAACCGATGTCGATTCCCAGATAACGGTTTTGGTTTGCCATAGTGCTTATATCCTGCTGTAAAAACGATAAAACTCTTTCATTTTAAGAATATATCTCAAAAAGATTTTTTTTCAACCTGTTTTCCAAAATATTCAGTCCTGCGAATTTTTTATTTTTTGAAAACATTCCGCAATCGTGCGGAACTGCTCCAACGTGACGCGTTCCGCACGGATGTCTTCGGACAGCCCCGCCGCTTTATACGCCGCTTCCACGTTGTCGCGTCCGAACACGGCGGCAAGCTGTTTGATCATTTTCTTGCGGCGCTGAGAGAAACCGAGACGCACCACCTGGGAAAACAGAGTCCGGAATGCGCATGACGGCATGTCCGCCCGTTTCCGCATCCGCAGAACGCAGGAATCCACTTCCGGTTTCGGGTGGAACAGCTGCGGCGGAACCATGCGGAGCGGCGTGACTTCGTAAGCGAGCTGAGCCCGAACCGAAAGCGCGCCGTATTCTTCCTCCCCGGCTTGCGCAGCAAGACGCATCGCGACTTCTTTCTGAAGCATGATGATCATTTCTTCCGGCGGATTTTCGACTTCCAGCAGTTTGGCGACAACCACCGTTCCCGCCGAATAGGGCAGGTTGGAGACGAGACGGAACGGCACGCCCGCTCCGTACAGCGTGCTGAAATCCACTTTGCAGGCGTCGCCCTCCACGAGACGCAGGCCTTTCGGAACGAGGACCGAGCGGAGCCATTCGCAGATGCGGTGATCGAATTCCACCGCGGTGACTTCGGCGCCGAGGTCAAGCATTCGCTGGGTCAATGCGCCGAAACCGGGACCGACTTCGACGATCTTCTCCCCTTGCGCCGCTCCGGCCTCTTTGACGATCCAGTCGAGAAAGTTTTCATCGACCAGAAAGTTCTGTCCGAGTTTGCGGCTGGGTTCGAGTCCGATGGCGGCGAGCAGGGCGGTCAGTTCGCTTTTTTTCATGGTCGCCTCAGTGATGATGTCCGCATCCGCCGTGTCCGCATCCGCAACCGCCGCTTTTGGCGGACGGGCAGAACGCCTGCGACGGGCATCCGCCGCTCTCTTTGACCGCTGCCGCAAACCTGGAAAGTTTCTTTGCGGTCTCCTTTTCCCCGCATACGGGACAGGACGGTTTGGCGGAGGCGTTTGGTACCAGCTGTTCGAATTCTTTGCCGCATTTCCGGCAGACATATTCAAAGATGGGCATGATCCGGTTTTCCTTATTCTGAATTTTTTACTGAATTTGAATACAGAAGTAATTTACACTCTCAATCCGGCTCTTACAAGTTACTCCGGCAAATTCTTTGCGCGGTATTGCGTTGGTGTGAGCCCCGTATATTTTTTGAAGATGCGGAAAAAGAAAAATTCGTTCTCGAATCCGGTCCGGAGCGCGATCTCCTTGATCGGATCCTGTGTACGGAGCAGAAGCATTTTCGCCTTGCTGATCCGCCGGATGGAGAGGTATTGTTTCGGGGGGACGCCCATCGCCCGGCGGAACTGGGCGGAGAATTCGGGACCGGAGAGAGAGGTCATGGCGCGCAGTTCCGCGATTTCAAGCGGCCGTTCCAGATTATTGTCGATATAGTCGGTGATATGGGAGAACCGGTCGCTGCTGAAACGCAGACCGTGCCCGTCGGCAAGTTTTTCCAGCAGAATAGTCAGAACGGAGATGACCTTATGTTTCACCTCGAAGACTTCGGAGATGGTCCGTGCAGAGGAGAATCCGCGGACGATTTCCCGGAAGAGCGGACGGAGCGTTCCGGTGGCGACCGGCAGGCGGAACGGCTCGCCGAGTCCCTGGATATGTCCCAGTTCATCGGAAAAAAAGTGTATCCAGTAATGGGTGGATGGGGTAATGCTCCGGACGAGGAAAGGTGCATAGGGCGGGATCAGATAAAGATTGTCCGGGACGATCGCGTATTCCTCGTAAGTGTATTGCAGGCGGAAATCGCCTTTGACGGGCAGGTAAATGCGCCAGAACGGGTCCCCGACCGCCTGAACGTGTTCCGGCCATTCCGTGATTTCGGTGCTGAATCCGGAGATCAGCAGCTCAAGATCAAGCCTGCTGATAAAACCGAGATACGGATGCCGGATGCGGTGATAATAATGGTGTCGTGACATGAAAAAATCTCCGTTTTCTGAAAAAAAGTATATAATATTATTACAATAACTGCATTTACAAAAAGATGCAAATGATGTATAATGAATGCAATGTTAATTTTAAACAAAAAATGGAGGTTTGTATGATCAAATGTCGGTTTACCATTCTGGAGCTCCTCGTCGTAATCGCCGTGATTTCCATTCTGGCGGCTCTGCTGCTGCCCGCTTTGAATTCGGCGCGGGAAACGGCGAGGGGGGCGCGATGCCTCAGCAACATCAAACAGGTCAATACCGCTCTGACTGCGTACACGGTTGATTTTACGTTTTATCCATGGCCGTTCCGGACTGCGGAGAATATCGGTATGGAACAGCGGATCATCGAGGCCGGGTATATGAAACCGCTTCGCCGGGGAGCTCAGACCTACAAGGACCGTTTTGAGGTGCAGTGCGATTCCCTCCGGGATCTTGTCTGCGCGGAAGGTTCCACCTATCCCGTGAGTTCCTATATTCCGAATTACAGCAACACTTACGGAGGTGTGCTGACTGCCGGAAGTCATGGCATTACCGGAGACGAGGAGTATCCGGAACTGACACTTGCCAGACCGGAAAAGGTGAAAGCCCCGTCGCGGAAAGTCGTATTTGCGGAACGGAAAAATTCCGGCGGACATCTTCATTATATTATGGATTGCCGGAATCTTTATGATCCATCCCATACGGGAAGCGAGGAAAGACTCGGTCCCGTCCACCGGCAGAATGCGTCGTTTGCTTTCGCTGACGGTCATGCCGCATCCTGGAACGTCGTTACGCAGTTGAGTCATGGCGGAGACGTGTACGGTTACGGACTCCGTCTGTGGAAAAAATATTTCAACATCTCGGAACCTTGATAACCGGAAGGAAAATGAAATGATGAATTGCCGTTATTGGATCTTTGCCGGAAGTATTGCCGCCGCTCTGCTGTCCGCCGCGGAAAAACTGCCGGTTCCTGCTGGGAAAGCCGGACTGCCGGAAACGGTCTCCGCCGGAAAAGCGGAAGTGTTGAACCCTGAAATCCGGGGGACGTCACTGGTTGCCGGAACAAAACAGCTTCAGCTGCTGAACAATTTTCAGATCGGGATCAGCGACAGCGGGATTCCGATTGCAAATTCCGGTCCCGTCTGTCTGGTGAAAGAGCTTGACAGCGGGAAAGAGCACTGGCTCGGACTCCGGGCGCAGCCGGGGATGTTTACCGTCAAACGGGAGGGAAACCGCTTTCTTTATATACAGCGGGCGAAGCTCGAAAATGACACATGGGAACTGGCACGTCAGGAAACGGAGTTTCTGCCGGACGGCCTTGTCCGGGTGACTTTCCGCTGGAATCCGCCCGATCCGGCGAAATATTCGTTCCGCAGTTTCGGATTCTTTCTGGATATTCCGTATTCCGCCGGTTCCGGGAAAAAGGTCGTCTGCGACGGAAAGGCGTACACGCTTCCCGGAAAGGCGGTCAACAGCGTTCTGCACGCAGGAGGGACCAAAGCGCACCGTCTGGAGTTTTTTCCGGACGAACCCGCACGCTGTTTCACCGTTTTCACAAAGGAAAAGGAGTCGAACGGCATTTCCTGCTACGCCGTTAAAAATGCGATTTCGTTCCGTTTGCAGGAGAGCGGAGACAGCCGGGAACTGACGTTTTATCTCGACATCCGCCGCGGCGTGCGCGCTTCCCGTTCGGAGTCCCTGCGCGGCGGAGTGGATTTCCGCGCGGTGGAGAATCTGACGATGCCCGATGATTCCAGCCGCAATCTCATCGTGAATCCCTCGTTCGAGCAGGGAATGACGGGGTATCACCTTTTTCGGCATTCCGGCTACAACTACTCCAGGGAAAAGTGGGAAACGGAACTCTATGCGCTGGATGACCGCGTGAGCCGGTTCGGCGGAACGTCTCTGCGCATGACCACGTTTTTCGCACAGAAAAAAGGGGACGATTACCGGAATCTGAGCTCTTCCGGCAATCTTTCCACACACCATACCGCCGTGGCTCCGGGCGTCTATACCCTGAGCTTTTACATCAAGGGGACGCATCCCGGCGAACAGACGTTCAACGCATGGGTTTCCCCCTACAACTACGGGCCGTACAATCATTGGCTTGCGGTGAAAGGCGGCGTTGTGAGCGTTCCCGTGACGACGGAGTGGACGCGTCACACCGCGACATTCCGGATCGATTCCATGATGCCGTTGAACGTGCGCTTCAACGCGGTCGGCTCCCGGCGGCGCGGATTCGTCTGGGTCGACGGCATTCAGGTGGAGAAAGGGGATCGGGCGACCGCGTTTGACGTGAAGCCCGTCGAAGCGCGCCTTGTGACTTCAGATCCGGAAAACTTCCTCTCCGCCAAAGCCCGGATCGGTGCGAAACTGAAACTGACGGTTCCGCCGGATGCGTCGGGAAAAGGTGTGACGACGATCCGCAACTTTTACGGAGAAACCGTGTTCCGGCAGGATTTCCGGTTCCGTGCCGACCGTTCGGGCAGGGCGGAGGTCGCGCTGGATCTGGACCGGAATCATCCCGGCAAGGGTATTCTCATGCTCCGCACCGATTACGAACTTGCGGACGGACGCAAATGTTACGATCTGCACCGTCTGACGATTCTTGATTTTCTTGAAAACAAACATCCGCACCGTTTTCTGTTCAGTGACAATTACGGCGATCTTTACGAGAATCCGTTGCTGTACCGGATTCTGGAGCGTTGGAAAAAGGTCGGATTCGGTGCGAAAGCGCAGATATTCACGCCCGATCCGCTGATTCATGACACGTTTGCGAAATTCGGGATTCCCATTACCGAAGTGATCCTTGTCCGCAAACTGTGGAACAGTCCCGACGGGCGTGCGCACTGGGGCGTTTCCTCCCGTTTTCAGATGCGGGACCGTCTGACTCCCGACGATCCGTCGCTGCTGTTCCGGGATTTTTTTCTGGATGCCGGCGGCGAGGTCACGCCGGAGTATCTGGCAAAGGTGCGCAATGCCTGCCGGAAGATCGCGGAACGTTATCCGAAGATCATCCGCTGGCAGTTCTCCAATGAAATGGGTGCCGGATTCCCGCGCGAATGGTGGTCGCGGGAGGGATCGGCGGAGAAACGCGCCGAACGGTTCGCTCTGATCGTGAAAGCGTTTGCCGACGGTATCCGCGCCGGAAATCCGGCGGCGCAGGTCAGCGCGGACTGCCCATGGAACATGAACCCCGATGGCGGCATTGCCGAAACGGAAGCCCTGCTGAAAGCCGCAAACCGGATCGGGCTCCGTCTGGACCGTCTGGCGACGCACACTTACCGTGCCACGCCGGAAAGTCCGGATCTGGATGCGGATACCGCGCTTTATCTGAAACGCGCGGCGGAAGCCGGGTATACGAAAGAACCGCTGTTCTGGAGCGAGATGATGCACTGGGGACCCTATACCGTTCCTGCGTGGGGAGTCGTCTCGGCAGACTGGATGGGGACCCCGAAGACGTGGTACGGCGGCCCCGTCAGTTACGATATGGGATGGAATGAAAAAGTTTCCGCCGCATGGCGCGCCCGTTCGTGGCTTGTGGGACTCAAATATTCCGATCGCGTGAAAACCGCCTGTTCCAGTTCGGATATGAACAATTTCATCATGGATCTGGACCTGACGCCGTTTGCATCGCAGGTGATACCGAACACGCTTGGAAACCTACTTGGCGATTCGACGTTCCGGAAAGACATCCGCTTTGCCGCATATATCCGCGCCTATGTGTTTGAGGATGCGCAGAAACGTCCGGTGGCGGCGGTATGGTGTCATCTGCCGGAACTTGACGAAGGACGGCAGGACGCTCCGGTCGCGGAGGCGGATTTCGGGTCCGCGCTGGAGTCCGTGATTGATCTGATGAACAATGAACGCGCGTTTGCGCCGGGCAGACTCCGTTTTCCCGTCACGCCGTTCCCGCTGTTCTTCCGGGGAAAGCCGGGAACGCTCGATGCTGTGATCCGTGCGTTGGAAAATGCGGTGATCGTGGCGGGAAAAGGCGTTTCGCGTCTTCAGGTTTCGGCGAATCCTTCCACGCCGGAGACGGTGACGCTGAATATGAAAAATCTGCTCTCGTCCGCGTTCACCGGAACGGCGGGGGAAAAACCGTTTACCGTTCCCGGATCGCAGTCAGCGTCGGTGACGCTGCCGCTGCCGGAAAAGTTGTCGTACAGCCGGATCGCGGAGGAGAAACTTCCGCTTGTCATCAAGGGGACGGCGTCAAACGAACGGATGACGGTCGATCTTTCGTTCCGCGGGATTCTCTGCAGACGGGTCGGGGACGATGTGACGCCGGCGGACATCCGCTGGGATTCGCTTCCCGCCGTCCGTCTGGCGCCTGCCGCGAACATGCCGGAGCTGACCGGAGGCGTTTACCGGATGGCGTGGAATTCCAAAGGGCTCTTTCTGCGCGTCGAAGTCCGGGACCCGGTGTTTTCCCATATTGAGTTTCCGAAACCGGCGGCCCGCTGGGCGAACGATTCGCTGCAGCTCTACTTTGATACATACGCCGATGCCCGCGCGCGTCAGACGCGCGGTTCCGATGACAACGATTATGAGTATATGCTGTTTCCGGATTCCGCCGGAATCTCCTGTTCGGTCTACCGCGCCCGGATGGTGGACTGGCAGCTCGGACTCGGCACCTCGCAGGCGAAAGCCGGCACGTTTGCCGCTGATATTCCGTCCACGTTCCGGCGGTCCGCCAACGGCTATGTGTATGACGTTTTCTTCCCGGCGAAAGATCTGCTCCCGGTGCAGTTCCGGAAAGGGTATGTATTCGGATTCGGCATTTATCTGAACAATGCTGATGATCCGGCGGAGAAAAGTCATAAACGCCGCATCTCCGCTCTGACCAATGCCGCGGGAGGCGGAACCTGTTACAACGCTCCGCATCTCTGGCCGGCGGTTCTGCTGTGGGAATAAGAAGAACGGGAAGTGCGCCGCTCCGTTGGGAAACGGCGCGCTTTCCGTATCAGAGGGAAACGGCGATCAGTCCCGCGACGATCAGGATGATGCCGATCAGTTTCGCCTGGCTGCATGGTTCCTTGAGGATGAACACACCCGCCAGAACGCCGAGGGGAAGACTCATCTGGCGGAATGCCTGAATGTAGCTGACATTGGTGACGAATCCCATCGCCAGCAGGATCAGCGCATATGCGGAGGAGCTGAACACTCCGGTGATGAACGGCCATGGTGTTTTCAGAAACAGACGGCGGAATTCCGCCCGTTCCCGTTTCTGCGTCAGGACGAAGAGTCCGAGCGATGCCGCGAGTCCCGCTTCAATGAGGAAAAGATAGAACAGCGAGCGGGAGATTCGCGATGCTCCGGTTGTCTGTTCCAACAGCTTTGCCGCCTGACTGTCGAAGATCGTGTAGCCTGTCGTTCCGATTGCGATCAGAATCACGAAAAACAGTACACGGGAGCAGTAGGTGCGCCAGTGGAAATCGCGGAACCGGTTCAGCGGCAGGAGCAGACAGCCGAACGAGATCACCGCCATTCCGCACAGTGCGAGCGGACCGGGCGTTTTGCCCAGTCCGAACAGAAGTGTCACGCCGGCGACCATCAGCACCGGCAGGGCGCGGCCGAGCGGATAGACGAGGGAAATGTCGCCGCAGCGGTATCCGTAGGCGAGACCGAGGACATACACCATTTCCGTAAGAACGCTCAAGCCGAACAGACACCAGAATCTGCCCGGAAGAGCGGCGCAGTCGATGCCGGAATGCAGAAAGAATCCCAGCCAGATCAGCGCACCGGTTGAGCTGGCAAGCATATAGAATGCGCCGGACGGATTGCTCTTCTTGCTCAGGAAGTTCCATCCGGCATGAAGAAAGACCGAGATGAAAACCAGACAGAATGCGGAGAGTGTCATTTCTCCACATCTCCGAACGAGTTCCTGCGGTACGTTTCAACGCGGTTGCCGAGGGCGTCAAGCGCGGTTTTCGCATTCGCGTTCCCTGCGATGATCTCCTGCATCAGCGCTCCTTCCACGGCACAGAGACGGGTCTGCGCGGGGAAATAATCCTGAATCAGAAACGAGACGTATTTTACCAGTCGGAATCCGCCGACGACATGCGGAATCTTGTTTCCCATGATTTCCACCGCCGCGCAGGTTCCGGCTTTCATGGCGGCGATCAGGTCGGCAAGTTCGTCGGACTCCGCGAGAACGACCGTGAAATTGCGGAACGCCAGCTGGTCGCGGTCGGTTCCGTGGGAGTCGCTGACTCCGGCGACGGGGAACCGGTTTCCTTTGGCGGTCTCTTCGTAATAACGGGCGATCTGGCAGTTGTTGGACCGCCACTGATAATCGTAAAAACCGCCGATTACCTCGAAAATATCGAACTTTTTCCGCCGGAACATGGCGTCGGTGATCCATTCGCCGATCACATAGCGGTTCTGCTGCCAGTAGGGGTGACAGAACATGGCGAGTCCGTTTCCTTCCCGGATCCGGTCAAACGCCCATTCGCTTGCGGCGACGGGAAAGGGCGTTTCCCCGTCCGGGATCAGTTCCGGAGGCAGGGATCGGCTGATCTCCTCCACTTCGCGCCGGTACCGTTCCGGTTCGTTTTTCGCCAGGTCGTTGACGCTGAACGTGCCGCCGAAATTGATGATGTGGACCGGATTGTCCGGGGTATGCACCTCTTCGCCGGGAAACAGACGGAAGCCGTTCCTGAGGTCTTTCCAGAACTTCATCGTATGCAGGGAGGGGGCATATTTCCCGTGATCGGTGACGGCGATAAAGTCGAATCCCTCTTCCCGGTAGCGTGCCGCGACGTATTCCGGCGCTTCCATGCCGTCGGAGCAGAGAGAATGCAGATGAATGTCGCCTTTGTAGGGGCGCAGTTTCATCAGGTCGGGATAAAGGGAGTAGAGATTGAAGCGGATGGCATTCATGTCCCGTGCGACCCAGGCGGAGGAGGCGCGGCGCGCGGGAAGATCGTGCAGATCAAGTATGAGGCTGTGTTCCTGTTCTCCGGCGAAGAAGATGCGCAGAATCAGCGAGCCGTCCCGGAGTTCGGCGGAGCGGATCGCTCTGCTTGCCTCTTCCGTTTGCTTGCCGTCTTCGGGAGCGAACTGACCGCTCACCGGCAGGCAGCGGATCGTGATTTTATCCAATTCCGGCAGTTCCGCATGGGGAACGCGCGGGGTGATGCGGATTTCCGATTCCTGATCGGCGGGGACAATGCGGGGAAAAACATCGAAATAATCCTGAAAGCTCTTCATTTTTGCTCCTTTTTTTGAAATGTCGCTTTCAATAAACACGATAGATGCTACTGTACAGTCTGTATGGCGAATTTCAACAGGAACAACAAAAATAAATGATGTCGCTTTTTTACGACATGGGAGGCTATATGAACATTATCGACCAGTTGAACAATCTGGGATTGAACGGCAGACAGGCGCGGGTGTATCTGTCGATTCTGCAGCTCGGCCCCGCTTCGGCGATTGAGATAGCCAAGCACTCCGGATTCAAACACCCGACCGTGTACGATGTGCTGGATGTACTGAAGGAACGGCGTCTGGTTACGGAAAGCACGATCAACGGACGCAAGGTGTTTGCTCCGGAGGATCCGTCGTCGCTGCTGCAGATGGAGGAGGAACGCCGGATCATGCTGGAGTCGATCCTGCCTGATCTGCGGGATCTTTATCTCGGCGGGACTCACCGGACGCGGATTCATTTTTATGAGGGAAGAGCGGGAGTGATGGCGATCCGGACCGAACTGCTCAATGTCCGTTCGAAAGAGTATTTTTATTTCGGTTCCGTGCAGGAGATGCTGAAACTTTCCTCGCCGGAGGAGGAAGAGGAGTTCGTGAGGGAACGGATGCGGCGGGGAATCTGGTCGTGGTCGATCCGCAACCGGATGCGCGAGGTCCCGTTTGAATATATGAAACCCGGCGAACACAATTTCCGGCATGTTCGCTACTTTCCGCGTCCGATGAGCGACAGCGTTTCCGGCCTGTATATTTATGACGACAAAATCGCGATCGGCTCCGCTCTCAAGGAGAACTATTCGATCATCATCGAGAGCCGCGAACTGTTCACGCTGATGAAAGCGCTCTGGCAATGTATCTGGGACATTGCGGAGGAGCCGTGAGCGGTCAGCGCTTGCTGAACTGTCTGCGGTAAAGTTCGGGCGAGGCGCCCATCCGCAGTTTGAACCGCCGGCTGAAATGATAGGGATCGTTGTAACCGAACTGACGGGCGATCGTGCGGATGGAAAAATCCGTGGAGAGCAGCCGGTCGGCGGCGCTGCGCAGCTTGCATTCTTCCAGATAGGCTTTCGGAAGCATTCCCGTGTGCGCGAGGAACCGCCGCCGCAGAACTTCACTGGAAAGCGAGGCCAGTTCGGCAAGCTCTTCCACGGTCCACCAGCGCTGGAGATCGTTCTGGATCAGCTGCAGAAGTTCTTCCATCTGACTGCTCCGGGAACGTTCGCGGTTGCTGAAATAGAGCTCGGTCAGCAGATTCTGCAGCTGAATGTTCGCATGGATCTGTGCGTCCCGGCTGGGATCCGCGATCTGTTCGATGATCGGACAGAGACGGCGGACCGTTCCGAGTTCATAGGCACCGGAAACAAGAATGCCGGATGCCGCCATCATGTCGGCGACGGGACCGCAGAAACGGATGGAGTCTTCCACATACGGCAGTCCGTTTCCGCCGTACCGGTTGCGGATTCCCGGAGTAATGACCACGAGCGTTCCGGGAGTGAGTTCCTGTTCGTCCTGCTGCTCGATCCACAGCCTGCCGCCGCCTTCGATAAGGTGTGAGATGGAATAAAATTCAAATTTCCGTTCGGGACAACGCGCAAAGCCGTCCGGAGCGCTGCGCACGGCAAATGAAGCATTGATGATCCAGAGCCCGTACCGCCGGTTGAATTCCGGCATTTGCGCCACGAGTCTGTGTATCGGCGGCGAAGCGGAGATGATGATTTTGTCATTACTCATACGTTTTTTATCCATTCCATTTCTTTTCTTATCGTGTATAATATATCGCAAACAGGGTCTTCCTGTCAAGTTTTTTTCAAAAAATCAAAGGAGTTTTTCAGAATGAGCGGAAAACAGATCGGTGTGGCGGTGATCGGAAACGGACAGCGTGCGAAACATGTCGTTTCGAATCTTCTCCGTGACTCGGAACGAATGGTGAAAATCGTGTCGGTCTATGATCCCGATGTCGAAGTGTCGAAAACGTGTATGAAGTTCTGGCAGTCCCCTGATGCGAAAATCTGCGGAAGCTGCGAAGAAGCGGTCAACACGCCCGGCGTTGACTGGGTCATGGTCTTTTCGCCGAACGCACACCACAAGGAAGGCATTCTTACCGGATTTGCGGCGGGAAAGCACGTCTTTTCGGAAAAGCCGCTTGCAACGACGATTGATGACTGCCGTGCAATTTACGAGGCTCATCAGAAGAGCGGTCTCCTCTTTGCAACCGGATTCGTTCTGCGGTATGCTCCGATTTACCGCCGGATCAAGGAAATCCTGGATTCCGGCGTGCTCGGTTCGATCATTGCGATCGACGCCAACGAGAACATCACTCCCGAACACGGCGGCTACATCATGTGCAACTGGCGCCGCCATACATCCGAGGCGGGACCGCACATTCTGGAAAAATGCTGTCACGACCTGGACCTGCTTCTCTGGTTTATCGGATCGCTGCCGTCCCGCGTCGCTTCTTTCGGCGGACGCAATTTCTTTACTTCCGCGAATGCGAAACTGATGGAGAAATACGGGAAAAAGACTTTCTGCACCTGGCCTGATCCCCATGCGACGGAAACACCGTTCACGGAAGATACCGATCTGATGGACAACAGCGTTTCCGTCGCGGAATTCCGCAACGGCGTCCGCATGACGTTCACCGCCACGATGAGCAACGCGATGCCGGAACGCCGGATGCTGTTTTCCTGTTCGGAAGGGACGCTGTCGATGGATCTCTATTCCCTGCTTATCCGCTATAAACGTCTCGGTTCCGACGAGATTACGGAAATCTCGTTCCGCGGAGACGGGCATGGCGGCGGCGACTCTTTCATCATGAAAGAGCTTTATGAGACGATGTGCACCGGAAGCCTGCCGAAATGCAGCGGCAATGAAGGATTGCAGAGCGCCGTGTTTGCCTTGGCAATGGATGAGGCGGCACGCAAAGGCTCCGTGGTTGATCTGGAACCTGTCTGGAGCTCGCTCGGACGCTGATTCTTTGTTTGAAACGCAGAAAGCGGACTGTTTCCGGAATTGGAAAACAGTCCGCTTTTTTACGTTATCAATTACAGGAAAACCGGTCAGGCTTCCGCGCGGGAAAGAATTTCAAGACAGTTTTTCGGATCGGGAGACGCAAGGAACGCGGCTTTGAGACGGCCGTCATAGAAGAGCGATCCGATGGAGGCAAGGATTTTCAGATGGGTGGCGCGCTGCTGTCCGCCTGCCACGACCATAAACACCAGTTTGACCGGCTGGTTGTCGGGTGACTGGTAATCGGCGATGCCGTCGGGGCAGACTGCGAGCGCCATGCTGGGTGTGTCGATATTGTCAAGGCGGACATGCGGGACGGCGATGCCGTTTCCGATCCCGGTGCTCATCAGGCTTTCCCGGTGAAAGATTCCCCATGCCAGATCGTCGTGCGGAACCATGCCGTCAACCTGCGCCAGCCGGTCGATCAGAGTGTTGAGCACTTCGTCTTTTGTCAGGTTTCCGTGCAGAACGAGAATCCGATCGCTGAGGAGCGGACCGATGGGGATTTGTTTCGTGTCACGAGCCATTATAGTTTTCTTTTCTCCGGTAATCTTGAGTTTTCTGAAATTTACCATGATTTTTGATATTTTCAAGCCTTGTGCCGTCTTTTCCGCTTGACAATTTCAAAAAATGGTATACGTTAGTTCCATCCCCCCATTATTTACGGTATGTGAAACGAAAAACCAAAACCTGAGGAGTGGGAAAATGGCTGAAGTCATGCATTTTACAGAAGAGGAATTTGAAGCGAAAACTTCAAAAGGAGTTGTTCTTGTTGATTTCTGGGCGGAATGGTGCGGACCCTGCAGAATGCTCGGACCCGTGCTGGACCAGGTCGCGAACGAAGTCGACGGAAAAGCGATTGTCGTTAAAATGAACGTGGATGAGGTTCCTGCGCTGGCGAAGAAATTTGCCGTCCGCACGATCCCCGCGCTGTTCATTCTCAAAGACGGCGAGATCGTCAAACAGTTTACCGGAGTGCAGGATAAAGCAAAACTGGTAAAGGAAATCGAAAGTGTATGAGTCTTTCGCTTCCCGCTGAAACCGCGGAATTCTTGCGCGGGAGAACCGTGCTTTGCGGATTCAGCGGCGGATCGGACAGTCTCTGTCTTCTTTTGGCGCTGAACGAATGTTCGGCGCCTTTTCATTTTCAGCTTTATGCGGTCCATTTCAATCATGGTTTGCGCGGAGCCGAGAGCGATGCCGATGAAGCGTGGTGCAGGGAAAAATGCAGTCGGCTTTCCATTCCGTTCCGTTCGATTGCACTGGATGTTCCCGGCGCCCGGAAAGCGGGCGAAAGCGAGGAGACCGCCGCACGGCGGTTGCGTCTGGCCGGGTGGAAACGGCTGACGGAAGAGATTCCCGGAGCGGTCGTCGCTCTCGGTCATCATGCGGACGACCGCACGGAAAATCTGCTGCTGCGTCTGTTCCGCGGTTCCAATGTTTCCGGGTTGACCTCCATGCGGAGCCGCTGGCTTGTGGACGGTGTGACGTTCGTGCGTCCGCTTCTCTCTTTTACCCGCGCGGAGCTTGAGGCGGAACTCCGGGAGCGCGGCGAGTCGTGGCGGACGGATTCCACGAACAACAACGCGTGTTGCGGCCGTAATTTTCTGCGTTTGGAACTGATCCCGTCGCTGACGGAGCGTTTTCCGTTCGCTCCCGGTGGAATGCGCCGTTCGATTGCCGCGCTGGAACAGGATGCGGATTGTCTGGAACAGGAAGCGCGTGCGGTCTACGGTTCCGGAAACGTGAAAACGCCGTCGGACTGGGCGGCGCTTCATCCGGCGCTCCGCTGTCGTGTTCTCCGCTGTTTTCTGGAGGAACATCGCGGGGGGATCATTCCGGATGCGGCGCTTCTGGAACGGTTCGCCGGAGCGGTGGCGTCTCCGCCGGAAAATGGCGAATGCATACGGATCCCCGTATCCGGCGGCGGTGAGATTCTCGTGGAGCGGGAGAGGGTGCTGTTCCGGACGGAAACGGCGTTTTTGCCGGAACTCTGGGATTTGCAGGATCGGACGGAGTGCAGATTCGGGGAGTTTCTGCTGACGGCGGATCGGACAGAGACCGCCGGGCTTCCGCAGCCGGATTCCCGGACGGTGTTTTTTTCGGCGGAACTTCCGAGGGTTCTGGAGGTTTCCGCCCGGCGGGACGGCGACAGGATGGTGCCGTTCGGCCGTCATCATTCCGTGCCATTGAAAAAATTGTATTCGGAGGCGGGGATCCGTTCGTATGAACGGGATTCCGTGCCTGTTTTGCGGACGCTTGAGGGAACGGTCCTGTGGATTCCCGGCGTCCGGCGTTCGGCGTTTTTCCCTGTGCCGTCCGGAGGGGGAAGCGTATGGAGAATCCGGGCGGAACGGGTCATTCCGGAAAGGAGTTGAAAATGAAAAGTGCATTGCGTCCGTGGGAGGAATATTTGCCGCCGTTTCATGTTTGCGGAAAACTCTGGCATGTCGGCGGGAAAAGTTCTCCGTCTTATCTGTTCGATACCGGGGACGGACTGCTGCTTTTGGATACCGGATACCCGAAAACGGCGTATCTGCTGATTCAGAATATTCATGAGCTCGGTTTCGATCCGCGGAAGATCCGCTGGATTCTTCATTCCCATGGTCATATTGATCACATGGGGGCGACCCGTGCGCTTGTCGAACTGACCGGAGCGAAGACGTATATCGGCGCCGGGGACCGGGAGATCGTCAACGGGTCCGTGGATCTCTCCTGGGCGCGGGAACTCAACACGGAGTTCGTGGAGCCGTTTGAGCCGGATGTTCTGATCCGGGACGGCGATGTGCTGACGTTCGGAGCTCTCTCGTTCCGCTGTCTTTCGACTCCGGGGCATACGCCGGGAGTGATCTCTTATTTTTTTGAACTGGAGGAAGACGGCGTCGTTTACCGGGCGGGAATGCACGGCGGAGTCGGGTTCAACTCCATGGCGGGGGAATTCCTGCGCCGTTACGGACTCTCGACGGAGTGCCGGACTCAGTTCCTTGCCGGACTCGACCGTTTGAAACGGGAGCCCGTGGACGTTTTTGTCGGCAATCATCTCGGCAACAACCGTTCTCTGGAGAAAGTCGCCCGGCGGGAAGCCGCTCCGGATGGCCCGAATCCGTTTATTGATCCGGAAGAATGGCTTCGCTTCCTGAACAGCAAGGAAGCGGATTTCCGCCGTTTTCTGGAAGAAGAAAATAAAAAATAAGTTTTTGCTGTAACCTTTTCCGGTTGTATGCGTTTTCATGGTGAAAACGGTTGCAGAACAGCTGAAACCGGTAAAAAAAATGAAATGGAGTGTGCGTTATGAAAACAATCTGTGAACTGAGTGATTCCGAGCTTGAAAACGTGGTCGGCGGTCTGCATTACTATGTGGACAAGAGCAATCCGGTACAGGGAAAAAACGGTCGGCTCTGCTACAATATTTATTCAAGTTCGGTGGAGGCTTCCGGAGATTGGCAGAACCTGTTCAAAGGAAAAGGCGCAAAGGATATGTCGATCAGCATGTCAATGTCTCACAAGGTGATCCCTGTGGATCAATATGATGCGTTCCGTGAACGTGCGGCGGGCAAGCACACGTTCCACGAGTGCTGATTGCGCGATCCGGAGCCGGAGATCCGGCTCCGGTTTTTCTGTTTATTCCGGAATCCAGAATCCGAAATTGTGGCGGAACTGGTGATTGAATCTGGTTCCGCTCCAGGTTTTTTGAAGACGGCGCCTTTTGCCGTCGTTGTCGTTGACCGAAATATCAAACGATACCGGAGTGCCCGGAGCCTGACGCAGTTCCCGCCACGGGATTTCCAGTACGGCGGCGTAACCGTTTTCCGTGTCCGTGAGTTTCCAGCGGATGGAGGAGAGGTCGACGTCGCCGCTTTTGTCCAGACGTGCCGGTTTGCCCTCCGCGCCGGCGGTCATATACAGCCGGAAGGTGTCTTTCCGGTATTCTTTCCGTTCCATATCCGCGAGCGGGGCGCGGTCGAAATACAGCTCAATGCAGTCGCCGTTCCAGAATTCCGGAGGAGAATATCTGCCGCGTTTCACGTCGCGCACCTGAATGTTCAGCCGGAACATTTTACTGTCTCCGGAAGCCTGAAAGGATGCGGAAAACGGATCGTCGTTCTCCGCTTTTCCGGTAGTGACCTGCGTAATTTGCGCGGTTTCTCCGGAGCGCAGGAAACGTTGAGCTTCCACGGGAACGGAAACGGTCCGTGTGACTTTTCCGTCGTAGATCATCAGTTTGACCGTTCCGCCGGGCAGGACGGAGCCTTTCGTTTCGACCGGGATCAGCAGAACGGCGGTTTTTCCCGCCGGAAGCCGCAGGGAGGCGGAGCCCGGTTTTGCCGCTTTTGCCGAGGGCGCGGAGAGCAGCCGTACTTTCAGTTCCTGTGCTTCCAGCGTGCTGCGGAATTCCAGCGCAAGGACCGGCTTTCCCTGTTCCGCGAACCAGCGGGCACGGGTGATTTCATATCCGTTTTCCGGTACGATCCTGCTTTCATTCAGCATTTTCCGCAAGGCGTCGAGCCCCTGCCTGCCGCGGATATACATCGGGGTGTTGGTCAGCGGCATGGCGGGAACCGCTTTTACCGGGTTGCCGAATACGTCGAACAGGTCTACAGTTTGAGGATTGGAGAACGTGATTGAGAATTTCCGGTTCGGCGTGTAATTCCAGACCGCCGCCATCGGCTGCTTTCCGGGGATTGTGTACAGATATGCCGTGGTTCCGAGCGGCGTATTGAGTTTGCCTGCGGGAACCGCGCGTTCCATCAGACGGGCGAACGCATTGGCGGCAACGTAAATATCGGTGGGAATCAGGCGCCTCTGAACGCGTTCCCTGATATAGCCGTAACCGGGATTGCGGTCGCCCCGGTAGCTTGTTTCACAGGGCAGAAGCGTTTCCTGTTTCACTCCTTCCCCGAGGTCGAGCAGAACGCGGCGGATGAAACTTTGCGCGGAAACGATTCCATTGGTTACGGCGTCTGCATTGTGCCGCTGCACCGTGTAATAAAGTTCCGTGTTCCAGAGCGGCAGACCTTTGCGGTATTTGGCGATGATCCGCTTGATGTCCCGGACTGCCTCGTGTGCGGGATAAGGCGAATGTTCCTCGCGGGAAGAGTAGGGGTGAAAGGAAACGATGTCTGTGTACTGATAGCCGCCGAGTTTGCCGAACCGCTCCAGAAAATCTCCCATCTGCCCGCCGAGGTCGCCGGTGACGTTCGGGGCGATGACGCGGATCGCCGGGTCAATTTTCCGGCACTCTTCAAATGCGATCTTTGCAAGTTTGACATAATCCTCCGGCGAGGTCGTCAGGTTGGCTTCATTCAGGATTTCCCAGTACCGGATACGGCCTTTGAAATGGGAAACCGTCGCGCGGACATAGTTCCGCCAGTCGTCAAGATTCGGCATGATCGCCGGTTTGCCGTGCATTTTAAAGGTGGAGCTCAGCGTGCCGCGCCGCTGTGCCCATTCCGGCAGATAACGTTCCAGCAGAACGTTGCCGAGAACACCGAGCAGAACATTGCCGTACCCGAGCCGCTGATTCACAAAACGGTCGGCGAGGCGGAAATCGAATTTCCCCTGTTCCGGCTCCACGGTCGCCCACTCGAAAATCCGGTATACACCGTTGCCGATCCGGTTGATCCGGTAGCCCTGATTGCGGTTGATCCGGTGATAATCCGCTTCATCCGACTCCAGCAGCTGAAAGAACGCTTTTCCGCCGTTGATGTTCGGACAGCCGAAATGGAATCCCTCTTCGACTCCGAGTACAAAATCGCGGTCCGGGTGAAACGGTTCCGGCGTGTATTTGCCGGAGAACGCATAGAGAAACGGCAGCACCCGTTCCTGTTTGCCGTTGAGCATAAAAACCGCTTCCGTTGAGTATACGCCGTAAGGACGCATCGGAACGGTGAACGTTTTCGACGCTGTTCTGCCTGCCGGAACGGTCAGTTCCGCCGGACGTTCCGTCAGAGCTTTTCCGGTATAGTCGTCACGGTCGCGGAAAAGAAACTTCACGGTTCTGTCGTTCTTTCCGTAATTGATTCCGGTGAGGGTGAAGGTCAGCGGCTGTTCGCCGTCGATATGCAGATGGCGCGGAGCCGTGAGCGTGAATTCCATATCGCTTTTCAGCGAGAACGGCGTTGCCTGTGTGCCGGGTTCCACCTGAAGCGCGTCGAACCAGACGGTCGCATCGCTGTCTTCGCCCCACAGGAAATCAAGAAGGTACGATTTATGACCGTTCGGCGGCAGAAACGTGTAGGTATAGCGTTTCCAATCGGTCGAGAGCGTGACGGTTCGGGACGGATTGAACCAGTCCCGTGCGGCTCTGCCGTTCTTTTCCGCCGGGATGATGGAGATCGGCAGATAGCGGAGTTTGACCGGCTTGGAACTTTTCGCATAGAAACTGAGCGTGTACGGCTTGCCGGGCGTTACGCTGAAGTCCGGTGAACGCAGAACGGCGGGAGTCGCGTCCGGATTGTCGAAACGCAGACTCTGTCTGCCGTGGACCCTGGTGTTTTGATCCGGTACGGGCGGCAGATATTTTACTTCTTCCGGCTGCATCGGGCGCGCGTAGCGCAGTTTTGCATAATCCGCGCCGCCGAGTTCAAAACTGGCGTCGGGAAGGAGGTTTCCCGCCGCGAGCAGTACGGGCAATGCAAGAAAGGGATAAAAAAGATGTTTCATTTCAGCTCCTTGAGTTCTGCTGTTTTGATGTCAAGCCACTGCAGGGGTGCGTTCAGTTCCACTTTGAGTGCCATCATTCCGCGGTAAAGCGTTTCTTCGGGCGCGGTGAAGCGGATCGAATATTCCTGCCATCCGGTTTCGAGACGGATTTTCTTCATGCGGTACCAGTGCTTTTTCCCGCCGGGGACCCAGCCGTCGATGAAGAAAGCCGCCGGGATTGCGGCAGAGGCTTTGAGCCACAGCGAGATCTGATATTCCCTGCCGGGAAGAACAGGGAACGCCACGGATTGGATCGCGGCCTTTTTGCCGTTTTCCGGACGGAAGCGAAGAGCTTTTCCGCCGTCGATATGGTCTTCCGCTCCGGTATATTCAAATTTGTAATTCGTATTCCGGGTGTTCCATTGCGGTCCCCAAAATGGAGTGAAACGGCTGTCGGGTTCCTGCTTGAATACTGCGGACGGATGAAATGCGGTCAGCCGGATGTTGCGGACCATGACGGCGGCAGGCGATTTGCTTTCCGCAAAAATGTTGATCCGCGCGGGACCGTCCTCCGGCTGATAGAGAAAACCGTTCATCGTGCGCGGGGAACCATTCGGGGCGAAATCACTGAACTGCCGTCCGTATTCTTTCCGGTTCTGCGGAAACAGGCTGAGTGTGATCCGTGTTCCGGCGGGTGTGTTGTGCTCGAGAGAGAGCAGATAGTACCCTTTTTTCAGCGGAAGCTGCTGCGTGACTGCGCTCCATTTACCCGGAGTGACGTTGATTTGCACTCCGTTGTTCTTGACTTCCGCGCAGGAGCGTCCGAACTGATGCGGATTTTCCGGCAGAAGATTCTGCGCGGAAATCGGGAGAGCGAGGGCGAGAAGGAGGGGTGTCGTTTTCATAAAACAGCCTTTCTTATTTTTATTTTGCAAGATTCAGATCGAATGACCACCCGCCGGCGCCCCTGATGGTTACCCAGCTGAGCCGCATGGAGCTGCTGCGGGATGTGACGTTTCCGCTTGTTTGCAGAAAATTGGTCCTTCCGTTATGAGTAAACAGGTCTTTCCGGAGGATTTCTGGAGCGATAGTATCCGAACCGCAGTTGAATTTCGTCTGCATGATAGGATCGTAGCATGCGATCGCATTTCTCCAGGAGACATACTCCGGTGTCATGCTTGCCATCAGTGCGACACCGCTGGAAAGTGCCGTGATCCGGGAACCTTTCACCTGTTCTCCGCCGCTCTCATTCTGCGCTATGACATACCAGCTGAATCCGGGGGTATTATTAGGAACAGAACCTAAAAGAGTCTGATAGGAGGAATAGTACTTGGTGTTCGCATTGACCGGAGGGACAATATCATGGGTCGGGCAGAAGAGTACGCCTTTCTGTGCCGTTTCGTATTCCGCAATGCCGAGATAACGGTGGAAATAATCCCGGAAATATTGATTGCTGGCGTTCCAGACCGGCGGCAGCATATCGTCGGAGTCGCCGACATAATTCGCGATGGCGGTGCCGATCTGTTTCATGTTGCCCATGCACAGGGCTTCCCGCGCTTTGTTTCTTGCCGAGTTCAGCGCCGGAAGAAGCATGCCGGCAAGGATTGCGATAATCGCAATTACTATGAGGAGTTCTATGAGGGTGAATTTGTTTCTCTCCGGTCTTTCCATAATTGTGTTCCTTTCTCGTTTTCAGTTTTTCCGACTCTTTGTCGCTGTTTTTAATTATAGCAAATTTTCCATGAAAAAACAAGAGGGAAAGGTGTTTTTTTGAGAAACATTTATGATACAGCTTGAAACATTTGAAACAACGGTTATTGTATACGGAGAAAAACACAGGGAGAACGGAGATGAAGGCAACGGTCCGGACGATTGCAAAAGAGGCGGGAGTTTCCCCGGCAACGGTGTCGCGTGTATTCAGCGGAGCGGCGAAAGTGTCGCCGCAGGTTCGGCAGCGCGTATTGAACGCGGCGGCGCAGGCGGGATACGATTCCGGGGAGAAAAAGAATGTGGCGGTGATCATACCGGAAAACAGCGGGCTTTCCGGATACGGGGGGATGATTCTGGAATCCCTGTTCCTTGAGCTGAACAGTCACGGTTTCCGGGCGCTGGCGATCACTGCGGACGATATTGCGCTTCTGGATGAAACGGTTGTTGCCGGTGCGATTTCCGTGATCTACCGGCATGGACTGGAGAAGATGTGGAACAAGAAGCGCGCGGTTCCGTTGATCTGCATCAACAGCTATGGTTATCCGATCGACGGCGTTTACGAGGTGAGTTCCAATGATGGACAGGGAATCACTGCCGCGATGAATTTGCTGTATGAGAAAGGACACCGCCGGATCGGGATGATGACGAATATTTTTGATATGTCGAATTCCCGCAATTCAGCGATCCGCGCCCGCACGTTTGACTCTTTTATCAAAAGCCATTCCGACTGTTCCGGCATTTTCCGCAACTGCATGTTGTCAGCCGGCTTTCTGGATACGGTTATGGAATTTGTCCGCTTCGGGGTGACGGCGATCATTGCCGCCGGGGAGAGTCTGGCGGCTCCGGTCAATCATATTCTGAGTACCTGCGGGATCCGCGTGCCGGAGGATATTTCTCTGATCGGGTTTGAATCCCGGCATGTCTCCGAGTATCTCCATCCGCCGGTAACGTGTCTGGAACAGCGCATGGGACGGCTGGCGGAGCTGGCCGTGGAGCTGCTGGCGAAACAGCTCCGCGGCGAACACAATCTGAAAAACGAACGTGTCGATTACAATCTGTTCATTCGCGACAGTGTGGGTGCTCCTCCGCTTATTCCAGTTTCAGAACGGTTATATTCCGGCTCCGGCTGCTGAGCTTGACGGTCCGGCGGAACGTTCCGGAGTCCGTGGAAATCTCCGCCTCGTAATCGCCGTAGAATCCATGGAACAGATTCATTGCGCCGTCGCGGTAATCCAGTTCGGTTTCGGTGTGCCATTCCTGCCTGATGAGCCGTTCCAGAGTTTTGAACGCGGGTTTCGGTGAAAAGTCGTAGTTGACGAGTCCGGCGCGGAGGCTGTTTTCGCCCTGTTCGCTGCCGAGCGGCGCATAAGCCGCCGTTCCGTCAACAAGATTCCACCAGGTGATCGCGTCGACTGCCGGATGACTGAACCACAGACGGTACAGTTTTTCCGTAACGAGTTCCTGAAATGCGTCGCCGTCGCCGAGATCCCGGCGGCTGATAATGCTGACTTCGGAAAAGTTGACGGGGATTCCGAGCTTGCCGTAAAGATCGAGACAGGCAAACAGGATGCGCGGGTTCATGAAACTGTTGTGCTCGCCGTGCAGCAGACTGTCGAACATGTGATATTGCAGACCGAGTCCGCCGACGCGGCAGCCGTGGTCCAGAAGCGAGCGGACCAGCAGATAAACGGGCGAATAGTCGCCGTGAAGATTCCACCAGCGGCGGTCGTCGTTGTACAACAGGGTCGAGGTCGGAAAATGACGGTCGGCGAGACGGAACGCTTCGTGGACGTGATTGTCCGGATACGCGGGCGTCAGTTTCCGGAACTGCGGTGCGCGCGATTGCGCTTCGTTCACACAGTCCCAGAGGAAAATCTTGTCACCGTACCGCTCCGCGATCTCCGCAAACCGGCGGTCGAGGCGCCGCATCAGTTCCGGCGTTGTTTCGGGAAGCCATGCCGGAGCGAAATTGTGCCAACAGAGCGGGTGCCCTTTCGGCGTGATGCCGTTGCGGCGACAGAAATCAAGGACGTCGTCGGTTGGCGGACGACGGTAGATCGGAACGCTTCCGGATTCAAAACGCAGTTTGCCGTCTTCCGGTTCCAGATCGGACCAGTAGAACGGAATGACCGCTTCGTTGAACAGGGAAGCGAACGTTTCTTCGTATTGGCGGTTCTGCTCCTCTTCCGGGAACTGGCCGAGCATGAACGCATTGCAGCCGAACAGGAATTCATGCGTTTTCTGTTTCAGTCGGATTCGCGCATTTCCGACCGGTTTTCCGTCCGGAGTTTCCAGATGGAGCTGTCCGAATCCCTTGCGGTACATTTCGGTTCCCTGTCTGATACGGAATTCCACTTCCGCATCTTCCCGGAGCAGGTGTTTTGTGAGTGCGCTTGCGAGTTCGTTCATGTCGTCATTCCTTATTTGATGAGTTGTTCTGCAACGCGGTCCAGCATCCGGTGCAGAGTGTCGATACGGTCCTGTGTGGCGCGTATTGCGGGGATGTAGCCGCCGAGAGCGCCGAGAAACGTTTCTTTCCCGGAAAACACGGGGCGCGCCGCCGCGTAAAATCCGCTCTCTTTTTCCGCTTTGATGCAGAGATTCCGCTGCCGGATCTCCGCCAGCGCGCGATCAAGTCCTTTTTCAGAAAGTTCCGGCCACGCTTTGTGATTGACGGGATTTGCGGCAAGGAACATCGCCCGTTCGTATTCCGGCGCAAACGCCAGCAGAACGCGGGTCGTGACACGGGAATAGTTGAACCGGCGTTCATTTTCGATCAGCGCCGGATTGACCGAGATCACGGAGTTGCCGGAAACGGAGGCTATGATCATGCGTTCCCCGTTGAACAGCGTGGTGAGGATGAACGATTCTCCGGTCTGTTCCGCCGCGTCCCGGAGCAGGCGGACCGCCATCGGCCGGATCTGTCCGGCGAATGCCCCCGCTTTGGAAAGCATGGCGCATTTTTCGCCGGCGGCATAGATACCGCGTGCGCTCCGCCGGATATAGCCGCAGAATTCGAGCGTCTGCATCATATTCCGAGCCGTGGTTTTCCGCATTCCGAACCGTTCGGCGATTTCCGCCAGCCCCGTTCCTTCCGAGATCATGGAACATTCCAGAACGTATTCCAGAATCGCGAACGCGTTGGCAACGGATTGTATGGACGGTTTATTCATTATAAAAATATCCTATTCATTATTATTGAATATTCCGTTATTAATATAAATCTGTTTTTCCGGTTGTCAAGAATTTTTTTCAAAAAAAGAGCGTTCCGGGGGCTTGACAAAACGGTGATCTTGTTTTATAATATAACCATTATACACCTTTATACATAATTTTGGAGGTTTTTGTTTTGGGAGAAGGATTGACCAAACAGGAGCGGATTTTTCAGACACTGGTGCTGGAAATCGAAAAAGGGATCTGGCCTGTGGATTCACTGCTTCCTTCGGGTGCCAGGCTGGCGGAACGTTTTGATGTGGCTCCGCTGACGGTACGCAGGGTTCTTCTGGAATTGCAGAATCAGCATTATATCCGGACCGTGAACGGGGTCGGGAGTTTCGTCCTGTCGCGTCCGCAGGAGGACGAACCGAAAATTCTGGTGGTGACTACGCCGACTTTTACACAGGAAAGCTGTTTGCTGTATATCATTTCCGGAATCATGGAAAGCTGTCAGGAACGGAAAGTGAAGGTCGATTTTCTGCTGGAGAGTTTTCTGCGCGGCGACGACCGGATCGCTTTTGCCCGGAATTTGCGCAGAAAAAATTATCTGGGGGTGATTTTCACCCGCTGTCTTTTTGTCGGGGATGAACCGGAATTTGCGGCGCTCCGGGAACTGAATATTCCGGTTTTGCTGCCTCATGCGACACCGGAAGACAGGAAAATGACCGGTTTCGCCACATTGTTTACAGATGAAGCCGCCGCATGGGAAGATGCTTTAGTTTATTTACGGGAGCTGGGACACCGGCGGATCGCACAGCTGATGCGTCCACTGCATACCGGCAGATTCCGGTCGCGGACCTGGGTGCAGCATCAGAATCTGCTGAAAAAACTGGGACTGGATGCTTCTCCGGATCTGTTTTGCATCCTGAACGATTACAATTCTCCGGATTTTGTTCCGCTGCTGACCGGATTGCTTCAGAAGCCGGAACGGCCTACGGCGATACTGGGCTTTTCGGACTTCTTTGCGCTTCGTGCCTGTGATGAATTGGCACGTCTGCGGATCGGGGTTCCGGACGAGCTGTCGGTGATGGGATTTTGCGGTTACCCAGGAGGCGAGTCCAGAGCGTGTCCGCTGTCCACAATGGATTTCATGTACGGCAGAATCGGGGATCAGGCTGTGCGGACTCTGCTCCATGCTTCGGAATGGTTCGGCGGCGGAAAAAAGGTGCCGCTGCTGAAAACTCCATACCGGCTGGTCGAACGGAGTACAACGGGTTTATGCCACGGAACGTGACTGCATGAAATGCTGATCGCAGAAACGAATTCGTATAAGAAACGAAACATATGCAAAAGGAGATATGAATTATGAAACGAAACTCATTCAAGGGCAGGCGGAGGCGAAAGAATGATCTTCCTCTGAAATTCCAGACTTACTTTTCCATGATAGAGCTTTTACTAGTTATTTCAATTATTGCAATATTGGCGTCTCTTCTGCTTCCCGTTCTGAACCGCGCCCGCGATTCCGCTCAGCAGTCCGCCTGCCGTTCCAACCTGAAACAGCTCGGCGCGGCGCTGGCCGGCTATACGGTTGATTCCGACGACTATTTTCATTTTTCCAAAACAGAGAGGAACAGTTCCTATCTGTACAAGACCTGGACGATGCTGTATGTTCAGAATGCCTATACTTCGGCAAAGCTGTTTCTGTGCGGAAGCCGCATCCCGGACAGTGAAACAAAGAGAAATTACAGGACGCGTTTAAAGACTTTCACCGCGACGACGGACAAGGGGTGGCCATGGCATTTTCCTGATTACGGTTACAATCATCTGCTGGGGAGCGATCATGCCGGAGTGCGCTGTTCACAAGGGCATACGGGGGTGCTGGATGCAGGGGTGAGAGTTGGACAGGTCCGGCGTCCATCGGGGATTCTGGCATTCGGAGAGTCACGCGAGGCGTTGACAGATGCAGCCCTTGCCAATCCTGCCGGTTATTTTATCGTTCATTCGAGATACAGTTTGAATACAAAATGCCATCATGGCTACACTTCCGGCAATCTGTTTCCCGTTCATGGCGTGATCTGCAATACGGTTTTCGTCGACGGACATACCGCTGCGTACCGGGCGCAGATTCCAGGTATTGAGGGAGGACGTTCCCTGTATGAGCAGCAGAGACTCGGCAACTGGTATATGGGAAAAACGGAAAACAACAGTTTTTATCCGTTGGAATAACAATAGATTTCATTCCGTAAGATAACCATTTGAAAGGAGAATTGTATGAGAAAAAAAAGATGGGGGCACCTCTTTGTCCTATTTGGATTTCTGAGCGTGCTCACGGCGGCGGAGAAAGAGTTTGATACCGGGGATGCGGTCCGTGGATCGGCGCCTGGAAATCTTTTTCTGGAATCGGAAAAATTGCTGTTTTCGCTTCGTCTTCCGCCAGGGGAAACACTGTATACCGTGACCGACGTTTACGGAAAAGTTCATGCATCCGGGACTTGGATCGGCGCGGATACCGCCGAGCTGCCGCGTCTGCCGCGCGGGTTGTATGAGATTGTCCTGAACAATAAAAATGCGGTCTTTACCCGGAACGTCACGTTTTCCGTTCTGCCGCCGCCGGCAAAAGTCGAGGATACGGTGCAGATATTCGGGTTCGATTCGGCGATCGACTGCTCCGACGGGGCGGACAGCGGGAGCGCTGAACTCCGTATCCGTCCCTCGCGGGAATGTCTGCTTGCCGCCGCCGTCCGCACGGGAATGCGCACGGTCCGGGTGCGGACGGGATGGCGTCAGTTGGTGAAAGACCGGTATGATGTGCTGCATCTGAAAAGCAAGCGGGCGATTGCCGAATTGATGAAATCATACGGCATTGATTCCGCGGGCTGTATTGAAGGACCTAAAAACGATCCCTGGCGGAGAAGCGGAACGAAAATACCGCGCCGCGCTCAGATGAATGATAAATTCACGTCTCCGGATGATCTGTTTGATGCTTACCGGTACTGTAAAACGCTTGCCGCGACGATCGGCGGTGACGCTCTCCGTTATTGTGAATACCTCAACGAGCCTGATCTCAAGGGAGATCCGACGTGGGAAGTCGCCGCTCATTTCAAAGCCGCAGCACTGGGATTCCGGGCGGGCGACCCGAAGATGCGTATTATGACGCCGAGTTTCTGTCAGGAGGATCCCGTGATGCTGGACATCTTTCTCGGCAGCGATACCCGGTATTATTTTGATGTGTTCAATATGCACTGTTACTGGGATTTGCTGGCGCACGGACGCTATTTCGGTACATTCCGCGATGCCATGCGCCGTGCCGGATGCGGCGACCGTGCAATCTTCGTATCCGAAAACGGCGACGGCATGACTGCGATGAAGAAGAATCCGCGTTTTTCCGTCCGCGCGAAAAAATACCGCGAACTCTCACGGAAACAGGAGTTCGCACAGGCGGAATGGCTTGCCAAAACCAGCCTTTCCATGCAGCGGCTTGGAATCTCCGTCAATATGATTTTCTATCTGACAACCCGTTTCGAGGGGGAGGCTCTGGACTGGGGACACTTCCGGACCGACCATTCGGCGCGTCCGTCGTTGACGGTGCAGGCGAATCTCGCTCATCATCTCATGCCGTGCCGGTATCTGGGCGTGTATAATCCGGCTCCCGGATTGCGGGGGATGCTTTATGCCCGTCTGGACGGGCTTCAGACTCTGCTGTTTTGGTCGGAGAATGATTTTGACAAGAAGGGAAAGGTAAGCCACTATGTCATTCCTGCTCCGAAGAAGCTTCGCACGTTTTCCCTGCCGGCACCCGATGGGGACTATCCGTTGTATGATATGTATGGATCAACGCGTCCGGCGGTCCGTGTGAGCAATGGTAGAGCGTCCGCGGAGGTGTCTTCCATGCCGACGATCCTGACCGGAGTTTCCGGGTTGTCGCCGCAGGAACCTGCGCCGCCGCGTCCGCGGTTCACTGCCGATACGGATCCGGCGCTTGATATGGGAATTGTTGCCCGGATCATTCCCGGAGACGGTCTGGAACCGGATTCCGCCGGACATTTTGCGGAGCAGACAAAAAAGCGTGCGCAGTGCCGGATTGAACTTTATAATTTCGACGACAAGCCGAAATCCGGAACTCTGACCCTCTCCGGCTGCCGGATCATCAATGCTCCGGGAAAAGTGACTTTGCCGCCGGAATCGGCGGTCATGCTGGCGTTCGAGGTCGAACCGGAACAGAAAGGGGACTTTCAGTCTGTTCTGGAAGTCGGCGGCAAATTCGGCGGCAAGCGCATATCGCGGGCGTTCATGCCTGTCCGGTATGTGTTTGATCCTGCGGCGTTTGATATGATCCCATGTCCGGAACTGCTGGTGCCGGAACGCTGGCGTCCGATCTCGTCCAGTCCGATGCGGATCTTTTCGCCGGAACCGGGTGTGATCGCATTCCGGGTTGATAAATTTCTCAACAACAATCGCTGGACGGCTCCTTCCACACTGCTGAAACCGGGTGAGTTCAACCTGGCGGATACCATCGGCATTGCGTTTGAGACGAGGACGCTGGGAAAGGTCGTGTCGCCGAATCGCAACGTGGCGCTGCTTCGTCAAAAGGTGAAAGAACAGGGGAATGCCCGTACTTCCCTCTATCGAATTCCGCAAAACCAGGAATGGCACGAGTGCCGGGTTTTCTGGAATGCGGACCGGAAATGGCTTGAAAAGACCACGCAGATTCGGTTCGGTGGCAGTTCCAGCAAAAGCGAGTGGGTCGAATTCCAATATCGGAATATCCGTTTCCTCAAATTGAAAGGAAAATAAAGAATGCGGAAAATCGTTCAAATACTTGTCGGCATTGTCGTTCTTCTGACGGCTGTCGCGGAATCGGCGGAACCTGCGGACTGTTCTTTGCGTGACGGACTGCCGTTTTTTGTGGAAAAGCTCCGTAACGGAAAACCGGTGACGGTTGTCTATTTCGGCGGCAGTATAACATATGACCGGCGTGGTTGGCGCGTGCTTGTTTCCGACTGGTTGAACCGTAAACATCCGAATGTGAAATTCCGTCATGTCAATGCCGCTGTCGGCGGGACTGGATCGGATGTCGGATTTTTCCGGCTGGAAAAAGACGTTCTGGCGCACAGTCCGGATCTGGTCTTTGTGGAGTTTGCGGTAAATGACCGCAACAAAGCGGCTCTCTATACACAGCGCTGCATGGAGGGGATCGTCCGGAAGATCCGGAGTCGTCTGCCGAATTGTGATATCTGTTTTGTCTATACTGCCACGGCGCAGGATTTGAAGAATTTTGCCGGCGGAACCTGGATGAGATCCGTTGAAGCGATGGAAAAGGTTGCGGAACATTACCGTCTGCCGAGTGTGTTCCTGGCTGCCGATGCGCTGCGGCTGTACAAAAAGGGAAAATTGCGGCTTCAAACGGATTCCCGGCTGGAATTGCGTCGGGGCGATGGAAAACGGTTAGGTCTGAATCTGATGGAGACCAACGGGGCTGAATTCGGCATTGCCCTGCCGGTGCGGGTTGACAGGGAAGGGTGTATGGTTTTCAGCCGGGACGGCGTGCATCCTCTTTTTGATACGGGACATCAGCTGTATTTCAACGTTCTCCGTCGTGCGCTGTCAGCGCTTCCGCCGCAATCTTCCGCTCCCCGGTCTCTTCCGGAACCGCTGGATGAGGACAACCTTGCAGCAATGAAAACAGTGCTTCCCGATCCGCGGAATATTACCGGTGGCATTGCGGAAAAACTGTCGGAACGTTCCGTTCCCGGACGCATTTATCAGAATGAAATATGGAAACTGCCGGCAGGAAGCGAAATGCTGCTGGAGTTCAACGGCTCCATGCTGCTGTTGAATACTCTGCGCGGTCCTGATTGCGGTTGGGTGGAGTTTTCTGTGGATGGCGGCAAGCCTGTGCGCGTTCTCAACTTCACACCGATTTCCTCCGGTTATACTCCGTCGAATATCATGCTCCCGGCGGGAACTGCCGGACGTCATCAGCTGAGACTCCGGGTATTGAATGAGAGTGTAAACAAGAAAAAGATTCTTCGTCCCAACCTCCGATCCAGCATGGACAAGACTCCGGAACGGTTCCGGGAAACAAATTTTTATCTGCGTTTTATTCTAGTCCGCTGAAAAACACTCCGCCGGATGATCCTGTCCGGCGGAGCGTTTTCCTGTTTTCCGCTTGTCAAGAATTTTTTCAAAAAAAGAGCGTTCCGGGGGCTTGACAAAACGGTGATCCGGCAAATTTGGCACACACAAGCAGTGTTTTAATTAATTCGCTGTTTTGTCGTTTCTCATTTGAATTTTTCATCGTTGAGCAATATTGTACTTCCTGATTGAAAGCTGCAAATCATTTGGTTTCTGATTAATGGAAAGCAACACAGGGAGATTCCGTTTTATGACTGATATCAGAAATACACCGCCGCCGTTTCCGCAGGGCGAACCGCGATTCGTTGAAGCATTGCGCAGAAAACCGGAGTTCCGTCCGTACTGGAACCGGAACCTGGAACCTCGGAAAGACGAGGCGGATTTCCGCAAAGGGCTTGATTTCCGCGCGGAATTTCCCGATCCGGAAGAACTGCTCGTCACCGCAACGGAGGAAATGCTCCGTTTTCTTCGGGAAGCCGATATTTTCGTTCCCGGTGCAACGTCGATCATTACACGCAAAGCCGGGAATCTCGAAGGGGAAAGTTTCCGCATCGTCGTCGAACGGGATCAAATCACTATTGAAGCCGGTGATACCGAAGGAATCCGCCGCGGAGTTTACTACTTGGAGGATCTTCTCGCTGGAAGCCGCGCCCCTTTTCTGAAACTTGGAGAAACCCGTCGTGATCCGTGGCTGAAAAACCGCATTTCCCGCTGTTTCTTCGGTCCGATCAAACGCCCGCCGTTCAACCGCGACGAACTGATGGATGAAATCGACTATTATCCGGAAGAGTACCTGAACCGTCTTGCCAGGGAAGGGGTCAACGGCTTGTGGCTGACGATTGTTTTCCGGGAAATCTGCACGACATCTTTTTATCCCCGCAACCCGGATGCGGAAAGGCGTCTCGAAAAACTTCGCCGCTCCGTCAGGAAATGCCGACGCTACGGAATTAAAATATGGGTTTTCTGCATTGAGCCTGCCTGCTGGGGGGCAGCCAATCCCTGTCCGGAAGGGCATCCGGAACTCAAAGGGCCTCCTTCCTATGTCGGGCCGAGTTTCTGCCCGGATTCGGACGCGGCAAAACAATATTTATACGAATGCACAAACAGTCTTTTTGCCGCGGTTCCGGATCTCGGCGGGCTCATCACAATCTCTCACGGGGAGCGTCCGACCTCCTGTTTGAGCACGCTTTCGGTTTATGGTCACAAGAAAAATCCATGCGAAGGCAAGTGTGATCTTTCCATCGGGGAAATCCTGAGCAGGGTTCTGCTTCCCATGGCGGACGGTATGCATGCGGCAAATCCGAACGCCGAACTCATCAGCTGGCTTTACATGCCTTACCGCGATCAGCTCTCCGGCTGGATTTATGAAATGCCCGAACGGCTTACAAAGGACGTAATTCTCGCTTTCAATTTTGAATCGGGATGCAACAAGGAACAGCTTGGTAAAGTGCGGAGCGGCGGTGATTACTGGCTCTCATGCGTCGGACCGAGCGATCGTTTCGGACGCATGGCGGCGGCAGCGCGCGGCAGGTGCGAAATGGCGGCAAAACTGCAGGTCTGCTGTTCCCACGAAGTCGCCACGATCCCGTTCCTTCCCGTTCCCGGACTCATTTACCGGAAATACAGAGAAATGAAAAAACTCGGCGTCAGGCACGTCATTCAATGCTGGTATTTCGGAAACTATCCCGGACTCATGAACAAGGCGGCGGGACTTCTCGCGTTTGAAGATTTCACGCGCCCGGAAAAGGAATTTCTTGAAGAACTCGCATTCAGCGAATGGGGTGCACATGCGGAGGACATGGCTGAAATATGGAACGACTTCGCGGAGGCTTACTCCAATTATCCGCTTGATATCCAGTTCCAGTATTACGGACCGATGCACGACGGTCCGGTCTGGCCCCTGCATTTGAAACAGGTTATGAAACAGCTTCCCCGGACATGGAAGCCGGACTATGCTCCCGCAGGCGATGCCGTCGGTGAATGCATGTTCAACCATGAACTTCCGGAGACCATGCTTCTTACGCGGAAAATTGCGGACGGCTGGCACAAAGGCATGGAAAAACTCAATACATTCGTCCGTGAATATCTGGATCGTTCCGAACGGATGCTTGACGCTTCGCTGTATGAGGCGCTTGACATTCAGTTCCGTTCCGGAGCCAATATTCTCGAATTTTTCACGCTCAGAAACCGTCTGATGGATTCGCCCCCGGATGCGGAAAAACTTCTGGACCGGCTGGAAGCCATCGTGAAAGAGGAGATCGAAAACAGCCTCCGTCTGGCGGAGCTCTGCGAGGCGGATTCCCGTCTCGGCTATCATTCCGAGGCGGAAGTCTATAAATATTTTCCGGAAAAACTGCGCTGGCGCGTTGCGGTTCTGCAGGATATTCTTGCGGAAGATTTTGCCGGATGCCGGATCAAACTCCGGGAAGGAGCTCCGGCAGGGGACTTCCTGCGGAAGCAGGAGAAAATTCATACGGCAGGTTCCGTTTACCATGCCGGCAATATCTCATGGAGTATGACGGCGGATATTGAAAATGTCGTATTTGATATTGAATGCCGCCGTAATGACAGCCGCGGAGAAAATGGAAAGATTTCCTTGTTTCTCATGGATCGCAAAGGGGAACGTACTCCCTGGCGTATTTGCATTGATAATAATGACACCGTGTTTGGTTCCTGGGACGCGGTGCATGTCGAATCGAAAGAGGAGAACGGCTGCAGAAAAATCGCAGCGGTGTTCCCGCGTGCAATGATCGGCAACAATGAATTCTATTTCGGAATTGAGCATTGCTGGAACGATGCGCAGGGAGTTCATTCGGAACATTATCCGGCGGGAAATTATCCGGATGAACAGCGTCTGAATCTCGGAACGTTCTCCCCGGACCGGATGGTTCTGGTCCGGATTTAAAAATCGTGATGCTGTCCGCGGCTTGTCTGATGAGCCCGGACAGCATCATGACTGAACCTGTTTTCTGTTTCCGTTATCCCAGCAGGGCTTTGGCCTTGTCAGGTGAAAAATTGACCCATTGACCGTTGTTGTCCAGAATATCAATGGAAGTCACTTCCGCTTTGGAGAACTGCCTGCGGAGTGTTGTTTCCGAAGATGTTCCCATGAAAGAAACATCGTGTCCCATCACGGCCCGGACCAGCGGATCACTGGAATGAATCCTGACGCGGAGCCCCTGTGCTCCGCTTTTCCCCGTAAAAACCTGCAGATTATTCTGCTGGATGAAGTTCTGGTTGAACACTCCGCCGACAACCGTGTCGAGGTCTTCCTTGCCGAGTTCCTGAATCTTGTCATTGAATTCTTTCATTTTGCATTCCTTTCAGTTAATTGTTACACCTTGTAAACGCAGTATACGGTGAAAGGTTACAGGGGAAAAGTTTTTTTTAACGGGAAACGACAGAGGATGATCAAGACAACCAACTTGCCGCTCAAGGAGCTTTGAACCCGGTTTTCCGGTCATCGCTGCCCAAGTTATCCCTGAATTCTTATTTCCTGTTTTTTCCCGTGAAAGGATCAAACAATTCCGGCTGTGCTGGCTTGGTCCGCTGAATTTTTCCTTGTGACGCCCGCATAATATATATTGTATATATCTCTAAGGAGTGCTCCGCGTCAGATGGTAAGCCATGACGCCGCCGGGAAAAAGGTCGGTCGCGATGCGGAAACGGAGTGTTCCGTTCCGGAAAGAGGTTTTGACGTCGCCGAGCTCCGCTCCGTTGCAGGAGAGTGCGCGCACCCGGAACGGATGTCCGCCGGTTTTCAGCGCGATTTCCGCACTGCCGCGCCGGACAAGACGGGGGAGGCTGCCCGCTTTTCGCATGATCCTCCGGGACGCGTCGTCGAACCGGGTTCCGCTGTTTTCTGTGTTGGTCAGCTGCAGAAGCAGAATCGAGGCACTGTCCGCAAGAGGTTTGTTGTCCAGCGAGATCGCGGCAACCGTCTGAAAACAGCTTGCATTTTGAACATGCAGGATTTTTCCGTTCAATGCTCCTCCGGGAAGTGTCAGCGATTCCGTTTTCGGGGAGACCGCGGCGAATGTGCCGTTTTCGGCGGAAAGGCGCAGTTCTCCGGTGTCGCTGACGATCGTTCCTGTCCGGCGGATGGACGGCGAGGGTTCCGGATAATCCGGAACTGCTGTCCCGCGGACGTAACTGCCGATCTGGGAAACGAGTCCGGCCTCCTGAGATGCGGCGGAAAATTCCGCATTGCTTCCCGCCTCGTCCGGGGAAACGCCGAATGCGTATTGGTTCCGTGCCGGGGCGATGTCTCCGCGCAGGAACAGCGCAGCCGCGAGACGGTCGGAGAGCAGCGCCAACGGATCGTTGACGGCATCGAACGTGCGGATCCGGAACGGTGCTGTCATATAGGCGCGTTCGTGACTCCAGGCGAACCGGAACAGCCCGTCCCAGTTCTGAAGAGCGGCATACGAGTACATCAGCGGAACGCTTTCCGCGCGGAAGATGTTCGGATAGGTGAAGTTGTATTCGGTCACAATGAACGGTTTTCCCCAAAGACGCGTCGCCATCATCCGGCGGGGGACGATTGCATTAAGCCGGATGGAAGAGCCTTGCGAGTGACGGATCGGATATTGCCATGCTTTCTCCGGGAACTTCGGATGATCGAAATATTCGTGATTGTCCACGAGGTCCAAATGATTGCGCACCAGAGTCATGTTGCGCTTGTTGCGGTAATTGAGATCGGTCAGAAGCGGCTTGAGTTTCAGGTCTTCTTTCAGAAAACGCATTTGTTCGCGGATTGTCCGGAGTTGGAGATCGTTCAGAAAACGGCGGTAGTGGCAGTCCGGTGATTCGCCCGTCTTGGCGGGATTCTCCGTGCTCCAGACGTGATAACGGCGGCGGTAGAGCGGATTGTCAAACGTCAGTTCGTTTTCGTTTACGAGATTGAGACAGAAGAGCGCCGGGTCTTGTCCCCATGCGATCCCTGTATACGGGTTGACATGCGTCATCCAGTTGCGGGCGAACTGTTTCCAGTTTTCCATTGCGCGGGGGCTGACGGCGATCAGTTTTTTCATGGTGTCGTTTTCCGGCGACAGTTCCGGGATGTTGTCGCCTTTGCGGAAACGCCGGTTCGTGTAAAGGTCGGTCGTCATGTAAATGCCGCTCTGCTTCAAGCGGTGGAACAGATAATCGAGTTTGTCCAGATTCTGTTTGTTCAGCTCTGTGGAGACCGGGGAAGCGGGATCGGAAAGCAGAGTGTCATGATGGTGAAAGCGAACCGCATTGTAACCGCAGCGGACAAGTTCCGCGACAAGTTCGTCCGCCTCGTTCCGTTCGAGATAGTTCGAGGAGAAGCAGAGATTGACTCCGTGCAGACGCAGCCGTTTTTCCGGCGCCCGCTCAAAAGTCAGCGTACCGTCTTCCGCCGCCCGGACTGCACCGTATTTTCCCGCCGGAGCGTCCTGCAGAAAGCTGAAATCAAGCGCGCTTCCCGGCAGAGTGGATCGGGGGCATTCGAGCCGGACCCAGTCTTTGCCCGCGCGGATTACATCGGGGCGACTCCGTTTGACCGGAAGCTGAACGGAGCGGTCCGCCAGGGAGACGGCAGCGATCATCCATGCCGCACTGTCGGAAGCCATGCGGAAAGAGAGCGTTTCGGGATCGCCGGATTCAAGCGGAAACGCCGAAATATACAATCCGACTTCTGCCGCCGAGTTTGCGGCGGACCAGAGCACACGCGCGTTATCCACGGAGAACGGCATCCACCAGTTTCCGCAGTCGATACCTGCCCGGACGGGGATCTTCTGCTGTTTCCCGGAGCGGAAACGCACGGTGATTTCGCCGAGCGGCCGACCCGGTTTCGGCGTCCAGGCGGAGGCATGGAGCAGAAGAAGCGTTTTTGCTTTTTCTTCCGGCAGAGTGCGGATCACTGCTTTTGCCGTACCGAATCCGCGTTGTCTGCCTGCCAGCACCAGACAGTTGTTTTTTGCCGTGGCGGGAAGAATGCGGAATGAAAGTGTGCCGAACGACAGGCTGGTCTTGCGGAATGCGCGCAGATCGTTTCCGGCTCCCTGATCGGTCCAGCCGTAACCGTCGCCTTCCTGTTCGTCCCGGAAATTGGAATTGGCGGCAGTGGACAGATCGACTGGAAAGCTGCGTGCTGGGATTAGCGTGAAACGGAGGGAAAGCGTTGCGGAGGAGACGGTTCCTTTTGCCGGACTGCATTCAAAACGGAGAGAAAAATGGTCCTGTCCGAAAGCACGGGAGTCCAGCAGTTGGACGCCGCCGGGCGCGGATGAGGTGATCCGGAGTTCTTTCCCGCCGGGGAGGGGAAGATGGACCCGGCGGACTTTCCGGTGAAACAGCGTTTGTTTGGAGAAACGGTCCGGAAGTGTCAACGGGACTCCGTCAAAGAGGATCCGTTCACATGCGTGGAGTGGGATGTTCAGGTTCCCGAACAGCAGCAGGGATTCCGTCGGTTCCGGGAACGTGATCCGGCAGTCTAGATCAAGACTGCCGCCGTTCCGGTTCCATGCGGCGTCGGCTTTTGCCGGGGAAGTATTTCTGGTGAGACGGATGTTTTTCCATCCGGGGGCGAACCGGTGAAAGCTCCACTGCAGGGGGCCGCAGCTCATGGAGCCGTCCGGCGCAAGAGTGAATTCCTGCGACGGAAGAAGAAAGGGGAAGAGGGCGAGGAGGAGAAGAAAATGTTTCATGATCCTGTTTCTTTTCTGGTGATTATTTCTGTTGATTATTGCGGAGAGGGAACGGAGTTGTTTTTTTCCGCCCAGAAGTAGCCGCCGTTTGCGGAGTTATACTGTTCGGGGAGGGAGAGAAATTTCCGGCTTGCCGCATGACCGTCGGCAAACGCGACGTTCAGTCCCTGCGTTCCCATGTGGCGGAGCGAGTCGCCGGGGGTGGCGGTGCTCTCTACAAGCGCGGAACGCGAGGATGTGTATGGAGCGGCAGACCAGGTCGCACCGCGGTTGATGTCGAAGAATGCCGCTCGTTGTGACGGTGTGCGGATTTTGTGCGCGAGAACTTTCGCAAAACGCGGAGCCCAGTAGTCCGAACTGCTGAAATAAAGAGCGTTTGCACCGTAATTCGAGGACCAGTGTGCGACCAGTGTTCCCTGCGGTTTGGCGGGACATCCGAATATGCCGCGCGCCTTGTAGACTCCGCCGCCGAGCGGCTGAAGATAGGGGTAGGAGCTGTTTGTAAGTTCGGGGTGCTGCATCAGAACGAGCGGTCCGATCCATTTGTTTCTATCGGTTGCGCCGACAACGGGGGAGCCGTGCAGGAACGGCGTTACTCCGTCGTTGGCGTCGTTATAGGAAAGCAGTAGAAACGCCACCTGTTTCTGATTGCTCAGACACTGCATGTCCCGTGCTTTGGAGCGGACCGAGTTGAGAGCGGGTAGAAGCATACCCGCCAGGATGGCGATTATGGCGATTACGATCAGAAGCTCTATAAGGGAAAATTTTTGCTGTTTTTGAAATCCGCTTGTTTTCATGGATGCGACTCCTGTTGTTAAAATGTTTCTGTGAAATATTATAGCATAAACGGAAAATAAAAACAAGAGGAAATTTTGCTCCAAATTTGATTTTTTTGCTCATGATGCTATACTTTAGAAAATGCAAAAAAGGAGAGCTCAGGATGGCGGAAACAATTTACAACCGGCCTTATCTTCCGATGGGGGAACAGCTGCCGCTTCCGTTTTATTTCCGTTCAACCGGTACGGAACTGGTTTGGGCGGACCGGAAAAGTCCGTATAATTCCCAGAAAGGATTCTGTACCGAATTTGTAGAGATCATCTGGGGACTCCGGGGGACCGGAGAGGTCAGTCTGTATGGTCAAAATTATCAAATAAAGCCGAATCATGTCTTTTATTATCTGCCGGGAGAGGACCACGCGGTGAAGGCGGTTACCGGGGAATGGGAGTACCGGTGGGTGGCGTTCGACGGACCGCTCGCCGGAGCCGTGATGCTCTCTTTCCGCTATCCGAGACTTCAGCGTACGGCGGAATATCCGGCGGAATTGTTCGCACGACTGGAAAAATTGACGACTGCGGAGAACGACCCCGTTGTTTCCCGGCGGATCTGCGGAGCGATCATGGATGTGATCGTTGCCGCTGGTATCCCGCCGGAGGAGGACTATTTGTCCGGTCCCGTTGTCCGGCAGTGCCTGACTCTGATCAAGACCAGTCTGTCGGATCCGGCTCTGGACGTGATGATGCTGAGCGAGGAGCTGAATATTCCGCGTTCCACCTTGTCAAAACAGTTCGTTGCGAAAACGGGGCATTCCATCGGCCGTTACATTCGCGATCAGCGCCTGTATCTGGCGCGTCACCTGCTGGTCAGTACGACGCTTCCTATCGGCGAGATTGCGCGCCGGTGCGGTTTTTCGGAACTCTGCACGTTTACGCGTTTCATCAAGCGTTCCACGGGATTTTCTCCGCTTGCCCTGCGGAACTGGGAAGCGGAGCATCAGACCCGATAGAAATTGACATCTTCCGTTTCCCGGAAAATCCGCCGGGAAGCGGAAGAATCAGCCGAGCTTTCTGCCGCAGGTTTTATTGATCAGCATTTGGACAACGGCGTAGAAGACCGGAATCAGCAATGTGCCGAAGATGACGGAGATCAGCATTCCGCCGAACACCGCCGTACCTAGCGAACGCCGGCTGACCGCGCCCGCGCCGGAGGCGATCACCAGCGGCCACGTTCCAAGAATGAACGAGATCGCCGTCATCAGAACCGCACGGAAACGGAGTTTGGCGGCATGTGCGGCGGCATCGGTCACTGTCATGCCTTCCTCATGCTTTTCCTTGGCGAATTCCACAATCAGGATCGCCGTTTTGCAGGCAATGCCGAACAGAAGGACAAAACCGACCTGGGTATAGATGTTGTTCGTGATCGACAGCAGAAGAAGGGAGAGCAACGCACCCGCAAGCGCGATCGGGACGGAAAGCAGAACCGAGACCGGAATCATCCAGCTTTCATACTGCGACACGAGGAACAGGTAAATGAAGATCAGCGCCAATGCGAAAATGATCGCCGTCTGACCTGCGGAAAGACGTTCCTGATACGACATGTCGGTCCACTCGTACGTCATTCCGGTCGGGAGGATCCGGTCGGCAATGCGTTCCATTTCCGCCATTGCTTCGCCGGAGCTCACACCCGGCGCCGGAGAACCGGAAACCGTGGTTGACGAATACATGTTGTAACGGGAAAGATACTGCGGAACAAACCGGGTCCGGACTTCGGTGAACGTTCCCATCGGAACCATTTCGCCGGAATTGCTGCGGACGTAGACCGAGGGGATGTTCGAGGCGTCTTTCCGGTATTCCGGCTGCGCCTGAATTTCCACTTTGAAGTTTTTGCCGTAGAGATTGAAGTCGTTGAGGTAGCGGTATCCGAACAGCCCCTGCAAAGCGGAATTGACCTCGGAGATGGGAACGCCCAGTTTCAGCACTTTTTCGCGGTCGATATCCAGCCAGAGCTGCGGGGTGTTGGCGCGGAACGTGGAGAACACGCCGGAAAGTTTGGGGCTTTTGTTCGCTTCCGTGATCAGACTGTTGAGCACGGTTTGGAGTTTTTCCGCATCGGTTCCCGTTCGGTCCTGAAGAACGAACGAAAACCCGCCCGTCGTTCCGATTCCGGGGATCGGCGGAAGTCCGAACGGGATCACCGAACCCTCCGGGATCTGCGCGAGCCGGGCATATGCTTTGCGGACGATGGAAAACTGATCCTGTCCCTTGCCCTGGCGTTCCGCCCACGGCTTCAGCATGACGACTGCGAATCCGCAGTTGGAGGCCTGAACGCCGGTAATGATGTTGTAGCCGGCGATGGAAAAGATGTCGCGGACTTCCTTATCCCCGCCGAGGAGCTGCCGGACTTTTTCGCCGACTTCGATGGTACGGTCAAGCGAGGCACCGTCCGGGAGCTGAATATTGACGAAAAACGCGCCCTGATCTTCATCCGGTACAAACCCAGTCGGGATCAGTCCGTAGAGCCAGCCGAGGGAGCAGCTCAGGAGCAGATACGCACCGCCGATCAGAACCGCTTTGCGCAGCAGAGAGCGGACGATCGCCATATAGCCGCCGGTCAGTTTGTCGAATGCGCTGTCGAACCAGCGGAAAAGAATGAATTTCCTGCGTTTCCTGTCGATCGGACGCAGCAGCAGGGCGCTCAGCGCCGGACTCAGCGTCAGCGCGTTGATCATGGAAATGAACACGCTGATGGAAATCGTGATTCCGAACTGACGGTACATCACGCCTGTAATGCCGCTCATGAAACAGATCGGAATGAACATTGCCAGCAGAACCGAGGTCGTGGCGATGATCGGCGAAGTCACCTGCTGCATGGATTTGACCGCCGCGTCTTTCGGGGACAATCCCTCTTCCTCCATCAGACGGTTGACGTTTTCAATGACCACGATCGCATCGTCGACCACGATTCCGATTGCGAGGATGAGACCGAACAGGGTGATCAGATTGATTGAGTAGCCGAGTACGGACATTGCGGCGAATGTGCCGACGAGCGAAACCGGAATGGCGATCGTCGGTACGAGCGTGGAACGCCAGTCCTGAAGAAAGATGTAAGTTACGAGCACGACGAGCAGAACCGCGATGATGAGCGTTTCGACCACTTCGTCGATGGAGGCGGAGATAAATTCAGTCGTATCGTACTGGATTCCGTATTCAAGATCCGCAGGAAAGACCGTTTTTTTGAGCGACTCCATTTTTGCTTTGCAGGCTTCGGCGATGGCAAGTCCGTTCGCATCGTTGAGCTGATAAACAGCCAGCATGGCGCCGGGTTTCCCATTGACCTGCGCGGAACTGGCGTAGTTTTCCGCTCCGAGTTCCACGGTCGCGATATTCCGGACTTTGACCTGCGAGCCGTCTTTTTCCGCCCGGATGACGATTTCGCCGAACTCTTCCGGCGTCGCGAGGCGTCCCTGGGTGCTGATCGAAAGACGCATGGGGACTTTCTCTTTCATCGGGGCGTCGCCGACCGCTCCGGCGGAAACCTGCACGTTCTGGGCTTTGATCGCGGCGACGACGTCATCCACAGTCATGTCGAGCGAGGCGAGCTTGTCGGGATCAACCCATACGCGCATGGAGTATTTGAGTTCACCGAACTGGGTGACGTCGCCGACGCCGGGGATTCGTGCGATTTCGTCTTTGATATAGAGCGACATGAAATTGCTCAGGTACAGAGCGTCATGCGTTTCTTTCGGGGAGGTCAGGGAAATAATCAGCAGCATGTTTGCCGATTTTTCCTTGACGATCACGCCCTGCTGCTGAACTTCGGAGGGCAGGGAGGCGCTCGCCCAGTTGACCCGGTTCTGCACGTTGACCGTGTTGGAATCTCCGTCGGTTCCGATGTCGAATGTCGCGTTGATGACCGCCGCGCCGTTGTCGGTGGCTGTGGAACTCATGTAGAGCATCCGTTTGACGCCGTTGAGCTGCGCTTCGATCGGCTGGATGACGGTGTCGCGGACGGTTGCGGCGTCGGCTCCGGGATAGGTCGCCGTGATCTGAATCAGGGACGGCGAGATGTTCGGGTACTGCGCCACCGGGAGCGTTGTGATCGCGATTGAGCCCGCAAGCAGGAACAGAAGCGCGATCACGATGGCGAAACGCGGATGTTCAATAAAAAATTTGCTGATCATTGGACCGTCTCCGCGGATTTCTGCCGCTGCGGCGCGACTTTTCCGCCGGGACGCGTTTTGCTGACGCCTTCCACGATCACTTCCTCCCCTTCCTTGAGTCCCTCGGAAATGTAGAGCGACCCATCCTGTCTGGCGGCCTTGATGTTGCGGCGTTCCACAACGTCATCTTTGCCGACAACGTAGACATAATCGCCGGACATGTCGGTCTGCAGGGCGATCTGCGGGACTGTGACGGTTTTCCGGCTGTTTCCGGTACGGATGCGGACTTTCACATACATGCCTGGAACCAGTTCGTAAGCGGGATTTTCAAAAACGGCACGAAGCTGGAACGTTCCGGTCGTTTCGTTGATCTTGTTGTCGAACGAATCAAGGTAGCCGTTCTGTTTATACTTTTTCCCGTTCTGGAAATAGAGCTCGACGGGAACTTTCCGGATGTCATTCTTTTTGACGTGTTCGGTTTCCATGAGACGGAGCAGGTCCAGTTCGTTCAGCCGGAAGTCCACTTTCACCGGACCGGAACTGAGCAGAGTGGCAAGCCTGCCGCTGGACGGTGAAACAAGATTGCCTTCGCTGTAACGGTTGAAGCTGATCCGCCCCTCAAACGGTGCGTACACTTTGGTGTAGCTGAGATCGAGCTTTGCCTGTTTCAGCTTGGCTTCGGCGGCGAGCACGGCGGCGTCGCTCTGCATTTTCGCGGACTCCGCCGCATCGTAATTGCGGACGGAGACGGCGTTTTTCTCCAGCAGTGTTTTCTGGCGGTTGTAATCGGTCGTGGCGTTTTTCTGATCGGCGCGGGCTTTCAGAAGCTCGGCTTCGGCAGCCGCCACGGCAGCCTCGTAACGGTCCGGTTCGATCTGGTACAGAAGCTGTCCTTTCTTTACCAGTTCCCCGTCCTTGAAGTTGCGTTTTTGCAGAAAACCTTCCACGCGGGCGACGAGGTCGACGGAGTCGGAGGCCTGTACGTTGCTGATGGAAGGGGTGTAGGCTTCATAGGTGGAGGCGACCGCGGGAGTGACGATCACTCCCGGTGCGGGCGCCGCCGGAACGGGTTTTTCTTTGCAGGCGGACGCTGTAAAAAGCACCCCCGCGGCTGCAATCGTGAATAAGGATGCTCTTTTCATTGGCTGTCTCCGTTGTTATCTGATGATCAGAAGTTGTGAACGACCAGTCCGTCCCGCAGTTTCGGTTCGAACCAGGTGGATTTCGGCGGCATGATGGCACCTGCGTCGGCAATGTCCATCAGCTGATCCAGCGTGGTCGGATACATGGAGAATGCGACCGCCGCCTTGCCGGAATCGACAAGTTTCACAAGTTCCTTTGTTCCGCGGATTCCGCCGACGAAGTCGATGCGTTTGCTGGTGCGGGGATCGTCGATGCCGAGCACCGGGGCGAGGAGGTTGTCCTGCAGCAGACTGACATCAAGTTTTTCGATCACGCCCAGTTCGGCGGTACTGAATTTCGGAGAAAGTTTGTACCATTCGCCGTCGAGATACATGCAGAACTCCTCGCTTTTGGACGGGGTCTGTTCCGTGGTTTTCTGCACGTTGAACGTTTCGCCGATCTTTGTCAGATACGCATCTTTATCAAGTCCGTTGAGGTCTTTGACAACGCGGTTGTAGGCGAGAATGCGGAGCTGATCGGCGGGAAATGCGACGGCGAGGAAGAAATTGTAATCTTCCTTTCCCGTGTGATTCGGATTTGCCGCTTTGCAGGACACGCCGGAACGGGAGGCGGAAGCCGCACGGTGATGACCGTCCGCAATATAGAAGCAGGGTACCTGATTTTTGAAAAGACCGGAGAGTTTGACGGACCGTTCCGCTCCGGCCTTCCAGAGTTTGTGCTCAATGCCGTCCGGAGCAACAAAGGAATAATACGGCGTCTCCGCCGTGATCTCCGCAACGATTTTGTCGATTTCCGCGTTGTCGCGATAGGTCAGGAACACGGGGCCGGTGTGGGAACGGAGATCCATCACATGCCGGGCGCGGTCGTCTTCTTTGTCCTTGCGGGTCTTTTCATGTTTTTTGATGATGTTGTTATTGTAGTCTTCCACGGAAGCCGCTCCGGCGATTCCGATTTGAAGATGATCGCCCATTTTGAGGGAGTAGACGTAAAGATTGGCAACGGGGTCTTCCGTGAGCGGCGCTTCGGCGATCAGACGTTTGAAGTTCGCGGCGGCTTTTGCATAGACCGGATCGCTGTGGAGGTCGATACCCGGTTCCATTTCGATTTCGGGACGCGACACGCGGAGGAAGGAAAGCGGATTGCCTTTTGCGAGTTCCGCCGCTTCTTCGCTGTTGACGACGTCATAGGGAACCGCCGCGACCTGCGCCGCCTTGTCCTGCGGAGGCATCATGCCGTGAAATCCGTTGAAAATAGCCATGATAGAGTTTACTCCTCAAATTGAGTGTTTGAATTTTTCAGAATCCGATATTATACCATTTAAATGCGTCATATTCAAGAGAGCACTATTGAAAAATACGGATTCTGATTTATATTTTACGGAACTCTGTTAATTACCAAATCATATCAGGAGGTTTTTATGTATCTTGGCAGAATCGTTGCGGCTGGCATGACCGCGAACGGCAGCCCGGTTGCGGCTTACCGTGTTTCGTCCCGTTCCTTTCCGAACCGTACCGCGAATCTGGTCGGCGAGACCATTTCCATCATTCCGCGCAAGGGTTTTGAATCCGATCTTTCCAAAAATCCCTATATCGCTTACAACTGTGTCCGGCTGAGCGGCAAAACCGCCGTTGCCACCAACGGTTCCCACACCGATCCGATCATTGAGAAGATCATGGCGGGGATGAATCTGCGTGACGCGTTCACGCTCTCGCTCCTTGCAATGGATTATGAACACGACACGCTGGATACTCCGCGTATTGCCGCGGCGGTCGATGCGGAAACCGGACGGGGTGCGCTCGGAATCGTCCGCAAGGATGCCGTTCTCGTTCAGGTCTTCGATCTCGTTCCCGGAAAACTTTACTATCTTTCCACCTATGGCAAAAATGCGCCGTCGATGGAGCAGTTCGATCCTGAGTTCGATGCCGCGTGCGGCGACTGCGCCTGCTCGTATGTGATCGGTCAGGGCGTGTTTGCCGGTTTTGAAAATCCGGTCTGTTCCGCCGCGGCGGTCTGGAACGGGGAAGGCTATCATCTCGCAGTCAAGGACGCGTAACGGCAAATGGGATCGCCGCTGGACAGACTGAATCCCCCGCAGCGGGAAGCCGCGACCACGATAGACGGTCCGCTTCTCGTGCTCGCCGGGGCGGGAACCGGAAAAACGAGCGTCATTACAAGCCGGATCGCGTTCATGATTGAAAGCGGCGTCGCGCCGTCGTCGATTCTCGGCGTGACTTTCACCAACAAGGCGGCGCGGGAGATGCGGGAACGTCTGAACAAGATCGTTCCCGTTGCCTCCGCCCGCAAAGTGACGCTCGGCACCTTCCATTCGTTCTGTTCCCGCGTGCTCCGGCGGGACATTCATCTGGCGGGAAATTTCAATTCCAATTTCAGCATAGCCGACGACAGCGACCAGAAGAGCATTCTGCGTCAGGCTGCCGCCGAACTCGGATATTCCAAAGACGACGCGCCGACCGATGAAGCCGCTGTTTTTATTTCCCATGCGAAGAACCGTATGCTGGATCCCGATGAGGCGTTTCAGGACGCCAAACTCAATTTTCCCGCACACATGCGTCTCGCGGAGATTTATGAACGCTATCAGAAACTGCTGGAATTGCAGAATGTGGTCGATTTCGATGATATGCTGCTGTTGACGCTCCGTATTTTTGAAAATCATCCGGATACGCTCGACTATTACCGGGACGTGTACCGTTATCTGCTCGTAGACGAGTATCAGGACACTAACGCGGCGCAATTCCGCATTCTTCAGCTTCTTGCCGGAGACCGGATGAATATTTGCGTGGTCGGCGATGACGATCAGAGCATTTATGCGTGGCGCGGCGCCGACGTCTCCAACATTCTTGATTTCCCGAAGCTGTTTCCCGGCGCTAAAAAAATCAAACTGGAACAGAACTACCGTTCCACCAACAAGATCCTTGATGCGGCGAATGCCGTGATCGCCAGAAATGACAGCCGTTACGATAAAAATCTCTGGTCCGCCAAAGGACACGGCGAAAATATCCGTCTGGTTCAGGCCAAGGACGGAGAAGCGGAAGCGCTGTTTGTGGTCAATACGATCCGCAATCTGGTGGCGCGCGGCGACTTCAACTATCGTGATTGCGCGATTCTTTACCGTTCCAATCATCTCTCCCGGACGTTTGAACAGCAGTTCCGCAAATACGGAATCCGTCCGCATATTGTCGGCGGACAGGAATTTTTTCAACGGAAAGAGGTGAAGGATGCCGCCGCGTATCTGAAACTGCTCATCAATCATCGCGATGATCAGAGTCTTCTGCGGATCATCGGCATTCCGCCGCGCGGGATTGGCGACAAAGCCGTTCTGAAACTGCGCGATCTGCAGAAAGCCGCTCCGCAGATGTCGCTGCGGGAAGTTCTGGCGGACCCGTCTTTCCTGACGTCCGTTTCCGCTCCTGCGGCGGGCGGAGCGCGGAATCTGGTCGAAGCAATGTCCGCGTTTCAGCACAACTTTGAAACCGCCGGTTCCCTCGCTGGATGCGTGAAAGAATATCTGGACGAAGTCGGCTACCTGCATGGGCTCCAGCGGATTTACAAGGACCGCGCCGAGGCGGAAAAACGGTTGGAGAACGTGATGGAGTTCATCAGCTACATCGGACAGTTCGAGTATTCGTTTCAGAACGAACATCAGCGCCGGGCAACGCTGGCGGATTTTATCGAAAGCTATTCGCTGATGGACGAAAACGACCGGACCGAGGAGGACGAGGAAACGGATGCGCCGGTCATGTCCACGGTTCATGCGTCGAAAGGGCTGGAATGGCCGTGCGTGTTCATTGTCGGAATGGAGCACAACCTGTTTCCGCACGAACGCTCTATTCAGGAGAACAGTCTGGACGAGGAGCGGCGTCTGTTTTATGTGGCGATCACCCGCGCCCGCGAACTTCTTTACATCACATACGCCGGAGAGCGTTTCAAATACCGCGAGTTTGTGCGTCAGTTCCCCTCGGTATTCCTTCAGGATCTGCCGCCGGAAATCGTCGACAAGGACATTCCCGAAAATTTCAACTATGAAGCGAGCGACGAAACAAAGATCAAAGCGTATGAGAGAATTTTTGAAATGCTGGAGGAAGAACCCGAAGATGAGTATGATACCTGGTAATGCCGCAGTCAAACGGGGGCGGAGTCGTCTTTCCGCTCTGTTTGCCGTATTTGCGCTGATCGGGACCGCCGTGTTCCTGTCCGCCTGCGGAGAGAATGCGGAGTCCGCGGACAAGCTGGTCATGGTGACGGAAGCGACTTTCCCGCCGTATGAGTTCCGGGTGGGCAGGGAAGTGGTCGGCGTGGATATTGACATTGTCCGCGCCGTGGCAAAAGAGTTGGGGCGGGAACTGGAGATCAAAGACGCCGCGTTTGATTCCGTCATTGCCCATGTGATCACCGGCAAGGCGGATATTGCCGCTTCCGGGATCACGGTGACGGAGGAACGGAAGAAAAATGTTCTGTTTTCCATTCCGTATGTGACTGCCGCGCAGCTGATCATTGTAATGAAAGATTCGCGGATTGACTCTGCCGCCGCGCTCAGGAATCAGGTCCGGATCGGCGTGCAGAGCGGAACCACAGGCTTTGATTATGTCCGGAACAATATCATCACCGATAAAAGTTCCCCGCTGCTGGCGCAGTTTCCGAACGGCGCGCTTGCCGTGGAGGCGATGAAAGCGGGAAAAGTCGACGCCGTTGTTCTGGACGCCGGGCCCGCTCAGGCGCTGGTCGCGCAGAACGGAGGGACGATCACGGTTCTGCCGCAGCCGCTGACTTCGGAAGAGTATGCGATCGCGGTCAACAAACAGAACCGGGAGCTCTGCCGGACGATCGACACGGTGATCCGCCGTCTGAAAGAGAGCGGGGAGCTTCAAAAGATTTTTGACGGCAACAAGGCGCTTGCCGAACAGCAGAGAAAACTGCAGGAGCGGCAGCAGGTGACGTCTTCCAATCCGCTGATCGCGGCATGCCGGAATCTCTGGAACCGGTTCGCGGATGCATTCGACGTGAATTTCGTGCAGAACGACCGCTGGCAGTATCTGAGCAGCGGATTCATCAAGACAGTGGAAATTTCGTTCTTTGCGGTTCTGCTGGGGATTCTCCTCGGTTTCACGGTCGCCGTAGTCCGCGCAACGCATGACCGGACGGGACGTTTGAAGTTCTTCAATCTGCTCTGCAGGATTTATCTGACCGTCATTCGCGGAACGCCGACGGTGGTTCAGCTTCTCATCATCTATTTCGTGATTCTCAAATCGTGCGACAATAAAGTGCTGGTGGCGATCATTGCGTTCGGGGTAAATTCGGGCGCTTATGTGGCGGAGATCATCCGCGGCGGCATTATGTCCATTGAAAAAGGACAGTTTGAGGCGGGACATTCGCTTGGGCTGACCTATTTTCAGACAATGGTCTGCGTCATTCTGCCGCAGGTGTTCAAAAACGTTCTTCCTTCGCTCGGAAACGAGTTCATTGTTCTGATCAAGGAGACCAGCATCTCCGGTTATATCGCTCTTCAGGACCTGACGAAAGGCGGCGACATCATCCGCAGTCAGACTTATGATGCGTTCATGCCGCTGATCGCGGTTGCATTGATCTACCTTGCGTGTGTGATGTTCCTCACCTGGCTGTTGGGAATTCTGGAAAGGAAATTGAAGAAAAATGAATAAAGAGACCATGCCTGTATTCCGTATCCGCAATCTGGTGAAACAGTATCCCGCTGTCCGTGCAGTGGACAACGTGTCGCTGGACGTGAACAGAGGCGACATTGTTTTTATCCTCGGACCCTCCGGTTCCGGAAAAAGCACGTTTCTGCGTTCTCTGAACCTGCTGGAGGTCCCGACTTCCGGCGAAATCCTGTTCGAAGGAAAGCAGATCAACCGCCGGGGCGTGAAAGTCAGCAAGTACTGCTGCAATGTCGGGATGGTGTTTCAGCACTTCAACCTGTTTCCGCATCTGACAATTTTGCAGAATATCACGCTTGCGCCGGTCAAAACCGGGCGCAAAACAAGGAAAGAGGCGGAGCTTGAAGCGGGAGAACTGCTGAAACGGATCGGACTCTATGAAAAGCGGTCCGCTTATCCCCAGCAGCTTTCCGGCGGACAGAAACAGCGGATTGCGATCGTCCGTGCTCTGGCAATGAATCCGGAGGTGCTTCTGTTTGACGAACCGACTTCCGCGCTGGACCCGGAGATGGTCGGGGAAGTGCTGTCGCTGATGCGTGATCTGGCCAAAGACGGTATGACGATGATCGTGGTGACGCATGAGATCGCATTTGCAAAAGAGATCGCCACGCGCGTGATTTTTATGGATCGCGGACGGATCGTTGAGGAGAACGGCGCAGAGGAGTTTTTCCGCAATCCGCAGGATGCCCGCCTGAAAGATTTTCTTTCCAAAGTGCTGTAAGCGGCGAATCGTTTTTATCGTTCCGTTTTGATTCGTGCCAGCAGTTCGTACGGGAGCGCCGTGCCGGAAGAGAGGGTCCGCCCGTAATCGCGCTGAAGGTCGGCTGCGGCGGAGACTGCCCCGTTGAGCGTGATATGAAATTTCCCGTCCTGCGGATAAGGCAGACGCAGGGAGACAAACGCCATACGTCCCGGTTGGAGCCCCGCGAGGTTTTGACGGATCCCGTTGATCGTGATTTCCGCAGGCGGATAATCCGCCGTTTTCAGCAATGCAATGGAAAATGTGACGTATCCCCGGTAACCGGAAAGAACAAAGGTCTTGGTGAAATGATCGCCTTTGACCGCGTTCCATCCGCCGAATGATGCGGGTCCGTGATCGTAGATCAGCAGTGTTTTGTCCGGATATTCCACTCGGACTCCGTCCGGACGCGCCAGCCGCATGACCGCGGGTTCAACGGTTTCGCGGTAAGTATCGTATCCCGGATAGACGGTGAAAAACGCCAGCAGAAGCGCGGAGCCGTTGTAGAGCGCGAGCGTTTTATACTCTTTCCGGCGGAAATTCTGCCAAACGGTATTCAAAAACAGGGCACCGGCGATCGCAAAGAAGCCGAACGCGGGAATGCGGAAGCGTCCGAGATTGTAAAAGCCCGCCGTCGCAAGCCAGTACAGGATCAGGAACAGCAGAAAAATTACAGTGCGTTTCCGCCGGAATCCGGTTGCCGCGAGCGTCACGGTTCCGGCGAATGCGAGCAGCAGAAGAAGACCGGTCGGGATCAGCGGAAGAGAGTTCAGAAGCGGACTGCGCGTCCGGCTGAATTCGGGGTTGATGTTGTTCGGAATGTCGAAATGATTCCAGAACAGAAAACATTTGCGGAACGAGAGTTCCAGAAAAGCCGCCGGTTCCTCCAGAAACCAGTCCAGAATCCGCAGAGGAACGGAACGGGTCGCCGTGTCCGCCGTCCAGAGCTGGAACGACTCCGGATATTCGAGTCCGCCCGGCGGTGCCTCTTTTGTGTTGCCGAGAGCGAGAACCGCGCTTCCGGCGGTGCTGGGCCCGCTCAATGAGCCCGTGTGGATCGTGTTGACAGCCATAAACGGAAGCTGTGGAAGCCATGTGCCGAGAATAATCATCAGTATGGAAAGGGCAAGCCGTTTTCCGGTCGTTTTGCGGAGCTGTCGTTCACTCAGGAAACAGGCGAGGAGAAGCGGGAACAGGAAGATCAGCGCGTTGCCGCGGGACAGAATGGCGATGGAGAGGGCGAGTCCCGCAAGAAACCACCGGAGCGGACCGCCTTTCCGCATGGCGTACAGCGTAAGAAAAAGCAGAAGAGAGAACCAGCAGAGCTGGGAAACCGCGATCAGGCGATAAGGCGTGTACAGAACCGCCAGTCCGGAAAAGGCAAGCAGGAGCCCCGCGGTTACTCCCGTCCGTCTGCCGCCGAGCATCCACGCGGAGAGTGTGGTGAACCAGACGGCGAACGCTCCGCAGAGCGATTGCGCGAGCACGACCATGAAGCCGGACGGTCCGGTCAGACACTGGATCAACGGGAGAAAAACGGAATAATAGAATGGCTGGTAATAAAAGACATCGGGGAACTTTCCGTTGAGGATCTGCTCGGAAAGCGTTTTATACGTTGCCATGTCCGTCGTATCAGGCGGGGCGAAAGCGGAAGGATCGTTTGCGAGAAGCTGAGTTCCCGCGATCAGTCGCAGAAGAAACGCGCCGGCGGCAATCGCCGCCGGCAGCAGAAAAGAAGAACGTTTGAAAAACGCGGTTTTCATGTGTTCATCAGAACGCCATGAGTTCTTTTTCCTTGTCTTCCATCAGAGCGTCGATTTGTGCGATACACTTGTCGGTGACCTTCTGGATCTTTTCAAGGATGTCTTTGAGTTCATCCTCGGTGATCTCGGAGGCCTTTTGCGCTTTTTTTGCGGCATCGTTGGCGTCTCTGCGGATGTTGCGGACGGCGACCCGGCCTTCTTCCGCGCGGGTTTTTACCTGTTTGCCGAGAGTCTGGCGGCGTTCCTGCGTAAGCGGGGGAATCGGCAGACGGATCACGCGTCCGTCGCTGACGGGGGAGATACCGAGGCTGGATTCCTGAATGGCTTTTTCGATCGCTTTGACGGCGCTCTGGTCCCACGGCTGAATGGTGATCAGGCGGGCTTCCGGGGTGGCGATCCCGGCGATGTCACGGATGCGGGATTTCGCTCCGTAGTATTCCACTGTGATGTTTTCGACGAGGGCGGGAGAGGCTTTTCCGGTCCGGATGGCGGCAAAATCGCTCTTCATCGCCTCCTGGGCTTTCTGCATGTTCTCTTCCATCTCGTCCACGAGCAGTAACATTTCGTCTGTCATGTTGTTCTCCTGATTGTTTGATAATATCGTTTTTTATGATTTATGAAACGACGGTTCCGACGGAGTTGTCTCCGTGAATGACTTTGAGCAGAGCTCCCGGTTCATCGAAGTCGAAGACCACGATGTGCAGTCCGTTTTCGGAGCAGAGCGAGAACGCCGCCGCATCCATGACTGCCAGTTTCCGGGAGAGAACCTCATCGAACCGGATTGTTTCGAACCGGGTCGCAGAGGGATCTTTTTTCGGATCTGCGGTATAAACGCCGTTGACCTTGGTTGCTTTGAAAAGAGCCTGCGCTTTCATTTCAAGCGCGCGGAGCGCGGCGGTCGTGTCGGTCGTGAAATAAGGCGACCCGGTTCCGCAGGCGAAAATCACGAGTTTGCCGGCGGAAAGCTGACGGAGCGCCTCATCGCGGTTGTAACGGGAGACGAACGGCTCCATTCCGACCGCGGAGTGCAGAACGCAATCGACTCTGGCGGCGGTGAATGCGTTTTTCAGGCAGAGCGCGTTCATGGCGGTGGCGAGCATTCCCATCTGATCGGCTGTGACACGGTCCATTCCGCCTTTGGACCCGGCGAGTCCGCGCCAGATATTCCCTGCACCGACGACGAGAGCGATCTCCACGCCGGAGTCCAGTGCTTCTTTGATTCTGGCGACAACGGACGCCACTGCATCGGAATCGTATCCGTGCCCTTTGCTTCCCTGGAGGGATTCGCCGCTGATCTTCAACAACACTCTGCGATAAACCGGTGTACTCATCTTGTCTGACAACTCCATAAAAATTAAATTTTGGAAATATAGTGCCTGTTTTCCCTGAAATCAACCGGAGAAAACAGATGTTTCGTAAAAAAATAGGGGATCAAGCCGTTTTTTGTGAGGAAAAGCATTTGTAATTTTTCCAATCCGGGGCAAATTATGGGACGGTTACAATAATTTTGCGAATACGGGAACGTCAAGGGGGAATATGTCATTGCTCGGAGCATGTTTGAAAAGCAGGCGCTTGCGCTGGCTGGCTGTGTTTTTTACCGCGGGCATGATCGCGCTTGCGATTGCCGATTACTGCTTTGAGACCCGCGGCCTGCCGGAGTTCGTCCGCCGGAAGATTGAGCAGCGCGTGGAACGGTACGGGTTCCGGCTGAGCATGAAAAGCTGCCGCGCGGGACTCTGGAACGGGATCGTCGGGACCGGGGTTCAGATGACCGGCGGCAAAGGTCAGCCGGAATTCGCCGCCTCACGGGTGCAGATCGAATTTCTGCCGTTCCGCATCTTTCAGGGAGTGTTTCTGCCGTTTGCGATCCGGATTGAGGAGGGAACCGCAGCTTTTCCGCTGTTTCCCGAATCCGGCGCGGAGGGAATCCACGACCGCCTGGTCATCTCCGGAGTGAATGCGTCGCTTTCGGGCGCACCGGGGATTATTGAAGTAACACGGGCGGACGGTATGCTGAACGGCATCCGGTTTACCATGCATGGAACCGTGGATAATCTTCTGCATTATTCCGGTGCGAAATGGGTCGATGAGCTGCGCGAATCCCTGGAGAGCGGCAGTGAAGAGCCGGAGAATCAGCCGGAAGCGGAGAGCGGCGTGCCGGAAACCGTTTCCGTTCCGGAATCCGCATACGATTCGTTCATCCGCAGTGTACCGCTTGCACTGCGGCGGAAAGTGCTTTACACGCTCCAGAGAGTGTATGCAAAGCAGTTCCGCCAGGAGCCGTCGTGCAATGTGCAGTTTCATCTGGATATTACGGATTTTGCCAAATCGACGGCAAAGGCGTCCTTTGATATTCCCGCGTTCCGTTATGGCGGATTGCAGATCGAATCCATCCGGGAGGAGACTTCGCTGAAAGACGGCATTATCCGGCTGGATCAGGTGCGGATTGACCTCGGCAGCGGCAATTTCATCATTGCCGACGGCACATACGACGGCACCGGCAATGCCGCGACCGGGCAGGTGAGGGGACGGTGCCGGATCGCGGATCTGATTCTGTTTCTGGACGCTTCGCTGCAGGAAGAGATCGGCGCAATGGTCGATATCCGCAACGAGATCGTGACATTTGAAGGTTCGCTGGAGGATTTCAAACTTTCCAGCCGCAACTACTACGGCAAGCTCCATGTCCGGCTTCCGCATCTGAATATTCATCGTTTACAGCTTGACGACGTTTCGTTGAGTGTGGCGGTAAAAGGACGGGTGTGGGAAGGTTCGCTGCTGAATGCGTCTTTGCGGAACGGCGGAAGCATTCAGGGACAGTTCCGGCTGGATGATGAACGGTTTGACGCCCGGTTGGATGGAACTGCGAATTCCGGAGACCTGCACCGCATTCTGTCGCCGGAGATTTCCACGCTGATCCGGGAAAACGTCCGGTTGAAGTCCCCCGCCAGCCGGAACGGCATTTCGTTTCAGGGGAAACTCGGTTTTCCGCTGCACCGGATTCCGGACCTTTCCGGAGAGTTCCGGGTCCGGCTGACCGACCTGCTGGTCAAGAATGTGGCATTGAATTCACTTACGTCAACCGTGAATTTCACGACCTCATCCATCCGGGTGCGGGATATGGAGGCGCTTCTGCCCGACGGTTCCCGCGTGACGGGCCGGCTCTTCTGCGAACCGGCGGCACGGTATATTTCCGCAAGCGTGGTCTGCTCCGGTTCGCCGGGATATATGATCGAGGCTCTCGGAAAATCGCACAAGGATTTCGTGACGAGTCTGACGCGTGACATCCGCTGGCCGACCGCCGCGAATACCGTTGAGATTTCCGCTGATCTGTATGCGGATTACGGTTCGGAACCGTTCTATTTTCTGTCGGGCAGTATGGTGATCCGGGATTTCGCCTATCAGAACATCCCGTTCCGCTACGGCGCGGCGCGGTTCATGATCGACGCGGAAAACCGGCTGATCCTGCCGGACGTGATTCTGGAGACCGCCGAGGGAAAAATGAGAATGTCCGCGGATTATAAACCGTCGGGACGCGATCTTTCGTTTTCGAAGCCGGACGGCATTCTCAATTTTCAGCTGTCCAGTTCGATTGTCGGCAACGATATGATCCGTTCGCTCTATCCGGAATGGAAGAGTGAATATGTCGATTTTCCGTTTCCGATGCAGGTGGAAGCCCGCGGGGAGATTAATTATCTGGAAGACCGGAAGACGCATTTTGAAGCGACGATCTCCAATGGTTCCTGCCGCTGGCAGGGGATTCGCATTGACGATCTCGACACCACTCTGCATTATGCGGACAACACGGTATCGTTCCGCGGCGGCGAAGCGCATTTCAGCGGTGGGCGTTTGCAGATGGACTATCTCTATAATTTCAATACGGAAACGGGGAAGGTGAGCGCGCGCCTGACGTCTGCAAACCTGTTGTCCCTGCTTGAAAATTTCAAGATCAAAGCGGGAGAGGAGTACCGGAATGCCGCGCTTTCCATGAATTTCGACGCGGATATGTCGTACGGAGCAGTCGGGGCTCTTCATCTGAACGGCGGCGGCAGTATGACGGTTGAGGGAAACAACCTCTGGACAGTTCCGATTCTCGGCAGTTTCCTGCGGATCATCGGACAGGCGTGGTCGCTGGAAAGTTTCGGTTCCATTACAAAAATCAGCGGAGATTTCAAACTGAAACAGGACCGGCTGGAGTTTGACGGACTGCGCAGCAACGGCGGACTCGTTTCCCTGAATGCATTCGGGCTGTATCATTGGCAGGATAACAGCTTTGACGTCCGGGTGCGTGCGGAGCTGCTGCGCAATACTCTGCCGTTCGATGCGATGTCGCGTCTCCTGTCCCCGGTTTCGTGGATTCTGGAGCGCCGTCTTCAGGGGAATTTCAGCACATATAAATGGGAGTAGACAAGATGAGTTTTGCGAAAGACATGGAAAAATTGAAAACGATTCTCGGCACCGCTTCGGATCTGCACGCCGCAACCGCGCTGCTCGACTGGGATATGCGGACCTATATGGCGCCCGGTTCCATCGACTCCCGTTCCCGGCAGCTTGCAACGCTGGAAGAGCTTGCGCACAAAACAATGACTTCAGCGGAACTCGGCAAACTGTTGGAGAAGCTCGAAGCGCAGGCGGACTCGCTTGATCCCGATTCCGATGATTGCCGTCTGATCCGCAAAGTCTGCCGGGATTATGAAAAAGAACACCGCACACCCGCTTCCTGGGTCCGCCGCAATGCGGAAGCATGTTCCCGCGCCAACGCCGTATGGGAGAACGCACGGGAGGAACGCAACTTCCGGTTGTTCGCGCCGAATTTGCAGGAGCTGCTGGAACTGAAACAGGAATATCTTACTTTCTTTGAACCGTATGCTCATCCGTATGATCCTCTGCTTGACCGTTTCGATGAGGGTATGACCTGCGCGGAGTTGGAACGCACGTTTTCGCGTCTGAAAAAGGAACAGTCGGCGATTATCCGCCGTGCGCTGGGGCGTCCGGTTCCGGATACCTCGTTCCTGAATGGCTCGTTTCCCGCCTCCAGACAGATCGCGCTGACGGAACAGGTGCTGACCCGGATGGGGTATGACTGGAAACGCGGGCGGCAGGACCGTTCCGTTCATCCGTTTACCACGTCGATCGGTTTGTATGATGTCCGCATTACGACGAAGGTATTTCCCGGCAAACCGTTTTCCGCGCTGTTCAGTTCGGTGCACGAGGGCGGGCACGCGCTTTACGAACAGGGGATCGACAAAAAATATGCCCGGACGCCATTCGGAGACGGAGCGTCGTTTTCGATTCACGAATCGCAGTCTCGTCTGTGGGAAAATCTGGTGGCGCGTTCGCCGGAGTTCTGGGAGTTCTGGTATCCGCGCGTGCGGAAGACGTATGCCGGAGCACTGGCGGATGTTTCGCCGGAACGTTTCCTTGCCGCGATCAACATCGTGGAGGCGTCGCCGGTTCGCGTGGAGGCGGATGAGCTGACGTATAATATGCACATCATTCTTCGTTTTGAACTGGAAAAGGCGATGCTGGAAGGGCGGTTGAAAGTTGCCGATCTTGCCGATGCGTGGAACAGCGGCATGAAAGACCTGCTCGGCGTCGAGGTCCGCAACGATACAGAGGGCGTTCTTCAGGATGTCCACTGGGCGATGGGTGAATTCGGCTATTTCCCGTCCTATGCGCTGGGCAATGTGATTTCGGCGCAGCTGTGGGAGGCCGCTTTGAAAGAGAAGCCGGAAATTCCGCGCTGTATTGCGGCGGGCGACTATGACCTGCTGCGGGAGTGGCTGCGCGTGCACGTTCATGCTTACGGTGCGAAGTACAATACATCGGAGATTCTGAGACTTGCGACCGGAAAGGCGGAAACCGATCCCGGACCGTATCTCCGTATGCTGAAACAGAAATATGCCTGACAAGGAGTTGAAACCATGGTTGATTACAATGCTCTCAAAGAACGTCTGAACAAGGAGGACCGTTTCTGTGCATACAACGGAATCCGTCTGACCGAGATCCGGGAGGGGTATGCGGAAGCGGAACTGACGGTAACGGAACATTCGCTGAACGGACTCGGTATCGTGCAGGGCGGTGCGCTGTTCACTCTGTGTGATCTCGCGTTTGCTGGTGCGTCGAATTCGTATGGAAAAATCAGTATTGGACTGGGCAGTTCGATTTCGTTCATTCGTCCGGGTTCCGGGGAAAAGCTGAAAGCCGAAGCCCGGATGGCAAGTGCGGGAAAGACAACCTGCGTCTGTGATGTCACGGTTCATAATGCCGATGGAAAACTCGTGGCGAAAAGCACGATGACCGGTTATTTTCTGGAAGCGAAAAAATGACGGTGCGCGGATTGCTCTTGCTGTTGGCGGCGTTTCCGCTTGCGGCTTTGGAGATCCGGCCGGACGATCCCCGGCTGGAGTATTCCGGGTTCGTGTCGAAAATGTTTGTCGAGGGGACGCGGCGGAATTACTCCATGAAATTCAGCCGCCTCATTCCGCATCCCGATCATCTGGAACACGACAGTCCCGGCGGTCGCATCCGATTCAAGACGGACAGCCGGAGCATTCGCGTCAAAGTGCGTTACAACGGGCTGCATCATCCGGATGTTCCGATGGAGAGCACCGGTATTGTCCTGACCGATGGAGAGCGGAAAGAGGACGTCTCTTTCACGGTGGACAACCGGAAACGCACACGGTATTTCCGGAAAGATGTCTCTTTCCGGATTCCGTCGGATGGCGCAATGCATGAGTACGATATTGTTTTCCCGTCCGGCGATTCGGTCGAGCTGCTCGGAATTACGGTTTCCGACCGTGCAAAATTCGGAAAACCGAAACCGTTCGGGAAACGGGTTGTTCTGTATGGAGATTCCATTGCGCAGGGCGGAGAGCTCCAGCCGGTTCAGAATTCATTCCCGTATCTGTTCGGACAGCGGAAAAGCTGGGAGATCGTGAATGCCGCAATGGCAAACACGCTTCTGACTCCATGGCATGCGGATTTTCTCGGAGCTCTGAATATGGATCTTCTGATCGTGATGACCGGAACCTCCGACTGGAAGAGCGGTACCACTCTGCCGGTGTTCCGTAAAAATCTGGAACGTTTTTTCACGGCATTCCGCAAGCTCCGCCCGAAGACTCCGGCTGTGCTGGTGACGCCGCTGAAACGCGACGCCGGAGCCGCTCCGTACATCAAAGCGATGAAGGAGTTCGGCAAAGCGAACGGCATCCGCGTGATTGACGGAACGGCTCTTCTGCCTGACGATCCGAAGCTGTACGCGAAAGACCGTATCAATCCCAATTCCGCCGGAGCTTCCATGCTCGCGGAAAAACTGGCGGAGCTGCTGTGATTCCGCTCTGCTTCCCGACCCTGTTCGTTCTGCTGTGAACTGTTGGAAATCCTTCTTGCAAAGAGGCGGAAACATGATTATAGTATCGGGGAAGCCGTATCGGCAAACTACTCAGAAATGGAGGAAACGATGAATTCTTTTCATCCCGACGGATATTCTTTTTCTCTGACAGGCAACCTTGCATCCTTTTCCGGTTTTGGGCTTTCGCATCCGCTCCGGATCATGGTGCTTGGCGACACCCATATTGCGCTTGATGATGCGCGGGGAATTCCATTCCGGGAGAACAGCTGCAGAATGGCGCAATTTTCTCCGGATGCCGCAAACCGTTTTCTCCAGACCCTCGAAATTGCCGGAAAGGAGAAATACGATCTGATCCTGATTGCCGGCGACCTTCTGAGTTTTCCGTCCGAAGCCGGAATAGAATTTGCTCTCCGGGCGCTGAATGACGCCGGAGTCCCCTGGCTCTATACCGCGGGAAATCACGACTGGCATTATGAGGGGCTGTCGGGAACGGAAACGGCGTTGCGGGAGGAATGGACCCGCAGGCGGCTTCTTCCCCTGTATCAGGGATGCAATCCGTTGTCGTACAGCGTCAACCGGAATGGGCTTGAGATTCTGATGATCGACAATTCGACGAATGAAATTCTGCCGGAACAGCTTGCTTTCTTCCGGGAGAAAGCCGCTTCCGGAGCGCCTCTGCTCCTTGTCCTGCATGTCCCGATGTATGTTCCCGGACGAGACATCTTTTTCAGTTGCGGCAATCCAGACTGGCGTGCGGCAAACGATCCCTACTGGCAGATTGAGCGCCGTCCCCGCTGGCCGGAAAACGGACATTCCGAAACGACGATGACTTTCTGGCGGGAACTCTTTTCCATGAAGCGTCCTCCTGTTGTCGTTGCCGGGCACACACATCGGTTTTCCCTGGATTGTTTCCGCGGCGTGATTCAGCTTGTTGCTCCATGCAATTCCGCCGGGGAATATCTGGAACTGCGTTTTTCATGATTTTGAATGGAGAAGTCATTTTCTCCATTTCCCGAATCCGGCGACCGTCGGAATGCTGCTGGGCGGACTTTTTTTCCGTTTATTTTTGGTTTTGCATCTTGACATTGCTGACGTTTTGTGTTATAATAATAACAGAACGATAACAGATGAGCGTAACGATGAGTGAATTGATGAAAAAAGAGACCTGTATGGTCCGGGTCGCCAAGGTTCTGGAGGCGGAGATTGCTTCCGGGACACTGCCGCCGAACAGCAAGTTGAAAAGCGTGCGGGAGCTGAGCCTCCGGTTCGGGGTCAGCGTGACTGTGATTCTTGCCGCGATGAAAGAGCTGGAGCGGAAAGGACTGATCCGCCGACGGGAACGGAAAGGTATTTTCGTCAGTGAATGCGCGGCGTCTCCGGATGCTCTGGAAGTTCTGATTTTTGTATTTGACGGTAATCCGTTCGGAAATGAATTCATCGCCAAAATGTTGTCGGTGATCTCCGCACCGGATGCGCTGGACAAGATGCATTTTCATATCCGTGCGATCCTGACGGAAGACAGTAAACTGCATTCCCCCGCCTATATGCAGCGTCTGCTGAAAGCGGAGATTGCAAAACTGAGTACCTCGTTTCATTTCGATTGTGCATTGCTGATCGGAATCAACTTCCAGCGTCCGCATATCGAATGCTGTCTTCAGCTTCCGTTTCCCAAGATGTTTCTCGGAAATTTCTGCAAGGGCGATGAAGAGGGGCTCGTCTACAACCGGCTTGGCTGTGTGCAGAATTCGTTTGACGCTGCTTTGGCGTTTGCGGAGAAACAAAATCTGGAACGGATGATTATTATTCAATCCATGGTCGGAGAACAGCCGGAGTTTTTTCGCCGTCTGCTCCGGCATACTCGGAAACAGGCGAAAAAAGCCGGGATTACGCTGGAAATCGTGGAAGAGAGGGTGGGCAATAAAGCTCCCGAAGCGGTGCGTCTGGAAAGCTTTGCGCGGATTGCCGGGGAACTCTCGGTACGGAAATACGAAAAAACGCTGTTTTGTTTTTCTAATATCGTCCGTTCCCATAAACTGGCGGAGGCGCTGGAAGCGCGGGGGATCGTCCATGATCCGGGCAATATTGAGTTCCTTTGCAATTCCCGCGGCGGGGATGTCCAGAGTATGTTCATTCACAGAACTCATCAGAGTGAGGAGAAGTTGGAAGCGTTTTACGGTTATTTCTGCGGTTTGATCCGGGATCTTGCCGCCGGAAAGCTGAATAATTTCCGTTATGATTATGAATTTCAACAGGAGGTCATCTGAATGCAGAAGCAAACATCGTCCGAACACCGTACCGCACACGTTATCAGGGTTGGTGAAAGAAAACTGTTTACTCTTATGGAGCTGCTTGTGGTAATTTCTGTGATTGCCATCCTTGCCGGTCTTCTGCTGCCTGCTCTTCAGGCTGCAAGAAAGAAAGCGCAGGAGGCATCCTGTTCTTCCAATCTGAAACAGGTTGGCGTTGCGGTGGCTATGTATTTAAGCGACAATGACGATTACTATATGGCGGAAGGGGACGATTTTGTAAAGGAAATGGGACTTCTGGCAGTTTATTTCAACTCAAAAGATCCCGACGGCAACCATTGCGTCTCCTGGAATAAAGGTGGATATTATCATTGTGCCGCAAAGGTATTGCTCTGTCCATCGGTTCCATATGCTCCACTGCCCTCCACGGCTCCGGCGGCAGAGCGTTGGTACAATCTTCATTATGCCGTCAGCTATGTGTTCGGAGGGAGATGCAGGACGAACGATTCTTACAGCAAAGCCTATTACCGCAAGTATGCAAGAACGACCAGTCTTCCCAGCGGGCAGCGTCTGATTTTCATGACGGACGGCGAGGGAAAACAGCTGAATGTGAATTCGATTTATAAAAACGTTTTGAACGGCGGATCGAATTTCATGATCCGTTACCGTCACGGCGGCGGAGACAAGTACGGACACGGCGGCAATGCGTTCAATGCGCTTTGGAGCGACGGCAGTGTCGCGTCCATCGGTATCGTTACGAATTCGGACATGTTTTACCGGAATTGAAGGAGAATTTGCCATGGTGAGCAAGATGTTCGTTTTTCTGTTTCCTTTTGCCGTATTCGGGACGGAACAGGTTCTGTTGGAAGAGACGTTTGAACAGCCGCTTGGAAAAGCATGGCACGGCTCCTGTTTCGGCGGCGGTCCGGGTGCGGTCGGACGGGTTGTACAGGGGGCGTATCGCGGGAACGGGGCGCTGAGACTTTACAAAGAGGCGAAGCCCGGTGGAACGCAGTTCTTTGCTCCGCCGATTCCGTGTGCCGATGTCCCGTCGATCCGGTTGGAGTTTTTCTATCGCGGGACGAAAGGCGCTCTCACGGTCAATTATTTTATCCGGAATGGCAAAATGCTGATTCCGCAGAAAACGCCTCTTGGGAAGCAGGCTGGACTTTGGATCAACCTGCCGCCGTCGGAAACATGGACCCGATTTCAGAAAACGATTGGAATTCCGGAATATTACCGTCCGGAACACGCGCAGTTTCAGCTTTGTTTCCGTCGCGCGGGGGGTGAAAGTCCGGGAGAGCTTGTCGTGGACGAATTGAGGGTGACAGCTCTCGGAAAAGAATCCGGGAAAGCGCCGGACACCGGTCGGAAAACGATCGTTGTTCCGCTTCCCGGACCGCTCTCTCCGTCACGGAAAACGGCGTATACTCCGCTATTCGTGCCGCCGGAACGGAAATTCACTCTGAAAGACGGGCTGATTTATCGCGGAGAGCGCCCGTGGTTCTGGATCGGCGACGGCAGCGGGATGGCGGCGGGACAATCCACGGCAGGTTCCATCTGGATGGCGCGCGTGCTGGGCAGCCGCTTTTCATCGCTTGCGGTCGGACGCAAACCGCTGGGACGCGTTCAGGGGGATGTGCTGACTATTACGCCCGGAGAGGCGGAAGCGGAGGCGTCGTACAGTTTCGTGCGCGAGCTTCTGCGGAACGGAATCTATACAGAAAGCTCGGTCGGCGAGGAGGCGGATTATCGCAACAACATGAAACATCTGCGTCAGAGCTGGCCCGGACTTGACCGGCTGCTGCTGACCGGCAATCACTATTACTCCTATGACACGGCAACGCTGCTCGGCAGACGGGTGAAAGATGCCTGGCGGCGGTCCGTGTTCCGTTATATCGGTGACACGCCGTTTTTCGGAATGGAGCTTTACCGCGAACTCGGCTATTCGCCGTCACACGACCGCGCGATCCGTTCGTTCCGCGAATGGGCGAAGAGAAAATACGGCAATGATCTTGTGCGTGCAAACCGTATCTGGAAACAGAACTTTGCCGCATGGGACGCCGTTGTTTCTCCGCATCTGAAACGGGACGGCATACTCAGCCGTGCGGAACAATATGCCTTGAAACTGAAATGCGAGCGCGAATATCCCGAACTTTATCTGGATTGGATGGCATTCTGCCAGGAGGAACTGGCGCAGATTCTGAAAAACGAACGGGATGATTTCCGGCGTCATTCCCGCGTCAATGTCGGAGTGGATCTCCGCGCTCATTCCGCCCGCACGGATGACGGCTATGCGTCATCGGATCCGGAGCTGATTGACCGGTTTGCCGACATCTTTTTCATGCATCGCGGTTATATTCCGTTTGATTATGGTGCCGCTCCGGCGGATGAAGATTCCGTAAACCGCTCAACCGTCAGCAATCTGATGGCGAACAATTTTTTCAAAACCAATACGAAGCATCCCGTCTGGAATTCCGAGTGCATCGTCCGCATGACCGTTCCTCCGGGAAGTGCGCGGGAGTCCATGCGGAAAAACGACATTGCGTCACTGCACGGCGCATGGAAGTTCAAGCTGGTTCCGCTGGATGACTCAGCAGACCGTTTCGCGCCGGATCTGGATGATTCCGCATGGGAGTCCATGCAGGTTCCCGGCTGTTGGGACAAAACGGAAGCGTACCACGGACGGAAAGGGGTGGCGTGGTACCGGAAACGTTTTGAGGTGCCGCGGTCTCTGCATAATGATTTCGATGACGGCAGTCGGCGCTTTCTGCTTTACGGACGCGGAATCGCACAGTCCGGCACGATCTGGCTGAACGGGAAAAAGGTCGGTGAGGTCAAAGGATGGGATACCTGGTACCGATTCGATGTCGGCGGACTTCTGAATTACGGCGGGGAAAATCTGCTTGCGATCCGGGTGGATGGCAACGGATATTACAACGGACTCCGCTTCTTCTGTCATCTGCTGGCAAACGATATGGTCAACGAGCAGAAGAAATTCGGCGAGAAACAGTATGTGTCACTGCTCTGGACTTTCATGATGCGCGGTCTCAGCGCCGTTTCGCTCTGGAATTGGAGTGAGGAGTGGCGTCCGTTCATGCCGCAGCTGGAGGCGGAATTGAATTCCGTCAGCCATATCGTGCTTCCGGAAGTGCGGAAAAACCACTCCCGCGTTGCGTTCCTGTATCCGTATCTCTACGCGAAAGGGCTTGTTTTCGAGGTGGAGAACGATTATAATGATTATATGAGTTATTACAATGCTTTTGAATTCCGGCAGGTGCGTCCGGATGTGTTCGGCGAACGTAATTTCCGTTCGGTCTCGCCGGAACAGTATCCGGTTGCGGTGTTTCCTTATGCGGGCGTTGTGCGGGATGAAACGTTCCGCCATTTCAAGGAGTATGTGAACAGAGGCGGAACAGCTGTCGTGACGTTCGGATCACTGGAACGGACTTTTTCCGGTTATGAGAAAACGGAGTTGGAAAAACTCGCCGGGGTTCGCATACTCGGCAGGAATGAGGCGGATTCACTGATCGTTGACGGAGTGACATATCCGATCCGGTCCGGAGATTTCACAAAGAGCCGCGGTGTCCGTATCAGCGCTGAGGGAGGAACGGTTCTGCACCGTTTTCCGGACGGCTCTCCGGCTGTAACCGAATGCAGGGCGGGGAAAGGGCGGATCCGGTTTATTGCTCCCCGTCTGGAGCTTTCCGGCGTGATGGCTGTTCTGCGGGATGTCATTCCCGAACCGGAAGTGAAGGTCGTCAGTGCGGAAAAACGGGAATTCCCGTACATTGAGTCCTGGATCGGCGGACGCAACGGCAGGGCGGTGCTTTACCTGCACAACTGGGGCGGGTTGAAGCATGAACTGACGGTTACGGTTCCCGGACGGTATGCTTCATGGCGGATGAGAAACGTGCGTGGTGAATTCCATCGTGCCGGAAACTGCGTTTACCGGATTGCGCTTGAATCCAATTCACCGGCAGCTCTGCTGCTGGAAGCTCCGGAGACCGAACCTCTTCCCGTTCCGGGTTTGTCTCCTGCGCTGAACCGGATTCTGTCCCGTCTTTCAGAGCTTCGCAAGGATGGCAATGGTTCCCGTCCGGCGGTTCTGTTCCTGAAATCGCCGTCTCTGTACGCCGAACCTTATGGTCGGGGACTGCTGCCGATTCTTGCCGATGCTCTGGACCGGCTTGGATATGAGACGCGGGAACTGCCTGCCGGAGAATGGACACCGGAACTGGCGGAACGGTTTCCGTTGGCGGTTCTGGCAGAAGACTGTAATTTGTATTATTCTCTGTTCGGTAAAGATTCGACTTTTGCCGGACGTGTTGCCGGGTATGTCCGCAACGGTGGATCGCTGTTGCTGCTGACTTATACGGCGCCGACTTTGAATGCGCAGATGCGTCTGCTCCGCAATATCGGCCCGGAATTCGGCGTGACGATTGGCGGGGCGGTGGTCTATGACCGGAATCACGCGGCATTTGGCGATCCGCTCCAATTTTATTCGATGAATTTTACGGAGCATCCTGTGACTTCCGGCGTGAAACGGCTTCTGATTTACGCATCGCGTCCGCTGAGTTTGAAACCGGGGAGTCCGTTGAAAGGAATAGTGTTCAGCAACGCCGGAGCGGAACGGCGCGGCGGAGAGGTGCTTGCCGCCGCGGGCGAATTGGGGAAAGGACGTGTCCTTGTTGCTTCTGATTTGCTTTGGCTCCAGCCATTCCGGGTTGAGCATGGTGATAATCTGCGGTTTCTGCTGAATTCGCTCGGATGGCTTTTACGGAAAGAGATACCCGGAGAATTTCGGAAACGGTATGCGGAAACGCTGTTTCTTTCGGAAAAGACTCTTCCGCTGAACTGACTTCAAAGCGAGTTCAGCAAAGCGGGGAGCTCTTCAATATCGGAGAGGCGCCAGGTGGCAGCGGAAAAGTCACCTCCGGCACTGATGCCGCGCGGAATGGCGACGGTACGGATTCCCGCGCGGACCGCCGAAAGAACTCCGCGTTCCGAATCTTCCACGGCTACAGCGGTTTCCGGAGCGGCGCCAATCTGTCGAAGGGCGGCCAGATAGGGATCCGGGTGCGGTTTGTGGTGGATGAAATCGTCGTCGCCGACCGTGAAATCGAAATATTGCCGCAACCCGCTTGCGTCATGGATCGTTTTGAAGTGCATGGATTGACAGCAGGTCACGATTCCGATGCGGAAACGGTTATGCAGGTTCGCAAGGACTTCGGGGACATGCGGGATCACCAGAGAAGTGCCGCGTTCGCGGAGCATGGCGTCGTAGAAAACGTTCCGCCGCCGGCGGGCTGCTTCGGCTGTTTCCGGTGAATGTCCGTGTGCAACAATAATATCCGCAAGGCTCATCCCTTTGGCAAGGCTCAATTCTGAAAACTCCGCCTCGTTGAGCCGGATTCCGAATTCTTCAAGCATCCAGCGGCAGGATTCGTAAAAAACGCCTTCGGTATCGACGAGTACACCGTCGTTGTCAAACAGAATGGTTTGGAGCATGGCGGGTTCACTCCTTGTTTTTTCCGAGAAACTCCCGCCGGTATTCCAACGGAGAGGTCAGATACTTTTCTTTGAACAGACGGGAAAAGTAGAACTGGTTGTCGATTCCGACCCGTTCCGCGATCTCGGCAACGGAGTCGCGGGTGGCGATCAGCTGATTGGCGGCGTGCTGGAGACGGCACTGGATCAGGAACTGCTGCGGCGGAAGTTTGGCGACTTCTTTGAACAGACGGCGGAAGTGAGTCTGCGTGACGTTGCACTCTTTCGCCTCGCGCGCAAAATCCCATTCCTCTTCGGGATGCCGCCGGATTCTGTCGATGAGCCGGATGAAAAACTGTTCCTGAAACGGCGGAAGTTTCCGGCTTGCGAGGCTTGATTCGTGCATTTGGAGCAGCAGGTCTTCATAAAGCAGGATTGCGCGCGGCGGAATGAGTCCCGGGCGGCGGTAGAGCGCGTGGATCGCAAGCATGGTCTGGAGAAATTTCTCCGGATTGTGGATCGGGACGAGCGGCGGGTCGCGGTGGAGTTCCATCAGTCCGGAACGGATATAGGATTCGATCCGTTCCCCGAACGAGCAGATGAAGTTGTGAAACCGCGGTTTGCCGTCTGCCGGACCGTATGCGAAATGTGTTCCCGGATGCGTGATGAATGCGTGCGGACCCTCCACGGTGTACTCTGTCCCGTGGTTGATTTTCAGACGCAGTTTTCCGGCGTGATTGTACTGGATCCCGTAGTAGATCGGTGTATTGTCGATCCACGCCGTGTGGTCCGGAATGCTTCCCGTGATGCTGATGTAATGTCCTGCGAAAAAATCCATAGCCGAATGTTCGTTTTGTGTATAAGTTCGTTTGTTTTCTCTATTCCGTTTTACCCGGATGCGCGGTATACTATCTGCAACGGTAAGATATTTCTTATCTGCAAAAAATCAAGGAGGAAAAATGATGAAACAGCTGAAAATCGGTTACATGGCGCTTTCAAAGGCCAGTTGGCGCACGCCGAAGATCGACGCGATCGTGGCGGATACCGCCGCAAATCTCAAAACGCTTCCGTACGAATTCGTGATGCCGGAATCTCCGGTGACGACCGAAGAGGAGATCATCAAAGTCTGCGGGGAATTCAACCGCGAAGGTGTGGATGCCGTTGTCATGCACTTTGTCACGTTCCCTGCCGGGGCGATGATCCCCGCTGCCGGGACCCGGCTCAATGTGCCGGTCATCCTGTTGGCGAATCCGGAAAAAGCGGGAGCCGGAAAGATGTGGGAACAGAATTCGTTCTGCGGCGCAAACCTCGGCGGATTCGTAATGAACCGTCTGCGCAAACAATATTCGTTCGTCCGCGCCCTGCCGGACGAAACGGCGCAAGCCGTGACGCCGATGCTGAATGTGATCCGCTGCATGGCGGAGATGAAAGAGCTCAAGATCGGACTAGCCGGAGGACGCGTTCCCGGTTTCTATACGTCGAATTTCGATGAGATGAAGCTCCGGCGCGAATTCGGAACAACGGTGGAGGTGATGGATCTGCTGGAGGTCGTGAATACCGCCGGTCAGCTTGACGCCGGTCAGCTTGACGCAGCGCGGGAAATCGTGAAACGTTCTTCTGCGTCCGCCTGCTGTGTCGGGGAAGGGGATCTGGAACTGGCGGCAAAAATGCTCGGCGCTTTTCTTGCAATGGCGGAAAAATATACGCTGGACGCTTTTGCTGTCCGCTGCTGGCCGGAGCTTTCGGATATTTTCGGAATTGCTCCCTGTGCGGTTCTGGGAATGTTGAGCGACAACGGGCTCCCGACCAGTTGCGAGGGCGACGTTCCGGGGGCGGTGACGATGATGATTCTGCAAAAGCTCGCGGGCGGCGGGATTCCGTTCTTCGTGGATCTGATTTCCTACGACGAACAGGATAATTCCGGCGTGGTGTGGCATTGCGGCGCGGCTCCGGTTTCGCTCTGCCGCAAATTTGAAGAGACGCAGTACCGGCTGCATATGCGTGTGGACGGCGGCGACAGAAAAGGCGTCACCAACGACTTTTCCCTGAAAGCCGGACGTGTGACGCTGGCGAAACTGGATCAGGATGTCGACGGGAACTACCGGATGCTGATCGCGCCGGGAACCGCGGTCGATACGGAACCTTTCCTGCGCGGCAACCCGCTGACGATCAAGTTCGATGATCCTGTTCCGAAGCTCATCAATACGATCCTCCGGAAAGGATTCGAACATCACTATTCCGTGATCCATGCGGATGTGAAAGCGGAACTGCTTCAGCTCTGCGAGTGGATGAACATTCAGCCGGTTCTGGCGGAATAACGGATTGCATTCCATAAACCGGAAAGCCCGGACGGTGTTCCGGGCTTTTGTCTGTCTGCAAAAAAGCCGCCCGGAGGCGGCTTTGGGAAAAACGGCGTGATACCGTCAGTTGTTTTTCTTCAGCAGTTCCGACGGTTTTTGCGTGGTCTTGGGAAACCGCTTGTCATTGGGTTTCGCAATGCTGTTTTTATTGCCCGACGTATCCAGTTTGAACGGCTTCATGACATGATCCACTTCGGTTTTGATGAAGAGTTCATAATCTTCCTTGTAGAATCTGGCACGGTCTTTGAGGGTAATGGTGTTCTTCCTTTGGAGGAACGTGAATTTGCCGTCGCTGATGCGGAGTCCGGTCGGCTGCACTTTGATGAGTTTTCCCCGGACCGTTGCGCCGGAAAGAAGCTGGAACGAAACATTTCCACCGGTTTTGATCGGAAGTTTCGGCGGCGGATTCTGCTTGCGGATCTGTCGGGTGATTTCTTCTCTTGTCGGTTTCTTCGGCTGCTGCGGTTTCTGCGCGGCGGGTTTCTTCTGGTCCTGTGCGGGAGCCGCAAACGGGAAGAACGCTGCGGCTGCAATGACCAGAGCTCTCAGTAGCTGGATTTTTGTTTTCATTTGTTCTTTGCCTCAATATTAATGAATGTTGTTCAGGTATTAAGGTATCATAAGTTTGAAAAAATGCAAATCGCCGGGGGGCGGGAGAGACATTTTTTTTCCGCCGGAATGCGGTTTGTACCGGAAAATCTCCGATTTTCTTTTTTCCGAACTTGAAAATATGAAATGTTATGATTATAGTGTGAATCTATGGATTACTGTATCTTGAAATACGGACATCGGTTCTGAGTGTAAAAAAGACGGCTGTCCGTATCAATGTTTTTCAGAAAGGACTGTGTAACATGGGCAAAACGTCCCGTTATCTGAATTTGCCGACCTTGACTATTCAGGAGAGTTACGGCGCCGGAAGAGAGATTGTGCTTGACCGCAGCGGAATGATCGTCGGGCGGGATGCCGACTGTGATATTTTCATTGACGACCGCAATGTGTCCCGCCATCATCTGCGGATCTCCGGCGCGCCGGGAAACATGATTGTGGAAGATCTCAACAGTGCAAACGGTACTTTTGTCAATTCCGTGCCGATCAAAAAGAAGCAGATCAAACATTTGGACGTCATTCAGATCGGCAGTGTGATGATGGTGTTCAACGATCCCGACAATTCCGGGTTCGGTTCTCAGGTCGCCATCGAAGAGGTCGCCGGGGAAAGCTGCTACACGTTTGAATTCCTGCGGCAGACCGTGGCGAATCTGGAAAAGAACATCGCGATCGTTTTCAAAGGAAAACCGGAGGTGATCCGCGATGTGATTGTCTGTCTGTTCGCGGATGGACATCTGCTGATCGAAGACGTTCCCGGCGTCGGGAAGAGCATTCTGGCGCAGGCTCTTGCAAAATCCGTGCAGGCGCAGTACCGGCGAATTCAGTTTACGCCCGATATGCTGCCGTCGGATATTACCGGCATGAATGTCTATGACGAAAAGAATCAGACCTTCAAATTCCTGCCCGGTCCGATTTTCGGAAACGTGATCCTTGCGGACGAGATCAACCGCACCACGCCGCGCACGCAGTCGAGCCTTCTGGAGTGCATGTCGGAGTCTGTCGTCACGATTGACGGTAAGGGGCATGTTCTGCCGAAGCCGTTTTTTGTGATTGCGACGCAGAACTCGGAGGACTATCACGGGACCTATCCGCTGCCGGAACCGCAGCTGGACCGTTTCCTGATGCAGATCCGCATCGGATATCCGAAGCCGGAGGACGAGCTGGATATTCTCACGTCGCAGACAAATTCGCATCCGCTGAGCTCAATTTCCTATGTGATCAAGGGAACGGACGTGGTGCACTGCCAGGCTCTGGTGCGTACCGTGAAAGTTTCTGAGCAGGTAAAGAATTATATTATCCGCATCATCAACGAAACCCGTGTTCATCCGGCATTGACGAACGGCGGAAGCCCGCGCGCTTCTCTGGCGCTGATGCACTGTGCGCAGAGTCTTGCGGCGTATCGCGGACGGGGCTATGTGACGCCGAAAGATGTCCGCGACATGCTTCCCGCCGTGCTCTGCCACCGCCTCCGTCTGAAACTGCGGTATCAGGCGGAATGGAAATCGGTCGGCAATGTGCTGAACGCCATTGTGGAATCCGTCAAGCTGGAGAATGAGGAACCGTCCGCGTGATGTTTGCTTTCCCGACGATTCATGGCGCTCTTTTTGTGCTGGCAGCGGTGATCAGCCTTGGCGTCGCCTACGTCAATGTGGGGCTTGCCACGGCGTTGGTCGCTTCGTTTTTCTCGGCGGTGTCGCTTGCCAGTTTTCTGATGGCGCAGTTCTCCCTGTTCCGGATCAAAGTGGAACGGGAGCCGATGATGGACACCACCTGCAACACGAAAACGAATCTTCCGCTGCGTATCACGAACAATTCGCCGTTTGCGCGGCAGTCCATGGTCGTCTGTGAAAAAGGCGGTTTGTTTCCGGACAACCGGCTGAATATCGCGGTCCGTTCCCTGAAACCGCGGGAATCACTTCTGCTGATGCGTCCGGTCCGTGTAGTTCACCGCGGTCACTACTCCCTGAACAAAATCGTTCTCTGCGGAGGCGATCCTGCGGGTATCTTCCGCAAGCGCCGGGTGTTCCGTCTGCCGGGGGATATTCTGGTTGCTCCGCGCACCGTGGAGTTGGAGACCCTTCCGCTCAACCGGAACCGTAAAGTCATGCCCGGACAGGAGGGGCGACCGCTTGCTCTTGCGGGGATCGGCAAGGATTTTTTCGGAATCCGCCCGTACCGTCACGGCGACGAGATGCGGTTCATTCACTGGAAGTCCACGGCGGCGAAGCGGCATCTGATGGTCAAGGAGATGGAAGCGCAGACGGCCGACCGCGTGGCGATTGTGATCGACACCAACCGCGCCGATGTCGGCATTTCGGAATACGAAAACAATTTTGAATTTCTGGCGTCGATCGCCGCAACGGTCGTGGAGTATCTCAGCTCCATTTTCTGTTATCTGAATTTCTATATTCAGATGAAAGATCAGATCGTGGAGCTGCACGGTGACGCCACGGGACTGAAAGGCAAAGTGATGTCGCTTCTGACCGAGGCGCAGCCGGTGGAGTCCAATTTTCCCGAATTGGTTTCCAACATCATGGAGCATCTGGAGCCGGGGACGGTGCTTTATGCGCTCTCGCTTTCCAATACGCCGAAACTGGTTGATGCGCTGGAACTTCTTCAGGAACAGCATGTCCATATTCACTGGCTTTATGCTCCGAAGCAGAATTTTCCGCACGTCGATCCGGAAACTCCGCTGGTTCTGAATCCGGCGCGGATCCGTGTGGACCATTCCCGTCAGATCCTGCCGGTGACGGTTTCCTGCCGGAGCGATATTCGGGAGGTGCTGGGCCAATGCTGAACTGGTATCGCAGATGGAAAGAACTCCGCGTGGCAAGAATCGTCGACTGTTCCCACATGAAAAAGATTCCGGAGCGGAGCCGGCTTCATGTAGTGTTTACGCTGTTGTTCGCAATCGCGATGGTTTCGGTGCTCTGGCAGCATTGTCATCCGGTGATTTCGATTCTGATTCTTGCCCTGATCGTTCCGCTTTCCGTTCCCGCGTTCATTCCGTATGCGAAATTCGGATTTGCCGGGCGGTTCATTCTTCAGCTCTTCCTCGTGATGTTCGCTCTGCTGTGGACCTTTTACCGGATCAAAACGGGAACGCTGGTGGATAAGGTCTGTCTGGAACTGCTGGGGCTGACCGGAATGTCGTTTCTGATGGGGCGCCGCTCCCGCGATTACGGCTATCTGTTCCTGATGAGCACGTTTCTGCTGATCTACGGAGCATTGCTGCCGCGTCTGCTGTTTCTTTATCTCTTTCTGGGAGCGGTTTTCTGCATTCTTGCGATCTTCTACTACAACCGCCCGCTGAATCTTGCTTCGGATCCGGAGATCCGGCATCCGAAACTGCGTCCGGCGGGAACATGGGGGTATTTTCTGATTCATGCGCTGCTGACGCTGGTTTTCTTTCTGGGAGTGTTCCTGCTTCTGCCGAAGCTGCCGACGCGTACCAGGGGCGCGTTTGAAGTCTCATTCTTTACCGATAAAGAATCGCTTGCTCCCGTTTCCATGCAGAAGTGGCTTCACAGTGAGAAAAAAGAGTTGAAGATGAGTCCGAAAGCTCCGCTCGTGATCCGGACGGGACGTCCGAATACGCTGAGTTCTTCCGGTACGCCGCTGAAAACGAAGAATGCGCCGCCGGTCAAGACCCGTGCGGATGGCGACGGTTCCGGTTCGGCGCAGGGGGAAGACCTGCTGTTCACGGTCAAATCTCCGGTCAAGCTCTATCATCTTGCCAGAGTATACAGCGATTATGACGGTACGGCATGGCGGCTTTCCCCGTCCCTGAACCGCGGCGGGCAGCGCCGTCTGCGCCCTTCGGAGCGGGAACCGAAAAGCATGGATATTGAACTTCAGTATACGGTGCGCAAATGGATCTCGCCCCGTCTCTATGCCCCCTACCTTCCGGTCTCGTTTCAATCGTCAACGCCCACGGTCCGGATCCGGCAGCCGGAACTGTTCGGCGGGGAGCTTATCGGCAGGACGTATCCACAGCTGCCGTACTGTTACAAAGCCTCCGCGCGGATTTATCTGCCGGACGGAAGCGTCCCCGAACTGCCGGCGGCTCCGGGCGCCGCACCGGATAAGCGCAAGACAACTTACTGGCTGGAACGCGGATCAAAATACCGTTACATGGCGCTTCCTCTCCCAAAAATTTCCGACCGCCTGCGCCGTCTCGTCAATTCACTGACGGAAGGAAAGGAGAGCGATTTTGAGAAAGCCGTCGCGCTCCGGGATTATCTGCGGGCAAATTTCCCCTACAAGCTGAATGCCGATCCGCTTCCTCCGGGGAAAGAGACCGCGGATTATTTTATCTTTGAATTGAAAACCGGACATTGCGAGTATTATGCGACCGCGCTTGCCGTAATGGCGCGCATCGCCGGGATTCCGTCCCGCGTCGCAACCGGTTTTTCTCCGGGCAATTACAATACGATGATCAATCAGTTTGAGGTTTACGAGTATCACGCCCATGCCTGGACTCAGCTGTTTTTTGAGGATCGCGGCTGGCTGACATTTGACGCCACTCCGCCGCAGAGCGTGGTTTCCCGGACGACACCGGCGGGAATCGGTGTGCTTCGCGATCCGTTCGGCGACGAGTGGAAAGTCTCTCCGCCGGAACTGGCGGAGAAAACCCAGGCTTATGCCAGAGAACTGTATGCGGAACGGATGAAGGAAAAAAGCGTGGAGATGACGAAGCTGGACGAGATCGTTGTCAAGGCGATTGCCAAGGAAGAGGAAAAACGCAAGAATGCGGAGGTGAAGAAACCCGCTCCGGACAAAACCACGTTTGCGGGACGGCTCAATGCTTTGCTTCAGGGGCTGAACCGCGATTTGCGTGAGGCGTTCGACCGCAGTCTGGACTATGTTACCCATCGGTGGACTTTGCTTTTCCCGCTGGCGTTTCTGCTGCTTTCACTGATCGTGATCGTCCGGATCGCTGTGGTGGCGCTGCGTCAGCGTTACCTGCTGCGGAAAGCTCAGCGCTTCTTTGCGCTCGCCGGAGACCCTGCGGTGCCGTCGGATGAACGGATCCGTGCGCTTTATCGGGGGACGCGGCTTCTGCTGGACCGGGCGAATCTGCCGCGCCGGAAGAACCGGGAGCTGTTGGAGTATGCGGCGTCTCTGGCGGAAGTCGATCCGGTTCTGGCACAAAATACGGAAGCTCTGTTCGAGGGGTTCTACCGTGTGGAATATGGACAGCTCGTTCCCGATGAATTCGATACCCGGAACATGGAGGACAAAGTCCGTCTGATCCGGGAACGTCTTATGCGAATAATCCGCGGCGGGCGATGATTCCGCGGAGCCGTTCGTCGCTGAACCGTTCCGGCAGAGTTCCGCCGCAGACCGTCAGAAAGTAACGGTATGCCGCCAGCGCTTCCGCTTCCGTTGCAAACGGACGGGGCAGGGAGAGCAGTCCGTCGAAATCTTCGATCAGCGTATCCGCCAGTTCCGAATAGTAACGGTTCAACGCTTCGGCTGTTCCGGCGGTTTCACGGAATACGCGCTGGTAGGACTCCATTGCCCCGATGAAACGCACTTTTGTGCGGGGGTATCCGGAACACATGAGATTCCACGCTTCCCCATCGGCATTCTGATCCCCGGCGGATCGGAAGTCCGTCCGGAACAGAACACAGGGAATTTGCAGAAAGCGCGCCGCCATGAATTCCACAACCGTTCCGGAATCCAGTTCCGTGCCGTCAAAGTTGAAGAGTGCGAGCTGGGATTCGAGAAGCAGACGGAAGTCGTTGTCGCGGATTTCCAGCGGACTCGGACGGAGCTGATTCTCCTCCTTCTGCGGCAGATTGGCGATATAATTTCCATTGGAGCGGTTCCGGATTGCTTCCGCGAGCAGATGATTGCCGATCAGTTCCTTGTGGCAGAAGAGGGCTCCGGCGAAATAATAATGATATGCCATGATTGTAATTCTCCGTTTTTGGTAAACATAGCACGGAAAACGGAAAAAGCAATTACTGTTTCAATGCGTCTTCAAAAATCCGGCGGATCAGTCTGCGGCGCGGCAGGTCCGGCAGAGAATCCGTTTCGGCGGCGCCTGCCTCAAAATCCTCTCTGGTGCTGAGCGGATCGAAACGACGGTCGAGCAGATCGGCAGTCCGGATGAAGAACTCTTCCGGTTCGGGTCCGGGAAGAGCGGTATTCCGGAATGGGAAAAACGGATGGGCTGCGGCATAACGGGCGGCGGTTTTCCCGGCAATCCTGCCGAAGACAAAAACTTCAAGCCCCGCGTTTCCGCCAAGACGGTCCCGTCCATGAATTCCTCCGGCGGCTTCTCCGGCGGCAAACAGTCCCGGCACGGCAGTGGAGCAGTCCGGAGCGATGCGGATTCCGCCGAGCGTGGTATGAGCGCCGGGTTTTACTTCGAACCACAGCGACCGGAAGTCCGGTGACAGCCGTTTGAATTTTGCGTGATATTCCGGGTATTTCCGGGCAAACGCCTCTTCCCGGATTCCGCTGAAATCATAACGGATCCCGCCGTGTTCCCACGCATTCCCGCAGCGGATTTCCCGCAGAATCCGTTCGGCAAGTTCCCGTTTGCGCGGGACCGGTTCGCCCGGTTTCAGCAGAGATTCCCCGTGACGGTTCAACAGTTTTGCGCCCTCGTGCAGAACCGTGGTGATGACCGGGAATCCGGCAAGATGCAACGGAAAAACGGTCACGGTCGGTTCAAACTGCACGAATCCGAGACCGTGCAGTTCCGCACCCGCCTGCAGCGCCAGCAAAGCGGGATCGCCGCGCAGTTTTTTGCTCCATGTGCTGAACTTCCAAAGTCCGGCGAAGCCGCCGCCAGCCAGAATGACCGCTTTTGCATGGATCGCTTCCCCGCGTTCGGTCCAACCTCCGGCAATGCCGTCTGCAGCGACTGCCAGCCGGATGATCCGTTCTGCGAGAATATCGGTTTTGAGCAGGGCGAGTGCCTGCTTCCCTGTTGTCGTTCCGGAGTGAACGACGCGGGGAAAACTCGTGCCGACGGCGTTGACCATGTCGAACCGTCCATCCGGGGAGCGGTCAAACCGGATTCCCATTTGCTGAAGCCGTTCCAGTTCGGGCAGGGCACGGTCCGCGAGAAGACGGACCAGCGCCGGAACGGAAGCCCCGGCTCCGGAGGCGAGTGTGTCCCGATAGAGAGCTTCGGGGGAGTCCGGCGGGTTTGCGGGGGCGGAGAATCCCATGATTTCACCGGACGCACCGCCGCCGGAATCTGCAACGAGGACCCGGAGCTCCGGCGCCGTTTCGCGGATTTCCGCCGCCGCATTGAGCCCGGCGAGTCCGCCGCCGATGATCAGAACATCCGTTTCCCGCATGACGGTCAGAACTCCCAGATTGCACCGTTGGCGAGAGACCCGGCATTTCTGACGAACAGCCGCAGGAACGGCGGTACGCCTTTCGGGTCGAATTCCCATTTCCAGTTTTTCTTCCGTTCCGCCAGTTCTTTTTCGTCGACCATGAGGTCAAGCCGCCGGGCGTCGAGATCAATTTCGATCCGGTCGCCATTCCGCACAAGCGCCAGCGGCCCGCCGAGAGCCGCTTCGGGGGAAAGATAACCGATTGAGAGTCCGCTGGAGCCGCCGGAAAATCTGCCGTCGGTAATGATCGCCACATCGTGCGCGAGTCCGCGGCCTTTCAGCTCTTTCTGGAATTGATAGGAGGTCGTTCCGAATGCGCCTTTCGGGCCGAGATAGCGGAGAATGCAGACGTCGCCTTTGCGGATTCCGCCATCGTTCAGAGCGCGGAGCGCCTGCTCCAGTGAATCGAAGCAGTTTGCCGGACCGCTGAAGATCCGCATGGATTCCTCGACAGCCGCCGCTTTGATGATTGCGCCATCCGGGGCGAGCGTCCCGTAAAGCACATAGAGAGCCCCCTCCTGCGAAACCGGGTTGTCAAGAGAGCGGATTACGTCGGTGTCGTAGACTTCTGCGTCGGCATAATTTTCCGCGAGCGTTTTTCCCGTGACCGTGAGCGCGTTGCCGTTGAGTTTCGGCATCAGGGATTTGAGAACGGCACGGGACCCGCCGGCGCGTTCGATGTCCTGAAGATGCCAGCGTCCGCTCGGCGAAGCTCCGACGATTTGCGGAATTTCCCGGGAAGCACGGTCGAAATGCGCCCACCACCGGTCCCGCAGTCCCGCTTCACATGCGATCGCGGGGAGGTGCATGAACAGATTTGTGGAACCTGCCATCGCCATCGTCATGGCGATCGCGTTGTCGACCGCTTCCGGGGTGATGATCTTCCGTGCTGTGATGCCGTCTGCGAGGAGACGCATGATCTGCTTTCCCGCACGGTAGGCTGTCTGGAGGAGTTCGGAGCTGACGGCGGACATGCAGCCGTTTCCGGGCAGAGTCATGCCGAGCGCTTCCGCCGCGAGGCACATGCTGTTTGCCGTGGTCATGACGCCGCACGCGCCGCAGGGGGTATACATCTTTTCGACTTCCCGTTCCGCCTGTTTGCGGTCGTACTGCCCCTGCATGACTTTCCCGACGTTGTCGGTGAGTTCGATGTAATTGGCACATCTGCCGTCGAGGAACGGCATGGGCATGTAACCGCCAGTGACAAGAATCGCGGGGATGTCAAGCCGCGCTGCCGCCATGAGATGCCCCGGCACGATGGAGTCGCAGGTGGAGAGCAGCACCATACCGTCGAACATGTTGGATTCCACGGTCAGTTCGACTTCGTCCGCGATGTTGTTGCGGCTGGGCAGTTCGATGTAACGCGGATTCTTGAGGACCATTCCGTCGCAGATTCCGGTTGTCATCATTTCAAACGGAAGTCCGCCCGCTTCCCGGATGCCCTGTTTGACGCGTTCGGCAAGAGTGCGCAGATGGACGTGTCCGGGGTTGTACTCGTTCCAGGAGTTCACGACCGCGATGATCGGGCGTTTGAACTCCTCTTCCGTGTAGCCCATGCCGCGGACGAGTCCGCGGCGGCATTCGCGGGCGACGCCGTATTCACTGCGGCTTCGTTCGTTGGACCGGTTCATGAATGCACCTCAGAGCCGGACAACGGAGCATGGCGCACAGGTTCTGCCGTTGCAGCGGTATTCCGTTTCGCCGAGATTGAAGATCAGGACGGAACCATCCGCGTAAGTGACTCTGAAGACGTTTCCGCCGAGTTCTTCGAACTCTTCCATGAATTCATACTGCAGGTCGCTGATGGTGCGGAAACGGTCGTAATCCTGCTTGATCCGGGCGACGTCGGCGGCAAGCTGTTCCGGAGAAAGGAAACGCAGGTCTTCTTCGCCCATCCAGTTCGCTCCGGAGGAACGGAACTTCGCATAGAAATAGGAGAGCGGACGTCCGCCCCAGGCGAGATTCAGAAGCGAGAGCGTTTTATCCGACTTGATGCTGGCATTGACGGTGTCGCAGAACGTATTGTAATGCACGATGCCGTGATAGACCACATGCCAGAACGGGATGTGCTTGTCGACCATCGGGCGTTCAAATTCGCCGTTCCGGTGGAAGATCGTATAGAGCGCGTAATCCAGATCGCCGATGCAGAAGTCCCAGGAACCTTCGGAGGCGCTGGCTCCGACTTTTTCGCGGGAGAGCGCCAGTGTTTTTCCGCGCCACTCCGCTGCTTCCCTGCGATTCAGCGGATGACGGGGATCGTAGCATTTGTTTGTGTTGAGGATTGTCATGACGTCGAGGTAGTGAGTACCGCGGAAACCGAGACGCTGCATATCCGCCATGTCCTGTTCCGCATATTCCTCATGCGCTTTTTTCGGACAAAGGAAATAGGAGTTTCCGCCGCCCCAGTTGCCTTTCTGATGAAGCGAACCGTCTTTGTCGCGCAGACAGTTTTCCTCCCGCCAGCGTTTGGCGATCTTGTAAGAGTCGAGCAGATTGGTGTGTCCGCTGATCAGATAGCCGTATCCTCTGGCTTTTGCGATCAGGCGTTTCAGGGCTTCTTCGCCGCCGAGGAGCGGTTCCACGGGGAAGAGATCGGGGAAGCGTCCGTCATGACCGGATTTGTTCCAGCCGACGAGGCAGAACTCCGCGTGTTCGATCCCCTGTTTGTGGAACTCTTCAATGATCTGTTCGCACTGCTCGAAAGTGATGGCAACGTGGATCGGCGGTTCGGTCTCTTCCGTCTGATCGGGAACGGGGGAGGGAACGGGTTTCCATGCGAGGCGCACCCGGACTTCCGGACCCATTGCGGCTTCCCCCACGACGGGGAACTGTTTCATGCGTTCACGGATCGGAGTGCAGGCTCCGCGTTCAAGCTGATACCGGCGGTAACGCCGTGCCGCACCGCACCAGGTGGCTTCCCGGCCGGTCAATTCAAAAAACTTGATTTCAATATCCTCATACGCTCCGTCGCCTTCCAGAATGAAACGCGGGAACATGTAGTAGACGCCGTTCCTGATTCCGGTCATGAGGCTGTAATCCAGCGACATTCCGGCGACGACCGCGAGCGTTGCGGCGACGCCGTCATGGAACACATAAAGCGGCATGTCGTTGCAGTTGAATTCCGTTTCCTGATCGGCGCGCGGAGAGAAAAAGATCTGCCCGGCATGTCCGTTGTTGTCGATGCTGGGGACCACATAGAAGCCTTTGCTTCCGGTTTTTGCATTGCAGAAATCGGGAAGCATGTCGATGGTGTCGGTATCCGCCGGAATATCCTTTTTGCGGAGGATGGCGGAGTTGCCGCTCATGGTCACGGGCAGTTCACGGGTCGAGCCGTCGGTCAGTCTGAGTTTTGCGATGTACATGGTTTTGATTCCTTTTTTATTGTTCAAATGCTTCCAGCATGGAGTCGATTCCGCCGCTGACGGATTGCCCGCCGTCGATGACGAAGGTCTGTCCGGTGATGAATGCGGATTTTTCATCGTCCGCGAGAAACAGCATCATCGGGGTTATATCGTCCACGGTTCCGAGCCGTCCGGCGGGGATTTTACGCAGAAATGCGTTCATGTCGGCGTCGGAGTAGCGCGCGGAGAGTTTCGTCATGATGAATCCCGGTGCGATGCCGTTGACGTTGATGCCGTATCTGGCGATTTCGCAGGCGAGAGCTTTTGTAAACATGTTGAGTCCGGCTTTTCCGGGAGAGTACGGGAGCATTTTGCGTTTGACCCAGGTAACGATGCTGTGAATCGAACTGACGTTGATGATTTTGCCGCGCACCTTGTTGTCGATCATATTACGCACGGCGATGCGGGAGGTGTACGCGGCGGCATTGAGATTGAGGTCGATCTGGTTGTTCCAGTATTCCACCGGCATGTCAATGAATTCGCCGCGCGGGATTTTCAGGGCGCCGCCCGCGTTGTTGATGAGCACGTCGATTCCGCCGAACCGGCGGATGAACGCGTTCACCATCGTTTCGCAATCGCCGGGATCGCTGACATCCGCCTGAAAGATTTCCACTTCTGCGCCGATTTCCCGTATCCTTGCCGCAGTCTCTTCCGCTCCTTCGGGATTTTTGTTGAAATTCAGGCCGATCGCGCATTTCTCCTTTGCAAAGGCAAGGGCGGTTGCCGCGCCGATTCCGTGAGAAGAGCCGGTAATCAGAACCTTTTTTCCGCTGACGCTCATATAATGATTCCTTAATGACAGTTCCAGTTTTATCAGTTTTGATATAAATATATGCGTTCCGGAAACAAATGCAAGCCGTCTTTCAGAAAAATCAGAAGAATTTTTCGTATGCGAGCCGTGCTGCGCCGAGAGCCGCCTGATGGGGACCGAGAGTCGTGATGTCGATATGAAAGTTCCGCCGTTCCTCCGGCAGGATTTCCCGGAATTTTTCAAGAGTCCGGCAGAAGAGATAGCCGTCGGGACGGCACTGTCCGCCGGAGAAGATCAGGGCTTCTGGAGCGTAAAGCTGGATCATGGAAGCGATGCCGATCGCATTGTACGAGGCGGCGGTGTCCAGAATCGCGGCGGCATCGGCGTCTCCGTTTGCCGCCGCGCGGTCCAGTGCGGCGGCGGAGTGGAGCTCCGGACGTTCCGGCAGACGCTCTTCCGCAATGCGGGCGAGGTAGTTCGCGCCGGAAAACGATTCCAGGCAGCCCCTGAACCCGCAGGAGCAGATATGATCGTTGCCGGGGATCAGGATGTGACCGATGTAGCCGACCGGACGTTTCGGGTGGCTGATCAGCAGAAGATGATTTGCCACGATGCCCGAACCGATGCCGACGCCGAGCCCGATATTGACCAGATTGCCGCATCCCGCGCGTTTCCCGAACCGGTATTCCGCACAAACCGCCGCGACCTGTGTCGTTACCGCGTAGACAGGGAATCCGATCCGTTCCGCAACCGCATGAACGGGGATGTCGGTTCCGAACCGCATTCCGAAGTTGCCGCCGGAAACGATGAGTCCGTTTTCCGAATCCACGTTTCCTGAAACGGAGAGACCGACGGCATAAAGTCTGGCGCGGTCGATCCCGCTTTCGGTCAGTCCGTTTTCAAACAGCGCGGCGATCCGTTCCAGAAAACGCCGCCGGTCCCGGAACGGCTCCGTCGTGTGTTCCGAACGGTAGAGAATATTGAAATTCATGTCGCAGATCACAAGTTTGGTGTATGCCGCTCCGATGTCGATCCCGCAGAAATAAGCGGAATCCGGGTTGACGCAGAGCGGAATGACCGGCCGGCCCGGAGCCTTGGCCTTTTCCTTGCGTGCAAACAGATACCCTTTTTCAAGCAGGGTGTTGGTGACTTTGCACATTGTCCCCCAGGAGAGTCCCGTAACCTGCTGGATCTCCTTTTTGGACGCGTTGTTCCTGCCGTTCCGGACGGCATCCATGACTTTGACGTTATTCGACATTCAATCCCAGTTCTTTCCGGTATTCTCTGACCGTGAAGAGCGCCATAAACAGAAACGGCGGCATTGTGCCGTGAACCGCGCGGATCAGGTATTCCGCTTCTTCCGCCGGGTCCGTGATGCCGTTTGCGAGCGCTTCCCGGATAATTATACTGTAAGTTTCCGTTAATTCAAGTGCTTCCCGGAGCATTTTTCGCGCATTTTCACCATGCAGGACCGCTTTTCCCCATGGAAGATAGGCGTGTCCGGTGACGACGGTCCGGACCGGTTTCGCAAGCAGAGTGCGGAGTGCGCGGCGGTACCCCGGCAGATCCATGCAGAGCCCGCAGCCCTGCAGTTCCGTCCCGTTGCCCTGTATGGAATCTCCTGTGAGGAGCGTTCCGGTCTCCGGATCGAGAAAGCAGACGCAATCGGAGTCATGTCCCGGCGTGGCGATCACCTGAAGTCCGCATACGGTTTCTCCGTCGCGGAATGTGAAACATGGTTCGATCCCGCGCAGCCCGTCCGACGGCGGCGGACTGTGTTCCGGGAACGGAACGCGGATCAGTTTGTTGTATTTCAGCGGATCGCGCAGTTTGTCCGCTCCGGATTCCAATACTCCGCAGGGGAGGGCGGGACAGAGTTCCCGCAGACGGAAATGTCCGCCGACATGATCGCCGTGTGTGTGCGTGCAGAGCAGTGCAGTCAGGGCATCGGGTTCCAGCCCTTCCGCCCGGAGAGCCGGCAGCAGGACGGTATCCACGGCCTCAGTGTTTGCTCCGGAGTCGATGAGTATTGCCTCGCCGCTGTTCCGGCGCACCAGCACGACACCGCTCCACGATCCGCAGAACGGTGTTTTCAGAAGTGACACGGTGTCATTGATCCGTTCAAATTTTTCCATTATTTTTCGTCCCTTTCTTGATTTCTGTTCCGTTGTCATGTATAATATAAAATCAAAGTTGATATAATTCAAGAGGAGAGGATGGAAAATGAATGTTGCAAACAAAACCGCGTTTGAAAAACTCATCGGAGCACGCCCCGTTCTGAACGGTTGCGGCAAGGCGGGGGAACTGATTCCCGGATTCAAAAAGAATCTGATTCTGCATTCCGGGCCTCCGGTGGAATATTGCAATATGCGCGGTCCGCACCGCATGGGGGTGGTCGGTGCGGCTCTCTTTGAAGGTCTCGCCCGGAATGAAAAAGAGGCAGTCGGTATGATCGAAAGCGGAGAAATCGAGCTTGGATGCGCGAACGATTACAATTCCGGCGGTCCCGGCGCGGGAATCACCTCGTATTCCATGGCTGTGCTGGCTGTCACGGAAAAGTGCAGCGGCGTTCGTGCGTTTGCCGCTCCGATTGAGGGCGCTCTGGGCGGCGGACTCGGCGGATGGGGTGTTTACAACCGGGAGATCGGCGAAAATCTGAAAACGATTGAACAGGTTTATGCTCCTCTGCTGGATCAGGCGCTCAAGGCGGCAGACGGAATCAGCGTAGCGGATTTATTCGCGGAGGGGCTGCTCATGGGGGATGAGGAACATACGCGGCAGGCGGCGACCGATAAACTGTTCCTGTCCCGTTTGATCGAACCGCTGACGGAATGCGGCTGCTCCGATGCGGAGCGTCTGGCACTGCTCCGCTGGCTGAATTCCTGCCGCCGTTTCGTACACCATGTCGGCTGTGCGTCGGCGGTGGCGTCGCTGAAATCCGCGTCCGGGATTCCGGGGGCGACAATGGTTACGGCGATGTGCGGCAACGGCTATGAATTCGGTATCAAGATCAGCGGCAGGGGGGAGCAGTGGCATACCGCACTCGCGCCGACCTTTCAGGGGCGCTGTTTCAATCCGTCGGATTCCCTTGACGACGCCGCCCCGTGGCTGGGAGACAGTTCCAATGTGGAGGCGTGGGGGCTTGGCGGACTTGCCGCAGCCGCCGGACTCGCTCTGCTGGCGGAGCGTTCCGAATCTCCGGCGGACGGTGTTGCGCAGTGCTCCGAAATGGCGGCGATCTGTTACGGACGCAATCCTTTGTTCCGGATTCCGCTTTTGCCGGAAGGGTGCACGCCTGCCGGGATTCTTCCGGAGCTTGCCGTAAGGACCGGGATTACGCCGAAGATGCACGGCGGAATTCTTTCCCGCGTGACCGGCGGCCAGATCGGGGTCGGTTACGCCCGGACGCCGCTTGCGTGTTTTGAAAAGGCGCTCCGCTGATGCCGTATTCAGTGGAAGAAAAACGGGTCCGGTTTCACACGCCGGAATGGTCCGGTGTGATCGCCTTGAATTCCACGGGGAATATGATCCGCCTGACGCACCGGAAAACCGGAATGGAGATTCTCCGTTTTCCGGATTCGGACGCCGTCCTGATGGAGTCTCCCGCCGTGTACGGAATTCCGCTTCTTCTGCCGCCGAACCGGATTCGTGACGGCAGATTTACCGCCGGAGGGAGAACGTTCCGGTTTCCGGTCAACGAAGAGGCGACGAATTGTTTTCTGCACGGTCTGATGCTTGGGCGCGAGTTCGGACTGAAAACGGCGGAGGAGGCGGACGGCGTTCTCCGTTTTGCGGTATCCAGACGTTTTGACGCGGCGCGTCCGGAATTTTCCGGTTTTCCGTGCATATTCGAGGCGGAAATCGGATATGAGGTGCGGGCGGAGGACGTGAGGCATACCGTCTGTATCCGGAACTTGGGTACGGTCCCGATGCCGCTTGGCGTGGGATTTCATACCGCGTTTTGCGTTCCGGAAACGGAAAGAGTGACGATTGAGGTGCCGCATCTTCCGGATGGAGCATGGAATGTGCACCCGCTACGCCGTCTTCCGGACGGGAACAAACGGGCATGGTCGCAGTTGGAGGAGACGATTCTTTCCGGCGGAGAAAGCGTGGAGGGCGCGGCGCTTTCCTGCATGTTTCCTTTTCCGGACTCGGAACGCTGCGTGAGAATCCGCCGGAAACTCGGCACGATCCGCTACGAGCCGGATCCGCTTTTCCTTCATGCCGCGTGCTGGAATGACGGCGGCGGAAAAGGATTTGTCTGCATTGAGCCGATGAGCTGGATGACGGATGCGCCGAACGTGCCGCTTCCGCCGGAGATCAGCGGATTCCGTCTGCTTGCTCCGGATTCGGAGTGCAGCTTCCGGTCGGTGATCTCCGTGGAGTGATCCGGTTTACTTGACGAAGAAACGCGCGAACATTCCCGCCGGCAGCTGTTTTCTGCCGTCGGCTTCGGGAATGAGCATTTCGCCGCATTCGATGCTGTCCGCGCTTTCCGGGAAGACCGCTGCGAGACAGCGTCCCAGCGAGACGGGCGAAAACCCCTGGGAATGGCAGCTCAGGATGAGAAAATGAGGTTCGTCCAGCTTCAGGATGGCACGGCAGTCCAGAAGCAGTTTTTCAAGCCCGTCTTCGATTTTCCAGACCTGTCCCTGTGCGCCGCGTCCGAAACTCGGCGGATCAAGGGCGATTCCGTGATATTTGCTTCCGCGGCGGGCTTCCCGTGCGGCGAATTTCAGTGCGTCGTCGCAGATCCACCGGACGCGGTCTTTGGTTTCCGGGTTCAGTCCCTGGTTTTTCTTTGCCCATTCGATGATTCCTTTGGATGCGTCGAGATGACATGCTTCCGCTCCGGCTTCCGCCATTGCCAGAGTTGCGCCGCCGGAATAGGCAAACATATTGAGCGTCCGCGCCTTGCCGGGAATCTGCGACACGCAGTTACGCATCCAGTTCCAGTTCGGCGCCTGTTCCGCAAAGAAACCGAGGTGTCCGAAATTGGTCGGACGGGAGAGCAGGGTGAGACCGCCCCATGAGAGCAGCCACTCTTCCGCGTGTTTGTGTTTCCAGTTCCACACTCCGCCGCCGGAAGATTCCCGGTGGAATTCGGCATCGGCATTGTTCCATTCGGACTGGGGCAGGGAGGGCTTCCAGAACGCGTTCAGCGCCGGACGGATGATTTTGTACGGGCCCGCCTGTTCCAGTTTCCGGCAGTTGCCGGAGTCAAGCAGACGGTAGGGGAGGATCTTTTCCATTATTCTGCGGCCTTGTAGACGACCTGACCGCGGATGACGGTCATTCGCACTTTGTTGGTGGTTACGTCGAGGAATGTAATATCGGCTTTCTTGCCGGGTTTGATCTCGCCGCGGGTGATGAGTCCGAGATCGTGCGCCGGATTGCTGGTGAAACAGGCGGCGGCAAGGGTGTCGGGCATTCCCGAATAACGTGTGAAATGGAGCCATCCGGTCTCAAGCGTCGTTGCGGAGCCGGCGATAATGCCGTCGCTTGTAACGACCGCCCCGTCTTCCCGGACCACCCGTTTTTCGGCGGAGGCCTGAACACCGTTGCTGATGCCGATGAGTTTGTCGTTCGGTTTGACGCGGCTTGCCAGCTCCACCATGCGCGGATGCACATGACAGCCGTCGGCGATGATTTCCACGGAAACGCGGTTGTCGGTCAAAGCGATCAGCGTAATGTCCGGCCGGCGCTGATGCAGCGGGGGCATTCCGTTGAACAGATGGGTACAGCGGCGGGCTCCGGCGTCAATCGCGTTCAGAACCTCTTTTTCGGAAGCCATGCTGTGTCCCATGGAAGGAATCACGCCGTTTTCCAGCATGAGCTGGATCAACTGGTCTGCGTGGGTGATCTCCGGTGCAAAGGTCATCAGCTTGATACGTCCGCGTCCGGCAGCGATCAGCTCCGCGGCAAAGACTGGATCGAACGGATACACGCAGTCCCGCGGCTGTGTGCCTGCTTTTTCCGGGTTGATGAACGGACCTTCGATATGGATTCCGGCGGGGTCCGCTCCATCGTGCTCCTGTTCGATCATGCCGGCGAGAATGTCGGTTGTCTTGATCATATCGGCTTTGGGGGCGGAGGTCAGAGTCGGGAAAAAGGTCGTGACACCGTGCGATGCCAGTTCAATGGACATCCGGTTCATCAGGGAATTGTCGTTGACAAGAGCGCGGGATGCGTCAAAACCGCCCGCGCCGTGTACATGGCTGTCAATAAAACCCGGAACCGCATAGGCTCCTTTGAGTTCGATGATTTCGAGTCCCGGTTCGCGGACAAATGCGGAGGCGCCTCCCGTGGCGATGATCTTATCCCTGTCGCAAAGGATCGCACTGGACGGGATATTCTCATGCGGAGTCAGGCAGTGGTCCGTTAGAAATAGTGTTCTGTTTTTTGACGGCATGTTATTTCTCTCTTCCGGAAATTGATTCGTTCTTTCATCGCTATAATATTGCAGAAAAGCGGAATATTTCAAATTCAAAAACGGCGGAGAATGCATTTTTTTCCGAAAAAGCGTTTTTTCACGTTTCCCTTTTTATATATTAAGACGTCCGCGCGGTAGCAGACTTTTCCTGAATTGCAAGTGCTGTTTGAAAGAAAGAATTGAATAAAAGTTTCGTTTCGGACTTGCGAATTCGCAAAAATGGTGCAAATTAAGTATGTTCGCAAGCGGTGCTGCCGATCAATATCCGGAGTGTTTATAACTTGTTGATAAGTTTCGGAAATGTCAACAATTCCGGAGGGCGGAAGGCGGTTCTGTCTGCGGATGGCGGGTGCTTGAGAAATCTCTTCCCACAAAATGGGAAAAGGTGATGAATATTGCATGTTTTTTGATAAAATTGCAATATTTTGAATTCAATTTTAGAAAACAGGTAAAAAAGAAAAGTCAAGCGAAGTTTTCAAAAAAAATTGAAAAAAATCGGGGGATACAGTCGGACTGGGTGCGTGAAATAGCTGGAAGTCCGGTGAATGTCAATAACTTGTGACGGCAATGGAAAGAAGGGTGGAGAACATGACAATGGAGAGTGCGCAAAACGGTGCGTCGGAACTGTGGGGAAAAGTAGCATCCCTGCTCCGGAGCAAGGTTTGCGAGGATGCGTTTAAACAGTATTTTTTACCGATTGTTCCTTTGGCGGTAACAGAGACAGAGCTTAAACTTGGTGTTTCGAGTGCTTTTTTTGCGGAATGGGTCACGGAAAACTTCGGTGATCTGCTTGCGGAAACCGTACAGGAGGCCGCCGGGAAGCCGTTTTCGTTCCTGATGGAATCGGATCCCCGTTATCTTCCGCCTCCGGTGCAGGAGACGCCGGAAGCACATTCGGCGGTCCGTCCGGCAGCTGCGGCAGCTCCGTCTGTTCACGCCGCGGTGACAGCTCCGAACTGTAATTCCCGCTATACTTTTGAGAATTTTGTGGTCGGAGAGGAAAACCGTTACGCCTTTTCCGCTGCGCAGACTGCCGCAACCGCTCCGGGAACTTACAATCCGCTTTATGTATACGGCGGGACGGGAATGGGGAAGACTCATCTGATGCAGGCGGTTGCCAATCATGTCAAATCCGCACATCCGGAAGCCGTGGTGCGCTATACGACCTGCGAAGGGTTCCTGAACGAATATGTGGACTCGCTCAAGAATCACACGTCGGCGGAATTCCGCGACCGTTTCCGCAATGTCGATCTGCTGCTCGTGGATGACGTGCACAATCTCAGCGGAAAAGAGGGGTTGCAGGAGGAGTTTTTCAACACGTTCAATGCCATATACAACGCCGGTAAGCAGATCATGATGACTTCCGATAAACAGCCGTCGGAGATCAAAGGGCTGGAGGCGCGTCTGGTTTCCCGGTTCCAGTCCGGATTGACCGTGCAGATCACGACGCCGTCCTATGAGACGCGTCTTGCGTTTCTGCAGATGAAGCAGAAAGGTGCGCTGGTGCAGCTTCCGGAGGAGTTTCTCTGCTACATGGCGCGGCGGATCTCCTCGTCGATCCGTGCGCTGGACGGTGCACGGATGCGCCTGATCGCTTATGCTTCGCTTGTTGATACTTCGGTTCAGCCGCTGACAATGCCGCAGGTGGAATCTCTGCTGAATGACCTGCTGAATGAAGAGGCGGAACGTACGAAGGTTTCGATTGATAAAATTCTGGAAGTCGTTGCGGCGCACCGGAATCTGAAAGTGCACGATCTTACCGGAGCCAAGCGGACCAAGGATATTGCGGAGTCGCGGATGCTGGCGATGTATCTCAGCCGGAATCTGACCGATCAGTCGTTGAAAGACATTGGTCAGGCGTTCGGCGGGCGCAACCATACGACCGTGATCCATGCAATCAAGCAGGTCGAGAACGATTGCGCAACCAATGAGGAGCTGAAGCGGACCGTGATCACCCTGAAACGAAAACTGCATGCCGGAGACTGACCCATGGAAATTGCCGATCTGCACACGCATACCAGCCTTTGCCGTCACGCGGAGGGAACTCCGGAGGAGTTTCTCGCCGCGGCGCTTGCACGGGGTGAACGCTATTACGGGATTGCGGACCATTGTCCGTTTCCCGCCGATTTTGAGCCGTCCTGGAGAATGACGGAAGAGGAGTTTCCCGAATATCGCCGGATCGTCCGGGAGCTGAAAGAGAAAGCGGCCGGAAGCGGTCTGACGGTGCTGTACGGAATTGAAATGGACTGGGTTCCGGAACGGCGGGAGGAGATTTGTGCGAAACTTTCCGCGGAACCGTTCGACTATGTGATCGGTTCCATTCATTGCCTGGACGGCTTCTGTTTTGACGATCCCGCGAACCGTTCCGTCTGGGCGCAGCCGGGAATGCCGGAAAAAATTTGGAAAGCGTATCTCCGCGATTTGAAAACGTATGTGTCCGAATGGGATTTTCAGATACTCGGACATGCTGATCTTCCGAAAAAATTCGATTACAAGCCGGATGATACCCCAGAGTTTAAACGGGCGTTCCGGGAGATTTTCGGGATCATGAAGGAGCGGGGAATTGCGTTGGAAATCAATGTTTCCGGACTTCATAACGCCGTGCGGGAGTTTTATCCGTCCCTTTCTCTTCTGAAGCTGGCAAAGGAGACCGGTCTGGATCTGACATACGGGTCGGATGCGCACGCTCCGGCGGAGATCGGACGGGATTTTGAAGCCGCCGTTGCGTGGGCGGAAGCGGCGGGGTTTGATGCGTTTGCTGTTTTTGAGAACAGACGGAAGAAAATTCTGCCGTTTGTTTAAAAAATATTTATACCAATCTTAGGATTGGCTTTTTCTCGCATTCTCGTACGTTAAGCCTATCTTGATGCTTCGGTATGACTGTTTATCTCTGACATGATGTGTTATAGTTTTTTTCAAATCAGAGTTGATACGTTCGACAGTTGTGTTCTCTCGATAACGAACCTTATCGCGCTGGAAGGGGTTCAATTATTCCGTCCAGGTCATCATTTCATTTCTTCGACTTTTGAAAATGAACATTTCTTGAGTCCTTTTCAGCTGTGGGATACGGCAGGGGGGGACGGCGTCTGTTTTTCCGGTGACGCTATAGAGAATTCGCCGGAGGCCGTTCGCCAGTACGAAGCATTCCGGATTGCATTGTTGGAATCGGTCAGCGATGTCGAGTACAAGGTTCTAAAAGCTGGGAAGAACCATCTTTTTTGAATCCGGCCCTTGACTTTTGAAATAATCGGGGTATTTTACTTTTTTATAAAGTAGTTTTGGGGTTCCCGCCGGGGAGCCGAACCGCGTTGGATTTTGTATCGTCAGGCCACAGAAGATACGGAATGCAACGCTTTTTTTATGTGGATTTGCACTGCCATAAACAGATTGTTCAGAGTAAAAATGAGAAGTAACGAAAAACAGTTCGGAGGTGAAATATGTTTCGTGAAATGAGAAGAAAGAGGCAAAGTTTATCTCGGGAAAAATGTATTGAGATATTGGGGCAATGTACTTCCGGAGTCCTAGCTTTGACCGGTGATGATGGATATCCTTATGCTGTGCCTCTCAGCTATGTTTGCGATGAGGAAAGCATCATCTTTCATTCCGCTCAAGCCGGTCATAAGATTGATGCAATTCAACGGAATGAAAAAGCGTCTTTTTGCGTCATAGCCAAGGATTTTGTCATGCCGGAGGAATATACCACTTATTACCGCAGTGTTATTGTATTCGGAAGAATTCATATTCTGACTGATGATATTGAGAAACGAGATGCCATTGGAAAACTGGCAAAACGCTATGCTCCGACCGACAGCGCGGAAAGTCGGCAGGCAGCTATTGAGCGGGAATGGAATCAACTCTGTATGTTGAAAATGACAATGGAACATCTCAGCGGAAAAGAGGCTGTTGAACTTGTCAGAATCAGAGAGAAAAATAAGTAACAATTCGACAGAATAAAATTGAACAAATCTCCGCCGGGAGATCATAACCATTGTGTAGAAGGCCTGTGTTACACAACACAGGTTTATTTTTTATAGGAGGGACCTGTTTATGGGGAAAATGGATTGCTTGAAAGAGTTTTCAAAGTATGTACCATTAAGCGTGATGGGCATGGTGGGACTTTCCTGCTACATTTTGGCCGACACTTTTTTTGTGGCAAAAGGCATTGGCACGAATGGGCTGGCCGCGTTGAATCTGGCCATTCCCATTTACAGCTTTCTTCATGGCAGCGGTTTGATGATCGGTATGGGAGGCAGTACGAAATACTCCATTCAAAAAAGCCGGGGGGAACATGAAAGCGCGAACAGAACTTTTACCAATGCAGTTTATCTTGCCGGTGTTTTTTCGGCGCTTTTTGTTATAATGGGCATTTTCTTCTCCGGAACAATTATTGCATGTCTTGGAGCGGATCAGGCTGTGTTTACGATGTCGAAAACTTATTTGCAGGTGATTCTGCTGTTCGCTCCGGTGTTTCTGCTGAACAATGTGCTGTTGTGTTTCGTCCGCAATGATGAAGCCCCGCATCTGGCCATGGCCGGCATGATCGTCGGCAGTTTGTCGAACGTCGTATTGGACTGGGTGTTCATCTTCCCCTGCGGCATGGGGATTTTCGGCGCAGTTCTGGCAACCGGTCTGGCACCTGTTTTCAGTATTCTTGTTCTTTCGCCTCATTTGATTTGCAGGAAAAATCAATTTCACTTTATCAGGTGTAAAGCGGACTGCCGGCTTTTGCGGGAAGAACTTTCCTTGGGAATCCCTTCACTGGTCGGCGAGATGTCTTCCGGCATTGTGATGATTGTATTCAACCTGATCATCATGAGACTGGCCGGTAACGTCGGTGTGGCGGCATATGGGGTAATTGCCAATCTATCACTGGTGGTCATCTCGGTTTATACTGGCATTGCGCAGGGGATTCAACCTTTGGTCAGTCGCAATTTTGGAGTTGGAAACAGCGGCAATATTAGAATAATCCTGCAATACGCGATGACGATCATGGTCATATTTTCGACCGTTGCTTACACCCTGGTGTTTTTCAAAGCTCCGGAAATCGCGGGTATTTTCAATAGAGAACAGAATTCCCTGCTTCAGGAGATTGCCGTAACCGGGTTGAAATTGTATTTCATCGCCTGTCCATTTGCCGGTTTCAACATTATTATTTCGATATATTTTACCTCTACTGCAAAACCGGGACCCGCGCATATTATATCTGTTTTACGAGGCTTTTGCATCATAATTCCCATGGCTTTTCTACTTGCCTGGCTTGGCGGAATTAATGGTGTGTGGTGTGCTTTCCCCGCGACAGAACTGTTGGTGGCAGCCTTCGGCATATGGCAACTTATTGTAACAAAGTTACAGGATACATTTTCAGAAGTAAAATAGTAACATTTGTATACAGCAGTTGACTCCGAAAATTGGACAACTGAGATTTTATTTTTTTTCTTCTCTTGCAATTTTGAAAAAGGGTGGTATATTATAAAATTCGTGTGCAATCCGTCCCGCAGATGTGTCGCGACATCTGTCGGCATTCCAACTTTGAACACGGATGAAAGAGGGGCTGAATCCGGTAACGGAGGAGGCGGAACAATTCACCCAAATACTTTTTTTGAAGGTTGTATCTGTTATGAAAGTCAGAGCGTCCATCAAACGCAGGTGTGAATCCTGTCAGATAATCAAACGCAAAGGCATTGTGAGAGTGGTTTGCTCTCGTAATCCTCGTCATAAACAAAAGCAAGGTTGAAACGGAGCGCGACAAGAATGCCTAGAATTATCGGAGTCGATATCCCGGCCAACAAGCGTATTGAGTACGCAATCCAGTACATTTACGGAATTGGTCCCACGCTTGCCACGGAAATTCTCAAACGAGCAAAAATTAACCCCGGACTCAAAGCCAGCCAGCTGACCGATGAGAACATTTCGGCGATCACCACACTTCTGCAGAATGACTATGTGGTGGAAGGCGATCTCAGACGTATGCTCGCTCAGGACATCAGACGTCTTCAGGCGATCAACTGCTATCGCGGTCTCCGTCACCGCAAGAGTCTGCCGTGCAGAGGTCAGCGCACCCGCACGAATGCCCGTACCAGAAAGGGCAAGAAGCAGACCGTCGGAGCAATCCGTGACAAAACGCAGAGACGTGTAGCCGCGTCCACGGCGGAAGCCAAAGCCGCCGCTCCGGCCGGAAAGAAATAATTCTCCGGATCTGATGATAAAACTTGAGAAAGGTTTCCAGGAAAATGTCTGAAAACAAAGAAAAAGTGACGGCTCCGGCAGCGGAAGCGGCTCCTCAGGCTGAGGCTGCTCCTGCGGCGGCACCCGCGACTGATAAGCAACGGAAAAAAGGCGGACGCTATGTTCCGTCCGGAATCGCCTTCGTTCAGGCGACATTCAACAATACCAAAGTGACTTTCACCGATCTCCACGGCAATGTGCTCTGCTGGTCGACCGGCGGCAAAAACGGTTTCAAAGGTTCCCGCAAGAGCACGGCTTATGCCGCGCAGGTTGTCGCGGCGGACGCTGCGAAAAAAGCGGAGGCTCTCGGCATGAAGGAAGTCGAAGTCCGGATCAATGGACCCGGAGCCGGAAGAGAATCCGCTGTTCGGGGAATTGCCTCGACAGGAATGGAAGTCAATGCCATAAAGGACATCACGCCCGTTCCGCATAATGGTTGCAGACCGCCGAAAAGACGTCGTGTCTGATTTGGTCTTTGCAATCGTATCGTAATGGTTCTGTCCCGTTTCGGGACAGAGCGTGGTAGAATAAATTTATGGAGGATAAAACAATGGCTGCCGCGAACGTATTTCCCATGCCGCAATCGCTGGTCATGGATGAAAGTACAGCAACAAATAAGTATGCGAAGTTTACAGCACAACCGTTTCAGAGCGGATTCGGGCATACGATCGGCAATTCTCTCCGCAGAGTTCTGCTTTCTTCTTTGGAAGGTGCAGCGATTTCCGCGGTCCGGATTGACGGCGTTTCCCATGAATTTGCAACGATTCCCTGTGTTGTTGAAGATGTCACCGAGATTGTTTTGAATCTCAAAAGAGTCAAGCTGAATCTTCATGGAGAGGCTCCCAAGCTTCTTGAAATCAAGAAAAACAAGGCTGGCGAGGTCACCGCTGCTGATATTGTCTGTGACGGTACCGTTGAAGTTCTCAATCCGGAGCAGGTCATCTGCACGTTGGATAAAGATGTTCCGTTCCGTGCGGAAATCGAAGTTTCCAAAGGCCGCGGATGGGTTCCGGCGGAAAAGAATAAACGTCCTGACCACCCGCAGGGAACGATTGTGATCGACAGCCTGTTCAGTCCTGTCACACACGTTCGCTACCAGGTCGGCGCTGCCCGTGTCGGCGAAGAGACCGAAATGGACAGCCTCGTAATGGAAGTTTATACCGACGGCAGAATCTCTGCCAAGGATGCCATTGAAAAAGCAGCCAAGATCCTGAAAGATCACCTCAGACCGTTCATGGGATCGCAGGCGGCGGAAGACGACACTCTTTCGACCATCAGCGACGAAGATCAGAAGCTCTTCAAGATTCTTTCGCAGAATGTGGAAGTGCTCGACCTCTCCGTCCGTGCCATGAACTGCTTGAACAATGCCAATATCAAGACCCTCGGCGAGTTGTGCATCAGAACCGAGAACAGAATGCTCAAGTTCCGGAATTTCGGAAAGAAATCTCTTGATGAAATCAAAGAGAAACTCCACGGAATGAATCTTTCTCTGGGCATGACGTTCAGCGAAGAACTGGTTAACGCAATTCAGGCCGAAGCGGATCGCGTCAATAACACCACTAAAAAAGAGGAGGCCTGATAAATCATGCGTCACCTTAAACATACTGCAAAACTGGGCCGCAACTGCGGACACAGAAAAGCGTTGCTGGTGAACCTTGCCTGCTCCATTATCGAGCACGAACAGGTTCAGACAACCATCCCGAGAGCAAAAGAAGTCCGCCGCATCGTCGACCGGCTCATCTCCTTTGCCAAAAAGGGTACCGATCACCACCGCAGACTCACGGTCGCGAAACTCAAAGTCAATACGCCTTCCGACAAGGCTCAGACCAAGAAGCTCGTGGTCGACAAGCTGTTCTCGGATCTCGCCAAACGCTATGAACTGAGAAACGGCGGCTACACCCGCATCATCCGTACCGGTCATCGTATCGGCGACGGTGCGGAAGCCTGCATCATCCAGCTCGTCGAAGCTGGTGAGCCCGCCAAAAAAGAAGCGAAAAAGGAAGAAGCCGCAAAATAACGGTTCTCTGTTTTCGATGACTTCAGCCCCGATTCGTTCGGGGCTTTTTGTTTTTATGAATATCCGCTCTGAAAATGAGTGTAAATTCATTGTTGGACATTTGCTTTTTCAGGAAAATGGCTGTATTGTTACTTGGACAGATAAGAAAGGAGTGCTGCTGTATGAAATTCAGAATGGTTCATAATAACTTTAATGTTCTTGATTTGGATAAGAGCATCAAGTTTTATCAGGATGCGTTTGACATGAAGGAAGTTCACCGGATCACAGCGGAAGACGGCAGTTTCATCATTGTTTATCTGGAAGACGGCAGCAGTGATCATCAGTTGGAATTGACCTGGCTCCGGGACCGCAGGGAACCTTATGAGCTTGGCGACAACGAATTCCATTTGGCTTTCAAGGTCGACGATTACGCCGCCGCCCACGCCAGACATGAGAAGTTAGGTTGTATTTGTTACGAAAACCCGGAGATGGGAATATACTTCGTAACTGATCCAAATAACTACTGGCTGGAGGTTATTCCAGAGCATCGGTAACATATATTACGACCTACGCCCAACGGCTATTGGGAGGTGATCCAGGGGCGCTGAAGCCTACTTCAAGCAATCGGCAAGGTCTCTGCAGAGCGCAACAATACCCATCCCCCTCTCAAAAACGTTAGAGAAGCCGATGCTATCAAATTATGAAACTTGAATTCATCAATGTCTTGAAGTATATTACAACAGTTTTATTTTCGATGCTGTAAAGCCCAATCGAACGATTTGCTGAATCAAGTAAGACCATTGACGGATGTAATGTTGCAATTGGAAATGTTTTATCTTGCGAAAGGCCGCGTAGGATGGGCTGATGTATAATGATGTGGCTGAAAGTACAATCGGAGGCGAATTATGACATTGGAGAAACAAATCGAAGAGGCATTGATCGCCAAGTTAACGGATCTAAAGTATACTTACAGACCGGATATTCGCGATCATGATTCTTTGAAGAATAATTTTCGGTTGAATTTCGAAAGGCTTAACCGGGTTCGCTTGTCGGATTCCGAGTTTGAGCGGTTACTGGAACAAGTCATCAGCAACGATGTTTACGCATCGGCCAAGTTGTTGCGGGAGAACAATACGTTTGAACGGGAAGACGGAACGCCCCTGCATTATACGCTGGTCAATATCAAGGACTGGTGTAAAAATAATTTCGAAGTGGTCAACCAGCTGCGGATCAATACCCAGAACAGTCATCAGCGCTATGATGTGATTTTGTTGATTAACGGTGTTCCTGTCGTTCAGATTGAATTGAAAGGTCTGGCTATCAGTCCGCGGCGGGCCATGCAGCAGATTATCGAGTATAAGAACGCTCCCGGCAACGGTTATGGAAATACCTTGCTTTGTTTCATGCAACTGTTTATCGTCAGCAATCGCAGCGACACATGGTATTTCGCCAATAACAACAATCGTCATTTCAACTTTGACGCGGACGAACGCTTTCTGCCGCTTTATCAGTTTGCCGGTGAAGACAACAAAAAAATCACCCAACTGGACAATTTCGCTGAAAAGTTTCTTTCCAAGTGTATCCTCGGCGAGATGATCAGCCGTTATATGGTACTGGTGGCAAGCGAGCAAAAGCTGTTGATGATGCGGCCCTACCAGATTTATGCCGTGCGGGCTATCGTGGATTGCATTCACCAAAATCGGGGCAACGGCTACATCTGGCACACGACCGGCAGCGGGAAAACGCTTACCTCGTTCAAGGCGTCCACTTTGCTCAAGAGCAACCCGGACATTGACAAATGCCTTTTTGTGGTAGACCGAAAGGATCTGGACCGTCAAACGCGCGAAGAGTTCAATAAATTCCAAGCCGGTTGCGTCGAGGAGAATACCAATACGGAAACACTGGTTCGGCGGCTGCTTTCCGACGACTATGCGGACAAGGTCATCGTTACCACGATTCAGAAGTTGGGGCTTGCGCTCGACGGCAGCAATAAGAAAAAGTACAAGGAACGGCTGGAGCCTCTGCGTTCCAAACGAATGGTGTTTATCTTTGACGAGTGCCACCGTTCCCAATTCGGAGACAACCACAAGGCGATCAAAGAATTTTTCCCGAACGCCCAACTGTTCGGCTTTACCGGGACACCTATTTTTGAAAAGAACGCGACCTATCAGCAAATCGCCGGACAGGAAGCGTCGCTCAAAACGACGGAAGATATTTTTCAGAAGCAGCTCCACGCCTATACCATCACACACGCCATTGAGGACCGCAACGTGCTGCGGTTCCATGTCGATTATTATAAGGCAAGCGGCGACGGGCAGGCTAGAGCCGGCGATACGATGACGCAGCAGGCGGTGGTCGAGGCGATTCTGGACAAGCACGAAGCCGCGACCTCCGGGTGCAAGTTCAACGCTCTTCTGGCGTGCGCCTCCATCAACGACGCCATCGAATACCACCGGCTCTTCAAGGAAATTCAAACGCAGTGGCAGGTGGCGGATGGCAATTTTGTGCCCCTGAATGTGGCCTGTGTCTTTTCTCCTCCGGCGGAAGGAAATCCGGATGTGCGGCAGATTCAGGAGGATTTGCCGCAGGAAAGAGCGGATAACGAGGAGAATCCGTCCGGCAAAAAAGCTGCGCTGACAGGTATTATTGAGGATTACAATCGGCTTTACGGAACCAAGCACGACATCAATAACTTTGATCTGTACTACCAGGATGTGCAAAAGCGCATCAAGGATCAGCAGTACCCGAACCAAGATTATCCCCATAAGAACAAGATCGATCTCACGATTGTGGTGGATATGCTTCTCACCGGGTTTGATTCGAAATACCTGAACACGCTCTATGTGGATAAGAACCTGAAATATCACGGCTTGATTCAGGCGTTTTCGCGCACCAACCGGATTCTGAATGACTCCAAGCCTTACGGCAACATTTTGGACTTCCGGCAGCAGAACGATGCGGTCAACGACGCGATTGCGCTGTTCTCCGGCGAGAAGATCGATCAGGCCAGGGAAATCTGGCTGGTCGATCCCGCTCCGGCAATGATTGACAAGCTGGAAACGGCGATCGGGAAACTGGATCGTTTCATGACTTCGCAGGGTCTGCCTTGTACACCGGATCAGGTGAACAATCTTCAAGGCGACGAAGCGCGCGGCGAGTTCATCAACCTCTTCAAGGAGGTGCAGCGGATCAAGACCCAGCTTGACCAGTACACCGATCTGTCAGACGAAAATGCCGCGAAGATAGAAACCATTCTTCCGCCGGATGACTTGCGCGCGTTCCGCGGCGTCTATCTGGAAACGGCGCAACGGCTGAAGGCTCAGCAGGAAAAAACCGCGAAGGACGAACCTGTCGAACCGGCGGTGGCCGAACTGGATTTTGAATTCGTGCTCTTCGCCTCCGCCATGATCGACTACGATTACATCATGGGGCTGATTGCCAATTACACGCAGAACCGGCCAGGCAAGCAGAAGATGACCCGCGAACAGTTGGTTGGCCTGATCGACGCCGACGCCAAGTTCCTCGATGAACGCGAAGACATCCGCGAATACATCGGTTCGCTGCAAAGTGACGAACCTCTGAATGAAAAAGAGGTTCGCGAGGGATACGAGAAATTCAAGACGGACAAATTCGTCCGGCAAATCGCGGTGATCGCGGCGAAGTACGAACTGAAGCCGACGGCATTGCAAGCCTTCATCGACGCGATTATGGCGCGGATGATTTTCGACGGCGAAGCGTTGAGCGACCTGTTCGCGGCGCAGGAACTGGGCTGGAAAGCCCGGACAAAAAAAGAACTGGCCCTGATGGACGATCTGGTTCCATTACTGCGCAAACTGGCCAAAGGACGCGACATTTCGGGGTTGAACGCGTATGAAAACTAATATGCCCAAACTGCGCTTTCCCGAGTTTCGCAAAGCTCCAGAGTGGGAAGAAAAACGACTTGAAGCATTCGCTGATTTATATAAAGGGAAAGGCATTTCAAAAGCAGATATTTCCCCTGACGGGCAAATCCAGTGTATTCGCTATGGAGAACTTTATACCAGTTACGGTGAAATTATTGAGACTGTTTTATCTGCGACGAATCTTCCAGCATCAGAACTTTTTTTTAGCAAGAGAAATGATGTAATACTGCCTTCATCTGGTGAAACGAAAGAAGATATTTCAACTGCGTCGTGTGTAATGCTTGATGACATTGCCCTTGGAGGGGACTTAAATGTCATTAGGTGCGATCAATGTGGGAAATTCATTAGCTATTATTTGAACGGGCAAAAGAAAAAAGAAATCGCGAAGATTGCACAAGGGGATACCGTTGTTCATCTCTATGTCAAGCAATTGAAACAGCTTGAAATAGCTCTTCCGAAGCCTCTCGAGCAGCAAAAAATTGCGGACTGCCTTTCGTCGCTGGATGAGCTGATTTTCACGGAGTCGCGGAAACTTGATGCGTTGGCGAGCTATAAAAAAGGCTTGATGCAACAGCTTTTCCCCGCCGAAGGCGAAACCGTCCCCAAACTGCGCTTCCCCGAGTTCCGCAATGCCCCGGCGTGGAAAAAAGAACCTCTTGGTAAGTCATATAAATTGCGAGGAGGCTATGCTTTTAAAAGTGAAAATTTTGACGTTAGCGGGATTCCTGTTATTAGGATTTCCAATATTCCAATAGAAACTGATGTTATTGATATTTCCCAATGCGTGTACCACGCCCAAATAAACAATGCTCAAAACTTCACTGTAAAATATCGAGATTTATTGATAGCAATGTCAGGCGCAACGACTGGAAAGACTGCCGTATACCAAGAACGCCAAGAGGCATATGTCAATCAACGCGTTGGTTTATTCAAGGCTAAAAGTAATGAACATTATTATCCGTTTCTCTGCCAATGGGTAAAGTCGGATTCATTTTCAAAACAATTAGATAAACTATTGGCCCCAGGCGCTCAGCCTAATATTTCTCCATCAGAAATAGAATCTATTGAGTTTTCTGTTCCTAAGCTATATTGTGAGCAACAAAAAATTGCGGACTGCCTTGCTTCGCTGGATGAGTTGATCGCCGTGCAAACCGAGAAGCTGGATGGCCTGAAGAACTTCAAAAAAGGTATGCTGCAACAGCTTTTCCCCGCCGTTGACGAGGTGTCGGTATGAAAATAGAAGACGTCGCACAAAAACTGGTTGCCGGGAATAAGAACATAACCCTTATTTTTGCCTTTAACGGTACGGGGAAAACGCGGTTGTCGGTGGCTTTCAAGGATGCGACCAAAGCGAAGAACGGCGGAAATCATGCCGGGGTATACTATAATGCGTATAGCGAAGATCTGTTCTATTGGGATAATGACGATGAGAACGACGGAACGGATATTCGCCTGTGCATCCGAAAAAGCAGCCTGAACCGCTATCACGCTTCTTTGGACGAAGAGAATCTGCGGAAGAAACTCGCGCCCTATAAACCCGATTATGATTTCAAGTTCAATCTTTATGGCGATCCGGCCGACGGCATGGAGTCGGTTCAATTTTTTCTGGCAGGCGAAGGGGCGACATCCGACAGCATTAAAATTTCCCGAGGGGAAGAGCAGATTTTTATCTGGTGCTTCTTTTTGAGTCTTTTCGATATAGAGGGCTGGACGGGAGAACTTTCAAGTCATTTTTTTATCGACGATCCGGTTTCCAGCCTCGACGATCATAATATTTTCATTACCGCGGCATCGGTCATGGATCTGATCGACAACCATTTTCAGGATCGTAAAATTATCATTACCACTCATCACGTTGGCTTCTTCGCCATTTTATGCGACTGGCTGAAAAAGGGCGAGAAGGCGTCTGCCTATAAAGAAAATGTCCAATTGCATATCCTGAAAAAAACAGCAGGGGCGCTTCAGCTTCTGGGGCACGACAGGGATGTGTTTCTGTACCATCTGGAATTGTTGCAGACGCTTAAAAACGCCATTGATCAAGACCAGCTGTTCGCTTATCACTTTGCAATCCTGAGGCAGGTTTTGGAAAATATCGCCTCTTTTCTTGGCGTGGGACGTATTTCATACGTGTTGGAGCAAATCGGTTTTGACGATACCGACGAAATCGCCCGTATTGTCAACACATTATCGCATAAAAATGTTTTCCGCTATGAAGCCAAGATTCTGGTTCCGGATAATGAGACGTTATTCAAAGATATTTTTTCAAAAATACAGGACAAGTATCACTTTGTCCTTCACTAAAGGTAGAATATGACCGCAAAAGAACATCAGCAGTTGGGTAAGACCCTCTGGGCGATCGCCGATCAGTTGCGCGGCGCAATGAGCGCCGACGATTTCCGCGACTACATGTTGTCTTTCCTGTTTTTACGCTATCTGTCCGACAACTACGAAGCCGCCGCAAAGAAAGAACTGGGCGCAGATTATCCTCAAGGTACTGACGACGGCTACTTCTCGCCATTGCGCGAATGGTATGAAACCAATCTGGAAGACATCATGGAATTTGAGAAACAGATGCGCCGCAAAGTGCATTATGTGATCAAGCCGGAATACTTGTGGAGCAGTATCGCTGAAATGGCCCGGACGCAGGACCGGGAGCTGCTCCATATCCTGGATGAAGGCTTCCGGTATATCGAAAATGAATCCTTTGCCAGCACGTTTCAGGGCTTGTTCTCCGAAATCAATCTGTCGTCGGAAAAACTGGGCAAGAATTATTCCGACCGCAATGCCAAACTTTGCACCATCATCACCAAAATCGCCGATGGCATCGCGAATTTTTCCACCGAGAGCGATATGCTGGGCGATGCTTATGAATATCTGATCGGTCAGTTTGCCGCCGGTTCAGGAAAGAAGGCCGGCGAATTTTACACGCCGCAACAGGTCTCCACCATCTTGTCGGAAATCGTCACCCTCGACAGTCAGGACCCGACCACCGGAAAAAAGAAAAAGCTGACTCAGGTGCTCGACTTCGCCTGCGGCTCCGGTTCCCTGTTGCTTAACGTACGCAAACAGCTCGGTCCGTATGGCATCGGGAAGATTTTCGGGCAGGAAAAAAACATCACCACCTACAACCTTGCCCGGATGAACATGTTGCTTCACGGCGTCAAGGATTCCGAGTTCGAGATATTCCACGGCGACTCTCTGCTCAATGACTGGGATATTTTGCGCGAAGCCAATCCCGCGAAAAAAATGCTTTTCGACGCGGTGATAGCTAATCCCCCCTTCAGTTACCGTTGGACTCCGACCGACGCCATGGGCGAGGATTTCCGTTTCAAAAATTATGGGATCGCGCCCAAGTCCGCTGCGGACTTCGCGTTTCTCCTGCACGGCTTTCATTTTCTCGCCCAGAATGGTACGATGGCGATCATCCTGCCGCACGGCGTACTGTTCAGAGGCGGGGCAGAAAAAAGCATCCGCGAAAAACTGCTGAAGGACGACAATATCGATACGGTAATCGGCTTGCCTCCCAATCTCTTTTTCTCCACCGGAATCCCCGTCTGTATTCTGGTGTTGAAGAAATGCAAGAAAGATGACGATGTCCTGTTCATCAACGCCAGTGAGCACTTTGAAAAAGGGAAACGTCAGAACGTCCTGTTGCCGGAACATATCGAAAAAATTGTTTCCACCTATCAGTACCGCAGAGAGGAGGATCGCTATTCCCGCCGGGTTCCGATGGATGAAATCGTCGGGAATGATTATAACCTGAACATTTCGCGGTATATCAGCATCGCTATGCCGGAAGAAAAAATCGACCTTATCGCTGTACATAACGAATTGGTCAGTCTGGAAAATAGAAGGCTTGATGCGGTCAAGAAACATAACGAATTCTTAAACGAACTGGGGTTGCCGCTATTGCCGTAACCCGACAAAAGGAGCCGAAAAGAAATGACGATACGCGGGAAAAGTATTAATCTATTTTTGATGGATGGCTCCGTGACCGGTTGCATCAAGTGTTCGCTGTCCAACTGGACCGGCATCGCCTATAAAATTCCCCGTACAGAGCTGGACAACTGTAAAAAACGTAATGATCTCAAGCAAAGCGGCGTTTATTTCCTGTTCGGAAAATCTGATCAAACCGGCGAAGACGTGGTTTATATCGGGCAAGCCGGCGCACGGAAAAATGGCGAAGGCATCTTGAACCGTCTGCAGGAGCATAAACGAAATCCGGAAAAGGACTATTGGACAGAGGCCGTAATATTCACTACTTCAAACAATTCCTTCGGTCCCACCGAGATCAGCTATCTTGAAAATCGCTTCGCCACGCTTGCGACGCAAGCCCATCGTTACCGGGTGACCAACGGCAATGAACCGACTTCCGGCAATACAACTGAGGAAAAAGAGAGCGAACTGGAAGAGTTTGTCGACTACGCGATGATCGTGATGGGAACCCTTGGGCATAAGGTATTCATACCGATCTCTCTGAATGACGTTCCATCAGTCGCCGACGATGGCTCGGTCAATCATGATTCAGAACCGATATTGTATTTGAGCACCACAAAGGCCAATGCAAAAGGGAGACTTACCAGCGACGGTTTTGTCGTTTTCAAGGGCAGTAAAGTTGCCTCCGCGCCGACAAAAAGCTGTCCCGACAGCATAAAGGCACTCAGAGAGAAAAATGCGGACCGAATTGATGTAAACCTCTTGCTAACCGAAGATGTGCTTTTCAGCAGTCCATCTGCCGCCGCTAGTTTTGTAAATTATGCCAGTGCCAATGGACTGACCGCATGGATTGCCGAAAATGGAAAGACGCTGAAAGACCTTGAGGGTTAACAACCGATATAAATAAGAACTTCGCGTTCCCTTTTACGAACAGGTAATATATGCTTATGACCTGTATGCCCGACGGCTACTGGCTGGAGGTTGTTCTGGAAAAACGATAAACAGTATTTTTTTCAGTACGGAGAATTACTGCTGCCGTCGTTTCAAGGTGAAAATCAAACACGGTTCTCATCCATACCTTTCTGCATTGTTCCGTGCAAATTGTGAGAGTGTTGATTGATGCAGCACGCTTTTTTCCCAATCTTTACAGCAAAACAGGGAATGCCTTCCGTTTCTTCGAGGCATTCCCTGTTTTGCTGTAAATTAAGTGAAGTTTGTTTGATTGAAGAAGAATTTCGCAGAAAAAACATTATTTTTTCAAAAATCGTGCAAGAAAGTTGATAGTTCCTGTGTATCACATTCAGAGGACTTGTTTGAGCCCTCGTCAGCGTTGACATAGTAAGACGTTATGAGAAAAATGAGAAAAAGAGAGCGTTGAAATCAGTTTTTATTTGTATTCGACACGTTTCTGAAGTATAGTACACTATTCTGAATTATATGGAGGAAACAGAAACGAAAATAAATAAACCGTAAATTTTACAACTGAAGATCGACGTCCTCGCCTGAACTACCACTTCAACATGACGTCAACAGAAAAGCGCACGGTCGGTTGTGTCCATATCGGGCACATCTTGATTTGTGTTTTTCTGTACGCTGTGGTAGGCGTTGGCGAGGGCACTTTTAAGATGTGCCCTTTTTATGTTCAACCAACAGGAGTAAGAAAAAATGTCTTTTAATTTTGAATGCCCGCATTGCAACGTCAACTTGGAAGCTGAAGACGAATGGGACGGTTTGGAAACCACGTGCCCAGGCTGCGCTCGGAACATTACAATTCACAGAGAGTCAGAGGAAGAGAAAGCGCAGGACAAACTGCTTCAGCCGCCCTCGTCGGAACTCCATGTAAAGGAAATTTCTACACTTCCCCCCAAATCGGAAGGTATTGCCCCGGAAAACAAGCCTCTTAAATCCCGGAAAATATATTTACTGCTTGGAATTTTTTTCTCCGCTTTTGGAGCACATGACTTCTATGCCGGATACACCACCAAAGGGTTCATCAAATTAGCCATCACCTTGTGCTGCTGTTGTATTCTGACTGTCGTTTCACAGATTTGGGGTATTATAGATATTTGTACGATTACCGAAGATGCGGAGGGACGTCCTTTTGCAGACTAAAATAGTATGGTGCAAACGTCTTGCAATTGCCGGAGCATTTTTAATCGGCAGCTGCATATTGTGTATGCTGTATTTTTACGATCCGAGAACGGTATCCTGGTATCCGTCATGCATATTTCATGATTATACCGGATTACATTGTTTCGGATGTGGAAATACCCGGGCGACTTATCATCTGCTTCATGGAAATATCAGGGAAAGCCTGTCTTGCAATATCATGCTGATTCCATGTATTCTTTTGCTTCTCTGCTGTATTTTAAAGCCGAAGTGCCTGGAGCATACTATTGCCGTTTGGGCAATTCCGGGAGTCGTCATTACGTTTACAATACTTAGAAACCTGCCATGGAAGCCGTTTTGTCTGTTGGCTCCCTGGTAATTCAGGAAAACTAAAACGCAGGAGAACTAAAACATGTCAGAAGAAAAAGCCGTTCAATTCAATGATACCGGTTCCCGATTGAGAAATAATATGGGAATTATCGGTATGTCCCTTGGAATCCTAAGTGTCACAATTTGCATTCCATTGGGTGTTCCATTGGGCGCAGCCGGGCTCATTTGTTCCATCCTGACTTTGAAACGCGGCATACAGCGAAAGATGGCATGGGGCGGAATAATATGTGGTGGTATTGGTATTATTCTAGGTCTCATTGAGTTTGTTGTTTTCCTGATTCTGTGTTGTATCTGGATCAAGAACGGCGGATTTTATCTTTAAAATTACATGAGGAGAATGAGTCATGAAAAAAACGAATACAATCGCATTAGTCGGAATGATCATTTCAATTGCCAGCATGACCGTATGCTGTCCGATTGAAATGATGTTCTATGGGTTTTTTATACCGGTTGGTATGATCGTTGCTGCCGCCGGAGGAGTTTGTTCATTTATTGGGTATCGGAAGAGTCGCCGAGAGTCCTTTGAACAGCCGTTTAAAAATCTGGCGCTTGCCGGTATGATTCTCAGTATTGTCGCTTTGGTACTGAGGTTGCTGTACGGAATTCTTGTTTTACTCGGTGTCGTTGGATTAACAATATTAGGGGCATATTCATGAATAAATCAACAAAAAATCTGCTTGGCGGAGATATCAAATCCGGATTGGCTTACTATTTGGGAATACTTTGGTCTCTGCCCCTCCTGTTCTTTGAAATCTTTTATGCATTTGCGCGGGAATTCAAGTCCGGTACCGCAACGCTTATTTTCGTATTGGCGTTGCCTCCATGGTTTTTCGGGATATATTGCTTTATCAAGGCATGTTCGGGCAAGAATAAAAATATAAGTTCCATCCTGCACAGTCTGGTTCCGGTTATTCTTGGCTGCTTCACTTTTTTGGCGTTTGCTGCAATATTGCTTATCCATAACTATATTATTAGGAGGTAATTTCAAAATATTTAATTCGGATCTATAAAAAACAGAAGATTTATATTTTATATAACGGGCAAGGAGGAAAACGCACAAAAACTTGATTTTTTGCGGCTTTTTTGGAAAAAAGCCGCGCGGGGTGTGTCAAGATGGTCTTGATGCACGAGAAAACAAGTTATTGACAGGAAAAAGCCATTTTTTTTTGAAATTGGCTCATCTGATAAAGAAACAAATAAAAACAAGGTTGCAAAAATGAAAAAAACGCTTATTGTAATGCTGTTGGGATTGGGATTTATCGGCACACAACTGCATGCAGAGATTATTTCGTTTAACAATTTATCAGCTAACAGTCTCCGACGAGTTTTATCCACAACGTACGGAACGACCATTGCCAAAGACGGTGATCTTAAAGTCTCTACAGGTGACGGTGGTTGTATATGGATAAGAGTTATCACTGTTGGTAAGAAAAAAATACTGCGAGTGTATTCTAGGTACAGCCGATATGAAAAACGCACAACATCAGAAATGATATTGCTTGCAAATCAATGGAATGATCAAAAAAGATTGCTTCGTGTTGCTATTGATCCCAAAGATGGCTCCATGACTTGCGATTATTATATGATCTGCGTTAAGGGGCTTGATAGCGACAATTTGTCGGAAACGGTGAAATGGTTTTTCAGTCTGAAAGAAGATTGGAATAATTTTGCTATTAACGGAGGGGATGAATAATCTCTCCGTTTCAGTAAAATGGCATACATAACAAAGGAATCATTCCTTGAGGCAAATACGCAACGGCGGTGAGCTTCCGCGGCAACGAGTTCCGCGGGGGCACGCCGCCGATTGCGGCGTGCGGGTTTGCTCCGGACGGCAAAGATGGAAAACGGCAGCTTGAAGAAATCGAACGGAAACTCAGACTGACTGCTGGATGGAGAGAAACCATTTTTGAAAAGGCGAAACGATGAAGAACAGAATAACTTACACGGCAATATCAATTTTCATGGTTCCTCTTGCATGGGGAATGGATATCGAACTTACGGATGAAACAATTCTCCGGGATGTAACCGTTGCGGAAGTAAACATTCGCGGAATCGAACTGCTCCACAGTGATGGCGGACAGAAAGTGTTACCGGAGATGATTGCCGAAAGCGATCAGTCAAAGTTAAAAGAACACATCGCCCGTTACAGACAGTTGGTCGGGAATAAGAAAATAACGTCTGCGATTCAGGAAGCCCGTCGGTCAGGATCAATCAATGCGGCAATCCCGATATTGGAGCAGGCGATAAAGAGTGCACCGGAGGCGGCGAATATTGCCAAAGCCAAAAAGTTACTGGCTTCGTTGAAGAAGAAAAGCAAGTCTGATGTCACAATGGCTCTTATAACAGTCGCCAATGAGAAAGAACTTTCCACGGCAATCGAGATCATGGAAAAGGCCGTTGCGGAAAATTCTTTCGCGGAAAATCTGGAACAGGCAAAAAAGAAACTGGCGGAACTGAAAAAAAGAAGTGTCGCTATCGCTGCAAATGGTGAAGCACCGGATGATAAGAATTCTTCAAAGCGTGAACAGGCTTCCGAGCTTGCTGAAAAAGGACGGCAGAGAATTCTGCGGGAACAACGGGCAAGCATGCAAAGACGACAGAGAGCGGTATCATCCTTCAGAGATCGGGGGAGTGGAACAGGCAGCTCATCTGTTTTTAATAGTCAGCTGTCTTCTTTACGCAGCAGCCTCGACAGTCGCTTCGATCGTTCTTCTGCGAGCGGATATCAACGGCAGAATACGGTATCCGGTGGCTGGGGAAGGGATGAAACAAGCGGCTCTGATCCCCGACCTGTGCATGAACGCATTGCGAAACCTCTTAATCAGGATTCTACGCCGTATTGCCTGAGATGCGGCGGTTCCGGACGAATTACACAGGTAACCATGCCGTCCGAAGGCGCTCTGATCAGTGCCGCATTCGGTGGGCAGCAGGCAACCGCAAGACAAAGCCGGCGGACATGCCCGACTTGCGGCGGAAGCGGAAAACGTTATTAACGACTGATGATAAGGAGGAGACGAATGCAAATGAAAACTTTTATGGTCATGACATTGTTGTCAGCTGCCGCAGCCGGTTATGGGCTTGACATTCAACTATCCGATGGAAGCATTCTTCAGAAAGTGAAAGTTACTAACGTAAGTTCACAGGGCATTGAAGTCATGCATAAATACGGAGGGAAAAAAATACTGCCGGAAATGATTGCCGAAAGCGATCATCCAAAGCTGAAAGAACACATCCTCCGCTATAAACAGCTGATCGGGAATAAGAATATAACGAATGCAATTCAGGAAGCTCGCCGGTCAGGATCAATCAATGCGGCAATCCCGATATTGGAGCAGGCGATAAAGAGTGCACCGGAGGCGGAAAATATTGCCGAAGCCAAAAAGATTCTGACATCGTTGAAAGAAAAAAGCGAGTCTAATATTAAAGCGGTTCTTATAGCAGTCGCCAATGAGAAGGAGCTTTCCGCGGCAATTGAGATCATGGAAAAGGCCGTTGCGGAAAATCCTTTCGCGGAAAATCTGGAACAGGCAAAAGATAAACTGGCGGAACTGAAAAAGAAAAGAGTTGATTTTGAAGATCATCGTATAGAAACCGCTATTCAAAAAGCCGAAACGGCGGCATATGGCTTTGATCGAAAAATCGCTATTTTAAGAGAGGCGATTGCTCGTAATAAAAATGCTTCCAAGCTGCCGGAGGCAAAAAATCTGCTGGATAAGTTTACTGAATTACGCCGGCAGGAACAGCGACGCCTTGCCGAAGCGATACGCAAAACGGAAGAAAAGCGCAGAGCCGAGGCGAGACGCAAAGCTGAGGAAAGACAAAGACGCTTTGCCGAAGAAAGACGCAGAGCGGAAGAAAAGCGCAGAGCCGAAGCGAGACGCAAAGCGGAAGAGGAGCGTCTTGTCGCAGAAAAGCGCAGAGCCGAAACGGAACGCTTCATCGAAGCGAATCGCGAAGTTTTGGCGCAGTGCCAACGTCTTGCCGAAGAAAAAGCGAAAGCAGAACAATCATTTTTTTCCAAAGTACACCGGAGTCTTGCCAACGCGAAGCGCAACGCTGAAGCGGGAGGTCTCCCCGAAAAAAAGCGTCTTTCCGAAGCGGAAGCGGTGTGCAAGGCTGAAGAAAATCGTCTTGCCGACATGACCCGCGATGTCGAAATACAACGCCGGCGCCTTGCCGAAGCGGAAGCGAAGTGCAAAGCCGAAGAAAATCGTCTTGCCGACATGACCCGCGAAGTTGCGGAACAACGTCTGCGTCTTTCCGAAGCCGAGAAACAGCGCCGACGCCTTTCCGAAGCCTATCTTGATGCGAAAGAAAATGGAATCGCTGCTGGAGATATCATTTTTGAATGCAGTTCAACTCATGACAGACAGTTGGTTATGTTCCAATATTCGGAAGAAACAGCCCGGGCGTTCGAGCGGTTTGTTGTGGCTTTGAGCAAGGGAAACATAGGAGAAGGTATAAAGGCAAGTAAACATTTAAGCGAGCTTCTGAAGCGGCTGTCTCCGGTTCATGCGGCAGCGTTTTCCAATCGCCTGACTATACAGAACGTCAAACCGGGACATTATGCCGTTCTGGTTATAGAACCCTCTACGACCAGAGCCTGGTGGCGCGATATCAAAAAATCCGATGGACATGGTCTGCAGTATCGATTTTGAGTATTCAACTGATGGCATATACGACAAAAAAATCATTATTGGAGGCGATTCGCAGCGGCGATGAGGTTTCGTGGCATGAGTTCTACGAAACCTATCGTCCGCTGATCGTGGTGCGCGGGCGGGACTATAAACTCAATGCCGCGGAGATCGACGAGCTGGTTCAGTCGGTCATGCTGCGCTTTTTCGACCGCAGCAAAACTTTCGTCTATGACCGTTCGAGGGGAAAGTTCCGTGATTATCTCGGTGTGATGATTTATCACTGCGCCTTGAACATTATCCGCCAGCGGCGCAGGAATGAAATCGGGTATGAAGAAGTCGAACTTGCGGAGCCGGAGAACAATCATGACCGCTGGCTTCTGGAATGGCAGCGGCATATCATGACGCTGGCGATGAAACAGTTGAAACTTCAGCTGGAGGAGGTTACATTTCAGGCTTTTGAGCTTTATGCGCTCAAAGGGGAACCGCCGGAAAAAGTGGCGAAATTTTTAAAAATTCCGGTGAACATGGTTTATGTCGCCAAAAGCCGGTCGGTTGCCAGATTGCGGAAAATCGTCCATCAGCTGCGGAAAGAGGAGTGACGTATGCACTATACGACTTATGAACTTGAGTTGTACCGGAATCAGGGGTTGAGCTGGTATCGGCGGCTGTTGTGCCGGTTTCATCTCCGGCATTGCTTTCGCTGCCGGGAACGCCTGAACCGGATGGAACAGGATGATTTATTGATTCTTGAGCTTCAAAAATCAGAAGATTTGATGAAAATTCCGGAGAATCCGTTGGAGTATCGGAGACTTTGTGATATATTTCAGGATCATGGGGATGAACGCAAGCCAACGGAGTGAATAGGAAGAGTCCTGCATTATTTCCTGCGGGGAGGGGATGACGGCGAGTCTCTTCCGCGGTAGTTCCGTAAGCCGGTGATTGGGAGAAAATGGTAATGTCCGGATGCAGAAATCGGTTCCCGAAGAGATGATTGATATTCCCGACTATAAAATTTTGAAAAAATGCGGGCATGGAGCCTATGGCGAGGTGTGGATCGCCCGGAACCGTGCGGGGCGCCTTGTCGCTTTGAAAACGGTTTGGAAGTCGGAACTGATCGGGAAAGAGCTTGCCGGGCTCCGCAATTATTCCCGCATTGCGGAGTCGCCGTATCTGATCCGGATTTTTCATATCGGAGAAACCGGAACTATCCTTTATTACACGATGGAGCTTGCCGACAACCTCGGTTCCGATGAACTTTATATTCCGGCAACGCTTGGCAATCTGTTGAAACAGAAAACCCGTTTTTCTCCGGCGGAAACCGTGAGACTGGGAGAAAAACTGCTTGCCGGATTAAAGACTCTGCATCAGACCGGACTGGTTCACCGCGACATCAAGCCGGAAAATATCCTTTATGTCAATGGCGAACCGAAACTGTCCGATATCGGTCTGGTGCGTTCCGTTTCACAGTCTCTGAGTCTGGGCGGGACATTGGGATTCATTCCGCCCGAACGGCTGAAGTCCAGCTCCGGCAGTCGGAGCAATACCGATGATCTCTATGCTCTCGGCAAGGTCCTTTACTGCTGCCTGACCGGGAACTCCGCAGAAGATTATCCATCGTTTCCTCCTTCTCTGCTGAGCGATGAATTCAGCCGCCTGAATGAAGTGATTCTGACTGCCTGCAATAAAAATACGGGGTTGAGATTCCAGACAACGGAAGAATTTCAAAATGCCCTGACAAATGGGATTCCCCGCAAAAAACGCATTTGGACCATGGTATTCCGAATGCGCTATTGGGGAATCGGGGGACTGACCCTGCTGATTGTCGGCGGGATTGGGCTGCTTGTGACGCCGAAGACCATTTTGCCGACCCGACCGGAGAAGCCGCTGGAACTTGGCGAAATTCAGAACCGCACTTACTTTTCTTCGGATGTCAGTATGGATGATCCGGATACGGACAGCTCTCAAACCGGTTATGAGGACCCCGTATTCCGGCAATATTCGCCGTACAAACTGGAGTTTTCGCCTCGCAGTCAGGAGGTCGTATGCAACCGTTTTTCCGGGAAAGATTGGCGGAATTTTTATTCCCGGAATTTTTGGCAGTCCGGCAATACGCTCCGGATTTACGCTTATGCGGAAGGCGGAATGCGTTTGATGCGGCCGTTGGATTATGCGTATGCAATCCGTTTTGAGATTGATTATGCGAAACTTGAAGACTTGCTGACATTCCAGATCGCGACGTTGAATGCCGAAGGGGGGGAACGTTCGTTTTATCAATGGACACTGTCAAAAACACAGGGGAAATTGATATTGAAGCCCTTGGAATACCAAGTGGAAAACGACAAACGCAAGATTCTGTTCAAGCCGCTGAAACAGCCGGAAAACACGCCCGGATTCCATCGGGTCGAAATGCTTCAGACATCAAAGATTTTCCGGTTATATGTGGATGATGAACTGGTTCTTTATGCTCCGAGTCTTTTCCTGGGCGGCTACTTTACGGTACTCGCCCAGGGAGGAAATTCCAATTTTGTTGAATTGAAAAACTTTGAATTGCTGAAAATTCTCCATGATCCGGGCTGTTCGCTTGAGAAGCAATATAAGCTGCCCAATGAACGATAAGTCGCAAAACACTTCTTCTATCGCCTGATGGGAAGACGGCGCGAATTTTATAAATATGGCAGAAAACGGAAAATCCTTAATTTTTCTTGAAAAACTGCTTGATAAACGAACTGTACCGGGTATATTAGACAAATTTATAAAAACACAATGAATGTTCAGAACTAACAGCAAGAGGTACAGATGAGACGCGACTGGGAAGACCGCAATCTGACAAATATCAATCGTTTGGAGGCAAGAACGATTCTTGTCCCGTATCTTGGCAAGGAACAGGCGCTTCTGGGAGATCGCAGCCAGTCGTCTCTTTATCAGTCGCTGAACGGCGTATGGAAGTTCGGATATTTCCCGAATCCGCAGTCCGTGACCGACGGTTTTCAGGCGGAAGATGCCGATCTCTGCGACTGGGAGGATATCGTCGTGCCCTGCAACTGGCAGATGGAAGGGTATGGACGTCCGCATTACACCAATGTGCAGTATCCGTTCCCGCTGAATCCGCCGTTCGTGCCGAATGAAAACCCGACCGGATGCTATGTCCGCGAATTCGATACCCCCGAAGAATGGGACAACCGGCGCGTAATCCTGACATTCCGCGGCGTCGATTCTTTCTTCTATGTCTGGATCAACGGTTCGCTTGCTGGCATGAGCAAGGGAAGCCGTATCGCCGCTGAATTTGATATTTCCGAATATATCGGAGTGGGGACGAACCGCATTGCCGTGCAGGTGATCCAGTGGTCCGACGCCAGCTATCTGGAGGATCAGGATATGTGGTGGCTCAGCGGTATCTTCCGTGAAGTTTCGCTCTCCGCTCTGCCGTTGACGTCGCTGTATGACGTCTTTGCGAAACCGTCTCTTGACAAGGCGTATAAAAACGGACAGCTTTCGCTTGATCTGATTTTCCGCAATTTTTCCGTAAAGGCTGCCAAAGGGACGGTGGAGGCGGAGCTGATTGATCCGGCCGGAGTGCCGGTTACGACATCCAAACTTGCCGAGGCGGAATTGTTCGATTCTCCCATGGTGGAGAAATTCTCCCTCAAACCGGAGTCCCGGACCGTTCTTACGCTGTCCGCAGAAGTGAAAAACGTGCTGAAATGGACTGCGGAGACTCCGGAGCTTTACTCGCTTGTCATTACCCTGAAAGACGCCAAAGGCTCCGTTACGCAGGTTGTTGCATTGAAGATCGGATTCCGCAAAGTCGAGCTGAAGAAAGGAAATTTCCTGATCAACGGCGAAACCGTGATGCTTCGCGGCGTAAACCGCCACGAATTCCATTCCGAACTCGGACGCGCAGTCACGACCGATGCCATTCTCGAAGATATTCTGCAGATGAAGCGGCACAACATCAACGCCATCCGCACATCCCATTACACCAATGATCCGCGGTTCTATCAGATCTGCGACGAATACGGTCTTTATGTTCTTGCCGAAGCCGATCTGGAAACGCACGGTTTCAGTGCGGGGGACTGGAAAGGAAATCCGTCGGCAACTCCCGAATGGGAAAAAGCGGTTGTCGAGCGGGGAACCCGCATGGTGCAGTCGTTTAAAAATCATGCCTGCATCTTCTGCTGGTCGCTCGGCAATGAATCCGGAAATGTACACAACAAGGAAAAACTCTGCGTCAACCTTCAGAAAATGGCGGATGCCATGCGGAAGATTGATTCCTCCCGGTTCCTGCATTATGAAGGCGATCAGGCGGACAACCTGACGGTGGATGTGATCAGTCACATGTATCCGGCGCCCGCCCGCTGGGATGAGATCGTGAAGCAGTACAAAGGCAAATATCCTGCGCTTATGTGCGAGTATGCACACGCGATGGGGAACGGCCCCGGCGGACTCGAAGAGTACTGGCAGACGTTCTACAGCAATAAAAACATGCAGGGAGGTTTCGTCTGGGAGTGGTGCGATCATGGTATCCGCACCTTTACCGACGACGGCGTGGCGTATTTCGCATACGGCGGCGATTTCGGCGAGCAGCCGAATGACGGCAATTTCATTGCGGACGGGCTGGTATTTCCGGATAAGACTCCGACGCCCGGACTGACGGAACTCAAAAAAGTGATTGCGCCGGTCCGCATAGCGGCGGGAAATCTTGCAAAAGGCGAGGTCGTTGTGACCAACCATTATGATTTTCTGACGCTTGCCCACCTCAATCCTGTCTGGAGCGTGACGGAAAACGGACGCGTCATCCAGTCCGGAGCGCTTGCTCCTCTGAAAACGAAAGCGCATACGTCGGAGAAAATCCGGATTCCGTTTGCCATGCCGTCGAAGCCGAAAGCCGGAGCGGAATATTTCCTGAACCTGACTTTTACGCTCGGCTGCGATACGAACTGGGCGTCCTGCGGTTTCGAGATCGCATGGGGACAGTTCGCGCTTCCGGTGACGGTGCCCGCCGCTGTTTATGCCATGCCGGACCGCGATGTCGTTGCGGATGAAGACGATGCGCTGATCCAGGTCGAAGCGAACGGTTCACTCTTCCAGTTTGACAAGGTGGACGGACGTTTGTGCGCATGGGAGAAGAACGGCGTTCCGCTGATTATCGAGGGACCGAAATTCAATATCTGGCGTGCTCCGACGGATAACGACCGCAACATCAAAGCCAAACTCCATGAGGCCGGCTATTCCCGGATGCAGCATCGCGTGGAGGATATCGCGCTGATCACAAGCCGTAAAGGCGAAACGAAAGTCAAAGTGACCGCGCGCCTTGCTCCGCCGGTTCTTCCCTGGGGCTATCTCTGCGAATACAACTACTATTTCCAGCCGGACGGTTCGTTCCGTTTGGATTTCGCCGCGAAACTGCAGGATTGCGGACGCGAGCTTCCGCCGCTTCAGTGCGTCGGATTTGAAATGACGCTGCCGGAAACGGTTTCCCGTGCCGCCTGGTTCGGACTCGGTCCCGGTGAAGCGTATCCGGATTCCAAAGAAGCGCAGAAAGTCGGATATTACAAACTTCCGGTGGAGGAACTTTCCACCAATTACACTTACCCGCAGGAAAACGGCAATCGGCATGAAGTGCGCCGCGCCGCGTTCTATGACACGAAAATGTGCGGAATTCTCGTGTCCGGCGCGCCGCTGTTCGACTTTTCCGCGCATCACTGCACGGCGGAAGCACTGGAAAAAGCGGCTCATCCGCATGAAATTGAGCGTTGCGATGAAGTCGTTCTGAACTTGAACTGGAAGTCCGCTCCGCTCGGCAGCAACTCCTGCGGTCCGCTTCCGAACGAGTCTCTGCTGATCAAGCCGCAGAACTTCAAGTTTTCCATGAACTTCAAGGGATTTGTCGGCGGCGAGCTCGACGACAAAACGTTCTTTACCATGCTTTGATGCGGGGGCGGAATGAAACTGGAATCAAAAATGATGCTGTGGAGCGATCGCAGGATTGCTCCGGGAGAAGAAGAGTCGTTTCAGCCTTATATGACGCCGTATCTGCTTCCGGGTGATCAGGTCCGCGGCTGTGTGATCGTGCTTCCGGGCGGCGGATACCGCGTCCGGGCGGATCATGAAGGCGGACCCGTTGCGGAACGGTTCAATGCGCTCGGTTTTCATGCGTTTGTCGTGGAGTACCGGGTGGCGCCGTATGTTTATCCGGCTCCGCAGGAAGATGCACTCCGGGCAATCAAGATTGTTCGGGCACATGCCGCGGAATGGAAGATCAATCCTTCCAAAATCGCGATTCTCGGATTTTCCGCCGGCGGACACCTCGCCTGTTCGACCGGGATCGTGTACGATGAAGTCGCTGCGGATAACGGGGATGAGTGCGATGCGGTTTCCGCGCGTCCCGATGCGATGATTCTGTGCTATCCGGTGATCACCTGCCAGGAGGGCAAAGCGCATTTCGGTTCGTTTGAGTGTCTGCTGGGCGGAAACGACCGTGCGGCGTTTGCTCCCTGTTCCTGGGAGACACGGGTGACGGCTTCCACTCCGCCCGCGTTCCTCTGGCATACCTCGGAAGATTCTGCGGTTCCGGTGGAGAATTCTCTGGAATTTGCGCTTGCCATGCGCAGACAGAAACTCCCGTTTGAGCTCCATGTTTTTCCGTATGGTCATCACGGTCTCGGACTCGGCACGAAAGAGGAATACGCCGAGGTCCGCAGATGGCCCGAACTCGCCGGAACCTGGCTTGAAAAAATGGGCTTCTGAACAGCCGTGAAACCCGCGGAGCGGTGACGGACTGTTGCCGATCCGCGGTCTGCCGGATCATCACCGGAAACGGAAAGGGAGAATACGGACGTGGAAGAAGGGCGCGGACAGACGGCGCTGATCACGATGCAGCACAATTTTTGCGATCCCGCATTCCCGTTTTATATCGGGATCCACAATCATCTGCCCTCGGTATACAATCATGACCCGCAGATGCACGTCCGCTCTTTCTGGAAAATCTTTTATGTCATGGAGGGGAAGGGCGGGCACCGGATCAATGACCGGGTGCAGCCGCTCCGGCCGGGGACCATCGCCGTTGTGCATCCCGGAGACCGGACCTCGTTTTTCGTGGAAACGGATAACCTTATTCTATGCAATCTCTGCTTCAAACTGGAGCTGATCGGGGAAACGCTTTCGCGTCTGAAAAATGATTATAACTTTTTTTCGATCTTCTCGCGCTCCGGTGCGCCGGATCCGCAGCTGTCCGATACCCTGTATCTGCTGGATGCCGACCGGGCCGCGTTTTCCCTGCTGAAACGGATTCTGCATGAGTATGAAGCGGAACCGCCGAACTACCGGGAAATGATCCGGGCGCAAGTGATCGAATTCCTGATTCATGTCGCCCGCCTGAGTGCGGAAGGCGTTCAAAAAGAGAGCCGGAATCATGCCGTCCGCTACATCAATGCATGGATCGGGGAGCACTACGCGGAAGAGCCGGATTATAAGGCCTTGGCTGCCCGCATCGGAATTTCACAGGGGTATATGTGCACAATTTATAAGGAACTGACCGGTACGACGATTTCCGGCGCGCTGCTCCGTCGGCGCCTTGATGCCGTATGCGAGGGGCTGGCGGACAGCCGTTTTTCCATTTCCGAACTCTGTTACCGTTGCGGGTTCAACGACATCAGTTATTTTTACAAGATGTTCCGGGCAAGAACCGGCATGACGCCGCGCGCCTGGCGTCTCTCGTTTTCCGTTGATAAAAAAATTGGAGTTGATTCCGATTTTTCCGGAAAATGACGAGCCTTTGAACAGAGTCCTAGTTTTTTTGTGGCTTTCATGCTATAATAAAAGACAAATTATGAAAGAAAGGTTTGTCGTTATGGCATTGAAAGAGTTGACCATCGAAGTTTCCCTGAAACCGTTTTTGCGCCGGAATGCCCCGTCACTTGGTGAGGTCTGCCGGGAGTTGTTCCGTCCATGGCTTCCTGCGGCACGGGATGCCGGACTGATTTCCGTTCTGCTCTGGAGCGGAGACGGTTCCGAAATGCTGGAATATTCCGGTGATCTGCGGCGGCAGTTCGACTGGGCGCGGTATGTCGGGATCATGAACCGTCCGCTGCCTGCCGATATTGAACAGACGGACCCGCACCGTCGCAATGCGATGATCGGGCATCCTTTTGAGCCGGATACGGAGAAGACCGATTACCGTTTTCTCGCCGGATTGGTGCGGGAACTGAAAAACACCGGGCGGGAGCTGAGCGGAAAGACCATACGGATCGGGACAGCGTTCGATCCGGGACCGGAATTCTCCATTTCGGACTTCAAATACCGGACTCATCGTGAAATCTGCCGCGGTTCTTACGGAACTCTCAGCAGGGAACTGGTTTCGTGTCATTCCGTGCTTCATGCGGATTCCGGATCGTATGCAGGGTTTCCGGACGGGATTCCGGAAGGGACGCCGTTCGGGCAGTTTCTGGGCAGACAGGCCGCCTGTTTCCTGCAGGATATGGGAATGGAGTTCCTCTGGCTCTCCAACGGGTTCGGGTTCGGAAACTTTCCGTGGTCGTACAATGGTGTCGTATTTGACGGAACGGAATTTCATCCGGAGGAGCTTGAGACGGTGCGGCGGCAGATGCTGGAGCTTTTCTGGCGGGAGTTCCGGAAAGAGTGTTCCGCACCGGTGTTCGTGCGGGGAACGAACCTGACGACCGGACGGGATCTTTCCTGTGACGGCGTTCCGCTGAAAGAGATTTACGAGTCCGGAGCGATCCAGGCGCCGCCGGTCAATTCGCCCTGGGCTCCGCTGAACTATGATTTCGGATCGGAACTGATCGGCTGGATGTCGCATGCGGCAGGATTCCCGGCAGATGATTTCACATTCCGCTTCTATGTTTGCGATCCGTGGTTTCAGACGAAACCCTGGCTTGCGAATTATGAGCGTGAACCATACGATATTTACATGCCGTGGGCGGTTTCGCGCCTGCGGAAAAACGGACGCGTCGTTATTCCGGACCGGATCAACCTTGTGACTGTGGACGACTGCCGGGGCAATATGCCGGAAGAGGCGGCGGAACAGATCGTTCCGCATTTGCGTCAGGCTCAAAGGGACGCTCCCGATGCCCCGGGTCCGTTTCTCTGGCTCTATCCGTTTGAAGAGTATCACCGCTGGATCACGAAGGAAAGCGGACGGATCGGCGAAGTGTTTGCCGGAGATCATTTCCTGCGCGACGCCGTCAATAACGGGCTTCCGCTGAATACGGTTATGAACACGGCGGAATGCGATGCTCTTCCTGCCGGACGCGTCGTGTTCTCTCCGGTCCCGGAAGCGGGGACGGCGTGGGAGGCAAAGTTGCTGGAGTACGCCCGGAACGGCGGAAAAATCCTGCTGTATGGTCCGCTGGAACACTCGGAACGGGTGCGGAACCTGCTGAAAATCCGTTTGGCGGTACCGTTGGACGGAGTTCTGAAACTGGAGGGAACGGATTTGCCGGAGACGTTTGCGCCGGACCGGACGATTTTTCATGCATCGCTTTATTCCGGCGGCGGGATCCGGGAAAGCGGCGGTTCGGAGGTCCTTGCCGGGTGTTTCCGGGGAGGGGAACACCGGACGCTTGCTGCGGAATGCCGTTTTGAGGGAGGCGGACATCTGATCTGGATCCGGACTTCCACGCCGCGCTGTCATGCGTTTTCGTTTCGGGCTGAATATATCGGCAAACTGCCGCGTGAACCGTATTTTGAACCGGCTGTGCTGACCCGCTCCCTGCTTGCGCGGTTCGGATGGCGGTTTGAATATCCGCGCCGTTCCGCCGATGAATGGTATCCGCATCAGACTCTTTCCGTGCATGACGGCGGTTTCCGGTTCGCCGGACGCAATCTGACGCAGACCGTGGAGCACAGGATCGGGACACCGTTCGGGGCTCCGGCAATGTGCGGTACGGATTTTGAACTGAAACGGAATCTGGCGTGCGGACATTTTCCGCAGTCGTGGAACCGGGAGTGCCGCATTTTCCTCACCGGCGACGATTCTCTGATCCGGGTTCACGAGCGCAGTTCGCAGCTGACCGACCGCGAACGCTGTCTGGAAGTAAGCGGACTGAAAAATGCGGTCCTGCGAATCTTTCCGCCGGTGGGACGGCGGGATCTGGTGGAGGTTGCGGTTCTGCCCGGAGATAATTGTGTGACTCTTCCCCGCATTCCATGGAAACGGTGCGTTTCGGACGGTTGGGAATATGTGGAAACGGAGCCCGTAACAGGAAACGTTGCGGTCTACTGGTGAGTTGATCTCATGAAAAAGCGTCTTTTTTACAATTACGGGGGTTGACATTTCGGAGGTTTTATTGTATAATTAAAAAAGAGAACCAGTCGGTATACTTTTAAATTGGGGCCTTCCGGATGAAAACGTATATAAAATATGAAACAGTTCTGCAGAATATAACGGAGCGCATTGCCGCTCTCCGGAAGAACGGAACATTGGTTCTGGATGGTGAACGGACGCTTGCCGCGGAATTCGATGCAAGCCGGGGGACGATCCGCAAGGCCATGAGACAGTTGGAAGAGAACGGTACGATCCTGCGTGAGGGGTATGTTACGCGGATCCTGCCGGAATGCCGGCAGAAAAAGCGGTACGCGTATGTCGTTCTCGCACACAGTGACAGCGGTGCCATGTGGTTTCCGTTTTTTCAGCGGCTATGGGACCGGCTGGAAAAACTGCTGTTGGAAAATGGCCTTGCGGTGGATTTGATCATGTTGGACCCGGAACAGCCGGACTACGATTCCAAAGCGTTCTGCCGCCGTCTGCTGAACTATGATTTGCTGTTTACAACGCTGATTCCGCCGGAGCGGTGCCCGGAATTGCCGGAGCTTCCGGTTCCGCAAGTCTGCATTCAGTCCGACTCTGCTTCGTCGGAGCGGTTCATGAAGTTGGAACTGGACGATGTCCGGGTCGGAGAGCTTGCCGCCCGGCTTTTGTCAGAGGCGGGAGTCCGCAGGGCAGCGGTGCTTCTCCTGCCCGGCGAGACGCCCTCGTTCCGGAAACGGATCGACGGTTTTCAGCGGGCTTTCCGTGCCGCCGGCGGGGGATCCGAATACTTTTATCCGGAATCGCGGGACCGTCTGGCGCAGATCATGAAACTGCGGGATTATGTCAACACTCTGCCGGAACGGGGATTCGACGGGATTTTCTTCGTGACCGATGAATTCTGCAATCTGATTCTGGAAGATCTGCTGGCCCGCGGAATGGTACCGGATCCGGTTTCGGTCGTTGCGCTGGACGGTTCTTCCACGGCACGGGCGATGCACCCGCCCGTTACAACGGTGTCCCATGCCGTCCGTCCGATGGCAAACGCCGTTTTGAGGCTTATACGGAAAATGGAAAACGGAACATTCCGTTACCGGAAAGGTGCCGAACTGCTGGCGCCTTCCATTCATCAGGGGAAATCAATCAAACAGAAACAAAATAAGGAGGTGGCTGTATGATTTGTCGGAAAAGAGGCAAGGGGTGTATGAAAAGGAAAATGCAATTCTCTCTTATAGAATTGCTGGTAGTAATTGCAATAATTGCAATTCTTGCAGGACTTCTGCTGCCGGCTTTGAATTCGGCAAAACGGTCGGCGCAGGCAATTTCATGCGTCAACAATTTGAAGCAGATCTATCTGGGATTTCAGGATTATCAGAGCGATCATGACGGTTATTATCCCCGCTACGGGTTCGATTCGGCTCCGCAGTGCTATTGGTTCTGGGAGAATAAAAATAATGCCAATGTGAATTCGATTTATGTTTACAGTGGACCGAAAGTCCTGATGTGTCCGACAAAAGAGACGGGGAGAAATCAGTCTTATATGATGACATGGTATATGGGAAGCGCGTACCGCAAGGTCGCCTCGATCAAGCGTCCATCCCAGACTTTGCTTGCGGCGGATGGAGACGGGGCGGCATATTTTACTTCCGGAAGTTCACGGAAAGAGAACTGGTTCCGTCATCGCGGGATGAATGACATCAATGCGCTGTGGTGCGCCGGAAACGTGACCGTGTACAAAGTGAAGGATTACGTCAACCGGCAGATTCCCTATTGGGAAAAAACGGGCGACTGTTCGTTCTGGAAATCGTGGTGAGGAGACGTGTTATGAAAGTTCAGGTATTTTTTCTATTGTTCCTGTGCGGATTCTGTTTCGCCGGGGAGACTGTGCTCTGGCGGCTCGGTGAAAAAAACGGAAAACAGCAGGACTTCCGGATCAATTACCATCCGTGGGAATACGGCAGAGCGCCGTATCTGCGGGCGAATCCGAATAAGAAAGGGTATGTTTTTGAATACCGGGTGCGGGGATCGGAACCGAATCCGGATATGATCAACACGATTACCCATGTCGACAATGCCGCATTCATGCCGGAAGAGGAGATTGTCACGACTCTGCGTCTGGTTTGGGAGGAGAACGAGCCGGGCAGCCGCCGTTTCCTGCTGAGTCTTGCCGCGGAGCGGAATATCGGGGAACGACGGAACGGCATCCGGATCGTCCTGCCGGATAAACGGGTTCAGTATGCGGATTTCCCATCGTCAAAAAAACAGTATGCGGACTTTTTGAATCTTGTATTTCCGGTCGGGAAAGGCACGAATTTTTTGGAACTGGAAGTGATTTCCCACGGAAAGTATGCCAGTTTGTCGTTTGACTGCATGGAACTGCGCAGGACTGAAGCATCTGAAAAACTGACGCCCTGGCTTCTGGCGGATTTCCGCGAGCCCGACCATGTGTTCGCACCGGGCGGGGCTGTGGAACTGGAACTGCGCCGGTTTCTTCCGTCCGGGAAAGCGGAACCATGTTCCTGGAAAGTGACTGATTTTTTCGGGAAAACGGTTGCGGAAGGGAACGCGGAGTTCAAAACGGAACGGCTCAGGCTGCGTCTGCCGTCGGATCGCCGCGGCTGGTTCCGCGTGGAGTGTGTCACGCCGTCCGGACGCGTTCAGACGGCATACGCGGTACTGGAACCGGTCCGGCTTGAATATGACGAACAGTCGCGGTTCGGACTTCACATTGTCGGGGATTCGTACATTGACAACTATCATGCGCCTGTGGCGGAACAGGTCGCCCGGCGGGCATGGCGTGCGGGCGCCAAACATCTGCGGTACCATTTTCTGAAATGGAATCTGCGCCGTCCGGTTCAGGATCAGCCGTACAGCTGGAGCAATGCGGACCACCGTCTGGAACTGATGGAACGTTACCGGATGGTTCCCCTGATCAATATCGCCGGAACTCCGAAATGGGCGTCTCCGGATCAGTCGGAGGCTCTGGCTCCGCCGATCGGAGTGCGCCGCTACTCCATGTTTGCTCCGGAAGACCGGGCGTGGCGGCAATTCGTTTCTGATCTAGTTTCGCGCTGGAAAGGCCGCGTCAAATACTGGGAAATCTGGAATGAACCGTCCTATGTCTCCTGTTTCTGGCAGGACGGATCGCCTGCCGCTTACGGACGCACGCTGAAAAGTGCGTATGAAGCAGCGAAAGCCGTTGATCCGGATTGCGTGATTCTGTCCGGCGGACTTTTTCCCGCCGCGCTGAATTTCATGGAGGAGGCGGTTCAAAGTTCGAAGGGGTGTTATTTCGACGTGATGGGCATTCACTATCCGCGGGAAGCCTCGTATGATCAATGGCGGCGGATGCTGTCGCGCTACCGGACGGGGATTCCTCTGATCAACACGGAGGAATCCCGGTGGTACGGCGGCGATCCCGTGAAAAACGCATCGTCCTTGATCAAACAGCATGTGCAGGAGGCGGTAAACGGTGTGGTACGCACCTATTCGTTCCTGTTCGCCCGTCCGCGTCATACGGCGAGGGCCGGGGCGTTTTATGATGCGTTTGATGCTCCGGAGCCGATGTTCGCCGCGTACCGGACGATGACGCACCGGATGGATCACGTCCGGTTTCTGGCGGATCTTTCCGAAGGGTCCGGCAAAATTTATCTCTTTGAGCGGAATGGCGTTCCCGTGATCGTGGCTTGGGACGACAAAGGATCGGAACTGCCCGCCGGGATCTCCGGAACGGAAATCTACGATCTGATGGACAACCGGCTTCCGGTGCCGTCCGGACGCGTCAAACTGACTGAAAATCCGGTGTTTCTGATTGGCGGTGATCTTGCCGGACTGAAACGGTATGCGGCTCTGCGTGAGAAACTGCCGTCGATGGTGCGGGTGCGCCCCGGAGAAGTGATGGAACGTCTTCTGCCGTCGGCTCCCGAATGCTCCGCTCTTCCGGAAGGTTGGACTGCGCAATACCGGAACGGCAGCTGGCGGCTCGCTGTTCCCGCAAGCGCGGTCGAGGGGGTGTACACGCTTTCCCTGCTGTTCCGTGATGGGATGATCCCGTTGAATCTGCGTGTGGAGGTCTCGACCCGCGAACCGGGAGAGAATCTGATCCGCAACGGAGATTTCACAAACGGTTTTGCCTACTGGTTCCGCGATAAGCGGTTCGGGCCGGAACTGGTAAAGGAGGAGGGCGGCAAAGGCAATGTTCTGCACTGTAAAGGCAATGGACGGATGCATTTCGGTCCGGCGGGCCGGATCAAGGTCCAGCCGGGAGAGAATTATCTCGTTGCCGTCGGATTGAAAGGCGGAACCGGATTCGGCGTGATGTATTCGCTGTTTGATAAGAACAACCGCCGTATTTTCCCGGAAAAGCCGGGGATCAATCTGCTGTCGGTCAAACCGGGACCGCATCGGGAAATTTATTCCGAAGAGATTGCGGTCCGGCACCCGGATGCCGCATATCTCAAACTGTCCCTGCTGCCGTCGGTGAAGCCGGATATGCCGCTGACAGTCGATCACATTGCGCTTTACCGTCTGGACTCCGTGTATACGGCGGATCGCGTTCTCTGGCAGGGTGTCTGCCGTCGTGTGGACGGGGGCGTTGCGGTTGACGGCAGGGCGGATGAGTGGAAAAACGTCCCGGCGATGTCTCTTGATTCCGTGAGCCGGGTTGACAGGAGGACGGAATGGAAAGGCCCGCAGGATCTTTCCGGTTCCGCACGGATGATGATGGATGAAAAAAATCTGTATCTCTTTTTCTCCGTCAGGGACGATGTGTTCTTTCAGCGTTCTCCGGAACGTCCGTGGGAAGGAGATTCCATCCAGTTTTCCATTGATCCGCTGCTGACGGCGGAAAATCATCACGAATTCTCGCTGGTGCGGGAGAGCGGCGGAAAGACCGTTCTGCGGAAACATCACAACTACTGGACTCCGGAACTGCTGACCGGACAGATCCGGCAGGGAATTGTTACCGATGCGGAAGCCGTCTCCGTTCAGACCGGAAACGGGATTGACTACGAACTTCGCATTCCTTTGATCCATCTGTTCCCGCTGACCGGAAAGGAACGGGCGTTCGGTTTCTCGTTCCTGCTGAATGACAACGATGGCGGCGGGCGCAAGTACATGGAGTGGTCTTCCGGAATCGGTGGGAAAAAGGACCCCGGAAAGTTCGGTATCGTCCGGATGATACAATAAGACAAGTTTGAGCGGAGAACGGAGACCGCTATCCGTTCTCCGCTCAAGTTTTTTTTGAAAAAGAGACAAGAGGACAAGAAATTTTTCTTCTTTTTCCGGTCCGGGGTTGAATTTTGAGAAAACAAAACAAATATTATCCCCAGTGCCGTTTAACAAACAACCATTACAGGAGATTGAAAAATGAAGATTTCACAAAAGAATCTTGCCGCTCAGCTGTTCACTTGTCACGAGTACACGAAAACGCCGAAAGACATTGCGGAAACCCTGAAAAAAGTCAAGAAGATCGGATATGACGCCGTTCAGATCTCCGCGCTCGGACCGATTGATCCGAAGGAACTCGGCGCCATGCTCGAAGGCGAAGGGCTGTTCTGCTGCGCTTCCCACGATGGCGGAGACGATCTGTTCAATAAAACCGATGCGCTGATTGAAAAGCTCCATGCGGTCAAATGTCCTTATGTCGCTTATCCCTGGCCGCATACGCGTCCCGGTACGGAAGAGGAATGGGTTGCGCTTGCGAAACGCCTTGATGCGGTCGGTGCGAAACTCCGTGAAGCGGGAATCACGCTCTGCTATCACAACCACAACATCGAATTTACGAAATACAACGGAAGAACCGCGCTTGACATCATCTATTCCGCTTCCTGCGCCGACAATCTCCAGGGCGAGCCCGATACCCACTGGGTCCAGCTCGGCGGCGCGAATCCGGTGACATGGTGCAGAAAACTTTCCGGCCGTCTGCCGCTGCTGCACATGAAGGATACCGCCTACATCGGCGACAAACCGATGATGACTGAGATCGGAAACGGAAATCTGGAGTGGAAAGAGATCGTAAAAGCCGCCGATGAAGCCGGTTGCAAATGGTACATCGTCGAGCAGGATGTCTGCCCCGCGAGTCCGTTCGACTCCCTCAAGCAGAGCTATGAATATATCAAATCGGAGCTGTTCTGATGTATTTTACCGGATTTGCAGACGAAGCCTCCGGCAATCTTGACTTGCAGATCAAAGCGACGAAAGAGCTCGGCTGGAGCAATATCGAAGCCCGTTCCCTGTTCGGGAAAAATCTGGGAACCATGTCCGATGAGGAGTTTGAAACTCTTCAGGAGAAACTTTCCGCTGCGGGCGTCGGCATCAACTGTTACGGCAGTGCGGTCGCCAACTGGGCGAACCCGATTACCGAGTCGCCGGAAAAATCCTATGCCGAGCTGCGCACGGCTCTGCCGCGTATGCAGAAGCTGGGTACGAAATTGATCCGGATCATGAGTTTTGCCGTTCCGCAGGAGCTCAAAGCGAAAGCGTGGGAGTTTGAAGATGAAGTCATCAAACGCCTGCAGACCATCGTCCGGATGGCGGAAGAGGCTGGCGTGGTTTGCGTTCATGAGAACTGCATGAACTGGGGCGGTCTCTCCTATGAGCATACCCTGCGCCTTTGTGACAGGTTGGCGTCTTCCCCTGCGTTCCGGCTGGTGTTTGATACCGGAAACCCTGTCTTTAACGATGATTACAGCAAGAATCCGCTGAAAAAGCAGAGTTCCTGGGAATTCTATGAGAAGGTCAGGGATTTTGTCGTCTACATCCATATCAAGGATGGCAAAATTCTGCCGGACGGGACGATGAAGTTCACGTTCGGAGGAGAGGGCGACGGCGACGTCCGCCGGATCCTTACGGATGCGTTCTCCCGCGGCTATGATGGCGGCATCTCCATTGAACCGCACATGAACAAAGTGTTCCACGATCCCGATGCAAGCGTCAATGAACGCCTTTCCTACGAGAATTATGTGGAGTACGGCAAACGCATGATGGCGATGGTGGACGAAATCAAAAAGTCCATCGCATAAGGCTTTCCGGTCGTTTTGAAAACGCCGCACCTGTCTGAAACGCAGTGTGCGGCGTTTGTTTTTTTATGATGGACTCATCCGGAACTACGGATTTCTCCGGGAGTTCTGCCGGTACTGTTGCGGATGACCCGGCAGAAGTAGTTGACGTCGCTGTACCCGGAAAGCCCGGCGATTTTCTGCAGCGGATAGCGGGTCTGTTTCAGCAGGGAGATCGCTTTTTGCAATCGAAGCTGGGCAAGATAGCCGGAGGGCGTTATGCTGATTTTCCGGCGGAACAGACGGAGCAGAGTCGTGCGGTCGATTTCCAGCCGTTCCGCCAGAGCGTTGATATTCAGGTTCGGATTCTGAAAATTTTCTTTGCAGATGCGGATTGCCTCATGAAGCTGACGGTTTTCCAGTGTCGCTTCCCGGTTTGTCCCGCCCGCCGCGGCTAGAATGTCACAGATCAGGGAAACCATTTTCCGCCAGCTGTACGGTGTCAGTTCCTGCATCCGGCTGTTGAGTTCCAGGAAAAGCTCATGCGGACATTCCCCTGCGAAAAACGGATCGGGCGGATAGTTGTAGGAGCGCATGAAATCGGCGGCATACGGCCCGTCGAATGCCAGCCAGTAGTATTCCCATCGCGGCGAGACGGAGCGGAATACATGCTGTTCGAGCGGCATGCGGAAAAACACGTCGCCCGGATGAATCCGCAGCGGTTCCGCACCCGGATCGCGGATCATTTCGCCTTCTCCCGCCACGCACCAGTAAAACTGGACGAACGGTTTCTGTCCGGGCGGAACGACTTCGCCGTCATCCATGTCCCGTTGGAAATGCCCCATGGATCGCGGATAAAACGGCAGCCCGACTTTCGGGAACGAGTCCAGCTCCGGACGGTGCAGGGACCGCAGAACGATCCGTTTTCGGTTGTTTTCCATCAATGATTCCTTTCCGGTTGCGGAATCTGTGCAACTGCCTCAAAAATCCAGTAAAAGTTTCAAAAGTACATATTTCAAACTCACAGATCCTGTGATATAATATGCACAGGGAAATCAAAAATTCAACCGTTTAACGGAAAAACCAGTTAAAAAAAGGAGTCTGTTTATGGCAAGAATCGCAATTATCGGTGCGGGCAGCGTGATCTTCGCGCAGAATTTCATCAAGGACATTCTGCTGGATGAGACACTCCGCAGCAATACGGAAGTCGTTCTGATGGATATCGACCGGGAACGTCTGGAGGTCGCGCTCAAATTCGGGGAGATCATTTCCAAAAAGCTCAATGTGGAATTCAACCCGGTGGCGACAACCGATCTGCGCGAGGCGCTGAAAGGGGCGGATTATGTGATTACGATTTTCCGTTCCGGCACTATTGATCTTCAGGAAATTGAATATTCGATTCCGAAAAAATACGGCGTCGATCAGGTTGTCGCCGATTCCATGGGGCCCGGCGGTATCTTCCGCGGACTCCGCACGCTGAAAGACCTCTTTGTTGTGCTGGATGCGATGGAGGAGATCTGTCCGGGCGCGTATCTGCTGAATTATGTCAACCCGATGTCGATGAATACGATCGCGCTCAGCCGCCGGGCGAAAACGGTTAAGGTGATCGGACTCTGCCACAGCGTCCGCAATACTCTGCGGGAGCTCAGCGGGTATCTGGGCATCGACCCGAAAACCGTGAAATATTTTGCCGCCGGCGTCAACCATCAGGCGTTCATGCTGAAATTTGAACAGAACGGCAAATGCCTGTATCCGCGTCTGCGCGAACTGCTTGACAAACCGGAGATCTATAAGAAAGACAAGGTTCGTTTTGAACTGATGCGCCATTTCGATTACTTTCCGACCGAAAGTTCCGGTCACGGTTCCGAGTATATCCCGTATATCCGCAAGCGTCAGGACCTGATCGACAAGTTCTGCTCCTGCGATGTCCCGAACATTTCCGACGGGATCAACTGGGCGACAATGGGCGCGGGTGTCAGCGGAGCTTCCGTTACAATCTGCCGCAAACTCCGGGAACTTAATCTCCGGCATATCGGGGAATATCTGAACGGGACCCGCGAAGTGGATACCAAGCCGAGCGAAGAATACGGAGTGGAACTGATCGCAGCAATCGAAAAGAACGAGGATTTTTCCGCGAATCTCAATGTGATGAACAACGGACTGATCCCGTCTCTGCCTCCGGGAGCGGCGGTCGAAGTGCCGTGCCTGGTGAACGGTGCCGGTATTCTTCCCTGCCGCGTTGACAATTATCCGGAACAGCTTGCTTCGCTGAATCGCGGTATGATCAACGCCCAGATCCTCGCGGCGGAAGGTGCTCTGACCGGATGCCGTCACAAAATCTTCCAGGCGATCGCCTGTGATCCGCTGACCGCGGCGACGCTCGGACTTGACGAGATTCAGGCGATGACGGATGAGATGTTTGAAGCGCTGAAAGATTATATTGATCCGCGTTTCTCCAAGTGATCCGGCTTCTCTGACGGAAAAGCGTTCCGGAGTATTCTGCGGAACGCTTTCCATTTTTTTTCTTCGATTCTGTTGCATTCCGGAGCTTTTTGCTTTATATTACTGAAGTTGCATAAAACAGGAGGTTGATGTAAATGGATGCAAAACGGAAACGGAAAATCTGGAAAATCACAGCAATTACAGCGGGAGTCATCATTGTCTTGGTAATGATTGCACTGTTGTTTCTGGGGACGATCGTGAAACACTCGCTGACGACGATCGGGCCGAAAGTCCTTGGCGCTCCGGTGAAAGTCGGCTCGGTGACGGTCAACGTTTTTTCGGGAGTCGTTGACATCCGCAACCTGTTTATCGGCAATCCGCAGGGGTATAAACATGAATGTGCGCTGACCGTGAAGACGATCCGGGTCGATATTGTTCCCTCGTCGCTGGCAGGCAAAAAAATAATCGTGGAAGAGTTTACGCTTGACGGTGTGGATGTTTATTTTGAGCCGTCGGCAACTCTGCTTTCCAATAATCTCTCTCAGCTGAACGAGAATGTTGCGGCATTCAGCAAAAAATTCAGTTCCGGTGAGACAAAGCCTGCGGCGGAGAATAAAAAGGAACAAAAAGATACAAAGCTTCAGGTGGACGATTTGAATCTGACTTCCATCTTCGTCAATGTCGTGACGTCCATTCCCGGCGGTCCTGTTTCCAAGGCTCCGCTTCCGGTGGTTCCGATCGAACTGGAAAATCTCGGTCAGGACGAGGATGGTATAACTCCGCTGAATCTGACCGCGGTGATTCTGAATAAACTTACTCTCGGCGTGTTTGCATCGGTCGGGGATGCGTTCCCGTCCATGAAAGATTTCACGGATGCCGGAACCAGAGTTCTGAATACGACTACAACCATTTTCAAAGGCGTTGGGGAGCTGTTGAAGTCCCGTTCGGATTCCGGAAAGAAATAACCCGTCCCGTCCGTTCCTATTTGTTTTCCCGTCTGTTTCCGGTTGATGAAACAGACGGGATTTTTGTTTTAAAACAGATCCGGAGTGTGCGGCAGGTGTTCGATCCCGTCCGCATGGTCCCGGATCCAGAACATGAGAATATCGACGATGTGCTGGATATCCGTTTCGGAAAGGGGGCGTCCGGGCGGAATGCCGTGCCATTTTTGCAGACAGCCGCGGCAGCAGCATCCGGTCGCGTGCTGTGCGGTGAAACAGGGATGCCCGCGCATGGGGGTCTGTCTTCCGTCATTCGGCGGATCTGCTGGAGCAAGACGCGTCCGGATCAGTTTTTCGCTTTGACTGCGAACGGTATCGAAGCCCCGTTCTGCGAGATAATGCAGATCCGGCCCGGACAGACGGAAGCGGGAACGGAATTCCGATTCCGCAAGGCGCCGTTTCAGAATTATCCACTCGCGCTCGGTCATGGTCAGGCTTCCGCGCGGGTCAGCTTTTTGATCCATGTGTAGGAATGCACCTTGATGAACGCCGGGACGCATTTGAATACCTGGTCGCTGTTCAGGGCGATCATAACTGCAACGGGGCTCCAGTTCCAGGCAAACGCTCCCAGTGCGGAGATGGGAAGAACAATACCCCAGATGCTGATGATGTCAAGAAACATGATGAACCGGGTGTCGCCGCCTCCGCTGATGATTCCCCCGTTGGTCGGCATTTGGTAAGAGGTCCCGACTCCGGTGATGCTGAGAATCAGCAGAAAATCGTAACACATCGCCATTGTCTGCGGGGAAAGAGTGTAAAGCTGGAGGAAAGGTCCGCGGAGCAGATAGATCGCCGCTCCCAGAATCAGGCCGAGAACGATGAATATGAGCTGAAGTGTCTGCGCGTAATCTTTTACGACGTTGAGTTTGCCCTGTCCGATCGCTTTTCCGATCATGATGGAGGCTGTGGCGCAGGCTCCCAGCATGGCGACTTTCAGCGTCAGATAGAGCGCGTTGGCGGCGCTGTTTGCGGCAATGGCAATCGAGTCGAGATGTCCGAGAATCATGGTCTGCGCGGCGGTCGAGAGTCCCCACAATGTCGAAACGATGAGGAGCGGGTAGGTGACGCGGACAAAATCTTTCAGCAAAACGCGGTCGATATGGAAAAAGGAGATCAGGCGCAGTTTCAGCGCACCGCCTTTTTTCCAGAGGAAGATCAGAACGGCGGCGAGTTCCAGCGCCCGCGCGGTCAGCGTTCCGATCCCGGCGCCGCGGATTCCCATTTCCGGAAAACCGAACCGTCCGAAGATCAGGACGAAGTTGATTCCGAAATTGGCGATCAGGCCGATGATTGCCACATAGAGTGAGATTCGGACAATTTCAACCGCGCGCAGCGTTTCCATCAGAATGACGCTGATCACGAAGAAGAGATAGGACCAGCGGATCGTTTCCAGATAACTCATGCCTTCGGCAATGATGGTTTTGTCGTAAGTGAACAGTTCCAGAAGCTGGCGCGGAAACAGCCATGTTGCGGCGAAAAGCAGAAATCCGGCGGTGATTCCGAACCACATGGCGATGGCGGAGAGGCGGCGGATCGGGCGTGTGCGGTTCTGTCCCCAGTATTGTGTGCCGAGAATGACAAGTCCGCTGCCGATCCCCATAACCGCTTGCTGGAGAACGAACTGCAGGTGATTGACGGCGGTTGCCCCGGCGAGAGAAGATTCCTGATACGAGCCGAGCATGATGTTGTCGGTCAGGTTTACGGCAAACCGGATGATGTTCTGAAAGACCAGAACGAGAAAGAAGCTGAAAAAGGTCCTGTAAAATGTTTTGTCGCGTATGATCATGGGGGCAGGGCGGATGGATGAGGTTGAAATGGAAAAGGCTGGTACAATTTTGTACCAGCCTTTGAGAATGCGGATAAAGCTCCGCAGGCCTTATTTGGCTTTGCGTTCGAAGAGAGCGCGGATTTTAGCTCCGGTGGTCTCTGCGATGTGCTGTCCGAGTTCTTCGCGTTTGGCTTTGAGCAGTTCGCCTTTGCCTTCGCGGATCATCTTGAGGAATTCTTTTGCGAATTCGCCGGATTCGATGCGCTTGAGAGATTCTTTCATGCGCTCTTTGACATCCGGGGTGATGATTTTGGGACCGTTGAAGTATTCGCCGAATTCCGCGGTGTTGGAGATGACTTTGTTCATCTTCTGGATGCCGCCTTCGTAGACGAGGTCAACGATGAGCTTGAGTTCGTGGATGCATTCGAAATACGCCATTTCCGGGGGATATCCGGCTTCGACGAGAGTTTCAAATCCGTACTTCATCAGGTCGACGCAGCCGCCGCAGAGAACGTTCTGTTCACCGAAGAGGTCTTCGTAGGTTTCCTGTTCGAACGTGCATTCGAGAACGCCGGCGCGGGTGAAGCCCATGGCTTTTGCCATCGCGAGAGCGGTCTGGAGAGCATTGCCGGAAGCATTCTGCTTGACGGCGACGAGTCCGGGGACGCCGAACCCGGCGAGGAACGCTTTGCGTTCTTCGGTTGCAGGGCTCTTCGGAGCAACCATGATGACGTCAACACCTGCCGGCGGAACGATTTCGCCGAAGACGATGTTGAAGCCATGGGAGCAGCTGAGGGTCTTGCCCGGTTTCATGTGCTGGGCAATATCGGCTTTGTAGACCGGACCGTGGTATTCGTCGGGAAGGAGGATGTGAATGACATCGGCCTTTTCCGCCGCATCCGAGAACGACATGACCTGGAAGCCGTCGGCAACCGCTTTGTCAAACGACGGGCCGGGTCTGGAACCGATAATGACGTTGACGCCGGAATCTCTCATACAGAGGGCCTGGGCGGAACCCTGACTTCCATAACCGATCACGGCTACGGTTTTGCCGTTCAGAACCGATGCGTCCGCATCGCTGTCGTGCATGATTTTAACCATTTTACCATTTCTCCTTTATACTATGAGTGGTTTTCTGTTATCTAATAAAAGTAGCATTCTATTTGATTTTTTCAACCGTTCCGCAGAAAAATGGCTCATTTTTCCGATTTTTCCGCTATTTTCATCAAAATCGCACGCTGGTCCGGTTCGATGCGGCGGGAGAACAGCAGGGATGGCGTCCCGCCGAGCAGGAGCCCGATGAGCGGAAGATTCAGTTTGGAGGCGTACAGCTTGCCATCGCTTTTGCGGTAGAATGCAATGCCGCAGGGCAGGATGGCGGCGATTTTCCGTTCGGTTTCATCGCGGATCAGCTCCCGCGCATAATCCGGATTGCAAAAACGGAACGATTGCAGGGGCAGTCCGTCGGGTGTCCGGGGGAGCGCACAGCCGGCGGAAGAGGCCGTCCATCCGCCGATTTCCTTTGCCGCTTCCGGAACCGAACGCATTGCTGTCTGAAAATCGGGAGAACCAAGTTCAAATTCCCGGATCAGGCTTGAGCGCAGCCAAAGAAGCCCGGCAGTGAACGTCACCGCTGCCCCAAGCAGAACACCGAGCGTCAGATACAGGAATTCTTTCCGTTTCCGCATGGTGGAGCTCCCCTCAGAGGGAACTCTTTACATAATCAACCGCGTTGGAGAAAATGATTCTGCCTTCGCCCCACTGCGGCAGGCAGCCTTGAAGTTTCCGGGTCTGCCAGTCCGGCGCATTGAAGGGGGAGAGGAACGCTTCCGGGTGCGGCATGAGCCCGAAGACCCGTCCGGTGGGATCGCAGATCCCGGCAATGTCGTTGATGGAACCGTTGGGGTTCTCCGGAAAGCCGTTCGGTTTGTTGCCCGCTTCGTCGGTATAGCGGAGAGCGACAAGATTTTCTTTTTCGATTTTTTCGATGTATTCGGGAGAGGCGACGAATTTGCCTTCGCCGTGACGGATCGGCATGCGGATCAGGTCGATGCCTTTGGTGAATACGCATTTGCACGCCGGGTTTGCTTTCATCGTGACCCAGTCGTCGCGGAAGACGCCGGAGTCGTTATGCGCGAGGGCTGCCTGCTGGGTGAAACGCTGACCGTCGAGAGCGGGGACGAGTCCGAGCCGGGTCAGGGTCTGGAAGCCGTTGCAGATGCCGATGACGAGCTTGCCGGATTCGATGAATTTATCAAGATCTTCTTTCAGTTTGAATTTGATTTTGTTTGCGAAAACGGTTCCGGAACCGAGGTGATCCCCGAACGAGAATCCGCCGATGAATGCGAGTATCTGATAGGGATCCATCGTTTCCTTCCCGGACAGAAGGTCGTTGATATGGATAAGAGTAGCGGTTGCGCCGGATGCGTTGAACGCGGCGGCAGTCTCTTTTTCGCAGTTTAATCCGACTCCGGTAATGACCAGTGCTTTGACATCGTTAGGCATAGTGTTTTCAGCTCCTTGAAATTAATCGTATTAAATTAGCCCGTTTTCGGGAAGAAATCAAATCGTAAACGGAAATTTCCGGAAGATTTCGCCGATTCGGAACTTTCCGCGCTGATCAGGAACGGTTCAATATTACGGTCGGCTCTTGTTTTTTATGGCTGTATTCTGTTCCGGTTCCGCCATTTTTTATGGCGAAACGGCGGAGAAATTAAAGTTTCGTCATTTATTCGGATAAATTTAGTTCTCCGATTTGCGAAATGGCATAAGACGTGATAGATTAAGACTTTACAGAAATCCCATGGAGAGTTGTTTATATTTTATGCAGAAAAATAAGGTCAAAGTGTATTTTCTGGGATCGGGCGCGTTCGCGGTTCCGTTTCTCGACGCTCTGAGCAGAGCCGATAATATTGATCTCGTCGGCGTCGGTACCCAGCCGGACAAGCCGTCCGGCCGGAAACGTTTGCCGAAGCCGACGCCATTGGGCGGCTTCGCGGATGCGGTGGGAATTCCCTGCCGCCGGGTTGCCTCGGTCAGTTCGGATGAGTTCATGCAGCTGATGAATGAGCTTCAGCCGGATATTGTGGTCGTGGTGTCGTTCGGTCAGATTCTGCGGGAACGTCTGCTGAATTTTCCGCGGTTCGGCTGTCTCAATGTACACGGTTCGATACTCCCGAAATACCGGGGAGCATCGCCTCTTGCAACCTCCATACTTTGCGGCGACAAAGTAAACGGGATCACATTCATGCGGATGGAAAAAGGGCTGGACACCGGTCCGATTTACTCCATTACCACGATGGAGGTTCCGCCGACAATGAATTCCCAGACGTTGGAGATCGCGCTTTCGGAGCTCGGTTCGCGGGATCTTGCGGGGATCATCGACAGAATCGCCAACGGTCTTCAGCCGATTCCGCAGAACGACGCGGAAGCCACTTTCACCCGGAAGATTCAGAAATCCGACGGCTCCATCCGTTGGAGTGAACCTGCGGATGTTCTGGAACGCAAAATCCGGGCGTATTATTCCTGGCCGGCGTCCACATTCCGCATCATGGGAAAAAACGGCATTCAATCCATCAAGATCACCGAGGCACGCATCGCATCCGGTTCCGGGGCTCCCGGAACGACTCTGGTCCGCGATAAACGGTGGATCGTCGCCTGCGGGGAGGGCGCTCTTGAAATCCTCCGCATTATCCCCGAAGGTTCCCGTGAAATGAATGCCGCCGATTTTATCCGCGGATTCAACAATCCGGAAGCTGTCAAACAAGTGCTCGACGGTCCGCTGCCGCCGTCCGGGCAGAACTCACAGGAAAAGAAGAAAGATTCATGAGAAACAAAAAACAGATCATTATAAATTGCGAAGAACTGGAGACGCGTTTCGCATTGCTGCGCAACGGCAGACTCGAAGAATATGAAATCGAACGGCTGGACGAAGACGAGCTTCTTGCCGGATCCATTTATCTCGGACGTATCACTCATCTCGAAAAGAAACTGGAAGCCGCGTTTGTCGACATCGGTGCCGCGAAAAACGCGTTTCTGCATTACAAGGACATGCTTCCCGCCTCTTACGACATGCTCGACGACATTCGCCACATGGAGGCGGATCCCAATAAGAATGAACCGGCGAAACGCCGGAAAAAAGGTTCCGTGCTGAGTAAAGTCGCCGATCATATCCGCGGACTGGTCGGCAGAACCAACAAGGCTCAGCGCCTGAAAGAGTTTGAGACCAAGCTGCACAGCGGCAAGATCACGGTCGCCGATATTCCGAAGATGTTTCCGGAGAATTCCGAACTGCTCGTGCAGATCACCAAAGGGCCGATCGGAACCAAAGGCGCACGCGTCACCACCAATATCACGATTCCCGGACGCTACCTCGTTCTTCTGCCGTATTCCGATCATATCGGGCTCTCTTCCCGGATCGACGACCGCAAGGAGCGGGACCGTCTGCGCAAGATCCTTGCGAAACTTGAAGTTCCCGAAGGCATGGGCCTTATCTGCCGCACGATCGGCGAGGGGCACAAGGCTGAAGATTTTGAAAAAGACCTTCAGATGCTGCTGAAAATCTGGGAGAGCGCAAGCGCCGCATTGGAGGAAAAGAGCGCCCCCGCCATCGTTTACCGGGAACCGAACCTGCTGGAACGGACGGTCCGCGATTTCCTGACCGATGATATTGATGAAATCGTCGTGGACAGTCCCGAAGCAGCAAAGAAGCTGAAAGCCGATTTTGCGGAATTCGGCTGTTATGATACGCGCATCACGCTGAGCAACCGCGCCCAGCCGGTATTTGAACGCTATAAAGTGGCGGAACAGGTGGCGGCGGTCTTCAACCGCGTGGTGCAGCTGCCGGGCGGCGGGTATATCTGTATCGACGAGACCGAGGCGCTTGTCGCGGTGGACGTCAATTCCGGCAAGAACAAGAATGCCAAGGATCAGCCGGAAAATATTCTGCGGACGAATCTGGAAGCCGCGGAGGAGATCGCGCGGCAGGTGCGTCTCCGCAACGTCGGCGGTCTTGTCGTGATCGACTTTATCGACATGCGCACCCAGCGGGACCGTGACGCCGTGCAGAAAGCAATGGCGAAATATATTGAGCCGGACCGTGCCAAGACCCGGCTGCTGCCGATCAGCAAGTTCGGGCTGATGGAAATGACCCGCCAGCGGGAACATGAAAGCGTCAAGGATGCCGTTTATGATCCCTGTCCGTATTGCGAAGGATCGGGACGCGTGAAGTCTCCGGTGAGTATGAGCGTGGAGATTCAGCGCCGTCTGAAAGAATTGCTGAAGCGGAAAGCGCGCGGCATGGCGGTTCGCGTGATTATGCACCCCACTATTCTGGAGCGTCTGAAAAACGACGATGCGGAACTGCTGAAAGATATGGAAGAACGTTACGGCAAGGAGCTTTCTTTCCGTGCCGATCCGACGATGCACATGGAACAGTTCAAGCTCGTCAATCCGGAAACCAATCAGGAATATTAAGAGGGAGTCCGAAATTATGAGAGACACATTTCTGCCGTTTTCCAAACCGGATTTGAAGGAATCCGATATTCAGGCCGTTGCCGATGTTCTCCGTTCCGGCTGGATTACCACCGGTCCGAAAGTGGCGCAGCTGGAAGCCGATTTCAAACGGTATCTCGGTTCTCCGGACGCGATTTCCATGACTTCCGAGACGGGGGTGATGGAAGTGCTTCTGCATGCGCTTGGAATCGGTCCCGGAGACGAGGTCATTACGCCCTCCATGACGTGGGTTTCCATGATCAACCTGACCGTTCTTGCGGGGGCGACCCCGGTCTTTGTCGATGTCAACAGGGATACGCTGATGGTGGATCCGGACGAGGTCGAAGCTCATATTACGCCGCGCACCAAACTGATCGTTCCGGTTCATTTCGCCGGAGCCTGTGCGGATATGGATCCGCTCCGCGCGATTGCGCAAAAGCACGGAATCCGTCTTGTCGAGGATGCTGCACACGCAATCGGGACCCGGTACAAGGGAAGACTGATCGGCTCAACCGGAACCGCCATGTTCTCGCTTCACCCGATCAAGAACATCACCACCGGTGAAGGCGGTATGCTGGTGACCGATGACGAAGAGCTCGGCAAACGCGCCCGCAGTTTGAAATTCCATGGTCTCGGCGTGGATGCCTATGACCGTCTGACGCACGGACGATCCCCGCAGGCGCAGGTCGTGGAGCCCGGTTACAAGTACAATCTGCCTGACATGCAGGCGGTGCTTGCGCTCGGACAGCTCGCCCGCATTGAAGAGATCAACGCCCGCCGGACCGCGCTTGCCCTGCGTTACCGCGAACTGTTGAGCGGGATCGACGAACTTCAGCCGCTTGCCGATCCGGAATACGATTTCAAACACGCATGGCATCTGTTTGTGGTCCGCGTGGTCAAAGGAAAACTGAACCGCGATGAATTCATGGCGGCTCTGAAAGAGAAGAATATCGGAACGGGACTGCATTTCCGCTGTACCCATCTCCAGAAATATTACCGGGAACAGATGGGGTGCAAGCCCGGAATGCTGCCGAATACGGAATGGAATTCGGACCGCATCTGTTCCATCCCGCTGTTCCCCTCCATGACGGAAGAGGATCAGGATGATGTCATAGCCGCCATCAAGGAGGTCCTCGCATGAAAGTCAACAAGCCGGACAAACAGCTTTCCGTGACACCTCCGGCGGAACCGTCCGCACAGCCGGAACAGCCGGAATTTACCGAACAGCAGGTGAAAATGGCGATGTGGCTTCCGCTTTGGATCTGCGCCGCGTTTCTGCTGATTGCCAATCTCGGCATGGCGCCGATCCGCGGGTCGGAGGCCCGTTGGATGGAAATCGTCCGGGAAATGTTTATTTCGCATGATTTCCTGCATCCGACGATCAATTTCGAGCCATATTTCGACAAACCGCTTCTGACATACTGGTTTATCGCGTTTACGTCGCTGTTCAACAACCGGATCGTGACGGAGTTTATTGCCCGTCTGCCGAGCGCGCTCGCGGCGATTGCCGCCCTGATGGCGATGGTTTCCATTGCAAAACGTCTGTGGAGCGTGGAGGTCGCCCGGCTTTCCGCATGGCTTTTCATGACCTGCTATTCGTTTGCGTTCTGGGGACGTCTTGCCGAAGCGGATATGGCGAATCTGGCGTTTTGCACCGGGGCGATCGCCTGGTATCTGGCGTATCGCAAGGAGCGGAGTTTCGCCGGATATCTGGGATTCTTTCTGCTTTGTTTTATCGGTGCGCATGCAAAGGGAATGGCGACGATTGCGGTTCCGTTCCTTGCGGCGGGTGTCGATATGATCCTGTCGAAAACGATCCGTTTCCATTTCAACTGGAAATCGGTTACCGCTCTTGTGATCGGGGCCGGAGTGTATATGATCCCGTTCGAGCTTTCAAAGGCGATCGCGCCTGCAATCGCTCCGGAAACGCAGAACATCATTGACGCCGACGGAACATTGAAAACAAGCGGGATCGCGCTTGCCCTGCGCGAGAATGTCATCCGTTTCTTTGCGCCGTTCGATCATAACGACGAAGGTTTTTATGCGTATCTGATTCATATTCCGCGGCTGACGATTCCGTGGAGTCCGATTCTGATTCTTGCTGTCGTTGACGCGTTCCGTCGTCGTAAACAGCTTGCCGATCCGGAAAAGTGGCTTTGCTGGACGATGATCGCGATTTTCCTGTTCTTCTCAATTTCCGGTTCCCGCCGCCATTATTATATCCTTCCGATCATTCCGTTCTGCGCGATTCTGATGGCGTTGTTCCTGACCCGTCAGGCGGTCGATCTCTGGGTGGAGAAGACGAAACGGGTGATCCTGTATCTCTTCCGTTTCCTGCCGATGGAGCTGCTGGTGCTTGCGCTGATTGCGGGCGTTGCGCTGGTGCTGTTTCCGTCGCTGATCCCGCAGCAGTATAAATTCCTGTCGAATCTGATTCCGCAGTCGCTGGTTTCCCTGTCTGCGGCGGTGTTTATTCTCGGTATGTTCATGTTCCGTCTGAACGGACCGGAAACGCAGTTTTCGAAACTTCTCCCGGACCGGAATCTGGCAAAATCCATTTTCTCGGTGTATGTGATCCTTCTGTTGGTGTTCGTTTATGTAATTCCGACGGCGTCGCAGTTCCGTACCGGCAAACGGACTTTGCAGGAGATGATGCGCCGGGCGGAACAGATGAAAGTTCCTGCGGGAAATATTTATTTTTATCACGGAACGATCAACAGCGCGGTATTCTATCTGAACCGCAACGCCAAGATTCATACGATCAAGGATCTGAAAGCGCTGGACGAGGTCCGGAAAGCGAAGCCGGGGGAACGCATTCTGCTGATTTCCCAGCACCGTTATTTTGAAAACATTCCGCAGGAACAGTTGAAAAAACTGCCGCTAGTTGTGCAGGAGAACGTTTTCCCGTGGGACAGCAAGAAAAACATCCGTAAAAACTATGCCATGCGCATGGTGCTGCCGGATAACAGAAAAGTTCAATAAACAGGGAGTTTCATGATGAAACGGGAAGCAATCGAATGGTGTCAGATGTACTGGTTCGACACCGGTGTCAGAGATCTTCCGCGCATTCTTCTGATCGGCGATTCCATTGTCGCCGGACATCGTGCGCAGGTGGCGGAGCGACTGAAAAATGTTGCTTTGGTCGGCGGTTTTTCTTCGTCGAAAATCGTTGGCGATCCGGGATTTTACCGGGAACTGGAACTCGCGATGGCGGATTATCCGATTGATATGATCTATCTCAACAATGGACTGCACGGCCTCAACTGTTCCGATGACTGCTACCGCAGCGGGCTGGAGGAGCTGATCCAGTTTCTCCGCACCAACACCCGCGCCCGGCTGTTTTGGCGCAGCTCCACGCCGATCACGGTCAAAGGCGATCCCGCGACACTGTGTCCCGAACTCAACCCGACAGTGATCCGGCGGAACCGTATTGCGGAAGAGCTGATGAAACAGTACCACATTCCGACGGACGATCTGTATTCACTCATGCTGAATCACCCGGAATACCGCTCTCCTGACGGTTTTCACTACAATGCCGACGGTATCAATGCTCAGGCGGATCATGTCGCCGCCTGGCTGAAAGATGCTTTGACTGCCCGTTCACTGGAGGTTGAAGTGAACGGATTCCGGACCGATTATCCGGGATTTGTATCCGACTGGTGCGGATATGAATGTCTCAATTTTACGCTGAACGGTCTGAAATGCCGTCTTGTGAAACCGAATGTGGCGCCCGATCCGGAAAAGCGCTGGTTTTGGCGTGCACGGTTTTTCGGGGCGTTCCCGAATGCGGACTGGGCAATGCTGGATCTCGGCTGGTATGTTGCCCATATTGAAGTCAATGAGCTCTATGGCTCACCGGAGTCCAACCGCCGGTTCGATCTGCTGTACGGCTTCCTGACGTCGCTTGGATTCAATAAAAAATGTGTTCCGGTCGGTTACAGCCGGGGCGGGCTTGACGTTTATAACTGGGCGGCAAAGAATACCGACAAGGTAAGCTGTCTGTATCTGGATAATCCAGTTTGCGACTTCAAAAGCTGGCCGGGCGGCAAGGGTAACGGCCCCGGTTCCGCGGAAAGTTGGCAGCGGTGTCTGAATGCATGGGGATTTACGGAAGAACAGGCGCTGGCGTACAGCGGAAATCCGGTCGACAATCTCAAACCGCTTGCCGATGCCGGGATTCCGGTTCTTCATCTTTGCGGCGATGCCGATGAGGTCGTTCCCGCCGAAGAAAACACGAGAATCGTGGAGAAGCGGTATCGGGACCTCGGCGGTCATATTGAGGTGATTTACAAGCCGGGAGCGAAGCATCATCCGCATTGTCTGGAGAATCCCCGGCCGATCGTCGATTTTATTCTGAAATACGCAAAATAAGAAAAACGGCGTTTTCCGCCGTTCTTCTCATGATCCGCGGCACCCGGCAAGCCGGAATGCCGCGGATTCTTTTTTGTCTGCTGTGCTTGAGGTCAGACGGCTGCGAGCATTCCGCGGGATTCCGTTCCGACGGCAAGCGCCAGTTCTTTGACGGTTGCTTTTTTGATTTTCGGATCGCTGTAATTTCCGGCGGCGTCGAATGCGAGCACCTGGAACAGATAATTTCCGGCGGAAAGATTCTGCACGTTATAGCTGGTTACGGAAGAGTCGAACGTCAGTTTTGTTTCCAGATTCTGACCGTAGCGCAGTTCATAGCCGACCACGCCGACGTTGTCTTTCGGCTGTTTCCAGCTCAGCGCAACCGAATTGCCTTCGACTTTCGCCTGTACGGAAACATTTTTGGGCGCGGTGACGTCTTTTACTTCAAACGTGCGGAACTCGCTCCATTCGCCGGCATTTTTATCTTTGTCGATCGCATAGACGCGGTAAGAGTGGGAACCGACAGTAAGTTTGGACACTTTCAGGAAGTTTTTCGACGTCTTTTTTTCTTTGCCGTCGATTTCCACCACATATTTGCCGATCTTGCCGGAATTGTCCATTGCGGGGTCCCAGCTCAGAACCGCCTGATACCTGGCGTCCGCTTCGGGTGCGACCAGATTGCCGACTTTCGACGGCGGAGTCGCATCTTTGATTTTGATGCTCTTTTTTGCGACCTTGCTGCTGTTGACGCCGTCGTTCGCCGTGAGTTCAAGGTTGAGTTTTCCGACATATTCTTCGCCGAGCGTGAATGTGGCGGACTGCGCAGCACCGTCAAACGTCCGGACAATCTCCGCGCCGTTCTGGGCTTTCAGCCGCAGTTCGTGAGACTGAACACTGCCTTTTTTATCGCTGCTGTTCCAGTTGACCGTGAGATTGTAACCGTCGATGCTGATTTTGCTGATCTTGGCGGTCGGTGCGGTTTCATCGACAACTGTAAACGATTTCAGTTCGCTCCATGCGGAGGCATTGCCGTTTGTGTCGATTGCGCGAACCGCGTAATAATGAGTTCCGAAATCAAGATTTTTGATTGTGAAGCTGGTCTTTTTCGAGAATATCGGAGCATTGTTGTCAAACTGGATTTCATAGTTGGCTATTTTGATTGTTTTACCGGCGGTTGTCGCCTTGTCCCATTTGATGGTGACGTTGTACTTTTTATATTTTTCGGAAATTCCGCCCATTGTCGGCGCTTCCGGTGCAACCGGATATTCCGGAAGCTCCGGCCGGTTCGGATCGACGGGATCAACAGGATCGACAGGATCAACGGGCTCCGGAATTTTGATCTCTGTATCTGCAAACAACGTATTGCCATCCTGTTTCAGAGCAACCGTATCACCGTTGGAGAATACAACGCTTTCACCGTTGACTGTAACGGACCTGTTTTCTCCTCCGCGGGTGATCTGGAATGCCGTTTTGGAAAAATTCAATTCCGCTCCGGAAACCAGGATATAACGTCCGGATTCTGCGTTGTCGCATGTAATTGAACAGCTGATTTGATTCTCGCCGGAAAATACGCCGGATTCAGTGATATTCAACGCTGAATTTCCGGAAGCTTTTCCATTCAGGCGGAAGATCAGATTCAGCGAATCCGCATTTAAATTCCCTTTGACTTGTGCGGAACTGTCTATTGAGAGTTCATTGACCCCGCCTCCGAGAGCGATGTGCCCGTTGATTTCCGCATTGGCATCAATCGCAATAATATCATCGGAAGACGCTGTAATGAGCTCTTTCTCATAATGTCCGCCTGTATTGGGATCATAAGACCAGGTGTTTGAGTATGTTCCGTCAAAAATTGCATAACCGGTTGAATCGTTCGTTTCACTCCCCGCATAATTCTCCGCGGTAATCGTTCCGGAAACTGTGAGATGTTTCTCCACATTGCCGAGGATTGCAAAGGCGGTTTCCGCCGCAACAGAAACCGTTCCGGAGATATTCAATGCTCCTCCTTGAGTGCCGCCGATCATACCGGAAAGGGGAAGATCCTGATTGTTGTCTGCGATAGCCTGTACCTGGATTGCCGCTGCGGCTTCATCCGGGTTGCCTCTGACTGTAATTTTTCCGGAAAGGGAGTCCATCAGCAAGCGGGAATCTTGTCCGCTTACATAAATTCCCGCATAAGAATCTCCGCCCGACAGTTCTCCCCATTCGTCGGTGGAAAGAGCGGTTCCGGTTTCCAGACTGCCGGAGAAATTGCCGATGGAAATTGTGGACTCTGTCCGTCCATACGAATAGATGCCAATCCCTTTTTCCAGCGTGATCGTTCCGGCAAGTTCAGTCATGGTGATATTCGAGGTTCCGCGGAAGTAATACAGATTTCCTTCTTTGTCATAGCCTTCTCCGTATGAATGGGCGCGTGAATAAATAGCCGCATTGCCGCTATACCCTTCATACTCATCCATATATCCTTCGTAACCGTTGGTAATATTGATCGTTCCGGTATATTTTCCAAGAACGATTGCAGAGGTCGCATTACCGTCTCCTGACACATAGGATTTTATAGCGGAACTGCCGGATTCGGACTCTTTTCCGCCATGGAGTGTGATTTTACCGGAAAAATCTCCAAGAGAAATGGTCGAGGTGGAAGATCCTCTGGAGTATACGCCGTTTCTGGCTCCGCCTCCAAACCAACCTTCATGGTTTACATCATCATAGACAGGAATTGTTCCGATTTCGATTTCTCCGGAGAATCCGCCGACGGAAATGGTCGAGTTCCCATAGCTGTTGGAAATAATGCCGCAGCCTTTTTCGAGCGTCATTGTTCCTGTAAACTCTTTGATGCCGACAGAGGAAAGAATTCCCGTTGCGGAAGACTCTATTCCGCAGGCAGAATAACTTCCGCCGGACATCCGGATATTCCCTTTGAATGCTCCAATGGAAACTGTGGAAATATTGTCTTCACTTTCCGGGTATGAGGCTCTGGAATAAATCGCATTCAGTCCTCGTTCTTCGTCCATAGAACCAATCAGGGAAATTGCTCCGGTAAAATCTCCGATTGTAATAGAGGTATTTTTGCCTCCATAAGCAATGATTCCGCCGAAAGCGCCTCCGCCGGACCATTCGTTATTTTCCTGATCGTAGGAAAGCGGCGTTCCGATCTCAATATTTCCGGAATAATCGCCGAGAGACACGGTTGACGTTGTTTGCGACGATTCAGATGAGCTGCCGGAATAAATGGCAACTCCGCTATCCATTTTGATCGTGCCGGTAAATTCCTCCATAGAGATTTCAGAGATATAACCATAAGAGTAGAATGCGGAAGATCCGAAATATCTTCCTTCCATTCCTCCATTTCCACCTCCGGTTACAGTGACAGTTCCGCTGAATTTTTTCAACACGATAGACGATTTACTGCTTCCGTACCAGTAGCAAGTATCGTTTTTTATTACAGCGGCTTCAATTCCCCCATCATTACTTTTTTTAGCTCGCAGAGTCATATTGCCGGAAAACTCTCCAATAGTAATTTGGGAAGATTCTCCTTTTCCCCAGATTATGCCGGCTCCATCTCCACCTTGCGGTTCGCCCCATTGATCATAATATGGTTGTGTCCCGACCTCAATATCACCGGAGAAGTCTCCAAGAGAAATGGTTGATTCCGTTCCTTGCGAGTAAATCGCGATCCCTTTATCCTGTCGGATTTTCCCTGTAAATTCTTTTATTGACACCGATGATTTTACAGCTTTCCGGTTCCACTCATCCTCACTGTCGCCATATGCTCCCTCGCTGGATGCTTTGGAATAAAATGCCGCATTGCCGTCAAATTCACCTTCTGAAACCCCACTTATTCCGCCGGAGATCGTGATGCTGCCGCTGAATTTATCGAGAGATATGGATGAGCCCGTTTCCACAGTTTCTTCAGAATAACCCCTGGCTTGAATGGCACAAACACCGTTCTTATATTCACTGGCATAGAGGATGATTTCGCCGGAGAGTTCTTCTACAGATATTGCAGCGGTATTTCCAATGGCGTAAATTCCTTTGGAAGCTCCGCCGCCGGACCATTCGTCATTTTCCTGATCGTAGGAAAGCGGCGTTCCGATTTCGATTTTTCCGGTAAAGTCGCCCAAGGTGATTCTGGAGTCTCCGGCGCCAAAGTCCATATTGGAGCCGGTACTCCCGGAATACAGCGCAAGTCCTTGATCCATTTTGACGGAACCATGGAAACCCTCCATCTGGATGGAGGAAGAACCTTTTACAGACCAGTAGTCCGATATGATTGTACCGGCTTTCAGAGCAGCGTTGCTGTTATTCATATCATCTTCGGAATAGCCGCCGGAGATTACGATGCTGCCATTGAAAGATGAAAGTTTCAGATTGGAGAAAATAACATCGGAATCCGATTCCTTGAGCACTTGAATTCCATAAACGGCTTTCTCTTCCTGCTCCTGAACAGAGAGAGCAAATCCCGCAGGCTCCAATGTTACGTCGGCAGAGGAGAGAATCGCCGGTCCGGCAAGTATAACATTGCCGCTGATCGTGACCGGTTTTTCAATGGAAACCCCGGCAGGGAATTGGATTGTTTGTCCATCCAGACTGCTGTCGAATTCAATGCTGCTGTAAATTCCCTTGTTGACTTTTTGAATTGCATCGTATAGACTGCCTTCGTTTGTTCCTGTCACTGCAGTGACTTTGTAACCCATGTTGCACACCCCTGTTGTTCACTTGTAATTATCTGGTAAATAATAGATAGTGGTTCTTTATAAATTATAGTCGGTTTGTTGAAAATGTCAATATGCGGTTTTTGATAAAATGATAAAAAGATTGAAATTTTTATTTTTCTGCGGTCTTTATAAATATTCTGAAAAAGAACATTGCAACGGTTTTCTTTTTGCTTCGGGGATTCTTTTTCAGATTTTCGGGAGATCGTTCTTGAAAAAACGGCAATGCCGGAGTATTTTACCGGATTAGTTTTTTGAACTTGTTTGAAATGGAAAGGACTGTTAGAATGGCAGAAAGTTTTCTTCAGCGCGCATTCGCCCGGCGTATTGGCGGCGAAACATTCGGAAAAGATACGAAAATCTATAAATTTGAAAAAATCAAACGCGCAAAACGCGAAGCGATGGCGAAAAATCCCGGCGTGAAACTCATCGACATGGGCGTGGGCGAACCGGACGATATGGCGTTTCCAGCCGTAGTCAAGGCTCTGCAGGAAGAGTGCGCAAAATGGGAAAACCGCACCTATGCCGATAACGGCGTGCTGGAATTCAAACAGGCCGCCGCGCGTTACATGAAGTCGCTTTACGGTGTGGAACTTGATCCCGAAACCGAAATCTGCCATGCAATCGGCAGCAAATCCGCCCTGACGCTTCTGCCCGCGTGTTTCATCAATCCCGGCGACATCACCGTTATTACCATTCCGGGCTATCCCGTACTCGGAACCTGGACCGAATACCTCGGCGGCGAAATGGTCAAACTGCCGCTGCTTGAGGAAAACGGCTATCTGCCCGATCTGGAAAGCCTCTCGGAAGATCAGCGTAAACGCGCAAAACTGCTGTACCTGAACTATCCGAACAATCCGACAGGCGCTTCCGCCACGGTCGAATTCTTCACGAAAGCGGTGGAATTCGCGAAAAAGAACGAACTGCTGATCGTCAGCGATGCCGCTTATGCACCGTTGAATTTTGTCGGCAAGCCGCTCAGCATTCTGTCGATTCCCGGTGCGAAAGATGTCGCCGTCGAACTGCACAGTATGTCGAAAGGCTTCAATATGACCGGTTGGCGTCTCAGCTGGGTCTGCGGAAACCCGCTCGCGGTCAAGGCATTTGCCACGGTCAAGGACAATGCTGACAGCGGACAGTTCATCGCGATTCAGAAAGCCGCCATTGCCGCGTTGGACGATCAGGAGGCGATCACGCCGATGATCAGCGCGAAATATGAGCGCCGACTCAAAAGCATGGTCGAGACGCTGAAGAAACTCGGCTTCAACGCAAAGGTTCCCGCCGGTTCTTTCTATCTTTATGTGAAAGCTCCGAAAGGGACCGCCGACGGTACGGTCTTCACCTCCGGCGAAGATTTCAGCCAGTGGCTGATCAAGAACAAACTCATCAGCGCCGTGCCGTGGGATGACGTCGGACCCTATATCCGTTTCGGAGCCACGTTTGTTGCCCGCGGCGGTGAAAAGGAAGAGGAAGAGGTGCTTGCCGAATTCGCAAGACGTCTTTCCGACGCCGAATTCACGTTCTGAAAGAAGTGATTCCGCCGGATGCCGCCGACGCATCCGGCTTTCTGCGGAGAAAAAGGCGATATGGGCGATACACAGCAGATTCCGGAGCCGCCGGGCGATACCCTGAGCGGGATGGAAACGGTCCAAATCGACATCGACGGTCTGTTTTCCGGCACGGAGACGCAGGAGCAGACCGCGCCGATCCGCTTTGAAAATCTTGAACTCAGCGCGGAAGATCTTCTTTCCACGCTGAGCCGCAAACCGCGGGAGAAGTATAAATTCCGCAAGAGCATCGGGCAGGGCGGGATGAAGGTCGTGATCCAGGTCAAGGACCGCGATACCACCCGCGACATCGCAATGGCGATGCTGCCGGATGCGCAGTCCCGTCCGAAACAGGAGATTCTGAGTTTCATCGAAGAGGCGCGGATTACGGCGAGTTTGGAACATCCGAACATCGTTCCCGTGCATGACATCGGCGTGGATGACTGCGGTTCCCCTTATTTTACGATGAAGCTGATCCGCGGGGAAACGCTTGCTTCCGTTCTGCGGAAGCTGCATGACGGTGATCCGGAATATCTGGAGAATTATCCGCTTGATAAACTGCTGCGTATTTTCCTGAAAATCTGCAACGGTGTGGCGTTTGCCCATTCCAAAGGGGTGCTGCATCTTGACCTCAAGCCGGAAAACGTACAGCTTGGCGACTATGGCGAAGTGATCCTGATGGACTGGGGACTCGCCAAACTGGTGTCGGTGCCGGAAAACGACGATTCCACGCCGCTTGATGCCCAGGTGGTGTCCCAGGGCAGCCGGACCGGAAACGGCGTGCGCAAAGGGACTCCCGGTTATATGGCGCCGGAACAGGCCGCCGGAAACGAGAGTCAGAAAAGTTTCCGGACCGATGTCTATTCCCTTGGTGCGATCCTCTATTCGCTTCTGACTTACTGCAATCCTCTGGAAGGAAACGACGTAAAAAAACTGCTGATCGCGACGATCCGCGGGGATGTCATTCCGCCCTCGCAGCGTGCCCCGGAGCGGTTTATTCCCGCCGGACTGGAAGCCGTTGTGCTCAAAGCGATGACGGTCGATCCGGCGGGGCGTTATTCCGGGGCAAAAGAGCTGCGCAACGAAGTTCTCGCATTCCTCAGCGGATTTGCGACTCATGCGGAGCGGGCGACTCCGTGGAAAAAAGCGTTTCTGCTGGTGCGGCGGCATAAGATCACGTCCATTGCGGTGGCTGTCGCCCTGTTGCTCGGCCTCGGAACCGGTATTTATGCCGCTGTTGACTATAATTCGCAGCATGGCGACTGGATTCCCGTATGTGATATGAATTTCACCGACAGCGGAACGTCTCTTGAAAAATTTTCATTTTACGATGCGTTTCTCCGGGAACGGACGGCTCCGTGGAGTTTGACCGGCTCCGGTTTACAGGTAAAACGCGGCGAGTGGCTCTGGCTCACCGATCCCAACATCCGGGAGAATATCCGGGTCGTTGTGGAATTTACCACGAGCGGGGCGGTGGGCGGATTGGATATCTGCATCAACGCCCGCCGGACGCCGATGAAGGAATGGCACGGTTTCCCGCAGGGGTATGGTGCACAGACTGCCGGAACTCTGAACGGAATGGATCAGATCCTGAAAAGCGAAACGCCGTCTTCCGCTCCGGAGATGATTTCCGTTTCCATGGCGCGGAAGTTCCGTCCGGGAGAAAACCGGCATACCATCGAATTTACCCGCCGCAATGAGCGGCTGGGTTTGAAGATCGATCGGACGGAGATCTCCGCTATGGACCTGTTTCCGTTTGTCGGACGGGAGTTCGCATCGGTCGGCATCCGTTCTTTCGATTCCTCGATTCATATCCGGAGTCTCCGGGTGTCCCGTCTGGCGCTTCCGCTCAAGGCGAGCCCCGTTGTCGCGGGCGACTCTCTGGTGGAGACGCGTCATTTTGCCGATGCGATTGAGAAGTACATCATGATCGCCGATGATTATGTGCGCGGTCCGGTTGCGGAAGAGGCTCTGGCAAAGGCGTATGTCACGGCGGCGTCCCATGTTGATGACCCGCAAACCCGGTCGCAGATCCTGATCGGGATCAAACGCCGGATCGCCTCCCGCTTTGCAACGTTTGCATATCAGACGAAGATCCTCGAGATTGATGCACTGATGCTTTGGAAAGACGGCAATTACAAATCGTCGCTTTCCATCGTGAACGACATTCTGCTGCGGAGTCCGAACAGCGGTATCATGAAGAACATTCTCCAGCAGCCGCATGTGAAACTTCCGGAGTATCTGCTGCCGGAGTTCATGGGGCTGATCGCCCGAACCCGCGACCTGACGCGTCTGAACCTTTCCAACTACGGAGTCCGGGATTTGACGTCGCTTGCCGGAATGAAGCTGACCTATCTGAACTGTTCCGGCAACGAGCTTTCCGCTCTCAGCGGACTGGAGGGAATGCCGCTGGAATATCTGGATTGTTCGGAAAATCATATTTCGTCGCTGGAACCGTTGCGCGGCATTCCGCTGAAAACGCTGGCGTGCCAGATCAATCAGATTTCCGACCTCTCCCCGTTGACGGCTTCTTCGCTTCGTGACCTGAACTGTGCATGGAACCTGATTCCCGGACTGGAGGCTCTGCGTAATTTTTCTTTGGAACGGCTCTCATGCCGGGGAAACAGCGTCGAGAGCCTTGAACCATTGCGGGGAATGCCGCTGAAACGTCTTGATGCGGGTATGAATCCCGTTGAGAAACTGGAGCCGTTGAAGGAACTGCCTCTGGAATGGCTGCGTCTGGATGCGACGCCGATCGTGTCGCTGGAACCGCTGCGCGATCAGCCGCTGTCGCTTCTTTCAATCGCGAACTGTTCCAGAATCAAGGATTTTTCTCCGCTTCTGACGCTCCGGGCTCTGGAATTGATCGCCGTGCCGGATCAGATTCCGGAATCCGTTCTTTCAAAACTCCGGGAACGGTCCGGACTGCTGATTTTCAATTCAGAACAGGACGTCAAATACAGCGATACCGAGGGGTATCTGTTTCGGAATCCGGCAAAGAGACCGTGACCGTTTTTTGTTTAGGTATCTTGATTTTTTACTTTATCCGTGGTATATTATCTGCTTGAAATAACTGAGGAAGATCATGAAGAAGCAGGAATCAAAGGCGGCTTACACTACGGGACCCATCGGAAAAACCATGCTGACGACTGCGGTTTCCATGCTCGCCGGAACCTTGGCAATGTCCGGATATAACATTGCGGATACTTATTTTGTCGGACAGCTTGGAAAAATTCCGCTTGCGGCGATGGGATTTACGTTCCCCGTTATCATGCTGATCGGGTGCGTGTTCCGCGGACTCGGTGTCGGTGTGATGACGACCGCCGCCCAGGCTCTCGGAAGTGGAAACAACGGCAAAGCGGCAAAGCTGATCACATCGGGTCTTCTGCTGATCCTTCTGGTTTCCGTTTTCTTCGCGGTGCTCGGCATCAACTGTATCGAAAGCACGTTTGCGGTTTTCGGCGCCAATGCGGAGGTGATGCCCGATATCCGGGCATATATGACGATCTGGTATCTCGGCTGCTGTACTGCCTCGCTCGGCATGGCGGGCAATGACCTGCTGATCGCCGCCGGGGATTCCCGGATCGCCAGTTTCATGATGATGGCGGGAATGATCCTGAATGTGATTCTGGATCCGCTGTTTATTATGGGATTCGGTCCTGTTCCGGCAATGGGGATCAAAGGTGCGGCGGTTGCAACTGTGCTTTCGCAGTTTGTTTCCGCATTCGTGGTGCTTGCGATTCTTTCAAAACGTCACGGGCTGATTCTGTTCGCCAGAATGCCGTTTACGATTTTCAAAACGACCTGGGCACTGATCATCCGCTACGCGATACCCTCCACGATCGGCATGCTGATGATGCCGCTCGGATCCGCCGTCGTGACCAAGATCACGGCTTATTTCGGCAATACGGCGGTTGCCGCATCCGCTGCGGCTGGACGGCTGGAGATGGTGGCGTTTATTTTCCCGATGGCGCTCGGTATCGCATTGCTGCCGATGGTCGGGCAGAATTACGGAGCCCGGCTTTACAGCCGCATCAATCAATGCCGTCGGTTTGCCATGCGGTTTGCATTCTTCTTTCTGCTCGTGATGGGGATCATCTATATCCTTGCCGCGCCGTATCTGGTGAAACTGTTCTCTCCGGATCCGGAGGTCCGGCAGATCATGGTGCTGTATATGCGGATCGTTCCGATCGGGTTCGGAATGATTGAGGTTCACCGCTATTCCACGTTCTTTTTCACCGGATGCGGGCAGCCTTCCGTGGCGGCGTGGCTCAACGGTCTGCGGATCGTGGCGCTGATGATTCCGTTCTCTCTTCTGGCTCTCTGGGCGGGATCTCTTCCGATGCTGTTTGCCGCGCGTATGCTTGCCGACGTTCTGGCGGGTTCGCTCGGCTGCTGGATGAGCCGCTGTCTGACCCGTTCCCTGCCGGAAGACGGACGGGCTCCGTATGTGTATGAGAAACGCCCGTGGTATCTGAGCTTTCTGCCCGGCAGACCTGCCGGAGCGTGATTTCCGCCGTTTTCGGTTGACACTCCGTTTCGGTTCAGTCTAACCGAAGGAGGAAACTATGTCGGCCGAACCAAGCGGATACAACATCATCGTAAGCTGTTCGCAGGATTCCGCGATCCTGTTCAACTGCAAAGCAAAGAAGCGTCCGGGGCTCCGTCTCGCTTCTAAAATCGACATCACCACCGACCGTTCGCGTTCCGCACGGGAATATGAACCGGGCGGACTCGTGGAGATCACCGACGGTCAGCTGACCGTTCCGGACGATCCTGAACTGGAAGCCCGGATTCTTGCAATCATCGGTAAAAAGGGCGTCGTCACGTTCCGCGGCAGGACTTCCGCGCGCGAGGTGCGGTACACGAATGCGTGGTTCGCTTCCTACACGCCCGAAGAAGTCTCTCTGGATTCCGCTCAGCCGACCGCAATCATTACGATCCAGTCAGCCGGCGGCGCGGCATCCCTGCCGGAAGTGGCGGATTCTCCGGAGGTGGCATCATGAAATACTGTACCCGCGAGGAGCTGATTCACCGGAAAATGCCGGTCCGCGCTCATGATCTGCTGCTGCCATCGGGACGCCGCCTGAAAGTCGTTCCGCTCCTGCCGGAAGTCCGGGCGCGTTTCTCGGAACTGAATCCATGGAAAAAGCTGGTTGCTGCGCTTCATTTCGGGATCGTCGAACCGGAATTGAGTGTGAGCGACGCTGTTGCGTTTCTGAATTCCGCGCCATTGGAGGCGGTCGCCGCCGGACGCCGGATTCTTGCGCTTTCCGCGGAATATGACCGCCCGGATGCTGTCCGCAAAGATGAAACGGAACATTTTTTTGCCGCACTTGAGGGAATCGCGGGAATGAGAGGGGAACGATGAGCGATTTCGCTTCTTTGACTTTGGAATTGGACACCACGCCGTTTGAGGAATCTTTGCGGGAATGCGAGGAGGCTGTCAACGGTTTGAACGCTTCCGGCAGTATGGAGAGTTCCGGTGCGGACGGTGCAGGGGAGCGGATCGGACCGGAGGTGCTCAATGCGTTGAATTCCGCTTCCCTGACCGGAGTCGGCGCAACGTTGGAAACGATCAGCGGACAGCTGGCGGAGATCTCCGGCGTTCTGAATCAGATTGCCGGAGAGAAAACTGTCCGCTTTGAACTTGTTTCCGCCGTCTGACGGAGTCAGCGGACGCTGACGTTCATAACGGAGTCTGCGATTCTGCCGAGCCGGTCCGACTCCGTTATGCTGGTGATCTTTGCCGTTGTCGCCGGTTTGTCCGGGGTGACGGTAAAGGTCGCGACGATCTGTTTTTCCGTCTTTCCCGCAATGGAAAAGCGGATTTCCCGCGGAGAGCTTTTCCAGCCTTCCGGCAGACGGAGAGCGATCCGTCCGGTTTCCGGCTGAGAATCCAGGTTGGTCAGCCGGACGTGGACCGTGTACGGAGAGTTCGCTTTAAGTTCCGCCGAAAGATTGAGCTTGTCGAACACGGATTTTCGTCTCGGATGACGCTTTTCCGCGGGAAGGAGTGCCTGAATCAGAGTCTTCCAGCGGTTGTTCGGCTGGAACTTTTTCGGGAACAGAGTCAGGTTGAAACGTTCTGCTTCTTTCAGCAGATCCGGATTCGCTCCGAGAATATATTGCGGGTAATCATCAAGCGGAAGCGTCAGAAAACCATGATCCGTTTTCACTTTCCGGCTGTTGCCCATCATATCGACGACCTCCACTTCCTTGCTTTTGACCTGAAAGCGGATCAGGAGCGGTTTCGGTTCTCCGGTTGCGGGGCGTCCGTTCCACAGCAGAGAGGTGCCCGGTTTCTGATCGCTCCATGCGGGGGTGTTGACCGGGTCCGGTACCACTTTCTGGCGGTAGAGGGTCGCCCATGCGACGAGAATCGGCTTGTTGTCCTGCGTGCGGAACGCGCGGATATAGGTATACGGCTTCAGATCGGGATTAATGTTGAGTTCCGTTTTTTCCCGGTCGGCGGAAAGCAGTTCTTTTTCCAGCCCCGGAGTTGCCTGTCCGAACCAGGAGCGGCTGAACTCCGCGTCACGGTCCATGACATTGGAAATCCGTCCCGGAGAGAGCAGTTCACCGGCATACCCGGCTCCGTCCAGCAGACGAGTCATCACAGCGTATGCCGGATAGGCTGGGAGCGGCTGGCCGTACTCCGTAAGCCCGAAACCGCCATAGCTGTCGATCGTGAACCACATTTTGCCGGAGAGTCCGTAGGCGAGACCCTGCAGATAACTGCGGACCATGAACGCCGCCGCGATGCTGCGGTCCGAAACAGAACGCAGCGGATATTTTTCAACTCTGCGGTCCGGGTAAAGCGTCAGATACCCGTTTTCGCTGTCATACACCGGTTTTTCCCCGAAACGGTCCATCAGTCCGCGCAGGAGCGTGACGCGGTCATGAAGCCAGTATTCACGCGTCATGGTGTTGTTGACCTCCGGTGCGCGCGGGAAGCAGTGGAGATGAACGAACAGAGCATCCATATAATCCCATGCGCCGTTTGCCTGAAATTCTTCCAGCCAGAGCGTATCGACTCCCGCCAGTCCACTGCCGCCGACCATGAGCGCGGGATCATGCTGTTTGGTTTTTACATATTCGATTTTCATTTCTTCCGCAAAATCCACGGGCAGGCGGATGGCGTTGACTTCGTTTGCCGCTTCCGTCAGACGGAATGTTCCGGCGGGATATTTCCAGCTTTCGGAGCCGAGGGGGACCGCGTCGATCTGCCGTTTGTTCTGTTCCCCGAAAATCTTCGCCGTATCGGCTTTGCTGTAAACGCCGTCGGCGGGAAGTTCCGGACCGGCTTTCCCGTCTTGCACGATCCGGTAAGCTCCCCGGACCCGGAGCGTGCCGATTCCGATCCATTCCATCAGATCCAGTTTTTCCGTGCTTTTCCGGTTCCAGGGATAAAGCATTCCGCCGAAGATCGAATTTTTCTTGAATTTCCGCTCCGCCGGCGGAAGCACGCAATACGAACGTGTCAGAACATTGCCGTCTTCACGGGTCAGGCGCAGTTCAAAATAACCGGTTTGCCCGGCGGGCAGGGCAACGGTTTGACGGGTGACGGTTCCGGCTTTCGCCTGAAGCGGGAGCAGACGTGTTTCGAGTCTTTTTTTCCGGTGGTCGAAGATTTCCAGACGCGCCGTTCCGCTCCAGTCTTTCCCGGTCCGGTTGAGCAGATTCAATTCCGCTTCCGGTGCGTCGCCGGGCAGCAGAACATTGCAGTATCTCCGGAACCGAACCGCAATTTCCACGGGTTCATCGGAAAGCCCGCTGAACAGCGGAGGAGTCCCCAGATAAGGCGTCAGAGCCATATCGAGCTCAAAGTGATACGCTCCGTCTTTTCCCTGCCACGGCGGAGTGCCGGAACTGCTCTTCTGTTTGCGGTTGAATGCGAGACGGAGCCCCGGATCGAATTCGGCACGAAGTCCGCAGTTCCCGCCTTCCGGGCCGTTGTTCGCATTGGAGCCGAGCAGACGCTGCTCTTCTTTCGCGTAGGTGAAGATGATCCGTTTGTGAAACGCATCATCCATATTGCCACGATACGTTCCGCGGAACCGCACGCGGAGCAGATCCGGACGGGCGTCAAGGGTACCGGACAGTGCAATGCGGTCCGCCTGCGGTCCGGTAAATTTGTATTCAAAACTGATCTGTTCGTGTTTGCCGTTCCGTTCGATCAGACGGGCGGAGAAGGAGGTGGAGCGGAAGAGAGGAGCCCATGCCTTATCGGTTGCATCGAATCCGATCCGACTGAGAAACGGAGCGAAAGAGCCGTCCGGCTGGCGGATCGAGACCGTCAGCTGCCGCGAATAATCCAACCGGTAATTCCGCCCCTGATAGATCTTTGTATCCGATGCGGAGCAGAACAGAACGGCTGTCAGCAGAAAGAACACCTGGAATTTCATAATGCCTCCTTTTCCCTCAGCGGCCGAAACAGTCGCGGTCGGCGGCGAGCCAGCTGGAATAACGGCGGAATTCCGTATGACCGTCAAGGAAACCGCCGATGGCTCCTCCTTCGTGGCGCGGGTCGAAACTCTGCGGAGCTTCGTTTACCCATGCGGCATTTTTTGCCGGATAGAACGAAATACTGCCTCTGGTATCGCCGATCAGCGTGCGTGTGGAAACTTCTCTGATCCGGGAAAGCATCAGAGAGTGATTGTAGCTGACGCCGTACGTTGTGCTGGAATAGATGCCGATTGTCCGGTTGTCGGCACTGGTGAGCGGGCAGATCAGTACGCCTGTGCCGCTTTTTCCCTCGTTTTCGCTCTGCCATACCTTGGGGACGGGCAGATAACCGCCGCAGACGAGCAGATTGCTCCACCAGTTTTTATTGCGCGTGGGATTGGTTCCGGAAAAGCTGGTCGCCAGATTCAGCGGAGGCGTCCGGTCGTTGAAATCGGTTGCATAAAGCAGGACTGCCGCCATGATCTGTTTCTGATTTCCGTTGCAGCTGCTTTGCAGGGAGCGCGCCCGCGCCTTGTTCAATGCCGGCAGCAGCAGGGCGGCGAGGATCATGATGATGGTCACTACTATGAGGAGTTCCACGAGGGTAAATCCATATCGTTTCATATTCATAAGCGGGTTCCTTTCTGTGAGGCTTTAGGGGATGTGACACTTTCCCGCTCATTCAGTACGGCGGGATAACGTTTTTCCGGCTGGCGCGGCAGATTGCCGGCGATGATGTCCAGCGCGTCGCGGCTCATTGCGGTGAAATCGGTTCTGGTGGCGGTGATCGCCGGGGTGGCGTCGGCAAGCATGGCGTCGTCGCCGTGCGAGAGTATGCCGATCTCTTCCGGGACCCGGATGTGGTGTTCCCAGAGGACCCGCCGTCCGGCGAACGCTCCGCCGGCTCCGATGTAAATCAATCCGGTCAGTTCCCGTTCCCGGATCTCGTCCAACGCTGCGAGTGTGGCTTTTCTCCCTGCATCGCGGCTGCTTTCCCAGGATTTGACGGGGCCGGAGAACAGCGACAGTTCAATTCCCGCTTCTTCCGCGGCTTCGAACGCTCCGGCGATCATCCTCTGCGGGATTGTTCCGTCCGGGACGGCGCGGATGAAGCCGAGTTTCCGGTGCTGTTTCTGCTGGAAACAACGGATGCACAGTCTGCCGTTTTCAACGGCATCCGGCATCAGGAGCGAAACGTTTTCCGGCAGTTCGTCGTAAGCAAAATAGCTGTCGAGAATGACGCACGGACACGTCAGTCCGCCCAGTGCTTCCAGCAGCGGTTCTTCCAGCCGGTCGGCGGAGGAGATCAGGACAACGCCCTTGAGGTCCTTCATCCCCGCCAGCTCCCGGACCAGAGCAAGCCGGTTGCTGTCCCGCTGAAGCCGGTAGTTCTTTGTGGCAAAGCCAAGCTGACGGGAATAGGCGTTCAGGGTGTGTTCCATCTGCCAGACCGGTCCGGCAAAATAATCCACGCAGAGAAAAACTACGTTTGCATGGCAGACCGTTTCCTGTTTCGGGAGAACCTCGTACGGCGAACTTCCGGAACAGCTGACGATCCCGGTTCCGCGGCGGCAGATCAGGATTCCCTCTTTCTCCAGATCGTGCACTGCTCTGCTGACCGGAGATTGCGAAGCGTGAAAACGGCGCATCAGCTCCGCGATCGTCGGCATCCGGAGACGTCCCGACGGTTTCAAAGCCTCCTCTTTCAGGAACGCTTTGATCTCATCATACTTCTGTGACATTCGTTTCCCTTTGTTTTTTTATTGGTTTTCTGTGAAAAAAAACAACCTTAAAAAGAACTATATTAATATTATAGCCGCTTTTACCGGTTTGTCAACTCTTTTTCTGTATATTATTTAAAATTCCGCATATTGGAATATTGTGTCATTCATCGAAAAAGACTGATTTTTTGGCAGGAAAGCACAAAAAGACTGTAAATAGCAATTTTTTCCTGTTTGCATAATGCGGAAAGAGCGATACATTAATTATCATAAACTCGATCGTTGAGTAAGAAACCACAAAAAAAGGAAACAGAAATGGCAAACGGAGTCAAAATCGCCTTCATGGGCGCCGGAAGCACAGTTTTCGTAAAAAACGTGCTTGGCGACTGCATGTACAAAGAAGCCCTCAAAGATGCGGAGATCGCGCTGTATGACATTGACGCAACGCGGCTGAAAGAATCGGAAAAGGTTCTTTCCGCATTGAACCACAGCATTAACGACGGCCGCGCCACGGTTAAAACTTATCTCGGCCCGGCAAACCGTAAGAAAGCGTTGAAAAATACCAATTTCGTGGTGAACGCGATCCAGGTCGGCGGCTATGAGCCCTCCACCGTAATTGACTTCGAGATTCCGAAAAAATACGGTTTGCGGCAGACGATTGCCGATACTCTCGGCATCGGCGGTATCTTCCGTGCGCTCCGCACGATCCCCGTCATGCTTGATTTCGCGCATGATCTGGAGGAGGTCAGCCCGAACGCCTGGTTCCTCAACTACACCAACCCGATGGCGATGCTGACCGGAGCCATGTTGAAAGGCTCTTCCATCAAAACGGTCGGTCTCTGTCACTCCGTGCAGGTCGGCATCTCTTCTCTGCTGGATTCTCTGGATCTCTATAAAGGTGAGGGGGAGCGCAACGATATTTTCGGCAAGATCGCCGGCATCAATCACATGGCGTGGCTGCTTACCCTTACCAAAGGCGGAAAGGACATCTATCCGGAAGTCAAGAAAGTCGCCGCGAAGAAGCTGGCGCAGTGGCGCAAAGCGAAAAAGGCGGAAGACAAGCCAGGCAACATGATCCGTCTTGAGATCATGATGAAGTTCGGTTATTATGTGACCGAATCCAGTGAACATAACGCCGAGTACATGCCCTACTGGATCAAATCCAATTATCCTGAACTGATTGATGAGTATAAGATTCCGCTGGATGAATATCCGCGCCGCTGTGTGAATCAGATCGAACGCTGGAAAAAACAGTATAAGGAACTCTGCTCAAAAGAAAGCCTGGAACACAAGCCGTCCAAGGAATACGGTGCGGGAATCATGAATGCCGTCATGACGGGCGAAACGTTCCAGATCGGCGGAAACGTGATGAACAACGGCATCATCACCAACCTGCCGCACGACGCTGTTGTTGAAGTGCCGTGTCTGGTGGACTGCAACGGTGTTCAGGGAACGTTCGTGGGCGATCTTCCGCAGGTCTGCGCCGCTTTGAACCGCACCAACATCAACGTGCAGCTCCTGACCATCGAAGCCGCTCTGACACTTAAAAAAGAGTGTATTTATCAGGCCGCCATGCTGGATCCGCACACGGCTTCCGAGCTCAGCATTGACAAGATCATTGCCATGTGCGACGATCTCATCAAGGCTCATGGAGATTATCTGCCGAAATACAAATAACCGGTCTGCGTTCCGCGGATTGTGCGGGACGCGGTTTTCAGAATCCCCCTCAAAGACAGGAACAGTGTTTGAGGGGGATTTTTTTGCTTGCCGCTGTTCTTTTTCCGCTATGGAATGGGAGGCGGTTGCGGTGTGGTGTTATCCGTGATAGCGCTTGTATTCTTTCAGCGCAAAGGTGTCGGTCATTCCGGCGATGTAATCGGCGATGATGCGGTGCAGAGAATCTTGCGACTGACGGTGCCGCGCTTTTCTGCCGAGCTGATCCGGATCGTTCAGGAAGATTTCAAACAGAAACTGCATCTTTTCCAGCGATTCCGTATTCAGAACGGCAATGTCGGGATGAAAATAAAGGTTGTGATAGAGAAATTCGCGCAACTGAAGCGTGAGCGGTTCAAAATCGGGGCTGAACGAGATCAGCTTGCAGGGCAGGGCGCGTGCTTCCGCCGAACTTCCCGGAGCGTATTGCTCCAGCAGGGAATTGGAGTGACGGATCGCATTGCCGACCATCATGTCGATCAGACAGCGCACCGTATAGGAGGTGTAACGCTCGTCCTTCTCCCGCAGTCCTGCTTCCGCCGCTTTCTCCGCCGCCATGTTCCATAACGGGATCGTCTCCAGCATCTCAATGGTGATGAGACCGGAATCAAGTCCGTCGTCGGTATCGTGTCCGTAATAGGTCAGGTCGTCGGCAAGGTCCGCAATCTGTGCTTCGAGCGACGGTTGGGGCGGAAGCGGTTTCCCGTCCAGCCAGATGGCGTGTTCCCGGTGTTTCAGCAGTCCCGCCCGGATTTCCCAGGAGAGATTCAAACCGTCGTAGTCGGGATATTTGATTTCCAACTCGTCAATGATGCGGAGAGCCTGCAGATTATGGTCAAATCCGCCGTGGGACTGCATGATCTTGTGGAGCGCGCGTTCTCCGGCGTGCCCGAACGGTGTGTGGCCGATGTCGTGCGCCAAAGAGATCGTTTCCGCGAGATCTTCGTTCAGCCGGAGCGCCCGCGCGATGGTTCGTGCGATGGCGGCAACTTCGATCGTATGCGTCAGGCGGGTCCGCAGGTGGTCGCCCGAACCGTTCAGGAAAACCTGCGTTTTGTATTCCAGACGGCGGAACGCGCGGCTGTGGAGAACACGGTCGCGGTCCCGCTGAAAATCGGTGCGGAACGGGTGGCTGACTTCCGGATAACGGCGTCCCGCCGATTCGTTGTTCCTGACTGCAAACGGTGCGAGGTCGGTTTCCTCGCCGGAGCATTGAACGGAAAGATCACGGATCATGGCACGGTTCCCGTTCAGAGCAGTCCGGGCAGATGAATGCGGACCTGCTCCATCATCTCGTCGTCGCTGATTGAGGTGGTGCGGCCGCGTGCATATTCCGCATCAATCCAATCGCGGATGGCGATGATTCCCGGATTGTCTTTGCGGATTTCCGCGCCGTGCGGCGTATTCTCCTGCACCCAGTATGCAATGCCTGCGAGTCCGGATGTGTTGGAAACCGCCACTTTGCAGGGACGTTTCAGGAACTTTTCCGTATCGAAAATGTTGTAAATCTCTTCACTTTTGGTCAGACCGTCCGCATGAATTCCGGCACGGGTCGTATTGAAATCCGCGCCGACGAACGGATAGTTCGGCGGGATCGTGTATTTGATCTGAGTGCGGAAGAATTCCGCCATTTCCGTAATGGCGGTGGTATCGACGCCATCGTTGATGCCGGAGAGTCCCATCCAGTCGAAAACCAGTCCTTCGATCGGCGGGTTGCCGGTGCGTTCTCCGAATCCGAGGAACGTTCCGTTGACGGCGGAGCATCCGTAAAGCCAGGCGCAGACGCCGTTTGCAAGGACCTTGTGGAAATCGTTGTGTCCATGCCATTCCAACTGTTCGGAGGTCGTATCGGTTTCCGTCAGAATCATATCCAGCATGGCGGGAACTCCGCGCGGCACGGGGGCATTGGGGAACGGAAGACCGTACCCCATGGTGTCGCAAAGGCGGATTTTTACGCTTGTTCCGCTTCCGGCGCAGAGATCGTTCAGTTCGTTGATCATCGGGATGACGAACCCTTCAAAATCGGCGCGGGTGGCGTCTTCCAGATGGCAGCGGGGACGCACGCCGTTTTCCAGTGCGGCTTCCACGATCTCCTTGTAGGAATCGAGCGCCTGACGGCGTGTCTTGCGGAGTTTCAGAAAAATATGGTAATCTGAGCAGGAGGTGAGAATTCCGGTCTCTTTCAGTCCCATGGCTTTGACCAGTTCAAAATCCTTCTTCACCGCACGGATCCAGGCGGTGATCTGCGGGAATTCAAATCCGAGTTCCTGACAGGCTTCCACCGCTTTGCGGTCCTGTTCCCCGTAAAGAAAAAATTCGCTCTGACGGATCACGCCGCGTTCGCCGCCGATCCGGTGCATGAATTGGAACAGCTGTACGATCTCTTCGACTGTGTACGGCGGGCGTGCCTGCTGGCCGTCACGGAACGTCGTGTCGGTAATCCAGAAATCATCCGGCAAACGCGGAGTTATTGTTTTCCCGTCCAGTTTGAATGCCGGAATCTTGTCATAGGAAAATATTTCCCGAAAAAGATTCGGCTCGGCAACATTTTTCAACAGTCTTTTCATGGATTGCTGGCCTTCTTTCCCGATGTTTTTGGTTTTGCTCTGCGTATATCTTCAAAATATACGCTGCAACTATTATTTTTGCAAGCAGAAAAACGATTTCTTTTAGACAAAAACGGTTGCTTTTTCCGGATCTTGCTGTAGATTGAAACCACGGAAACGAATCGGGAGGTTTATTATGGATGAGTTTTACCGGATGTTGCGGGAATCCGGATATTGCGTCGTTTTCACCGGAGCGGGAATATCGACGCTTTCCGGCATTCCCGATTTCCGCGGCTCAAACGGCGTATACAGCAGAAAATTCCAGGGTTTTGACGTGGAGGAAATTCTTTCGATCGACCTGTTTCTCCGGCGTCCCGATCTCTATTATAGCTGGGCAAAACCGTTTATTTATGAACTGGAACGCTATCAGCCGAACGTTGTGCACCGGGTGATCGCCCGGATGGAGGCGCTGGGGATTGTGAAGATGACCTATACGCAGAATATTGATCTGCTTCATGAGCGCGCCGGGACGAAGCGGCTGGGGGAACTGCATGGCAGCCCGGCGGTGCACGAGTGTCTCAAATGCGGGAAAACGTTTGATTATCCGGAGATCGCCGCCATTGTCGGGCAGGGCAGGGTGCCGGTGTGCCCGCTCTGCGGCGGGATCGTCAAACCGCGGATCGTCTTTTACGGGGAGTCGCTTGATTCCGGACTGCTTGACCGTGCGGAAGCCGATCTGCGCCGCGCCGATCTTCTGCTGGTGCTCGGAAGCAGCCTGACCGTGAACCCGGCGGCATCGCTGCCCCGTATCACCTTGGCGTCCGGTGGAAATCTTGTGATCGTCAACCGCCAGCCGACGCCGCTCGACCGGTATGCCGTGCGGCGGTTCGATGATCTGGAATCCGTTTTTCAGCTGCTGGAGCGGAAACTGGACGGCGGGAACGTTTAACGCATGTTGGAGGCAAACCGTTTTCTCCAAAGAGTGAACATGAGTCCCCAGTCCTGAGTCGGCACTCCGAGTTCCGTCATCGTGTTGGCGAGCTTGGCGTGCCCATCGTGAAACCAGACCGTTTTATAGACTCCGTGAACAATCAGCGGCGTGACCTGTTTGGTGGTCGTTGTCGGATAATAGAGATGTCCCGGGGAATTCAGATCATGCGTGAAACCGTCACGGAGCGGGACTTCGATCAGTCCGATTTTGTCGCTGGGACGGAATACCCGTTCCGGAGCAACGGCAGAATTCGGAAGAGCCGGCGTTCCGGAGACTCCCGTGAAAAAGTTTGTGTTCTGAGAAAACGCGGTGATTACCGCGTAAGCGTTTTTCATTGCGTTTCCGCTGGAATTTGAACTGTAATCCCAGTGTTTTTCACAATAGCTCTGGGGGAGCGCTTTGTTTATATAATTTCTCTTTTTATCCCGGATCGGCTGCAGATATTTGCTTTGGATCAGTTTTTCCCAAAGTGTTCCATCCTTGAATGTCTCATCATTGCCTTCTACATATGCGGGCCAGGGATAATACTTCAAATCCGCCGCATACTGAATCACGCCGAGTCCGTTCTGCTTGACACTGTTGACGCAGGAAATGGATTGCGCTTTTTCTCTTGCTGCATTCAGAGCCGGCAGAAGCAGGGCCGCCAGGATGGCAATTATGGCAATTACCACGAGGAGCTCTATAAGGGTGAATGCGCAAACTCTTTCAGACATAGTTTTTTTCATCGTTTCCGGTTCTCCATATAATTTATGCTTTGTTGATTTTATTATACATCATATTCCGGATTTTGTAAATGGTTTTTTTGGATGTATTTTTTGTATTTTTTGTCCAATATGCAGTTGCAATGTACGGGGATCAATCATATTTCTCTTGATTTTTTACTTTTCCCCGGTTGATTTCACTGCCGGAACAGACTATATTCCCGGAAAGGGAGCGATTATGAAAAACGGCAAAAACAGTATTTCGGAGGGGGAGATCAATCCGGCATCGCTGATGGCGTCGATGGATCTTGAATTCATCGCGGCGGGAATCGGCGAAAAAACCTTGCACTGGACCAAGTTGAACGCCTTCTGCGGCTATGTCTTTTTTCGTATTTACTGTCTGGAGAGCGGCAGGTTCCAGATCAAAGACCCTTACGGGGTCACCGTGCTCGAACCGGGTAATTTGTACCTGATTCCCTGTTTTACTCCTCTGACCAATTCCGGAATTGAGCCCAGTACGCATTACTGGATTCACTTTGTTTCGAATCGGCTGTCGCAGTTTCCTGTTTTTGCCCGTCCGGTTGTTCTGAATGGCGATCCGGCGGAGTGGAAACCGCATATTGATTATATTCTGGAACACCGGAAATCCGTTACAACGTTCCGGGACGCAGAGGAGTTCCGGCATCATCTTTCCTGTCTGATCGTTCCGTTTCTGGATATGATGTCCAATCATCTGATTGAGGATCGCGAGCTGATTTGTGCGTTTTCCCGTGTGATTGCATTTGTCGATGAGAATCTGCACCGGGATATTGCTGTTTCGGAGCTGCAGGCGCTTTCCGGTATGCGCCGGCAGGATTTCTCCGCTTTATTCCGGAAAAGTTTTACGATTCCGCCGAAACAGTTCATCGTTCTCCGCAAACTGTGCCGTGCGCAGCGGCTTCTTCTGGAAACGTCCCTGCCGATCAAAGAGATCGCGCACCGCTGCGGCTGGAACGACGAGTATTTCTTTCATAAAATTTTCAAAAAATATATCGGTTCTCCGCCCGCATTCTGCCGGAAATGGCGCGTTTACTGACGGATCCGTCATAATTCCAGAGAATTTGGTCTCAGCAGGAAGTACCGGATTCCCATTGTCTCCAAGCCGCTGTCATCCCGCCTGACTTTGATGTTATCCCGGACGATAAGGATTTTCTTGAAAGAACCGGCAATCCGTGCAAGCGGACGTTTTTTCTGGAAGATTCTTCTTTTGAACGGAGTGTTTGATGTAATGCTTTTCTTTTATGTCATTATGTGGTTCTTGAAAATCAAATGACGACAACGTATGTTTTTGAAAAGTTACCAGTTTTTCTCAATAAAGTTGAGAGTATATAAAACGGCATCCGTCGACTCTATGCAACGGATGCCGTTTCGTTCCGGCTGATGGGAAGGTCAGTCTTCCACAAGCGATTTTTTGGAGCCTTTGACGATTTCGCCGCAGATGAATGCTTTGAAACCTGCTTTTTTGCAGATTGCGATTGCCTGTTTCGCCGCATCGGCGGGAACGAACCACACCATGCCGACGCCCATGTTGAAGACCCGGTAGGCTTCGGAGTCGTTGATGTTGCCGGCTTCCGTGATCAGGCGGAAGATCGGAGGTGCGCTCTTGATCGTGCTCTTGTGGAACACGGCGTTGACGTTCTTCGGCAGGATTCGCGGAACGTTGTCATAGAGTCCGCCGCCGGTGATGTGCGCGATGCCGTCAAGCGGCAGCTCCGCGTCCATTGCCGCTTTGATCGCGGGCCAGTAACAGGTGTGCGGTTTGAGGAGCGCTTCCCCGATTGTCTCGTGGTTCAGCTCTGCAAGTTCGGTGTCCACATCGTAGCGGCAGTTGTGGAACAGCACCTGACGGGCAAGGCTGAAGCCGTTGGTATGGAGACCATTGGAGGGGAGGCCGATGGCGACGTGTCCCGGTTTGATCTTTTCGCCAGTGATCAGTTTATCTTTTTCCACAATGCCGTTGATGACGCCGACGAGGTCGAAGTCGTTGCCGTACATTCCCGGCATTTCCGCGGTTTCGCCGCCGAGGACCGCGCAGCCGACCTTTTTGCAGGCGTCGGCAATGCCGCCGAGGATATCTTCATAAAGCGGACTGCGGAGTTTGCCGATACCGATGTAATCAAGGAAGAAAACCGGTTCCGCCCCCTGAACGCTGATGTCGTTGACGCAGTGGTTGACGATGTCGTGACCAACCGTGTCGAATTTCTGCATGAGAGCGGCGACCATGAGCTTGGTTCCGACGCCGTCGATGCTGGATACGAAAACGGGCTGTTTGTACTTGCTCAGGTCGATCTGGAAGAGACCGCCGAAACCGCCGATGGGGGCGAGCATTTCGGGACGTTTCGTCGACGCCAGTTTCTTCTTGACGCGCGTGAGCAGTTCCGTGGCGAGATCAATATCCACGCCGGCTTCTTTGTAAGTTGAGACTTGCTTTGCTTTTTTCGGAGCCATTTTTACCTCGGATTGTTTACGGTTTCAGTTCTTCATGCAGTAATATACATGCTTTTTCCCCAGATTAAAGCGGAATTTTGCGAAAATTATGCCGTTTACTGGATTTTTCCCGTTTTCATATTATATTGTGGATGTCAAACCAAAATTGAAAGGAGTCAGACAAATGTCTTTTCTTGACGACAAGTATCTGCTGGAAAGCGAATCCGCGGTTGCGATTTACAACGCGGTGAAGGATCTTCCGGTCATCGACCCGCACAATCACGCCGACGTTGCGGAGATCGCCGCGAATGCGAATTATTCGGATGCGTGGAAAGTGTTCGCCGCGACCGACCACTATGTCTGGGAAGTCATGCGCAAACGCGGCGTGGAGGAGAAGAACATCACCGGATCCGCCACACCGAAAGAAAAATGGATGGAACTCGCCCGCGTTATGCCGGAGATCGCCGGAAACCCGGTTTTTGAATGGATTCACCTTGATCTCCGCAGACGGTTCGGCATCACCGACGTTCTTTGTTCGGACAATGCGGAACGGATCTGGAACGAAGTCAACGCGAAACTTGCAACGGATGCGTTCAAACCGCTTGCGCTTCTGGAAGCGATGAACGTGGAAGTCATGTGCTCCACCGACGACCCGGTCGATACCCTCGAATACCATACGCTGGTCAATGAAAAGGCCGGGCGCACGGTGATCCGTCCGACGTGGCGTCCCGACAAGTCCATGCGCATCCATTATCCCGGATTCCGCGACTACATCGCCAAACTCGGCGAACGGTTCGGCGTCAGGATCGGATCGGTCGCGAAACTGGTGGAAGTTCTCCAGATGTCGCACGACTTTTTTGCGGAAAAAGGCTGCCGGGCGAGCGATCACGACACCCCGCATCCGCTTCCCGGAAAAGCCACGCTCGAAGAGGCGGAAGCCGTCTTCAAGCGCGCGATGGCGGGCGAGACGATGACGCAGGCGGATATTGACACCTATCAGGATTATCTCACGCTTCAGGTCGCGGCGATGGATATGCGCGCGGGCTGGGTCTATCAGCTGCACATGGGCGTGGTGCGCGATGTCCGCAATTCGCTGTTTGAGGCGCTTGGAATGGATGTCGGCGGCGACGTCTCCGAGTTTCAGATCGACATCGTCAAACCGCTTTGCAGCTTCCTGAATCATTTTGACGACAAACTCAAGATCGTACTGTACTGTCTGGAGCCCTGTCATCAGGCGGCGTTGACGGCGGTTGCCCGTGCATTCGGCAAAAATGTCCGTCTGGGCTCCGCCTGGTGGCTCAACGACCAGCCCTACGGCATGTCCACACAGCTGGAGTACATCGGCAATGTGGATGTGTATACCTGCTTCGGCGGCATGGTTTCCGATTCCCGCAAAATTCTCTCTTACGCCTCCCGTTTCGAGATGTTCCGCAGAACGTTGGCGAATGTGCTCGGCGGTCTTGTCCTCAAAGGCCGGATGCCGCAGGAGATCGCGGAAAAAATCGCGGTCATGATGTGCTACACCGAGCCTAAAAAGTTCTTCAACGTCTGAAACAGTCAGGGGTGATTTTATGGAAGTTGTCATTATGCCGGATACCCGGCGGGCGGTTTTGCTTTCCGCACGTCTGATTGCGGAGCAGATCCGCCGCAAGCCGGATTCCACGCTGGGACTTGCCACCGGACGCACGATGGAAAATCTTTACAGCGTGCTTGCCGGAATGCACCGGGATGAGGGACTCGATTTCTCCCTCTGCCGCTCCTTCAATCTGGATGAATACATCGGCTTGCCGGAAGACGATCCGAATTCTTACCGTTCGTACATGAATCAGCATCTGTTTTCCAAAGTGAACATGGATCTCCGCAATACGCATCTCCCGCTCGGCAATGTGCCGGACCTTGAGGCGGAATGCGAAAACTATGAAAAACGCATGGCGGAATGCGGCGGAGTCGATCTTCAGCTCCTCGGTATCGGACGCAGCGGACATATCGGATTCAACGAGCCGCTCTCGTCGCTTTCCTCCCGTACCCGTGCAAAGGCGTTGACGCCGACCACGATTGAACAGAACGCTCCTCTGTTTCCGCGTCCGGAAGATATGCCGAAACGCGCAATTACGATGGGCGTCGGCACGATTCTGGAAGCCGAAAGCATTCTGATGCTTGTGACCGGTGCGGAAAAAGCCGGAATCCTTGCAAAAGCGGTTGAGGGACCGGTAACGGCGATGATCTCCGCATCCGCGCTTCAGCTGCACCCCAAATGCACGGTGGTTGTGGACGAAGCCGCCGCCGCGGAACTCCAGAACAAGGAATACTGTCATTGGATTTTCCGCAATGAGCCGAAATGGCGGAAATATCAGGATCTCCTGAACGCCTGAGCCGTTTCCGGCTGAAAGTGTGGACCGTACTTTGCATTTCCGGAAAGGGAATGCGGGTGCGGTCTTCTTTTTTCGGAAAGGCGGTTTCCCGGAGGAAAAAGACGCAATTCTGCCGTCTGTTCTTGAAAAACAACGGCAAACGGCTATATTATCCGGACGGTATGTTCCGAATGAATCTGACATGAAATAATACGAGGTTTGCCATGTTGAAACGTCTGCTTGCCGGTTTGTTCTGTGCGGCGGTTGTGCTGCTGTCCGGCTGTTCCGACTCCGAATCCGGTGCAAAAAAGTTCACAGTGGGGTTCGATTCCGATTTTCCGCCTTACGGTTATGTGGAAAACGGCGTCTACAAAGGATTTGATCTTGACCTCGCCAGAGAAGTGGCAAAGCGGAACGGCTGGGAGATTGTGCTCAAGCCGATCAACTGGGACGCAAAGGATATGGAGCTCAATTCCGGCTCTATCGACTGTATCTGGAACGGGTTCACGATGAACGGACGGGAACATGCTTACGAGTGGTCGGATCCCTATGTGGACAACAGCCAGGTCGTTCTTGTGAGAAAGGAATCCGGGATTCGCGATCTCGCCGGACTCGCCGGAAAGATTGTGGCGGTTCAAACTGATACCCCGGTGCAGAAAGCTCTGATGAAAGGCGGAGCGCGGGAGAAGCTCGGCAAAACGTTCAAACGGCTGATCGTCTCTCCGAATTACAACAACGCCGTGATGGAGCTTGAGGCGGGATCGGTGGACGCTGTGGCGATGGACATCGGCGTGGCGCAGATGAAACTGCTGTCCGGCGGAAGGTTTATTCAACTTTCCGAGTCGGTTATTTCCGAAAAATACGGGATCGGGTTCCGAAAGGGCAATACACAGCTGCGCGACGCCGTGCAGAAGACGCTCCGGGAGATGGTCGCCGACGGTACCGCCGCGGAGATTTCCGGACGGTATTTCAACGGACGCAATGTTCTGATCCTCAAACCCTGACGAGGCTGTGCGCATGGATTACCGGATTATGCTGACCGAACTGCTGGGCGGCCTGTTGGTGTCGGTGGAAATTTTTCTTCTGACTCTGTTGTTTGCGCTTCCGCTCGGATTGCTGATCGCATTCGGGAGGATGTCGAAATGCTGGATCATCAGCAATATTTTCCGGGTTTACATTTCCATCATGCGCGGAACTCCTCTGATGCTTCAGTTGCTGGTCTGTTTTTTCGGACCGTATTATATCTTCAATATAACACTTGCGAGCGGGTACCGGTTTGCCGCGGTGATTATTGCGTTTGCGCTGAATTATGCCGCCTATTTTGCGGAGATCTACCGCGGCGGCATCGAATCAATGCCGGTCGGGCAATACGAGGCGGCGCGCGTGCTGGGGTATTCGTCGCCGCAGACATTCTTCAAGATCATTCTTCCGCAGGTTGTCAAGCGGATTATTCCCGCAATGACGAACGAGGTCATTACGCTGGTGAAAGACACATCGCTGGCGTTTTCCCTTTCGGTTCTGGAGATGTTCACGATCGCCAAACAGATTTCCAGCGCGCATACGACGATGATTCCGTTCGTGGTAGCCGGACTCTTCTATTATCTGTTCAATTTTGCGGTCGCCGCCGGAATGGGACTGCTTGAAAAACGGCTCAATTATTATCGCTGAGGTGAAACATGGACGTCCTGCGAATTTCCAACCTTTCCAAAAGTTTCGGTTCTCTGCATGTTTTGAAAGATATTTCCTTTTCCGTGAAAAAAGGGGAGGTCGTTTCGATTATCGGGCCTTCCGGTTCGGGTAAATCGACCCTGCTGCGTTGTGCGACGATGCTGGAAACCATGGATTCCGGCGAGATGTCGTATGGCGGGCTGCAGGTGTTCAAGGAGGGGCGTTATGCGGAGAAATCCGTTCTCAAAACCGCGCGCAGCCGCTTCGGGCTCGTCTTTCAGAACTTCAATCTGTTTCCGCACTATTCGGTCCTGAAGAACATCATCGACGCTCCGGTCTGTGTCCAGAAGCGGCGGAAAGCGGAGGTCGTTGCCGAAGCCGGGGCGCTGTTGGAGAAAATGGGATTGGAAGGGCGCGAACACGCGTATCCGTTTCAGCTTTCCGGCGGACAACAGCAGCGGGTTTCGATTGTCCGGGCGTTGGCGCTGAAACCGGAGATTCTTTTTTTCGATGAACCGACTTCCGCATTGGATCCGGAGTTGACCGGAGAGATTCTGAAAGTGATCCGTCAGCTTGCGGAAGAGCGGATGACAATGGTGATCGTCACGCACGAGATCAATTTTGCCCGCAATGTTTCCGACCGCATCGTTTTTATGGCGGACGGGCTGATCGTGGAGGAGGGACCTGCTGCGGAACTGGTTGACAATCCGCGCAGCGAGCGCACCCGTGCGTTTCTTTCCAATATCGGAAAAGGAATGGATTGACGGACTCGTTTTACTGTTCCGGATGGTTCTTCTGTACTTCTCTGTTCCATTTCCGGAGTTCGCCGGGACTCATTCCGGTTGCACGGCGGATCAGCCGGGCAAAGGAGGTCTGTTCGGTATAACCGCAGCGCAGGGCGATCTCTTTGACGGGCAGATCGGTGCCCCGCAGCAGCGTCAATGCGTTTCCGTAACGGACGTCGCGGATGTAATTGCCTAAAGAACGCCGCATGTTGTCATAAAAAACTTTCGTCAGGGTGGAACGCGGGGTCTGAAACATGTCGCAGAGCATTCCGATGCAGAGTTCCGGGTTGCTGTAGTTGCTGTTTATGAATTCCATGCAGCGGGAATAGAGCGAATGTGGTGCAAGGTGGTTCGTTCCGCGGGCGTAGGCCAGGATCATCAGTGCCAGCCCCGCAATGCGCCCGATCTGAAGAGGATCTTCGCCGCTGATCCATTTTGCGATCTCATCGAACAAATCCACGGGACATTCGTGTTCCGTCCGCTGAAACCGGGGAAACTTGTATGCCAGAAAGTTCGCTTCGGCAAACGGTCCGTCGAGACAGAGCCAGCGGGTATGCCATTCTTTGGAAATGCCCCGCAGCTCATGATCCTCGCCGGGCAGAAAATAGAAGATGTCGTTTTCCTGCATCTGAAAATGTTTGCCGTAAAACACGATTTCCCCGATGCCGGAGGTGCTCCACACAAGCTCTACGAAGTAATTTTTCTGCTCCGGAGCGAAATCGACTTCTTTCTCCGTCAGGATTTTGTTTCCGACAGAAGATACATAAAACGGCATGGGGATTTTCGGTAATTCCCCCTTCTGTTTCCTGAAAAAATGTTGTATTTTCATAGACGGCTGTAGTCAAAAAGTTCTTTTTTTAGTTATTCTGTTTGGTAGATTTATTGTTTTTTCTTTTGTTTTTATAAAAAAATATCAGTTTTTTCAGCTTTTTCAAGCATGAGGATCAAGAAAAAGACGGAAATATTGATTTTGAGTTGAAATGTATTATTTTTCAGCTGTTCTGCCTATTGTATTTTTCGTGTTTTGTTGTATAATTAATAATAAACAATAACACAGGAAAGGTGATTGATATGACAGTGAAACAAAACTCAGGGCGTGGCGCGGACAGGAAATTCTCTGTTTACAGGATCCGGAAATTCAGTCTTATAGAGCTTCTGATTGTAATATCCATTATTGCGATCCTGGCAGGGTTGCTTTTGCCGGCGTTGAACAGTGCAAAAAGGAAAGCTCTGGGTATCTCCTGTTTGAACAATATGCGTCAGTTACATACATTAACGGTTTCCTACAATGGGGACAACGATGGCTATCTCATGCCGAGTGGATTGTTCAGCGGAGAGCGGAAGTGGCATGATCTTCTGATGGTCTATCTGAAAACGGGTGCCGCAGGGGATAATTGTTATTGGGATAAGAGAAAGGGGCGTCCCTTCGGACCGTTCGATTGTCCTTCGCAGGAACACTTCAATACGGTCGACGGACCGCAGAATACGGAGAAAGGACGCTATATTGGAGTCAATATCAATGCAATCTCAGCAAAGGGGGTCGGGACTCCCAGTCCTTTCGGCAGGAGACCGGAGAAAATTTATCAGCCATCCACCAGAGCCCTGTTTACCGATATGGAACGGACTGCAGATTGGTCGGCAGTCGTTGACCACGGTATCGGCGCGGGTGGATATCCTGTTGAATCAAAGGGCGGAAATGCATTCCGGCATGGGGAATCCTTCAGTTTGAATGTCGTGTATGTAACCGGAAATAGTGCAACCATACGAAAAAATATGGTTCCCTCCTATTCTAGTCCCCCGAATAAAAATTTTTGGTATCATAATGACGGAACTTTTACAAAATAAGAATGAGGAGAGGCCGTTTCAAACGTTTTCAGCCGGCGGGAAGAAAAAACGGTTTTTTAATACATTTGAATGGCTTGTTTCGATTTGACAGGAAATTAATTTTTAGTACTTCCGCAGAGACAGGGAAGGAGGATTCGCATAAAAACTGATTTTTACGGCTTTTTGGAAAAAAGTTGTTACGGAGGCATCAAGACGGACTTGACGCTTGAGAAAATAAAGTTATTAACAATGAAAGCCAATATTTTTGAAATTGGCTCAGGAGAGGATGAAATATTATGAAATGGAATTGTCTGGTGTTGATCTTTTCCTTTTTGCTGGCCTGTTCAGCGGACGCGGTTCCGGTGGAACTCCGGAAAAACGGAGTGTTGAAAGTAGAAAATCTTACATTTTCACTGGGATTTTATAATCCAAAATGGGTTTTCGGATCGCATAATGTTTCGATCAAGATGCAGTCTGAAAGTCAAAGGGAAGGAATTTTCCGCGTTCCCGGCGGTGAATTCCGTTTTACGGAAACTCTGACAAAGGTTTCCGCCCGGCAATGGAACTTGAAGATTCGTCTGGATTCCGCCAGGGCGGTGGAGACGAATCAGTTGTTTCTGGGCACCGATTCTCCGCATCTTCTGACATCGGGAATCTCTGTGGATGGCAAGCTCTTTGCGTTTCCGGAAAATTGGAACGGAAAGATGCTTCATCCGTTTCCGGAGAGAGCTCATCAAGTGGAAATTCCGATGATGGAAGGACGTTTGAAGATTGCGGGAACATTCGGCATTTGGTATCAGGATAATCGGCAATGGCATTCGGAAAAAGCCTCGGTACGTTTTCTCTTCACTCCGTCAAAAGGGAAGATTCGCACAGCAGAATTGAACCTGACTCTGGAATGGCTGGAATATTCTGGAACTCCTCTGAAAATGAAGGAGGCAAATTCCTTGTTGAAAGATGACATCTCCGGCGATCAAAAGGGCGGCTGGACGGATCAGGGGGATAACGATATGCATCAGCTTCCTGCAGGAATGCAGCGCTTTTGCGGAATTCCGTTTGAGGTGACTGGACGGTGTCTTGGATTTTATCATCCGCACACGCCGTTTTATCCGAAGGAGATCACTGTATCCGGAGAGGGGAAAAAGGCTGGGTATTTGTATCTGCTCCATGCGGAAGGTTGGGAGCCGTTGCGGAGAAAGAACCTTGGGACGATTCGCTTTCGTTATGAGGACGGAAGTGTGAAAGAAGTTCTTCTGAATTCGCAGGAGGACTGTGGAAACTTCTGGCAGCCGAAAAATCGGAAGAATGCTCTTGTCGCCTGGAGAGGGAACAACGGCAACGCCGGAATTGGAATTTATGTATCGAAGATTCGGACGGAAAACAAAACAATTCGCGATATTACCTTTACTTCCGCAGGAAATTCCGTCTGGCTGATTGCGGCAATGAGTCTGTCGGATGATTCCATTCCGATGTATCATGCTGTCCCGCTTGTTATGAAGGCTGACTCGGAATGGCATCCCATCCGTGCTGTTGTTGAAGCGGAACCCGGATCTGTTCTGGATTTTTCGGAAATGCTGGATGCTCCTGCTGGAAAATATGGGTTCGTGCGCAATATCGGAGGACGCCTCGGGTTTGAGAACGCTCCGGAGAAGCAGATTCGGTTTTATGGGACCAATATCTGTTACGAGGGAAATTTCATCAGTCGCCCTCTTGCGCGGAAACTTGCGCGAATCCTGCGGGAACGCGGTTATAATCTTCTCCGTTTTCATCATTTCGGGCGTGATTTGATCCGGAATAATCCTGCGGTTTCCACAGAGATAGATCCTGTGAAAATGGATCGGATGGATGGCATCTTTGCTGAAGCCAAAGCGCAGGGAATCTATATGACTCTTGATCTTTTCATCAGCCGTCCTCTCCGAAAAGGCGAGGTGAAGGAGTTTCCGGATCAGACTGTCGGCGCGAAAGACTTCAAACAGTTGATCATCGCTTCTCCTTCCGCGTTGGAAAACTGGAAAAAGTTTGCCGCAAACTTTCTGACTCATGTGAATCCATATACAGGCCTTGCCTGGAAGGATGACCCTGCACTGATCTCAATCAATTTGATTAACGAAGGGAATATTGCATTTGATTTTAATGGAGATTCTCCGGCGAACCGTCTGTTCCGGAAGCGTTACCCGGAGTGGTTGAAGACAAACGGATTCAGGGATTCGGAAGGAAAAGATATCCGTTTGTGGAGACGTTTTATTGTGGAGTCTTATCGGAAGACTTACGCTGAGATGAAAGCTTTTCTGCGGGGGCTTGGGGTTCGGGCGATGGTTTGCGATCAGAACTGCCTCTCTTCGGTTCCCCTGACTGTCATGCGGAACGATTATGATCTGGTGGACAATCATTTTTATCATTCGCATCCGGCGTTCCCGGAGATTCCGTGGCGGCTCCCGTTTGCGTTTTCTTCGGATGACACGGTTCAATCGCTTGCCGCTCCCATTGGAGATATGTTTGCTTCCCGCATTTTCGGCAAACCTTTTACGATTACGGAATGGGATTACTGCAATCCTGCTTCGTTTGCCATGGAGGGAGCTCTGGTGACGAGTGCCTATGGCGCTTTGAACGATTGGGATGCTCTCTGCCATTTCCAGATGATCGGCGGCGGACGAAACGGAGGAATGAATGAGTCGCCGGTCGGTCTGTTTTCCTGTTACAGTGATCCGGTCCGAAACCTTGCGGACCGGATTGGGGTTCTGCTGTTTCTGCGGCGGGATGTCCGTACCAGCGGGAGCTGCCGGACCATTCTGGTTCCTCCCGATTATCTGGAGCAGAATCCGCAAGCGGTTTTCTACCCTCCGTTTACGAAACGGCTCGGTCTGATAGAGCGGACGGGAACTGTCCTTTGGGATGGTGGATCTCTTCCGGAGGGGACCGGTTCTGTTTATCTTCTTCCGGGCGTCCGGTATCGGAATCTTCCGGAGAAAGTTCCGTTTATGACTCTTTCCGCTGATTTGGGACGGGACGAAGCAGAGGCTGTGAAGAGGAAGCTTCTTTCCCCGGAAATTCAGAACGGTATTTACCGGAGTCTGACGGGCGAGATTGAACTGAACCGTCGAGAGCACCGCTTTTCGGTTGTAACCCCGGGCAGTGAGGCGTTTTCTCTTCAGGCGCAAGGGCGGGGGGCCGGGCGTTTCCTGACGGTGCAGAACCGGATGGTGCCCGGGCTCTTCTTTGCCTCCTCCATAACTTCGGAACCTCTGCAGAAAAGCACACGCATTCTGCTTCTGCACCTGACACAGGTACGGAATACCGGAATGCGGTTCAGGGATGATACATGTTCTCTTCTGGAGGAGTATGGCAGACTTCCGCTTCTGCTGCGCCGTGCGGAAGCAGTCGTTACTCTGAATGCTTCTTCCGGCAAACTTTATGCCTGCTCCAACGGGGGAAAGCGACTGTATGAAGTTCCGCTGAAACGGCTTCCGGACGGAAAATTATCGTTTCTTGCCGATAACACCTCCGGGAAGGAGCCGATCCTTGTCTATGAGTTTCTCCGGACAAAGTAAGTAAACCTTCCTTTTTCCGATCTCTTTTGCTGGTTCCCGGTGTGCGAGATTGCCGCCGGGAGTTTCCTGTTTAAGGGTAAGCGTCCGCGATACATCAGCCATAGAATCAAATTTTTTACAGTTCTCGCTACGCCGCCTTGCCAGTCGTTTTTTCGCTCAATGGTCCGTTCGCCGATGGTTTCTTTGAACTTGCTGTTTTCGTGTTCTAAGCGCTTGCGCGCATGCTCCACTCCGCTGTGCTCAAACAGCTTCGCGCCATTTTAGTAGGCGTGATTCCTGATCGTTGTACAATGTGCTGATGCTGCTGTCGTTTTTTAAGTCCTTGAAGTACGATAGCCAACTTTTCTGTGCCCGTCCATTGTTGACTACTTTCCAATACTCTCTTAATTTAGCATACGTTTCAATGGAGGCAATATATCGTTAGCTTATCAAAAGGGAAGAACGGTATTTCTTCTTTAGTGTGATTTGATCAAAATGTACGCTGGAACAAAAAAAACTGGCTCCGGCAGTTGGATTCGAACCAGCGACCAAGTGGTTAACAGGCGTAACCAAGTGCCTTGATTACCAATGTCTTATGCGTAATCCAATCAACAAAAAACGTCTTCAAACGACATATTATTGGTACAATTCTTGGTATAGCGAAAACACTATTTTCAGACCTGTTCCAATAATACCGACAGCTTTAAAATAGCGCAGTTTCTTAAGTTGTCAAGAAGATATTTCCCTGTGTAAAATAAAATCAGCATGGTTTGAGCGTAAAAAAATATTTTTCTTATAAATTGCCAAAACTTATCTATTTTGGATTAAAAGAAAATAAAACTGGATAAATTTAGATAAAATCAATTATTTTCAATAAGTTATATCATTTATCTTTTGGCAAAATAGAGCGATTATTTCAGTTCAGTATATCAAACAAAAAAACTTGCGCTATTTCGCGCGAACAAAACGCGTGAGAGCGATAAATTAGGCTCAGAATTTTTGCTCAAATCACAGTCCATTGCAGGGTGAATAGTTCTTGCGTTTCCAATGCGGGGGCGTAATCCCGGCGTGCTTGCATTAGAGTGAGCTCTTTTTTCAGGGCGAGAGCTTCCTTCTCATTCCGGTATTGCTGCCAATGACGGTCGAATTCCAACGAATCCGGCTTCAGGGTGGTCAATCGTTCTTTGAGCAGGGTGAGTTTTTCGGATTCCCATTGAGACAGGCGTTCCTCGAAGCTGGCGATGTGCTGTTTGAATGCTTCCTGCAAGCGTGTTTGCTCATTGGCGATTTGCAGAGCTGTGAGCTGTTCCAATGTCTTTCGCGGTCTACGAAGAGTACCGGGAATGATTTGACCGTGCTCCAGCAATCGGCGGCACTCTTCTTCGGTCAATGCTTCGCTTGCGTCGGAGTAGCCAGTGTGAATAATTTTCTCGTATTCGTAATGGCATCGGCATTTCAGAAGGCACACTTGGAGGAATCCTTCGGTTCCCGGCAGGATTCCGGCAGGGATTTGCAACATGGCGCTCTGATTGGGGAGTTGCCGACAACAAGCCAATGCGGTTTGCACGATTGGGCTTTGCTGGTCCAGCGTCTTATATCCGCGCCGTTTTGATTGGGGGAGAAGCGAATAGTTGCCCGGCTTCAACTGGGTTCGCTCATATTCCAATTCGGGAATGTGAAAGGTCATGGTCTTGTCGCTGAAAGTGCCGAAATTCCCGTAAGCGTATTTGCAAATCTGCCAGAGCTTCCGGCGATGTTCCTCGACTTCATCGGCAATGTGAAACAGGAGCGTTTGCTTCATGGAGTCGTCAAGTTCGACCGGAGCAACCTCAATCGCTTCAAATGCCCGGTTGATTTCCTCCGGTGTCCGGCATTGGAGGAAGATGTCACCGATTTGGCGTTCGAATTTCTTGCCTTCCTGCGTCTGCCCCAATGTGGAATCACTGCTACCCAATACCTGATTGAAAATTTTCAGCTTGTCGGTGAGAAGTTCCAATAAACGCTGTTCCGCGAAGTTGTCGAGATTGAGCAGATTGACGACGACCACATCGCCTTTCTGCCCGTAACGGTGACAGCGGCCGATTCGTTGCTCGATGCGTTGCGGATTCCACGGCAGGTCGTAGTTGAGCACGAAGGAACAGAATTGCAGATTGAGCCCTTCGGATGCGGCGTCGGTTGCAATCAGAATGTCGGCTTTGCGTCGGAAATGGTCCAATATCGCGGTCTTGCGGTCAAGATTGAGATTGGACTTCAATTCTGGTCTTTTCTCTTTCCACGCATGATAAATCTCATTGGCTTGCGAATTGAGATTGTCGCCGTTCATCATGACCACCCGGAACTTCTTCCTCAGGAGTTCAAACAGGAATCGTTGCGTCTGGAGAAATTCGGTGAAGACCACTGCTTTCCGCTTGCCGGAGTGAAATCCTTCTTCGAGGGCACGAAGCAATGCCTGTGATTTTCCGGCGCTGGCGGTTTGATTTGCCAACCGGCGCAGTTTCCATAGTTCTTCCGATTCGCGCTGAAGCTCCTCCAATTCCTTGGGCGTGGGATGGTGACGCTTCGGTTTCAGAAGGATTTTTTCCATCTTCCGCAGTTCATCGGCAGAGGCGGCAATCGTTGGCGTGACGGATTGCGAATGCATCTCTCGCAAGCGTTCGGCCAGCCGGTCCAGCGTTCCCGCCAGATTCGACGGACAGGAGGCCAGCAACCTCCTCAGAGTCATTTTGACCAACTGGCGATTGCCGATGTTGAGGCAATGCAGATTGTCCCGTTGCAGAAACTCTTCCATGCGGGCGTATAAGCGGCGTTCGGCGGCATTCAGTTTGAAGTTATGCGTTGCCGCAATGCGATTGACGAAATGGACTCCCGAATCCTTGCGAAGGTTCCGAATCAGAATCGGACTCCACGTTTCGGATTGAGGCCGGATGGTGAAATATTCGTCTATCAGCCCCGCCAATGCGTGCAAATCCTCCATTGAGTTCTGAATCGGCGTGGCGGTCAGCAGGAGCTTGGGAACGTCGCGCAGGGCGTTTCTGAGTGCTGTGGCTCTTCGCCCGTGGCGATTGCGCAGATTGTGAGCCTCGTCGATGCAACAGAGGTCCCACGGCAATCCGGAGAGGTACTTCGCCTTGTTGCTGGCGAAGTGGTAGGAACAGAGCACAATCTTATCGCTGATGAATGGATTCGGGGGATTTTTCCGCCGCAGGTAACGGCTGTCCACTACGGTCGTTGACAGGTTGAATTTCTCTCTCAGCTCCTTGCTCCATTGCCCAATCAGGCTTGCCGGAACGACAATCAGGATTTTCCGCTTGCCCTGTTGCCAATGACGATACATGACAATGCCCGCCTCTATCGTTTTTCCGAGCCCGACTTCATCGGCGAGAATGGCTCCATTGTGTTCCCGCAGGGCTTTCAGTGCGCGATTGACGGCGGTTATCTGATGCGGAAGCAGGTCGATTCGGATGTCGTTCAACGCGAGCGCAAGATTGCTTGCGCCGCTGTCTTCACTTCGGAGTGCCAGTTGATGGGCCCAATATTTCAGAAAAATCGGATGCATCTCTTTTCTCTGCTTGACTTTACAGCATAACGATATTACATTTCTTCGAAAATATCAAGCGGGAGACAATCGGCAATGGCGAAAATTCAGAAGAAATTAGAGCAACATCCGGTAGCGAAGCTGTTTCCCGCTCCCGATGCCGCCGCATTGGATGCCTTGCGAAAGCGTATCTTTCACGCCGGAAAGCTGAAAAATTCGGTCGTCCTCTTCGAAGGCAAGGTCATTGAACATTGGCCCGAATATTGCGCCTGTATTGAGTTCGATTTGCCGTACACCACCACGGAATACAAGGGAACCGCCGAAGAGTTGGTCGAACACCTGTTGAAAACCCATTCGGTTCAATTGGGAAAGGCGCATCGTGCGTTGATTGGGGCATATCTGAAAAAGTTCTACCGGACACAATCCAGAGCCAATCAATCGGCTGGCGGTTCCGGGCAAACCTTCATCCCGCAATACCACGCCAGAGAGGCCGCCGCCGAAAAGATGAAAATTTCTTCCCGGTTGATTGCCGAAGCCGAACGCATCCTCGATAGCGGAAACGACAATCTGATTGAGCTGACACTCAATGGAACGCTCAGCATCTCCAAAGCCGCGAAACTGGCAAAAGAGCGCCCGCATGTATTGGATACTCTCGCCGGATTGACGGATGAAGCCCTATCGCAATTCCTGCCGACGCTGGATACAAACAAACTGCAATCCGAAGACCGCCAGAGGGAGGATTACGAATCGGAAGTTCGCAAAATCAAGACCGTTTACAAAGATAAGCGGCAAATCCTGAATCACGATATGCACCTGCGTTTATCATTGGCCGATACAGATGAAGAGAAAGCGCAACTCCAAGAAGAGCTGGCAACCAAACGCCGGAATATCACCGAACTTCAAAACATCCGGCTCGAACAACTTCAATTGCGATACGAGAAAAAGCGGACAACACTCCTGAAGGCCAATGCGAAAATCATCCGCGCTCTCCGCAAAGCGTGTCAAGCCGAAGTCGTCAGCCGCTCCTTGGAAGAAGACGCCCAATACCTCGTCTACATGCGCTGGGATTACGAACTCGGCAAATTGAGCTTACAAGCCGCATGGGACAAAATCCAACGATTCGACGAAAAGGCCAAAATCTACACACTGAAATCCGGCAGACAGGTCTTAGCAGAAACCGAGGTCATCACCATTACGCACACTGCCGAAATCGCCAAAGCTACGGCCAATGCGATTAACCGAAAAAAGTTCTGCTCCGGTCAAAAAGTATTAAGGCCGGATTCCTATATCCCGCGCGTATTTGACCGAGTGGGAATAAAGTTTATGGAGAAGACAAAAAGTATTGCGGGAGATAACAAATGAAAATGAATAATTTTGAAATGAATCCCGAAATCAACGGGATAAAAGTAGAAGAAGCTAATGCCATTAAAATTCAACATGTTCATAGTGGAGAGAGCACCACATTTGAAAAAATACTTGCTTGGTTATCTCCGGGGCGATTTGAGCAGGTCAAAGATATTGATATTGAATCTACTCGACAGCATTTATGCAATATGCAGCAGTTTCTGGACGACAATCCAGATGTTACAGAACTCTCTCAAGGTGGCATCATTGTAAAGAAAGCTCCAATGTCTCCACAAATTAGAAGTGAGATGGAGCAGACTGTCACTAACGCCATAAGTTTGAATGCGAGAAAAATGATTCGGGAGCAAATCAATCTCGAAAAAGTTGCTCTCAATGCATTGGAGGTCAATAAAGATGATATGCGGCCTAATCAGCCTATCAGCGAAGATTGGTGGCACGCATTCCAAGAAGGTGCCAAAGGATTCAGTGATGACACTATCCAAACGCTTTGGGGAAAACTTCTTGCTGGAGAAATAAAGCAACCGGGAAGTTTTTCTTTGAGAACATTGAGTGTTCTCCAAACCATGAATAGTCATGAAGCGAATATTCTTTCTTTGGTAAGCAAATATGAAATAAAAGACATTGGTATTGCTCCGTATTTCACTAAGGATTCGCTACATATTGGCAACGAAGAACTCGATGATTTAGTGGAGGCTGGTTGTTTGTTGAAATTAAAATACGACGCATCAGAATTCAATCGAGCCAAAAAATTTCCGATATGTCTTTTAAAATATAATTATGCCCTTGATATATCAGTTTCAGGTAAAGATTTTCCATATCGTTCAACCAAATACAAATTATCGCGAGTAGGTAAAGAAATTACATCTCTTTTATCATACGATGATATTCCCTCGAAAGACTTCTTTCTCGCAATAAAGAACTATCTTTTGCCCGTGTTCAAAAACGAAAAATTTTATATCCTTAACACAAAAACAGGAGAAAGAGAGGAAATTTGATAAAAAACTCCTTATGTTTTACAGTTTTGAATGTTGGCATTTGAATTTTTACATAAATACGTTATAATAACATTATGCATGTGTTTTGGCTGTGGACTTTATATAGTTTGTGAGTTTGGTTTGACGCTTGCGATTTCCGCCTCGATAACCATAACGGGTACGATTTATTTGGCCTTTAGTGCAATTATCTTGATGGAGGTTTATATGGTGGCAAAAAAAAGTTTGTGTGGGCAGAGTTGGGCGTTTCTGGTGGAGCAATCGCCAACAAAGCAAACTGCAATCTAGTGAAGACACAGTCTTAATATACATGAGTGCGCCGAGGGTGCAAATCCCTCCCCACCACCATTTTACCTTGCCTCTTTTATTGTGAACACCTACTGAACACGGTGTAAACCGAGCATGAATCGGCGTCCGTCTTGGCCTTCGCCATTGTAAATGAGCTTATACATTTGGAGTTGGCCCTTCTTCATGGATTCGGGGAGGACTAGTTCCATTTCGATTAGCTCTGAGAGGTGGATATGGAGGCGGGTCTTGGTCCAGCCGGTGTGGTCCATCACTTCTTTTCGGGTGAAGACTCGGGGAAGCTCCAATAGAAGTTGGAGCAAGTTTCTGGCGGGTAATGAAAGGTCGTCGAGGCTGATTCCAAGGAGTTCGCTGGCGAGTTCGGTGGCTTGCTGGATGTCTTCTCTCGAAACTTCGATGTACTCAATGCCATTGTAGTTTTTCTGAGGCTTTTTCATTTGATTGATGAAGGCTACGGCCTTGCAGAGGTTCAGAAACTTGGGTTGGTCTCTTCGGGCCTGTAAACGGTCGTCTTCGTAGAAGAGTTCTTCGGCGTAGGGATTGACCACTGCATAGGGTTCCAATAGGCGCTGGAAGGAGTGATGTTTGCGAATGATTCCTTCTTTGTCGGATTGGTCTTTCAATCCTTCGAGAGTGTGGGATTTGCGCTGCATCGCCAATATCCTGCGGGTCTGTTCGTGGGATTCGTCTACGCCCAGTATGAAGAAGCGGGATTTCGTTTCCGGGTTGATTTCGGGGTTGGTAGTCGTCTGGAATATCGAACAGCCTCCTTCGACGTAGCGGGATTGGCCCTGACCGCCGGAAACGGTCTCCTGAGCGAGATAGCCTTCGGAGATGAGGGTTCTTATCG